>SWCG01002890.1_pt3 | contig 466697 bp, 431 predicted proteins | sample 4690071 | NCBI WGS metagenome assembly SWCG01 (sample SAMN10267281, study PRJNA491770) | bioreactor metagenome | isolation source: DHS bioreactor inoculated with subseafloor sediment | place: Japan: off Shimokita Peninsula | collected 2012-10 | reverse complement strand
CCGCATGATGGCCGCAGGCCATTCCCGCATGATGGCCGCAGGCCATTGCTAAAGCCTCAATCAGCCTCGGGACGGAAACCGAAACCCAAAAGAAGACGGCGCAAGGCCTCAGGCGGCTTGCCGGAGGTGAAATGCGCGATGTCCTGGCCGATATCCGGGCTTTCCGTCGCGCCGGCGGGCGGCAGCGAGGAAGCAAGCGTCCGCGCCCGGCGTGCGATGGCTTCCGATGTGTCGATCCAGTCGACCGGCCAGGGTGCCGTCTTGCGCATGCGGTTGACGAGAAACGGATAGTGCGTGCACGCCAGAACGACGATATCGGTGCGGCGTCCGTCCTGCTCGACGAAACAGGGAGCGATTTCGGCCTCCACCGCGGCCTCATCGACGAAGCCCTCGCGCATGTATTGCTCGGCGAGCGCGGCCAGGTTCTCACTGCCGACGAGGCGCACATGGCATCTCGCCGCATAGTCGCGGATCAGGTCGCGTGTGTATTGACGCTTTACCGTGCCGGGCGTGGCCAGAACCGAAACGAGACCCGAGCGCGTTCGCTCTGCAGCCGGCTTGATCGCGGGAACCGTGCCCACGAAGGTCTCCTGCGGAAACACTTCACGCAGCCGGTGAATGGCAAGCGTGGACGCCGTGTTGCAGGCGATGACCGACATGACCGGCCTGTAGGTCGCCAGCAGATCGGCGAAGAGGCCGACCATACGCTCCAGAAGCGCCTCCTCCTCCCATGCGCCATAGGGAAAGGCCGCGTCGTCGGCCACATAGACATAAGGCCGACCAGTCAGAAGAATGCGGGCTTCCTTGACAACCGAGAGCCCGCCGATACCGGAATCGAAGAACAGGATGGGCCGGTTGTCCATGTTGCAGTCAGTCCCTCTCAGGTGCGCCCGAACCGCGCGGTTTCCAGGGCGAAAACTTTTCCAGCGAAGAGAACACGCCCCGCAAAACCGCCAGTTCCTCTATGGAAAAGCCTGGGCGTGTGAAGAGCGCGCGCAGGTTGTCCATCATTTTGGGCTTTTTGTCGTCGGTGCGAAAATACCCCCGCTCGTCGAGGACCCGGTCGAGATAGGACATCAGGTTCTCTATGTGCTCCTTCGGCGCCGGTATCATCGGCGCTTGCGGCGGGCGCACGGCCTGATCGCCGGTCTTCATCCACTCGTAGGACATGAGAAGCACGGCCTGGGCGATGTTCAGCGAAGCAAAGGCCGGATTTACCGGGAAAGTGACGATTTCGTCAGCGAGCGAGACTTCCTCATTGGTTAGCCCCCAGCGCTCGCGGCCGAAAAGAATGCCGCTCTTCTGATCGGCTGAAAAACGGCGACGCAGCTCCATCGAGGCTTCGACGGGCCCGCGCACCGGCTTGAAATTGTCCCGCGGACGCGCGGTGGTGGCATAGACGAAATTGAGGTCCGCGATTGCATCCGCGACCGTATCGAATGTGGTTACGGCATCGATGATGTGATCGGCGCGGCTTGCCGCGGCCCGCGCCTTCTCGTTCGGCCAGCCGTCGCGCGGGTTGACGAGGCGCAACTCCGCAAGGCCGAAATTGGCCATGGCGCGCGCAACCATTCCGATGTTTTCGCCAAGCTGAGGCTCGACCAGAATGATCGCCGGGCCTTCCGCGAGCATGATCTGTTGTTTGTCCGTTCCTGCCATGGGAGCTGCTGTTACCCGCTTCGCGCGGCGCGGTAAAGCGCTTCAGGCAAACATCGTTCCACGCACCAGTTCCGGTATCATGGCGACGCTCTTGAGCGCATCCTTCAGCGTTTTCTGCTCGCGGCCCGTCAGCCGGTCGAGCGCGATGCGGTTCGACAGGGGAATGCCCGCGCCAATGTCAGCCACCTGCTGGCGCAGGACCAGCGTAAGAAAGAACACATGCGCATCGCGCAGGACCGTGAAATCATTGCGCGGCATGCCCGGCAGCCGCGCCAGCCCCTCAAGCCGCTCGCGCGTGGAAGCACGGGCAACATGATGATGAATGGCCAGCGCCCGCGCCATGGCGGCAATGGGAAAGAGGCCGTTCAGTTTCAGGTCAATGCGACCATCCTGGGTCCGCAAGCCGCCAAGGAGCGTGAACGGATTGTTGACATTGCGCACGCTTTCCCCGAGCTGCTTGGCGAATTCGACATGCTCTCCGCCCCGCTGCCAGGCATAGGTGCGAAGGTTTTCCACCAGCTGTGCCTCGCCATGGACCGGGCGCAGGTCGTAGAAAATATCGACATTGAGAAGATCTTCCGGGCGAGCCTTGACCACCCAGTTGTCGACGCGCCGTCGCCATTCGGCCGACGAGCCACGCCAGCCCGCATTGCGCGCCATGACGCCGCCCTTGCACAGGGGAATGGCCGCAGCATGAAGATGGTCGGTGAAACGGATGGCGAAACGTTCGAACCAGCGATCCGCGGCGGCGCCCGCATCGCCCTCTTCAAAGACAAGCGCATTGTCCTGGTCAGGCGCCAGAAGGCTCTCGCCACGCCCGCCGGAACCCAGGACCATGATGGCGAAACGGCAAGGCGCCTCGCCCTCGCCTGAAGAACGCATGTCATCAAGGGCAATCTCGGCAGCGCGCGCGGTCATGGCGCACAGAATGCCCGACGCGATCTCGGCAACGATGCGCGCATCGATGTCCTCGCCGAGCAGGGCGGATGCGACCACTGGCACCCGCGACCAGGCCAAGGCAAGATCCGCGGGGCTCGAGGCGCTTTCGATGCGCGCCTGAAGGTCGACCGCAGCCCCTGCCCGGAATTTCAGGAAATCGCGTGCCGAGAGAACGCCCGCCAGACGCCCATTCTCATCGGTGACGGCCAGATGCCGGATGCGATGGCGGTTCATCAGGCCAAGCGCCTGATAGAAGAATGCATCCTTGCGGATCGCGACAAGCGGCCTTGCGCCGTGCGCCAATGCGGGATCGGCAAGCGCACGGGCCCCGCTGCGCGCCACAGCCCGCAGCACGTCGCGCTCCGTCACGATCGCATAATCCTCGACCGGCTTTTCCAAAGCCGCACCGGGTTCCAGCAAAAGAGAACTGATGCGCATTTCGGCCATGGCTTCTGCCGCTGCCTGAAGCGTGATGTCGTCACGCATGACGACCGGTTGCGGCTTTGCCGCCTCGTGCACCCGGTGGCGAAATGCGTAGGGGTCGATGACGCCCAGCGCGCGGACCGATGCATCGCTGCGCCGCAGAAAGGGCTCGCTCCAGCCCGCCTCCGCCTGCTGGCGAAGCGCCTGCGAACGCAGGCTGGAAGCGCGCTCCGCCTCAGCCACGGTGCGAATGCCCCGTCCAATGAGATGCGGCACAAGGGCCGTGAATATCTCGCCAGCGATGCGGGCATCGGAAACCGCGCTATGACGACCGGCCGTTTCGACATCGAGCCAGGCCGCAATCGCATCGAGGGAAGCGTCCGGGAGATCCGGGTTGACGATGCCGGCAAGCATGCGCACGCAAAGCGTGCGCGGCGCCTGCCACAAAAGGCCCACCCGGCCCGCTTCACGCTCCAATATGGCAAGATCGAAACCGAGTGCATAACCGATCAGAAGGCGGCCGCGCCGATAGTCCTCGAAAGCCCCCCAGGCCTCCGCGAAGTCCGGCGCGGTGCGCAGCATCTGGCCGGTAATGCCATGAATGGCGGTTGCACGCGGCGGCACGGCAATGCCGGGATCGACCAGCGCTTCGAATGTATCGTCCTGAACAAGCCGACCGCCAACCATCGCCATGGCGCCGATCTGGAGAATCCGCGCCTCACGGACATCAAGCCCCGTCGTCTCCGTATCGAAGGCAACCGCATTGGCCGCGATCAGGGGTGTGGCATCATGTACCGGCTTCATCTCCTCCCCTCGCAACTCTCGGCCTGCAAGCCGGATTATCGCGTGCGCGCTGCTCAGGCAGCACTGTTTTGCGAGCAGTTTGCCCCAAAGGCGCAAAAGACGAAATCCTGCCTTGGTTCAACAAGCGTGTTGGCAAAGGAAGCCTTCGGCTTTGCGCTTTGCGCGAGGGATGCTATAGGGCTGCCAACCCTTGGCGCGGGCGCTTCTCCGCGCTTTCCTTCACACAGCATGCGGAGCTTTTTCATGAGCAAAATCAAGGTGGAGAATCCGGTCGTCGAGCTCGACGGCGATGAGATGACCCGCATCATCTGGCATTTCATCAAGGAAAAGCTGATCCATCCCTATCTCGATATCGATCTGAAATATTTCGATCTCGGCATGGAATCGCGCGACGCGACCGACGATCAGGTGACGATCGATGCGGCCAACGCGATCAAGAAATACGGCGTCGGCGTGAAATGCGCCACCATCACGCCGGATGAGGCCCGCGTCGAGGAATTCGGCCTGAAGAAAATGTGGAAGTCGCCCAACGGCACGATCCGCAACATTCTGGGCGGCGTGATCTTCCGCGAACCCATCATCGCAAAGAACGTTCCCCGCCTGGTGCCGGGCTGGACACAGCCCATCGTGGTTGGCCGTCACGCTTTCGGCGACCAGTACCGCGCCACGGATTTCCGCTTTCCCGGCAAGGGCAAGCTGACGATCAAGTTTGTCGGCGAAGACGGCGAGACGATCGAGCACAATGTATTCGACGCTCCCTCCTCCGGCGTTGCGATGGCGATGTACAATCTGGACGATTCCATCCGCGATTTCGCGCGCGCCTCGCTGAACTACGGTCTGCAGCGCGGTTATCCGGTCTATCTGTCCACCAAGAACACCATCCTGAAGGCCTATGACGGTCGCTTCAAGGACCTGTTCCAGGAAGTCTACGAGGCCGAGTTCGAAGCACGCTTCAAGGAAAAGAAGATCTGGTACGAACACCGCCTGATCGACGACATGGTGGCTTCCAGCCTGAAATGGTCCGGCGGCTACATCTGGGCCTGCAAGAACTACGACGGCGACGTGCAGTCCGATACGGTCGCCCAGGGCTTCGGCTCCCTCGGCCTGATGACCTCGGTGCTGATGACACCGGACGGCAAGACCGTCGAGGCGGAAGCCGCGCACGGTACGGTGACGCGTCACTACCGCCAGCACCAGAAGGGTGAGGAAACCTCGACCAATTCCATCGCATCGATCTTTGCCTGGACGCGTGGCCTTGCGCACCGCGCCAAGCTCGACAACAACGAAGCGCTGGCGAAATTCGCCAAGACGCTCGAGGATGTCTGCGTGCAGACGGTCGAATCCGGTCACATGACCAAGGATCTTGCCCTGCTGATCGGACCCGACCAGCCTTGGCTGTCGACCACCGGCTTCCTCGACAAGATCGACGAAAATCTCCAGAAGGCCATGGCATAAGCCACACGGGCTTTCCCTATTGAATGATCGAGACGGCCCGGAATGCACATGCGTTCCGGGCCGTTGTCTTTCCGGTGATTCCCGTCTCGACAATTGCGTACTCAGCCTGCCACAATCGCATTCACGACCTTCATCCGCAGAATGCGGACAACCGAGAAAACGGAGCGAGGATAGACCCTTGGGCAAGACGATCCGCTCCCTGTGGCAACATCACCGGTTGCTCTTCATCGCCTTTTGCATCGCGCTTGTGATCACGCTGTTTCTCGCGCTGCGCACCGTCGCCTTCTACACCTACTGGTCCACGCATCGCGCCGTGCCGATCGAAGACTGGATGACCATCGGTTATGTGGCGCGCTCCTGGCAGGTGGAACCTGACGCCTTGCGCCATTCCCTCGGGCTGGACGACCAGACGCGCGATCGCCGCAGCATCGCACGGCTTGCCGCAGAGCGCGGTGTTCCGGCAGGCGTTCTGGTGGAAGATGTGCGCAAGGCTGTCGACAAGCTGCGCGAGGCGCCCGAGGGCAAGACACCATGAGCGAAGCCATTCTCGCGCTTTTTGCGCTTTATGGCCTTCCGGGCGTCTTCCTCATACTCGCTGCGGGTCAGGTCGGCGTTCCGCTGCCCACATCGATCCTTCTGATGAGCGTGGGGGCGCTGCTGGCCGATGGCGATCTCTCAGCGGCGACAACCTTTGCGTTCGCCCTTGCCGGCGCGGTCGCCGGCGACCAGACCGGATATGCCGTGGCGCGCTTTGGCGGGCGTGGCCTGATCGATCGCGTAGCGAAGGGCGCGGCAGCGCAAAAGGGCTTTGCAAAGGCGGAGCAATTTTCGCGGAAATGGGGGGGCGCGGGTGTCTTCTTCAGCCGCTGGCTCGTCAGCCCGCTTGGTCCGTGGATCAACCTTACCAGCGGGCTTGCCCGCTATCCCTGGGGCAAGTTCGTGTTCTGGGATGTGACCGGCGAAGCCATCTGGATCGCCGGCTATCTCGCCATCGGCTACGGGTTCAGCCGTTCGATCGCCGGTATTGCCGAACTTGTTGCCAATCTCGGCTGGTTCATCGGCGCCGCTGCCCTGACAGCGCTTCTGGGATATCTCCTGTGGCGCGCCGCGCATAAAAACCATGCGCGGCAGCAGAAGACCTCCATCGCCGAATAGATCAGATAAATCAGGCGGCGCCCATCGCCGCCCTGACGGCTTCGACTGCATCGGCAGCCTTGTCGCCGTTCGGGCCGCCTGCCTGGGCCATGTCCGGCCGGCCGCCACCACCCTTGCCTCCAATGGCAGCCGAAGCTGCGCGAACGAGGTCGACGGCGCTGAAGCGCTCGGTCAAATCCGCGGTCACTCCGACCACGACACTCGCCTTGCCTTCCTCGCCAGTGCCGACGAAGACGACAACACCTGAACCGAGCGAAGCCTTGCCCTCGTCGGCAAGCGGTTTCAGATCCTTCGGCGAAATGCCCTCGACGACCCGGCCAAGGAAGTTGACGCCCGCAACGCTTTGTTTTCCAGCGTCGTCCGCCTTTCCGGCACCGCCACCGCCGAGCGCAAGCTTGCGCCGGGCATCGGAGAGTTCACGCTCCAGCTTGCGGCGTTCCTCCAGAACCGTTTCAAGACGCTGCGCGACGTCGGCAGGTGCGACCTTGAGAGCGCCCGCGGCCTGCTTCAGCTGGCGTTCCTGCTCGGCCAGATAGCGGCGCGCGGCAGCCCCAGTCAGGGCTTCGATGCGGCGCACGCCAGCGGCGACAGCGCCTTCGGAAACCACGCGGACCAGACCGATATCGCCCGTGGCGCGGACATGTGTGCCGCCGCAAAGCTCGAGCGAATAGGTCTTGCCGGCCTTTTCGCCGCCCGCGGCCATGCCCATGGAAACGACGCGGACCTCATCCCCGTATTTCTCGCCGAACAGCGCCATTGCACCTTCAGCGATCGCATCGTCCACGGCCATCAGACGCGTGACGACGGGCGCATTCTGCAGCACGACCTCATTGGCGATGTCCTCGATACGGGCGAGTTCCTCCTCCGAGATGGGCTTCGGGTGAGAGAAATCGAAGCGCAGGCGCTCCGGCGCGACCAGCGATCCCTTCTGCGCCACATGGTCGCCCAACACCTCACGCAGCGCCTCGTGCAGAAGATGCGTGGCGGAATGATTGGCCCGGATGCGGGTGCGGCGGGCATGGTCGACATGCATAGCGACCGCGTCGCCGGTCTTGACCGTACCCTTTTCGACCTTGCCCTGATGAACGAGCAGTCCATCGCCCTTCTTCTGGGTGTCGGAAACGGCAATCACGAAACCTTCTCCCTCGATGGTGCCCGTGTCGCCCATCTGGCCGCCGGATTCGCCATAAAAGGGCGTCTGGTTGGTGACCAGCGCGACCGTATCGCCCTCGCCCACGCTCTCCACGATGGCTCCATCGCGCACCAGCGCGGTGACGACGCCCTCCGCGTCCTCCGTTTCGTAGCCGAGGAAATCGCTGGCGCCGGCCTTGTCCTTGACCGAAAACCAGACCGTTTCCGTCGCCGCCTCGCCGGAACCCGCCCAGTTGGCGCGCGCCTCGGCCTTCTGGCGCTCCATCGCGTCGGTGAAACCGCCAAGGTCCACATGGATGCCGCGCTGGCGCAGCGCATCCTGGGTCAGATCCAGCGGGAAACCATAGGTGTCATAAAGCTTGAAGGCGGTTTCGCCATCGAGCAGATCGCCCTCGCGCATATCACCCGTCGCGTCGGAGAGAAGCGAGAGACCGCGCGCCAGTGTCTTGCGGAAGCGGGTTTCCTCGAGCTTCAGCGTCTCGGTAATCAGAGCCTGCCCACGCACAAGCTCGGGATAGGCCTGGCCCATCTCGCGCACGAGAGCCGGCACAAGACGCCACATGAGCGGCTCCTGAGCCCCCAGAAGCTGCGCATGGCGCATGGCGCGGCGCATGATGCGGCGCAGCACATAGCCGCGTCCCTCATTGGAGGGCAAAACCCCGTCGGCGATCAGGAAACTCGACGCGCGCAAATGGTCGGCAATGACCTTGTGGCTCGCATGCTGGGGGCCTTCGGCTGCAACGCCCGTTGCCTCCACCGAAGCCCGGATCAGGGCGCGGAAAAGATCGATATCGTAGTTGTCGTGAACACCCTGCAAAACCGCCGCGACACGCTCGAGCCCCATCCCCGTGTCGATGGAAGGACGCGGCAACTCCACGCGCTCGTCGAGCGTCAGCTGCTCATACTGCATGAAGACGAGATTCCAGATCTCGATGAACCGGTCGCCATCCTCATCCGGGCTTCCGGGCGGCCCGCCCGGAATGCCCTCGCCATGGTCGTAGAAAATCTCCGAGCACGGACCGCAAGGGCCGGTATCCCCCATGGCCCAGAAATTGTCGCTGGTGGGAATGCGGATGATGCGGTCGTCGGACAAACCCGCAATCTTCTTCCAGTAGCCGGCTGCCTCGTCGTCGGTGTGATAGACCGTGACCAGAAGGCGCTTGGCATCGAGACCGAATTCCTTGGTGACAAGGTTCCAGGCCAGTTCGATCGCGCGATCCTTGAAATAATCGCCGAAGGAGAAATTGCCCATCATCTCGAAGAAGGTGTGGTGACGGGCGGTGTAGCCGACATTGTCGAGATCGTTGTGCTTGCCGCCCGCACGCACGCATTTCTGCGCGGTCGCGGCTCGATCATAGGGGCGTGTCTCAAGACCGGTAAAAACGTTCTTGAACTGTACCATACCCGCATTGGTGAACATCAGCGTCGGATCGTTGCGCGGAACCAGCGGGCTGGAGGAAACCACCTCGTGCCCATTCTTCTTGAAATAGTCGAGAAAGGTCGACCGGATGTCGTTGACGCCACTCATGTTTCAGCCTTTGCGAGAGCCCCGCGCGACAGATGCGGGAAACAGGTGCTCGCCTTTTAGCGTCAGCACCCAATCGTGTCCAGAAATCCCGAAACAGAAGCGGCGGAGGATTCTCATCCTCCGCCGCCTGTCATTCCGCCAGCGATGGAAAACCGCCGGGCCCTCAATCCTCGTCGCCAGCGCCATCCTGGTCGCCGGGACCCGTGTCATCGAGGAACTTGTCAGCGATCAGGCCTGCGTTCTGGCGTAGCGCCGTCTCGATCTCGTTGAGAATTTCAGGGTTGTCCCGCAGGAACTGCTTGGCGTTCTCGCGGCCCTGGCCGAGGCGCTGGGAATTGTAGGAGAACCAGGCTCCGGACTTCTCCACGACACCGGCCTTCACGCCAAGGTCGATCAATTCGCCCGTCTTGGATACACCCTCGCCATACATGATGTCGAACTCGACCTGCTTGAACGGCGGGGCCATCTTGTTCTTGACCACCTTGATGCGGGTCTGGTTGCCGACGGTCTCGTCACGGTCCTTGACCGAGCCGATCCGGCGGATGTCGAGGCGCACCGAGGCATAAAACTTGAGTGCATTGCCGCCCGTCGTCGTCTCCGGGGAGCCGAACATGACGCCGATCTTCATGCGGATCTGGTTGATGAAGATGACCATGGTCTTGGAACGGGAAATCGAGGCCGTCAGCTTGCGCAGCGCCTGGCTCATCAGGCGGGCCTGCATGCCCGGCAGGGAGTCCCCCATCTCGCCCTCGATTTCCGCACGCGGCGTGAGAGCCGCGACGGAATCGACCACGATCACATCGAGCGCGCCGGAGCGCACCAGCGTATCGCAGATCTCAAGCGCCTGCTCGCCGGTATCGGGCTGGGAAATGAGAAGGTTCTCCAGATCGACGCCCAGCTTGCGTGCATAGACCGGGTCGAGAGCATGCTCGGCATCGATGAAGCCGCAAATGCCGCCCTTCTTCTGCGCTTCAGCAATGGTATGGAGCGCAAGCGTGGTCTTGCCCGAGCTTTCAGGGCCGTAAATCTCGACGATGCGGCCGCGCGGCAGGCCGCCAATGCCCAGCGCGATATCGAGACCGAGGGATCCGGTGGAAATCGTTTCGATCTCGACCACCTGATCATTCGCGCCCAAACGCATGATCGAGCCCTTGCCGAAGGCGCGTTCGATCTGCGACAGCGCCGCATCAAGAGCCTTGGTTTTGTCCACCGAATTGTCCTCTACCAGCCGCAATGAGTTCTGAGCCATGATACAACACCCCTTCGTCGTCAATGGGAGCGGTTCCGCCAAATCCGCGATGCTTATTCGTACTCTTTTTGTTCCGTTTTTGCAATAGGGGTCATATCATTGTTTTTATTCGATATTCCATATTTATTCTTATTTTGTTCACGGTCCTTCGGATCTCCTGTGCGCAACCCTTCGACACGCGCCGCGTCAGGGGCCTGCCCGATGGCGCTTGCCAATGCGATTCGCCGGAGAGGGCTTTGACGTGACCAATTCCCCTCGCCTGCTTGCCATGGGCGGCGCTCATATCGATCGCCGCGGTCGGTTGTCCGGCCCTCACATTCCCGCCGCATCCAATCCCGGTCAGATGCGCGAGGACGTGGGCGGCGGGGCCTTCAATGCCGCACGTTGCGCGGTACAGCGCGGCATTCACGTGTCCCTTTTCTCCACGCGCGGCGGAGATGCGGGCGGCGAACGGGTGGCGGAAGCCATGGCGGAAAGCGGCATCGAAGACCTTTGCTGCGTGTTTCTCGACCGCACCACACCGAGCTACACGGCCATTCTGGACGAACATGGCGAGCTCATCACCGGGCTTGCGGATATGGAGCTCTATGAGCGCGCTTTTCCGCGCCAGATGCGCCGACGCAAGCTGCGCGACGCGATTGCAAGCGCCGATGCCTTGCTCTGCGATGCCAATATGCCGGCTGAAGCGCTCGCCGCGCTTGCCAGCCAGCATGGCGCAAGGATTTTCGGCGCCATCGCCGTATCGCCGGCAAAGGCCGGCCGGCTCAAGCAATTCCTGCCGGACCTGTCCATCCTGTTCATGAACGGGCGCGAGGCGCGCACGCTTGCCGGGCCCGGTGAAGCCTGTACGCTGACCGATGCCGTGCGAGAACTCAGGACACTCGGTCTTTCGGCGGGCGTCATCACGGCTGGCCGCGATCGCGTCCTGCTCTTCGACGAGAATGGCATATTCGAGATCGAGCCCCCGGCAATCGACAGTGTTGCCGACGTCACGGGTGCGGGCGATGCGCTTGCCGGCGCCACCATGGCGGCCCTTATGAAAGGCGAAAGCCTGCGCGAAGCCGTGCGGCAGGGCGTTGCGGGCGCCGGCATCGCCATCGGCAGCGCCTCGGCGGCGCCCGAATTCGACGATACCGTTTTCAGTGCCGCCCTTGCCCGCGTGCCGGCGGCGCGCCCCGTTTCCTGAAGGAGCAGAAACCGTGCGATCCAGCAATATTCTCGATATCCATCCCAAGGTCGCCGAAGCGCTTGCAGCCGGTTTGCCCGTGGTGGCGCTCGAAAGCACCATCATCACCCATGGCATGCCCTGGCCCCGCAACCATGAGATGGCGGCGGAGGTGGAAGATCTGGTGCGCGCCGAAGGGGCGGTGCCGGCCACCATTGCGGTGATTGACGGCCGCCTCAAGGTTGGCCTTTCAGAGGCCGAGCGCGTGGCGCTGGCCAAGGCAAGCGGGACGATGAAGCTCTCGCGGGCCGACCTCGCCTTCGCCCTTGCGGAAGGAAAAAGCGGCGGAACCACCGTCGCCGCCACCATGATCGCTGCCAGGCGCGCCGGTATTTCGGTCTTTGCCACCGGGGGCATCGGGGGTGTCCACAAGGGCGCTGAAACGAGCTTCGACATTTCGGCCGATCTCGATGAGCTCGCTCGCACGACCGTCATAGTGGTCTCGGCCGGACCGAAGGCGATTCTCGACACGGAAAAGACGCTGGAAGTGCTGGAGACGCGCGGTGTCCCGGTGGTGGCCTATGGAACAGATGTCATGCCGGCCTTCTGGTCGCGCCAATCCCCCCACAAAGCGCCGTTGCGCCTCGACACACCGGAAGCGATAGCACGTTTTCAGGCAACACGGGCAGCGCTTGGCATCGAAGGCGGCATGCTGATTGCCAACCCGGTGCCGGCAGAAGACGAAATCTCCGCTGAAGAAATGGCCGGATATATCGAGAAGGCACAGGACGATGCGCGGACGGACGGTGTTTCAGGCAAGGATGTGACGCCATTTCTGCTTTCGCGGATCCTCAAGCTGACGGATGGCGCCAGCCTGGCCACGAATATCGCACTGGTGAAAAACAATGCCCGCCTCGCGGCTCGCATCGCGCGCGCCATTGCAGCCAGCTGAGGAACGGCCCCGGACAAAGGCAAAGGCCGCCGGAGTGATCAGGCGGCCTTTTTTCAAGCAGCGCTCCGCGCGCCTCCTGCACATTTGTGCGGACGTCAGGCGATGCCGCCTGACTGCAAAATGCTTTGCTCCTCCGCATTTGTGCGGACGTCAGGCGATACCGCCTGACTGCAAAATGCTTTGCTTCCCCGCATTTGTGCGGACGTCAGGCGATGCCGCCTGACTGCAAAATGCTTTGCTCCTCCGCATTTGTGCGGACGTCAGGCGATACCGCCTGACTGCAAAATGCTTTGCTCCTCCGCATTTGTGCGGACGTCAGGCGATACCGCCTGACTGCAAAATGCTTTAGGCGCCCGTAAGCGGCGACAGGCGAATCTCGACGCGGCGGTTCTGCGCGCGACCTTCCGGCGTGGCGTTGGACGCGATGGGCTGCGTTTCGCCCTCGCCGATCACCGCGAAGCGCTGACCATTGACGCCTTGAGACGTCAGGTAATTCGCCACCGCGCCGGCGCGACGCTGCGAAAGCTGAAGGTTGTAATTGTCGTCGCCGGTCGAATCCGTATGCCCAAAGACGTCGACAAGCGTCCGGTTGTATTTCTGCAGCACGAGAGCGACCGAGTTCAGCGTGCCGTAGAAGGCCGGCTGAATGGTCGAGGAATCGGTCGCGAAGGTGATGTTGGACGGCATGTTCAGGATGATGTAGTCGCCCTGACGGGTGACGCTCACGCCCGTTCCCTGCAACTGACCGCGCAACTGGGCTTCCTGCTGGTCCATGTAGGAGCCGACCGCGCCGCCGGCCAATGCACCGATACCGGCACCGATCAGGGCGTTGCGGCGATCATCGCCGCCGGCCAGAAGACCGACGCCCGCGCCGGCCAGTGCACCTAAGGCGGCGCCACCAGCCGTATTGGAGATCTTCTGCTGTCCCGTATATGGGTCGGTGCTGGTCACGCAGCCGGCCGTCAGTCCCGCAACGAGCGCGACAGCGATGGATTTCTTCAACATGGTCGGAGTCCTCACTTCTCTGAAATACTGCGAAAAGAATCGTGCTTGGCAATCCCCAGACTGCCCGTGAAGCACAATTTAGGCAAAATTCTGCACATCCCCGCTGGACTATAGGCCATCGTGCCGGATTTGCACACGATGCGAACAGTCGTTGCGCGGATCAATCCTTGCGATAGATGAGCCAGTTCTTGGCAAAAGAGCCCTTGGGATTGCGTGAATAGAGCGTGGCGCGATTGCGCCCGTCGAGCTTCGAACCGTAAAGCGCCTGATCCGCCTTCGTGTACAGATCGTCGGCATCGTTGGCCTCGGACGCCATGCAAACGCCGAGCGAAATGCGAATCGGCCCGTAATTGCGTCCCGAGGGACCGAGGACGAACTCGGCCTGCTCGACAGTCGCGCGCGCCGTCTCGGCCAGCGTCATGGTCGAGTCCTTGCTCAATCCATAGACGATGAGGGCGAATTCCTCGCCTCCGGTGCGCGCCAGAAAGCTCTCCGCATTGCCCTGGGCTTTCAGAAGGCGGGCGACGATCTGCAGGACCCGGTCACCGATCGGATGACCGAACTGATCATTGAAGCTCTTGAAGCCGTCGATATCGACGAGGATCAGCGCGTGATACATGATGGAACGCGGATCGTCATAGATGCGCGCCATCCGCTTATCGAAGGCGCGGCGGTTCCAGACCTTGGTAAGCGGGTCGGTGTCGGCCAGCAGTTTATATTGTTCAAGCTGGCTGCGCATCTTCTCCAGCTCTTCCGATTTCTCGGCCATCGCCTGGCTGATCTGGCGACCTTGCTGGATCGTCGTTTCGGTGGCTGCCGCCATGATGCCCACGATCCTGCATAAGATATCGCGCGAAAGATCGGCGTGGGCGCCCAGACCAATGGACGTCTGGTCGAGGATCACCCCGAATTTCTCGAGTGAGCTGCGCTCGCGCCCAAGAAGAGAAAGGATTTCCTCGGCACGGATGGCAATCTGGTTCTGGGCGCTCTCGACGATGGTATCGCGATTGTTCTGGGCGAAATACTTCATCGCGAGCTTGTCGAGCGCGTCCTGCGTGGGGCGCCCTTCCAAGGCTGCGAAATCACGCGCCAGATCCCGGTTGGATCCCGTGTAAACCTCGTAGAATATCTCGTAGTTGCGTGGCAACCCGACCACGCCCATCCGCTTCATGCAGTCAGCAATGGTCGTGGCGATATCGCCCGAGCGATCGTTCGATGCGCTGGAACTCTGCAGCATGCGCGGTTAACCTTCCCCAAGGCCCTTGTGTCAGAACACCCCCCAAGCGCGATCCAGACACTCATAGTTCTTCAAGATAGCCCCGATCAGCTAACGCAGGGTTAACCAGCAATTGCGCCGGCTACTAAACTTCGTCCCAGGCGGGCGAGAAATCGTAATCGCAAATGCGCTGGCCGGCGCTGCGCAAAGCCGAGATCGCCACCATTTCCTCTCCGCTCAGGGAAAAATCGAAGAGCCCGATGTTCTCCGAAAGCCGCTCCGGATTGCTCGTTCTGGGAATGGCGACGATGCCGTCCTGCTGAACCTGCCAGCGCAGCACGATCTGAGCCGGCGTCTTGCCGTGGCGGGCAGCCGCTTCGCGCACCGCCGGCTCCTCGAACAGATGCCCACCGCGCGCAAGCGGGCAGTAGGAAACCATCGCCATGCCTGCATCACGGCAGGCACGATATATTTTCGTCTGGTCCAGATAGGGATGGTTTTCGACCTGATTGGCCACCAGCGGTGCCTCGGACAGACGCAGCGCCTCGGCAAGCAAGGCGGTCGGAAAGTTCGAAACGCCGATATGCCGCGTCAGGCCACGCTCCCGCATAAGGTTCAGCGCACCGATGCTGTCGGCCAGGGGCACCTGCGGATTCGGCCAGTGTATGAGGAGCAGGTCGACATGATCGAGGCCCAGGCGGGACAGGCTCGCCTCGGTCGAGCGCGCCAGATCAGCCGGCGCAATATCCGTCCACCAGACCTTCGTCGTCACGAAGATATCGTTTCGGGCAGCACCGGAGGCGCGCAGCCCTTCTCCCACGGCTTCTTCGTTGCCGTAGGAAGCGGCCGTGTCCAGATGGCAATAGCCGAGCGAGATGGCACGCGAGACCATGTCGGCACAGGCCTTGTCCTTCAGCGTCCAGGTTCCAAGTCCGATCACGGGAATGGAGGCACCGCTGGCTTCGACGGTCTGCATGAACTGGTCTCCTTGTTTCAGCCGCTATTCGCGATAACTGATACACTCATAAACAACAGGATAAAACCAGGACAACCGCCCATGCGGCATGCCGCAATCAAGAAGTCACGCGTCGAACTCATCGACATTGCGCGCGGCATCGCCCTGCTCGCCATGGCTGTCTATCATTTCGGCTGGGACCTCGAGCTCTTCGGCTATCTGGAACCGGGAACCGCGGTGACGGGCGGCTGGCGTCTCTTTGCAAGATCGATTGCCACCTCCTTCCTGTTTCTTGTCGGTGCAAGCCTGTTTCTCGCGCACGCAAAAGGGGTGCGCTGGCCATCCTTTCTCAAACGCCTTGCCATCGTGATCGCCGCCGCGGCAGCAATCTCGGCGGTCACATGGGTGATCTTCCCCTCCGGCTTCATCTTTTTCGGCATACTGCATCACATCGCGCTTGCAAGCCTGCTGGGGCTGCTGTTCCTGCATCTGCCAGCCTGGCTGCTGCTTGTCCTTGCCGCCGGAACGGTCGCGCTGCCCTACTATTTCTCCGCTCCCCTCTTCGACAACCCGGCCTTGTGGTGGGTGGGGCTTTCCACTTTTCGCCCTCATTCCAACGACTACGTGCCGCTCTTTCCATGGTTCGGCGCCGTTTTGGCCGGCATCGCGGCGGGCCGCCTTGCCCGCGACACAGGGCTGCTGGACCGCATGGCGCTCATTCGCACGGGCACCTGGTCCGTGCCGTTGCGGCTTGCCGGCCAGCACAGTCTCGCCTTCTATCTCCTGCACCAGCCGGTGCTGATCGCGTGCGTATGGGCCGTGGCGCAGGTCTTCCCGCCCGCGCTCGCCCCGGCCGAGGCCCGTTTTGTCACTGCCTGCGCGCGGCAATGTTCCGAAACGCGAGACGAAGCGTTCTGCAAGGCATATTGCGGCTGCTTCACCGAAATCCTGCGCTCCGAAAACCGCCTGGAATCCGTGATGTCCTCGCGATCGGACAGCCGCAACGAATCCCGCTTGAGCGAGATCGCCTCCGAATGCACTATGACCGCCGAGACGGGGGCCATCATGCAAGAGCGGGACGGGACGAATGAAAGACCATGAGCAAAGACCCCGCCGATTTCCCTGGCCACCCATCATCTACCTCATCGCGATAGCCGCCTCCGTTGCAGCCGGGCTCGCCTATCCCCAACCCTGGTTCGGCGCTCCGCTCTCCGACATACTGTTTGCACTCGGATGGCTGATGATCGCCGGTTTCGTGTTCATCGACATCCAGGCCATGCGCACGCTTTTTCGCGCAAAAACCACGATCCTGCCGCATCAGGGGGCGAATGCGCTTGTGACGGGCGGCCCCTTTGCGATCAGCCGCAACCCGATCTATCTCGGAAACAGCATGCTGGTTACGGGACTAGGCTTCGTCACGGGCAACCCGTGGTTCCTGCTTTTCGTCTTCCTCGCCGGGTTCATGACTTTCAAGCTCGCCATCCAGCCCGAGGAGAAACATCTCGCCCTGCGCTTTGGAAAGAAGTACCGCGACTATCAAAAGAAGGTGCGGCGCTGGATCTGACGCCGCCCCGAGGGACGAAAACCTCCTGACAGCAGGCCGATTGAGACACGGCGCGGTATCGGCTATGGTGGTCGTTCTCTTTCTGTTCATAGACTGGCCATGACTGTCAGCACCCTACTCCACGGTCTGTGCCGCGATTGCCTGACGCCTGCAGCGGCGCCGGAGCGGCGTTGCCGCGCCTGCGGAAGCCCTCGTGTGCTGCGCCATGCCGAACTGAGCGAACTGTCGCTTGCCCATATCGATTGCGACGCCTTTTATGCAGCGGTCGAAAAGCGCGACAATCCAGCGCTGCGCGACCGGCCGGTCATCGTGGGCGGCGGCAAGCGCGGGGTGGTTTCAACCGCCTGCTACATCGCCCGTATCCATGGGGTGCGTTCGGCCATGCCCATGTTCAAGGCGCTTGAAGCCTGTCCCGAGGCAGTCGTCATCAAGCCGAACATGGAGAAATACGCCAGCGTCGGCAAACAGGTGCGTGAAATGATGCAGGCGCTGACGCCCATGGTGGAGCCGCTTTCCATCGATGAAGCCTTTCTCGACCTGTCGGGCACGGAGCGCCTGCATGGGGCGCCTCCGGCGCTGGTGCTGGCGCGTTTTGCGCGGCAGGTGGAACAGGAGGTGGGAATAAGCGCCTCCGTCGGCCTTTCCTATTGCAAATTCCTCGCAAAGATCGCCTCCGACCTGAACAAGCCGCGGGGCTTTTCGGTCATCGGCAGGGCAGAAGCCGTTTCCTTTCTCAGCGGCCAGCCCGTTTCGCTGATCTGGGGCGTGGGCAAGGCCTTCACCGCGACCCTCGCCTCAGATGGCCTGCGCACGATCGGGCAATTACAGACCATGGAGCGCAGCGAACTGATGCGCCGCTATGGGACCATGGGCGACCGGCTCTTCCACCTTTCACGGGGGTTGGACGAGCGCAGTGTGAAGTCCCGGTCCGAAGCCAAGAGCGTTTCGTCGGAAACCACATTCAACACCGATCTTTCCAGCCCCGACGATCTCGTGCCGGTGCTGCGCGCCCTGTCCGAGCGGGTTTCGGCGCGGCTCAAGACGGCTGACATCGCGGGCCGCACCGTCGTTCTCAAGCTCAAGACGGCTGATTTCCGCATCCGCACACGCAACCGGCAGCTGGGCGATCCAACCCGCCTCGCCGACCGGATATTCCATACCGGGCTCGATATGCTCAAGCGCGAACTCGACGGCACGCGCTTTCGCCTCATCGGCATCGGCGTCAGCGACCTGACGGATGCCGCCAAGGCCGATCCACCCGATCTGGTGGATCGCCTATCGCATAAGCGCGCCATGGCCGAGGGTGCCATCGACAGCCTGCGCGCCAAATTCGGCAAGCAGGCCGTTGAAACGGGCTACACATTCGGACGCGGACGCGCGGGACAGCCACAACGCGACCAGGATCCGGACGCCGGTTGAGCGCCCTTCCAACAAACCGGCCCCCGTCTCACCCGCCTGTCAGCTCCCGAACCCTCCTCTCCACCGTGGCGCGCCGCTCCTTCGTGCCTGGATGGGTGGAGAACCAGTAGGTTTCCTTCGCTGCTTCATCATCCTTGCCAATGCGATCGAGCAGATCGACAAAGCTCACCGGGTCCCGTCCCACCTGCCGCATCAGACCGACGCTGTAGAGATCGGCGCTCGCCTCGAACTCTCGGGAATAAACAAGCGTCTGAAGGGCGCTTGCCTGGGTCACCACGTCATCGACCAGCTGGCCGGCATCGCCCCCGACAAGCCCCACCATGAATCCGATGCCGAGTACGCGATAGATCTGCTGCAACGAGTGGCGTTCACGCACATGGCCGATTTCATGGGCCATGACGCCCGCTATCTCGTCATCGGCGGCAGCCAGCGTAACAAGCTCGTCCGTAACGATGATCGTTCCGCCCGGCAGGGCAATGGCGTTGGCGCCGATGGTCTTTCCGCCCCTGCGCAGAAGAAGCTGCAATGGCGGGCCTTTCTTCCCGGCGGCAGCCGAAAGCTCGGCGAAGAGTTCATGGAGCTCATCCTGGCGCTTTTCAGGCAATTCGGTCGGCTCGAAAAGAGTCCGGTCCACTGTTTCAAGCGTGCCGAAATCGATGGCCGCGACGATGGGCGCCGGCGTCATGACCGCTGCGCCGGAGGCAAGCAGCGGAATCCCATGGCGATAGGCGATGAAGAGCAGGCCGACCGTGACCATTGCAGCCAAGGCGATATATTTCAGATTGCCTTCAAAACGTGCAAGACGAGAAAAGAAGCTCGTGCGGGTGCCGAGAAAACCATCCACATCCGCGCTGAGAGCCGCCTCGAAGACGCCGCCATCGGCGAAGGTGACCTTGCGGGGAACGCCGGCAACGGGATCGGAAACCGATAGAAGCACCGGCATCATGGGCGCCTGCCCTTCCGAAACCTGAAGCAGCAAAGCCTCGGGCGTGCCCGACAAAACCGCCGGCGTCACCGCGGAAGAAGCTGGCGGGAAATAGCGCCCTTCGATCATTCCAGGCTCCAGTCAGATCCGTTCCATAGGTTCAAAATATCGGGACCCTGCCTCGAAGCATCCAAGAATGTGCAAGGTGCTACGCCGAGCAAGTACGATCGATCCTGCCAGCACGGTTTGAAAATGAAGTTTGAAACGGCGCTTTCCCGAAGGGCTGCGCCGTTTCGTCGTCGTGGCGGCATCAAAGGCCGAAGTCGATACCCTCGATATCGAAGAACTCGGCGGCGCCGACATTGCCTTCGGGCGCAGCCTCATCGACGAAAGCATCGAGCGGACCGGCAGCCAGAAGACCGGTGCTGGCCGCCAGATAGCGCCAGCTGCGCACCGCCGCCCAGGGCCGCATCAGGCCGATAGTGAGGATCGTGACGAACAGATTGGACACGAGAATCCACACATAGCGCAAACGCCCGACATTGGAGGTCATGCGGTGCTTTGCGTCCAGCGTCGTGCTGTTGTAGGCGATGTTGCGCACGCCCGCTGCATAAAAGATGTAAGACAGCGCCAGCGCCACATAGGCCCCCAGAAGACCTGCGACCAGCGGGCCGCTTGCGAGCAGGCGGGCAAATTCCTCGTCCCCCATATCACCATAGCTGAAGGAGCCGATGCCCGCGGACAGCGCAAGGCCAATGGCCCCGCAAACCACAGCGGCGAGAATCACGAATACAATGGTCGCGCCCAGATTGCCGTAAAGCGCCTTCAAGGGCGCCTGCGTCACGAAACGGGCAGTGCCATAACCAAGGTGCCGGCCGATGTAGTTGTTGGCATAGCGCGAGGCGAGCGGAGCAAGAATGCCAAGCGAGACCAGCGCCACGATCGGCATGACGATGAAGGAAAAGAACGCGCCCCAATAGGAACCGCGGAAATTCAGCCGCACATTGCGGTAGCTCGTCATGCGCGCGTTGAAGGCCATCGACTTGTTGAGAATCCACGGAAAGGCCAGGATATAGAAAATCAGCAGCAAGCTGAAGAATGGCGAGATCAGCACCAGCAGATTGTAGAGGACCAGCAAGCCCACAACGATAATGCGTCCGATAAGGATTTTGACCGGACGGGCGTGATATTCGAAATTGTGGCCGTCGAGCCAGGTGTTTCCGTAGAAATAGCGTTGGCGGCGCACCTTGGCCCAGGCCGTATAGATGCCGAGCGTGATGAGCGAAAGAAGCAGGTTGACGATCCAGATTCCGAAATATTCCGTTGCGGAACCGGTGAAGGAGAAGCTCAGTTCGCGCCGCGTCTCGCGGCCCAACGGCACGGCCTCGTTGGTATTCATGATAAACTTGACCTTTTTGGGAAGAATATATGGAGACCGTGCTTGTTAACCGGATTTAGGGCGCGGAACAATTACCACCGGTTGCATTTCCTGTTATCAAATTTCGCTGCGCAACGTTACAGAGCAGCAATCACCTGATTTGGCGCCGGTGCGGATTGCGTCCGCAAGCGATAGCGCTCACACGATATAAGGCTCAGACAAGCTCAACGTCGACCACGCCTGGAACGGCACGCATCGCAGCTGCGATCTGCGGGGAGATACGGTAACGATTCGGGAGCCCGATCTCGATTTCGCCCTGCCCTCCCTCCTTGATGACGACAAGGCTCACCTCGGCATCGCCACGCTGCTTCAGCTGCGAGGCGATCGCGCCGAGCGGATTGGCATCGCGCAGATAAACGCGCAGCGCCTTTTGCATGCGCGAGGCTTCCTCCTCAAGCGACTGGACGCTCTGGATGCGAAGATTGACCCCTTCGGGCCGATCCTCCGCGCCCACCATGATCACCACGGAGGAACCGGCCTCCAGTAAATCGCGATATTGTGCGAGCGCTTCGGAAAACAACACCGCTTCATATTGGCCGGTGGCATCGGAGAGCTGGATGATGCCCATCTTGTTACCGGTGCGGGTGCGCCTTTCCTGCTTTGAGGTGACCGTGCCGGCCAGACGCCCCGCGGAAGCGCCGCGCTTGACCGCGGCCTGGAACTCGCCCCAGCTTTGAACGCGCATCTTGGCCAGCGTCTCGGCATATTCATCGAGCGGGTGGGCAGAAAGATAACAGCCCACCACCTGAAACTCGCGGTGCAGCTTTTCGGCCGCCGTCCAGGGGTCCGTGACAGGAAGATGCAGCTTCTGCGGTTCGCCGCCGCCCGACATGCCGAAAATATCGCCCTGCCCCATGGCCGCGTCCTCGGCGGCACGCGCCGCCATGCCCATCAGCCGGTCGATGCCTGCAAAAAGTGCTGCACGATCTATTCCGAAGCAATCGAACGCACCGGCCTGGATCAGGCTTTCGAGGACGCGCTTGCCCACGATCTTGGGATCGATGCGGGCGCAAAAATCCTCAAGGCTCTCGAACTGCTTTTCGCGCCGCTTGTCCACGATGTGCTCCACCGCCGCATCGCCCACGCCCTTGATGGCGGCGAGCGAATAGAAGATGCGGTTCTCGCCCACCTCGAAATTCCGGTAGGAAGTCAGCACCGACGGCGAAACAACCTCGATGCCGAGGCGCATGGCATCACGGCGGAAATCGTTCAGCTTGTCGGTGTTGGCCATATCGTAGGTCATCGACGCGGCCAGGAATTCGACCGGGTAATGCGCTTTCAGATAGGCCGTCTGATAGGAGACGATGGCGTAGGCGGCGGCGTGCGACTTGTTGAAACCGTAGTCGGCGAACTTCGCCAGGAGGTCGAAGATGAAGTTGGCCTGCTGCTTGGAAACGCCGCGCTCGGTCGCGCCATCCACGAAAATACCGCGCTGCTTTTCCATCTCGGCGCGAATCTTCTTGCCCATCGCGCGACGCAGAAGATCGGCCTGTCCGAGCGTGTAGCCGGCCAGCTCCTGCGCGATCTGCATGACCTGCTCCTGATAGACGATGACGCCCTGCGTCTCCTTCACCAGATGATCGATCTTGGGATGAATGGAGGCGATCTCCTCCTCGCCGTGCTTGCGCGCATTGTAGGTGGGAATGTTCTCCATCGGACCTGGACGATAGAGCGCCACCAGCGCGATGATATCCTCCACGCAGTCGGGTTTCATGCCGATCAGCGCCTTGCGCATGCCGGCACTTTCAACCTGGAACACGCCAACGGTCTCGCCGCGCGACAGCATCTGATAGGTTTCGGCATCGTCCAGCGGGATGCGCGCCAGATCGATGTCTATGCCCCGCCGCGCAATCAGCGTCACCGCAGTCTTGAGAACGGTCAGCGTCTTCAGGCCGAGGAAGTCGAACTTCACCAGACCGGCCTGCTCTACCCATTTCATGTTGAACTGGGTCACCGGCATGTCGGATCGCGGATCGCGATACATTGGAACCAGTTCCGAAAGGGGCCGGTCGCCGATCACGATACCTGCGGCATGGGTCGAGGCATGGCGATAGAGCCCCTCCAGCTTCTGGGCCATTTCCAGAAGCGTGCCGACGATCGGTTCCTTCTCCACCTCCTCGGCAAAGCGCGGCTCGTCCTCGATGGCCTTGGGCAAGGGCGTCGGATTCGCCGGATTGGACGGCACCATCTTGCACAGCCGATCCACCTGGCCATAGGGCATCTGCAGAACGCGCCCCACATCGCGCAGCACGGCGCGCGCCTGCAGCGTTCCGAAGGTGATGATCTGGCCCACCTGGTCGCGGCCGTATTTGCCCTGCACGTAGCGGATCACCTCCTCGCGGCGATCCTGGCAAAAATCGATGTCGAAGTCGGGCATCGACACGCGATCGGGATTGAGGAAGCGCTCGAACAGCAGCGAGAAGCGCAAAGGATCCACATCCGTGATGGTCAGCGCATAGGCGACCAGCGAACCCGCACCCGAACCACGCCCCGGCCCAACCGGAATATCCTGCGCCTTCGCCCATTTGATGAAGTCCGACACGATCAGGAAGTAGCCCGGAAACTTCATGCGCTCGATGACACCCAGCTCGTATTCCAGCCGTTCCTCATAGTTTTCGAGCGTATAGCCGGTTGCCATTCCCAGCCCGTCTATGCGGCGCTGGAGGCCTTCGCGTGCCTGACGGCGCAATTCATCTGCTTCCGCCTGAAGGGCTGCTTCCGCATCCTCCGCGTCGCCGCCGGTAAAGCGCGGCAGGATCGGCGGATGCGTTTTTGGAAAGTAGGAGCAGCGCCGCGCGATCTCGATGGTGTTGTCGATCGCTTCGGGCAGATCGGCAAAGAGTTTCGCCATCTCCACCTGCGGCCGCAGATAATTGTCGGGCGTGAGACGGCGGCGATCATCGACGGCGATCACCGTGCCCTCGGCGATGGCGATCAAGGCGTCATGCGCCTCGAAATCGTCGCGCTTCAGGAAAAACGCTTCATTGGTCGCAACCAGCGGCAGTTCATGGCGATAGGCAAGGTCGACCGTTGCGGCCTCGACGGCCCGGTCATAGCCCTGCAACCGCTCCAGCTCCACATACAGGCGGTTTCCGAAAAGCCCTTTCAGGAACAGGAGCCTCTGCTCGGCAACCTCGGGACGCTCCGCCTTGAGAGCCGCACCGACAGGACCGCGCGGACCGCCTGTCAGACAGATGATGCCGGCATTGAGTTCTCTCAGCCAGTCGGTGCCGATATGGGTCTCGGTGCCCGGCTCCGTCTCCAAATAGGCGCGGCTCACCAGCCGGACCAGATTGGCATAGCCTTCCTCGGTGGCCGCGATCAGGACCAGCGTTTCATATTGCGGGCCCATTTTCCGATTGCCGCGGCGCGCTTCAGTAAACGCATCCTCGAAAGCGCAGGAAAGCTGGCATCCGACGATGGGCTGCAATCCCTCCTTCGTTGCCTTCTGCGCAAATTCGAGCGCGCCGAACAGATTATTGGTGTCGGTGACCGCGATGGCAGGCGCTTCATCCTTCACGGCCTGGCCGATGATCTTGCCAAGCTGCAACGCACCTTCCAGAAGCGAATAGGCGGAATGGACGCGCAAATGGATGAAGGGCCGCTCCGGCCGCATTCTCTCGCGTTCGGCAGCCGCGAAGATGGGATCGCGCGATAGCCTGTCACTCGCCATGGTATTTCGCCGCTCGGATTGGAAGACTCATGAATTCATTCTTCCCCTTCGACCCGGCCGGGTAAAGGGCGGAAGCGCGGGCGAAGTCAGTTACGCTCAAGAAGAAGCATTTCGGAGATGGCGGCGGTCAGCTCCGCGGGCGTTGCCACGATGCGTGCAGCGCCCGCCTCCTCAAGCTCCGCACGGTCGCCGAAACCCCACAGCACGCCGATGGCCCGAACATCGTTTGCCGCGGCCCCCTCCACATCGTGCCGGCGGTCACCGATCATCAGGGTGTGCGGCGGCTCGACCGCCTCGCTTTTCAGGATATGGGCAATCAGATCGGCCTTGTTCGCGTGACCGCCATCGGGTGCCGATCCATGGACCGCATCGAAAAAGCGCATGAGATCGAAATGCTCGAGAATGTCACGAGCGTAGTATTCGACCTTCGAGGTCGCGATGGAGAGGAAGCAGCCAGCGTCCACGCACGCCGCGAGCGTGTCCTTGACGCCGGGGATCAGTTCATTCTCGAACTTGCCGATGCGATCATATCGCTCGCGATAATGGCCAACCGCCTCCCATATGAGAGCTTCGTCATCGGTCTTGAGAAAATCGGCGAAGGTGGCGTGCAACGGCGGTCCGATGAAGCGCCGCAACTCCTCGTCCGAAGGAGAGGAATATCCCATATTTTCAAGCGCATATCGGATACTGCTCGTAATTCCCACAAAGGGATTGGTCAGCGTTCCGTCGAGATCGAAAAGGACGGAAGCCCGCCTGCCCTGTGCCATGCGCCGTGTCACTCCGCTTGCGGTTTCACTCGAATTCCATGATCACCGCATCGACAGCAAGACTGTCGCCCGGCTTGGCATTGACCTTCGTCACCGTGCAATCGCGCTCCGCGCGCAGCACGTTCTCCATCTTCATTGCCTCGACCACGGCCAGCGTCTCACCCGCCTTGACCTCCTGGCCGTCGGATACGGCGACGGAAACCACCAGACCCGGCATCGGGCACAGAAGGAGCTTCGATGTGTCCGGCGCCTCGCGGACCGGCATCAGCCGGTCAAGCTCGGCGATGCGCGGCAGCATCACGCGGGCCTTCGCCGAAACGCCCTGCCAGGCAAGCTGAACGCCATTCAGGACGGGCCTGACCTGCACGTGCACGGTGCGACCATCGACCACTCCCTCCCAGACGGCGTCACCCGGCCGCCAGGACGAAGCGACGGTGACGGGCTTGCCGCCATCGATGCTCACATCCATTTCAAGCGGAATGGAGATCATTCCCTCGACAACGCTCGCCTGCACATACTCATCGTTGAGGCGCACGGCCCAGTCCCGCTTCAACTCGCCCGAATGCGGCGCCAGGCGGCCCGTCAGACGGTCGAGCCGGTCGCGGCGCAGGAGTTCGACGGCCAGTGCCACCGCGCTCAGCACATTGCGCTCCTCCGCCCCCGGTTCGCGCGGCATGAAACCGTCCGGAAACTCCTCGGCGATGAAGCCGGTCGACAACCGCCCCTCGCGCCAGCGCGGATGGCTCATCAATGCGGTGAGGAAGGGAATGTTGTGTTCGATACCGTCGATCACGAAACCGTCGAGTGCCTCGCTCATGGCTTCGATAGCCGTCAGCCGGTCCGGTGCCCAGGTGCACAATTTGGCGATCATCGGATCGTAGAACATCGATATCTCGGATCCTTCCGTGACACCGGTATCGTTGCGCACCACCACATCGCCGAAACGGCCCTCCGCCGGCGGACGGTAGCGCGTGAGACGGCCGATGGACGGCAGGAAATTGCGCACCGGATCCTCGGCATAGATGCGGCTTTCCACGGCCCAGCCGTTCAGTTGGACGCCGTCCTGTCCGAAAGCGAGCGTCTCACCGGAAGCTATGCGGATCATCTGCTCGACGAGATCGATGCCGGTGATGAGCTCGGTAACCGGATGTTCCACCTGAAGGCGGGTGTTCATCTCGAGGAAATAAAAGTTCCGGTTCCTGTCGACGATGAACTCGACCGTGCCAGCACTTTGATAATCAACGGCTTTCGCCAGAGCCACCGCCTGCGCCCCCATGGCGGCGCGCGTCTGCGGATCGAGGAACGGCGACGGCGCCTCCTCGACGACCTTCTGGTTGCGGCGCTGGATCGAGCACTCGCGCTCGCCCAGGTGAATGCAATTACCATGCGCGTCCGCCAGCACCTGGATTTCAATGTGGCGCGGCTCCTCGACGAATTTCTCCACGAAGATGCGATCGTCGCCGAAAGAAGACGCCGCCTCCGACTTGGAGCGCTCGAAGCCCTCGCGCGCCTCGGCCTCGTTCCATGCGATGCGCATGCCCTTGCCGCCGCCGCCGGCCGATGCCTTGATCATCACGGGATAGCCAATTTGCGAAGCAATTTCAGCGGCATGCTCGGCATTGTCGATCAGCCCCATGAAGCCCGGAACCGTCGATACACCCGCTTCAGCGGCAATCTTCTTTGAGGTGATCTTGTCCCCCATGGCCTCAATGGCCTTCACCTTGGGACCGATGAAGGTGATGCCTTCCGCCTCAAGCTTCTGGCAGAAGCCCGCATTTTCCGAAAGGAACCCATATCCGGGGTGAACGGCCTCGGCGCCGGTTTCCTTGCAGGCGGCAATGATCCTGTCGGCGATGAGATAGCTCTGATTGGCCGGCGGCGGGCCGATATGCACGGCCTCGTCGGCCATTTCCACATGCACGGCATCCGCATCGGCGTCGGAATAGACCGCAACGGTTGCGATACCCATCTTGCGCGCGGTCCTGATGACGCGGCAAGCGATCTCGCCGCGATTGGCGATGAGGATTTTCTTGAACATGAGAGGCGTTTCCCCAAACGGCATTTTCCCTTTTTTATGGGTTTGCGGCCCCGTTCTCAAGCGCTTCGCGCATCAAGCCGGTGAGAAGCGGGTTTGTCCACCGGACATGCCGCGCCGCAGCCTGCAGTTGCAGCACCCGCAACCTCTTTCTGTACAAGGAGAGAACCGCCAAGCCGGCCAACGGACTTGCGGCAGCGCGCAATTCCTGAAAGTTTCAGCTCAGAATCTTTCGTTCGCAGGAGAGCCCGATGAAAACCCGTGCCGCCGTCGCCATCCAGGCCGGAAAACCCCTTGAAATCATGGAAGTGGACCTGGAAGGACCGCGCGAGGGCGAGGTTCTGATCGAGGTCAAGGCGACAGGTATCTGCCATACCGACGAGTTCACCCTTTCGGGCGCCGACCCCGAGGGGTTGTTCCCCGCGATCCTCGGCCACGAGGGTGCGGGCGTCGTCGTGGATGTCGGGCCCGGCGTGAGAAGCCTCAAGAAAGGCGATCACGTCATCCCGCTCTACACGCCCGAATGCCGCGAATGCCCGTCCTGTCTGTCGCGCAAGACCAATCTGTGCACGGCCATCCGTTCCACCCAGGGCCAGGGCGTGATGCCGGACGGCACCAGCCGTTTCTCGCTCAATGGAGAGAAACTGCACCATTACATGGGCTGCTCCACCTTCTCCAATTTCACGGTGCTCCCCGAGATCGCGGTGGCGAAGGTCAATCCGGACGCTCCCTTCGACAAGATCTGCTACATCGGCTGCGGCGTGACGACGGGCATCGGCGCCGTCATCAACACGGCCAAGGTCGAGGAAGGCTCGACGGCGGTGGTCTTCGGCCTGGGCGGCATCGGCCTCAACGTGATCCAGGGTCTGCGCCTTGCCGGCGCAGACATGATCATCGGCGTCGACCTCAACAACTCGAAGAAGGAATGGGGCGAGCGCTTCGGCATGACGCATTTCGTCAATCCGAAGGAGATCGGCGGCGACCTGGTGCCCTATCTCGTCGACCTCACCAAGCGCGGTGCCGATCAGATCGGCGGCGCCGACTACACGTTCGACTGCACGGGCAACACCACTGTAATGCGCCAGGCGCTCGAATGCGCACATCGCGGATGGGGCGAATCCATCATTATCGGCGTTGCCGGCGCAGGACAGGAAATCTCCACCCGCCCCTTCCAGCTCGTCACGGGCCGCACATGGAAAGGCACCGCCTTTGGCGGCGCGCGCGGGCGCACCGATGTGCCCAAGATCGTCGACTGGTACATGGACGGCAAGATCGACATCGACCCGATGATCACGCACACGCTGTCGCTCGACGAGATCAACAAGGGCTTCGACCTGATGCATGCGGGCGAATCGATCCGCTCCGTGGTGATCTACTGAGGCTGGCGCCTTGCTCACCATCTATGTGGATGCCGATGCCTGCCCGGTGAAAACCGAGGTGGTGAAGGTGGCCGAACGGCACGGACTGCCGGTCACCTTCGTCGCCAATGGCGGGCTCAGGCCCTCGCGCGACCCGATGATCCGCAACATCGTCGTTTCGGGCAGTTTCGATGCGGCCGACGACTGGATCGTGGACCACGCGCAGGCCGGCGACATCGCCATCACGGCGGACGTACCGCTGGCCGCGCGGCTGGTGGAAAAGGGCGTCCACACGCTCGGCCCCACCGGCAGGCCCTTCACACCGGAAACCATCGGCATGGCCGTCGCCATGCGCAATCTGAAGCAGGACCTGCGCGAGGCGGGCGAGATCAAGGGTTACAATCCCGGTTTCACGCCTAAAGACCGCTCCGCGTTTCTCCAGGCGCTGGACCAGACCGTGCGTCGGACATTGCGCGCAAATCAGGGAAATCCGTCATCATGAAAACCGTCTCCACCGCAAAATCCCATGGCGGAACGCAGGGCGTCTACACGCATGCATCCTCCGCCTGCCGGTGCGACATGACCTTCGCCGTCTTCGTGCCGCCGCAGGCCGAAAAGGAACCGGTGCCCGTCCTGTGGTATCTTTCAGGCCTTACCTGCACCCACGCCAATGTCATGGACAAGGGCGAATACCGGCGCATGGCCGCCCAACTCGGGCTGATGATCGTCTGCCCCGATACGAGCCCGCGCGGCGACGCCGTTCCCGACGAGGCCGACAACTGGCAGTTCGGCAAGGGTGCCGGCTTCTATGTGGATGCGACGCAGGCGCCCTATGCCGACAATTACCGCATGTACAGCTATGTGACGCAGGAGCTTCCCGCCCTGATCGCCGAACATTTTCCCGCCGACATGAGCCGGCAGGGCATTTTCGGGCATTCCATGGGCGGCCATGGCGCGCTCACCATCGCGCTCAGAAATGCAGAGCGCTACAAAAGCTGCTCCGCCTTCGCGCCCATCGTGGAGCCTTCCAGCGCGGACTGGTCGAAGCCCGCCTTCGAGAAATATCTGGGGAGCGACGAGACCGCATGGCGCGCCCACGATGCCTGTGCGCTGGTGAAGGACGGCGCCCGCTTTCCCGAATTCCTGATCGATCAGGGCAGCGCCGACGGCTTTCTAGATGAGGGTCTGCGTCCCTGGCTGTTCGAGGAGGCCTGCAAGAATGCAGGCCTGGCGCTGACCCTGAACATGCGCGAGGGCTACGACCATTCCTACTTTTTCATTTCCACCTTCATGGACGACCATCTTGCCTGGCACGCCGAAAGGCTTGCTTGAAGATGTTCGTAAGATGAGTCCGGAATTGACATCAAAATACTGATAACAAAAGATATTACTTGATCTTGCTGGAGAGGCGGCAACCCCGGTCGGGATGCCGCCTTTTCCATTTCCCGGAGCGGGAAAAAACGGTTTTTCGCAAACAGGCGGGATAACGCGCCGCCGCTGCGATCCGGCAGGTGACAAAGTCCGATGTCTCGGCTAGTTTCCGGGTTGTCCAGGGCCTCGGCCCTGCCGGCCAGCGGGAGAGAGTCCAACCGGAATTCCGGAAGGGCCGCCGAAGGGGAAATCGCCCGAAATCTCTCAGGCAAAAGAACCGTCGGCCGGTTAAGACACTCTGGAAAGTCGGGGCTTGCCCCCGCGCCGAAGGTGTAAGCGCAGTTCGGAACCGGATTGGAAACCGGAACTGCGCGAGTCTCTCAGGCTTCCGACAGAGGGGCGCGAACATGCCGCTTGCCGCGGCGTGATTGTGCAACTTCGGAGGACTAATGAGCGAGAACACCGCCTCTCCCAGACACTTGCCGCTCGAGGCGCTGCATGAGGAAGCCGGCGCGCGCTTTGGCGCTTTTGCAGGCTGGCGCATGCCGCTGACATATCCGGCTGGCGTGATGAAGGAACATCTTCACACCCGCGCCAGCGCCGGGCTTTTCGACATTTCCCACATGCAGCTTTTCGAGGTGCAGGGACCGGATGCGGCACGGTTCCTGTCGCGCGCCTGCCCGCTCGATGCGGCTGGCCTCGGCGAAGGCCGCTCCAAATACACCGTTCTGCTCAACGAGGCGGCCGGCATCATCGATGACCTCATCGTCACCCGGCTTGGCGTTGACAGATTCATGGTGGTGGCGAATGCGGGCAATGCTGCGACCGACGCGGCCCATCTCAGGGATATTGCAAAGGATTTCGATGTCTCCATCGAGGCCCTTGAGCGGGTCCTGCTTGCCCTTCAGGGGCCGGATGCCGAAGCCGTTCTGATTGCGGCAGGGCTTGACCTCAGCGATCTCGTCTTCATGAGCGGCATCGAGCGGAAGGATGGCTGGTTCGCCGCCCGCTCGGGCTATACCGGCGAAGACGGTTTTGAAGTGGCGTTGCCCGTCGAGGAGGCTGAACGCTTCGCCCGCAAGCTCATAGAGGACGAGCGCGTGGAGTGGATCGGCCTGGCCGCGCGCGACAGCCTGCGGCTCGAGGCCGGTCTCTGCCTGCATGGGCAGGACCTCGACCAGACCACCGACCCGGCCAGCGCCGCCATCCTGTGGGCCATTCCCAAGGCAGTGCGCGAAAGCGGCGGCTTTGTCGGGGCAGAGGCGCTCAGCGCCATTCTCGCAAGGGGCGCCAGCCAGAAACGCGTCGGGCTGAAGCCGGAGGGCCGCCAGCCGGTGCGCGCTGGCGCGCACCTTGTCAACGAGGCCGGCGAAACGGTCGGCCGCGTCACCTCCGGCGGCTTCGGCCCGAGCGTCGGCCATCCCGTCGCCATGGGCTATGTCGACAAGCCGCTTTCCGATCCCGGCACCCGCCTTTTCACCGAAGTGCGCGGCACCCGCATCGCGCTCGACGTCCATCCCCTGCCCTTCACGCCGCAGCGCTACCACAAAGGATAAATCGATGAGCAAGACCTATTTCACGCCCGATCACGAATGGATCAAGGTCGAGGGCGGTGTCGCCACGGTCGGCATCACCGATTATGCGCAGGAGCAGCTCGGCGATCTCGTGTTCGTGGAACTGCCTGAGACAGGTAACACCCTTGCGCGCGGCGACACTGCGGTTGTGGTTGAATCGGTGAAGGCCGCCTCCGACGTCTATGCGCCGGTCGACGGCGAGATCACCGCCGTCAACGACGCGCTTTCCAGCGATCCCTCGCTTGTCAATTCCGCGCCCGCCGGCGATGGCTGGCTCTGGAAGATGACGCTTGCGGATGAAAGCCAGCTCGAAGGCCTGATGGATGAAGCCGGCTATCTGGCTTCGCTCGGCTGAGGAAACGCCATGACCACCACCATTGCTCCCTTCACTGCGCGCCACATCGGCCCGCGCAGTGACGAAACCAAGGCGATGCTCGCCGCCCTTGGCGTCCCTTCGCTCGAAACGCTCATCACGCAGGCCGTGCCGAAATCGATCCGGCTCGACCGCGCCCTCGACCTGCCGCCGGCGGCGAGCGAAGCCGAGGCACTGGCCGAACTCGGCGCGGCCATGCACCAGAACAAGGTCCTGAAAAGCTTCATCGGCGCCGGCTTCCACGGTGTAGAGGTTCCGCCCGTCATCCAGCGCAACCTCTTCGAAAACCCCGCCTGGTATACGGCCTACACACCCTATCAATCCGAGATCAGCCAGGGCCGTCTGGAAATGCTGTTTCATTTCCAGACACTGGTGACGGAACTGACCGGCCTGCCGGTCGCCTCCGCATCGCTGCTCGACGAAGGATCGGCCGTTGCCGAGGCGGTGGGGATCGCCTGGCGGCATCACCGCTCCAGGCGCAACCGGCTCGCCATCGCGGGCAGCCTGCACCCGCAGACGCTCGACGTGGTGACAACGCGCGGTGAGCCGCTCGGCATCACCGTGGACGGAAACCTCATCGACGACGATACATTTGCGTTGATCGTGCCCTGGGCCGACACCTATGGCGTCTATGTCGATCATTCAGCGCTGATCGCGGAGGCCAAGGCGAAGGACGTCGTGGTCATCTTCGTGGCCGATCCGCTCGGTCTCATCCTGAGCCGGACACCCGCCGAACTCGGCGCGGAGATCGCCGTCGGCTCCATGCAGCGCTTCGGTGTGCCGATGGGTTTCGGGGGGCCGCATGCGGCCTATTGCGCAGTGTCGGAACGGCTGACGCGCCTGATGCCCGGCCGGCTCGTGGGCCAGTCCACGGATGCGCATGGACGCCCCGGCTACAGGCTGGCGCTGCAGACGCGCGAACAGCATATCCGCCGTGACAAGGCCACCTCCAACATCTGCACCGCCCAGGCGCTGCTTGCCAACATGGCCGCCGCCTACGCGATCTGGCACGGACCGGAAGGGCTTGCGGGGATCGCCAGCCGCGTGCACGGGCTTGCCGCGCGCTTCCATGCGGCTCTCAAGGCCACGGGGCTGGCACTTGCCGGCGACAGCATCTTCGATACCGTGACGGTCACGGTTCCGGGCAAGGCCGCGGCAATTGCCCGTCAGGCCGAAGAGGGCGGGCGGCTTTTGCGCGTCATCGACGGAGACAGGCTTGGCGTCAGCTTCGATGAGACCTCCAGCGAGGCCGATCTCGAAGCGCTGACAGCACTCTTCGGGGCAAGCGCTCCAAAGGAGGCAGCCCCCCTTGCGCCAGCGGCGGCGCGCGGCAAGGGGTTTCTCACACAGCCCGATTTCCATACCCACCGCTCCGAAACGGAGATGATGCGCTTCCTGCGCCGGCTGTCCGACAAGGACCTCGCGCTCGACCGCGCCATGATTCCGCTCGGCTCCTGCACCATGAAGCTCAACGCCGCCGCCGAGATGATGCCGGTGAGCTGGCCCGAAGTGGGCAATCTGCACCCCTTCGCGCCGCAGGCGCATACGGCGGGCTATCGCCGCATGATCGACGATCTCGACCGCTGGCTGTCGGAGATCACCGGTTTCGACGGCGTTTCGCTCCAGCCCAATGCGGGCAGCCAGGGCGAGTATGCCGGTCTGCTGGCGATCCGCCGCTACCACGCCTCGCGCGGCGAGGACGGTCGTGACATCTGCCTCATCCCCTCCTCGGCCCACGGCACCAATCCTGCCTCGGCGTCGATGGCTGGCATGCGGGTCGTGGTGGTGCGCTGCACGGAAAACGGCGACATCGACCAGGAGGACCTGAAGGCCAAGGCGCAGGAGCATTCCGAAAAACTCGCAGCGCTCATGCTCACCTACCCCTCCACCCATGGCGTCTTCGAGGAAGGCGTGCGCGATATGTGCGCCATGATCCACGAGCATGGCGGGCAGGTCTATTTCGACGGGGCGAACCTCAACGCGCTGGTGGGCCTCGCCAGGCCCGGTGATCTCGGCGCCGATGTCTGCCACATGAACCTGCACAAGACCTTCTGCATTCCCCATGGCGGAGGCGGACCCGGTGTCGGGCCGATCGGCGTCAAGGCGCATCTGAAGCCCTTCGTCCCCGGCCATGTGGAACTCGGCACCAGCCATGCGGTGGCGGCGGCTCCCTTTGGCAGCGCGTCGATCCTGCCCATCACCTGGATGTATATCCGCATGATGGGGGGCGCCGGCCTGAAGCTTGCGACCGAAATGGCGATCCTCAACGCCAATTACATCGCGCATCGCCTGAAAGAGCATTATCCGGTGCTCTACAAGGGCCGCAACGACCGTGTGGCGCATGAATGCATCCTCGATACACGTGTGCTGAAGGACAATGCGGGCGTCTCAGTCGAGGACATCGCCAAGCGGCTCATCGACTACGGGTTCCACGCCCCGACCATGAGCTGGCCTGTGGCCGGGACCCTGATGGTGGAGCCGACGGAATCGGAACCCAAGCAGGAGCTCGACCGTTTCTGCGAGGCGATGATCTCGATTGCCGGCGAGGCTGCACGCGTCGCCAGCGGCGAATGGGCGAAGGAAGACAATCCGCTCGCCAATGCGCCGCACACCGCCGCCGAACTCATGGCCGACGACTGGGCGCATCCCTACAGCCGCGCGCAGGCGGCCTTCCCCGCCGGCTCGCTGGATTCAGCCTCCAAATACTGGCCGCCCGTCTCCCGCATCGACAATGTGGCCGGCGACCGCAACCTGGTCTGCGCCTGCCCGCCCATCGAGGCACTGGCGAGCTGACGCTTCCGGCGGAGCCTTCCGGGGCTCCGCCGCCCTTCCCGGCTTTTGTTTCGACCGTGTTTGTTTTCTCACCGTGTTTGTTTTCCACCGCGTTTCAGCCTGCCCATTGCAGCAGCTTCCAGGTTTCTGTTAAACCCCATCCACACACACCGAACGGAACCGGAACGGCCTTCGCTTTGCCCTGGAATCCATGGCAAACTGCGCTGTGATTCGCGGGACAGGAAGCCACACGCCCTATGGACGACAACAACGATCTCTTCGCCGGATTGACCGGTTCCGCGCCTGCCGCCCCACAGGCCCCGCAGGCCGCCCCATCGGCCCCCAGACCAGAGCGCACGACGGCGCCCGAGCCCGTAGCCGAGCGCAAGCCGGCAACGCGCCCGGTACCCGCGTCCTCGTCCAGCGACGGCTACAGTGCGGCGGACATTGAGGTTCTGGAGGGGCTGGAGCCCGTCCGCCGTCGGCCGGGCATGTATATCGGCGGCACCGACGACAAGGCCCTGCACCATCTCTTCGCCGAAGTCATCGACAACTCGATGGACGAGGCCGTGGCCGGCCACGCGACGTTCATCGAGGTGGAGCTCGATGCGGACGGTTTCCTGTCCGTGACCGACAATGGGCGCGGCATTCCGGTGGATCCGCATCCCAAGTTCAAGGACAAGTCGGCTCTCGAAGTTATCATGACGACGCTGCATGCCGGCGGCAAATTCGATTCCAAGGTCTATGAGACCTCGGGTGGCCTGCACGGCGTGGGCATTTCCGTGGTGAACGCCCTTTCCGAACTTCTCGAAGTGGAAGTGGCGCGCAATCGCCAGCTTTTTCGCCAGACCTTTTCGCGCGGCCTCCCGCAGGGCGGGCTTGAAAAGCTCGGCGAGGTTCACAACCGGCGCGGAACGCGCGTGCGCTTCAAACCCGATGCCGAAATCTTCGGCAAGGATGCGAAGTTCGAGCCGGAACGGCTCTACCGCATGGCGCGCTCGAAGGCCTATCTCTTCGGCGGCGTGGAAATCCGCTGGTCCTGCGCGCCCTCGCTGCTTGGCGAAAAGGCAAAGACGCCCGAAAAAGCGACCTTCCACTTCCCCGGCGGTCTGAAGGACTTCCTGTCGGCCTCGCTCGAAGGCGAATTCCAGGTCACCAAGGAAATCTTCTCCGGCCGCAGCGAGAAGAATTCCGGCCACGGCGCTGTGGAATGGGCGATCACCTGGTATGGCGGCGACGCCATGCTGAACTCATACTGCAACACCGTGCCGACACCGGAAGGCGGAACGCATGAATCGGGCTTCCGCAATGCGCTGCTGCGCGGCTTGCGCGGCTATGCGGAGCTCACCGGCAACAAACGCGCCTCCATCCTCACCTCCGAGGATGTGATGATCTCGGGCGCGGGCATGCTGTCGGTCTTCATCCGCGAACCGGAATTCGTCGGCCAGACCAAGGACAAGCTGGCGACGGCAGCCGCGACCCGCATCGTCGAAAACGCCGTGCGCGATCCCTTCGATCACTGGCTCGCGGACAATCCGCAGGAAGCCTCGAAACTGCTCGACTGGGTTGTGGCGCGCGCCGACGAGCGCCTGCGCCGCCGCCAGGAACGCGAGGTCAATCGCAAATCGGCCGTGCGCAAACTGCGTCTGCCCGGCAAGCTCGCCGATTGCACCATGGGTGCAGCCGCCGGTGCGGAAATCTTCATTGTCGAGGGTGATTCGGCCGGTGGCTCCGCCAAGCAGGCGCGCGACCGCACCAGCCAGGCCGTTCTGCCGCTGCGCGGCAAGATCCTGAACGTGGCCAGCGCGGGAACCGGAAAGCTCGCCGCCAATCAGCAGATTTCCGATCTGGTTCAGGCGCTGGGGTGCGGCACGCGGGCGAAGTATCGCGAGGACGACCTGCGTTACGACCGCGTCATCATCATGACCGACGCTGACGTGGACGGCGCGCATATCGCATCCCTGCTCATCACCTTCTTCTATCAGGAAATGCCGCAGCTCATCGAGAATGGCCACCTCTTCATGGCCGTTCCCCCGCTCTACCGTATCAGCCAGGGCGGCAAGACCATGTATGCGCGCGACGATGCCCACAAGGACGAGTTGCTCGCCACCGAGTTCACCGGGCGCGGCAAGGTCGAGATCGGCCGCTTCAAGGGACTCGGCGAGATGATGGCGGCGCAGCTCAAGGAAACGACCATGGACCGCAGGAAGCGGACGCTACTGCGCGTCTCGGTGATCGACGGTCAGGATGCCACCAAGGACACGATCGAGGCTCTGATGGGAACAAAGCCCGAAGCCCGCTTCCGCTTCATCCAGGACAATGCGGAATTCGCTGACGAGCTGGACATCTGAACGTTTGGCGGCAATGCGGCATGCATGCGCCTCCGCCCTCGTGGCTCGACAAGCTCACCGGGCGCTTGGCGACGGCCTTCGTCTGCCGGCAACGTACCGAAATCAGGCGGCAGCGATTGCCTGAGCCTGGATACGGGCATTTTCTCGTAAAACTTCGAGATGAATGGTGCGCAGCAGACCGGCGAGTTCGGCGGATTGGGGCTGCGGGTCTGCGCCCCCGATAGCCGACAGCATCAGCCAGGAAACTTCCTGCGGACCGGCAATGCGCTTGCCGCATGCCACGTCGCGCCACAGATCGAGGGCGCGAAGCACCGGCGCATGGGTTTCGCGCGCCAGGCCGGCTTTCTGCAGCAGGGCCGAAATCGCGACATCGCGCCCATTGGACAGAAGAGCACGAACGCGCGCTTCCGGCTGGCCGGCAAGCGCCACAAGAACCGTGCCGAAGAAATCGATCTTCCCGTGGGCAACAAGGCGGATCACGAAGCCGGTGGAAAGCTCGCCGCTCAACCGCAAATGCTCAACCAGAGCTTCATATTCATTCTGCCCGACGGTATCGATCAGGGTGAGCGACGCACGCACGCAGGCTTCGCGTGTAAGCTTTTCCGCCCGAACCTGGCCAACCAGCGCCTTAACGAACGGCGCATCGCGCAACGCCTCGCCGAGATGGACCAGAAGCTTGTGGCGGCAATCGGACGGAAGGCGCGGATCAGTGAACAGCGCCTCGCGCAGTCGCGCGTCGGAGCCGAAACGCTCGATCAGGCGGCGAAAACTCAGGCTCGCGATATCCGCGCCCGAATTGCCGGCCAGGACGAGGCAGGCTTCCAGGGCCCCGACTTCGGCGATAGCCGCCGCCACGCCCATCGAAACACGCGGACGGCCAGCGATCAGGCATTGCGAGGCTTCCCGTCCCTCGGAAATACATTCGATGAGGTCCGTGTCGGATAAAACAGGGGACCGGGCGAGCACAGGGGCTGCGACGTCCGACTGATCGGCGGCAAGAGCCGCGACCACCTGCACCGGCGCATGGCGGCTCATCGAGACCGCTTCGGCAAGGGCCGCTCTCACCTTGGAGGACGGATCGTCGAGCAAAGCCGTCATGGCCGCCTCGGCCGCGTAGCGCTCTTCGAAGGCCAGTTTTCCGTCGAAATAGGCATGAGCCAGCGCCACCGCCGCCGCAGCCCGTTCGGCGACCTTCGCCGTCTCCATCCATTTCATGAAATGCTGAATCACTTTCACGCCGGTCAAGCTCCCGCCCCATTGCTTCGACCGTAACGTGAATTCGTATAGGAATCCTTTACCATAATCGCATGCTTGCCCGCACCCCGGCGCACGCTTATCAAGGACGGGTTGAAATGGAGGAGAGGAATGGCCGGTCTTTATCTCGATGAATTTCAGCCGGGGCAGATTTTCCAGCACCCGCTGCGCAAGACCGTGACGGAAAGCGACAACATGCTTTTCTCCGTCATGACACTGAACCCTCAGCCCCTGCATATCGATTTCGACTTCGCAGCCAAAAGCGAATGGGGGAAGCCGCTCGTCAATTCGCTGTTCACGCTGGGCCTCATGATCGGTATCTCCGTGCATGACACGACGCTCGGCACCACCGTTGCCAATCTTGGCATGACCGACACCAGCTTTCCCCATCCCGTCTTTCACGGCGACACGATCCGCGTTGAAACGGAAGTGAAATCCGTGCGCGCCTCCAGGTCTAAACCGGACCGCGGCATCGTGGAATTCGAGCACCGCGCCTACAATCAGGACAACACGCTTGTGGCGCGCTGCCTGCGCCAGGCCATGCTCCAGAAGAAACCGGCCTGACCATGCGCTCGCTTCTCTTCGTGCCGGCTGATTCCGAACGCAAGCTCGACAAGGCGCTCGCTGCGGAGGCGGATGTGCTCATCCTTGATCTTGAGGATTCCGTAGGCCTCGAGCGGAAAGACGATGGGCGCAGGATTGCCGGCCGGTTCCTGACAGAGGCCCGCGGCCGCACGAATGCGAGACTTTATGTACGCGTCAACGATCTTTCCACCGGCATGACCGAAACGGACCTTGGCGCGATCATGGCCGGCAGGCCCGACGGCATCATGCTGCCCAAGGCCGAAGGCGGCGATGACGTGGCGCGCCTGGCAGCCAGCCTTCGGGTGCAGGAAGCCGAGAACGCGATCGCAGACGGGTCAACTCGCATCCTGCCCATCATCACCGAAACCGCCCTGGGGGTCCTCAACGCTGCGAGCTATCGCGGTTCGAGCGAACGCCTCGCCGGGCTGACATGGGGGGCGGAAGATCTTTCGGCCCATATCGGGGCCCTCTCGGCCCGCGATAGCGAGGGGCGCTATACAGACCTCTTTCGCCTTGCCCGCAGCACGACCCTGCTGGCCGCGGCGGCGGCCGGTGTTCCTGCTGTCGACACGGTCTTTCCGAACTTCTCGGACATGGACGCTTTCGCACGAGACTGCGCAGACGCCGTGCGCGACGGGTTCGTCGCCCGCATGGCGATCCATCCGGCACAGGTTCCCGTCATCAACCGGGCCTTCACGCCGAGCCACGAGGAGTTGGAAAAGGCACGCGCCGTGGTGAAGGCGTTCGCGGAGGCCGGCAATGCCGGCGTCGTCAATATCGACGGTCGCATGTATGACCGCCCTCACCTCGTCCTTGCCGAGCGCGTGCTTGCCCGCGCAGGCTCATAGCCGAAAACAGGGAACTGGAGCGCCCGTAAGCGCCAACGGCGCTTATTCCACCTCGATATGGAAAACGGACCAGACCCAGCTCTTTTCCTCCGTTTCAGGAGCCTTCTTGCCACCCGTGTCATAGGTGAGCCAGAGCGGGCCGAAGCCGCCAATGCCGAGCGGCTTTCCATTCAGGCTCATGGCCAGCACCCAGTCATGCGCGTCAAGTTTCGCGCTGTCGAGCGTGAGGCCGAAGCCATCAAGAGCGTAAAGCGTGACCGGCTTTCCGGTCGCACCCGCAGCGGCCAGCACATCCTTCAGCAGCGGCCCCTTCATCTCAAGGGTCTGCGCCGGCCAGTCCTCGACATCGGCAGCCACCGAAATCGATTGCTGAGGCAGCGCTGCCAATGCCGCCCAGTCGAACTCGAAGGCCTTGTCGAAGCTCTTGTCGTGAAAATTCAGGAAGCCGTCATAGAAGGGATCGAAGGCGCCGCGATTTGTCTTTTCGACTGCGCCGCTCACGGTCAATATCGTTCCCTGTGCAGAAACGGGGGCGCATAAGGTGATTGCCCACAGAGTAAGCGCTGAAACCAGAATGAAAAGCCTGCGCATGGTCGCCTCCGAAAAAATGGAATGGCAGAGACTTGCACCGGCGAGGACGCCGGGCAAGGCGACATATGAGCAAAACGCAGATATTTCCGGTCTCGTCGAAAGCAGGCTGTGCGATCCGTCACCACCTGCTCTCGGGACGATGAGAAACGCCCAGCCTCCGGCAGACGCTTCAGCGCTTTTCCCAGCGCGGCCGGCGCATCTGGAAAACCTCGGTCACCGCAGCATAGTCCATATATCCCAGCCGTGAGAGATTGCCCGCAGCGACCACGTCGAAAAGCCCGTCACGCATCACGCCTTCATCCAGGTGCACCCCGACGACCTCTCCCGTGACAAGGATGACACCGGAGGACTTTCCACCAAGTCCAAGCGGACGGGTCACATCGGTCACCTTGCATTCCAGAGCGGCATGCGCTTCGGCAACGCGCGGCGGGGCCACTATCCTCGATGGCGCTTCCGTCAGCCCCGCATGGACAAATTCGCTGATGCCGCGCGGAGCGTCGATCGACGTGGCATTGAGCTTCTGTGCCAGGTCCATGCTGGCCAGATTGACGACAAACTCGCCGGTCTCCTCAGCGAAAGTGACGCTGTCCTTGGCCCCTTCGGAGGAAAAGATCACCAGATGCGGGTTGGACGAAATCGCGTTGAAGAAGGAATAGGGCGCGAGATTGACGGCCCCATCCCTGCTCAATGTGGAAATCCATCCGATGGGACGCGGCGAGACAATGGCCTTGAAGGGGTCGTGCGGCAGGCCGTGGCCCTTTTCCGGTTCGTAAAACATCACGCCTCCGAAGGACCTGAATATTCTGACAGAAGGGTAACCGGATCAGGCCTCGGACGCTCGGGCGCCACCGTTTCCACAGTGCCTATATGAATGAAGCCGATGACCCTCTCCTGAGGCTTCAGGCCCAGGATACGGCGGCCCTGCGGATCGTCGGAATACCAGTTGGTGATCAGGTTCGTCCCATATCCCATTGCATTGGCTGCAATCATCAGGTTCATAGCGGCCATGCCGCCCGAAAGCAGCATTTCCCAATGGGGAATGGTCGGGCTTTCCTTCGGGACCGAAACCACGCCAATCACGAGCGGTGCGCGGGAAAACCGGGTGCGTTCCTTGTCCAGCCGTGCTTCAGGCAAGGCTCCTTCACGTTCAACGGCAAGCCTTGCAAGTGCCTCGCCGATCTCGTGGCGCTTGTCGCCGCGATAAAGGATGAAGCGCCACGGTGCGAGCCGTCCGTGATCGGGCACGCGCGTGGCGATCTTCAAAAGGGTGGCAATCTCATCGTCGGATGGCGCCGGTTCCTTCATGTCCTGGATGGGCGCCGACTTGCGCGCCAGCATGAATTCGAGCACGGAAGAATGCACTGTCTTCTCCTGATCTTTGTGGCAGATCGTCCTGCCGGGGCGAAGCCGCCCGCACAGAAAGGCTGTTTCGAATTGCAACGATATAGAGCGGCCTTTGTGCACGCGAAAGGGCGCACGGCGCTCTGGAGATCGCACAATCGCCTTGAAATTGCCACCGGCTTGGGCTTCAAGTCGATCATGCGCCGTATTCAACGGGCGATGCTCGCCCTCTCCGTCATTGCCGGTTCGCCTTTTCTGGCCGCTCAGGCTGGCGCGCAGGGCAATTCGTCCTCCGGCATCGACAATCTGCGCCTTCCAAATCTCAACAATTATGCGCCGACCGATTCGGGACGACCGCTCGCAGCCGGCGAAAGCGGACAGATCACGCTTGCCGCCCATCTTACGGATGAGGGCGCGGAAATTCCGCGCGGCGTGATCTGGCGCGTCTTCGGCACCGAAACCGGCCCCGACGAGAAACTGCCTCTGGTGGCCACCGCACGTGGCGGAACCGGTGTTTTCCAGCTCGCGCCGGGCAGCTATCTGGTGCATGCAGCCTATGGGCGCGCCGGGGTCACCAAACGGATCACCGTGGGAAGAGACCCGCTGCGCGAAGACCTTGTGCTGGACGCTGGCGGCCTGAAGCTCGACGCGCGGCTCTCAGGCGGGGTGCGTATCCCGCCGGGACAATTGCGCTTCGCCATCTATGAGACCAGTGCGGAGGCTGCGGGCGACGGTGCGCTGATCATTCCCGATGTGGAACCGGGCAGTATCGTGCGGCTCAATGCGGGCACCTATCATGTGGTGTCGAATTACGGCTCGGTGAATGCGGTGATCCGCTCGGATATTCGCGTTGAGGCCGGCAAAATGACAGAAGCGACAGTCGAACACCGCGCCGCCAATCTGACGCTCAAGCTGGTGCGCGAACGCGGCGGTGAGGCGATTGCCGATACGGCCTGGTCGATCCTGACCGACACGGGCGAAATCGTCTATGAGACAGTCGGGGCCTATGCCTCGATGGTGCTTGCCGAAGGCTCCTATACCTTCATCGCGAAGAACCGCGACCGGATTTATCAGCGCGACTTCACCGTGGTGCCGGGCCGCAACCAGGACGTCGAACTCCTGCCGACGGACCTGCTCGACCAGAACAACCAGTTCCCCGACTGACCGCAGCACAAGAAAAGGGCGCCCCGCTCGCACGGGACGCCCTCGTCAGATTCGACCGATATTGTTCAACGGCCGGCAGCGATGGCCCGGCGTTTCAGATCTGGCGGGGTCGCCTCCTCAGACAGAGCTGCGACGACCTCGTCCAGCGTCATGGAGGCCTGATCGCGGCTGCCAAGACGGCGGATATTGACAGTGCCCTCCTCCGCCTCGCGGCGGCCGCACACGAGAATGACGGGAACCTTGGCCAGCGAATGTTCGCGGACCTTGTAGTTGATCTTCTCGTTGCGCAGGTCCGTTTCTGCCTGCAATCCCGCCTGCCGAAGACGTTCTGCCACCTTCACCGCATAGTCATCGGCGTCCGAGGTGATCGTCGCCACCACAACCTGAACCGGCGCAAACCAGAGCGGGAAATGACCGGCGAAGTTCTCGATCAGGATGCCCAGGAAGCGCTCCATCGAACCGCAGATGGCACGGTGAACCATGACCGGCTGCTTCTTTTCAGAATCCTGGTCGATATAGAAAGCGCCGAAGCGCTCCGGCAGATTGAAGTCGATCTGCGTGGTGCCGCACTGCCACGAACGGCCGATTGCATCCTTCAGCACATAATCGAATTTCGGTCCGTAGAAAGCACCGTCACCAGGATTGATCGCCGTCTTGATGCGGTTATCGGAGGCGGCGATCTTCTTCAGAACGCCCGCCATGATTTCTTCCGCATGATCCCACAGCGCATCCGAGCCGACGCGCTTTTCGGGGCGCGTGGAGAAGTACACGGTGATCTCCTCAAAGCCGAAATCGGCATAGGTGGAAAGGATCAGATCGTTGATCTTCAGGCATTCGGCGGCGAGTTGCTCTTCCGTGCAGAAGATATGCGCATCGTCCTGCGTGAAGCCGCGCACGCGCATCAGACCGTGCAGCGCGCCCGAGGGTTCATAGCGGTGAACGTTACCGAATTCGGCAAGGCGGATAGGCAGGTCACGGTAGGATTTCAGCCCGTGCTTGAATATCTGCACGTGCCCCGGACAGTTCATCGGCTTCAAGGCAAAGGTGCGCTTGTCCTCGGCTTCCTCGTCGGCGCACTTCACCGCGAACATGTTTTCCTTATACCAGCCCCAGTGGCCGGAGGTCTCCCACAGGCTCTTGTCGAGCACCTGCGGGGCGTTCACCTCCTGATAGCCATCGGTGGCAAGCCTTCGGCGCATGTAGCTCACGAGGTTCTGGAACATGCGCCAACCCTTGGCATGCCAGAAGACGACGCCCGGTCCCTCCTCCTGAAAATGGAAAAGATCCATCTCACGGCCAAGGCGTCGATGGTCGCGCTTCTCGGCCTCCTCCAGCATGTGGAGATAGGCATCGAGCTGTTCCTGCGTCTGCCATGCGGTGCCGTAAATGCGCGTCAGCATCGGATTGTTGGCGTCACCGCGCCAATAGGCACCGGCCACCTTCATGAGCTTGAACGCCTTGCCGATCTGGCCGGTCGAGGCCATGTGCGGACCGCGGCAAAGATCGAACCAGTCCCCCTGCGCGTAGATCTTGAGGTCCTGATCCTCCGGGATGGCGTCGATCAGCTCAACCTTGTAGCTCTCGCCCTTGTCGGAAAAGACCTTCTTCGCCTTGTCGCGCGACCAGACTTCCTTGGTGAAAGGTCTGTTGCGCTCGATGATCTCGCGCATCTTCTTCTCGATGAGCGGGAAGTCCTCGGGCGTGAAGGGTTCGTTGCGCGCAAAATCGTAGTAGAAGCCGTTCTCGATCACAGGACCGATGGTGACCTGGGTGCCGGGCCACAGCTCCTGTACGGCCTCGGCCAGCACATGGGCGGCGTCATGGCGGATGAGCTCCAGCGCACGGGGATCCTCGCGCGTGACGATCTCGATGTCGCCTGACATGCCGACGGGATCGGCAAGATCGCGCACCGTGCCATTGAGCGCATAAGCAACAGACTTCTTGGCCAGCGACCTGGAAATGCCATTCGCGATATCAGCGCCAGTCGTCGCCGCGTCATATTCGCGGACGGAACCATCGGGGAATTTGAGGGAAACGGCTTCTGCCATAAGACTTCTCCTTATCCAGTCCCGCCAACGAGCGCGGGTGGTTGGGCATGTTGTGGTTTGCGGGGTCGAGATAAGCGTTTCGCCAGACCACGTAAAGAGCAAACCGCTCCCGCAGAGCATCAGGCGCTACGCAAAACCCGTTTCAAGCGGTCAGCCAGCAGGCTTGTGCGTCCTGCGACATGTGCCCGAGAATGCGCCGCAAGGTCCCCTCTCCGACCTCGGCACGCAAGACCACGGCCACGTCGTCGATAGCGCTATCCGGCGCGATGTTATGGGGCTCGCGCAGCAAAGGTGGCAGGATTTCCGCAAAGGCCAAAACATCGCGCAGCGCGAGATGGCTGCGAAACACAAGAAGGACCGCGCGCGTCACCGCATAGGACTGATTGTTCGTCGCCAGCATGGCGCGTTCCTTGACCGCCCCCAGAAACCGGCGAAAATCGCGGCTGGCATAGAGATAGCCCATGGGAACGGTCATTCGTGGCCGTTCTTTTGCCTCGACAGGGGCCAGTAGCGCCAGGGCGCCCACCACTTCAGCCGCTCATCGAGCGTGTCGGGCACCGGGTCCACGCCGTGCGTCCCCCCCGGTCCGCAGCGCATGACGCGGAAAAGCCCCATCCAGCCACCCGCCCAAAGACCATGACGGGCAATCGCCTCATAGGCATATTCCGAGCAGGTGGGGAAATGGCGACACGAATTTCCGATGAAACCGGAAAGCGTGAGCTGATAGAGACGAACAAACGCCGTTCCGAAAAGCCGTCCGGGCGTCTTCGGCCACGGCCCGCGCCAATTGCGGCTGGTCGGAACGCCCGCCATCCTCAGGCCGCCGCTTCCGCGCGCGCCTTCTCGATCTGCTCGATGGCATCGACCACCGCATCGAATGTCAGCAACGTGGAGGCATGACGCGCCTTGTAGCCACGCACAGGCTCCAGATATTTCAGGTCATCGAAACGCCCCTGCGGAGGCGGCCCCTCTTCCTTCAGCATGGCGTACATCTGATCGCGCACATGGCGCAATTCGCCAGCGGTCGCGCCCACCACATGGGCCGCCATGATCGAAGAGGATGCCTGTCCCAGGGCGCAGGCCTTAACTTCATGGGCAAAATCGGTGACGGTGTCACCTTCCATCTTGAGATCGACCAGCACGGTCGAACCGCAAAGCTTGGAATGTGCCTTGGCGCTTGCATCCGGGTGAGAAAGCCGGCCAATGCGACCGATATTGCCCGCAAAGCCGAGAATTTTCGCGTTATAGACGTCGTCCAGCATGGTTTTCTTCGAATTCGCCGGTCAAAGTGTCAGGATATTGCTTCCTGATCTTTCTTTCGCTTACTTTCAGCATATATAATGGTCACCATGGGTCCGCGACAAGGGATGTATTCTCGCAGGGACCCGGTTATGTGCACGCCGCTTTCGGGCCGGGCTGAGATATTTTTCCCAAACCCGCTGGATAAGGCCGTGAACCGTTCAACTCGTCCTTGCGTAGACAGGGACTACGGGAGACGCCTTCTATGGATGCTGTTATCAAGAATTTTCCGCCTCACGCCGACAAGGGCAGCCAGGAAGCGGAGAGCAAATCCTTCATGGACAAACCTTTCACCGACCGCCCTTCCCAGGACGAAGTGGAGGCTGCGGTTCGCACCCTGCTGCGCTGGACCGGCGACGACACTTCCCGCGAGGGCCTGATCGAGACGCCCCAGCGGGTGGCCAAGGCCTATCGGGAGATGTTTTCAGGCTATGACCAATGTCCGGCAGAGGAGCTTGGGCGCACCTTCGAGGAGGTGCAGGGCTATAACGACATGGTCCTGATCAAGGACATCTCGTTCCATTCGCATTGCGAACACCACATGGTGCCGATCATCGGCAAGGCCCATGTCGCCTATCTGCCGGACGGCAAGGTGGTCGGCCTGTCGAAGATCGCCCGCGTCGTCGATATCTTTGCGCGCCGCCTGCAAACGCAGGAATCCATGACCGCGCAGATTGCCGGCGTGATCCAGGAAGTCTTGCAGCCGCGCGGCGTCGCCGTGCTCATCGAGGCGGAACATATGTGCATGGCCATGCGCGGCATCCGCAAGCAGGGTTCGACCACGCTTACCACCACGTTTACCGGCGCCTACAAGCAGGACCCGCAGGAGCAGGTGCGCTTCATGACCATGCTGCGCGACATACGGACCTAGGGCGGACATGACGGAAATCAGCTTCCCCCCAGCCCCACCGGAAAAGGCTGCGCTTGAAGAAGGCACGGCCTTCTCGCCCCGTTTCGATGCCAACGGCCTTGTTACGGCCGTCGTCACGGATGCGGAGACCGGCGCGCTCCTGATGGTCGCGCACATGAACGCCGAAGCCCTTGCAAAGACACTGGAAACAGGAATCGCGCATTACTGGTCGCGCTCGCGCGGCAAGCTCTGGAAGAAGGGCGAGACCTCGGGAAACGTGCAGCACATCGTTTCCATGGCGACGGATTGCGACCAGGATGCGGTGCATCTTGCGGTGAATGTCGCGGGCGATCGCGCAACCTGCCATACCGGGCGGCGCACGTGCTTTTACCGTAACATCAGCGTTCGCGATGGAAAGGCGGTTCTGATCGACCTTGGCATGAAGCCTTTGTCGGGCGTAAACCGGTGAAATCGCCCCTCGTGAACCTTTCGGGCAAACGATACGACAAATCTTCACCAATTTGACACTGTCCTCGGGCACCCTTGTGCCCGGGGATTAGGAGACGGACATGCTCGACTGGGCATCTCTTCGCAAGAAACAGGGCGACCGGGACATCGAACTGATGCCTCCCGAACCCGATTTACCGGAACCGGAACCTCAGGCACCGCGCGGCATTGCGCTGGCGCTGGGGGGCGGCGCAGCCCGAGGCTGGGCCCATATCGGTGTTTTACGGGCCATCGAGGAAGCCAATATTCCGATCGGCATGATCGCAGGCACCTCCATCGGCGCGCTGGTTGGCGGGTGCTATCTCGCCGGCAAGCTCGACGAACTCGAGGAATTCGCCCGGTCGCTCACAAAACGACGTATTTTCGGGCTGCTCGATCTCAATCTGCGCGGTAGCGGGCTGTTCGGCGGCATGAAGCTGACCGCACGCATGCAGGAACATCTGGACGGCGTTACTTTCGACGATCTCGCCAAGCCGTTCGTGTGCGTGGCCGCGGAAATGCGCACCGGTCATGAAATCTGGCTTTCGAGCGGCTCGCTCATCACGGCGATGCGCGCTTCCTATGCGCTGCCGGGCGTTTTCGAACCCGTGCATTGCAATGGCCGGGTTCTGATGGACGGCGCGCTCGTCAATCCGGTGCCGGTTTCGGCCTGCCGGGCACATGAGCAGCCGCTGGTCGTTGCCGTGAACCTTCACTACGACCTTTTTGGACGCGCGGCCGTCATCAAGCACAGCGCGGGCCTGCCGCAGCCGAACGAAACGCGCACCAGGGCCGACGGCGCCGCCGCAGGCGAGCAGCACGAACGTGAGCAGCGGATCGGCATTACCGGCGTCATGGTCGAGGCCTTCAACATTATTCAGGACCGGATTTCACGCGCGCGCATGGCCGGCGATCCGCCCGACCTTTCGCTTCAGCCGAAGCTTGGGCATATAGGCCTGACGGAATTTCATCGCGCCGACGAGGCCATCGCCATCGGATATGAAACCACGCAGGCGCGGCTTCCCGAGCTTGAAAGGTTGCTCACCTTCCTGCGGTAGAGCACCTTTCGGACACTTTTTCACACAGCGCGGCGGTTTCGGTTGCGTTTGATCTCATGGCAGCACGGCTGTGCGTGGTTCGGCATGATGTTCCGACGCACACGCGACGCCCTATCCCCTTGTTCTGCAATTGCCGGTCAGGCTTCAGCCGCATCCTGAAGACGCAACTGGACACGACGATTGCCGTTCCAGTGATTGACGGCGAGCGTCCCGGCCGCATGCATGATCGCGCCCCGGCTCTTGAAAAGGAAATTACCGAGATCGGTCTCTGCCGCGCGAAAGGCTATTCCTTCAAGCCGCGCGCCGGTCTGGGAACGCAACTCGATACGGATATGACCATTGCCGACGATCCGCGCATCGCTCAACCGGTGACGCGGCAACGCAATCACCGGCGTCGGATGTCCGGATCCGTAAGGGCCGGCTTTCTCCAACTCGCCCAGCAGGGCAAGTCCCGCTCCGTCGGCGGAGAGCGCCGCATCGATCTTCAGGCTTTCGGCATCGCGCAGGGATTTCACCGCGCTGGCGGCCCTGTCTTCGAAAAAGGCGCGCAGAACGCCGAGCTTCGCCCGCTCCACCGTGATGCCCGCCGCCATGGCATGGCCGCCTCCCTTGACCAGCAGACCTTCGGAGACTGCCTCGCGCACCAATTTTCCGAGGTCGAAACCGGGGATGGAGCGGCCGGAGCCGGTGCCTTTTCCCGACGGGTCGAACGCAATGGCGAAAGTCGGGCGGCGCGCATGGTCCTTCAGCCGTGATGCGATCAGACCGACAATGCCCGGATGCCAGCGTTCGCTCGCTGTCACCAGGACCGCCGGGCCGTCGCCTGAAACAAGTTCCGCATCGGCCTCAGCACGCGCTTCGGCAAGCATTACCGTTTCCATGTCCTGCCGCTCGGTGTTGAGGCGATCCAGCGTTTCCGCGATGCTTGCGGCCTCGACAGGATCGTTGGTCGCCAGAAGATTGCTGCCCAGAGCGGCATTGCCGATGCGGCCACCCGCATTGATGCGCGGACCGATCAGAAAGCCGAAATGATAGGGGTTCAAGGGTTCGCCGATGCGCGATACCCGCGCCAGCGCGGCGAGCCCTGGCGTCAGCATCTGGCGTGCCGCCAGAAGCCCCTTCACCACAAAGGCCCGGTTGACGCCCACCAGCGGCACCACGTCGCAAACGGTCGCCAAAGCGACAAGGTCCAGCATGGACAGGAGGTCGGGCGGCGTTTTTGCTCCGCCCTGCCGGCGCAGTTCCTTCACGGTCTGAACCAGAGCGAGGAACACAACGCCCGCCGCGCAAAGATGCCCTTGCCCGGAAAGATCGTCTTCCCGGTTCGGATTGACGCAGGCAATCGCGGGCGGCAGCTCTCCTCCCACCTGATGGTGATCGAGCACCACCACATCGGCGCCCGCCGTGTTCGCTGCCACCACCGCCTCGATGCTGTTGACGCCGCAATCGACGGTAACGATGAGGCTGGCACCGCGCTGCACGAGTTCACGCATGGCGTCGGGATTGGGGCCGTAACCTTCGAAGATACGGTCAGGGATGTAGATTTCCGCATCGATGCCGTAATGGGCGAAAAACCGCTTCATCATCGCGGATGAAGCCGCGCCGTCCACATCGTAATCGCCGAAGATCGCCACCTTCTCGCCGCGCCGGACTGCCTCCGCGATGCGGGCGGCGGCGGCTTCCATATCGGTAAGGTTCGCAGGATCGGGCAGAAGATCGCGAATGGTCGGTGCAAGAAAGCGTTCAGCGTCGTCCTGCCCGACGCCTCTGCCGGCGAGCACGCGCGCGACAATATCGGGAATGCCGTGATTTTGAGCAATGGCAAGCGCGATGTTCTCGCCGCGCTGATCGAGGCGATGCTCCCACGCCAGTCCGCGAGCCGAGTGCCGGATGTCGAGAAAATACCGTTTTTCGCCTGTCGTCATCGCCGCCTAGGTTTCACAGGCGCAACACAAAGGCAAGCCGGGATGATGCAGTTTGCGCTCGGCAGATGCAAGGATGAACGGGTGAAGGTTCGCTCGTTCCGGCATGAACTCGCGGATCAAGCGCGCGTGTCCATACCGGAATACAGGCGGTCAGTTGTCCCCTGCTCAGAACTTGTCGAGGTCCTGATGGCGCGCGATGATTTCACGAACGGTCTGGGAGGAAGAACGCATGACGATGGTGTGCGTCGATATCTGCTCGCGGCCGAACTTGACCCCCGACAGTAAATTGCCGTCCGTCACGCCGGTGGCAGCGAAGAGCACGTCGCCCTTGGCCATCTCGTCCATGCGATAGACCTTGTTGGGGTCGGAGATGCCCATCTTGGCGGCGCGGGCCACCTTCTCCTCGGTGTTGAGCTGCAGGCGACCCTGCATCTGGCCGCCGATGCAGCGCAGGGCAGCAGCCGCAAGCACACCCTCGGGCGCCCCGCCAATGCCGAGATAAATGTCGATGCCCGTCTCGTCTGGATCCGTGGTGTGGATCACGCCGGCAACATCGCCATCGCCAATGAGACGGATGGCGGCACCCGTGCCGCGCACCTCCTCGATCAACCGGGCATGGCGCGGACGGTCGAGAATGCAGGCGGTGATCTCGTTGACAGGAACGCCCTTCGCCTTGGCCAGCGCCTCGATGTTCTCGACGGCCGGAGCATCGAGATCGACGATGCCTTCCGGATATCCGGGACCAACGGCGATCTTCTCCATATAGACGTCAGGTGCGTAGAGCAGGCTGCCGCGTTCGGCGATGGCGATCACGGCGAGCGAATTCGGCAGGTTCTTGGCGCAGATGGTCGTGCCTTCCAGCGGATCGAGAGCGATGTCCACTTCGGGGCCCCCGCCCACGCCCACTTCCTCGCCGATATACAGCATCGGTGCTTCGTCGCGCTCGCCCTCGCCGATCACGACCGTGCCCTTGATAGGCAGGCGGTTCAGCTCGGAGCGCATCGCATCAACGGCCACCTGGTCGGCAGCCTTCTCGTCTCCGCGGCCGCGCAGCCTGGCCGCAGCCACCGCAGCGCGCTCCGTCACACGAACGAGTTCCAGCGTGAGAATGCGGTCGAGACCGGCCTGGTTGGCTTTCAGCATGAGTTTGATCCTGATGTTCCGGCGCTCCCTATGAGCTGCCGGCTTCTTCTTGCAAAGAGCGCGCTCAACGGCAAGTCCCTGCGCCTTTCGTCAAGAACATGAATCGATTGAATAAATGTGACAGGGTGAAAACCGGACCATGCCAGCGGCGCAAAAAGAACGCTATCGCGCTCCTGCGCCGCCGCATGATCGTGCTCAGGCGGCCCGCTCGATGCGGATCACCTGGGGTTTGTCGACCAGATGACCGTCCTGCATCACGCCGTCCACGGCCTTGCGAACAGCCGCTTCCGTGGTCTCGTGCGTGACCAGGATCACGTTCTTCTGATCCTCCGGCAGCCCCGCATCGGCGCGCTGAACGATGGATTCAAGCGAGATGTCGTTGCTCGCCATGCGCTTGGCGATGGCGGCAAAAACCCCTGCCCGGTCATGCACCGTCATGCGGATGAAGTAGCCGCCTTCATGGGCACGCATGCGGGCCTTCTTGTAGGGGGTAAGCTTCTTTGCCGGGCGGCCGAACACCGGTCCATGCTGGAAACCCGGACGGCTCTTGGCGATGTCGGCAATATCGCCGATCACCGCGGAAGCCGTCGCATTGCCGCCGGCACCGGGACCGGAAAGAAGCAATTCGCCAAGAATGTCGGTCTCGATGGCCACGGCATTGGTGACGCCATGCACTTGCGCGATGACAGACTGGGTCGGCACCATGGTCGGGTGCACGCGCTGTTCGACGCCGCTGTCGGTGCGCTGGGCGACGCCCAGAAGCTTGATGCGATAACCAAGTTCAGCGGCAGCCCGAATATCGGCCTGCGTGATGTTGGAGATGCCCTCCATATAGATGTCGTCGGCCGAAATACGACAACCAAAGGCAAGGCTCGTCAGGATGGAGAGCTTGTGGGCCGTATCGTGCCCTTCGATGTCGAAAGTCGGATCGGCTTCGGCATATCCAAGGCGTTGTGCCTCCTTGAGGCAGTCCTCGAAGGACAGTCCCTCAGCCTCCATCCGGGTCAGGATATAGTTGGCCGTACCGTTCATGATGCCAAAGACGCGCTCGACGGTATTGCCGGCAAGCGATTCACGCATGGTCTTGATGACGGGGATGCCACCGGCAACCGCCGCCTCGTAATTGAGAAGAATCCCTTTTTCCTCGGCAATGGCCGCGAGTTCGACGCCGCGCTTTGACAAAAGCGCCTTGTTTGCGGTCACCACATGGCGTCCGGCCTGCAATGCGGCCTTGACCGCCTCAAAGGCAGGTCCGCTGTCGCCACCGATCAGTTCAACAAACACATCAATGTCGGCGGCACGGGCAAGCTCGACCGGATCGTCGAACCATCGCGCGCTGCCCAGATCAATGCCGCGGTCACGCGTTTGGTCACGCGCGGAGACGGCCGTCACCGTAATCGTACGTCCGCATTGCCGGGTCAGTTCTGCTTCCTTCTCGGCCATGCAGCGCACAACGGACGCTCCAACGGTACCAAGACCCGCAATTCCAATACGCAACGCTTCGACCATCTCGCGGCGTGCTCCTTCTGGTAGATTAAACTGTTTTCAGGTGTATCCGCTCAGCGACGCGCGCCGAGCGGAATGACATTGTCGGCGCTTTCGGGCGCCTGGGCCAGGAAGCGCTTGATATTGCGTGCGGCCTGACGGATGCGATGCTCGTTCTCGACCAGCGCGATGCGCACGTGATCATCGCCGAACTCGCCAAACCCGATGCCCGGCGCGACCGCGACATCGGCCTTCTCGACCAGGAGCTTGGAAAATTCAAGCGAGCCCAGATGGCGATAGGGTTCGGGGATCGGCGCCCAGGCGAACATTGTGGCGGGCGGGGCCGGAACGTCCCATCCCGCACGCGCAAAGGATTCCACGAGCACGTCGCGACGGCGATGATAGACCGAACGAACCTCCTCGATCTCGGTGCCGTCCGAGTTCAGCGCAGCGGTGGCAGCCACCTGGATCGGTGTGAAAGCGCCGTAGTCGAGATAGGATTTCACCCGTGACAGAGCCGCGATCAGGCGCTCGTTGCCAACCGCAAACCCCATGCGCCAGCCCGGCATGGAGAACGTTTTCGACATGGAGGTGAACTCGACCGTCACGTCCATAGCGCCGGGCACCTCCAGGACGGAGGGAGGCGGCGTGCCGTCGAAATAGATTTCGGAATAGGCAAGATCAGACAGGATGATCAGATCGTGCTTGCGCGCAAAGGCAACGACATCCTTGTAGAAATCGACACTCGCCGTGAAGGCGGTCGGATTGGCCGGATAATTGAGGATCAGGGCCAATGGCTTGGGTGTCGAATACCGTACGGCGCGCTCGAGAGCGGGAAGGAAATTGTCGTCCGGTTCAGCCTGCATGGCGCGGATGACGCCGCCCGACATGATGAAGCCGAAGGCGTGGATCGGATAAGTCGGATTCGGGCACAGAATCACGTCGCCGGGGGCGGTGATCGCCTGCGCCATATTGGCAAAGCCTTCCTTCGAGCCAAGGGTGGCAACGACCTGTGTGTCCGGGTCGAGCTTCACGCCGAAGCGACGGGCATAATAATTGGCCTGGGCGCGGCGCAGGCCGGGAATGCCGCGCGAGGATGAATAGCGATGGGTGCGCGGATCACGCACCACGTCGCAAAGCTTGTCCACGATGGCCTGCGGCGTCGGCAAATCCGGGTTGCCCATGCCGAGATCGATGATATCGGCCCCGCGCGAGCGGGCGCTCGCCTTCAGGCGATTGACCTGCTCGAACACATAAGGCGGAAGCCGGCGGATTTTATGGAATTCTTCCATAGGGGTTCCTCAACACGCATGCGCACCTTGCGCCGGCTCTCCTTATACCCAAACCCCCGGACGGTCGAGAGCAAGGCTCGCCACAAGGGCACAGGAAAATGGCACAGAAAAATAGCCGCAACGAAAAAGCCGCAGCGAAAAAGCCACAGGGGCTTGGCGTGGCGAGCTATTCGCTCTTTTCGATTTCCTCAAGCTGGCGCTGGGCATGTGTTCTGGCCAGTTCGCGCAGGCGACGGGTTTCGGCTGCCGTATCAACCGACGGCGCATTTGCCTTGACGCTGTTGCGCGTGGCGGTCAGATCGCGCACGATCGAACTCTTCTCGGCATCGCTGATCGGATTTGCCGCCCTTGCGGGAGCCACGTTGAGATTGGGATACTCGCCCGTTTCGCGGACCCCGCTGCCCGAGGCTTGCGCGGCCTGGGTGGCGGCGGTTTCCGGCGGACGAGGTTCGGGAACGGGCGTTGCCGTCGCGCTTGCGGGAGCGATGTCGGCGAGATTCGTCGTCGTGCAACCTGAAAGGGCAGCAAGGGCCGCGCAGATCGCGGCAGCTGGAAAAAAGGCGCCTCGCCTCGTCAATTTCATATTCTCTTCCGATTCAAGTCGCTACGATGCATCATGCGAATGGGGAGCTTCCCGACAAACTATGTTAACAAGGCGTCAGTTGGAAGGCGCATATATAAAGTGCGGGCGCAAGTTATGGCTGAGCAGAAAAAACGCGATCGGCAAGAGGATGACCGCTCCAGCCCTTTGATCGACCAATATACCGCAAAGAATCCCGAGCAATTCGCGCGCAATCTGGCGCGTGCCATGGAAGAACTCGGCAAGGTGGCGGCCGCGTGGACCCAGGCCCGTGAAAAGGGCGAGGCAAGCGACGTCTCGGCAGCTCCCATCGCCGACATGATCAGGACCTTTTCACGCGTCAGCGAATATTGGCTTGGCGACCCGACACGGGCGCTGGAAGCGCAGACGCGACTCTTTGCCGAATTCATGGGCATCTGGGCAAACGCCATTCGCCGCATGAGCGAAACCGGCATCCCGGACCATGCGGAACCTCCTGCTTCCGACAAGCGGTTCCAGGATCCCGAATGGGGCCGCAATGCCTTCTTCAGCTTCCTCAAGCAGGCATATCTCGTTACCTCGCGATGGGCGCTCGACCTCGTGGAAGGAGCCGACGGCCTCGACCTTGCGACCCGTCACAAGGCCCGCTTCTACATGGAGCAGATGAGCCAGGCGCTTTCGCCCTCCAATTTCCTGCTCACCAATCCCGAACTCTTCCGCGAGACGATGGCGAGCAATGGCGAGAATCTGGTGCGTGGCATGCGCATGCTTGCCGAGGACATTGCCGCCGGCAGGGGCGATATCAAGCTGCGCCAATCGGACGCCTCCCAGTTCAAGGTCGGCGAGAACATTGCAGCGACGCCCGGAAAGGTGATCGCCCGCAATCGGCTTGTGGAGGTGCTGCAATACGAACCGGCGACCAAGGAAGTGCTCAAACGCCCTCTCCTGATCGTTCCGCCGTGGATCAACAAGTTCTATATTCTCGATCTCAATCCCAAAAGATCGTTCATCCGCTGGGCGGTGGAACAAGGTCACACGGTGTTCGTCATCTCATGGGTGAACCCGGACGAGCGACACGGCACGCTGGACTGGAGCGACTATTTTGAGGAAGGGATTCGCTTTGCTCTCGACGCGGTCGAAAAGGCGACAGGAGAAAGACAGGTCAACACCGTCGGTTATTGCGTGGGCGGGACATTGCTTGCAGCAAGCCTGGCGCTGATGGCAGCCGAAGGTGATGAGCGCATCGCCACAGCCACATTCCTCACCACACAGGTGGACTTCACCCATGCGGGCGACCTCAAGGTGTTCGTCGACGAAGATCAGATCGCAGCCCTCGACAAGGTGATGCAGGGCAAAGGCTATCTCGACGCCAACCGGATGGCCACGGCCTTCAACATGCTGCGGGCCGGCGACCTGATCTGGCCCTATGTGGTGAACAATTACCTGCGCGGGAAAGCGCCGCTTCCCTTCGATCTCCTCTACTGGAACTCCGATTCGACCCGGCTGGCCGCCGCGAACCACTCCTACTACCTGCGCAACTGCTATCTTGAGAACAACCTGTCGAACGGTCGCGCGGTGCTGGGCGGCAAGAAGATCGACCTTGGCGCAATCACAATACCGATCTTCAATCTGGCGGCCCGCGAAGACCATATCGCGCCCGCGAAATCGGTATTCCTCGGCAGCAGCTTCTTTGGCGGGCCTGTCGAGTTCGTTCTGGCCGGGTCCGGCCACATTGCAGGCGTGGTCAATCCGCCCGTCTCCAACAAATACCAGTTCTGGACCGGGCAGAAGCCTGCCGGCGAGTTGGAAAGCTGGATCGAGAACGCGCGGGAAACCGGCGGTTCCTGGTGGCCCTACTGGCAGGCATGGATCGAGAAACAGAGCGGCGAACGTGTCACCGCACGTAAACCCGGCGGTAAGAAAAAGCCCCTAGGGGATGCACCAGGTGATTACGTCCGTATTCGTTCGTGAACTCCCGCAGCATTGCCAACAGGGTTAACGGCGTATAGAAAATCAACGCAATAGCGGGCATGCAGCATGTTTTGCATAAGCAACATGTTCTTGCCTCATTTGTTTCCTAGCGGCATATTTCCGTTTGTCGTGAATGATTTGTTTTTGCGTTTTCGATTCGGAGATGGGCTGAGTATAGCGCCGAACGGTATGTTCCCGCTGCTCTGAACTGTCTATTGAGGGGGTTGGTTCTTGGCTTTCTGGCATCGCGGCACAGGTCGCGCGATCGAAGGGAAAGGTCTTGGCTGCGGCAGCGTTATCGCCGCACTCATGTCTGTCCTTCTCGCTTCCTGCTCCACCGCATCGGACCCTACGGTTCAGCTGGGTCTTGCCCCCGCCGGAGATCAGAGCGCCTCTGCCACGCTCGCCAGCGCTTCCCTTGGAGAGGATACGCTCTCCTTCGCCGATTCCCCTGCCCCCACCCCGACTGCACGCCCCGACCAGGAGGATGCAGCCGCGGTAGCGGCAGCCGAGGAAACACCGCAGGCATCCGACGAGACGCAGAAGGCCTCCCAGACGGCTCAAGCCGAACCTGAGCCGGCCACGGCTGGGGCAGATCAGGAAACGGCCGCAGCAACGCCGGCAAAATCCCGGACCGAAGAAGAGGCGCCGGTGCAGGCCGCTGCCGCTGAATTACCGGCCGAAGCCCCTCAGCAAAGCGCTGAGGAGACGAGCCCGAAGAAACGCGATTTCCTCTCCGCATTCTTCTCCGGCCGCCAGTCCAATGCGGCCGCGGCCGTCGAGAAAGCAACGGCTCCAGCCGCCCAGCTCAAGCAGGATCAGCTCAAGCAGGCCCAGCAAGAGCAAAAGCCCAAGGTGATTCTCACCGCAGCCTCGCAGGATGCCCGGCCCGTTCGCGCCAGTCTCGGCGATGCCTTGCCGGGCGTGCGACAGGGCGACAGTCTTTTCGAATTCACCCGCAAGTCGGGCTCGGGCGATGCGGATGTCGATCTTTATGAAGATGAGCCGAGCTACCAGGTTGCTTCGGCAGCCGGCCTTGCCCGTCTGGCGCCCAATGGTCTTCTGAAGCAGCGTGAAAGCGTCGATACCGCCTGTCTCAAGCCGGCTCTGGTGAGCGTTCTCAAGAAGATCGAACGCCATTACGGCAAGCGAATGATCGTTACCTCGGGCTATCGCAGCCCCAGCTACAATCAGCGGGTGCGCGGCGCGCGCAATTCATTGCACATGTACTGCGCGGCCGCCGACATTCAGATCGAAGGCGTGAGCAAATGGGAGCTCGCCAAATTCGCCCGCTCCATGCCTGGACGCGGTGGCGTGGGCACCTATTGCCACACGAATTCGGTGCATGTGGACGTCGGTCCGGAGCGTGACTGGAACTGGCGCTGCCGCCGCCGCAAATAATTCAGAAAAATGTATGCTACCATCACAAGATGGGTTGCCGGGAGCCGCGAAGCTCACTATAAGGCACCTCGTCTTGAGCGCGCCCATCGTCTAGCGGTTAGGACGCCGCCCTTTCACGGCGGAAACAGGGGTTCGATTCCCCTTGGGCGTACCAAGATTTTTTCTTTCCCCTTTCTTGAATTTGTTGTGCCAGCGTGTGGTGCCTGTCAGGCCACACCGCCAATTGGCGATCGCGTGTTTGACCCCGCGTGGACGACTGCTTAAGCACGGCCTTGGTTTCGAAGGCTTCCGGTGCCCTGCAGGCACCTGACCCTCAAGCAGCATGTGAATTTCCCGTTTTTCCCCGCGCTCGGCGCGCGGACAGGAACGCGGGCAGACTTGAAAGCGACAGGGAATGGCCAGCGCCAGAGGTTTAGTGGAAGCCACACTCGATTCGTTGGCACGGCATGCCCGCCTGATTCTCATTGCCGGGCTTCTGGTTGGCCTTTTCGTGCCCGGCGCGGCGCAGGCGGCCAAACCGTGGATCGCCGAGATGATCGGAGCGCTTCTGTTCATGGCGGCTCTTCGCGTCGGGCCGAGGCAACTCCTGGGTGCCGTGCGCGATATCGGCCAGTCGGTGAGTACGAGCCTTCTCCTGCAGCTGGCCCTGCCTCTTCTTCTCATTCTGATCTTCCATCTGGTGGATTGGCGCGGCGCCCTTCCTACCGCGCTTATCCTGATGGCCGCGGCTCCCCCCATTTCCGGCAGCCCGCATCTTGCGATCATGACGGGCAACGACCCCGCCCCTGCCTTGCGGGTCATGACGCTCGGCACCGCCTTGATGCCGCTCACCGTGGTCCCTGTGTTCTGGTTCATGCCGGCACTTGGCGATTCGAGCCTCATCCTTACGGCAGCGGGCCGGCTGCTTTCAGTGATCGCGGTGGCGGTGGCCGCAGCCTTCATTGTGAGAGGGATCTTCCTGAAGTCTCCCGGACCTCGGGCCATTCGTTCCATGGATGGCATATCGGCCCTGCTGATGGGGCTGATTGTCATCGGTCTCATGTCAGCGATGGGCGCAATGCTCTGGGTGGACCCGCTGCAGGTTCTCTTTCACCTTGCCGTCGCTTTTGCCGCCAACTTCCTGCTGCAGATCGCAGCGGCTTTGTTTTTAGAGAAAACCGGACGCCAGACGCTGGCGGGCCCTCTGGGCATTGTCGCCGGAAACAGGAACATCAGCCTCTTCCTGACCGCTCTGCCCGCCACGATCACCGACCCGCTTCTTCTTTACATTGGCTGTTATCAGGTCCCGATCTACCTGACCCCGATGCTTCTCGGCCGCTTCTATCGCAAGCGGGCCGCATCGGCTAAACCGCATAGCGGCTCGTCCAGCGAGGATTGAAGGGCGGATGCTGTTTCCCTCACCCCTCGTCGAAGCCACGCTCCTGCGCCGCTACAAGCGCTTTCTTGCCGACGTCATCCTGCCAGACGGAAGCGAAATCACCGTGTCCGTGCCGAATACCGGATCGATGCTTGGGCTTACGGCACCTGGGTCGCGGGTCCTCCTGTCGCATTCGGACGACCCCAAGCGCAAATACGCCTATCGCCTCGAAATCGTCGAAGCTGACGGCACTCTGGTCGGTATCAACACCGGCATGCCCAATCGCATTGCCGAAGAGGCGATACGCGCCGGAATCGTTGACGATCTGGCGCATTACGCCGCCCTGAAGCGGGAGCAGCGCTATGGAGAGCGCTCACGCGTCGACATGCTGCTTGAAGACCCAGAACGCAAAACCGTCTATGCCGAGGTCAAGAACGTTCACTTCATGCGCACCCCCGGACTTGCCGAATTCCCCGACACGGCGACGGCGCGCGGAACGCGGCATCTGGAAGAACTCGCCCGCATGTGCGCCAAAGGGCACCGGGCGATCATGATCTATATCATCCAGCGGGGAGACTGCGACCGCTTCAGGCTTTGCGACGATCTCGACGCGCGCTACGCGGCGGCATTTCGCCTTGCATCCGATGCGGGGGTTGAAGCCTGCGCCATCAAATGCCAAATCACTCCCGAAGCAATCACTGCCGATTGCACAATAGACATCCTGGCGTGAAAGCCCCACAATCGCGCACGCCTCAACCCATACTGACAGCGAAGCCATGGTTACCTATCTCGAAGCCGATGCCGCCCCCTTGCGCAATACGGGACAGATCCGACTTTACGACGAGGCGGGCTTCGAGGGCATGCGCAAGGCCTGCAATCTGACTGCGCGCTGCCTCGATGAACTCGCCTCGATGGTCGAGCCAGGCCTCACCACCAACGCCATAGACCGTTTTGTCTTCGAATTCGGCATGGACCATGGGGCCGTTCCGGCCACGCTGAACTATCGCGGCTATACCAAATCCACCTGCACCTCGATCAACCATGTGGTCTGTCACGGCATTCCCGACGACAAACCGCTGCGCGAGGGTGACATCGTCAATATCGACGTGACCTATATCGTCGACGGCTGGCACGGCGATTCGAGCCGCATGTACCCTGTGGGCGCTATCAAGCGTGCCGCGGAGCGCCTTCTGGAAGTCACGCATGATTGCCTCATGCTCGGCATCGAGGCCGTGAAACCCGGTGTGCGCACCGGCGCCATCGGTGCAGCCATTCAGGCTTATGCGGAAGGCGAACGCTGCTCCGTCGTGCGCGATTTCTGCGGTCATGGCGTCGGGCTTCTGTTTCACGACGCGCCGAATATCCTGCATTACGGCAGCGTGAACGAAGGTGTCGAAATGCGTCCGGGCATGATCTTCACCATCGAGCCGATGATCAATCTCGGCAAGCCGCATGTGAAAGTGCTCTCGGATGGCTGGACGGCGGTTACGCGCGACCGCTCACTTTCGGCGCAATATGAACACACGGTCGGCGTTACCGAAACCGGCTGCGAGGTCTTCACGCTTTCCCCGGCGGGCCTAGACCGCCCCGGCTTGCCTCCCGAAAACTGATCGCAACCAAAAAGAGTTCTTTAGGTGTATTTCCCTTCCCGCGGGAATTATCCTACTATCTGAAACTGGCGATCTGGAGCGGCTCATCGTTTCATGGAAATGCAGTTCCATGGACATGCCGATCCGCTCCATCTTCTTGTTCATCCGCATGTGTGCGGGCGTCAATTGGCTCCGTCGGGCTGCAAAGAGCGACAGGCGGGACATCGTTTTCGGGTGGGGTGCGGATGCGCGACGACGGTATGGGTGGCGAAGATGAGCGCGGCTTCTTCGCGGAGGGGCCCATCAAGCCGCCTGCGGAAACAGCCGAACCGGCCAGGGACAAACCGCATTATCACGGCCACCGGGAGCGGCTGAGACAACGCTTCGCCGAGGCCGGCAGCGACGCACTTTCAGACTATGAACTTCTGGAGCTCTTTCTTTTCCGCTCCATTCCGCGCGCGGACACCAAGGGACCGGCAAAAGCGCTTCTCAAGCGCTTCGGTTCTCTTGCCGGCGTGATCGGCGCGCCAAACCAGCTTCTTTGCGAGGAACCGGGTATCGGAGACGCCGCCGCGCGCGATCTCAAGCTGGCGGGCGCCCTCGCCCGGCGCATGCTCAAGAGCGAGTTCATGGGGCGGCAGGTTCTGGCGTCCTGGTCGAAGGTCATCGATTATTGCCATGCTGCCATGGCCTATGAACCGCGCGAGCAGTTCCGCATCCTGTTTCTGGACAAGAAGAACCGCCTGATCGCCGATGAGGTGCAGCAGACGGGTACGGTGGATCACACGCCGGTCTATCCCAGGGAAATCGTGCGGAGGGCACTGGAGCTTTCAGCGAGCGCGGTCATCCTCGTCCACAATCATCCCTCGGGCGATCCCACCCCCTCGCAGGCCGACATCCAGATGACCAAAACCGTCATGGAAACTGCCGAACCGCTCGGCATCACGGTGCACGATCACATCATCATCGGCGCAAGCGGCCATGTGAGTTTTCGCGGTACGCAGCTGATCTAGGGTCAAGGCCGGCGCGGCCATGGAAGAACGGGGACGGGTGTCCATTATGCGCGTTCATGGCGCATGGCGGCCCTTGCTCAATCTCGCAGCAATGGCGTGGCGCGTGGTTCGACAGGGGTCTGGCCCCGCGTCCTGCAATCCGGCGGAATCATCGCATCCGCACAAATACGAAAACACGATTACAGAACAGCCTGGAACACGGTCCGGGCTCTGATGCAGAACAGCCCGGCACACGGGCGCGGGCTCTGGCGGCCCAAACCACCGCCCAAGAAAAAGGCCGCCCTGAGGCGGCCTTTTCCGATTGGCATCGGAAACGGGCTTACTCGCCCTCTTCCTTCTTCTTGGCGGCGGCCTTCTTGGGCGCTGCCTTCTTCTTCGGAGCAGCCTTCTCGGCCTTGGCCGGCTTTTCGCCAGCTTCATCCTCATCCTCGGCCATCAGTTCGTCGCGCGACACTTTCTTGTCGGTGACGGAAATCTCGCCGAGCAGATGATCGATGACCTTCTCCTCGAAGAGAGGCGCACGGACATTGGCCAGCGCCTGCGGGTTCTGACGATAGAACTCGTAGATTTCCTGCTGCTGATGGGCGGGATAACGGCGGATGGACTCGATCAGGCCGCGCTGCATCTCCTCGTCGCTCACCTGGACACCGGCCTTTTCGCCGATCTCGGAGAGAAGGAGGCCAAGGCGCACGCGACGCTCGGCAAGGCGCTGATATTCCTCGCGCGCCTCTTCCTCTGTCGTGTCCTCATCCTCGAAGGTGTGGCCGGCGCGCTCGAGATCGCGGGTCACCTGCTCCCAGATATTGTTGAACTCGGCCTCGACCAGACGCTCCGGAGCCTCGAACTTGTAGGCCTCGTCGAGGGCGTCGAGAATCTGGCGCTTCGCCTTCTGGCGGGTCACCTGGCCGAACTGGTTCTCAAGCTGGCCGCGAACGATCTCGCGAAGCTTCTCGGCCGATTCCAGACCAAGCATCTTGGCGGTCTCGTCGTTGATCTCCAGCTCGTTCGGCTTGGAGACCTCCTTCACCTTGATGTCAAACGCGGCTTCCTTGCCGGCGAGATGCTCTGCAGCATACTCTTCCGGGAAGGTGACCTTGATCGTGGTCTCGTCGCCAGCCTTCAGGCCGACAAGCTGCTCTTCGAAACCGGCGATGAACTGGTTCAGGCCGATCACCACCTCGGAATCCTCAGCGGCGCCACCTGCGAAGGCTTCACCGTCGATCTTGCCGAGATAATCGATCTTGACCTTGTCGCCGTCTGCCGCCTTGCCCTTCTTCACCTCGTAGGTGCGGGCGGAATCGGCAACGCGCTTGACCTGCTCCTCGACATCTTCATCCGGCACGTCATGAATCTGACGGGTGATCTTGATATCGGAGAACGGCTTCAGCTCGATCGGCGGAATGACCTCGTAGGACATGGTGAACTCGAAGTCGGAATCGCCGGAGAGAACCTTCTCGGCTTCCTTCTCGTCCTCGGTCATGGCGATCTCCGGCTGCATGGCCGGCTTTTCGCCCCGGTCGGAAATGAGCTTCTGCGTGTCCGACAGGATCTCGTTCACGACCTCCGCCATGAGCGACTTGCCATAGACCCGGCGCAGATGCTGGACCGGCACTTTGCCCGGCCGGAAGCCCTTGAGGTTCACCTTGTCCTTGGCGGTATCGAGGCGCTCCGAAAGACGGGCCTCCATATCCTTGGCGGGGACGATGACCTTCAGTTCGCGCTTGAGCCCTGAATTAAGAGTCTCGGTTACCTGCATCCATCAAACCTTTGTATTCGCTTGCATCACCGCTTTCACGGCGCCCAACGCTCTCCTGTCGGGGAAATTCGTGCCGGGAACTGGCCTATCTGGTGCGGGTGGAGGGACTTGAACCCCCACGGCTTGCGCCACAGGAACCTAAATCCTGCGTGTCTACCAATTCCACCACACCCGCTTCGAAAGTCCCAAGATAAGCCTAAAGCTTCCGAAAGCGCGGGGTTCTATATCACCTGCACCCACTCTATCAAAGAGAAATTGGCAATTTTCAGGGCTTTTTTGCGCCTTTGCGGAAAGCCCCGCACTTCATCCCGCTACAGCGCGGCAAGTCGCACCGGACAACGCTTCGCCAAGGGTCTGGGCCCCGTGTCAAAGAGCCGTCATGCTGCAGCCGCAAAGAAGCCATGTTGCATTGCACAAAACGCATTGCAGTCATGCAACATTGGCACTTCAAAGCATGGCGCGATGAGACTATCTCCTCATCGCAAGACGAATTCAGATTTCGCATCGAAGTGAGACTAAAGAAATGAACATCATCCGCAATTATCGCAATTGGCGCCGCTACCGTCAGACGGTTACCGAGCTGAGCCGCCTTTCCAACCGCGAGCTGAACGACCTCGGTATCTCGCGTGGCGATATCCCGTTCGTGGCGCGCAAGTCGCTCTAACAGTTCAAGGAATTCCGTCAGGGTTATCCTCCTCCCAATCCTGACGGATACGACCGGCTCCTCCTCCTCCCAAAAGCCGGTCATCTCAAAACGACACCCGCCGAACCTCCTCCCTCGGCGGGTGTTGTTTCCCCGGAAGAGCCGCCTTTGCGGGCATCCGGACAGTTTTCAAGTTTCCGGCGGAACAACCTCCTCCCTGTTCCTTCGGAATTGACCGGCCCCTCCTCCTCCCAAAAGGCCGGTCATCCCAAAACGACACCCGCCGAACCTCCTCCCTCGGCGGGTGTTGTTTCCCGGCGGAGGCTCCCCATATAGGGGCGATCGCAGAAGAATTAGAGTTTCGTCAGGACACTCCTCCTCCCAGTTCTGACGGATACGACCGGCTCCTCCTCCTCCCAAAAGCCGGTCATCCCAAAACGACACCCGCCGAACCTCCTCCCTCGGCGGGTGTTGTTTTTTTGGGGGAGTGCGCATTGCGTCAGGCCCCTTCTCCCGATCCATTTTTCCCTTCTTCAACGCATTTGCGGAAAAGCTTCCCGTTGCATTCCGCGCGGCTGCGGCCTATCTCGGCAGCCATGAAACCGATACACATCATTGGCGGCGGTCTCGCCGGCTCGGAAGCGGCATGGCAGGCAGCCCAGGCGGGCATTCCGGTCGTCCTGCATGAAATGCGGCCTGTACGCGGAACCGACGCGCACAAGACGGACGGGCTTGCCGAGCTCGTCTGTTCCAACTCGTTCCGCTCCGACGATGCCGAAACCAACGCGGTCGGCGTCCTCCATGCGGAGATGCGGCTCGCCGGATCACTCATCATGAGTTCGGGGGATGCCAACCAGGTGCCCGCTGGCGGCGCGCTTGCCGTCGACCGCGAGGGGTTTTCACAGGCGGTCACCGAGGCTCTCGAGGCCCATCCGCTCATTACCATAGCGCGCGAGGAAATCACCGGTCTGCCCCCGGAAGAATGGGACCAGGCGATCATCGCGACCGGACCGCTCACGGCGCCAGCTCTTGCGGAGGCGATCTCTGCTGTGACCGGTTCGCAATCGCTTGCCTTCTTCGATGCGATCGCCCCCATCGTTCACTTCGACACGATCAATCTGGACATTGCCTGGTTCCAGTCGCGCTACGACAAGGTGGGACCGGGCGGAACGGGCAAGGACTATATCAACTGCCCGATGGACAAGGCGCAGTACGAGGCCTTCATTCAGGCGCTGCTCGATGGCGGCAAGACCGAATTCAAGGAATGGGAGGGCACGCCCTATTTCGATGGCTGCCTGCCCATCGAGGTGATGGCCGAACGCGGCCCCGAGACGCTGCGGCACGGACCGATGAAGCCGATGGGGCTTACCAATGCTCACAAGCCGGATGAAAAGCCCTATGCCGTGGTTCAGCTGCGGCAGGACAATGCGCTCGGCACGCTTTACAATATGGTCGGTTTCCAGACGAAGCTGAAATATGGCGAGCAGACTCACATCTTCCGGATGATTCCGGGTCTTGAGAGCGCCGAATTCGCCCGCCTCGGCGGACTGCACCGCAACACCTATCTCAATTCGCCTGCCCTGCTTGACGGCACACTGCAGCTCAAGGCGCGGCCGGGCCTGCGCTTTGCCGGGCAGATCACCGGTTGCGAGGGTTATGTGGAGAGTGCGGCGATGGGCCTTGTCGCGGGCAGGTTTGCGGCAGCCGCGCGCCTTGGGCGTCCGCTCGCCCCACCACCCGCCACAACGGCGTTCGGCGCGCTTCTCAACCACATCACCGGCGGGCACATCCTGTCCGAGGACGAACCCGGCAAACGCTCGTTCCAACCGATGAATGTCAATTTCGGCCTGTTTCCACCAGTCGAGGTCCCCAAACCCGAAGGCAAGCGCCTGCGCGGCAAGGAAAAGACACTGGCCAAGAAGCGCGCCATGAGCGCGAGAGCGCTCGCTGACTGCAAGGCGTGGCTGGAAGGGGCCGCGGCGGAGATCGCCGCGGATTAAATTCTCGGAGGCGCGCTGGATTAAATTCGCGGAGGCGCGCTCAGGGCCAGTCGGCGGAGCGCAACAGCAAGATGCCGTCGATGGCTTGCAATTCCACTGCCGGCTTCACGGCGGCATACAGGTAGGATGGAACAATCACCACACGGCGCCCCTCCGCCTCAAGCGCAATCGTGGCGGGGGCTTTCTTCTGACCCCGGAAAGACAAGATCATCTCTTCGCTGACCTTGAAGCGAACAGGCTGCGCCTTGCCAACAGCAATCGACAGTTCGTTGTTGGCGATCGAGATGCGGACTTCGCGGCCATCCGGGAACTTCGTGGAAAAAGGTTGCTCGGATACCGAGCGCGGCCGCACTCCAACAAACAACCGGTCGAACCCATCAATCGGGAATGAGGCTGCCTCTGCTCCGAAAAAGGTCACCGGGGCTTCCGGCGGTACGCGTTTCATTTCCGGATCGAGTCCCCAGGCTTGCGCCACGTCCCTGTAGCGCTCGCCCCTGTTGAGATCGTCGTTGGGGGCGAGCTCAAGATCGTTCGGAGCCACACGGTCCAATGCGCCCTTTCCATTCAGAAAGCGCAATATCGACAGCGCATCGCGCTCGGCTTCCGGCGAAACGGGCTTTTGGTTGACGATGGCGAGAAACCGTCCGGTCTGGCTCTCGATAGACCGGGAAATCGCCCCCTGCGGACCAAAACTCGCCAGCAAAAGAGCTGCCACCGGGAGCGCCGCCACAAGGCGGGTATCGCCGCGCAGGCGCGGCAGGATCTGCGCGAGAACCAGAAGCGCGCTGATCACGCCGAAAAGACCCAGAAGGAAACGATCAACCGTGACGCCGTAAGCATTCAGACGAACCGCCAAAGCGTAGAAGAGAAGTACAAGCGGCACCGGCATGAGCAGCGGCCAGAACCGCACGAAGAAGCGCGTGGGCGCGCGCGCCGTATCCATGAAGGGACGCGTGAGGATCAGAACGGCGAAAATGCAGAAGCCGTAGGTGAGGACCAGCCAGCCCACCTGCCCATCGGGCAATGACCAGGTGATGACGATCTTCGCCGCGTAAAGATGAAGGATCACCGCATACACGATGAGAATGGGCACGGCGGCAAAATCGCCGAGCGCACGCATGCCGCGCTTCATCAGCCCTGCTTCCATGTCGCCCGGCGCAGTCTCGAAATCCTGCGGGGTCTGCCCCATGGCGAAAAGCGGGGCTATGAAAAGGCCTATGGAGGCCCAGACATGTTGATAGAGGTCGTGGGAAACCGGCAGGCCGAACAGATGCGAAAGGCTCGCCAGAATGGCCGAGATGCCACCGCCGAAGAGGCCGAGCGCCAGAAGCCCGAGCATCCCCGCAAAGACGAGACGGGCACCAAACAGCCAGAAGGATGCGCTTGAGCCGCGCCCGATGAAGGGCGCCACCGGCACCAACCCCGCCAGGGCAAGCACGAACGCCCATTCGGTGGTAGCGGAAGCGAAGGCGAAACCGGGCCATATGATGACGAAGGCGAGGATGCCCGCGACAAGCCCCAGCAATACCCCAATCCCGGATTGAAACCGGTGGGCTTGCGCAAACAGGGTGGCGGCAAAGGAAGCCAGGGCGGCAACCGCAAACGAGAGGATCAGATCATCCTGGCGCACCGGCGATATGATCCACCCCAGCAAAGTGCGGTTGTCCAGAATTTCGAGATTGGCGACGAAGGCGCAAAGCAGCAGGAAAAGCGTTGTTACGGGAAAACGCTGTATTGCATCGCGCGCTGCAGACAGGGTTTCGTGAAGAGCCATCTTCCAGCCGGTCGCCGGATGCGTTTCCGATGAATGCGATGCCAATTCAAACCCTCCAACTGAAGAATAAAATTGCGTCACATCATGGCAGACAGGCGGAAATACGGCAGTGCCGCATCATCCCCAACCGGAAGTCGCCCGCCGGAACATGATCCAATGCCTGTGCCATGCGGCAATCTCCGCAATCTCGTCGAGCGCGCGAACGCCCTTCCCCTCCAGCCGCTTGAAATAGGCACGCGCGAGGCTTGCCGGCAGGAGGGCTGGCCTCAGGGCCGGCGGAAGGTCGCGCGCCAGGGTTTCGAACCGTGCTGCATGATCGCGCCCGAGCGCCACCATGGCGGCCAATGCCCTTTCGGCCCCCGCTTCATCCCGGCCGGAGAGAAACGCCTCGCGATCGGTGCCGGCCGCAGCCATCACATCGGCGGGAACGTAGCACTGGCCGCGCCTGCGATGGATCGGAAGGAGGCGCAACAAACCGGCGATTGCCTGCGCGCAACCGGCATGCCCAGCGATCTCCGCCACGCTTCGCGCCGCTGCCGGATCCAGAACGAGGCTTGCAAGCTGGATCAGTGCCGACGCCGTTTCCCCGCAGTAGCCCTCAAGGTCATTCCGGCTGGGCATCGGATCGTCATAAAGATCGAATTCGCGTGCATCGAGCATGTTGAGGAAGGGATCGAGCGGCAGCCCGTGGTCCCGAATGGTCTGCGTCAATGCGATGACCAGCGGGGCACCTTCTGCCTCTGCTCTTGCCTGCGACGCCCCTGTTGCAAGAGCGTCGCGCCAGAACTGCAATCGTACCGCGCCAGGCAAGGGTTCGCTGACACGGTCGCGAATACCGGCGATTTCGGCATTGAAAGCATAAAGGGAAAAGAGTCCTGCACGCTTCTCTGCGGGCGCATACAGCACGGAGAGATAGCGGTCTCGATCCGCGGCGCGGGTGACCGCCATTGCGTGTTGCGGATCGCCTGCCCTGTCAATCCCAGCCATGTCAATCGACGGCGATCAGGGCGGCGGCAACGCTACGGTCTTCAGCCAGAAGGACGTTGTAGGTGCGCACCGCAGCGCCCGTCGACATGGTCTCGACCGCAACGCCTGCTTCGCGAAAACGCCTGCGCAACTCGGCCCGCATGGGGATGAGGGTTTTCCCCGTTCCCACCAGAAGGATGTCGAATGCACCCGCTTCGTCGAAAAGAGGCTGGAAATCCCGTTCCTCCAGAGCAGGAAAATCCTGCGCGTCCCAGCCATGAACACCGGAGGGAAGGCACAGGATAGAGCCACGATGCGACATGTCGGCAAAGCGAAATCCGCCATTGCCGTATGCATCGAGGGGGGCGCGGCCCGGAAAATGGGCCGCGCGTATTTCAAGGCCGCCCGCCATTACTTGGCCGGAAGCTGACCGGCAGCGGGATCTTCGGCGTCGTCCTGCGCACCGGCGTCAGCCTGTGCTCCACCCGGCCGCATGCGGAACAGGATGAGCAAGGGACCGGCGATGAAGATCGACGAATAGGTGCCGATCACCACGCCAAAGATCATGGCAGCCGTGAAGGAACGGATGACTTCGCCGCCGAAGATGAACAGTGCCAGCAGGGCGAGCAACGTCGTCAGCGACGTCATGGTCGTGCGCGACAGCGTCTGGTTCATCGACAAGTCGAGCAGCTGCGGCAACGGCATTTTCCTGAACCGTCTCAGATTTTCGCGGACACGATCATACACCACCACCGTATCGTTCAGCGAATACCCGACAATAGTCAGGATGGCCGCGATACTTGTCAGGTTGAACTCGATACCGCTCACCACGAAAAAGCCCACCGTCATGATGACGTCGTGCAATGTGGCAAGGATCGCGCCGACGGCGAACTGCCATTCGAAACGCAGCCAGATGTAGATCAGGATGGCAAACAGCGAGACAAGAACGGCGATCGTGCCGGCGCGGGCCAGTTCGTTGGAAACAGTGGGCCCCACCACCTCCACACGCCGGAATTCATAGGCATCCTCAAGCTCGCCGCGAACCTTGGTGATCACGGTCTGCTCGGCATTCTCGCCTCCGTCCTGCGCCTGGATGCGGATCAGCACTTCGCGCGGATCGCCGAATTCCTGCACCTGCACTTCACCCAGGTTGAGATCGGAAAGACGCGCGCGGATATCGGCCAGATCGGCCGGCCCCTCGCGTGACTGAACCTCGATGGAGGAACCGCCGCGGAAATCGATGCCGTAATTCATGTTGACGGTCATGAACAAGGCGACCGCCGCGATGGAGGCAATGGCCGACAGGGTGAAGGTTACCCGCCGCAGCTTCATGAAACCGATACGCGTCTCGTCGGGAACGAGCTTGATCGGATTGCGCGGCAGCTCCTTCGGACGGCGGCGACGCACCCAGTCTGCCACGATCCAGCGCGTCAGCGTGTAAGCCGTGAAGACGGTGGTCGCGATGCCGATGGCCAGCGTGACCGCAAAGCCGCGCACCGGCCCCGAGCCCAGGTAGAACAGAATGATAGCTGCAATCAGCGTCGTGACGTTGGCGTCGATAATGGTGGCAAGCGCCTTGGAGAAACCGATATCCACCGATTGAATCACGGAACGGCCGTTCTGCCGCTCTTCGCGTATGCGCTCGAAAATGAGCACACTCGAATCCACCGCCATGCCGACGGTCAGAACGATACCGGCAATACCCGGCAGCGTCAGGGTCGCCCCCAGCACCGACAGGAGAGCGATGATCATGGTGACGTTGGCAACGAGCGCGACAACGGCGAAGACGCCCAGCAACCCGTAAACGGCGATCATGAACACCACGACAAGCGCCGAACCGATAAGCGAAGCGATCTTGCCTGCGTCGATGGAGTCCTGACCGAGACCCGGACCGACGGTCCTTTCCTCGATGACCGTCAGCGTTGCCGGCAGCGCACCGGCGCGCAGCAGCACCGCCAGATCGTTGGCGCTCTGGACGGTGAAATTGCCGGAGATCTGTCCCGTACCCCCAAGAATGGGCTCGCGGATCTGCGGCGCCGAAATCACCTGATCGTCGAGAATGATGGCGAACAGCCGCCCGACATTCTGCTGCGTCGCCTGGCCGAAACGGGTGGCGCCCTTCGTGTCGAAGCGGAAGCTGACCACAGGCTCGTTGGTGCGCTGGTCGAACGTTGCCTGCGCATCGACAAGATTTTCACCTGAGACGATGACCCGATCCTCGATCAGATACGGGACGGGCGGATCGTCCACCGAGTATTTGACGGAGGTGCCGACCGGCGGTCGGCCATTGATGGCCTCCTGAACCGGCACGGACTGGTCGACCATCTGGAAAGTCAGCTTGGCGGTTTGTCCGAGGATGTCCTTCAGGCGCTGCGGATCCTGCAGACCCGGCACCTGCACCAGAATACGGTCGTCGCCCTGGCGTTGAATCACGGGCTCGGTGGTGCCAAGCTCGTTCACACGGCGGCTGACCACCTCGATCGACTGGGAAAGGGCTGAGGAGACGCGATAGTTGATCCCCTCCTCGGTAAGCGTGAAACGAAGAAGTCCGGGCTCCGGCTCGCTCATGGCCAGTTCGCGCACGGTGCCGCCGCCAAAAAGGCCCGATGAGATGGGCTGGGTCAGCTCGTTCAGCGCCTGCCTGGCCGCATCGTATTCCGAAGCGTCGCGGATGCGCACCTGAACCGTCTGGCCGGAACCGCCAAGACCCGTATAGCCGATCTTCTTGTCGCGCAGGATGCGGCGGATATCGTCACGCGTGGTGACGATGCGCTCATCGACAAGATCCTTCTTCTCGATCTGGAGGAGGATGTGGGAACCACCCTGCAGATCGAGACCCAGCGTCATCGGCCGCGAGGGCGCCCAGCTCGGCATCGAAGAAAGATAGGAAGCCGGAACGATGTTCGGAATCGCATAAGCAACGCCGAGCGCCACGGCCAGCCAGATGAATATCGTTTGCCAGCGCGAGAAGTGTAGCATGGGGCCTCGTCGGGTTCGGTGGAGGGGCGCGCGGGCGCTCCCTCCCCGCAATCACGTCATATTACGGTTATTTCTTGGCGGAGGTGTTGTCCGCGACCGGCTCGCCCTTCACGCGCACATCAGCGAGCATGGAGCGCAATGCCGTGACCTTGTTGCCACCGCCCAGATCGACCTCGACCTCAGTGTCGTTGATCACCTTGGTGACCTTGCCGACAAGGCCTCCACCGGTGACGACCGTATCGCCGCGGCGCACCGAGGAAAGCATCTCCTGGCGCTTCTTCATCTGCTGGCGCTGGGGACGAATGATCAGGAAATACATGATCACGAAAATCAGCGCGAACGGCAGAATGCTGACGAGCATATCCGGCGCTCCAGCGCCGCCAACCTGAGCGTATGCAGGGGTGATAAACATTGGAAACTCCCGAGATTGGCCGGCTGGCCGGCTCTTCACAAATGTTGCCGGAATATAGACTTTAACCCTTTCATTGCAACCGTCAGCGGCCCGCATTCAACGGTGTTCTGCAAGCGTACCGCTTTGGGCTCCAACCGGCTTGCAAAGGGCAAATCCCTGTGGAACAACCGTACCGTCCGGTACGCCCAAAAAACATGCACCGGCAAATGAATGTTCCGGAGGAAGAATCATGGTCGAACAAAGGGCCGAACAAAGCATCGAAGCACTGTCGGAAAAGCTGGAGCGGCTGATTGCAGCGGTGGAGCGGCTCTCGCCGGCGGCGGTGCCCGCGCCCGACTTCGCCGCCGCGGACTGTTTTGTCTGGCAGGCGGAGCGCCAGATGCTGCAGCCCGTACAAAAGGTCAATCGCGTGGAGATCGAACTGATCCACGGCGTGGACCGGGTTCGCGACATTCTGGCCGACAACACGCTTCGTTTCGCTCGAGACCTGCCCGCCAACAACGTGCTCCTGTGGGGCGCGCGCGGCATGGGCAAGTCATCGCTGGTGAAGGCGGTTCATGCCGATGTGAACCGGCGCGCGGCCGAGGGCCGGGAGGCCGGCGGGAAAACCCTTGGGGCAGCGCTCAAGCTCGTTGAGATTCATCGGGAGGATATCGAAACGTTGCCGCAGTTGATGGCGCTGCTCAAAAGCGCTCCGTACCGTTTCATCCTGTTCTGCGACGATCTGTCCTTCGACCACGACGACACGTCCTACAAATCACTGAAGGCCGCGCTGGACGGTGGCGTGGAGGGACGGCCCGCCAATGTCATCTTCTACGCCACCTCGAACCGCCGTCACCTCCTGCCGCGCGACATGATCGAGAACGAGCGATCCACGGCAATCAACCCGTCCGAGGCGGTGGAGGAAAAGGTTTCGCTTTCAGACCGTTTCGGCCTGTGGCTCGGCTTCCACAAATGCTCTCAGGATGAATATCTGGCGATGATCGACGGCTATGTGCGCCATTACGGCCTGGAGGCCGACACGGAAGCCCTTCGCGCCGATGCGCTGGAATGGGCCACGACCCGCGGCAGCCGCTCGGGCCGCGTCGCGTGGCAATTTATCCAGGATCTGGCCGGACGTCTGGGCAAGCGGCTTGAGGAATAGCCAACAATAAAGAAACCCGCCCTGTGGGGCGGGTTCAAGGTAGGGCCCGGACGGAGGTCGGACGGGCCTTTCTTTTTTCATTATCCAGGGAACTCTTGACTCTGCCGGCTGGAGCGGTTCATCGCTTCACGCAAACGCTGGCCCGCTCACTCTCCTTGCTGGCCCGCATGAATGCGGGCGTCAGCTATTTTCACCCGACTGTAAAATACTTTATTCCAGATAGCCGGTCGGGTTGACGGGCGTTGCGTCCTTGCGCACCTCGAAATGCATCTTCGGCCGATCCGCATTGCCGCTCATGCCCGACAAGGCGATCTCCTGTCCGCGACGCACCTTGTCGCCACGCTTGACCCGCAACGCGCTTGCGTGGCCGTAAACGGTGACCATGCCATTGTCATGGCGCACCAGAACCGTGTTGCCGAACTCTTTCAGCCCGTCGCCTGCATAAATGACCACGCCATTTTCGGCGGATTTGATCGGCGTGCCGGCAGGCACTGCGATGTCGATTCCGTCATTGCGCGTGGAACCGGCCGTGCTGCCGAATTCGGAGACGACGCGACCGCGCACGGGCCAGCGCAGCTTGCCAATGCCGGTGGAGTTGGGCGCTTCCGCACTGCTGTTGCTGGCGACCGCGGCAAGCTGGGTTTCAGCCCGCCCCCCGGACGCGGCCTGCTGCTTGGGCGCAGGATTCTGGCTGACCGCCGTCTGCGCCTGCGGCTGGCGCGGCGTTGCTGCGGTCGTGGTCGGGTCTATCTTCTTCGGCGCAGCCGCAACCTGCACAGGCTGGGCGGAGCCAGAAGGGATCACCAGTTTCTGACCAACCTGCAAATAGCCATCTCCGAGGTTGTTTGCGGCCTTGATGCTTGACGCGTCCGCCCCGGTCTTGCGGGCGATGCCATAGAGCGTGTCGCCGGAAACCACCGTATAATAGCCGCCGCTTGCACCATTGCTGGTGTTGGAGGCCGTGGGGCTGTTCGTCTGCGGCCGATCCGGCCGTGAGCGGGGCTTCGGCGTCTCGGGCAGCACGGCGAGGCGGTTTGGCGCTTCACGCGGCGGCTCGGGCGCTTTCGCCGGTTCTGGCTGCGCGGCGGTACGCGTCTGCGTCCCCTGCCCCGCATTGCCGGAAGACGGCGCCGGACGGGAATAGGCATAGGTGGGAATGACGATCTGCTGGCCCGCCTTCAATTCCGAAGCATGCTGCATGCCGTTGGCGCTCAGGATCACGGAGACCGGAACGCCAAAGCGGCGCGAGAGATTGTAGGCGGTTTCGCCTTCGGCGACCGTGATCACATTGCCGCGGCGGCCGGCATCCTGCGACGGAGCCTGCTGCGCGGGCTGGCGGGTCACCGAACCGGTCGACGTCTGGTCGAGGCGTGGCCTTGCGGCGGCAGCCGGAGGCATTTCATTGCGCGCGACCTGTTGTACGGGCGCGCTGATTGCCTGACGCTGGATCGGAGAATTCGACACCGGCGGAGCGAGCGGCGCCGGCTGCGCCGTGCGATAGGTGCCGGGCGCCGGCAGTTGCTGCTGCTGCGGCATCCCACCGACCACGGCGTCTGGACGAACCGCGTGCCGGTTGATGGAACCCGTGTAGGTGCGATCAATGCCGCCCGACTGGTATCCGCCGTCTCCCGGATAGGGCTGGCTTGCCGGCGCCATTGCGACCGTCTGGCCGGAAGAGCGCCCATCGGCGAAATCGCTGGCCCGGAAACGGGAGATATCGGAACTGCAGCCTGCAACCAGACCGCCGACTAGGGCGACTGCCGCCCCGCGCGCCAACGCGTGCTCGAATTTCTGTGTGATGCAACGCATGAGACTACCCGCGTACCCAATACCTGAACACGAGTGATTAAATCGCGTTAATGTTACTCACGGGTTAAGATCGGGTAGAAAATGATGCGCATTCTTAATGCGCGCGCCTCAAATCGCCTCCGCGACGCCCTTCGCAAGAGGCTGGAGGCGCACGGATGCAAGGTCTTCGCGCTCGAAACGGCTGCCGACCTTTGTAAGCTTCATCATGACCTGAATGTCTTCAGCCGGTCCCATCGGCGCGATCATGATGCCGCCCGTGGCCAGTTGATCGACGAATCGGCGCGGCAATTCGTCGAAAGCCGCCCACGCAACGATGCGATCGAACGGGCCATCGGAAGCCGTCCCCTCGATGCCATCCGCCTGCTTCGCCAGCGCATTCGAAAGCCCCAGATGCTCCCAGCGGCGCTGCGCCTCGTTGCCAAGCGTCCTGTACCGGTCGAGGCTGATGACGCGACCGGCGAGACGGGCAATTACCGCGCCGGTAAAGCCCGAGCCCGTGCCTATCTCGAGGACGCGATGGCCTGAGGACAATTCCAGCGCCTCGATCACGCGGGCCTGAAGATCGCATCCTTCGATGGCTTCGCCGCAGGCAATCGGCAGCATCCGTTCCGACCAGGCAAGCGATCTCCATTCGGAGGGCACGAAATCGCCGCGTGGCGTCGCCTCCATGGCGGCAAACAGATCCTTGCCGCCGATCCCGCGGGCGCGCATGCGCAACATGAACGCCGCAAAGCCTTCACGCTCGCGCTCCCCTCCCGTCATGCGAGCGCCTTGGCAAGGCGCTCACGCACCTCATGGGCGGTGAGATCAAGATGCAGCGGCGTGACCGAGACATACCCGTCGCGGATCGCGGCCTGATCCGTACCGGGGCGAATTTCGGTGCCGGAGGGGCCGATGTTGAGCCAGTAATAGGGGAAATTCCGCCCGTCGCGGCGTTCGTCTATCCACAGGCCGTGAGACATCCTGCCCTGCGCGGTGACGAGAGTGCCCTTTGCCTCATCGGGCCGGCAGCTGGGGAAATTGATATTGAGGAAGACGCCTTCGGGCACCGGCGTCGCGACCAGTTTCTTCAGCAAGGGCGGCGCGAGCTTTTCAGCCGTATCGAAAGGCACATGCCGGCTTTCATCCGTGACAGTATAGGCCTGGCTCAGGGCTATGGAGCGAATACCCAGAAGCGTCCCCTCCATGGCGCCGGCCACGGTGCCGGAATAGGTGATGTCATCGGCGATGTTTGTGCCGTTGTTGACGCCTGAAAGGATCAGATCAGGCGCCCTGTCGAGCACCTTGCGCACGCCCATGATCACGCAGTCGGTCGGTGTGCCACGCAATGCAAAACGTCGTTCGTCGATCTTGCGCAGGCGCAGCGGCTCCGACAGGGACAGGGAATGCGCGAAACCCGACTGATCGGTTTCGGGAGCCACCACCCAGACATCGTCGCTCAATGTCCTGGCTATGCGCTCCAGCGTCGCAAGGCCCTCCGCGTGAATGCCGTCGTCGTTCGTTAAGAGAATGCGCACTGTCCTGTCCTTCACTCTGTCCGTTCAACAAACCGGCGCTTCGCTCCCGAGATCAGTTCGGGAAGGTATCTCGCCGGCTCCGTTCCGGCGCGACCCGCGCCGGCCTGTCATCGGCTCACGAAAAACCTCTAGCCGCCGATCTTCTCGAGCCCGCCCATATAGGGACGCAGCACATCGGGGACGGCAATGCTGCCATCCTCGTTCTGGTAATTCTCCATGACCGCGATCAGCGCGCGGCCCACCGCCGTACCGGAACCGTTCAGCGTGTGCACGAAGCGCGGCTGTTTTTCGCCCGCCGCCCGGTAGCGCGCATTCATGCGCCGCCCCTGGAAATCGCCGCAGACCGAGCAGGAAGAAATCTCGCGATAGGTGTTCTGCCCCGGCAACCAGACCTCCAGATCGTAGGTCTTGCGCGCGCCGAAGCCCATATCGCCCGTGCAAAGCACCATGGTGCGGAACGGCAGGTCGAGTTTCTTCAGAACAGTCTCGGCGCATTCGGTCATGCGCTCGTGCTCGGCGATCGCGCTGTCCTCGTCGGTGATCGATACCAGTTCGACCTTGTAGAACTGATGCTGACGCAGCATGCCGCGCGTGTCGCGTCCGGCCGATCCGGCTTCCGAACGGAAGCAGGGCGTCAGCGCGGTGAAACGCAGCGGAAGCTTTTCGCCATCGAGGATTTCCTCGCGCACGAGATTGGTCAGCGGAACCTCGGCGGTGGGGACGAGCCAGTGATCGTCGCCGGCGCGGAACAGGTCTTCGGAGAATTTCGGCAATTGCCCCGTGCCAAACATGGCATCGTCGCGCACCAGAAGCGGAGGCTGCACCTCCGTGTAGCCATGTTCCGTCGTGTGCAGATCGAGCATGAACTGCCCGAGCGCGCGCTCCAGCCGGGCGAGTTGACCGGACAGGACTGTGAAACGGGCGCCCGACAGCTTGGCCGCACGCTCGAAATCCATGAGGCCAAGAGCCTCGCCGATCTCGAAATGCTCTTTCGACCAGTTATGGTGCACCGGCTTGCCGACCTTGCGGACTTCGACATTGTCGTTCTCATCCGCACCGACCGGCACATCCTCCAACGGGACGTTGGGGACGCGGGCGAGTGCATCGCGCAATTCGGTATCAAGCCGGCGTTCTTCCGCCTCGCCTTCCTGCACGAAACCCTTGAGCTCCGCCACCTCGGCTTTCAGCTTGTCGGCCAGCGCCTTGTCGCCGGAGGCCATTGCCCTGCCGATCTCCTTGGAGGCGGCATTGCGGCGCTCCTGCGCCTCCTGCAGCCGGGTGAGATGCTGGCGGCGCGCCTCATCGAGCGCCAGAAGATTGCGGCTTTCCGGATTCGCGCCGCGCTTTGCCAGCGCCTCGTCAAGCGCTTGCGGGTTCTCGCGAATCCATTTGATGTCGAGCATGGCAGGTTTCCCATCGCGGAGAGATTGAGAACAACCGCCCGATAGCGACAGGAACTGTCATCAGGTCTCGGCGGTCGGCTGTTCCGCTTCGCCGGCTTCTGCCTCGGCGCGCGCGGCTTCTTCCTCGCGGCGCTTGCGCTCCACCATGCGGGCGGCCCAGATGGCAATCTCGTAGAGAAGGATGGTTGGAAGCGCAAGGCCGATCTGGCTCACCGGATCGGGCGGCGTCAAAACAGCAGCAGCAATAAAGGCCGCAACGATCGCGTATTTGCGCTTGTCGGCCAAACCCTGCGAGGTCAACAGACCGACGCGCGCCAGAAGCGTGGTGACGACCGGAAGCTGGAACACCAGGCCAAAGGACAGAATCAGCGTCATGATGAGGCCGAGATATTCGGAGACCTTCGGCAGCAGCGAAATCTGCACCTCATTGTCCGGCCCGACCTGCTGCATGGACAGGAAGAACCACATCACCATCGGCGTGAAGAAGAAATAGACCAGCGCGGCCCCGAGCAGGAAGAGAATCGGGGAAGCGACGAGAAACGGCAGAAAGGCACGCCTCTCGTTTCGGTAAAGCCCCGGCGCCACAAATTTGTAGATCTGCATGGCGATGATCGGGAAGGCAAGGACAAGACCGCCGAACATGGCAAGCTTGATCTGGGTGAAAAAGAACTCCTGCGGCGCCGTGTAGATCAGGTCCACCTTCCCGGCATCAAGCCCGGCCCAGCGGGTTGCCCACTGGAATGGCAGGACGAGCACGTTGAAGATCTGCTTGGCGAAGAAAAAACACACCAGGAAGGCGACGAAAAAGCCGCCGATCGCCCAGATAAGACGCGAGCGCAACTCGATGAGATGTTCGATCAGAGGCGCCGACGACTGCTCGATCTCGTCCTGTTCGTCGTGGCTCACGAGGCCGCTCCGCTGCTCTTCTTGCCGGCAGGCGCCTTTGCTTTCGCGGCGGTTCCGGTCTTCGTTGTCCTGGTGGTTGCCGCGCCCGTGGCTGCCGCGCCCACGGTTGCAGCAGCCTTTGGCGCTGCGGGCTTGGCCTTGGCCGTGGAAGCGGCGGGTTTTGCCGCCGGCTTCTTCCTTGCCCCTTTTGCCGCTGCTTTTGCCGCCGTGGGCTTTTCCGATGCCGTCTCGCCGGGGATCGCGGCAGCACCCGTCTTGGCGGGGGCCTGAGCATGCGCTTCGGCGGCCGCGGGCGCCCCGCCCTTGGCCGCCTCGGCCTCAGGCTCCGGCTTCATCGCCTCGTTCAGACCGTCACGCAACTCCTTACCCGCCTTTTCGAGGGGGTTGAGATGCTTGCGTATCTCGTTGCGCGGGTCGAGCTTGCGAAAATCGCTGGCCAGCGTTTTCACGTCATCGAGTTCGGCTTCCTTCAAAGCCTCATCGAACTGCTTGCGAAAATCACCCGCCATGGACCGCAGCTTCGAGGTTGTACGCCCGAACGCGCGCAGCATGCGCGGGAGATCCTTCGGCCCAACCACAACGATCAGGACGACGGCAATCACCAGCATCTCTGGCCAGCCAATGTCAAACATGAATCACCGTATGAAAGACGGAAAACACGGCAAGCCGCTCATGACGCCGGTTGATGGCCGGCTGACGACGAGCCAGCTATCAGCCGGCCTTCTTCTTGCTCGACTTCGGCGTTTCGACGGCCTCATCGACCTGATGCTCGACGGTCTTTGCAGGCTTTTCGTCCTCGTCGTCGGCCATGCCCTTCTTGAAGCTCTTGATGCCCTTGGCCATATCGCCCATCAGCTCGGGAATCTTGCCGCGTCCGAACAGGAGCAGCACCACGACGAGCACGATCAGCCAGTGCCAGATTGAAAAGGAACCCATGGTCAGTCTCTTTTGCCAGTTGCCATTGAGATGGTTTATGCGCTTTCGCGCTATGTTTCAAACGATTGTCTGGGTTTCAAACGATTGTCTGGTGAAGACAAGCACATCGGACGGCACGATGTCGATCCAGATGTCGCGCGCCTTCGGCGGCAGTTGGCCGCAGCGGATGCGCGCGCGCACATTTCGGTCCGTGCCGGGAACCGCCAGCTCGAGATGTTCCACCACGCCCAGAAAGCGCCGGGAGACAATGCGGGCCGGTATCGCGCCGCCCTCCTGGTTGACCAGAAAACCGGAAAGACGCACCGCGACGGTGGCCTCTGCACCTTCTGCAACCGTTTCGGGTGCTGGAAAACGGCCAAGCGGCGTTTCCACCATGCCATGCTCCACCGTGGCTTCGAACTCATTGATTTCGGAGAAGAAACCGGCAACGAACAGATTGGCGGGGTGCTGATAGAGCTCCTCGGCGGTACCGACCTGCACCAGACGCCCGTCCTTCAAAAGCGCGATGCGGTCGCCCATGCGCATCGCTTCCTCCGCGTCGTGGGTCACGACGATCGCCGTGGCGCGGCTCTGGCGCAGAATATCGAGCGTTTCTGCGCGCACGGAATCCTTCAGACGCGAATCAAGCCCGGAGAACGGCTCATCCATCAAAAGAACGGCCGGACGCGGCGCAAGAGCGCGGGCAAGCGCCACACGCTGCTGCTCGCCACCCGAAAGCACATGCGGAAAGGCACCGGCATAGGATTGCAGACCGACACGCTCAAGCGCGATCATCGCTTCATGGCGCGCCTCGTCGGGCGATAAGGCTGTCAGGCCAAAGCGCACATTGTCGAGAATGGTCAGGTGGGGAAACAGCGCAAAATCCTGAAACACCAGGCCTATCGAGCGTTGCTCGGGCGGCAGGAAGACACCGGGGCCCGCGATCACCCGCTCGTTCAGGACCACGCGGCCGGTGCTTTGCGGTTCGATACCGGCGGCAATTCTGAGAAGCGTCGTCTTTCCCGATCCGGAGGGTCCGAGAAGGCACAGAACTTCGCCCGGCTCCGCCGTCAGGGAAACACCGCGAAGCGTTTCCACACCGGACGCATAGGAATGGGCTATGTCCTCGAAGGACAAACGCGCCGCGAAGCTGACGCCGGCCGTCACCCGTGCCGAACCCTGCTTCTGAACGTTCATCTGCCGACTTCCCTGGATGCGCGCGGACGCTCCGTGCCCGCGGTCCTCTCGTCAATCATCCTCGGCGAGCGGTGTCAACAGACCGAGCTCCTCCAGATCGATATCGGTCAGCGGATCCTCGTCTTCCGTCAGCGTATCGGGATCGGTGGTGGGCTGGGGCACCGAGAAATTGCTGGGCATGCGGGGAGAAAGCAGTCCCGCGCCCTTCAATTCCTCGATGCCCGGCAGATCGCGCAACTCCTCCAGACCGAAATGATCGAGGAATTCGGTGCTGGTGCCGTAGGTGACGGGACGCCCCGGCGTGCGCCGGCGGCCGCGCATCTTCACCCAGCCGGTTTCAAGAAGAATATCCAGCGTGCCCTTGGAGGTCTCCACGCCGCGAATCTCCTCGATCTCCGCACGAGTGACAGGCTGATGATAGGCAATGACGGCCAGCATCTCGAGCGCCGCACGGGAAAGCTTGCGCTGCTGCACGGCGTTCCGGTTCATGAGGAAGGACAGATCGCTCGCCGTGCGGAATGCCCAGCTGTCGGCAATCCTGACCAGATTGACACCGCGCATCTCATATTCGGAGCGCAGGGCCTCCAGCGCCGCATCGATGTCGGCCCCATCAGGCAAACGGTCAGCGATAAGCCGCTCGGAAACCGGCTCCGCGCTTGCAAAAACAATGGCTTCCACCATTCGTTTCACTTCTTGAATCGAAAGTGCGCCCAAAACCCGCGCCGGGGTCCTCGTTACCTCGGCTTCGTCCTCGCCCGAGATCGGCACGATATTGTTGCCTTCAATCATGGGCGTTCTCGAAAAGGCTGGCGGGTGTCTGCTTGCCCTTGCGCATGTAGATTGGAGCAAAGGGTTCCTGCTGGCGCAGTTCCAGCGCGCCCTCGCGAACCAGTTCCAGCGAAGCGGCAAAGGAGCTCGCAACGGCGGTCGCCCGCTCCTCGCCGCTCGTCATGTAGCGAATGAGGAAATGATCGAGCGCCGTCCAGTCCGCAAAATCGCCGATCATGCGCACCAGAATGTCGCGTGCCTGCTTCAGGGACCATACGCCACGTTTTGCAATGCGCACATTGGTGATCGCGCGGCGCTGGCGCTGGCCGGCATAGGCGGTCAGGAGATCATAGAGCGAGGCTGAAAAAGCGCTCTGCTTCGACACGACGATGGGCTCGGGCATGCCGCGCGCAAAGACATCACGGCCAAGCCGGTTGCGATTGACGAGGCGCGAGGCGGCGTCGCGCATGGCTTCAAGGCGCTTCAGGCGGAATTGCAGTATGGCCGCCATTTCCTCGCCCGAGGGGCCTTCATCCTCGCTCTTCTTGGGGATCAGTAGCCGGGACTTGAGATAGGCAAGCCATGCCGCCATCACGAGATAGTCGGCTGCAAGCTCAAGCCGCATTTCACGCACCGTCTCGATGAAGGCGATATATTGCTCGGCGAGCGCGAGAACGGAAATGCGCGCCAGATCGACCTTCTGGGTGCGCGCCAGATGAAGAAGAAGATCGAGCGGGCCTTCAAAACCGTCGACGTCAACCGTCAGCGCGGGTTCGGAAACGCCGCGCTCGTCCTTGGTCCCCTCTTCCCACAGCTTGTCCATGGGAATGGGTTTGACGGTCTTTTTCTCGGCGTTCTCTGCCAAGTGCCACCAATCCTTGTCATCAGGCGACGGCCTCAAAGCACTGCGCGAACTCGGCGCGTGCCACCGTCTCCTCCATCGTGTCAGCCGGCTTCAGGAAAGCCAGAGCGCGTCGCGCCCTTTCCAAGCTCCTGCCCGACAATTCGGGCGTCATTTCGGCCACGGCCTGCATTTCCGGCATTATGCCGTGGCAGTGAAGGACAAGATCGCATCCCGCCGCAAGGATTGCTTCGGCGCGGGCGGAGAAATCCCCAGAAAGTGCGTTCATGGAGACGTCATCGCTCATCAGCAGGCCCTCGAAGCCGATCTCACCGCGAATGATGTCATGAATAACCCTCGGCGATGTGGTCGCCGGACGCTCCGGATCGATGGCCTTGAATACGATGTGAGCGGTCATGGCCATGGGCACATCGCGCAATGCCTTGAAGGGAACGAAGTCGTGCGCCCTCAGGTCCTCAAGCGACGCCGCGACAACCGGCAACGCCTTATGGCTGTCGGCGAAAGCGCGACCGTGGCCGGGCATGTGCTTCATCACGGGAAGAACGCCCCCTGCCATGAGACCGTCGCAGGCAGCGCGGCCAAGCTCGATCACGGTTTGCGGGTCATGCCCATAGGCGCGGTCGCCGATAACGTCATGCGCGCCGGCCACCGGTACGTCGAGCACGGGAAGGCAGTCGGCGGAAATTCCGTGGCTGGCGAGATCCATCGCATGCAGGCGCGACATCAGCCAGGCGGCACGAAGCCCGACCCCACGGTCGCGCGCATAGAGCGCGCCAAGCTCGGCGGCGGTCGGATAATTGGGAGCGATGGGCGGGCGAAGTCGCTGCACCCTGCCCCCTTCCTGATCGATGAACACAGGGGCCTCGGGGCGGTCAACACTGTCGCGCATGGCGGCGACCAGATCGCGCAGCTGTTCCGGTTCAACCACGTTGCGGGCAAAGAGGATGAAGCCCCAAGGGCGCTCGTTGCGGAAGAAAGCCTTTTCGTCCGCGCTCATTTCGGTCCCGGCAACGCCGAGGATCATTGCCTTTGATTCGCTCATGAAATGAGAATACCTCCCGAAGAGACCCGCTGAAAGCGGGCAAAACAAAAGCCGCCGGAATGTGCGGCGGCTTTTGAAAACACATGCAGCCGAAGATTACTTCGAGACGAAGCAGCTTCCGCCTGCGGATTTGAGCTGCGAGCAGAGATTGATCGCGTCTTCCTTGGAACTTGTGGGAACACGGACCCGATAATAGGTGCCCTTCCCGCTCACTTCAGCCTTCACGATGTTCACGCCGCGGCCCGACAGCAGGTTGCCATAGCGCTGCGCCATATCCTGATAGGATTGCTGCGCGCTCTCGGCCGTCGGCTGAGAGGAAATCTGCACGGACCAGCCATCGGCGGCTGCGGCCTGGGACACCGGCGCGGGTGCCGCCGGCTGCTGGGCCACCGGACGCGCCGGCTGGGCGGGAGCTGCGGCCACACGGGTCGACTGCGGCTGTGCGGCGGGTGGCGTCGGACGCGCTGAGGGAACGGGGCTTGCCGCTGCCGGGGTCTGAACAGGGGCGCTGGGCGCCGCCTGCTGCGATCCGGCCACGGTTGACGGTGTCTCGACCTGTGTCGCCGTCGGGGGTGTCCGTGCTTCAGCAGCGGTAGGTGCCGGTGCGGCGGCCGGCGCCGGTTCCTCGCGCGGCACCAGCGTGCCATCGGGCCGAACCACCATGGTGCGCACGCGGCGCGGAGCCATGGCCGTGACGTCCTCGCCCTGCGCAGCCGTGCCCGCTTCCGGCGTGGAAGCAAGACGTTCCTCGGACTTGGGCACCGCCGTTTCCGTTCTTGCAACCGGCATCTCGACAGGCTCTTCAGCCGTCGTCACCAGCCGATCCTGGGCGGGCTTCGCAGCAGCGTCACTGCCGTCGACACGGCGATAGACCTGGCTTTCCTGGTTAGGCACCTGCTGGCCGCCCGGATTTTCCGGCTTGACCTTCACAGGCTCGGGGTCGGCGCGAACCAATGCAGGGGTGCCGGAGCCTTCCGTGCCGCCGCCGCCGAAGGCGAAGACGCCCACTGCGCCCAGGACCGCAAGCGCACCGATTGCCCCGGCGATCATCAGACCGCGACGGCGCCGGGCAAGAAGCGGTGCAGCGGCAAGAACTCCCCCGGCAGGAACCGCGCCCGCCATGGGTTCCATCTGTGCATCATCGCCCCGCCACGGATCCTCGTCAGCCACGTAGTACGGGTTGTCCAGGTTCTCATCCGCATTGGTGGAGACATGGTCCGTCTCCTGAGACTGGCCGAACGCGCCACCGAATGCGCTGTCAAAGTCGAAATCATCCTGCGGTTCCTGCGCCTCATCACCGCGCATGGCGGCTGTGGCGTATTCATCGCGCAGGAAATTATCCTCGGCCTGCACCGGCGCGGCGTAGTTCTCGGGATCGCCGAAAGCGCGGGCAAGCGCCAGTTCCAGATCTTCGCCCGCCGTCTCGGCGGGAGCCGGACGCTCGCTCACATATTCGGGGATGTGGCGCGCCTCGTCGATGGCAATCCGTTCGCCGGGCACATCGACCGTATCGATAAAGGGTTGTTCGGCTGCCATTTTCGCTGTCGAAGCGGCCGGTGCCTGCCAGAATGGCTCGCCAACGACTTCATCGCTGACAGCAGGCGCTTCGTCATAGGCAGGCTCGGACGCCTCATAGCGCGGCTCTTCCTCATCCTCGAAATTCCAGTCAGCGGTATCGAGAAGGAAATCGCCCGCGTCCTCCTGCCCGTCGTCAACCGAAGCGGGCTCCTGGAAGATCCCGGCCTCTTCCTGCACGGGGGCCGGCTGCTCGCCAAATTCAGCGGCGAACTCTGCGGCAAGATCGAAGGGGGCTACCGGCTCGGAGGCGGGTTCTTCCCGCGAAGCACCGTCCGCTACGGAATTTGCGAAAGCCTGGGGAGAAAGATACTGGCTCGGCGTGGTGCCCGTGTCCAACTCTTCGGCGACCGGACTTTCGTCATATTGCGGAACGCCACCGGAAACCGGTTCGGACGCGAAGGGAACCTCACCAAAGTCTTCGGTCTGCGGCTCGTCGAAATGGACTGCATTGCCCCAGTCATCCGCCGAACCGGAGGCTGCTTCCGCCTCTTCGGCCAGAGGCGCGTCGCGTTCCACCCCAACAATATCCGGTTCATATTCAGCAGCCGTTTCTTCGGCGGGTGCCTGGTGCGTCTCGTAATGTATTTCACGGGCTTCGGGAGCATAGTCTTCGGCAACCGGAGCGGTATCCTCGACGGCAGAACCGAATTCGGCTTCAAGCCCCGCCCAATCGCTGGCATCGAAAGCGAAATCGTCTTCCTGCCCGGCCATTGCCGATGGCGCATCGGCATCGAAATCCACCGTTTCCATTTCGGTGGAACCTTCGGAACGGTCCTGGACGCGCTCTTCGCCAACCTCTTCGATGGCGAGCGCAGCCGAATCAAGGCTTTGCGCGATCTCCTCATCGAGCCAGCCCGGATTGTCCTGTACGGGCGCGGTCTCCTGCGGCTGCCAGCCATGCGGTTCGGGCTCATAGGAAGCGACCTGCGGCTCATGGTCTTCAGCCTCACCGCCAGATTCCTGGGTCTTCAACTCCTCCTCGAACTCCACGGCAAAGTGTCCGTCGAGCTCATCGCTCAGGTCGATATCGAGGTCCCGCGCCGGCTCGGCGGCGATCGCCTCCTGAGGATCATTTTCCAGGGCTTCCTGTTCGAAACGCCAGTCATCGCGGGTGTTGCGCCAGGAATCATTCGCCGCACTCGGAGATCCGGCCTCATCGGAAAATTCCGGGGAGAACTCCGGCATATCGCCAAGCAGTTCATTCTCCAGTTCCAGCACCAGATCATCCGTGGCGATGTCGGCCTCGGGCCTGCGGGTATTCGCCTGGCGCGGATCATGTCCCATGATCCGGGTCAGTTCAGCGAACGGATCGTCGTCCGCGAGGCCCACAATTTCTGCACGTTGGGTCGAGCTATGGTCTGCCATGCTATCTTCCGCACTCACACTCGGTCGGACGCCGGCGACGTCACAACTGTTGCACCTACCAGCGCAATGTGGGCAAAAGGTGACAGACTGTTCTACCTCGAAACAGGCAGATCAACGCATCTCCGAGGGCGCTTCCGCCCCAATCAACGCAAGTCCCGACGTCAACACATCGCAGACAGCCTGCACCAGCCCTAGTCTGGCGTGAGTCAATTCTGGTGCGTTAACCTTAACAAACCGTAAGTCGTCTGTCTCGGCACCTCGATTCCATTGGGAATGGAAGAGACTTGCGAGGTCATAGAGGTAGAATGCCAGCCGATGCGGCTCCATGGTCTGGGCCGCCCCCTCGATCAATCGGGGGTATTCCGCAAGCTTGCGAATGAGTGCGAGTTCACCTTCATCCTTCAGCAAGGGCAAGGCTTCGCGCATTTTGGAGCGCTCGAAGGTTGCAATCCCAAGCTGCTCGCTTGCCTGGCGGAACGCCGAATGGCAACGCGCGGAGGCGTATTGCACGTAGAAAACCGGATTGTCCTTCGACTGCTCGGTCACCTTGGCAAAGTCGAAATCAAGCGGCGCATCGTTCTTGCGGTAAAGCATCATGAAGCGAATGGGATCGCGGCCAACCTCGTCCACCACCTCGCGCAGCGTCACGAACTCGCCCGACCGCTTCGACATCCGCACCGGCTCGCCGGCACGGAAGAGCTTCACGAGCTGGCACAACAGGACGGTGATTTCGAGATCGTCGCCCGCGATCGCACGCGCAACGGCCTGCAGGCGCTTCACATAGCCGCTGTGATCGGCGCCCAGCACATAGATCAAATGCTCGAAGCCCCGGTCCACCTTGTCCTTCATATAGGCGACATCGGCGGCGAAATAGGTGAAGGCTCCATCCGACTTCATCAGCGGGCGGTCAATATCATCCCCCACCGCCGTGGAGCGGAACAGGGTCTGGTCGCGATCTTCCCAGTCCTCGGGCTTCTGGCCCTTGGGGGGCGGCAGCTTGCCCTTGTAGACATGCCCCTTGAGGGTGAGATCGTTGATGGCCGAGCGAATCATGCCGCCATTGCCGGAATGAAGCGAGCGCTCGGAAAAGAACACATCGTGCTTCACATTCAGGGCGTCGAGATCCTCGCGGATCATCGCCATCATCATGTCGATGGTCTTGTCCTTGACGATGGCCATGGCCTCAGCCGACGGCATTTCCAGAAGCCTCGTCCCGAACTCGTCGGCGAGAGCCTTGCCCACGGGCACGAGATAGTCGCCCGGATAAAGGCCTGACGGAATCTCACCGATCTTCTCGCCGAGTGCCTCGCGGTAACGCAACATCACGGACTTGCCGAGCACATCGATCTGCACCCCGGCATCGTTGATGTAATATTCGCGCGTGACGGCATAACCGGCGAAGTCCAGGAGGTTGGACAGCGCATCGCCCACCACTGCGCCGCGGCAATGGCCCACATGCATCGGGCCGGTGGGATTGGCCGAGACATATTCCACATTCACCTTGCGGCCGCCGCCCATCTGCGAGCGGCCGTAATCAGTCGCGAGCTCGAGCATTTCGGCAAGGCGCGCCTGCCAGAAACCGTCCGACAGCTTGAGATTGACAAAGCCCGGACCGGCAACGCTTGCCGCGGCGACATCCGGGTCGCTCTCGAAGGCTGCGGCAATCCTCTCACCAAGGGCACGCGGATTTTCGCCGACCGCCTTGGCAAGCACCATGGCTGCATTGGTCGCCACATCGCCATGGCTCGGATCGCGCGGCGGCTCGATGGCGATACGCGACAGGTCAAGCTGCGACCCATCCACGGTTTTCAGCCCCAGCGCCTCGACGGTCTTAAGCACCCGACCTGTGAAATCGGCAAAGATGTTCATGGACAATGTCCTGAGAAATTCATCGGATAAACTTGGCGTGCCGGCCAGCGGACCGGAACGCCGACCGCACTAGCCCAATTCAGGAGTGTGGTCAAACAGGCGCCGATGCTCCTTCACCGCATAGGTATCGGTCATGCCGGCAAGGAAATCGGCTATGTGGCGCGCCTTGACGCCCTCCTCCGCCGTATCGGTTCCCTCGCGCCAGCCCTGCGGCATGGCGGAAGGATCGGCAAAATAGGCGTCGAAGAGGTCACGCACGATCTGCTCGGCCCGACGGCGCACCTCGATCACCTCCCGGTGCCGGTAGAGATTGGCATAAAGAAAGGTCTTGAGTTCCTTTTCCTCCACCTGCATGGCAGGTGAGAAAGCGACAATCGTCCTGCCCGCATCGTGAATGTCGGCCGGGCTTCGAGGGTCCATGTCCTCAAGAACGGATTTTGCCGAAACGATAACGTCCTCGACCATGGCCGTGATCTGCCGGCGCATCAGTTCGTGCCCCCGCCTGACGGGATCGAGGCCTGGGTAGCGCTCTTCGACCGCGGCCAGAATGCGGCCCGGCAGCGCGACGCCTTCCAACATGTCGAGGCTCAAAAGACCCGAACGCAAGCCATCGTCGATGTCATGGGCATTGTAGGCAATATCATCGGCAATGGCAGCGCATTGCGCCTCGATCCCGGCGAAGCGGGCGAGCTCCAGGTCATGACGCGCGACGTAGTCGCGTATCGGCTGCGGAACCGGCTTGCCATCGAGCCCCGCGCCGCGGGCATCGGTCAGCGGACCATTGTGCTTTACGAGACCTTCCAGCGTTTCCCAGGTCAGGTTCAACCCGTCGAATTCCGCGTAGCGGCGCTCCAACCTGGTGACGATGCGCAGCGACTGCGCATTGTGGTCGAAACCACCCCAGCGCGCCATCCGCTCGGCAAGCGCATCCTCGCCTGTGTGACCGAAGGGCGTGTGGCCGAAATCGTGGACAAGGGCAATCGCCTCGGCCAGATCCTCGTCGCCACGCAGCGCGCGCGCCAGGGCACGCGCGATCTGGGCCACCTCGATGGAATGGGTCAGCCTGGTTCTGTAGTGATCGCCCTCATGGGCGATGAAGACCTGCGTCTTGTGTTTCAGCCGGCGGAACGCGGTCGAATGAATGATGCGGTCACGATCTCGCTGAAACGGGGTTCTCGTGGGGCTTTCCGGCTCCGGGTAAAGCCTGCCCCGCGAAGCCGCGGGGTCCGTCGCATAGGGCGCGCGGGGCCTGTAACCGAAACCGATGTCTTCCAGAGTGCCGCCCGTCCGCATCATCCGCCGCCTTCCGTTCTCACCTCTTCAACCGTCCGGTTTTACCCGGCCGTGGTTGACTTGCCGCACGCGGCTTCATACCTATTCCCTTAGCAAGAACGCAAGGTGACCGTCAGGACAAGCGCCATGGGAATGGATGCCGCATCGCAGATGAAGGGTGTGGAGCTCACGGAAGCAGCCGCCCGCCGCATCGCGACCATCATGAAGAGCGAGCCGGACAAGATTGCCCTCAGGGTTGCTGTCGAAGGGGGCGGCTGTTCGGGCTTTTCCTATAAAATCGATCTGGTCGACAGCCGCAATGACGACGATGTGGCCATCGAGCGGGACGGCGCAACCGTTCTGGTTGATGAATTGTCGCTCGTCTATATGGGCGGATCCGTGATCGATTTCGTCGACGATCTGATCGGCCAATCGTTCCAGATTCGCAATCCCAACGCCGTTGCCTCCTGCGGCTGCGGCACCAGTTTCTCAATATAAAGCACGATCAGATCGGCGCATGAATGAGAAAGCCGCCCCAGGGGGCGGCTTTCCTGCTTTATCAGGCCGCCTTTTCAGCGCCTGCCTCTTCCGGGAGGAGGAGATTGAGCACAATCGCCAGGAATGCTGCCGGCAGAAGGCCCGAGGTGAGCAGAACCTGCGCCGTCTGCGGCAAGTGCTGGAGAGCTCCCGGCTCAAGCTGCAGACCGAGGCCAACCGACAGGGACACGGCGAAGATGACCATGTTGCGCCGGTTCCAGTGAACCTCAGAGAGCATGTTGATGCCGGCTGCCGCCACCATGCCGAACATGACGATGACGCCGCCACCGAGCACCGTGATCGGTACGGTGGAGATGATCGCTCCGACCTTGGGCACAAGACCGCAAATAATCAGGAAGATCGCACCATAGGTCACCACATGGCGGCTCATCACGCCGGTCATGGAAATCAGGCCAACATTCTGGCTGAAGGACGTGTTGGGCAAGGCGCCGAAGATGCCGGCAACCGCCGTCCCCAGCCCGTCTGCGTAGGTAGCGCCCGAAATTTCCTTTTCGGTTGCTTCCCGACCCGCACCGCCCTTGGTGATGCCAGAAACATCGCCCACCGTCTCAATGGCCGAGACGATGGCCATGAAGCACATGCCGAGAATGGCGGGAGCCGAAAGCTCGAAGCCCCATTTGAACGGCACCGGCAGCGCCACCCAGGAGGCGTTTCCAACATTGCCGAAACTGACCATGCCAAGAAGAAGGGCAAAGAGATAGCCGGCGATGAGGCCGAGCAGAACAGCTGCGATCGACCACATGCCACGGGTGAAGAATTTGAGAAGCAGCGTCACCACAACGACGACAAGCGCGACGCTCCAATTGGCAAGGCTCCCATATTCCGGCTTGCCGATAAGCGGAACACCCCCTGCCGAATATTGAATGCCGACGCGGATCAGCGACAAGCCGATCATGAGCACGATAAGGCCCGTCACGAGCGGCGGCAGGGCAAAGCGCAGACGCCCGACGACGCTGCCGAGACAGAAATGAAAAATGCCGCCAATCACCACGCCCCCCATGAGCGCGGCCATGGCGCCGACGCCCTGCCCCGCCACGATTGGGATCATGACCGGCAAGAAGGCGAAGCTCGTGCCCTGCACGATGGGCAGACGACCACCGACCGGTCCCATGCCGATCGTCTGGAACAATGTCGCTATGCCCGCAAAGAGCATCGACATCTGGATCATGTAGATGAGGCTTGGAAAATCGGGGGAATTCGATCCGAAGCCGAAACCGGCGGCGCCCGCGACAATGATCGCGGGCGTCACGTTCGAAACGAACATTGCAAGGACGTGCTGAATTCCCAGCGGCACCGCCTGAGCCAAAGGTGGCGTATAGTCGGGGTTTCGTAAATCGGCTTGTAATAAGCCCCCGGTACCCGAACCGGGCAAAGTGGTCTCCGTCATGTCTGTTCCCCTTTGTTCCGCATCCCCGCGGACTCTTTGTTTCAGGGAGCATCAGCCAGAACGGCGCCACCAACTATCAAGAAATTTTTGAAAGTCCGCCAAGTATTGACCAATATTGGCGGCGATCCGCTTCTTAAGGACTGACGAAGCGATTTGTTCAGCTTTTCCTGATTGGATCAGGCCGATCAGGGCGGAACAGCCCACAAAATCGCCTCGACGGCAAATCTGGCAACCATTAGCGGCGTCTCCATCGGCATGCTTCCCCTTCAGGCCTTCAAGAGAGCTGCCCGCTATGGGCTCATTCGGGCGGGGCTCGAGGGCTCCGCACTTCTGCAGCGCGTCGGTCTCGGTATCAAACCGCAGGCACGCGGCGTAATCTTCACGCTTCATCATGTCGATCCCAAGCCGGTCGACCCGGAAGCGCCGAACAGCTGGCTCAGCATCACGCCGCAATTTCTCGAAGAAGCCATTCAGGCGACGCTCGAAAGCGGGCTGACACCCATTGCGCTCGAAGACCTTCCCGCGCGTCTTGCCGATCGAAGCGATACACGCCGCTATGCCTGCTTCACACTGGACGACGGCTATCGGGACAATGCCGAACATGCTGCTCCCGTGTTCGGGCGCCATGGCGTTCCCTACACGATCTTCATTACAGCGGGTTTCGTCGAGCGCCGCTGCTCCATCTGGTGGAAGACGGCAGCCGAGATCGTCGACAAGGCAGAGGCATTCTCCTTCGACTTCGGGCACGGCGACCAGAAGCTGAACACGACAACGCATCTGCGCAAGATCGCCGCTTTCGACCGGCTGGCGGCCTTTGTCACGCAGGCGCAGGACGAGCAGGCCGCAATCGCCCGCCTCGATGCGCTTGCAGAAAGCTGCGGCGTGGATCCTCTGGCCATAACCGCGGCGCAGACGATGAACGCGAAAGAGCTGGGCGAGCTCGCCAGGGACCCCCTCGCCCATTTCGGCGCGCACACATTGAGCCACCGCAATCTGCGCAAGCTCAGCGACGAGGCGCTGCGCCACGAGCTGCTGCAATCCGCGCGGGCCGTTGAAGGCTATACCGGTCGTTATCCCAGAATCCTGGCCTATCCCTACGGCTACCGGGCAGCCGTCGGCGAACGGGAAATCGCGATGGCGGCGGCCACGGGCTTCAACCTGGCTGTGACAACGATGCCCGGTCTCCTCGACAACGATGCGCTTTCGCGGCCGACCGCGCTGGCGCGGGTCTCGCTCAATGGGCTTTATCAGCGCAAACGTTATGTGAAGGCGCTTCTTTCAGGGGTACCGTTCTGCCTGCAGAAGATCGCCGGCGGTTCCTGAGCCTCCCATTCCGTCATGGTCTGTCAGTAATGCCCACGCACCGGTTGCGAGGGGCCGGCGCCGCGCCTAAGACAGTGGAAAGCTGCAAGAGGGATCCCATGAAGGTCGCAACCTGGAACATCAACGGCGTCAAGGCGCGCATCGACAACCTCCTGCACTGGCTGGGAGAGGCGTCCCCCGACATTGCATGCCTTCAGGAAATCAAATCCGTGGACGAGCAGTTTCCGCGCGAACCCATCGAAGCGCTCGGCTATCATGTGGAAACCCACGGCCAGAAGGGTTTCAATGGCGTTGCCCTTTTGTCGAAGGTTCGTTTCGACGAAGTCAATCGTGGCCTTCCCGGCGATGACAGCGACGAACAGGCACGCTTCATCGAGGGCGTGATCTCCACAGACAAGGGCGTTCTGCGCGTGGTCTCGCTCTACCTGCCCAACGGAAATCCCGTCGATTCTGAGAAGTTCCCCTACAAGCTGGGCTGGATGAAGCGCCTTGAGCAATGGGCGTCGGAACGGCTGGCGCTCGAAGAGCCTCTGGTGCTGGCAGGCGACTACAATGTCATTCCCGAGCCACGGGACGCGCGTCATCCCGAAGCCTGGGTCGGCGATGCCCTTTTCAGGCCGGAAAGCCGCCAGGCATTTCAGCGGCTCGCAGGCCTCGGCTTCACCGATGCGCTGCGCGCCGTCAATGATGAAGACGGCGTCTACACCTTCTGGGATTATCAGGGCGGTTCCTGGCAGAAGAACAACGGCATCCGCATCGACCATCTGATGCTCTCGCCGGAGGCGGCGGATCATCTGGTCTCGGTGGCGGTCGAAAAACACACCCGCGCCTGGGAAAAGCCATCGGACCACGTTCCGGTCATGGTCGAACTCGACCTCAGGGCGACCTGAGAACCGATCGTTCCCCCTGTCGCCGCTGTGAAAGGCCCGCAATCCGCGAGGGAGATTACATGCGGCGACAAATGCTGTAGACTGGGCCGTCATGGTCCAGAAATCGCGCCTGTGCCTTCTGCTTGTCGGAGGCACGTTCCTGATGATGGCGGCGGTCACATCCGCTGCCGAAGCGGACTGCCTTTGCCGCGCCAATGGCGAGCAATACAAACACGGCCAACTGGTCTGCCTGAAGCTTCCGCAGGGTTCCCAGCTTGCGCGCTGCGACAAGGTTCTGAACAATGCCTCGTGGAGATTTCTCGGGCAATCCTGTGAACAGATAAGCGGGCTTCAATCCCCCGTGCCGAAGACCCCACCCCTTCAACCGCAAAAGAAAAAGGGCGCCTGAAGCGCCCTGTCCCGGTCCTGAGATTATCGTTCGGGGCGCAGCGCGCCCGGACAGTCAGTCGAGGCCGTTCTCGCGAAGATCGTGGGCCAGCGCTATCGCCGTGCGGCGATCAGATTCGCCGGCAAGCGCGAAAGCCTGCTCCTGCATGATGCGAATCCAGCCAAGATCGGAGGGAGAGGCGTGATCCAGTGCGGCCGTCATCATGGCGAGCCCTTTTACGACCTTGCCGCTCTCGAAAAGAATATGGCCAAGCGTGGCCTGAGCTCCGGCATGCCCCTTTTCGGCAGCAAGCTGGAACCAGCGCGCAGCCTGCTGGACGCTCTTGGCAACGCCCTCGCCCGACAGGAACATCTTGCCGACCTGATACTGGGCTTCCGAATTGCGGTAGGTCGCGGCAGCCCGCATGAAGTGCTCCTGCGCGGCCAGCGTATTGGCGCGGATCGGGCTGTTGGGAATGCCCGTCTGCAGATATTTACCCAGCGCGACCAGCGCATCGGAGACATAGGTCTCGTCCGGGCTGCCCGGCCGCACATCCTGCTGCGCTACAGCGGAAAAGAACTTGAAGGCCTCGTAGTCGTTGCGGGTAACCCCGTCACCTTCGGCGTACATGCGCGCCAGCTTCCACCGGGCGCCGACCTGGCCATTCTCGGCGGCATAGCGATAGGCTTCCATCGCTTCCTGCTTCTCGCCGCGCTTGTAGGCGGAAAAGCCGAAACGGAACACAGCCCATGGGCTGCGCTGCTCCGGCTCCTTGATGACAGCCTTCTCATCGAGCGCGAAGGCCGCCTCGGGCAACGCCATCACCGCGGAAGCCACAAGTCCCGCTAAAATCGCTGCCTTGCCTGTTTCAAATATCCGCATGATCCTGCGTTTCTTTCTCAGCCCCGCGCAGCCGCCGCGCCATGGCGCGTCAAGGCTGCTGCCGAAGCGTATCTTCCAATCGCTTCAAGACGGCGAACCGTCTCGCGCGGTTTCCATTGCGCCCGGCGAACGGCAGAACCGTTTCCACGAGCAACCGGGCAAAAGCCGGTGGCGAATACACCATCGATGGCGACACAAACCGGATACCCGTCGTTGCCAAGAGGATTCCGCCGCTTTTCGGCAATTCTACGACCAGCGAACGCAAAGTCCGTCACGGAGATGTCTGCGCCGTGCGGCATCCGCACGGAGATCCTTGTCTTACAATGACTTGGAAGCGTTGCCGTAGACATTGCTTTCGCGTTCATTCTCATCCTGGCCGCCTGCGCGGCAGTTCTTCTCAAGACTTCCGGTCGAAATCGGCGCGTCTTTCAGCTTTCGATGCGCCGGGTTTATGGCGGGAAATTGGCGTTCCGGCCCCGCTCCTTTTTAACCGATTGCTTATTGAGAAACTGTTGCGAAATGAACACAGGCGCCCACGCAATGACATAGTCGGTTACATAGCGTGATCGAAAGGGACGCAAAACGCCCCTCCTTCCCCCACAACCGGGGCCCCAGAAATGTCTTCGGATGTAAGCAGGCGACCGTTTCGCACAAAGCGCCGTGCGTCATTCAGGACACACGGGCAGGACACACGGGCAGGACGCACGGGCAGGACGCACGGCCAGGACGGACGGCCAGGACGGACGGCGCTCAATCCTGTCGATTTCGAGCATTCCGTCAGAGGCCAGGTGTTTCCAGCTGACCGAAAAACGCGCTAGCCGCCTGCCCTGGCGCGTTCTTCCTCACGCCTGCGCGCAATGATAGAGGCGATGATCGAGCCTCCGATCAGGAGGATCGTGACCGTGAGGGCCATTGGCGAGGGAATCTTGACCCAATGGGCAGCGAGCATTTTCAGACCGATGAAGATCAAGACCAGTGAAAGCCCGGTCTTCAGATGCCTGAAGGTGCGCATCATGCCTGAAAGTACGAAGAACAATGCCCGCAACCCCATGACAGCGAACACATTCGATGAGAATACGATGAACGGATCGCGGGAAACGGCCAAGACCGCTGGAATGGAATCGACCGCGAAAATGAGATCCGTCACCTCGACCGTTGCCAGAACCACGAAGAGCGGGGTCATGAACAGAAGGCCGTTGCGGCGGGTGAAGAACCTCGAGCCTTCATATTCGGTTGTGACGCGTCCCGTCTTCATCAGGAACTTGACGATGCGGCTTTCGCCCGGATCGACCATGTCGTCCCCCGACGTCATCATCTTGTAACCGGAAAAGACAAGGAGCGCGCCAAGCGCCATGCCGACAATCATGAAATGATCGACCAGTTTCACACCGGGGACGATGAGGGAAAGACGCATCAGAATTGCGCCGACAATGCCATAGAAAAGCACGCGATACTGCGCCTCGGCGGGTACCTTGAAATAGGTAAAGATGAGGGCGATCACGAAGATATTGTCGAGGGAGAGCGCCTGCTCGATGAGGTAGCCCGTGAGAAACTCAGCGCCGCGGTCCTTGCCGCCGAAATAGAAGACACCGAGCGCGAAAATCATTGCCAGCGCCACATAACCCGCAACGGTCTTCAAAGCCTCGCGGGTGGTGATGATGTGATCCCGACGGTGGAGGACGAACAGGTCGACGAACAGGATCACAGCCACAAAGGCCAAGAATCCGGGCCAAAGCCAATCATGAATGGTCATTTTTCAGGAGACGAAAAATGCGCTGCGTCTGCGCGTTGTCGTGCGGTCCGACATCACAGGCAACGCCTTGCCTGCCAGAGGGGCCCGGTCCGGGTGACTGACCTATATGTGCGCCAGTTTCCCTGCGTTTACAAGCCCCGCGCCTTGCGCCGGCACGCACCTCGCACGCACCTCACATGCACCTCACATGGGGGAATTGAACCAGACGACAAAAAAGACCCGGCACCGGGGCCGGGTCAGTTTTCCGTTTCAGGAGGTCGGAGAATTTACCATTTGACCTTGTAGTTGGCGGAGAACAGAGCGGCCCAGCCAGACTCCACGGAGGCCCCCCGATGGACGGCGTCGAGCGCCGTCACTTCGGCCGAGTTCAGATAGGAAACCGCAGCGCCCAGCCGCAACTCCCCTCCCATGGCATCCTTCATGCCCAGGCCTGCTGCCACCAGCCATTTGTCCGTGCGGAAGTCATATCCGTTGGCCACGCCGCGATCCCACTGCACGCTGAGGCTGCCGGAAACATTTTCGGTGAAGGCGTGACCTATACCGCCGGTGATCGTCCAGCCGTCACGCCAGTAATACTGGTTCGGAGGCAGCGGAGCGCCATTGATCGTGACCTGCAGCGTCTCGTTGACGGACCAGTCCATCCACTTGACCGAACCGAAGGCGAGCCAGCCCGGCGCGATACCCGACTGGACCTTCAGTTCGACGGTCTGCGGCAGTTCACCGCTGCCGGCTGCGATCGGGAGGCCGTTGGCCGTTCCCGTCGCCGAATGGCTGGTGCCGGAACGGTAAAGAAGTTGAGCGCGGAAGGCGATTTCAGGAATTTCATATCCCAGCCCGGCGCGCCAGCCATAGGCGGTGCTGTTCAGGCCGAGATCAAGAGCGCCGCCCTGTGCGGTCGCATCGTAATTGAACTGCTCGATAAAGGCTCCCCCCAGAACCGACAGGCGGCCCCGGCCCATATCGAAGAACGCGGCGCAGGTGGCGCCGAATTCGGTGACGGTGAACTTCTCGTTCAGCAACGCCGTCGCGCCATAAGGCACCGCATAAACCGAATTGGCGCCATAGGCGTCCGTGTAGGTTCCGGCACAGGACAAGGCATCGCTGATCTTGAGCTTAACGGCCCCTGACGGGATCACGTAATTGCCCAGATAGTTCGTACCGGTCAGGCCCGGTGCAAACTGCACATTGGGCGCGGTTTTGAACTTCTGCGTCGGCACGACGATGATCGCACCCGCCCGCATGTTGAAATTGCCGTCTTCGTAAAGGATGTCCGTGTCGGCCGTACCGCGCGAAAAGCCACCTGCGCTGGCGGTTGCTACGGAACCGACGAACATTGCCGCTGCTGAAGCAATGCAAATGGAACGCATGAATACCCTCTCCTCCAGTTGGTGGAATGAGGATAGCAGCGTGGGGCGCGACCTCAATCATACCGAGTATAGATTGTCGCACCCTTCGCTTACGTTTACGTAAGGGAAATCGAGCGCGAAGCCACGCAAACAGCGTGTGCGTGGGCCCGATAGAGCCATTAAGAGCCGTAAAATTGGCTTAAAATTGCCACAGTTCATGACGGTTCGATGTCAAAGTTGAGCAAGAGTGGCACAAATACCACAATCCGGGGAATTTGCTCGAAAGCACGGCGGCGATCCTTGAAACAGCGCCGTTTCGTCCCGGTTGGCGAGGCTTCCGGAGCCCAGACACGAATCAGGGCCGCATCGCAGGCTGGCGATGCGGCCCTGGAATATCCTGGTCTTCCCGCTCAGCCTGCGTCGCGCACCCTGGCGAGAGCCACTTCCAGCTTGGCTCGGGCTTCAGCAAACTCCGCGAGCTTTTCGCGCTCGGCCGCCACGATCTCCTCGGGCGCGTTGGCCACGAATTTTTCGTTGCCAAGCTTCTTTTCAAGACGCTGCATTTCGCCCTGCACCTTGCCGATTTCCTTTGCGAGACGCGCCGCCTCGGCAGACAGGTCGATCAGATCGCCCAACGGCAGGCAGAATGTGGCTTCTCCCAGAACGATCTGGGCCGCCCCCTTGGGAGAATCGGCAGCAAAGCCGACTTCACTCACACGGGCAAGGCGGCGAATGGCGGGGTCGTGGCGGGCAATACGCGCCCGCGTTGTCTCATCCGCGCCAACCGCGACCAGTGGCGCGGTAGCGGCCGGCGGAACATTCATTTCCGAGCGAACCGAGCGGATGCCCGAAACGAGATCGACGAGCCAATTGATATCGGCGGCTGCATCCTCGTCCTCAAAGGAAAGTTCCGGCCAGCGCGACAACATGAGGAGTTCGTCGCGCCCCCCATCGCCGCCCGTATGCGACCACAGCTCCTCCGTCATGAAGGGCATCATCGGATGCAGGAGCTTGTAGGTTTCATCGAGAACGTAAGCAGCACAAGCCCTCGCCTCGGTCTTGGCCGCCTCGTCTGAACCGGCGAAGACAGGCTTCAGGAGTTCCAGATACCAGTCGCAGAAAAGGCTCCACACGAACCGATAGGCCGCACCGGCGGCCTCGTTGAAGCGGTATGCCTCGATGCCTTCGGTGATCGCGCGGGCGGCCCGCGTCAGCTCGGTCAGAATCCAGCGGTTGATGGCGAGCTTTGCGTCCTGCGGCCTGAACGCGGGATCGCGAGCGACACCGTTCATCCCCGCGAAACGGGTGGCGTTCCAAAGCTTGGTGCCGAAATTGCGGTAGCCGGCGACACGAGCGGGGTCGAGCTTAACGTCGCGCCCCTGCGCGGCCATGATCGCAAGCGTGAAACGCAGGGCATCGGCGCCGTATTCATCGATCAGTTCCAGCGGATCGATGACGTTGCCCTTCGACTTCGACATCTTGGCCCCGGACTTGTCGCGCACCAGAGCATGGACATAGACCGTGTGGAACGGCTCTTCCTTCATGAAGTGCATGCCCATCATCATCATCCGGGCGACCCAGAAGAAGATGATGTCGAAGCCTGTGACCAGGACCGACGTCGGGTAATAACGGTCCAGTTCCGGTGTCTTGTCCGGCCAACCCAGTGTCGAGAAGGGCCAGAGGGCAGAGGAGAACCAGGTGTCCAGAACATCCTCGTCACGCGTCAGTATTTCACCGGGCTTGAAGTTTTCGAGCTTTTCCTCGACCCAGGCTTTCCATGGACCTTCATGGGCAATGTAGTGCTGGATGGCGGCCTCGAGCGCGGTTTCCTCGTCCTTTTCGACAAAGACCTGACCGTCCGGTCCGTACCAGGCGGGAATCTGATGCCCCCACCAGAGCTGGCGCGACACACACCAGGGCTGGATATTCTCCATCCACTCGAAATAGGTCTTTTCCCAGTTCTTCGGCACGAAATTCGTGCGCCCCTCACGCACCGAAGCGATCGCCGGCTTGGCCAGCGTCTTGGCGTCCACATACCACTGATCGGTCAGGAAGGGCTCGATCGGCACGCCGCCGCGGTCGCCGTGGGGCACCATGTGCTTGTGCGGCTCGATCTTCTCCAGAAGACCGGCTTCCTCCATCATCGCGACAACGATCTTGCGCGCCTCGAAACGCTCCTGGCCATCGAGGGCCGCAATCGTGGCCGCCAACGCATCGGTAACGGCAAGACCGTCCGAAAACGCCTCATTGTCCCGCAGCGTGATGGCGCCATCGACGGTCATGACGTTGATCTGCGCGAGATCGTGCCGCTTGCCGACCTCGAAATCGTTGAAATCGTGGGCGGGCGTCATCTTCACCGCGCCGGTGCCGGCCTCGGGATCTGGATATTCGTCGCCGACGATCGGGATGCGCCGACCGACGAGCGGCAGGAGAACGTGCTTGCCGATCAGTCCCTTATAGCGCGGATCTTCCGGGTGAACGGCAACGCCCGAATCGCCGAGCATCGTTTCAGGTCGGGTCGTTGCGACAACCACAAAGTCGCGCGTCTCATAACCGGCAGGCTCGCCATCCGAAGGACGCCAGGCAACGCGATTGCCCTCCTCATCCAGCTTGTAGGGATGCTGATAGGTAACGCCATCGGCGAGAGGATAGCGGAAATGCCAAAGATTGCCGTTCGTCTCGACCTGCTCGACCTCAAGATCGGAGATCGCGGTCAGGAGCTTCGGGTCCCAATTGACGAGGCGCTTGTCCTTGTAGATCAGGCCGTCCTTGTAGAGCGAGACGAACACCTCGACGACGGCCTTCGAAAGACCTTCGTCCATGGTGAAGCGTTCGCGAGACCAGTCGCAGGAAGCGCCCAGCCGCTTGAGCTGGTTGATGATCGCACCGCCGGACTCGGCCTTCCACTCCCAGACCTTCTCGACGAATTTTTCGCGGCCAAGGTCGCGGCGATGTTCCTGCCGGGCGGCGAGCTGACGCTCCACAACCATCTGGGTGGCGATGCCGGCATGATCCATGCCGGGTTGCCAAAGCACATCCTTGCCACGCATGCGCTCGAAGCGAACCATCACATCCTGCAGGGTGTTGTTGAGCGCGTGGCCCATGTGCAGGGAGCCGGTCACGTTCGGCGGCGGAATCACGATGGTAAAGGTTTCCGCACCGCGTTCTGCTCCGGCACCGGCCCTGAAGGCCCCTGCCTCTTCCCAGAATTCAGTGATTTTCGGCTCGACGCTCGCAGCGTCGTAATTCTTTTCAAGCATGAGGATTTCCGCGCTCGCAAGGCTACAGACCAAAGCAGATTGGTCCGATCAGAGCCCGGTGTAAAGCGGAAGGGTCGGGGAGAGTCAACCGCAAGCGGCGCGGCTTATGCGCCGCGTGCGATCCGCTCGATCTCCTCGCGCACAAGCCGTTCGACGAGCGTCGGCAGGTTGTTGTCCAGCCAATCCTGCAGCATCGGGCGCAACATTTCTTCTGCAACCTGATCGAAACTGCGGCGACGGCTTGCCTCGAACGCGTCGTTCAGCTCGCCAAAAGCCGCAGCGACCTTGCGCCCGGTGTAGGCGGAAAGAATCCCCCCAACGGCCTTGCCCTCATCAGCCTCACGATGAGCCGGCGTTTCACGAAGAGCGGGAGCCGCTTCCGCGGGCTTGGGAGCAGGTTGCGAACGGACTTCCGCCTCGAGATGCGAAGGTTTGGCCGCAAAAGCGTGGGAAGCCGCAGCTTCCGGTGCGGGCGCTGCCATGGGCTTCGGTGCGGGCGCCGCTCCAGAGGAACCCAGCTCACCACGCAGGCCAAGCGGGTTTTCCTCCTCCAGCCGCGGCAATTCCCATGAGGGTTTGCGCACCTCGGCAGCGGCAGGCTGTTGCCTGGCGGGCTCCTGAGGTTCTCTTGCGCGCACAGGCTCCACTGCTGCCGGAGCACTGTTGTTCGATGGCTGCAGGACGGCAGGAGCAACCGCTTCCGCAGAACGCTGCGAGGTTGCCGACCGGGCTGCCGGTGCATCGTTATCTTCAATGATACGACGGATGGAAGCGAGAATCTCTTCCATGGAAGGCTCGCGTTGCGTTCCCGTCACGCCATCCGCCGACGCATCAACCTTCTGAGCCCCAATACCTTGTGACATCGTCAAAATCTGCCGCCTTTGCCCAGTTTCCACCTGTCGGGGCGAGTTGGAACGCAAGTACCGCATTCGCCCGAACACGCAATCGAATCACTGCTCAAGCGTAACCGACCGGCGGGCGCGAGAGAATCCCCGGAAGGCAACAGCCCCACGTTGCACACAAGAATGCCGGATGTCCTTCCAGACACCCGGCACCTATTCTGCAACAGGATCGCCGAAACGATCCGAAATGGTGAAATCAGCGGCCGTCCGGTGTGCGCAGGCCGTACCACTTGTCCTTGACCGCCTTGTAGTGCTCCTGCGGCTTGTACTCGGCAACCTGCAGGCCAAGACGTGTCGCCGAAAGCCGGCCCATCGCCGACAAAATGGCGTAACTCGCCACCACGATGTCGCGCTCGGCGCTGACCACGTTGATCTTTGCGGTGATCACATCGGCCTGCGCATTGAGAACGTCCAACGTCGTGCGCTGGCCGACATTGCGCTCCTCGATCACGCCGTTCAGGGCAAGCTGGGCTGCCTGAACCACTTCGCGATTGGCCGCCAGCGATTCGCGTGCGGCCTGATACTGCGTCCATGCCGAAACCACCGCGGCACGCACCTGATCGCGGGCCACGTCGAGATTGATGCGGGCGTGACCGAGGGATTCCTTGTTCTGGCGAACTGTCGCGGAAGCAAGACCGCCCTGATAGATCGGCACGGTCAGCTTGAGACCGACCGACGCCTGATCGCTGGATCCATCGGAGGAGAGACCCGGTGTGGAATTGCTGTAATTGTGCGACAGCCCGGCCGACCCCGTCACCTGCGGAAGAAAGGCGCCTTCGGACGACTTGACCTTGAAGGACGCCGCATCGATCTGGTGCTGGCGGGCAATGATGACCGGGTGTTCGGAAAGCCCGACGGAAATTGCCGATTCCATGCTCTTCGGCAGCAGTTTCACCAGCGGGTTCGCCATTTTCAGCTCGCCCGGCTTGTCACCGATGATCTGCTGATAGATCGCGGCCTGGGACGACACGCTGGCGCGCGCCGCGCTGAGCTGGGCCAACGCCGCCTGACGGTTGGCCTCCGCCTGGGCGACATCGGTGCGGGTGCCCTCGCCAACTTCGAAGCGGGAACGCGAGGAACGCACCTGCTCTTCCAGGAACTGAAGGTTCTGCGCGCGCAACGCGGCGATCTGCCTGTCACGGATCACATCCATATAGGCGCTTGCGGCATTGAAGAGGATGTCGAGTTCCTGGTTGCGCAAGGCCTCATTGGCCGCACGCACGCCGGATTCGGCCGCCTGAACGTTGTTGCGCGTCTGGAAACCGTCGAAAATGGGCTGGGTCAGCGATATGCCGAACTGGCCGGTGCGGATATCCAGACCGTCATTATTGGTGTAGCCGGCACTGGCGGTCGCCTCGACGCGCGGGCGCATGCCCGACTTGGCAATGGCGACATTCTCGTCGGTAACGCGCACACCGGCGCGTTCCGCGTTCAATGTCGAATTGTTCTGGTAGGCCTTGGCCAAAGCGCCGAGAATCGATTCGGCAGACGCCACGGCGGGAGATGCAATAAGCGCACTCGTGGCGATCAGAGGAACAAGCAAGCGACGATAAAAAGACACGATCTGGCAACCTCGGACTGTTTCTCGCGGTCGTGCCCGAAGACACCCCGCCCTATTGATTGACCCGGCAAAACACCGGATTGGTGCCCCTCGAGAAACGCATCCCCCTGCCTTTCTCCCGGCCCAGCGGGCTCAACCCGACGGGGACGTTACATCAAAGCTTTGATCAATTCCGTTGCACGACAGCAACAAGTCATCCCTCAAAAGACGAATTCTGCTTCCTTGCGGAACCCAGGGAGCGGCTTCACGGCAACATTGAATGCGGGACGTCCAGAGACGATGCCCTCATCCTTCACGAAAAGATGCGCACGAGCGGCATTGCCCTCGCCGATGACGGCGACAAGACGCCCCCCCTCGCGAAGCTGGCCAAAGAGGCCGGCGGGGACCTCGTCGACAGCGCCGCCGATGAAAATGACATCGTAAGGCGCATCGTCCTTGTAGCCCTCGGCCAGCACGCCACTGACAACCGCCACATTGACGGCACCAAGCGTGCTCAATGTCGCGGTCGCGGACTGGGCGAGGTTCTCGTCGCATTCGAGCGCGACGACGAAACTTGCCAGGCGCGACAGAACGGCCGCGGAATAACCACTTCCGGTTCCAATATCGAGCACCACGTCGCTCGACTGCACGTCGGCAAGCTGAACCAGCTTGCCGAAAGGCGACGGTTCCATGAGGTAGCGGGCGGGCGCTTCTCCCGCAGGCGAGGAAATCTCGATATCCTCGTCGATATAGGCAAGCGCCTTCTTGCGGCTTGGAACGAAAGCTTCGCGGGGAATTTCCCCCATGGCCTGAAGCAACGGAATGTTCGTCACGTCCGTGGTCCGCAACTGGCCTTCCACCATGTTGGCCCGCTGGACGGAAAAATCGGTGTTCATAGGTCTTTTCCCGATGGATGCCCGCCGCAGCCTGCGGGGCCGATCGCCCGCGACAGCGCGTAAACAGCGAATTCAAGGGTTTGCTAACGATTGGGGCGGAACCTGTCAATCTCTGCCACCGCAGCGCGACAGCTTCACTCACCCGCTCGCCGGAAAACCCCTGCCTTCAAGTGCTGGAAGTCTTGCACGACAATGGAGACGGATGGTCGCGGCGCCACTCCTGCGAAGGAAGCTATCCACAATATTTTGCCCTGCCCGCTGTTTTGAAAAAAGGGATCGGGGGCGGGAATAAATCCGTTCGGGAAGTGTTGTCGTCATTGCAGGCCGGAGCTTACCGGCCGGAATCGCCAGAAAGGACATTCCATGTCGACACGGACAATTCTCGCCGCGGCTGCGGCCCTCGCCATCAGTGCCGGCGCGGCGCTTGCCGAAGATTATGCAGGCGGCGCAATCAAGACCATGGAAAGCGCGGGCAGCGAGGTGCTGACCGATGCCAAGGGCATGACACTCTACATCTTCGACAAGGACAGCGCCGGCATGTCGAGCTGCTATGCGCAATGCGCGGTCAACTGGCCTCCCCTGATGGCCGGAGCCGATGCCAAGGCAGACGGCGACTTTACGGTTGTGCAACGCAGCGACGGCTCCAAGCAGTGGGCGCACAAGGGCATGCCGCTCTATCTCTGGAAGAACGACATGAAACCCGGCGACATGAGCGGAGACGGGGTCAACGGCGTCTGGCATACTGCGAAAGCCGATTGAGGAAGGCTCCGCGCCAATGTCGTTTTTTCTGGACGAGATGGAAGCCTGCGTCCCCGCGCTGAGGCGCTATGCACGCGCCCTCACGCATGACAGGGACCGGGCCGACGATCTCGTCCAGGATTGCCTGGAGCGGGCGATCCGCAAAAGCAGCCTTTGGCGCCCCACCGGGCCGTTAAGGGCCTGGCTTTTTCGGATCCTGCTCAATCTCCACCGCAACGAAATCCGGCGCGATCGCCGCGCACCCGCGGCCTTTCCCATCGATGCCCTGCCGCTGGAGCCGCCCTCGCCGGCAGCCCAGACCGACAGGCTTGCGCTGGCCGATACGGCGCGGGCCATGCAGAAGCTGAGCATAGAACAACGCGAGGCGCTTCTGCTCGTCGCGCTGGAGGGCATGAGCTATGCGGAAGCCGCCGGCGTGCTGGACATTCCCGTGGGCACGCTCATGTCACGCGTGGGGCGTGCACGTGAAAATCTGCGCAGCCTGAGCGAAAACGGGCAGCCGCATCTCAGGAGCATAAAATGAGCAGCACCGGGAAAACCATCTCCCGCGACATACTCCATGCCTATGTCGACGGTGAGCTCACGCAGGAGATGATGGCCAAGGTTGAACGGCATCTCGCGGTCGATCCGGACGACGCCGCCCTCGTTGTCGCCTTCAGGCGGGATCGGGAAGCCCTGCATGCGCTCTACGGCCATGTGGAAGCCGAGCCCGTGCCTGCCGCGCTTTCCGCGCATCGTATTGCCCGCAGCCGGCGGCACATTCTCCCCGAATGGGGCTATCTTGCAGCCGCCTGCCTTGCCGTGGCCGTGGTTGCCTCGGCCGGCGGCTGGTATGCGCGAGGCGTGTTATCGCCTGCCGCTTCCATGCGCCAGGCGCTGGTGGACAATGCGGTGGCAGCTCACAATCTCTACGTGGGCGAGATCGTGCATCCGGTTGAAGTCGCCGCCTCGCAGGAAGAACATCTTGCGGCCTGGCTTTCAAAACGGCTCGATCGCGCCATCGTCATACCGGACTTGCGCGACAAAGGATTTGATCTCGTGGGCGGTCGCCTCCTGCCGGACGGCAGCGGTCCGGCAGCACAATTCATGTATGAAGACGATAGCGGGCGCCGGGTGACCCTCTACGTCAAACCGACCCCGCAAACGGGTCAAAGCGCCTTCCGCTTCGTCGAGGAGGGGCGCACCGTCGCGGTGTTCTGGCGGGACGAGACCATCAGTTGCTCCCTTGTCGGCGAGCTTGCGCGCAGTGAATTGGAAGGGCTCGCCAAACGCGCCTATGAACAGCTGGGCTGATCCATCTTCCTGAAGGACTGCCCGGCCGCGCCGATCAGCCGGGCAGCGGAACGAACTCGTCCCGGTCGTCGGGCGGAAGATCGAAAAGCCCCGTACCCCAGCGCGCGCGGCGCCAATCCTCCTTGGCCGCCTCGATGCGTTCCTTCGACGAGGCTACGAAATTCCACCAGATATAGCGCGGCCCCTCCAGGGTCGCGCCACCAAGCAGCATAAGACGCGCGCCCTGGGGGCCGGCGCCCACGGTGATCGCATCTTTCGGGCGGAACACCATCATGCGACCTGCTTCGAAATCCTGCCCGGCGATGGCTACGGCCCCCTCGGTCACATAGATGCCGCGGTCCTCATGATCGTCCGGCAACGGAAAGCGGGCGCCAGGTTCGAGAATCACGTCCGCATAAAACATCTCCGAGAAGGTCTTGCACGGAGAACGCTCTCCATAGGCATTGCCCATGATGAGGCGCACCGAGACGCCTTCTGCCTCCATGACCGGCAGGCTCTCCCTGGAATGATGCTGAAACATGGGCTCCATGCCCTCGTCACGCTCGGGCAAGGCAACCCAGGTCTGGATGCCGAACAGGCTGTGCGGACCCTGCCTGGCCGTAGCGCTCGTCCGTTCGGAATGGGTGACCCCGCGCCCGGCGACCATCCAGTTGAGGGCGCCGGGATGAATGATCTGATCCGTGCCCAGACTGTCGCGGTGATGAAAATCACCGCGGTAAAGATAGGTGACCGTTCCCAGCCCGATATGGGGATGCGGGCGCACGTCTATCCCCTGCCCCGTCAGAAACTCGGCTGGCCCCGCTTGATCGAAAAAGATGAACGGTCCGACCATCTGCCGCCTCGGAGCAGGCAGGGCGCGGCGCACCTCGAAGCCGCCGATGTCACGCGCCCGTGGAATGATCAGCGTTTCGATCGAATCGATTGTGGCATCATCGGGACAACCGGGATCAAGTGCGGGATTCCAGCTCATGACGCATCCTTTCGAGACGGGGTTGGCAGCAGTTGCTCATGACAATAATCTCTGCGGCCATAACCGCAAACCATCCTTCTCCTGTCGAGCCCCCCATGAGCGAACCCCAACATGCCCAGTTCAGCCCCGTGCGCGCCATGCCGCCGCGTGATCCCGGTGAGGCGCACCGCGCCGCGACGCCACTCGAGCTTCTGTTCGACCTGGTCTCCGTGATCGCCATTGCAGCGGCGGCGGCGGGCCTGCATCACGCCATTGCCGAAAACCATCTGGTGGATGGCATCGTCACTTTCATCATGGCCTTCTTCGCCATCTGGTGGGCATGGATGAATTTCACCTGGTTCGCCTCCGCCTATGACAATGACGACGTGCTCTTCAGGCTCCTGACCATGGTCACGATGGGTGGCGCCCTGACGATGGCGGCCGGCGTTTCCTTCCTGTTCAGCGAACATGTCCTGACCACGGTGATCGTCGGCTATGTGATCATGCGCGTGGCCATGGTGCTTTTATGGCTGCGCGCGGCACGGCATGACAGCGGGCGCCGCAAGACCGCGCTCGCCTACGCGCTGGGGATCCTGATCGCACAGGTCTATTGGGTGCTGCTGATTCTGGTTCAGCCGCTTTCAGGCGTGTCGCTTTACGGCCTGTTCGTTCTGGGCGTGATTCTCGAACTGGCCGTCCCGGCAATCGCGGAGCGCTACAACACCACCCCGTGGCATCGCCACCACATCATCGAACGCTACGGCCTTTTGAACATCATCGTCCTTGGCGAAACACTCCTTGCGGGTTCCATCGCGATTCGCCAGGCAGCCGCCGAAGGGGCGCTCGAAGGCCTGGTTCCCCTGGCAATCGCCGCTCTGATCATGGTTTTCTGCCTGTGGTGGCTCTATTTCAGCCACGAGGACCATCTCCAGAGCACCAATCTCGGGCGCGCACTGACCTGGGGGTACGGGCATTTTCTGATATTTGCCTCGGGCGCGGCCATGGGCGGCGGCTTCGCCGCTCTGGTGGACATCATGACCAAACATGCCGAGGTGCCGCTTGTCGTAGGCAATTATGCAGTCGCCATCCCCGTCGCACTTTATATGTTCGGCCTGTGGTTCGTGCGCGACCGGTTCGCCCTGACGGGTGCGGGACGGCATGTTCTTTTGGTCTTTGCGGCTCTGGTGCTGCTGGTGCCGCTGTCGCCGCTGGCGCTGGAGGCCATCGCGGTCGTGACTGTGGCCAGCGTCATCGCACGCACCGCCGTCGGGCGCCGCCAAATCCCGGACGGATCACACGGATAGAGGAAAGTTTGTAAATTGCACGCCAAGCCGCTTGACGCAAAATGGGTCGCAACCTATTGAACTGCGTCAATGCCGGTTCGGCATGGCCTCGTGGCGGAGTGGTTACGCAGAGGACTGCAAATCCTTGCACCCCGGTTCGATTCCGGGCGAGGCCTCCAAAAATTCAAGAATAAAATCAATAACTTCCGAAATTCAGGGCTCCTACAGGAGCCCGTTTTCATTTTGCGTCGTGCTGCAACTGATTATCCTTGATTCCGAAGGGTTTTCCGTCACACTCGGCTGCTCTGCGCGACATGGGTGCTCGCTGAACACTGGCTGTGGGCCGAATGACACGTCTCAGGCATGTTCGCACGAGGCAGAGCTGACCGCACTTCATCTGGGCTAGGAGGCTTGGGGATGGAGTATCTCGATTTCGTTGTTCTCATCGTGCCGGGCGCCATCGGCCTGGTGGCTGCGCTGGTCCTCGGGCCGAACTGGGGGACATTGATTGGCGGCGGACTTATGCTCGTTGCCGTATTGGTCCTGCTGCTGTTTCAGGTGTCTGTCCCCGAGACTGGCCCAGGGGCTGAGATTAGCCGCCTGTCTTTCGCTCTCGGACTGATGCAGTTTGAATGGTACCGGTGGCTGCCGTCGTTTCTCGTCGGAGCAGCGATTGGCTCGGTTTCCTATCGGAAGCGCCTACGGAACAACTGATATCTCGTTGTTCCTGACTGAGGAGCGATTTGCAATGCATCATCCTCGCGGCCGGTTCGACGCGGACTGGATGATGAAGAGGAAGGATTTACGCTGTTTCCAGTCGGGAACGCGCGCGCCCTTGCCGATCCGAGCGAGGCCTCAGCCTTCCCTTTGAAGTGATATTTTCAAGGTCTTGGGCGCATTCGGCTGGCGCGGCAATGCCGTGGAAGAAATGTCCTGCTGCCGCGCGGGCGGTCACATCTTGCTATTCTGGTCGGTCTTTTGAGCGGCATTGGCCAGCGCGAGCGTGTTCAGCACCGATCGCAGTTCCGCGGGTCGAACCGGTTTCGTCAGCACGGGGATGGTGGCGTCGTCGAGTTCAGCGCGCACCCTCGCCTCGTCGTGGCCAGTCATGACAAGCGCGGGGACGCGCCGCCTGATCGATTCGCGAACCATCGCGATGCAATCCGCCCCCGTCTGACGGTCTCCCAGATCGAAATCAGTGATGACCATGTCGCAATCGGCAGGAATGGGCGGCGGCGCGATCTCGGCCTGCACGATGCATCCCCAGCGCCTCAGCATGGCCGCAGTCGCATCAAGCACCTCCCGATCATCGTCAACCAAAAGAATCCGCACACCAGACACGGCACCCGGCGCCGGATATGCGGGAGTGGCGCCTATCTCCTCGGGCCGTGGCGCCTCGACAATCTCGAGCCCGCCTATGCGAACGCAAGTCCCCCGGCCTTCTGCCGAGCGCAGTTCCACCGAAAGCCCGAGGAGTTTCACCAGGCGGCTCACGATCGTCAGCCCAAGCCCAACGCCTTCAATGTCGCGATCCCCGCGTTCACGCACCTGATAAAACTCATCGAAAACCCTGGCGAGGTGAGCTTCGGGAATCCCCGGTCCCGTATCGTAGATCTCGATGGCAAGCTTGCCGTCCCTTCTGCGGCAACCGATCAGGATATTGCCATCAGGGGCGTATTTCAGGGAGTTCGTGATCACGTTCTGCAGGATGGTGGAAAGAAGAACGTCGTCCACCCGGACATAGCTGCGGCACGATACTAGCCTGATCGTCACATTGGCCCATTCAGCCGCCTGCGCGTTTCTCTGTTTCAGTTCGTCGAGCAAAGCGCCAACGGCAACCTTGCGCCCATTGGGTTTCACCTTTCCGCTATCCAGCGTCGAGATATCGAGAAGCGAGCGGAAAAGGCGCATCAGGCTCTGCAGGGAATGATCGATATGCTCGACCATCTTGCGCTCCTCCGGGCCGAGGCCGGCATCGCGCAGACATGCGATGAAAAGGCTGATGGCATGGATTGGCTGACGCAGGTCGTGGCTTGCCTGGGCCAGAAAACGTGACTTTGCAACATTCGCTTCCAGAGCGACATCGCGGGCGCGCTGGATTCGGTTGAGCAGCACGAACACATAGGCCGGCACCAGGGCACAGGTCAGAAACAGCGTCAGAACAAGAAACGGCTGCTCGCGCCAATACGCATTGAACGCCCATGCCGTGGCCAGCGTGGCAAAGGCACAGATGGTGGCGACGAGCAGGGTTCGGGGACCATACCGAATTCCGTTCCCCACGGTCACCCATAATACAAATGCGTAGACCGGCAGCGATTGGGGTCCCGTCATGCCAAGCGTATAGGCCATCGCCGCATAGTCCAGCGCCATCGCGAAGGCGCGCCGGGGAATGCTTCGGCCGGGCCGCTGCACCACCCGCATGAACAACAGCCATGAGGAAATCAGATAAAGCGGAATGATGACGGCGATGAGTTCCGTCAGGGCCCAAGGCTGCTCAGGCGCCAACAGGACCGCCAAAACCATGTAGATGGCGACCACCGGCCCTGAGAAGAGCCTGGAAAGCGCCTGCCCCCTCTCGGGATCATAGGTCAGATCCTCGGGATGAACGAAGGTACGGTTCACCCAGCTCTGCAGACCGTTCCAGGAGGCGATTCCGCCTGCGCCAATTGCGCCTTCCTGTTTCATGGAGCCGTATCCTCTTTGGGGCATCCGCGTGGAGACCCGCATCCCCGGACCTCCTGCAAACATGGCCATCGGTCTACCGGACTTCGCGTTCAGGCCGTCACGACCGGCCCGTGGGGACACCAGCCCCTCCGCATGGACCCGCGTCTCTCATTTCCTATGACATTTGAGAAGATTTTTGCCTGCAAACAGCCGCTCGACAGCCGTTATCCATAGCAATATTGCCCAGACAGGCATCAAAATCGCCAACAAAGCCGGCAAACCGGACACGCGCACCCGATTGCCAAATTGATCGATTGGCGGGCGCCTGGGCGTTGCCCGATGGCGGCTCATGTTCATCATGCAACGCGCGCTGTCCTTCATGTAAAAAATGAAAATAAACTTGAATTTTCAAAGATCGAAAGCTCAATATCTTCGATGAAGGAGAAACCCAATAACAAAACAATGAGTTATAAATAATCGTCTGCTCGGATTACCAAGATATGCGAAGCGTGTCGAAGGGAGACGTGATGGAAATCGTAGAGGGCAGACATTTCGAAAACGAGCGCGTTGATCTTACGGGCAAGGCCTGGCCAGGCTGCACGTTCAAAAATTGCACGCTGATCTGGACCAGTGGGCCGGAGACAGACCCGGCCGACAGCAGGCGCCTGGGAAAGAACAGGCTGGAGGGCGATGGCTGGCCGCTCGAATGGTTCGACGACTATCTCGACCATCCGGGATAGGCCCACAACCGGACAATACAATCAAATCCATGGCATGAACGGTTGAGCGGCCGGAAAAAGCGTTTTGGGGAAATCGGACGCTTCATCTCTTCGGTGCGGTATCGTTTTGTTTGCGTCGGTTCCACCAGACTGCGAGCTTGCGTCTGCGGCGACGCACCGAAGCAAGATCATAGGACAGAATCAGGAGTCCGAGCGGGATCATCCAGAACCCCAGAACGGGCAGGAAGCCGAACATTCCAAGGACCACCAGGCTGCCGCCTGCGCACAGGCGTGCGGGGCGAGAGCTGGGAATTCGAAAACGGCGCCCCATCAGAACAACAGATGGCTGGTTGTCGCTTTCGTCCTCTTGCGATTCGTCCCGCATCAGCGAATTCCGTTTCCCACATGCACTGAACATGCGACCAAAATGCTCAGCCCCCACAGGAACGGAGCCATTCCGGGCGCCAATCGTCCCCTGATATGCGTACTGACCTGCACGAAAGCGAGGCATGTTTGGTCAAGAAGTCAAAAAAAATGAAATTGGCGCTTTGCAAAGCCGAAGTCGGTTTGCTATAGGCACGCTCACTTGCACGAGCAAAGGCATTCCCCGGTAGCTCAGCGGTAGAGCAACCGGCTGTTAACCGGTTGGTCGCTGGTTCGAATCCGGCCCGGGGAGCCACCTTTTCTAAGGATTTCAGCATTTTTGTAGATTGCACAAAATCGGCTGATCTACAGTATGTCTACACAAATTGGCTTTGCTAGGCGGGTGGCGACCGCGCACTACCCCACCTTGGGGTGGGACAAGATTCTGTCAGTCTTGGAGAATGATGGTCTCATGAAAAGGAGACCCTCATGACATCTTTGGAAATTGAAATCCTCACTGCTCGCCTGGAAATGCTGGAGCGCGAGATCGTCCAGGCTGAAGCCAGGCGCGAATCAGCTGCGTTCGAGCGGGCATTTGGCGAGGCTGAAAAGGTGGTGCGCTTGATCGAGGCCTTACCCGTTTTGGGGAACCGAGATGAGCGCATGGCAGCGCTGCGCGCGAAAGCTCGGGCAGCTATGTGGTGCGTTGGCGATGATGATCTGTTGAGCTCCGCTACGCGGGACGAACGGCTATGCGGGCAGGTCCTGGCAGGCCTGCTCGCGTTCGGTCATGACGGCGATGTGTCGGACACTGGCTTGGCAGAAAGGCTCATGGCGGCACCTTCCTGACCGCATTCCGAGCAGCGGAATCGTCTAGCTAAATCTCCTAACGGCGCGAACGCATACCGGTCGCGCTCTTCGAGGCTTAATGCGCGGGTGTGCGCGCAATTCGTGCACTCTGCGAGTACGTCGTTTTTTGGGGAGATTTCGAATAAGTGCGTAGTTCCGTAGAGCATGGCCGTCTTTCTGTTGAAGCGCCCGAGCGGAGCCGGCAAGTCTCCGCTCGGGGGTTGTGCGGCAGGCCCGGCGCGCGCCTGCCGCGATAAGGCTGTGTTGGCAGGAGAAGAACCGACACGGCCAAACGCGGAGTTTAGAGACCGGGGTTCCGATAGGCACCGCGGAAATCGATCACGCCGGCACCAAAATCGAGCGTTACGCGGAATGAGGTGCCGAGGACGTCGAACCCATCATCGGCCATGAACTGGGGGCCAGGCTCACCTTCGAGGTGGGCGTACTCGACCGTCGGCGTCTCGTTGCGATCAGCAAAGAGATACCAGGAACTGTCTTCGATCCGGGGTTCAACAGCGAGCTCGAGCTTGCCAGAGAACGGATTTACGTCTTCGGCCTTCGAGGCGCTGATCTGCGACAGCACTTTTTCGGCGGACGTCTCGAGCGCCGGACCGACGACCAAGTATTTTGGTCTGACGTTGATAAAGACCCGGTCTCCGTCACCGTTCTCGACGTCCTTCTGCTCGCGCATAGCGCGGCGCGCGGCGGACAGGGAATCGATGTCCAGAGCTGTTCCCGCGGCCGCGAGATTGCCATGGCTGGCATGGAACAGCGAAACGCCGGTTTCGGCGATCACGGGGCCGACACCGCCGTTTTGGGTTAGCAGACTGAACAGGAGAGCGTTCTCGGTCTGGGCGGCCATGCGACCAGCAGTCTGGACGAAGTTTGTAAGGGCGCCCAAGTCGTCGTTGATAATGGCCTGCCGCGACATAGAGAATATTCGGGCGAAGGTCTCGAGCTTGTAGTTTGCTCCAGCCACTTCGGCCCGCGTCGTGCCCTCGATCTCACCTGCCTCATTGACCTTTTTCAGAAGGCCAATGTCACCGACACGAACACCGGTTTTCGGCCGGAAATCGGGAAGGAAGGTAGGCTTGGCAATGAGCTGACGAAGTGGACTCAGTGCAAGCTGGTAGGCTTGATGGATTACGCGTTCGCCAGCCGTTTGCAGGAGTCGGGGGAAGTCTGACGTTGTGTGAAGTCCAGAGAGACTGCGCGAGGCGACCTCACCGCGGCTGAATTGCCGCGCGCCGGCAACGCCGGCTTCGCATAGAAGATCGCGGGCATGCTCGATCAGCGGAAGATGCGCATACTGGCGGGCGGGTTCTGAGGGGGCGGTGCCGGTCATGCGCGCGAAAAGGGCATCAACACGATAATCGAACGTGTTGGCGCTGCCTCTCGAGGCGGAAATAGGAAACGTCGGCGCCTGCTCCTGGCGCTCGGCCAGATGATCAAGAATCTGGTCGCGAAAGCTCGTTTCATCGAGCCGTCCATTTTGACGAACGAATGCGTCAATCTCGTCGGCAGGTAGGTAGCGCTCTGCAAGCGTGCGCTGCTCGGCGACGCCCCATCGCCGCGCGGACGGTCGCTTGTTTGCGGGCGCGGAGTTTACATCTATCTGGGGCATGGATGCACCTTCTTCGATTTGTATTGAGCGGGAGTGAGCCTGGGGGTCCGCCTGCACCGGGCAGGCGGTCAACTCGTACGGTTCCCAATCGGTGACCGTCCGGGTAGGTAATGCTCCGTCTTCTGAGGCATCGATTTCTTCGTAGGCGTAGACTCGGTATCCGACGCTGACCGGGAACGGGATCCCGTCTTCCAGGTCTTTCAGAAGGCGTTCGCCAAGCCCGTGCCGCGACAGCCGCACCTTGGCGAAAGCCTGCTCGCCTTCAAACCGGATTGAATCGCCGAGGACGACGCCGAGGCGGCTCTCCATCGACCAGGTTTCGTGGGTGTCGACCAACGACATGCTGCCGCTCTTCATTCGATCCAACCGGATCGACGAAGGGTTCATATCGAGCTTTTCGAGATACCACTGGCCAGCGCGCCAATCGTATTGCTTGGCCACTGCGCCGGCCGCCCAGCACACTTCAACGGTGTTGTCGTCGGCGCTGAAGCTCTGTTTACGTTGGGCGGTCGAGAGATCGCGGCGCATGGAGAGGATCTTAGGCATGGCCGATGTCCTCACGCGAGAGGACGTCGAGTACGATGGTTCGTGGACCGTCGATTTTCTCGCCGCGCTCGATCGCGTCGGCGGCACGTCGGCACAGCTTTGCGAATTTTCGCAACTCACTCGAGCTGAAATCGAAGACGTTTACACGTTCTCGTGCGACGACGACCAATTGACCGCGCTCAGAAAGGTGAAGGCCTTCGGGTAGTTGCGCACGCTCGAAATCAGCGCTCATCATTACCGGCCTCAATCTTCTTGATGATCTTGGTGACGTTGATCGCAATCGATGCGTCGGCTCGACTTAGGTGGCCATTCAATTCTGCCTCTCTGACAAGATCAGCCTCCATCTCAGGCGCCGTGAATATGAGATAGGCAATTTCTTTCTGGTCGATTTCGCCAAGATAGGAGGGGATCAAACAGGACGGCATGAAGTCATTGTCTACTTCCCGAAGTAAGGCACCAGTCGCAGCAGCAACGGCATCCTCATTGGACAGACCGCAGGCGCGGAGTTGAGCAATTATCGCGAGGTCGAACGCATCAGCCGGCACAAATTCGCGCCCTTTTCCGCGGACGGCCTTCCCATAGGGAGCATATCCGTGGCGGGAAATTAGCAGATCTATCTGAGCCCGGGACAGGCCTGTGATTTCGGAAACCGCGTGAATGTTCATGACCACCTCTTTCATTGTGAAAGGTGACATCGCGATAGAGCTCTGTCAAGATGACAGAGCTCTATCGCGAAGGACTATGCCGTGGCCATAAACAAAGAAGCTCGCCTTACGCTCAAACTGGAAGATCAGGTGACAAAGCCAAGCCGGGCAATCGTTGCAGGCTTGAACCGGGTGAACGCCACCGTTTCCCGGATGTCTTCCATGTCGATGGCAATGTCGCGTGGCTTGAGCCGGATGGGTAAGGGGCTGCGTGCAGCCTCGTACAATGCCACAGGCCTATCGGCGCCGATGGGGATCGCTGGCGGTATCGCCGCGCGCGCGATCTACGACTATGAGAAGGCCGGCAACAAGATGCAGGCCTTTGGCCTTCTGATGGAAGACCAGCGCAAAGAACTGGAGAAATACGCCCAGGCGCTGAACAAGGATTTTCCGTTTACGAACAAAGATATCCTTCGAGCAGCTCAAGAGCTTTTTAGGGCTGGCTTGACCTACGAGCAGTCCATGGGCGCGCTGCGCGGTTCTTTGAATCTAGCGCTCGCCGGCGACATCGACGTGAAGGAAGCGACCGACATCGCGACCAACATCATGACGGCGATGAAATTGCCGATGGAGACATTCGACCAGGTGCAGGCATCGCTGCTTCGTGTCAACGATGCGCTCGCCTATGCCGCCACGAACTCCAACACCGATGTGAAGCTGATGGGCGACACGTTCCGGTACGTGGCGCCGTTGGCTGCTGCAGCTGGGATGGAGCTCGAGGAAGTCACCGCTCTCTCGATGGAGCTTGCCAGAGCGGGCATCAAAGGTAGCGAGGCCGGTGTGGCACTGCGGTCCGCTCTTGTCCGAATGGCCAAACCGACGAAGCCCATGCTCGCGGCGTTTGAGCGCCTCAACGTCAACATCAAGGATTTCATTCAGTATCGGAAGGACCTCGATGCGAACTCCGTCATCGGCTCTCTGATGGCCAGCGGATATGACCTCGAGGACATGCGTTCGGAACTGGAAGGGATCCTCTCCGAGAAAACTCTGCAAGGCGCGCCGGCCCGCATGGTGGCTGCGCTGACCGATGCAATCGTCGCCTCGATGGGCGATGAGGCTGTTCGCGAAGACATCGCCAACGTCGTGACCGATGCCGTAACAGCCGGCGCGCAGCGCGTCGACCTCGTTTCCCTGCTCACGACATTGCGAGACAAGGGCGCGACGATCACGGATATCTCGCAAATCTTCGACGTCCGCATGGGCTCGCGCTTGGCCGCTATCCTCCATAATGATCTGGTCGGCGCGATCAGTGACGTGAAGAAAAACTATCGCGGCGTAGCGGCAGAAATGTCCCGAATTCAGATGCAAGGGATTGTCGGATCTCTGGCCCGAATCTTCGCCGCGCTTGAGAATTTCTCGATCCGACTGGCAAAATCTGGCGTCCTGGACACGGTTGGCGAGTCCTTTGACAGAATCTCCGAAGCGGTTGACCGCCTCTCGCAGACAAACCCAAGGGTTCTGGAACTTGCAACCTATTCTACGATGGCTTTGGTAGCGCTGGCTCCAATGGGGCTTGCACTATCGGGGCTCGCGGCCACAGCCTCCCTCCTTGTAAATCCGTTGGCATGGATCGTTGGCGGTCTCGCGACCTTGGCGGCGATCAACCTTGATCCAATCATCAGCTGGTCAAAAGCCTTCGGGCGCTTTGTCTCCGACAATCTGGATGAGCGTGTCGTCAAGCGTTTCGACAGCCTTGTAAATGGTGTCCGGCGGATGGCGTCGGCGCTGGCCGGGATGGGCGCGGATGGCGAAGCTTGGGGCCGCACGGCGAAGCGGTGGGGCGAGGCCACGGCCAATGCGATCAACACCGTTTACGACGTGATCGACAAGGTTGTGTCCTCGCGGTTCGCTTCGGGCTTCATGGACGGATTGGCCGCGTCATTTGAGACAATGCGGTGGGCCGCCGAGAAACTCGCCGGCGCCATGGAGGCGGTACACCTCAAGATGGGACCGTTCTTCGATTTCCTCAACAGCAATGCCGGCGAGAGGCTTGGCGAGATCGCCGGGCAACTCGCAGGATATGCAGGTGGATTGGCGCTGAGCGCGCTGGCCATTGGGCTGGTTGCCGGCCCGGTCCTGAAGCTGGGGCGTGCCCTTGCTTATCTTTCCGGTATCAAGTTGGCCTGGGGCGCGCTGAAATTCATCGGCCGCATCGCCGGGCTGGCGGGTTCCGCCGCGGCGATTGGATCGCTCGGCGGCAGTGTTCAGAAGTTTGCGGGCAGCCTCGCCTTTCTGACGCAGGCCGCACCTGCTGCAGCTGCTGCCGGCGTAATTGTTGGCACGGGCTATGTCGCCGGTCAGATGAATGCCGACAATCAGTCCGAGGCTCGCCGAATGGCGACGCATCGGGATGCAGAGCGGCAGAGCATGGCGGCTCTTCGCGCAAACGCCGATGCCGTTCAGGACGAGATCGATCGAGCAATGATGGCGTCCGAACAGCGCGCCGCGCGCGCTGGTCAGAGCATGGAGCAATCGCTCAACATCACGGCGACGCCGAATGTCAACACGTCGGCGCTCGATCGGGCTCTCGCTGTGGCGAGAAACCTGCATCAAATGCTGCTCTCACTCGACAGGGCAGCGGTCGGCGCAACCGGGTCTAACTTCGCCGCCAAACCTGCAAGCCAGCCGACCATAGACGGGAAACGCGCCGCCGGCGGGCCTATGCGCGCCGGGCTGACCTATCAGGTCGGAGAGAAGGGGATCGAGACGGTGACAGTTGGGCGCAACTCCTATGTCACCCCGAACCATCGCCTTGGTGGCGGGCCGACCGTGACCAACCACTTCCACATTCAATCGAGTGATCCGGAGGCAGTGGCGCGGCAGATCAGCCGCACACTCGATCAGATGTTCGGTCGATCCCGAGAACTCTCCATTGACGGCCGACCGGTAGTTTAGGAGCACCTCGATAGCGCAGCCGTTGACCGTTTGAAATGGTCGGCAGCTGCGCTATCATTTTGCGCATGAAACAAAAGAAACCGCAGTCTGAAATAGCTCGCGAAATGGCCGCCTTGCGCAGCAGCATCGAGCAAGCCGGTCGGCTGACCGTTCTGCGCACCGGAGCGATCCTGGTTGCTGCGTTCGCTACTGCAGCCGCATTGATCTCCTAAATTCCAGTAGGTTCTGGTGTTCCAAGCGGCGCGCATCAGAGCGCTTCTCGACATGCCGTCGACTTCCGATTTCCCTGAAACGCCTGCACACCCTCTCGGCCTTCCGAGCCAATGCGTGTCGCCTCAAGCTTGTTTTGCAAAATCTGAAGACGAACAGCCGAATCGAAATTCTGAAAACCACTGAAACTTTGCGCTGCGCCCGACCCGCGGCAGGTGGGGGCCGCTCCGAAGAACCTACACCGGGGGCGGTCCGGGCGGGGGGCATGGGCATGGGTGGTCAGTCGGCACACGCAATGCGGGCAAGCACGGCAGGCCGGACGGCAGGGCATACCGCACGCCAGACACGCGGCAGGCGATAGTGTGGCGATGCATGATGGCAGGCCGGCACGGGCTTTCACGGGAACCCGTGGCCGCTTGGCGGGCATAGTGACTGCTACAGGCGCGCGGGCGGATAGGCGCGGCGTTCCGCCCAGGGCGAGAAGGCAGGCGATACGTTCTGCACCGCGTTCTGCGCGAATCTCAGAACATTGCGCCCTTTCCGAGTGCGCGTTCACGCGCGCGCTCGAAGGGGAAGAATACCGCTGATCTCAAAACGGAATTTCATCTTCATCCCATTCTCCATGATCGTACTGTTGATCATCCACGACAGGATGGAGGAGACCGTCGTCCTTGGAGGACGACGGGTCTCCGTCCATACAATTCAGATTCTCGTCATCCCAATAGGTATCGGAAGAATGCTCCGGAGGAGCATCTTCAGATACCTTCTGACTCTTACTCTTACTCTTACTCTTAACTAGCTGTGCGTTCGCTGGTTGTTGGCGTTGTTTTTGTTGCCTTTTTCTAGCACCAATGCGCGCGGATTGTTGCGCGTTTCTGGATTTTTCCAACGCATGATCGATGGCGTTCTGCGCCCAGGCGCTCCAAATGCGGGCTTCCGTAAGCTCGATCAGCCCCTCCGAAATGAGCGCATCGACCGCCCTTTTCATCGTGTCTTTCCGGGCTACGTTGCACAGCCTGCCAAGCCGCAAATAATCCAATTCGATCGGTTCGCCTGTCTCGAGCATGTGCGCCAAGAGATCCATGAAGATACCCTTGTGACCAGCTTCCAGCATGCGTGTCGCAGCAAACCACCTGGCTGGCTCGAATTTGAACCAAAATAGAACAGAAGGTTGAACTGGTTCGGATTCTTCCATTTTTGAGCGGCGATGTGTGTCCACGGCCTATCAACCTGCCTCCCCGCCGTGACGTGACATAGCAAGCGCCCTAAGCGCCTGGCGCAATTCACCGACGACCCAACGGTTTGCAACCCGACCAATTTTTATTGGTTTGGGATAGCGACCATCACGAACGCCACGCCACAGAGAGGTGCGGTGAATCGGGGCTCTTGTACCCCCGATAATCTGGCAAGCGGTCGCCACATCGACAAGTTCATCGTCAGACAGATCGACAATTTCATGCTGTTTCATTTGATAGCCTCGCGTTGCTGTGTGTTGCGAGACGTTGAATATTCACATGAACACGATGAGTTCTAGGGACGCGCTTTCCCTGACCGCATAGTATCCCGTCCCTTGACAGCATGGGGCCACAAGCGGCGAAACCGGTTGGCGTCTTTCCAAATAGTATCAGGATGGCGACCGATGCCGGCCATCGCGAACGCACTGATAAGAAAATCCATCAACGCATTCGCTGATCCGTTCGACGGCTTGCTACCGAGCGAGAGATTCCCAGGATCGACATCATGCACCAGTCCGAAATTGATGATCAGCCTGACCAAGAAATTCCATCGAGGATCCACTTTCTCGCTTTCCTCGAGCATCGCCCTGGTAGCTTCTAGCTCGCGAACGCGCACCACCATTTCGCCCACGAGAGAAGACCTTCCGTCGAACCCCTCGCCCGCCCTTCGCAGGCAATACAATTCACTCTCAATCGCAGCCAGTGTTGGTCCTGCCCCACGTGCGTGTACCGCGAGGGCAGATTCAGCCTGATAGAGATCGACAAGTGGCGAGATCAAATCTGTGTAGTCAGCCCCTGCCCTTCCCGTCATCACGCTACGACCTTCCGCATGGGCACAACCGCTGCCCTGCCCTCGAGGATACCAGCAAGCCTATCCACCCATAGATCCAGCGCTTCGCGCTTCTCGCGGCTATAGTCGTACCGCGCATAGACGCGGCTGGTGATGCTCGCTTTCGTAATGCTGATGTGATTGAGCACATGCCCGACCACGAACGGGCTCAGGCCGATTTCCTCCATATGGGTCGCGGCCGTGCGGCGAAGATCGTGGCAGGTCCACGGCTCAATGCCCATGATCGTCGCCTTGCTACGCTTGGTGACTTCCTCGCGCTTGACCGCCTTGGCGATGGCCGCGCCGGTGACGGCCGCGCGGGCGCCGGGACCGGGAAAGACGAATGACGGGATGGCCCTGCCCTTGCGCTCGGAAAGCGCCTTCACGTCCGCAAGCTGGTCGCGGATGATCGCAATTGCCATTTCCGACAACGGCACGACATGCTCGCGCTTGTTCTTCGATCTTGCCGCCGGGATCGTCCACACCGCATTGTCGAGGTCGATTTCCTCGCGCGTCATGCCCGCGACTTCTCCGACACGCTGGCCGGTGACAAGGCAAAGGCGGATCACGCGGCGGGTGGATTCGCGCATGTCGGCATCGGGCAGCGCCGCCCACATGATCTTGATTTCATCCGCCGACAGAACGCGGTCGCGCTCGACGGTCTCGGTCGGTCGCCGCATTCCTTCCGTCAAATTCTGGTCGAGGTCGCCACGGCCGCGCGCCCAGCGGATCATGGCCCGCATATCCTCGAACACCTTGTTCGCCTCGGTGCCCGCGCCACGATCCTTGATCTTGTCGATGCAGCGGGTGAGGTCGCGCCGGTGAAGATCGGCCAGCTTGATTGTGCCTATCACCTCCCCCACGTTCTTGCGCAGGCGCCGCGCGATCTCGTCGCCGCTACGCCTGGTTGACGCGTGCCGGCTCACATAGTTGTCGATCAGATCAGAAACAGTCTGGGACGCCTCATGCGCCTTCTTGTCTGCGACTGGATCGCCGCCGTCGCCAACTTTTGCTCGCGTATCTTTCGCGCGCTGGCGAGCCCCCTTGTCTCCGCCGAGTGGTATCTCTGGATAGGTGCCCAACTTCAACCACTGCCGCTTCGACGGCGGCCCATAGACCGCGTACCAAGACTTTTGCCCGCCGGCAGATGCCCGAAGCACCAGCCCCTTCACCAGAGTGTCGAAATAGTCGGTCTTGCGGCCTGAAACGCATTTCGCAGCCTGGATGAATTTGTCTGTAAGTTCCACCTTCGGCATGGCATCCCCCGACCAACCGGTTCGTGCGATCTACACAATGATCTACATAAAACCTTGCGATTTGTCGCAACAAGATGCAACAAGATGCAGCGGTACGCAACAGGAAATCCGTTTATATACAATGCCGTATGTGTTTCACCTTGTTGCGGGTCGATGCACGCTGCTGCCATAGAAAAGTTCTGTTAACCGGTTGGTCGCTGGTTCGAATCCGGCCCGGGGAGCCACTTTTTCCAAAAATCGCAACATAATCGCAGCGAACGCAGGATGTCGTTGCTAATCGTGTTTCCGCCAATTTTGAGAAGCCGCCTTGCCTTGAACAAGGATGATAGGCGGAAGGGAAACAGGGCAGACAGGGACGCGACCAAAAGTACCCCTCCACATACCTGGTCGCAAATTTCCCCGGTCGCAAATTTCCCAGCTCGCAGATTTCCCAAGTCGCAGATTTCCGCATCCATTTTATAGCGATCGCGGTGCCCATCAGGTGCTCGACGGCACCGTCACTCACCCCATGCCGGTCGGCAATTGCGAAAGCGCGAACTGCCCAGACCACAGCAGTCTGCGCTTGTTTTCAGAAAAGCTCTTCATCGCGGCGGGCTTTCGCTATCTGTCGAAGTCCTTGAAAACAGTGGCGATCATCCGGCCCCGTCGCTCCAGACCACTGGTCCTGCGTGGGGCAATCTTAAAAACCCGGCTGACCGACCGGCGAAAGTGAAAAAGGAAGACATCGTCGACGAACACGACCAGCGATACCCCATCCGCGCGTGGAGCCCTCCATTTACGGCTGCCTCCGCTGGCCGGGATAACCTGTCCAAACCATTGTTTCTGGAATTCATCTTCCCTTTTTTGCTGCCTTAGCCATAGCCCGGCTGGAACGCCTTTCCGACCTCCAGGAGCTTTTGGCAAAATGCCTCCGCAAGCGGCGATATGGGGCGGATGCTCGATACGAGCATGTGCGTCTGAATGGTGATTTCCGGGGTGAACGGCCTGACGACCAACCCCGGAAAATGCCCCTTCGTGTGAATGAAGGGGTCGACGAGCCCCACGCCTAGCCCCTGGTTGACAAAGGAACAGGCGCCATAGCTCTGGTTGACTTCGATCGCCCTGCGCAAGCGGACGCCGGCGCGCACGAATGCTTCCGAGACACGCCCGCCGGTCGGCTCGTAATCCGGAAAGGTCACGATCTCCTCCCCTTCCAGATCCGCCGGAGAGATTGAGGTTCTGGAGGCCAGCCTGTGTTCGGACGGCAGCACACAAATCACGCTGCCCGTGGACATAAGGCGAGCGCTCACGGCAGCATCGCCGGACGATGGCTGGCACGTACCGATATCAACCTCGTTGCGCGCGACGCGCTCCACCACCTCACGGGTCGAGGTGGCCATGATCTTCAGCTCGACCGAAGGCTTTTCACGGCGAAACCTGCGGATCGCCTCGGCAAGGATCGTCGAAGTGAGCGATGGCGCGGAGGCAATGGTGACCAATCCGCGCCGACCAGTGCGCAAATCCTCCACCCTCTGGCGAACGCTGTCATGGCTGGACATGAGCCGCTCGATTACAGGCAGAAGCGAATGGGCCTGCTCGGTCGGGAAAATGCGCCCCTGAATGTTCTCGAACAGAGTAAGACCCGTCTCCTCCTCCACCTGGCGCACCGTCTTGCTGATGGCGGGCTGAGAAACATGCAGAATCCTGGCGGTCTCGGTTACCGAGCCGGTCTTGCAGACCGTCTGGATCACCTTCAACTGACGAATATCCATGAAACCTCCATAACCATTGGTTATGGATTCATGAAAATATATTCATTGTCAAGAAATGGGCGTCACACTACCGTGCTCAATGAAAAATAAAACCGGACGCAAAATTCGGTATTCACGGGAATATAAATAAATATCTACAGGAGAAGGTAGGTATTTCATGCGTTATCACGTAGAAAATGGCGTTGCCCATTTTGTCCTGGACAATGGGAAAATGAATGTTCTTACGCCACAAGCGTACAAGAACTTCTATTCTTATCTTCGCGATTTCGAAATCGACCGCGAAGCGCGTGTGGGAATATTTTATGGAGCCGGCTATGATAAGGGCCGCTCCTTTTGCGCCGGCGACGACATCAAGAACAAATACCGTCCTGAACGGACGCGCCAGGAAGAGCTCGAAGCCTTTCTCTTTCTTCATCAGGATGAGGGCGACACGCCGTCCCGGCCGGGCTGGGAAGAGGATGTCTACCGCCACCGACGCTACAAGCCGATCATTGCGGCGGTAAGCGGGTATTGTCTTGGCGCGGGCATGGCCTGCATGCTCCAGCACAGCGATATCCGCATTGCCGAACCCGAAGCACGCTTCGGCCTGCCCGAAGTCTCCTTTGGGGCCGCGGGCCTTTCAGGTGTCACCCGCCTTGCCCGCCATGTCGCGCCGGTCGACGCGGCATGGATCGCGCTGACGGGCGAATTCGTGACGGCGGAAGAAGCCGCGAGAATGCGCCTCATCAACGAAGTGGTTCCCAAGAACAGGCTGCTGGAGCGCGCAACCGAGATCGCCGGTCTGATCGCGCGTCATCCGCCCACGGCGGTCCGGGTGGAAATGGAAGCGCTGGAGATCGGCCAGACGATGGACCGCCACGACGCGGCACGCTTCGGACAACAGCTCTACAAGCTTCATCGCACCAATTACGAGGGTTACGGCTCCGAAGAGGGATTCTTCGCCGGTCGCAGCAAAAAGAAGGACGTTTGACGTGACATTGATGGAGAGGATTGCCGAAAGCGACGAGGCGTTCCGCCGACGGGTCGAGGCCGAGCCCCTGCCCCGCAATCTCGGCGCGCTGCTCGACCAGGCGGTCGAGCGCTTCGCGGACGATCCGGCATGGGTGTTCGTTGAACAGGACCTGCCGGCGCTGTCATGGCGCGATCTTTCGGAGCTTGTATCGCGCTCGGCAAATGCCTTCGCCGCCATGGGCGTGCGCAAGGGATCGCATGTGGGTGTGATGTTGCCGAACATCCCGCAGAGCCTTGCTGCCTGGGTCGGCCTCGCCCGGCTTGGCGCGCGCATGATCCCCATCAATCCGGGCTATACGCCCGATGAGCTGAAATACTGGCTGACCGATGGGGACGCGGAATTCCTCCTGATGGACGCGGCCAAGTTCGATACGTTTCTGGCCGTGGAAAAGGATGCGCCGCTTCTGTCGCGCGAGCGCATGGCGATCTGGGGTGATCCAGTCGACGGTTTCAGGAATTGGCAGAGCCTGCTCGATGCGGCCTCCCCCAGCTTCACCGAACGCGAGACGGTCGATATCGACGATATCGTCAGCATCCAGTACACCTCCGGTTCGACGGGCTGGCCGAAGGGTTGCCTCCTTTCGCATCGCTACTGGATCGTCTGCGGCAAGGTGGTTTCGGAGATGTGGCCGGGCCTCAAGCGCATCCAGTGCGACCTGCCCTTCTACTATATGGGACCGCTGTGGCGCTTCACCATGGCCGCATTTCAGGGGGCCGCCCTCTACGTTCCGCCCGCCTACAGCCTGTCGCGCTTTCGTGAGCGCATGCGTGACTATGAATACGACATGGCGTGGATGACGAACCCGGTCGCCATGCTGGAACCGGCCCCGATCGAGAATGAGCACAAGCTCACCATGATCGCCACTTTCGGCATGGGCCCCAGCCTGCAAACCTCCATCGCCAAGCGCTACAAGGTCCCGGTACGCGACGCTTTCGGGATGACCGAAATCGGCTTCGCCATCGGCTGCCGGCTCAATGACGACCGCTCCGTGGGCATCGGCACCTGCGGCAAGATCCTGCCTCTGCGCGAAGGAAAAATCGCCGACCCTCAGGGCAATGAACTTCCCGATGGCGAAATCGGGGAATTGTGCATAGCCGGCCCCGGCATCCTGCAGGGTTACTACAAGAAGAAGGAGGCCACTGAAGGCGCCTTCCATGGCCGCTGGTTCCGCACCGGCGACCTCGCCCGCCGCGATGCCGACGGCTATTACTACATTGTCGGCCGCATCAAGGACATGATCCGCCGCAGCGCGGAAAACATCTCCGTGACGGAGGTGGAAAGCGCGCTCTCGACCCTGAGCGAGATCGAGGATGTGGCCGTTCACGGCGTGAAGGACGAAAAACGCGGCGAGGAGGTGAAGGCCTGCCTCGTCCTGAAGGATGGCAAAACGCCCCGCGACCTGCCGCCCGAAGCCGTTCTCGATCACGCGCGCCAGCATCTCGCGCGCTTCAAGGTGCCCCGTTACATCCAGTATTACGCCGTGTTCCCGCGCACGGGTTCCAACAAGATCGCCAAGAAGCGCCTGCAGGATGGCGAGGGAAAGGTGTTGACGGGAACCTTCGATGCGACGACGGGAGCATGGTCCGAACCGTCCTCGGAAAAAGCAGGGGATGCGTGATGGATCATCTCATACGAACCTTCGAGGACAATGTCCTCACGCTGACCCTCAACCGGCCTGAAAAGCTGAACGCTCTGACGCCCGAGATCTACAAGGCGCTCGGCGACCTCATCGAGGAAGCGAGCGGCAAGGATGATTGCAAGGCAATCGTCCTGAAGGGAGCAGGACGCGCGTTTTCTTCGGGTTTCGATCTCAAGCTCGAAGTCTCGCATCGCTCGCACGCCCAGAAGCTGCACACCCTGCAGAATGTCGCAAACCGGCTGCGCTGGGCCATATGGCGCTCGCCCAAGCCGGTTGTTGCGGCGATCCACGGCTACTGCCTCGGCGGCGCATTCGAACTCATGCTTCCCTGCGATTTCACAATCGCCTCGGAGGAATGCCAGCTCGGCGAACCGGAAATCCTGTTCGGCGCAGGGCCCGCTTTCATGATGGTGCCGTGGATGACCGGGCACAAGCGCGCCAAGGATGTTCTTCTGTCCGGCCGCCGGATCAGCGCCCGCGAAGCGTTCGACATGGGGCTCGTTACATCGGTGGCCGCAACCGGCACGCATGAGGAAGAAACGGAGCGCCTGGTCAGGACGCTGTGCGCCATACCCGCGCCCGCCATCGCCATGAACAAGCGCGGCATAAACCGCGCCTATGAAACCATGGGCATGGGGCCACATCTGGAAAGCTGGGCAGAGAGCACGGCCTATCTCGGCTATGTGATCGAGGAGGAAGGCAGCGAGTTTCAGAAGATACTCGAGCGCGATGGCACAAGCGCAGCACTCCGGTGGCGCGAAAACCGTTTCGGCTCGGGAAAGGACAAGACGTAATGCAGGTTTTCCTGCGACAGGCCATTCTGGGCATCCTGGTCGTGCTTTCGGCGCTAACCCTGACCTTTATCCTGGTCCGGCTGAGCGGCGATCCGACCAGCATCATCCTGCCGCAGGATGCGACAGAGGCACAGCGCGCCCTGCTGCGCGAGCAACTGGGGCTGAACCAGAGCCTCGTGACGCAGTTCCTTTCCTACCTTGGAAACGCGGTGACGGGGGATTTCGGAAAATCCTATTTCGATTCCGAATCCGTCACCTCCATCGTCATGCGCCACCTGCCCAACACGCTGGTGCTGGCGGGCGCGTCCCTGGCGATCGCCTGCCTTTTCGCCCTGCCACTCGGCGTGATGGCGGCGGTGTGGCGCGACGGCCCCGTGGATCGCTTCGTCCAGGTCGCAGCCGTCATCGGCGCTTCCATGCCCTCGTTCTGGGTGGGATTGCTCCTGATCCAGGTTTTCGCCGTCGGTCTCAATCTCTTCCCGACCTATGGGACGGGTTCTGCGGCGCATCTCGCCCTCCCCGCCCTCACGCTCGCCATCTACGCCTTCCCGAGCCTTGCCCGCCTCACCCGCTCCTCCATGCTCGAGGTGCTGCCGCAGAGCTATGTGATGGCGGCGCGGGCCAAGGGCATGCCGGAAAGCCGCGTCATCAGCCGAACCGTCTTGCGCAACGGCATGGTGCCGGTGCTCACATTGCTGGCGCTTGAAATCGGCAATCTGATCGGCGGCGCCGTGCTGACCGAAACCGTCTTCGCCTGGGAGGGTATCGGCCGGCTCGCCATCACCTCGATCCAGCGGCGTGACTTTCCCGTGGTACAGGGCGTCGTGGCCTATGTGGCCGTCGGCTTCGTGATCGTGACCTTCCTCGCGGAAGTCGCTATCCGCTTCGTCAACCCGCGCCTGAGGCACAAATGATGACGGCGATGGCGCGAAAGCTCACCTCCTTGCGCGGCAGCCAGATCATCGTGGCACTGGCCGTGGTCTTTCTGCTGGTTCTGGCCGTTATGGCGGCGACGGGCGACCTGATGGCCCCGATGAACGCCGCCCGCCAATCCCTGAGAGCACGCCTCATGCCGCCCGGTTTCGAGGGGCGGCAGGGCATTCACTGGCTTGGAACCGATTCGGTGGGCCGCGATATCCTTTCACTGATCGTGGCAGGCGCGCGACCGGCCATTCTCGTCTCGGGATTTGCCGTCGCGTTCGCGGCGCTGTTCGGGGTGTCGCTCGGCATGTTTGCTGGCTATCGCGGCGGACGCATGGCCGGATTGCTGCTCTACGTCACCAATATCCAGCTCGCCTTTCCCTTCTTTTTGCTCGCCGTCACCATCGTCGGCATCATGCGCCCCTCGATCCCGCTCGTGGTCTTCGTCATCGCGCTCGGCTGCTGGGTGCCTTTTGCCCGCATCTCCTACTCGGAGACGATGCAGGTGGTGGAGCAGGAGTATATCGAGGCGGTTCGCGTCATGCGTGGCGGGACGGCCCGCATCCTCCTGCGGCACGTCCTTCCCAATATCCTGCCCAACATACTGGTGCTCGCCACCTTCGCCCTGGGAACGGCGATCGTCATGGAGAGCGGGCTTTCCTTTGTCGGTCTCGGCGTGCCGACCAAGACGCCCACCTGGGGGCGCATGCTCTCGGAGGGACGCGATTATATCAGCACCGCCTGGTGGCTGACCTTCTTTCCCGGTCTCGCAATCTTTCTGCTCGTCCTGTCGATCAATGTGTGCGGCGAGCGGCTTCGGGACATCACGGACCCAAAACAAGCAGGCAAACAATAACCCCGCAAAGGAGAATGAAATGGGAGTGCATTCTAGAACCAGGGCGCGTTTCAAGGCCCTTCATGGAACACGCGCGGCAATGCTCGCATTCGGCCTCGCGCTCACGGCAGCACCCTTCGCAATGTCCGACGCGCTGGCGCAAACCGCCACGGCCCGCATTGCCCTGAGCGGCGGCCTCGACCGGCTCGACCCCTCCATGAGCGCCAACGGCACCGACCTCGTGGTGATGTCCCAGATTTACGAGACCCTTCTGGAGATCGATCCGGCGACGGGTGAATTGAAGCCGAAACTCGCCGAATCCTATTCGGCCAAGTCGCCGACGGTCTGGGAGATCAAACTGCGCAAGGACGTGAAGTTTCACGATGGCACGCCGCTGACGGCGCAGGACGTGAAATACACGCTCGAACGCCTCCTCGACAAGGATCTCGGCTCGCCGCACTATTCGCAGCTTACCAGCATCAAGGAAGTGCGCGCGGTCGACGACCATACTGTCGAGATCGAGACGGAGACGCCCAACCCCGTCCTGATGCGCCGCATGCAGCCGATCGGAGGCAGCGGGCGCGTGTTCATCGTTTCCAAGGCGTATTTCGAAAGCCACACGCCAGAAGAACTGACCAACCAGCCCATGGGCACCGGTCCCTACAAGCTGGAGAGCTGGCAGAAAGGCAATTCGCTCACGCTGGCGCGTAACGAGGAGTACTGGGGTGAGAAGCCGGCCATAGAAAAAGGCGTCTTCACCTTCATTCCCGAGAACTCCACGCGCGTGAACGCCCTCCTCCAGGGCGAGGTGGACGTCATTCAGCGCCTGCCCATCTCCGATGTGGAACGGGTCAAGCAGTCCGACAATACCCATGTTGTATCGAGCCCGAACGGTCTCGTTCATACGCTGCTTCTGGACTCCAGCAAGCCACCCTTCAACGACATCGAAATCCGCAAGGCCTTCGCCCATGCGCTTGACACCGAAGACATGGTGGACGGCCTTCTGGGGGAATATGGCCGCGTGCTCGGCGTTCCGCTCGGGCCGAACGTCGTCCAGTTCGACGACACCATCGAACCCTATGCCTACGATCCCGACCTTTCGGAGAAGCTTCTGGAAGGCAAGACGCCGATCAAGCTCGACACCTTCACCTCGGACGGGCGCTATGTGAACGACCGCGATTTCTACCAGGTCATCAATTCACAGCTTGACCAGGTTGGCTTCGAGATCACCCCGCAGACCTTGGAATGGGGACGTTTCATCAACATGATGCAGAACCGTAGCGGCGGCCCGTTCTACATCATCGGCTGGGACTTCGGTGAAGGCGATGCCAGCAAGATGAACTCCTTCCTGCAGTCGAGCTCGGCGCTTTCGGTGACACAGGATGCCGAATACGACCGGCTGGTGGCCGCGGCGGGGCAAGAGCCCGATGACGCCAAGCGCACGGAAATCTGGAAACAGGTGCAGAAATATGTGCACGACCAGTATTTCATTGCCGCCGTGTGGCAGGCCTCGTCCCTCTACGGCTTCTCCAGGAAGCTGGACTGGACGGCGAATTTCGGGGAGAATCTCGCTCTCTCGGAATTCAAGCTCACCCAGCAGTGACGGTCGCCGTGAACCCTCCGTCACCGACACCCACGCTCCGCGTCGAGGACCTGAACGTCTCGTTCAGGTCCCGCGCGGGATATGTGGACATCGTCCGTGGCGTGTCCTTCGACATCGCCAAGGGCGAGGTGTTCGCGATCATCGGGGAATCGGGCTCCGGCAAATCGACCGCCGCCCAGGCGATCATGGGGCTTCTGCCCGATCATGCGCGTGTGAGCGGCAGCCTGCTGCTTGGCGGTGAAGACATCGCGCATATCTCCGCCCGGGCGCGGCGGCGTCTTCTGGGACAACGGATTTCCTTCATCAGCCAGGATGCGCTTTCCGCGCTCAACCCCTGCACCACCGTCGGCTACCAGATCGCCGAGGTGATGATGGTGCACCGTGGAACCCCGCGCAGCAAAGCCATGGAGCGAGCGGTGGAGCTGCTTGCACTGACGGGGATATCGGCGCCCGAGGAACGGGTGAACCACTATCCTCACCAGTTTTCGGGCGGCATGCGGCAAAGAGCGCTCATCGCCATGGCGCTGGCACTCGAACCGGAACTGCTCATCGCCGATGAACCTACCACGGCGCTCGACGCGACGATCAAGGCGCAAATACTGGAGCTTCTGTCGTCGTTGCGGGCCAGGTTCGGCATGTCCGTTTTGCTCATCACGCACGATATGGGGGCCGTCGCGCGGCTCGCCGACCGGCTGCTCGTGATGTATGCCGGCAAGGCGGCCGAGGTTGGCCGGGCGACGGATGTGTTCGCCGCGCCGCAACACCCCTATACGCGTGCATTGCTGCGCTCCATGCCCCGGCTCGACCGGCCCGGCGAAACGCTCGTGTCCATTCCCGGAAGCCCCCCCGTTCCGAGCAATCCCGTCAAAGGATGCGCCTTCCACCCGCGTTGCGAGCGGATGGGCGACGTTTGCACGAGAATTGCACCGGAGGAAACCGTCCTGCAGGAAGGGCACCGGGTGGCCTGTCATTTCGCCCTGAGGGAGCCGGCCGATGCATGACCCCTCCGACAACGGTGTCCCTCTTCTTGAAACGAGGGAACTCTCCAAGACCTATTTCATAGGACAAGGGCTTTTCAGCCAGCCTGTCGAGCTCAATGCGGTAAGCGGCGTTTCGCTACGCCTGGAAAAGGGCCAGACACTCGGCATTGTCGGTGAATCCGGCTGCGGAAAATCCACGCTTTCGCGCATGCTCGCCGGGACGACAGGCGTCACCTCCGGCATGATCATGCTGGAGGGCAAGGACGTGACCAACCTGCCCGACCGCCAGCGCAACAAGGCGCTGCGGCATGTGCAAATGGTGTTTCAGTCGCCCTACAGCTCGCTCAACCCACGCATGAGGGTTGCCGATATCGTGCGGGAGCCGCTCGATGTGCACCGCAGGGATCTTTCCCTGAAGGAACGCGGAGACCGCGCGCTTGAAATGCTGGAGCGCGTGGGTATCGGCAGGGCGATGGCGCAACGCAACCCCCATCAGCTTTCCGGTGGCCAACAGCAGCGTGTGGGTATCGCACGGGCCCTGATATCGGATGTGCGGCTGGTGATCTGCGACGAGCCTGTCTCGGCACTCGATGTCTCCGTCCAGGCACAGGTGATCAATCTTCTGCGCGAACTTCAGGCCTCCATGCAGGTCTCCTACGTATTCGTATCGCACGACCTTGCCGTAGTGGCGAATATCTCTGACCAGATCGCGGTCATGTATCTTGGCAAGGTGGTGGAATACGGCCGGGCGCAAGACGTCCTGCAATCTCCGCGCCATCCCTATACACAGGCTCTGGTCGACAGCGCGAATGTCCCCGATCCGTCCCTGGAGAAATCCCGCACGCCGCGCATCCTGAAGGGCGAAATTCCCAAACCCACCGACCCTCCCTCCGGATGCCGCTTCCGCACCCGTTGCTGGATGGCGCAGGAACGCTGCGCCGTCGACCCGCCGGAGCTGAAGCCGCGCGACGGCGCTCCCCAGTCCGTCGCCTGCCATTTCGTTTGAAACAAACCCGCAAAGAACACGCGCCATGAGCCCAACGCCTTCCCAGACTCCAAAGCCAGACAGGATTTCATGGTGGTTCCAGGAGGCACTTCGCCATGACGCGTCTCCACCGTCCCCGGTCCTGGAGGGGGTTCAACAGGCCGATGTGACAATCGTCGGCGGCGGTTTTACGGGATTGTGGACTGCGCTTCTGCTCAAGGAGCGCAAGCCCGATCTCGATATCGCGCTCGTGGAGGCGGGGCTTTGCGGGTCGGGCGCCAGCGGCATGAACGGTGGCAAGGTTCATGGCTATTGGGGCTCTCTTGGAACGCTTGCCGGCAATTTCGGCGCCGACGCGGCCCTCGAGGCGGCGAAACTGGGAACGCTGGCGCAGGATGCGATCAGAACCTATGCCACAGCACCCGGCACAGACGTCTGGTGGCGTGAGGCCGGCAATATCCGGGTCTCCACCTCCGATGCGCAGGATGTCAAGCTGCGGGGCGTCGTCGCGGCGGCCCAGCGCCTCGGCGTTCCCGAAACAGCCGTCGCGCTCGACAAGAAGATGCTCGACGAACGCATTCACTCTCCCGTATTCCGGCAGGGCATCTATCTGCCTGAAGGCGCAAATCTGCAACCGGCCCGCCTGGCGCGCGCGTTGCGCAAGAGCTGCATCGAAGCCGGCGTCCGTATCTTCGAGAACACGATGATGACCGGCCTGGAGGAAGGCGGCCCGTGCATCGTGCGCACCGCCCGCGGCGAAATTCGTAGCGACCAGGTGGTGCTTGCCACCAATACCGGGCTTGCCGGTCACGCGCTTGCAAGCGGCCATATCGCCGTCTTTTCCTCCTATGCGGTGATGAGCGAGGAAATTCCCGATCTGCACGACAAGATCGGCTGGGATGGCGACGAGGGTCTCGCTGATCTGCGGATGTTCGTACATTATTTCCGCAAGGCTGAGGGCAATCGCATTCTCATGGGATCAGGCTCCGGTCCGATCGCCTATGGCGCGCGCTATCTCGATCCCGTCTTGAGCGAGGATGCTGCTTCTGCCGGACGTGCCTCGGCAGCGCTTTCCCGCCTCATGCCCGGCCTGGGCAGGCCACGCATCGAAAAATCCTGGGGCGGCGGGATCGATATCTCGGCCGACCGGCTGCCCTTCTTCAAGAGTTCGGCGAACCGGCGGGTACATATCGGTTGCGGCTATTCAGGACACGGCGTCAACGCCACCCGCATCGGCGGCGAATGCCTGAGTTCGCTCGTCCTGGGGGAAAGCAACCAGTGGACGAACTCCCTGTTCTGCCGTCGCGATGTACCGCGCTTTCCACCTGAACCCTTTCGTACCGTCGGCGGCAGGATGGTGCGGGCCGCGATCCTTTCCTGCGAGGAGGCGGAAGATCTCGGACAAGAACCCGGACTTGCTGCCCGGCTTGGCGCGTGGCTGCCCAAGGCGCTGAACATCAAGGTCGGAATGCGCTGATTTCCAGAGCGTCAGTCGCCGGGGATTTCCGCTTTCAACCGCAATATCCCGGACAGGAGCCGATCGCGCTCGGCTTCCAGTGCCGCGATATCGCGTCCACGGGCCTCCTCCTGCACGCCATCGACGATAGCCTTCTTGACCTCGCCGGTAAGCCGGGGCGTGCCGAGCGAGGCCCAGCGGCGTTCCTGGCTCGGGCCGAGGTGATCGAGATAATGGGCAATGCCGCCCGCGCCGCCTCCCAGATGATATGTCATGTGCGGCCCCATGATCGCCCAACGCAACCCCGGTCCATCGCTGACGGCGGCATCGATGTCCGCGACGCTGGCAATCCCCTGCTCCACCAGGGAGACGGCCTCGCGGTAAAGCGCCGAGGAGAGCCTGTTTGCGATGTGGCCGGGCGCCTCGCGCTTGAGGACGATGGGCCGCCGTCCAAGCGAGCGATAGAAGGCGCAAGCGCGTTCCACCACGGCATCGTCCTCCCCCACGATCTCGACCAGCGGCAACAGATGCGGCGGATTGAAGGGATGCGCCACGATGTGGCGATGTTTCCCGGCGCAATCGGCAACGATGCGGCTGCGCAGGAGCGCGGAGGTGCTGCTGGCGACGATGGCGTGCTCGGGCGCAAGCGCGTCGATGCGGGCAAGGAAATCGCGCTTGAACGCCTCGTTCTCGGGCGCGTTCTCCTGCACGAAATCGGCGGATCCGACCGCCTCTTCGAGATTTTCGGTGAAGGAGAGCGCGCCATCCCCGACAAAGCCGAGTTCGGCGAGTTGCGGCCTGGCGCGCGCGATGAATGCCATCAGCCCCGCTTCGGCTCCTGATGCCGGATCGGTCGCGATGACGTCATAGCCGCCCGCCAGAAACAACGCGGCCCAGCTTGCCCCAACCGTGCCGCACCCAATAACGGCAACCGTCCTTACCATCCCGCGCCCTCCGATCCGCATCGCATCACCTGATGCCATGCTTACGCGCAAAAGGACGAAAGCGGGAAGCATTGGCTCCCCGCTTTCCTCTTCTTATTCGCCGTAAGGCAGCCAGATCGTCTTCACCTGGCAGGCGCGGCGCAGGAACTCCCTGCCCTGCCCCTGTTTCGGATCGCGCCAGTCGCGCAGCTTTCCATAGTCCGACCAGGTCGATTTGAGGTTTCCGGCAGAGGCCGCTTCCACCATCGCCGCTCCCTCTTCGCTTCCGCAATACCAGAGAGCGGCAACGTCGTCATGCTCGGCCAGCGTCCGGGCGAGCACGTCGCGCTCCCCGGTCAGAAGGTTGACCACACCGCCTGGAATGTCGGAGGTCTCCAGCACCTGGTAGAGCCGCGCGGCGATCAGCGGATGGCTTTGCGAGGCAACCGCGACGACACGGTTTCCAAGCGCGATGGCCGGCAGGATCAACGACAGGAGCGACAGGAGTGGTGCCTCATCGGGCGCGACGATGCCCATGGTTCCAAAGGGTTCGTTGACGGTCATGGTGACGTGCCGCGATTTCGTCGCCGTCACCGCGCCGTCGAACTTGTCGGCCTGGGCCGCATACCAGAAGGCGCGGCGGATCGTGAGCTCCACTTCCTCCTCCGCCTTCGGGCTTGCGCCGCTGGCTGCCAGGGCGGCCGCAAACTCGGCGCGCCGCTGGCTCAGGTTCTCGGCAAGGTAATAGAGGACCTGTGCCCGGTTGTGACCGGTGACACCACCCCAGCCTGTCGCCTTACCCGCCGCCTCGACCGCGTTGCGCACATCCTTGCGGTTGGCAAGGCCCGCCTGGCCGATGGCCTGGCCGGATTTTCCGATTACCGTGTAGCTCTGCCCGCCATCGGGGCGCGCCTGCTTGCCACCGATATAGAGCTTTGCCGTAATGTCGATTTCCGGCAGGTCCGCCTTGCCGGTGAAGGGCTGCACCTGCGGAACGAGTGCTGGAGCCGGGCGCGGCTTGCCCTTCCTGTCAGCGGGAAGCGCCAGATATTCAAGCATGCCGGAGCGCCCGCCCTCGCGTCCGAAACCGCTCTCGCGGTAGCCGCCGAAGGGAGCAGCCGCATCGAACATGTTGGTGCCGTTGATCCACACCACGCCGGCCTTCACCCGCGCGGCAAGCTCGATGGCGCGGTTGACGTTTTCAGACCAGACCGAGGCCGCAAGCCCGTAGCGTGTGTCATTGGCGAGCGTCACCGCCTCGCCCAGCGTGCGGAAGGTCTGGGTGGTGGCGACGGGGCCGAAAATCTCAACCTGCGAGACGGTGTGGGACGATGCGGTGCCGGTGAAGAAGCCGGGCGCGCAGAAGGCGCCGCGCTTTGGCAGTTCGACCGGCGCGACGTTCAGCGTCGCACCCTCGGCCTTGCCGGTTTCAAGAAGCGCCTTGATGCGGGACAATTGCTTCTTCGAAACCACGGCGCCGATATCCATGGTCTTGTCCAGCGGATCGCCGACGCGCAGGGTCTTCATGCGCTGCGCGAGCTTTTCAAAAAAGCGCCGGGCGACGCCTTCCTGCACCAGAATGCGCGAACCGGCGCAGCAGACCTCGCCCTGATTGAACCAGATCGCATCCACGACGCCTTCCACGGCGCCGTCGAGATCGGCATCCTCGAGCACGATGAAGGGGGACTTGCCGCCTAGTTCCAGGCTGAGCTTCTTGCCCGATCCGGCAATCTGGCGACGGATGACGCGGCCCACATCGGTGGATCCGGTGAAAGCTACCTTGTCGATGTCGGCATGGCCGGCGATCGCCGCGCCCGTCTCGCCATCGCCATGAACGATATTGACCACGCCGGCCGGAAGCCCGATCTCCATCAGAAGCTCGGCGAAGGCGCAGGCCGTCATGGGTGTCAGGTCGGCGGGCTTGAGAACCACCGTGTTGCCGGCGGCAAGCGCCGGCGCTACCTTCCAGGCAAGCATCAGCAGCGGAAAATTCCACGGAATGATCTGGCCGCAGACCCCGACCGGCATGTGATCGGGAAACTCGTCGTCGACGAGTTCGGCCCAGCCCGCATGGTGGTAGAAATGGCGGGCGACGAGCGGAATGTCGATATCGCGCGTCTCGCGAATGGTCTTGCCATTGTCCATGGTTTCGAGGACGGCGAAGAAACGCTCGCGCTTCTGGATATGACGGGCAATGGCATAGAGATAGCGAGCGCGCTCGAAGCCCGAAAGAGCGGCCCATTTGGGAAGGGCAGCGCGCGCGGCGCGCACGGCTGCATCCACGTCGGCGGTGCTGCCCTTCGGCACGCGACCCATCACCTCTTCCGTTGCCGGATTGACCACCTCGATCAGATCGTCGCCAGGTGCGGTGAACTTGCCGTTGATGAAGTGGCCGAGGCCCGCGGCGCGCTGATCGAGCCAGGCCCTGACCTCGGAATTGCTTTCGGGAGCGGGACCGTATTCCATGGTCTGCATGATGTCCTTGATGGAAGGCATGGTCTATCCTCAGGCCAGCGCGTGGCGATTGGCGGCCGAGTAGCGGCCCGTGACATGGTGTTCGAGCTGGCGTTCGATGTCGCCGAGCAGCGAGGAAGCGCCGATGCGGAAGAGATCCGGCATCATGAAGCGGGTTCCCAGCTCCTCCTTGATGAGGATCAGCCAGTTCATGGCGTCCTTCGCCGTCTTCAGGCCGCCGGCGGGCTTGAAGCCGACCATCTGGCCCGTGCGTTCGCCATAATCGCGCAGGGCCCGCACCATGGTCAGCGAAACCGGCAATGTGGCGTTCACATCCTCCTTGCCGGTGGAGGTCTTAATGAAATCCGCGCCGGCCTGCATGGCCACCATGGAGGCCTTGTAGACATTGGTCAGGGTCTTCAGATCGCCGGTCGCCAGAATGGCCTTCATATGGGCGTCGCCACAGGCTTCGCGCATCGCCTTCAGTTCGTCGTAAAGGGCTGCCCACTCACCCTTCAGGACGTGTTCGCGGGTGATCACGATGTCGATCTCGCCAGCGCCCGCTTCCACGGCGTAGCGGATTTCGGCAAGCCTGAGCGGCAGCGGTGAAAGGCCCGCCGGAAAGCCGGTCGCCACGGAGGCCACGGGAATGCCGGAACCTTCGAGGGCGCGCACCGCATGGGGCACCATGGTCGGGTAGACGCAGACGGCCCCGACGGTGAGCCCCTCGACGCCCAGCGCCTCCAGAAGATCGGCCCGCACAGGCGCTCTTGCCTTGGCGCAGAGCCTGTTGACGCGGCCTTCCGTATCGTCGCCGGCAAGCGTGGTCAGGTCGATGCAGGAGACGGCGCGCAGAAGCCAGGCGGCCTGCCATTCCTTCTTGACCGTTCTGCGGGCAGGCAGCGTGGCGGCGCGACGCTCGGTGGCGCTGAGGTTCACCACATGGCCCTCAAACCAGTCGAGCGTGAGGGGCGTGCCCTCCGGGCGGGGAAAATGGTCTGTCATTTCGAAATCCAGCGTTTGGCGATTGGTTCAGGCCCGACCGCGACGAATGTCGATGAAGCGATTGAGCAGGATCGCGGCGACGATGATAAGCCCTGTGACGGTCATCTGGTAGAAGGAGCCGAGGCCCAGAAGATTGAAGATGTTGCGCAGAACCTGCAACAGCATGACCGCGAAAAACGTGCCGAGCACCCCGCCCCTGCCGCCGAAGAGCGAGGTTCCCCCAAGCACCACGGCGGCGATGGCATCGAGCTCCAATCCCTGGGCCGCCGTCGGCTGGCCGATGCGCAGGCGCGACGTCAGCAGGATGCCTGCGAGCGCGCTCATGATGCCCGAAACGGTGAAGACCATGACCAGAATGCGCGTGGTGGGAAGGCCCGAAAGGCGCGACGCCTCCGCATTGCCGCCCGTCGCATAGACGGATTCGCCGAACACGGTGAGGCGCAGAAGCGCACCGGCCGCGATGCACAGCACGATGAAGATCAGGCCCATGGAGCTGATCTGAAGACCGGGCAGGACCGGCACCATGGTGGAGGAGATCGCGCCGAAACCCTGCGGCAGTCCCGAAACCGGAACACCGTCGGTCATCAGGTAGGTGATGCCCCGGAACGAGACCAGACCGGCGAGAGAGACGATGAAGCTCGGCACCTCGGCCAGCGCGCTGATAAGGCCGATCGTGGCGCCCGCGATCGCGCCTGCCAGTATGGTGATCGCGATTGCCGGCAGGATCGGCATCCCGTCCGCCAGAAGCACGGCGGCAAGCATGCCGCACAGCGCCACCACGGAACCGACCGACAGATCGATATTCCCGGTCAGGATGACGAAGGTCATGCCGATGGCGACCACGCCGACCACGGCGGCCTGCTGAAACAGGTTCGCGATGTTGGTGGCCGTGAGGAAGTTGGGCGACAGGGTCGCCGCAATCGCCACCACGACCAGGAAGATGAGGATGAAATTATACTCGATCGCCAGATCGATGAGGCGGCGTCCGGGGCGCCGCGCGGGCGCCGCTCCCGTCACGGTCTCAGTCATGGTGGTGTTCTCCGAGAATCTGATGCTTCAGGATCGTGTCCTGGTCGGTGGTGGCCGGGTCGAAACGCGCAATATTGCGCCCCTCGTGAAAAACCCAGATCGTATCGCAGGCCGCATAGAGTTCCTCCAGTTCCGAGGACGCGACGACAACGGCGGCGCCGTTGGCGGCAAGTTCGGACACCAGGCGGTAGAGATCGGCCTTGGCGCCTATGTCGAGCCCCCGCGAGGGCTCGTCGAGCAGAAGCAGGTCGGCGCCCTTGATGATCCATTTGGCGAGCACGACCTTCTGCTGGTTACCGCCGGAAAGCTGGATCACCTTCTGCTCCGGCGCGCCATATTTCGTGGAGAGCTGCTTGAGAACCGGTTCGGTCCGCGCCTTCAGCTCGCCATGACGCGCCCAGAACCGGCCCTGCATGGCCGGCAGGGTTGCGTTGCGGTAGATCGGCGCGTCGAGAATCAGGCCTTCCGTCTTGCGGCTTTCCGGTACGAGGCCGAGACCGGCGCGGATCGCATCCCGCGGTGTCCTGGGAGCATAGGGCCCGCCATGCAAGGTCATCTGCGCCTCGCATGGCTGAGCGCCGAACAGCGAGCGCAGGAAGGAGGTGCGTCCCGAACCGTTCAGCCCGGTCAGGCCGGCGATCTCGCCACGGCGCAGCTCGAAACCCCGAATGTCCAGCCCTTGCGGACCTTTGAGCCGCTCGACGCTCAAGACCACCTCGCCGGTGACCGGCGGGCGCTCGCGCCGCTCGACGAAGGCCCGGTCGCGACCGAGGATCGCCTCGACCAACGCGCTGTCAGGGGTGCCGTCGACATCGAAGGTCTCGATGGTGCGTCCGCCGCGCAGAACGGTGACACGGTCGCCGATCTCGCGCAATTCGCCAAGCCGATGGCTGACATACAGGATCGCCACATCCTGCGCCGTCAGCTCGCGGATCACGCGGAAGACGGCTTCCAGCTCGGTTTCGTTGAGGGCGGCCGAAGGCTCGTCCATGATGATGACCTTGGCGTCGCGGGTCAGCGAGCGGGCAATCGCGGTCAATTGCTGGTTGGCGATCGACAGGCTTCCGACACGGTCGTCGGGCGAGAAATTCGCGCCCACGCGGGCCAGCGCCTCCACCGCCCGCGCCCGGCGCGCACGCTTGTCGAGAAAGCCGAGGCGGGATGGCGGATGCCCCAGAAACAGGTTCTCGGCGACGGTGAGCTGCGGCACAAGATCCAGTTCCTGATAGATCATGGAGATGCCGGCCGCCGCTGCCTCGACCGGAGCGCGGAAATTGACCTTCTGCCCCTCGATACGGATTTCGCCGCCCGACGGCGACAATGCGCCCGCGATCAGCTTCAGGAAAGTGGACTTTCCGGCGCCATTGGCACCCAGCAGGCAGTGCACCTCCCCCTTGCGCACCGAGACGGTCGCCTGTTCCAGAGCCACGATATTGGGCGGAAAACGCTTGGAGAGATTTTCAATGGTCAGCAGATCCGCCATCAGGCCGTCTCCTCCAGTATCCGGCGGGCCGTGCCCTCGTCGGTGACGAGGTCGGTGACATAGCCCGCGCCGAGACAGGCGGCCGCGATCAGATGCTTGTCTTCGCCCGCCGCGACGCCGATGACGCGTTCCTTGCGCGACAGCGCGTCGAGCCGCAGGCCGATGGTGCGGTCATCCAGATGTGTGTCGGCGATGCGTCCCTGCCGGTCGACGAAGCGGCCCATGATGTCGCCCACGGAGTTCAGCTTGCGCAGCCGGGCTATGTCGTCCTCGTCCAGATAGCCTGAGCCGAGAAGAACCGACTGATGCGTCAGCCCGCCGAGGCCGAAACACAGGACGGGCGCCTCCTCGGCCAGTGTCAGGACGCGTTCGATGATGGGATCCTGCTCCAGCGCATCGCGCGTGGAGCGCGACCCCATGATCGCCGGCACCGGCAGAAGCGTGGCGCGGCCGCCGGCGGACTGGGCGAATTCCTCGGCCACGGCGGAATTGCGGCTGGTCGTGGTAGTGAGCGCGGTCGATCCGTTGACGAGTACCACGTGAAGGCCCGGACACCAATCCTTGGGAAGAGCACGCGCAACCGCCGCCATGGTCCGGCCCCAGCTCACGCCCATCAATGCGGGTTTCGGGCTCAGGCTGACCAGATGCTTCGTCACCGCCTGGGCGACGCTGTCGATGATGAGGCTGGGGTCCTCGATGTCGCCGGTGGGAACGACGATCACCTCGCGCACGGAGAAGCGCCGCTGCAACTCCACCTCCAGCGAGGTGCGCCTTCCGCCACGCGGTGTGATCTCGATGCGGACGATTCCGGCCTCCTTCGCCTCGGTCAGGAGCCTGCCAACCTGCCAGCGCGTCAGGCCGAGTTCGGTTGCGATGTCGGATTGCGTGCGGTCGAGGTCGTAATAGAGCTTGGCCACCTGCACCATCAGATGATCACGCTGCTCATTGATCGGCAGCCGGGCGGCATAGGCGTTGCGTTCAGCCATGTTCACTCTCCTTCCCGGCCCATCTGGCGGTATGCGAGCTGATGCAGCACAGGACGCAGCTCCTCTGTCGCCTCGCGGTAAAGCGGCAGGGTGCGCGCATACCATTCAGCTCTTTCGGGACGCGGCTTTAATCGGCCGGCAGGCGCGATGCAGGCCTTTGCAGCAGCCCGAAGATCGGAGAACACACCGATTGCCGCAGCGCCGGCCACCGACGCGCCGACCAGGGAAAGATTGTCCTCGCGTGCGACCTCGACGGGAATGCCCAGCGCATCGACCGTAGCCTGCAACCAGGCCGGATTCTTCACGATGCCACCGGCCATCATCACACGCTCGACCGGAATGCCCCTTCCCGACAGGACCGAAAGAATGTTTGCCGAACCGAGAGCGATGGAATCGATCGCCGCCGCATAGACATCGGCCCGCGTGTGGCCGAGCGTCAATCCAAGCAGAGCGCCGCGCAGCGCGGCGTCGCGATAGGGGGTGCGATTGCCCATCATGTAATCGAGACCCAGAAGCCCTTCGGCCCGCGCCGGTGTGGCGGCCACTTCATCGATCAGCGCGGCATGCCCCTTCCGGTCCAGGCCGAACATCTCGCCGGCCAGCCAGTTGAGCATGGAGCCTGCCGCAACCTGACCGCACTCCACGAGCCAATGTCCGTCCGTCAGTGCGTTGGGATATGGCCCCCAGAAACCCGATACCTCCGCCTCCGCCGCCAGCTGCACCAGCTGGACGATAGAGGTTCCGCCTATGAACAGCATGCCGCCGGGCTCGACCGTATCCGCTCCCAGAATGCCCATGTGGGCATCTATGCCGCCCTGGGCGACGACCGGACAATTACGCAGGCCGAGTTCGGCGGCCATGGCCTCGCGCATCGGACCGATGACGCCACCGACCGGCACGATGCGCTGCGGCAGCCGCCCGATCAGCTCGGGAATACCCAGCGCCTCATATATCTCCGGCACGAAACGCTGTTCGGCGCTGTCGTAATTCCACTTGCAGGCCGCGTTCATGCGCGAGCCCACCCATTCTCCCGTCAGGTCGAAATTGACGTAATCGAGCGCCTCGCAGACCACTTCGGCCTTCGCCCAGACATCCGGCTGATGACGCTTCAGCCACATGGATTTGGGCACCAGCCATTCCACCGCGTCGGAGCCGCCGCAATAGCGCATGACGGGGTGGTCGAGCGCGGCGGTCTCCCGCGCCTCCGCCTCCGCGCGGCAATCCATCCATAGAAGCGCCGGCGCGATGGGCGTGCCGTCGCGCAGACAGATCGCGACCGTCGAAGCGGTGGTGGCGGTGCAGACGACATCCACGGTCGTTGAGCCCGTCTTTTCAAGGACAGCGCGGCCAGCGGCGCGCAGTGCAGCACGCCACTCCTGCGGCGATTGCTCCGCCCAGCCGGCATGCGGATAGCGGGTGGCGTAGGGTGCGTCGTCCTGACCCAGCATCTGCCGCCGATCGGTGTCGTAGACCCCCGCCCGGACACCGCCCGTGCCGAAATCGAAGCTCAGTATGCGAGCCATGCCAGTCTGCCCTCCCTCACATCGCCGCCTGCGGCAGTTCCCGGCCTCCTCGCCCGGAACCGCCCGTCACGGGCGGAACATGATCTTGGAGAAGAAGAAGCCGCGATCGGTGCGCAACCGCTCGAACATGCCCGGCAGTTCCTCCAGTCCCAGCTCATGCGTGATCATGAATTCCCATTTCAGGGCGCCCGAAGCAAGCTTGTCGAGGCTGACGGTCCATTGCGGCCCCGGATAGGGGGCGCCAAAGGAATTCCACGATCCATGCAAGGAGACTTCCTGGCGCAGAAAATGCTGGAAGGCCGCGTTGGAGAGCGGCACCTCGCCAACCGGAATGCCGATGAAGACCACATGCCCGCCGGGCGCAGCCAGCCGCACCGCCGCCTCGATGGAAGTTGGATGCCCCGCCGCCTCGACGATCACGTCCGACAGAAGGTCCTTCGGCAGTTCCGCGCCTGCAAGGAATGTGCGGGTCGCGCCGGCCTGGCGGGCCAGATCGAGCTTTTCCTCCGAAACGTCGATGGCGACCACTTCGCTTGCGCCCATCAAAAGCATCCACTGGATAGCGAAGAGGCCGATGGGGCCGCAGCCGATGACCGCGCCACGATCGCCCATGCGCACGCCGCCCGCCTTCCAGATCGCATGCAGGGCGATGGAGGCTGGATCGACCATGGCTGCGGCGCGCGGATCGCACCCCTCGGGAACCTTGAGAAGATTTTCGACCGGCGCACAGACCCATTCGGCATAGGCGCCGTCGCGGCGGGACCCGAAATAATCATAGTTGCGGCAGCGGGAGAAATTTCCGGTGGCGCACTGGTCGCACTTTCCGCAGGGCAGCATGGGGGGAACCGTGACAAGCTCGCCAAGCGCAAAGCCGCTCACACCTTCGCCAAGGTCCTCGATGCGGCCCGAGAATTCGTGGCCGCAGATGATCGGCATCTTGTGCGCGCCCTTGATGAGCATGCGCGGCAGGTCCGAGCCGCAAACCCCGACCGCCTCCACGCGCAGAAGCACCTCGCCAGGCCCCGGAGCGGGCTTTGCCACGTCTTCGAGGCGAGTGTCACCGGGGGTATGAAGGACGGCTGCGCGCATGAAAATCTTCCTCCTGGATAGGCCTGTCATCGCCTGCGGCGCCGCGCCGGCAGCCGCATGACGCGGGAGAGAGGGGCAAGAACGCCCCTCCCTCTTTGCTTGGGAGCCTTACTTGCCCAGAACCTGCGGGCGGTATTCGGCGAAGAGAGCCGAGTGCGGGAATTCGCCGACATTTTCCGGCGTGACCAGAGCCGTGCCCGCATCGACGAAGGAAGGCACTTCCTTGCCAGCGGCGGCCTCACGCGCGACCTGGATGGTCACGTCACCCAGATATTGCGGATCGTTGAGCGCGGTCGCGACATATTCGCCGCCTGTGCCCATGGTCTCCAGGGCCTCGGAAAGACCGTCGACGCCGGCGATGAGCACGTCGTTGCGGCCGCTTTCCTTCAGCACCTGAAGAGCGCCGAGCGCCATGTCGTCATTGTGGGCATAAACAACCTTCACATCGGCATTCGCCTGCAAGAGATCCTGCATCGCCGTTACCGCATTGGCGCGGATATATTCGGCGTAAGGGCCCTCGACGATGGTGTGACCCGAGCCCTCGATGGCCGCATGGAAGCCATCGCGACGGTCCATCATGACGGCGCCGCCCGCATCGCCCTGGATTTCGATGATCTTGGCGCCGCTCACGCCATCGGCCTTCAGCTTGGCGACAACCGCCTCCCCGACCAGCTTGCCCATCTGCTTGTTGTCTCGCCCCACATGGGCAACAACCTTGCCGCCATTGGTCGGGCGGTCGACGGTGATGACGGGAATGCCGGCAGCCTCTGCCGCTTCAAGAGAAGGCGCCACGGCATCTGGATTGACCGGGTTGATGATGATCGCATCGACGCCCTGGGTAATCAGGTCCTGAATGTCGTTGTTCTGCTTGCTGACGTCGCCATTGGCGTCAAGGAAGACGAGCGTATCGCCGGAAGCCTTGGCCGCGGCCTCCGCGCCGTTCTTCAACTGGACATAGAAGGGCGACTGCAACGTGACCTGGCTGAAACCGATCTTCAGGCCTTCGGCATGGGCCGAGACGCCGGAGAATGCCAGTAATGCAATGGCAGAGGCCGCGCCGGTCAGGCTGGCCAGAAATGTACGACGGGTGTTCATGCGTTCCTCCCAAACAAAGCAAAAGACGATTGCCCTCCCGGCAATCAGCATTTGTGATATTTAGTCACTTCTGCTGCATTGATGACGCCATGAACCCGGTTTGCTTGTCAACCGAGGGGTTTCGAGATTTCACAAACATGGATTAGTTAATTGAATTTATTTGGAAAATTATCTCTCCAAGTGGCAACTCGACCCTACCAGGGGCCATCAGCCGAGTTGTTCAGCCAGATTTGATCCCGCAAAGGTTGAGCATGAAACTCACATCTGTTGGATTATGCGCCGCAGGGGCAAGTGAAACGTTCCGCCGCCCCCTTCCCCGCCCATCAAACCACCCTTTCAAATAAAAACGGAGCGCCGTTTCCAGCGCTCCGTGTTCACCGCCATCCGTTGGGAGGGTCAGGTAGCTTTCGAGGGGGCGGCCTGCGCCGAGACCAGCGCATCCCGCTCCACGATGAAGGATACGACAACACCGGCGACGAGCGCCCAGAATGGCGCGCTGATGCCCATGAGCGATATGTTCGACATCGCTACGGCCAGCGCCACGAAGGCACCGGTCTGGTTACCGAGCGATCGTCCGAACGCGTTCTGGAAAGCGGCGAGCAGCACGCCGATCATGGCGAGGCCCGCAACCGTTCCGATCAGGGCGCCAGGCAGCGACATGACCACCGGCACCGCTGCGCCGGCGACCAGGCCGAAGGCTCCGAAGAGGATGCCGTTCACCACCGTCGCAGCGTACCGTCCTTCCTTGTCCTCGCCGGCCTGTTCCGAGGAGCAGATCGCCGTCATCGGGCCTGCGATGTTGGCATTGTGGCCACCGAGGAAACCGGCAGCGATGCCGCCAATACCCGAGACGATCGTCATCATGTTGATGGGAGGGCGATAGCCTTCGGCCATCAGCACGCCGGTCGCCTGCGCATTCTCGGCACCGATGACCAGAAGGGCCAACGGGACGGATATCGCAAGGAAGGCGTCGAGCGTGAATGTCGGAGCGGTGAATTCCGGCATCACGAAGGCGATCTCCGCACTGCCGCCGCCAACCGATCCGGTCGCAAAGGCCGCGATGAGGCCGACGACGAAAGCCGCCAGGACTGGAGGCACGGTCTTCACAAAGCGCATGGAGACAAAGAACGCGACGATGGCGGCCCCGGCGATGATCGGCGCCGTGCCGAGCGCGGAGACGGCGCCGGTGGCAAAGCGGATCAGGGCGCCTGCGATCATTGCCATGACGATGGGCATGGGCAGCCAGCGCATCACCTTGCCGATCAGGCCGCTGATGCCCAGAAGGAAGACGATGATGCCCGCCATGATGAAGGCGCCCACGGCCTGATCGAACGAAAAGGCGGCAAGGGACCCCGCGACCAGGGCCGCGCCCGGAATGGAATAGGCACCCGTGACCGGCTGCTTGTAGCGCAGGGCCAGAAAGAGGCTGATGAGGCCGCCCAGAAAATAGATCGCAAAGAGCCATGCAACCGTCTGGCCATTGCTGAGTCCGGCCTTGTTGGCCGCGCCGATGACGATCAGTGCTGGCCCCGAGCAACCGAAGATGGCCGCGACGAGACCGGCGCTCGCCGTCTTGAGATTGAGATATTTGAAAAGATCGCGCAGGCCGCTGGCAATGCCTGGCCCCGCTTCGATGATCTGACGCTTTTCCATGTCATTTCCTCCCTGGACTGGCAGGAGGCCGGCATTTTCCCGATTGCCGGCTCCCGACCCGATAAAACCGTCCGGCCGCCAGGCGCGGCTCCCTACGGTCAGCTGCCGATGAATTTCGGCGCGCGTTTCTCGTGGAAGGCGTTCACGCCTTCGCGAAAATCGTCCGACGTGCGCAGACGGCTGTAGCAATGGCCCTCGAGATCGATGGCGATGGACAGATTGGCGTCGTCGGTGTCGTTGAGCAGTTTCTTCGCCGTGCGCTGGGCGATCGGCGAGAAGGCGATCAGTTCCTCGACCAGAGCGTCGACCGCGCTTTCGAGTTCGGCATCGGGAACCACTTCCGTTGCAATGCCCCAGTCATAGGCCTGCTGGCCCGTGATGCGCTTGGAGCGCATGACGATGTGCTTGGTGCGGGTGACGCCCACCATCTTCTGAAGGCGGGCGGAACCGCCCGACCCCGGAATCTGGCCAAGCTTCTGTTCCGGCAGCGCGTAAAGCGTGGTTTCGCTGGCGATGCGGAAATCGCAGGCGAGCGACAGTTCGAAGCCGACGCCGAAGCAATAGCCGCGATTGGCCGCGATAACCGGCTTGGAGCAGCGTGCCGGTGCCGCGATGTTCCAGGCAAGATGGGCCACATGCTCGGGCGTTGCCTCGAGGAAGCCGCGAATATTGCCGCCCGAAGAGAAATTTGCGCCGGCACCCGTCACGACGATCACCCGAACGCGCTCATCGGCGTCGAGCGCTTCGAAGACGAGGCGCAACTGATCGCGCTGGTCCATCGACACGACGTTGTAGGGAGCGCGGTCGAGGGTGATGTCGGCGCGCTGGCGGGCGGCGTCCACCGTAACGGTGAAGCCATCGAGTTCGGCCAGGCGCGAATCGGCGAATTTCATTGTCTCAGCCATCTGAACGGGGATCCTTTCGGTCTGCTATTGGGCGGTCTGCTATTGGGCGGTCTGGTCGGCTTCGAGCGGACGCTCGGTGCTGTATTCGCCTGCGACGAGCATGCGGCGCAGGATTTTGCCGACCGGGGATTTGGGGATTTCGTCAACGAAGACGATGCGTCGCGGACGACGGAAATTGGCGAGGCCGGAGGTCCTGCAATGGGCATCCAGCTCTTGCGCCGTGACATTGCCCTTGCGCTTGACGAAGGCGGTGACGATCTTGCCCCAACGCTCGTCGGGCAGGCCGACCACGGCGACCTCCGCCACCTGTTCATGCAGCGACAGGCAGCTCTCGACCTCGACCGGCGAGACATTCTCACCGCCGGTGATGATCATGTCGTCGACACGGCCCGTCACGAAGAGATCGCCGTCCGCATCGTAGAAGCCGGTGTCGCCGGTGAAGTACCAGCCCTGGCGCAGCGCCTTGGCATCGGCATCGGGGCGGTTCCAGTAGCCTTCGAAGGATTCGTCCCCCTTCAGATAGGCGATGATCTCGCCTTCCTCTCCGGTGGCGGCGCGCTCTTCCGGCGAGTTCGCGCCAAGTTTCACGACCCGGATCATCTGGTTGATGCCGGCGCGGCCAGCCGAACCCGGCTTTGCCACCGCATTCTGCTCGATGGTGAAGGTGTAGATTTCCGAAGAGCCGTAATGATTGACGAAGAGCTCCGGCCGAAATGCCTCGTCGAGACGCTTCAGAAGGCCATCGGTCATGGAGGCGCCAGCGAAGCCGAGCTTGGTGACGCTCTGCACGCGCTCAGGCGCAAAAGACGGGTCGTGAATGACGTCATGATAGAGCGTCGGCACGAGATAGAGATTGGTGATCTTCTCCGCCTCGATCAGCTCGATGGCGCGGGCCGCGTTGAAGCGCGGCAGGCAGATGAAGGCGCCGCCCGTCAGCGAGGAGGCGATCAGCGAGCGCACGCCCATCGTGTGGTAGAGCGGCATAACGCCGAGCGTGCGCTCGCCGTGGCGATAAAGGTTCTGCGCCACATGGGCGACGGCCCCTGCCCGCTCCGCACGATGGCGGCGCGGCACGCCCTTTGGCCGCGACGTGGTGCCCGAGGTATAGAGCATCAACGACCAGTCATTGGCATCCGCGCGCGGCAGCGCGTCAGGAGCATCACCCTGCATCATGGAGACGAGTTCTCCAGCCGAAACCGAGAGCAACCCGGCTGCGGAGGACGCTTCCTCCACCGCCGCGCGTGTCATGTCCTCGTAGAAGACCGCCTTCGCGCCGGCATCGTTGATCGCGTATTCGACTTCATCGCCCTTGGCGCGCCAGTTGAGCGGCGTGACGATGACACCGGCGAACTGGCAGGCCCAGTGCAGGGAGGCGTTCTCCCAGCGGTTCATCATGAGGGTGAGAACGTGATCGCCCTTGTTCAGCCCGAGCCGGTCCAATCCGGCGACGAGGGCAGAAATCTTTCGATACCATTCAGCATAGGTCAGGCGCACATCGCCATCGACCACGGCCAGCGCGTCCGGGTCCCGGCTCACGCTCGCAAGAAAACTCGCTCCCAGATCAAGCATTGTCTTTTTGCTCCTTCCTCAATTCCTCCACGGCCGCCAGCGCAGCCGCCACAATGGTCGCGTAGCCGGTGCAGCGGCACAGATGTCCCGACAGGTGCTCGCGTATCTCCGCCTCGCCGACATCGGGCCGCGTGGTCAAAAGCGCATCGAGCGTCATCAGGATGCCGGGCGTGCAGAAACCGCATTGCAGGCCGTGCTTTTCGCGAAACGCCGCCTGCAGGACCGAGAGCCGGCCGGGCTCCGGCGCCAGCGCCTCGACCGTGCGCACATCCGCGCCGTCGATCTGGGCAGCGAGAATGAGGCAGGCGCGCGCGGGCGCGCCGTCCACCTGGATGGTGCAGGCGCCGCAGACGCCATGCTCGCAGCCCACATGGGTGCCGGTGGCGCCAAGCTCGTGGCGCAGAAGATCGCTCAGGAGCATTCGGTTTTCGGCCAGCGCTTCCACCTTCCTGCCATTGAGACGGAAGGCGACACGGTGTCGGGTTCGAGCGGTCAGCTGCGGCATGAGCGGGCCTCCATCACGGTTTCCCGGCCAAGCCGGCGCACGAGCTCGCGCCGGTAGCGCGCGCTGGCATGCAGATCGTCGCGGGCGTTGAGCGACCAGGCGATGTCGTTGAGCGCGTCGTCGAGCGCGGCGCCATCCTCCTGCGGAATTTCAAAACGGCGGGGGTGATCGTCAACGCCGGCGACCGCGAGGCGGGTGGCCTGGCCGTCGGCGACCGCGGCACAGGCGACAATGGCAAAATCGCCGTGACGCCTGCCGATCTCGCGGAAGGCGTGGCCCGTTTCCCTGCCGGCCACCGGAAAAGTGACCGCCTCGATCATCTCACCTTCTGCGATGGCGGTGGACATCATGCCGAGGAAGAAATCCGCAGCCGGCACGGTGCGCTTCCTGCGACGGCTCGCAAGCCTTACCGAACCGCCCAGGGCGATCAGCGAAAGCGGCAGTTCAGCGCTTGGATCAGCATGGGCAATGGAACCGCATACCGTGCCCCGCGCCCGCGTCTGCACATGGCCGATCCAGCCGATCGCCTGCGACAGAAGCGGCAATTTTCCGGCAAGCTGCGGCCAGGCTTCGAGTGCCGCCTGGCGCACGCCGGCGCCGACAACCACCTCGCCCCGCTCCTCGCGGATCGCGCGCAGCGCATCGAGGCGCATGATGTCGATCAGGATGCCGGGGCGGGCAAGGCGCATGTTCAGCATCGGCACCAGGGACTGGCCGCCGGCGATGATACGGGCGTCGGCGCCTGCGCGGTGAAGTGTGTCGAGCACCTCTTCCTGTGTTTCGGGCCGCAGGAAATCGAATGCGGGCGGCTTCATGAGCGGCCTCCCAGCAGTGCCTTCAGGCGGGCGAAAAGCCCTCTACCGCCTGATCCGCCGCCAGCATGGCGCGCGAGCGCCTGGAAGAACTGTCCGATGACCACGCGCGCCGCGCCATCGAGAAGCCGGCCACCGACAGCGGCGACCTTGCCACCGATGCCCGCCTCGTATCGGTATCCCACGACCGTCTTGCCATCAGCCTCACTCAGCGTGATGCGCCCGACGCCGCTGCCGAAGCCCAGCGCGCCCTGCGTGGACCCGCTCAGGGTCACCGCTTCGGGCTCGACCATGTCCGACAGCTTGATTTCGGCGCGGTAACGCCCCTTGACCGGCCCGACGCCGAGCGTCACATCGGCGCGGAAATGCGTGTCGCTGATCTTCTCGACACCATGGGCACCGGGGATGATGGCTTCCAGCGTGGCCGGATCGAGCAGCATCTTCCAGACCGCCGCCCGCGAGGCGGCAACGGTGGCGCTGCCCTCGCCCGTCAGCCGACGCTCGCCCGGCCGGACCTTTGCAGGCTTTTGAGCCTGCGGTTTCGACGAAGGTCTTTCCTCGCCGAAGATCAGATCGGCGATGCGACCGGGAGAGAGCGGCAGGGTGACATCGGATGCTCCCGTGGCATCGGCGATCGCGTTGGCGATGCAGACCGGGGTGGACATGCAATTGCCCTCGCCCACGCCCTTGGCGCCCAGCGGCGTGAAGGGCGAAGGGCTCTCATAGTGCAGGATGAGCGGTTCGGGGGTCTCCATCACCGTCGGCATCAGGTAGTCGGCCAGCGTGCCCGACAGGAAGGAGCCGTCCTCCCCATAGGCGTATTCCTCGAACAGGGCCGCGCCCACCGCTTGCGCGAAGGCACCGCGCACCTGACCCTCGACCATGCCGGGGTGCAGGATCCGCCCGCAATCGTGCATGGTCACATATTTGTCGATGCGCACCGCACCCGTCGCCGGGTCGATCTCGATGCCGCAGAAATCGAAGATGAAGCCATGGCAGAGCGAGGAATTGATGCCGTCCGCCGGCGTGGGCGCCTCAAGCTGCTCCGGCGTCCAGAAAACCGTTTCGCATATCGTATGGCCAATGCCATCGGGCAGCGTTCCCGGCGCCCAATGGCTGGAGGCCGCGACGCGGTTGAAGGAAACCGAATTGTCCGGATTGTTGCGGTCGAAGATGCGGCCGCCGGCAAATTCGACCTGCGCCGCCTCGACATTGAGCTGACTTGCGGCAATAGCGGCCAGGCGCTCGCGGATGCGGTCTGCGGCAAGGCGCGCCGTGCCGGCAACGGCGGCCGCGAAACGGCTTGAATAATTGCCGGACGCGATCGACCAGGCGTCACGACCGGTATCGAGTTCCGTGTTTACGCGCACCGCCTCGAAAGGCAGGCCGAGACGGTCGGCCACCACCTGCGCCAGCACAGTGCGGTGCCCCTGCCCCTGCGGAACCGAGGCGACCTTGACGGTGACCGCGCCGAGCGGATCGATGCCTATGGTGGCGACCGCCTGCGCGCCGTTCTTCGGGCCGGCCTTGGCGCGCTCCTGCGGTGTCAGCACCGTGGTGATGTAGCCCATGTTGGAAACGCTGGGCTCCACGGCAGCCGCAAGGCCGATACCGTAAAACTTTCCGGCTGCACGGGCGCGCTTGCGCCGTTCGACGAGATCGTCGAAGCCGCCATCCTTCAAGGCCGCGTCGAGGGCGGCGACGTAATCGCCCGAATCAAGCAACGCACCGGAGGCCGTGCGGTAGGGAAAGGAACCGGAGGGCACGAGATTGCGGCGGATGACCTCCAGCCGGTCGAGCCCCAACTCATCGGCGATGCGATGCATCAGCCGCTCGAGCGGATAATAGATCTGCGGGCCGCCGAAACCACGGTTGAGACCCGTCGGCGTCTTGTTGGTGAGGACGACGCGGTTGCGGATGGCGAGGTTGGATATCGCATAGGCGCCCGTCATGTTGCCGTGCATGCGGTACAGCGTGGCAGGCTCAGGCGCGCGCAGATGCGCACCGCAATCCTCGATCTGATCCCAGGAGAGCGCCGTCACGCGGCCATCGGGCTCGACGGCGGCCTCCAGCCGCGTGACGCGGTTCGTCGCCGAGACGGAAGCCATCAGATGTTCCAGACGGTCTTCGATCCATTTGACCGGCCGGCCCGAGACACGGGCGGCGACAGCAGCGAGGATCGCATAGACGAACACGCCCTGCTTGACCCCGAAGGAACCGCCCGAATCGGGCGGCGTCCTGAACCGCATCCGGTTGCCCGGCACCTTGAGCGCCAGCGCCACCACCGCATGGATCGAGAACGGCCCCTGGAAATTGGCCGTCACGTCATAGGCGTCCTCGCCTGCATCGTATTCGGCGATCACGCCATAGGTCTCGATGGGCGTGCAGGAATTGCGCGGATAGGATATCTCTACGGCGACCCGGTGCCTGGCCTCGGAAAACGCCTTCTCGGGATCGCCATAGCGGAAGCTTCTTTCGGAAATGCAGTTGCTGCCAAGCGAGGGATGCAGAATCTCGGCCTCTTCCAGAAGGGCCGCCCTCGGGTCCATCACCACCGGCAGGACACCGTAGTCGACCTCGATCAGGTCGAGCGCGTCCTCGGCCAGATAGCGCGTATCGGCCACGACCAGTGCCACCGGCTCACCGACATAACGCACCCGATCGCGCGCCATGGGCCAGCATTCCACATTGGCCTTCACGCCAACGGTCAGGCTGCGGGTCAGGAAAGCGACATCATCGCCGGTGACGACGGCATGGACGCCATCGAGTGCAAGCGCCTTCGAAGCGTCGATGGAACGGATTTCGGCATGGGCGTGGGGGGAACGCAGGATCGCCAAATGCGCCGTGTCGCGGCGGGTTGGCAGGTCATCGATGTAGCGGCCGCGGCCGGTCAGAAGCGCGGCATCCTCCACACGCGGCATCGAACGGCCGACAAGGCCGCCGACAAGGCCGGTGATTTCCTGATTGACGGACATTCACTCCTCCCCGTCCGACATGGACGGCCCTCATGGACGTTCATGCGCAAGGAGGAGTGCGGCGACGATACCGCTAAGTCTTATAACTTACCCTGGAGTCTCAAATTCGCTCGTTCAGGCGGGTAACCCGGCGAAAAATGCTGGGCGACGATCCGGCATGATCGTGGAAGAACCGGGAGAAGTGCGCGGGCACGGAAAAGCCGAGTTTCTCACCGATGGCGGCGAAGGTGTCCTCGCTCTCCACAACCTGCTGAACCGCGCATTCCAGCCTCTGCACATTGAGAAAGACACGCGGGCTGACGCCCGTATTGTTCTCAAACAGACGGAAGAAATGGGCCCGCGACAAGCCGACGTCGCGCGCCAATGCGTTCATGTCGTCCACCTCGCCCGGCGCTTCCTGAATGCGGCGCACGGCCTTCTGGATGCGATAATCCATCATGCGGCCATCGGCGAGGCTGCGGATCGAGTTGGGCAGGCCGCGCCAGGCGGTGAAACGCTCGATGACGGCAATCATCAGCCGGCCGAGGAGCTCCTCGTGCACATGGGCATCCTGCGGGGCGTAGATCATTGTGGAGGCGAGCAGTTCCGTAAGCCGCCTGATCTCGGGAGTGATCGCCCCGACACTGCGGTCGAAGAAATCGGGCGCGTTGCTGGCAGCCCAGTTGGGGCGGAAATGCGCAAGCCAGTGCGGCTCTATGTAAAGCGCGAGGATGACCGTCTTTGGCCGTTCCAGATCGTGTTCATAGGCATGCGGTTCCCAGGCGTTGATCAGGACCGCGCTCTCATCGGTAAGACGCGCTATCCCGTCCTTGACTTGAAACTGGGTGTCGGCGCCCTCGACCTTCAACAGGACATGGCAATGCGGATGCGCGTGGCGCACCAGGGGGCGATCCATATCCAGAAGCGCGACACGCCCAAAGCGGCCTCTGGCAATGCGCAGAGCATCAGACATGGCTATAATTAGCCGGTCATTCGCAGAAAATGCAATTGAAAGCCGCCAAACGGCAGATTCAGGCGCATTTCACGCCTTGAACGGCCCAGACAAGCCTCGATCTTGCAATAATGTTGCAAGCCTGTTTGCCGCAAGCATCATGTCCCGGCCCTGCTTCTCGATCAGGCGCTCGCGCTCTTCCGCGCTTGGGCAATCCGCTATGGCTCGCCAGAAGGCGGAAAGGGTCCTCGCCTGTTCAGCAAGGCTTTCCGCAGTCTTCTGATCGGCAGCGATGCGGAAAAGCCGCGTGGCGGGCGCGCCGCCGATGCCCGCTGGAACATCCGACCCGCCGTCCTCATAACCATCCGGGAGGCTGCCCTTCAAATTGACGATGCGGCGGTCGCGTATGGCCATGAGAATCTGGTTCACCGCCTGCTTTGCGCCTGCCACTCGCGAGGGATGATCCGTGTCGGCGGCGGCATGAGGCAGGAGTTCAAGCCTCCCGCCAAACCGCTCGACCAGCGAGAGATAGGGCAGCATCGGGCCCGAAAGCGCGCCCGTGACGGCATCCTTGAAGAGATCGGCATCGATGGCCGCATGGGCGACCCTGCCTGCCGCCATCGCATCGGCAAGGGCGGCCACATCCATCAGCTCGCCGCGGTCGTAATTGACGAGGACAGCGCCTTCGGCAAGTGCCGCCAGCACCGCCGCATCAACCAGTCCCGCATTGGCGTAGCGGCCCGTCTTTGGGTCGAGATTGCCGAGCCCCACATGCACGGAGAAGACGTGAGCGCCCCGCGCGGCTTCAAGCGGGGTTTCGGCATAGACGAAGCCCTCGGCCTCGATCCATTCGCGATGATGCGGGCGGGCATGAACCGCCACTTCCATGCCGAACGCGCGGGCCAGCCCGGCCAGTTCGCGGCCGATATTGCCGTAACCGACGATGCCGAAGCGCTTGCCCTCCAGCTTCGCCGTCGGCACGTCGCGCAGCTGGCGTCCGGTATCGAAATCGCCTGACTGCACCAGACGGTTCAGGTCTGCGACCGGCAAGTCCGGCAAGACGCGCAGCACCGCCTTCATCGCCATTTGCGCGGTGGCGCGGCTGTTGATACCGGGTGTGTTCATGAGCGGCGCCGTTCCGCCCTCGCCATTTCCCCCGCCCCAGGAATGCGAGCCCATATTGCCGGTGCCCGCGCCGATGCGCACACCGCCAAGGGGAAACACCGTCTCGGCGGGGAGAACCGTGGCCGCGGCAATCACCGCGTCGTAGCGCCCATCGCCAGCTTCCGCGATCAACTCTTCGCGGGAGGACAAATCCGGCAGGTAGAAGAAGTGCACCCGTCCTTCCTCCAGCCTCCCCGCTTCTTCAGGCGAGCCTTCATGGAAAACACCGCCCCGCGCCTCGATATGCGCCCTCACCTCGCCATGATCAGGCTTGCCATCGGCATCGAAAGCCAGCCCGATCAGATCGCAGATCAGGACCCGCGCCGTGCCTGCGCCCGGAAGAATGGCCGAAACCGTCATCTCGCTTGTTTCCCCTTGGCGCATGCGATTCAGAGCAGGCCGAACCACCAGGTGGCAAGTCCCAGAAAGGCGAAGAAGCCGACCACGTCGGTCATTGCCGTCACGAAGACGGCGGAGGCGACGGCCGGATCGGCGCCCACCCGGTCAAGCAAGAGCGGTATGAGAATGCCGGCAAGCGCGGCCACGAACATGTTGATGACCATGGCTGCGGCGATGATGCCGCCCAGATTGGGATCCTGGAACCAGATGGCTGCCACCGCCCCGATGAGGACGGCAAAGATCAGCCCGTTCAGCAGCCCGACGCCCATTTCACGGCGGATGATGCGGCCGGCATTGTAGATATCGATGTCGCGGGTCGCGAGCGCTCGCACCGTCACCGTCATGGTTTGCGATCCGGCATTGCCGCCCATGCCGGCGACGATCGGCATGAGCACGGCAAGCGCCACGATCTTCTCGATCGTTCCATCGAACAGTCCGATCACCGAAGCCGCCAGGAACGCGGTCAGGAGATTGACCATCAGCCAGGGAACACGCGAACGCGCCGCCGCCATCACACGGTCGGACAGTTCCTCGTCGCCGACACCGCCAAGGCGCAGCAGGTCCTCTTCCGCCTCCTGCTGGATGACATCGACGACGTCGTCGATGGTGAGCACGCCGACAAGGCGCTCGTTCTCGTCCACCACGGCCGCGGAAAGCAGGTCATATTTTTCGAAGATCTGCGCCGCCTCTTCCTGGTCCATCGTGGCGGGAATGGCATGGCGCGTCTCGCGCATGATGTCTTCGATCTTCGTCGTGCGGTTGGTGCGCAGGATACGATCGAGGTCGATAGCACCAACCAGCCGGAAGGTGGGATCGATGACGAAAATCTGCGAAAAGCTCTCCGGGAGATTCTGCTCCTCGCGCATGTAATCGATGGTCTGGCCCACGGTCCAAAACGGCGGCACGGCGACGAATTCCGTCTGCATGCGCCGGCCGGCCGTCTCTTCCGGGTAGCCCAGGGAACGGCGCAGCCGCACGCGTTCCGTGAAGGGAAGCTCGGCGAGAATCTCATCCTGGTCAGCCTGATCGAGGTCTTCCAGAATGTAGACCGCGTCATCCGAATCAAGCTGTTCGACGGCGCGCGCCACCTGCCGGTTGGGCAGGTTTTCGAGAATTTCGAGGCGGATCGCCTCGTCCACTTCCGTCAGGGCCGTATAGTCGAAATCGTCGCCCATCAGGACGACGAGCGCCAGACGCTGCTCGGGAAGCAGGGCCTCCAGAAGATCGCCTATCTCGGACTGGTGGAGGGAGCCGACATCCTTCTTGAGCGTCAGCGTGTCCCGGTCGGCGATGGCCGCGCCGATATGGGCAAGGAACGGCGCGGAAACGACGCCATCCTCATCATAAATCCCCATGTCGGGCGCAATGCCCGCATCGGCTCCGGCGTCGGTGTCCAGTCCTTCCGGCTCGCTCAATGGCAACTCCCTGGAACGGAGAACGGGTTTCGGATCGGCTTTCAGCCTCCCCGGCAATATAGAGCCGCAAGCGGCACTGCAACCGGTCGACAAGGCTTTTCGCCGAAGAAATTCAAACCTCGCAGGCCGCGCGGGCCGCACCGGGCCGCACCGGGGGGGAGCGCGCCGGGCGCTTCCTTGCGGCACAAAGCAGCCGACAGGGCTTGCCGGCTGACCTTTCAGGGCTACATCCCTTCAAAAATCCTGTCAGGAGACCCCGATGCCCCGTACCAGAACACTCCTGCCCTTCCTTCTCCTCGTCATGGTAGGGGGGCTCTTCGTCGGCTATGTGACCCGTCCGGGAGAATGGTACGCAGCGCTCGCAAAACCGGCCTTCAATCCACCCAACGCCGTCTTCGCCCCCGTCTGGACCCTGCTCTACATTCTCATCGCGTTTGCCGGCGCCCGCACCCAGGAACGGGCCGCTTCGAGCATGGCCATGCGCGCCTGGTGGCTGCAACTCGTGCTCAACTTCCTGTGGTCGCCCGTATTCTTCGTCGCCCACCAGATTTCTCTGGCGCTTGTGGTCATCCTGGCGCTTCTGGCAACGATTTTCGCCTTCGTCCGCAACCGCTGGAACGCCGACCGGCCCGCAGCCCTGCTCTTCGTGCCCTATGCGGCCTGGGTCGCCTTTGCGGCACTGTTGAACGGGTCGATCCTGCTGCTCAACTGAACACGAATACGGGTGGCGATAAACAGATACGATTACTACATTGTGTATGCATCGGGTGTATGAATCGGGAAATTGCGCGGGTGGCGCTTCGAACGACGGAGCATGAAGATGAAAGTCTTCGCGATAGCGATCTTAACGGCAACGGTCGGCATTCATGCAGCGGCAGCCGACACGATCACCAAGCCGCGCGACAACTGGAACGCCCAGGATCAGCGCGCCGCAGATGCAGCTGAAAGAAGCCAGGAATTGCTTGATCGGGAGCATCAACGCTGGCGCGACCAGCAGCGGGATGTGAAGACGCTCTTGGCCCCGCGCGCCCTCAAACTGGAAGTTCCAATTTACAAACCTCCTTCACAATAGGCCGGAAACATCGGGATTTCCTGAGAAATCCATAGCCGGCTATTGCTTCCGCAGCGTCAACCGTGTTTAATAATCCTAAAGGGAGTTATCTCATTCTTGGGGACTGAGGTGGCTAAAAGCCTTTAGTTGGGGGGACTTGCGCGCTGGCTGAATCATCTCGGCCCCGTTGCGGTCTCGATGTTGAACTAAGGCGCAACGCGCCGTGTATCGAGAGTTGACGCGTGTTATATCTGTACGCGTATATTGGCAGCTGTGTGCTCATACTCGTTGCTGCGGGGCTCGCCGTGCCTTTTTTGGACGATCGGAAGTCCAATTCCCGGCGAGATTGACATGACTTTGCGGTGCACGCTGCTGCACCGGGGCCGTCAGGGCGGCCACCCCGCAATCGCACCAGCTTCCCTCTTGGCCGACGCCTTCATGTGCGCCGGCAATAAACATTGTTTGTCTTATTCCTGTGAATATGGCGGGATAGATCGCGCTCATCGTGACTGCCTCCGGGGTCCTGCATGCGTGAAATCGAACTGAAAGTCCTCATCGGCGCACAGCGCGCCAAAGACCTTGCCGCATTGCTTCCGGGTCTCGACATGATCCGGGGGGAGCCCCGGCAGAACGCGCTTCGCAGCATCTATTTCGATACGCCCGAGGGCGATTTACGGCGTGAGAAGATGGCGCTCAGGCTCCGCCATGATGGCGAGCGCTGGCTGCAAACCGTGAAATGGCGCGGGCAACTGGCCGGCGGCCTTTCCAAGGCCGAGGAAGACGAACAGGAGATTGAGACCGATACGATTTCCTTCGAGGTCATTCAAAACCAGAAATTACGCAAGAAAATCAAAAAGCTGGTTCCTGATCCTCTGATTTTGAATCCGGTCCTTGAGACAAGGATTCAACGTCTTGGTTTCGATGTGGAGTTGAACGGCACAAAAGCCCTTTTGGCGCTCGACAATGGCGAAATCCATGCGGGTGGGAAAAATGCTCCTCTCCACGAATTGGAGATCGAGCTTGTGAATGGCGCCCCGCGCGACCTCTACGAGATTGCCCGATTTCTCCTGCCCGACGGCGGCTTTCGGCCCTCCCGCTATTCCAAGGCCGCTCGCGGCTTCATGCTGCTCGATGAAGGCCTTATCGAGCCACCGGCAAGCCCCCGCAAGGCCTATGCGGTGCCTCTCACCCCGGAAGACAGTTGCGAGGCTGCGTTGCGCGCCATGCTGCGCGAGTGCTTCGATCAGCTTTGCGCCAATATCGAAGCCGTTCAGCTTCTGGACGTGCCAGAGGGGCCGCATCAATTGCGCATTGCCCTGCGCCGCCTGCGCAGCGCCCTCGCCTTCGCCGACGAACCGGGCGAAGGCGAGGACGGTTTCGACCTTGAAAGCCTGCGTGAGGAATGCCGCTGGCTGGGCCGGGAGGTCGGCAGGCTGCGCGACCTCGATGTGATCTGCACACAGATAATCCCGCAAGAGGCCGCCGCCCATCCGGAGGAAACGGGTTTCGAGCCGTTGCGCGCAAGCATAGGCGAACAGGCAGGAGCCGTGCGTGGAATCCTGCGCCTCATTCTCACTGGCCCACGGATTCAGGATCTTCTGATAACCCTTGCCCAATTCATCGAAACGGGACGGCTGACGGACGGTGCCGGCACGGAACGCGGTTTCCCCGACGCCATGGGCAAGGCCCTGCGCAAACGCTGGAAACGGGTCATGCAGCGCGCCGGCAGGATCGACACGCTCGACCTCGAGCAACGCCATGCCCTGCGCAAGGAACTCAAGAAGCTTCGTTACTCCCTTGAATTTTCGGCACCTTTACTGCCCGAGAAAATCACCTCCCGGTTCCTTGGAAAGCTGAGGGCATTGCAGGTGGTGTTCGGCGATCTCAATGATGCAACCATGGTGGAAGCCCTGCTCACCCAGCCGCCGTTCAGGGATATGAAGGACATTTCCACGCAGCGCGCCATCGGTCGCATTCTGGGTGCGCGCCAACACAAGGCGCAGGAGAGCTGGGAACGTGCGCGCGGGCTGTGGAATGCGCTTCTTGCCTGCAAACGTCCCTGGGAGTGAGGAGGCGCGGCGCGACGATCCAGTGCCTTTACACCAGTTGATGCTCCGCGGGGCTTTCCCTGCGAGCGTGGATGCTGCTAGAAAATCCTTGGCGGGTGGACTGCCGTGCGCGCCGCACGGCGACCATCGAAAGGATAGGGAATGAACGAACGTTACGACGCCTATGCGGTCGCGATCATCGTAACCTTCGGGGCGATCATCATCGGGGGGCTGATGGCCGCCGCCATCGCCAGCGGCGAGCAGGACGCATTCATGTTCGCACTTGGTTCGGCCACCGCCGCCTGGGCTGCCGGATATGCCATGTTCTTCGACTGGGCCCGCAGCTTCATGGGATTGATTGCGCTTTCCATCGCCATGGCAATCGCAGCGACGGTCCTTCTCGCCTTTTAAGTTTTCAGGAACGACGCACAGACCGGCAGGGTATCCTGCCATGGAAAGGATGTGGAAGATGGACGCCAAGAAAGCAGACCGCTAGGCCGCAACAGTTTTTCGAATTGTTGCGGCAGTCTGACCGGTTCCCATCTCTTGTCCGGCTCTACAGGCCGCCGCCAAATGCCAATCATTTGAGCGGATTTCATCATGTATTCCCCTAAACAACGGCCCTGGCGCCACAGCCTGCCGGTGGCGCTCGCGTTGCTGGCTCCCTTCAACATTCTTGCCTCGCTTGGCATGGATATCTACCTCCCGGTGGTTCCTGCCATGCCCTCCATCCTCGGAACGACACCGCAGATCGTGCAGCTGACCCTCACGCTCTACATGCTGACATTGGGCGTCGGACAGATCGTCTTCGGACCTTTGTCGGACCGATTCGGCCGCCGCCCCGTGGTTCTGGGAGGCGCGCTTGTCTTCGCGACCGCCTCCCTCTTTCTGGCCATTGCGGTTTCTCCGACTGTTTTTCTTGTCCTGCGCTTCCTTCAGGCGGTCGGCGCATCAGCGGCGCTGGTCGCCGTATTCGCCACCGTGCGAGACGTTTATGGAGATCGCCCCGAGAGCGCGCTCGTCTACAGCCTGATGAACGCCATGCTGTCCTTTGTTCCAGCACTTGGCCCCATCATCGGAGCGATTCTCGCCGAAAATCTGGGCTGGCAGTCGATCTTCGTGGCGCTCGGCATTCCCGCGCTGATCGCCTTCACCATTGCCCTGCCCGCCTGGCACGAAACCCGGCCGGCACAAACCAGGGCCGCGCAGGCGGGGTCGTTTCGCCGGATATTGGGAAGCCCGGCTTTCTGGGCCTACACCGTGGCATTCGGCACGGCGATGGGCACGTTTTTCGTGTTCTTCTCAACCGCGCCGCGCCTCCTCATCGAGCGGGCGGGCTTTTCGCAACTGGGTTTCAGCCTTGCCTTTGCCACGGTTGCCTGTGCGATGATCCTCACCACCCGCTTCGCAAGGACCTGCGTGAATCGCTGGGGAATTTCGGGAAGCGTTTATCGGGGCATGGCCCTGATTGGCGCGGGTTCGGCATTGATTGCGGGCGGGGCATTCATTTTCTCTCCTTCATTCGCCAGCTTCATCGTGCCCATGTGGCTGATCGCGGTGGGAATCGTCTTCACGGGATCCGTGACGGCAAACGGCGCACTGGCTGAATTCAGCGACATTGCGGGAACGGCCGTTGCGCTCCATTTTTGCGTTCAAAGCCTGATTGTGGGCCTTCTTGGGACCTTCTTCGTGCTCAGCCTGGGGAGCGACACAATCTGGCCGCTTGCCGGTTACGGCCTCTGCATGGCCACATTGGCCGCGGCAGCTCTCAAGGGCGTGCAGCGCCTTGGATCACGATCCGGGGCCTGATGATTCTGCGAAACCGGGAGGTTTCCCGCCGGATCCATCCGGTTTCGCATCTTTCCCGCAGCCTCGAACACGCCGGCCAGCAGGCTAGTCGGGGCAGAAACATTCAAGCTGTGAAGAATTTTGCGAAATCGCTCATTGCCGCTCTTGTGTCCCGAAATCCTATTTGCTACATGCCCGGTGCCGGTGCGAACCGGCCTTTCGTTGCGTGCGGTCGTGGCGGAATTGGTAGACGCGCAGCGTTGAGGTCGCTGTGGGGCAACCCGTGGAAGTTCGAGTCTTCTCGACCGCACCATCTCTTTCCCAAATCCTCTGTCTGTCTGCCGCCCACCTGTAGGGCAAGCGTTCGATGGCTGCCTCTCCTTGCATGACAGTTTTTGTCCATGGTGCTGGACCGCGGCGCGGTTAATCGCCATATGTGCGGCTGATGCATTTCGCACTTCGATGAAGCCCTCCGATTTCTGCCGGAATGCCTGAACGCAAAGAGATGAAGCGATCTTCATGGCTTCCCATGGATTGACGGTGCTTCGACATATTTGGAAACGGGACCAGCCATGAGCGAACGCGGCCAGATCGATACCGTTTTCCTGCCTCGCGGTGACCAGCCGCCGGTGGAATGGCGAATCGAACCCGGATTGACCGATTACGAGGCAGCCCTTGCCTTCATGGAAGAACGGGTGGGCCTCATCCGCGAGGGAAAGGCGGGCGAGCTTGTCTGGCTCGTGGAACACCCCCCCCTCTACACCGCCGGAACCAGCGCGCAGAGCGAAGACCTTCTCGATGCCGACCGCTTTCCCGTCTTCAAGGCGGGGCGCGGCGGAGAATACACCTATCACGGCCCCGGCCAGCGCGTGGCCTATGTGATGCTCGACCTGAAAACCAGACGCGAGGACATTCGCGCCTTCGTCGCCGCACTTGAGGACTGGATCATCGCCGCGCTCGCGCGCTTCAACGTCAGGGGCGAGCGCCGCGAAGACCGGGTCGGCGTGTGGGTGGCCCGGCCCGAAAAGCCGCCGCTTCCCGGCGGACTGACCGCTGAAGACAAGATCGCCGCAATCGGCATCCGCATTCGCCGCTGGGTGAGCTTTCACGGGATCGCGGTCAATGTAGAGCCGGAACTGGCTCATTTCGGCGGCATCGTGCCCTGCGGTATAAGCGGGTATGGCGTCACCAGCCTGGTCGATCTCGGCCTGCCGGTGACGATGGAAGATTTCGACCTGGCGCTGAAAAACGCCTTCGAGGAAATTTTCGGTCCCGCCGAACGCCGGTGACGCGGTTGGCGCATAAGCGCCTCCTTACCCTCTCGGCGTTCTCCCCAGATTCGGTCGGTGGCCGGCCTTTCCCGCGGGCCGCAATGTGCTCTACTCCCAGCGCCCCGGCGGATGGCTGCACAAATGGCAGCCCTCCGCAGAGCCTCACGCGCTCCTTCGAACGCGCGAAGCTCTGATCTCTTGTTTCCCGCATCCATGCGGGCGTCAGGCGGTTTCACCTGGCTCCAAACTCTAGCGTTAAGGAGGATCGACAGTGCACTTATCGCAAAATCTGACATCACTTGCTTTCCTGTCCAGTCTGATGCTCGCGGCCGGCAGCGCACTTGCCCAGCAGGCGACAGATGCCCATGCCCCCGAAGCAGCAAGCGGCATGGCCGAAAAAAGCGTCGTTCATGCCAAGACCCACATGGTTGCCGCCGCCAATCCTCTGGCGGCGGAAGCTGGCCTTGAAATCCTGCGCAAGGGTGGCAGCGCGGCGGACGCGCTCATCGCCGTGCAGACTGTCCTTGGCCTTGTAGAGCCGCAATCCTCCGGTATAGGCGGTGGCGCATTCCTCGTCTGGTACGATGCCGCAAGCGGCAAGCTCACCACTTTCGATGGTCGGGAGACAGCACCGGCCGCCGCCACGCCGAAGCTCTTTCTGGACGACAAGGGCGAGCCGTTCGCCTTTTTCGATGCGGTGGTGGGCGGGCGCTCTGTCGGCACACCAGGCGTCGTGCGCCTGATGGAAGCCGTACACAATAAGGCGGGCAAACTCCCCTGGGCCGACACGCTTCAACCGGCCATCAAGCTGGCGCACGAGGGTTTTGCCGTCTCGCCGCGCCTCAATGCCCTGCTCGGCGAGGACAAGGGCAAGCTCGACCAGCAATCCGTGGCGCGCGCGTATTTCTACGATGAGACAGGGGAACCGCTTGCAACCGGCACGGTGCTCAAGAATCCCGACTATGCGCAAACGTTGACGCTCATTGCAGAAAAGGGCGCCGACGGATTCTACTCCGGGCCCGTGGCGGAGAAGATCGTGGCGGCCGTCAAAGCGCATGAGGGCAATCCAGGCCTGCTTTCGCTGGAAGATCTTGCCTCCTACGAGGTCAAGGAAAGGGAGGCTGTATGCGCCCCCTATCGGGGCCTCGATGTCTGCGGCATGGGACCGCCCTCCTCCGGCGCACTGACCATCGGCCAGATTCTCGGCATGGTGTCGCATTACGACCTTGCCGCGCTGGGGCCGGAAGATCCCGAAAGCTGGCGCATCATCGGGGATGCCACGCGTCTGGCCTTCGCCGACCGCGGCCGCTATATGGCCGACGCCGATTTCGTGAAGGTGCCGGGCGGGCTTCTCGACAGCGACTATCTGAAAGACCGCTCCAACCTCATCCGGCGCCCCACAGCGCTTGGCGCAGACGAGGTCAAGGCGGGCACGCCACCATGGGACAAGGCCGAACTGCGCATCGACGGGTTGAACCTCGAGCAGCCTTCCACCTCGCATTTCGTCATTGTGGACGATCAGGGCAACATCGCCTCCATGACCACTTCGGTGGAAAGCGCCTTCGGGTCGCGCCAGATGGCCGCCGGGTTCATCCTCAACAACCAGCTGACCGACTTCTCCTTCTCGCCTGAAGAGGACGGCAAGGCGGTGGCGAACCGGGTCGAGCCCGGCAAGCGGCCGCGCTCCTCCATGTCGCCCACCATCGTCCTGAAGGACGGCAAGCCGGTCTATGCGCTCGGCTCCCCCGGCGGCAGCAACATCATCCCCTATGTGGCCAACACGATCATCGCGCTGGTCGACTGGAAGATGAACATGCAGGAGGCAATCGACCTGCCGCATCTGACAAACCGTTTCGGCACCTATACGCTCGAAGCCGGCACGCCGGCTGAGGCCTTCGAAAAGGATCTTGCCGCGTTCGGCTTCAAGACGACCATTGGAGACCTCAATTCCGGCCTGCACGGCATCGCCATTCTTTCCGGTGAACTGGAAGGGGCTGCCGATCCACGCCGCGAGGGCGTCGCCCTCGGCGACTGAGCCTCACCGGCATTGCAGACGGCGGTGAGCACAGCTTTACCGCCGTCTGCCGCGATAGGCGCTAGCCAGCATCTTCCTATCCCGTGACGAGACGACCCCACCAGCACCAGCTTCCCGAATTTACGAATCGTCAACCCTCTTTCCCCTGCGTCAAGAGGCAGGCCAAGCCTGCCTTGACTTGTGAACATAAATAGAACATAAAGGGTTCATAAAGAGATCAGGAGGGAATTATGACCGATCTGTTTCAGGATGTCGTCTCGCTCGTCGCCGTCAGCTCATTCATCATGGTCGCCGCTGTCTTCATCGGCGCATTCTGATTTTTCGATGCAGTTTGAGACCGCCCTCCCACCGGTGAGGGCGGAAGGGCGGGCCGAAAGGCTGTGGCCCTGGAATATACGCGAAGGGTCATACCGTAGCCGTTCCCCCGGAGCCCGCGGTGAGACTTACGCAGTGCGGGGCCTCCGGCGAACGATCGCTCGGCCCCTCAGATTTTCAGCAGGTCTTCACGTCTTGAAGGGAATGACCTTGCCGCCATCAAGCGTGACCACACGGTCCATGCGAGCGGCAAGCTCATGGTTGTGGGTGGCGATCAGGGCCGCAAGGCCCGACTGGCGCACCAGCGCCTCCAGGGCGTCGAATACGTAGCTCGCCGTGACGGGGTCGAGATTGCCGGTCGGCTCATCGGCAAGCAGAATCCGCGGAGCATTGGCGACGGCGCGGGCAATGGCCACGCGCTGCTGCTCACCGCCCGAGAGCTCGGCCGGCCGATGGCTGGCGCGGTGCCCGACGCGCAGATAATCCAGTAACTGCATGGCGCGGGCGCTCGCTTCGCCCGGCGCCATGCCGGTGATCATTTGCGGCACCATCACGTTCTCTTCGGCCGAGAATTCCGGCAGAAGGTGATGGAACTGGTAGACGAAGCCGATCTCGTTGCGGCGGATGGCGGTGCGCGCGTCGTCGGAAAGGCCGCCGCAATCGCGGCCGCCGACGATCACCTGCCCCGCATCGGGTGCTTCGAGCAATCCTGCAAGATGCAGGAGCGTGGACTTGCCCGCACCGGACGGGGCGACCAGGGCAACCATCTCGCCGCGCTTGAGCGAAAATTCCGCATCCTTCAGAATGGTCAGGCTGCCGCTTCCCTCCCGATAGCTGCGCTCTATTCCCTTCAACTGCAGGATTGGGGCCGTCATCAGTCGTACCTCAGTGCCTTGACCGGATCGAGCCGCGAGGCGCGCCAGGCGGGAAACAGCGTTGCCAGGAAAGACAGGGTCAGCGTCATGACGACCACGGAAACCGTTTCGTCCAGTTCCATTTTCGCAGGCAGCTGGCTCAAAAAGTAGAGTTCGGGATTGAACAGCGTCGTTCCCGACAGCCATGAAAAGAACTGGCGGATCGATTCCACGTTCCAGCAGATCACCACGCCGAGGATCAGCCCCGCGATCGTGCCCGCGATACCGATGGCAGCCCCCGTCATCAGGAAGATGCGCATGATCGCCCCGCTGGTCGCTCCCATGGTGCGCAGGATGGCTATATCGTGCCCCTTGTCCTTAACGAGCATCACCAGGCCTGAGATGATGTTGAGCGATGCGACGAGCACGATCATCGTCAGGATCATGAACATCACATTGCGCTCCACCTGCAGGGCGGAGAAGAAGGTGCTGTTGCGCTGACGCCAGTCGGAAAGCAGGATCGGGCGCTGGGCCGCCTCCTCCACCGCCGGGCGCAACGTGTCCACACCATCGGGATTGTCGACAAAGAGCTCGATCGACTGCACAAGGCCTTCCGCGTTGAAATAAAGCTGCGCTTCCTCCAGCGGCATGTAGATGACGGAGGAATCATATTCCGACATGCCGATCTCGAAAGTGGCGGCAACGGGATAGGACTTGACGCGCGGGGTCGTGCCGAAGGGGGTTATATCGCCCTCCGGTGCCACCAGCGTCATCATGTCGCCGATGGACAGGCCGAGGTTCTGCGCCATGCGCGTGCCGATCACCAGTCCCTCGCCGGCCGCGAAATTCACCATCGAGCCATCGCGGATGTTCTTGGAAACCAGATCGAGGCGCGCTAAATCCTCCGCCCGCACCCCGCGCACAATGGCGCCCGTTCCAGCACCTGACGTACCGGAAACCAGCACCTGTCCCTGGACCATAGGCATCGCCAGCTTGACGCCCGTAACGCCTTCTATCCGCTTGGCGACGGCATCATAGTCGTTGAGCGGCATATCGACCGGCTGGACGATCAAATGGCCGTTCACCCCCAGGATCCGGGTCAGGAGTTCCGCCCGGAATCCGTTCATCACCGCCATCACCACGATCAGCGTGGCAACGCCAAGCATGATGCCCAGAAAGGAAATGATGGCGATGACGGAAACCACGGTCTCCTTGCGCCGCGAACGCAGGTAGCGCCAGGCAACGAGCCTCTCGAAATGCGAGAACGGTCCGGCCCCTTTCGGAGCGGCGTCTCCCGGTGCGGCGGCTGCCCCGGTGGTGGTGGCGTCGCTCATCTCCAAACCTTTCGGATCGTGGCCGGGCCGGGCCGCTTCATCAGGCGGCAGTCCCCACCGGGTTGGCGGCGAGGCGATTGAGGGCGGCTTCAAGCGTCATGGTCTCGCGCTCGCCCGTGGCGCGGTTCTTGATTTCCACCTCGCCATTGGCCACGCCGCGCGGGCCGACGACAAGCTGCCAGGGAAGACCGATCAGATCGGCGGTCGCGAACTTTCCGCCCGCACGCTGGTCGGTGTCGTCATAGAGCACATCCTTGCCGGCTGCCTGCAGCTTCCCGTAAAGCTCTTCGCAAACCCGGTCGCATTCGCCGTCGCCTGCCTTCATGTTGATCAGGCCGATGTCGAAGGGCGCCACGCTCTGCGGCCAGACAATGCCATTCTCATCGTGGCTTGCCTCGATGATGGCCGCCAGAAGACGGCTCGGACCGATGCCGTAAGACCCCATGGACACAAAATGCTCCTTGCCGTCCGGTCCCGTGACCGAAGCGTTCATGGGCTTGGAGTACTTCGTTCCGAAGTGGAAAATATGGCCGACCTCGATACCGCGGGCAGAAACCTTTTCAGTTTCGGGAATGGCCTCCCATGCCGCTTCGTCATGCATCTCGTCGGTCGCCGCATAGGGCGTCGTCCAGGTTTCCACGATGCCGGCCATCTCGCCGTCATCGCCGAAGTTCACATCCGCCGAGGGCACTTTCAGGTCGAGGAATTCCTTGTGGCAGAACACCTCGCTCTCGCCCGTGGAGGCGAGAATGATGAATTCATGCGAAAGGTCACCACCGATGGGGCCGGTATCGGCGCGCATGGGGATCGCCTGGAGCCCCATGCGCGCGAAGGTGCGCAGATAGGCAACGAACATGCGGTTGTAGGCAGCGCGGGCGCCCTCATAGTCCAGATCGAAGGAATAGGCGTCCTTCATCAGAAATTCACGCGAGCGCATCACGCCGAAACGAGGGCGCACCTCATCACGAAACTTCCACTGGATGTGGTAGAGATTGAGCGGCAGATCCTTGTAGGACTTCACGTAGGACCGGAAGATATCGGTCACCATCTCCTCGTTGGTGGGACCGTAAAGCATCTTGCGCTCGTGGCGGTCGGTGATGCGCAGCATCTCCTTGCCATAATCATCGTAGCGGCCGCTCTCCATCCACAGATCGGCCGACTGGATGGTCGGCATGAGGATTTCCTGGGCTCCGGCGCGGTCCTGCTCCTCACGCACGATGGCGCAGACCTTGTCGAGCACGCGCTTGCCGAGTGGCAGCCAGGAGAAGCTGCCCGCGCCCTGCTGGCGGATCATGCCGGCGCGCAACATAAGGCGGTGGGAGACGATCTCCGCCTCACGGGGAGTTTCTTTGAGAATCGGCAGGAAATAGCGCGACAGTCGCATAGACGCATCCATTTGGTCGGCTCACGGAGCCATGATCGGAATCAGAGCCGCAAAACGACCCGAGTGCGGCTTCTTAACCATTTCGCAATGGATTGAAAACCCGCAGGAACACCCTGTTTACGCGCGAGGCCAGACGCCGGAGCGTTGCAGAGCAAGGCCTGCAGCCGTCAACGATAACAAAGCATTTCATATACAATTTTCCTCGTGACAATTCGTCTCAATTTGCTCTATGGTGCGCACCCATAACAAGAAGGTGAAGCTGAAATTCATCTTCATTGCGCGGTCAAAGTCTTGGGAGGATGCGATCCAGGCGCGGTTACTCGCAGCCGCCGACGATGATACGGTAAAGGATCGGACGCGTTGAGTTTAGCAAGGCCTTGAGCCTTGCATTTTTTTTGCGCCAACGGCACCGCACGGTTTCGGGTTTATCGGATAAACTCGTGTACGCTCCCCATCAGGCAGCGCAGGACCTTCTCCCCCTGCCTTGCAGATGCCCGTTGGGCAAAGCGGCCGCTTCGGATTTGCTGATGACAGAAATGGCGGCCTGGCGTGCCATGTGTCCTTTGGAGACACAAAGGACACTCAATCTTCTTGCTTTTTGCGCATTTGTGCGGACGTCGGGTGAAGCCACCTGACCGATATCAATCGTAGCGCGGCACGATACGTGGGATGTCATCGATCGACAGGCCCAGGCCGCGGGTGAGGAAATAGAGTAAACCGAAGACGATCAACGACACGATCGTTGTGCGAATGAGCGCGCGCAGCATATGCGGCCCGCGCGGTGCGCTTGCGGTCGTCCCCAGCGTCACGTCGTCATCCTCGTCCTGGGTACGCAGGCCGAACGGCAGGGTGGCAAAAAGCACCACCCACCAGATGATGAAGAAGACAGCAAAAAGCGAAACCCAGTTCATCGTTCCTCAGACCTGTTCAAGCTCGACCAGCGTTCCGGAAAAATCCTTCGGATGCAGAAAAAGCACCGGCTTTCCATGTGCTCCGGTCTTCGGTTCTCCGTCGCCCAGAACGCGCGCGCCCGAAGCTTTCAGCCGGTCGCGGGCCGCGAGGATGTCGTCCACCTCGTAGCAGACATGGTGCATGCCCCCATCTGGGTTCTTCGCCAGAAAGCCGGCAATGGGCGAAGCCTCGCCCAATGGCTCCAAAAGCTCGACCTTGGTGTTATCCAGTTCGATGAAGACCACCGTCACCCCATGATCGGGCAGCGCCTGCGGCGCAGAGACCGTGGCCCCCAGCGTGTCGCGGTAAAGGGCGCTGGCCCTGGCAAGGTCGGGCACGGCAATGGCCACATGGTTCAAGCGTCCGAGCATGAGGTTATCTCATCTTCTGTGCGGTGACAGGGCTTCCCTGCTTATTGCGTCACGAAGACCGTCACAACGGGCTTTTTGCCCCAGGCAGCATTGGCCGCATTGCGGACGGCGCGGCGCGCGGATTCGGAGACCAGATCGAGGTCCTTGCGGCGCGCGCGCGGAATGCTGCGCACGGCGCCAATCGCCGCCTCGAGCATGATCTCTTCCAGCGGCGTTCCGCTCTCGTCCAGTTCGGCAACGCCTATCGCCACGATATCCGGATCGCCATCCAGTTCGCGGCGTTCGTCGAGAACGATGTTCACGGCCACATGACCGGCATAGGAGAGCTTGCGCCGGTCGCGCAGTCCCACCTCCTGATCCGTTCCAATCAGCCGGCCATCCTTGAAGATGCGCCCATGGGGCACCTCTGCGACGATCTCGGCCTTGCCGGGGGCAAGACGCAGCATGTCGCCATTGCGCACCTGGGCCACATCGGGAATCCCCTCCATGGCGCCGAGCGACCCCTGCGCGACCAGGTGCGCTGCTTCGCCATGCACCGGCACAAGAACCTGCGGACGCGTCCAGTTATACATGCGGCGCAACTCGCTGCGACGCGGGTGGCCGGAAACATGAACCAGCGCATCGCCATCGCCGATGATGCGGATGCCGCGCTCAATGAGCTGGTTCTCGATTTCCAGAATGGCCTTTTCATTACCGGGGATGACGCGGGAGGAGAACACAACCGCATCGCCCGGCGCCAGGCTGACATTGCGCATTTCGTCGCGGGCGAGCTTGGCAAGGGCGGCCCGTCCCTCCCCCTGGCTGCCCGTGCACAGGATCACCACCTTGTCGCGCGGGATCGTCTGGAACTCCTCTTCGTCGAGGAATCCGGGAAGTCCGTCGAGATAACCGAGCTCGGTCGCGACATCGATCACCCGCTTGAGCGAACGGCCAAGCACCAGAACCTCGCGCCCGGCATCACGCGCCGCCTCGGCGATGGAGCGAATGCGCCCGACATTGGAAGAAAAGGTGGTGACGGCCACGCGCCCCTTGGCGGCGGCAATCACTTCGCGAAGTCCCTCGCCGACGGCCTCCTCGGTCGGCGATTCGCCTTCGCGCATGGCATTGGTGGAATCGCATACGAGCGCCAGGACACCGGCATCGCCGAGCGCGCGGAAGCGCGCTTCATCGGTCTTGGGGCCGATGGAGGGTGCCTGATCGATCTTCCAGTCGCCCGTATGAATGACGGTGCCGAGCGGCGTGGTGATCGCCAATGAAACAGGCTCGGGAATGGAATGGGCGACGGCCACCGCCTCGATGCGGAACGGGCCGACCTCGAAGGTCTGCCCCGCCCGGAAAATCTGGACGGGGACCTTCGGCGCGTTGGATTCGGACTGACGCTTGGCTTCCAGAAGCCCCGCAGAAAAAGGCGTCATCCAGACATCGGTCTGAAGGCGCGGCCAGAGGTCGAGCACGGCGCCGTAGTGATCCTCGTGGGCATGGGTGATGATCATGCCGCGCAGATTGTCGATCTCATCCTCGATGAAGCTGATATCGGGCAGGACAAGTTCGACGCCCGGCAGGTCCGGCCCCGGAAAAGTGACGCCGCAGTCGACGATGATCCATTCACGCTTGCCCGCCGGCCCGAAACCGTAAAGGCCGAAATTCATGCCGATCTCGCCGACACCGCCCAGAGGGCAAAAAACCAGTTCGGCCTCTGCGGCCTGTTTGTTGGTGGTGGAACGCGCCATGGGTTCCCTTTCTCTCAATCGTCACGCGCCGATGCGACGGCGCCAAAATGCACGTCGCCGGCGGCGACCCTCAGCAATGAACCATCCGCCTCGCGGATCACGAAGCAGCAGGCTTCGTCAATGGTTTCGAAAACACCGCGAACCACGCGGCCATCAATACGAACGGACACCGGAGCACCGAGACCCGCAGCCCGTTCCAGCCAGCGCTTTCGTATGACTTCCAGGCCGCGCCCACCGTTCCAAAGGCGACTGTTATCGACCCAGGCATCCGAAAGCGCAAGGAAGAGGTCGCCCGCATCCCCCACAAATCCGAGTTTGCGCAGCGAGGTTGCCGGGTAAGGCACTTCCTCGGGATGGGCCACCACATTCACGCCGATACCGACGGCGATGGCAAAACGGCCATTCGGCAACAGCGCCGATTCCAACAGGATGCCCGACAGTTTTGCTCCGTCGGCCAGCACGTCGTTCGGCCATTTGAGCTCGAAACGGCCCGATTTCAGATTGCCGCCATCGGCGGCGACGCCGATGCGGACATTGGGCACAACGGCGGCAAGCGCATCAGAAAGCGCAAGCCCCGCGACAAATCCCAGCGTCGCGGCAGCCGCGGGCTGGAAAGCACCGATCGTCAGAAGCGTAGCCGCCAGATTGCCTGTCGGTGTCACCCATTCGCGGCCACGTCTGCCGCGACCGCTTTCCTGGCGCGAGGCGACGATCCACAGATCGCCCGGATCCCCTTCCCGCACCCGCTCCATGGCGAGTGCGTTGGTCGATCCGACAGTCTCATGGGCTTCCAGCCGGTAGCCCGCGGCGATGGCGGACGGCGCCAGGCGGAAGATCGTCATGCCGTCAGAAAAACGACTTGGCCGCGGCCTCGGCATACCGCCCGACCGGGCCGCCGATCAGGACATAGAAGAGCACGAAGGCGCCCGACAGCAGCATGACAAGGCGCAATTCGCCAGCCATGGGCTGGAAGCCGGCCACCGGCTCGTCGAACCACATGATCTTGATAACACGCAGGTAGTAATAGGCGCTGACGACGGAAGCGAGGACGCCGATCACGGCAAGCGCGTAGAGGTTCGCATCGATGGCGGCGAGGAAGACGTACCATTTTCCCCAGAAGCCCGCGAGCGGCGGAATGCCGGCCAGCGAGAACATCAGGATGGTCATGATGGTCGCCATCATCGGGTTGGTGGCAGACAGGCCCGCCAGATCGTCGATCTGCTCGACATTGCCCTCGTTGCGGCGCATGGCGAGAATGACGGCGAAGGTGCCAAGCGTCATCACCAGATAGATGAGCATGTAGATCGCCACGCCGTGAACGCCGGCTTGCGAATTGGCCGCAAGACCGACCAGTGCATAGCCCATATGGCCGATGGAGGAGTAGGCCATCAGGCGCTTGATGTTGCGCTGACCGATCGCCGCAAAGGCACCGAGCACCATGGAAGCGATGGACACGAAGACAATGATCTGCTGCCAGTCGAGCGCGATCGGCTCGAAGGCGCCCATCGTGACGCGTACCAGAAGCGCCATGGCCGCCATCTTGGGCGCTGCGGCAAAGAAGGCGGTGACCGGGGTCGGCGCGCCTTCATAGACGTCCGGCGTCCACATATGGAACGGCACGGCGGAAATCTTGAAGGCGAGACCGGCAAGAACAAAGACAAGGCCGAAGACGAGGCCCAGTTGACGCTCCGCCCCCGAGAGGGAGGCCGCGATCACGTCGAACCCGGTGTTGCCGGTATAACCATAGACCAGCGAGATGCCGTAGAGCATCATGCCGGACGACAGCGCGCCGAGAACGAAATATTTAAGGCCCGCTTCGGTGGAACGCGCACTGTCACGATTGAAGGCCGCCACCACGTAGAGCGCCAGAGACTGAAGCTCGACGCCGAGATAAAGCGACAGCATGTCGTTGGCCGAGACCATCAGCATCATGCCGAGCGTGGCAAGCATGATGAGGACCGGATACTCGAACTTGTCGAACTTCTCTGCCTTGGCAAAGCCAACCGACATGATGAGCGTGACGACCGAGCCGAGCACGGTCAGGATTTTCATGAAGCGGGCGAAGGCATCGCTCACGAAGGCCCCGCCGAAGGCGCGCCCGTCGGAAGGGAAGATCAGCATCAGCGCGATGACAGCCACCATCAGCGCCACGGCGAGACCGGTAACGGTGCTGTTTGCCCGCGAACCGGAAAAGACGCCGATCATCAAAAGCGCCATGGCGCCCACGGCCAAAAGCAGCTCCGGCATGGCAAGGATCAGGCTTATCGTCAGATCTGGCGTCATTTCATTTCGTCCGTTTACTGTGCGGCTGCCGAAGAGGCCGCTTCCCGCGCAGCATCGGCTGCCAGGGACACATTATTGACAAGCGCTTCGACCGAAACCGCCGTCGCATCGAGAATGGGCGCCGGGTAGACGCCGAAGAAGATGACCAGAACCACGAGGGGGTAGAGGATCAGCTTCTCGCGGGCGGAAAGGTCAAGCAGGCCCTTCAGGCTTTCCTTGGTGAGCGCGCCGAACACCACGCGGCGGTAAAGCCACAGCGCATAGGCCGCCGACAGGATCACGCCGGTTGCAGCAAACAGCGCGATCCAGGTGTTGACCTCGAAAACGGCCAGCAGCGTCAGGAACTCGCCGACGAAGCCGCTGGTCCCCGGCAGGCCGACATTGGCCATGGTGAAGATCATGAACACCGTGGCGTATTTCGGCATGTTGTTGACGAGGCCGCCATAAGCCGCGATCTCGCGGGTGTGCATGCGGTCGTAGATCACGCCGACGCACAGGAACAGCGCGCCGGAAACAAGGCCATGCGAAAGCATCTGGAAGATCGCCCCCTGAACGCCCTGCTGGTTCATCGCGAAGATACCCATGGTCACGAAGCCCATGTGGGCAATCGACGAATAGGCGATCAGCTTCTTGATATCCTCCTGCATCAGCGCAACCAGCGAGGTGTAGATGATGGCGACGACCGAAAGCGTGAAGACCAGCGGCGCCAGATCCATGGAGGCCACCGGGAACATGGGCAGCGAGAAGCGCAGGAAGCCATAGCCGCCCATCTTCAGGAGAATGCCCGCCAGGATGACCGAACCCGCTGTCGGCGCTTCGACGTGCGCGTCCGGAAGCCAGGTGTGAACCGGCCACATGGGCATCTTCACCGCGAAGGACGCGAAGAAGGCGAACCATAGCCAGTACTGCATGCCGACGGGGAAGACATGGGTCAAAAGCGCCGGAATGTCCGTGGTGCCCGCCTGCCAGTACATCGCCATCATCGCGAGCAGCATCAGGACGGAACCGAGCAGCGTGTAGAGGAAGAACTTGAAGCTCGCATAGACGCGCCGCTTGCCGCCCCACACACCGATGATGATGAACATCGGGATCAGGCCCGCCTCGAAGAAGACGTAAAACAGAACGATGTCGAGGGCGCAGAACACGCCGATCATGAGCGTTTCCAGAATCAGGAACGCGATCATGTATTCCTTGACGCGGTGCTCGATGGCTTCCCAGCTTGCCAGGATGCAGAAGGGCATCAGGAAGGTCGTCAGGATGACGAACAGCATCGAAATGCCGTCGACACCCATGTGATAGGAGATGCCGGAACCGAGCCATTCGCTCTTTTCGACCATCTGGAAGCTGGGCGTCGAAGCATCGAAGCCCGCCCAGATGAACAGCGACAGCACAAAGGTGAAGACCGTGGTCAACAGCGCAACGTTGCGGATGTTGCGACGCGCACCGTTGCCGTCTTCCCTGATCAGGAGAATGAGGAAGGCACCTACCAGAGGCAGGAAGGTGACCGTGGAAAGAATGGGCCAGTCGGTCATGGCTTAGAACGTGCCTCCAAGCATCATCCAGGTAACGAGAGCCGCAACGCCGATGAGCATGGCGAAGGCATAGTGATAGAGATAACCGCTCTGCAGCTTGACGATCCGGTTGGTCACATCGACCACGCGGGCCGAGATGCCGTCCGGGCCAAGGCCGTCGATGACGACGCCATCGCCCTTCTTCCAGAGAAAATGGCCAAGACGCTTGGCGGGGCGCACGAACAGGAAGTCGTAGGCCTCATCGAAATACCATTTGTTGAGCAGGAAGGCATAGAGACCGCTGAAGCGGCGCGCCAGCGCCTTCGGACGCTCGGGCGAGCGGATGTAGAAGACCCAGGCCACGTAGAGGCCGAGGAGCATCGCGACGAAGGGCGCGAGCTTCACCCACAGCGGAACGTGGTGGAACTCTTCCAGAATATGGTTTTCCGGCAGAGTGAACAGGGCAGCCTTCCAGAAGTGCTCGTAATCGTGGCCGATGAAGAACTCCTTGAAGGCGACACCCGCGAAGAGAGCGCCGACAGCCAGGATGAACAGCGGAACCAGCATGACGAGCGGCGATTCATGGACGTGATGCATCACATCGGCCGAGGCGCGTGGCTTGCCGTGAAAGGTCATGAAAATCAGGCGCCAGGAATAAAAGCTCGTGAACACCGCAGCAACGGTCAGAAGCACGAAGGCGAAGCCCGAGAAATAGTTCTCTCCGGCGAAGACGCCCTCGATGATCGCATCCTTCGAGAAGAAGCCCGCCGTGCCGATGACCGTCAGCGGAATGCCGACACCGGTCAGCGCGATCGTGCCGATGACCATCATCCAGTAGGTGGTCGGGATCAGCTTGCGAAGGCCGCCCATCTTGCGCATGTCCTGCTCGTCGGAAACGGCATGGATGACCGAGCCCGAGCCGAGGAACAGGAGCGCCTTGAAGAAGGCATGCGTGAAGAGGTGGAAGATCGCCGCGCCGTAAAAGCCCGTTCCGAGCGCCACGAACATATAGCCGAGCTGCGAGCAGGTCGAATAGGCGATAACGCGCTTGATGTCGTTCTGCACGAGGCCGACGGTGGCGGCGAAGAAGGCGGTGAAGGCACCGACGAAGGTGACCACCGTCAACGCCGTGTGCGAGAGCTCGAAGATCGGCGACAGGCGCGCAACCATGAACACGCCAGCCGTCACCATTGTGGCGGCATGAATGAGCGCGGAAACCGGCGTCGGGCCTTCCATGGCGTCAGGCAGCCAGGTGTGCAGCGGCACCTGCGCCGACTTGCCCATGGCCCCCATGAAAAGCAGAAGGCAGATGACCGTGAGTGCGGCCCCCTTGTCGAGCGCGTAGCCGAGGAAGGTCAGAACCACTCCCCCCGTTTCGGCGCCTTCGGCCGGCAGATAGGTGGCCGCATTGGCGAAGATCGTGCTGAAATTCACCGAACCGAACAGCATGAAGAGGCCGAAAATGCCGAGCAGGAACCCAAAGTCGCCGACGCGGTTGACCACGAAGGCCTTCATGGCGGCGGCATTGGCCGAGGGCTTCTTGAACCAGAAGCCGATCAGCAGATAGGACGCCAGGCCCACGCCTTCCCAGCCGAAGAACATCTGGATCAGGTTGTCGGACGTCACCAGCATGAGCATGGCGAATGTGAACAGCGACAGATAGGCAAAGAAGCGCGGCCGATGCGGGTCGTGGTGCATGTAGCCGATGGAGTAGATGTGCACGAGCGCGGAGACCGTGTTGACCACGATCAGCATGACCACGGTCAGCGTATCGATGCGCAGCGCCCAGGACATGTCGAGGCTGCCCGAGGTGATGAAGCGCAGAACCGGCACGGTAAAGGCCTCGCCGCTGCCCATGGCAACCGAGAAGAAGGCCACCCAGGACAGAAGCGCGGCGATAACCATCAGGCCCGAGGTGATGTACTCGGACGCCTTCGCGCCGATCGACCGGCCGAAAAGCCCGGCAATCAGAAATCCGACAAGCGGAAGGAAAACGATCGCGTGATACATAACCCGGCTCTCAGCCCTTCATCATGTTGATGTCTTCGACGGCGATGGTGCCGCGGTTGCGGAAGAAGACGACGAGGATGGCAAGACCGATCGCGGCTTCCGCCGCCGCGACGGTGAGAACGAACAAGGCGAAGACCTGCCCCACCAGATCGCCAAGCACCGAGGAGAAGGCGACGAAGTTCAGGTTCACCGACAGAAGGATCAGCTCCACCGACATCAGGATGACGATGACGTTCTTGCGGTTCAGGAAGATGCCGAACACGCCGAGCGTGAAGAGGATGGCCGATACGGTCAGATAGTGTGCAATGCCGATTTCCAGCATGGTCAGATTCCCTCGCCCGTTTCGACTTTCTTGATCTCGATCGCCGTTTCAGGCGTGCGCGCGACCTGCACGGAGATGTTCTGGCGCTTCACATTGGTCTTATGGCGCAGGGTCAGCACGATGGCGCCGATCATGGCCACCAGAAGCACCATGCCGGCGATCTGGAAAAAGTGGATGTAATCCGTATAGAGGATGTCGCCGAGAGCTGCCGTGTTGTGGCGCACATCGACCGGCGGCGTCGGCTTGGAGATATCGCCGGCAAGCTCGGGCGCAAACGCATAACCGCCAAGCACAATGACCAGCTCCGCCGCCAGGATGATGCCCACCAGCGCGCCGACCGGCGCATATTGCAGCGCGCCGCGCTTCAACTCGGCGAAGTCCACATCCAGCATCATCACGACGAAGAGGAACAGCACCGCCACCGCGCCGACATAGACGACGAGCATGATGAAGGCGAGAAACTCGGCTCCCGTGAGCAGGAAGAGACCGGCCGCATTGAAGAAGGCGACGATCAGAAACAGCACCGAGTGCACGGGATTGCGCGCGGAAATGACCATAAAGGCCGCCGCGACGGTTAGGAAGGCGAAGAGATAGAAGAAGATCGCCTCAAGTCCTGTCAGCATGGTTCCCTCGGTACCCTACTAGCCCTGGCCGGGTCTCGCCCGGCAAAGTGATCGCCCGGCCCCGCCAGGCGACAAATTCGCTTCTGTCAGACGAGGACACCGTCCCCGCCCATGTTTCAAAGTTCACCGATACGGTGCGTCCAAGGCAATGTTGCGCGCCAGTTCCCGCTCCCAGCGGTCGCCATTGGCGAGCAGTTTGTCCTTGTCGTAGTAAAGCTCTTCGCGCGTCTCGGTGGCGAATTCGAAATTCGGTCCCTCGACGATCGCATCCACCGGGCAGGCCTCCTGGCAGAAGCCGCAATAGATGCACTTCACCATGTCGATGTCATAGCGCACGGTGCGGCGGGTGCCGTCGTTGCGGCGCGGGCCGGCCTCGATGGTGATGGCCTGCGCGGGGCAGATCGCCTCGCACAGCTTGCAGGCGATGCAGCGTTCCTCGCCGTTCGGATAACGGCGCAGCGCGTGTTCGCCACGGAAGCGCGGTGAAACCGGCCCCTTCTCATGCGGATAGTTCAGCGTCGGCTTCGGCGCGAAGAACTGGCGCATGGAGAGGAAAACGGCCCCCACGAACTCTTTCAGAAGCAGCGATTTTGCAGCTTGAGCGAGCGCAGACATGACTATTCTCCGGCGCGCGTGTTGAAGGGCAACGACATGATCATGCGAGCCCCGTGATTTTCAGGAACGCCGCAGTCGCGACGACCATGAACAGCGACAGCGGCAGGAACACCTTCCAGCCAAGGCGCATCAGCTGGTCGTAGCGGTAGCGCGGCACGAAGGCCTTCACCAAAGAGAACATGAAGAAGACCATGCACACCTTGAGCACGAACCAGATGATGCCCGGCACCCAGGTGAAGGGTGCGAAGTCGAAGGGCGGCAGCCATCCACCAAGGAAAAGAATGGTGGTAAGCGCGCACATCAGGACGATAGCAACATACTCGCCGAGGAAGAACAGCAGGAACGGCGTCGAGGAATATTCGATCATGTGACCGGCGACCAGTTCCGATTCGGCTTCCACCAGATCGAAGGGCGGACGGTTCGTCTCCGCGAGCGCGGAAATGAAGAACACGATGAACATCGGGAACAGCGCCAGCCAGTTCCAATCGAGGAAGGTGTTCGGCAGGCCGAGCATGGTGCCAAGGCCATCGCCCTGCGCAAGCACAATGTCGGTCAGGTTCAGCGAGCCGACCGTAAGAAGCACCGTCACGATCACGAAGCCGATGGAAACCTCGTAGGAAACCATCTGCGCCGCCGAGCGCAACGCGCCCAGGAAGGGATATTTCGAATTCGAGGCCCAGCCGCCCATGATAACGCCATAGACTTCGAGAGAAGCGATAGCGAAGACATAGAGAATGCCGATATTCACATTGGCGATCGCCCAGCCCTCATCGACCGGGATCACCGCCCAGGAGGCGATGGCGAGCGTCGCGGCCACCACGGGCGCGAGAAGGAAGACGCCCTTGTTGGCGCCTGACGGGATGACCGGCTCCTTGAAGACAAACTTGAACAGGTCGGCGAAGGCCTGAAGCAATCCCCAGGGCCCGACCACGTTCGGACCGCGGCGCAACTGCACCGCCGCCCAGATCTTGCGGTCTGCATATAGGATATAGGCGACGAAGATCAGCAGGACGACGATCAACACCACCGACTTCAGAAGGATCAGAAGCCCCGGAAGGACGTAGGTTGCGAAGAAAGGTTCCATGCGTCTCTACTCGGCCGCCTGTTTCATTTCGCCCCGCGCAAGCGCCGAACATTCGGCCATGACGGCCGAGGCGCGCGCGATCGGATTGGTGAGATAGAAATCCTTCACCGCGGAGGTAAAGGGAGCCTTGGTCAAGCGGCCGCCCAGCTTGGCAGCCTTTTCCACCGCTGCCCCATCGGCCGGCGCAATCGCGTCGATGGCGGCGAAGTGGGGATATTCGGCATAGAGGCCAGCGCGCAGCGCATTCAGCGAATCGAAGGGCAGTTTGTGGCCCAGCACGTCCGAGAGCGCCCGCAGGATCGCCCAGTCCTCCTTGGCCTCGCCGGGAGCGAAACCTGCCCGGTTGGCCATCTGCACGCGGCCCTCGGTGTTCACGAAGGTGGCGGACTTTTCCGTATAGGTGGCGCCCGGCAGGATCACGTCGGCGCGGTGGGCGCCGGCATCGCCATGGGTGCCGATATAGACGGTGAAAGCTTCACCGATCGCGTTCATGTCGATCTCGTCAGCGCCGAGCAGGAAGAGCACATCCATCGCGCCCATCATGCCGGCGACGTCCCTGGCGCCCTTCTCCGGCACGAAGCCGAGGTCGAGGCCGCCGACGCGGCTTGCAGCGGTGTGAAGCACGGCGAAGCCGTTCCACTCGGGCGAAACGGCCTTCACGCTGCCGGCCAGCCTGGCGGCAAGGCCCAGGACCGCGGCGCCGTCCGAACGCGACAGGGCGCCCTGCCCCACGACGATCATCGGACGCTTCGCCTTCTTGAGGACCGATGCGAACTTGTGGGTGCCTTCAGCCAGTTCCTTCAGCGTCTCGGGTCCGGCGCCCAACATCTCGTAATCGTAGCGCAGCTCGCCCATGTCGCCGATGACGCCAATGGGGAAATTGCCCATGCGCCAGCGCTTGCGGATGCGCGCATTCAGCACGGACGCCTCGAAACGCGGATTGGAGCCGACGATCAGCAGCGCATCCGCGTCTTCTATCCCCTCGATCGTGGGGTTGAAAACATAGCTGGCGCGGCCGAGCGAGGGATCGAGTGCTGCGCCGTCCTGGCGGCAATCGAAATTTGCGGACCCAAGCGCCTGCATCAGCTTCTTGAGGGCGAACATCTCCTCGACGCTGGCCAGATCGCCTGCGATGGCGCCGATCTTTTCAGGAGCCGCCTTTGAGACCGCCTTTGAAACCGCGTCGAAGGCTTCCGCCCAGCTTGCCGGCTGGAGGCGACCATTGCGACGCACATAGGGACGGTCAAGGCGCTGCGTGCGCAACCCGTCCCAGATGAAGCGGGTCTTGTCGGAAATCCACTCCTCGTTGACCGCTTCGTTGACGCGCGGCATGACGCGCATCACCTCGCGACCGCGCGTGTCGACACGGATAGCAGAGCCGACGGCATCCATCACATCGATGGATTGCGTCTTGTTCAATTCCCACGGACGCGCCTGAAAAGCGTAGGGCTTCGAGGTCAGCGCGCCGACCGGGCAAAGGTCGATGACATTGCCCTGAAGCTCGGACGTCATGGCCTGCTCGAGATAGGTCGTGATCTCGGCATCCTCGCCTCGACCGATCAGGCCAAGCTCGGAAATGCCCGCGATTTCAGTGGTGAAACGAACACAGCGCGTGCAATGGATGCAGCGCGTCATGATCGTCTTGACGAGCGGCCCTATGTATTTGTCCTCAACCGCGCGCTTGTTCTCGTGGTAGCGGGAAGAATCGACACCGAAGGCCATTGCCTGATCCTGGAGGTCGCATTCGCCCCCCTGGTCGCAGATCGGGCAATCCAGCGGATGGTTGATAAGCAGGAACTCCATCACGCCTTCGCGGGCCTTCTTGACCATCGGCGTGTTGGTGAAGATTTCCGGCGGTTCGCCGTTCGGGCCGGGACGCAGGTCGCGCACGCCCATGGCGCAGGAAGCGGCCGGCTTGGGCGGCCCGCCCTTCACTTCCACGAGACACATGCGGCAGTTGCCGGCAATCGACAGGCGCTCATGGAAGCAGAAGCGCGGCACTTCCGCGCCAGCCTCTTCGGCTGCCTGCAACAGCGTGTAGTGATCGGGTACCTCGATCTCCGTGCCGTCAACTATCAGTTTTGCCATGGTCGCTGTCCGCTTACCTCTCGCCCCTTCCGGAGCAAAACTTGTCTTTTATTCCGCCGCCACGAGCACCGGCCGGGCCTGGTGCGCATTGCGGGTAAATTCGTCGATACGCCGCTCGATCTCCGGCCGGAAATGGCGCACGAGGCCCTGGATCGGCCATGCGGCCGCATCGCCCAGGGCGCAAATCGTGTGGCCTTCCACCTGCTTCGTCACGTCGAGCAGCATGTCGATTTCATGCTTCTGGGCCTGGCCGACAACCAGACGCTCCATCACGCGCCACATCCAGCCCGTGCCCTCGCGGCACGGCGTGCACTGGCCGCAGCTCTCGTGCTTGTAGAAATAGGAGAGCCTGGCGATCGCCTTCACGATGTCGGTCGACTTGTCCATGACGATCACGGCGGCCGTTCCGAGCCCCGAACGCAGGGCGCGCAGGGAATCGAAATCCATCGGCGTGTCGATGATCTCGGCGGCCGGCACCAGCGGCACCGACGAACCGCCCGGAATAACCGCCAGAAGATTGTCCCAGCCACCGCGAATGCCGCCGCAATGGCGCTCGATCAGTTCGCGGAAGGGAATGGACATCTCTTCTTCCACCGTGCACGGGTTTTCCACGTGACCGGAGATGCAGAAGAGCTTGGTGCCCTTGTTGTTCTCGCGCCCGAAGGAAGAGAACCAGGACGCGCCGCGACGCAGAATGGTCGGCGAAACGGCAATGGATTCCACGTTGTTGACCGTGGTCGGGCAACCGTAGAGACCGACATTGGCCGGGAATGGCGGCTTCAGGCGCGGCTGGCCCTTCTTGCCCTCGAGGCTTTCGAGCAGCGCTGTTTCCTCGCCGCAGATATAAGCGCCGGCACCGTGATGGACGAAAACATCCATGTCCCAGCCGCACTTGTTGTTCTTGCCGAGCAGGCCCGCGTCATAGCACTCGTCGATGGCGCGCTGCAGGGCTTCGCGCTCGCGGATGAACTCGCCGCGCACATAGATGTAGGCGGTGTGAGCCCCCATGGCGAAACCGGCGATCAGGCAGCCCTCGACCAGCGTATGCGGGTCGTGGCGCATGATGTCGCGATCCTTGCAGGTGCCAGGCTCCGATTCATCTGCATTGACGACGAGGTAATGCGGACGCTCGCCCTGCTCCTTGGGCATGAAAGACCATTTGAGGCCGGTCGGGAAGCCCGCACCGCCGCGGCCGCGCAGGCCCGAGGCCTTCATCTCGTTGATGATCCAGTCACGCCCCTTGTCGATCAGCCCCTTGGTGTTGTCCCAGTGGCCGCGCGCCATGGCGCCCTTCAGCGACCGGTCGAACTGACCGTAGATATTGGTAAAGATGCGGTCCTTGTCAGCTAGCATGGCTTACGTCCCTTACCGCGGCTTCTTGCCGAAGACTTTGATGTATTCGGCTTCGCCGCCCTTGGCGAGCGCCTTGGCCTGCTTGACCCAGTCCTCGCGCTCGATGCGGCCGTGGAATCTCAGATACCCGTCGACCCATTCGCGCTCGGCCTTCTTCCAGGCAGAGACCTGGGCGAAGGTGAAGATGCCCAGATCGTGCAAAATACCCTCGATCTTGGGCCCTACGCCGGAAATCATCTTGAGATCGTCGGGCGCGACCGGCCGGGCAATGCCCTGCGGGCGGTTGTTGTCCTCAAGGGAAGGCTTTGCAGACTTTGCCGCAGCAGCCTTCGCAGGAGCAGCCTTCGCAGGGGCGGCCTTTGCGGGCGCCTTGCGGGCCGTGGCCTTGCGGGCGGTTGCGCCATCGGCCTTCACAGGCGACGGGGACGCGACGGCCTTCGCGGTCTCGATGGCATCCGTCTTTGGCTTTGCCGCCTTGGAGGGGGGAACCTTTGCGCCGCTCGCCTTGGCAGCGACAGCCCCCGAAGCCTTGCCGCGTCCTTTGCCGGTGACAGCCTTCTCGTCGGTCAGCGCGGTCAATCCGCCCTTCGGAGCGGAATAGATGCGGTCGATCTGCGGGCCCGGCTTGACGGTGTCGCCCTTGCCGGCCTCGAAGGCATCAATGATCTCGGAGAGGCGCTCGGGCGTCAGGTCCTCATAGCTGTCCTTGAAGATCATGACCATCGGCGCGTTCACGCAGGCGCCCTGGCATTCGACCTCTTCCCAGGACAGCGTGCCGCCCTCGTTCAGATGGAAGGGTTCGGGGTGAATCTTGCTCTTGCACAGGTCGATCAGTTCGCCCGCACCGCGCAGCATGCACGGCGTTGTCCCGCAGACCTGCACATGAGCGCGGGTGCCAACGGGCGCTAACTGGAACTGGGTATAGAAAGTCGCCACTTCCAGAACGCGGATCAGCGGCATGTTCAGCATGTCGGCCACATGCTCGATGGCCGCGCGCGTGACCCAGCCTTCCTGCTCCTGCGCCAGCATGAGCAGCGGGATCACGGCAGATTGCTCGCGACCCTTGGGGTATTTCTTGATCCAGCGCTTCACCTCCCCGCTCATGGAGCGGGAGAAGGCGAAGGAAGCGGGCTGGACGGCTTCGTCTGCGAGACGGCGGACTGACATTTATCTGTCTACCTCACCAAACACGATATCGAGGGAGCCAAGAATGGCGGCGACGTCGGCCAGAAGGTGACCGCGGCACAGGAAATCCATGGCCTGGAGATGGGCGAAGCCCGGAGCGCGCAACTTGCAGCGATAGGGCTTGTTGGAACCGTCGGAGACGAGATAGACGCCGAATTCGCCCTTGGGCGCCTCGACGGCCGCATAAACCTCACCCTCGGGCACGTGATAACCTTCGGTGTAAAGCTTGAAGTGATGGATCAGCGCTTCCATCGAGCGCTTCATCTCGCCGCGCTTGGGCGGAACGACCTTGCCGTCCATATTGGAAACGGGGCCGACGCGCTCCTTGCCGAGAAGAAGCTCGACGCACTGGCGCATGATCTTCGCCGACTGGCGCATTTCTTCCATGCGGATCAGATAGCGGTCGTAACAGTCACCGTTCTTGCCGACCGGAATGTCAAAATCCATTTCCGGGTAGCACTCGTAGGGCTGGCTCTTGCGCAGGTCCCAGGCAGCACCCGAACCGCGCACCATGACGCCGGAGAAGCCCCAGGCCCATGCCTCTTCCAGCGTCACCACGCCGATATCGACATTGCGCTGCTTGAAGATGCGGTTGCCCGTCAGCAATTGATCGAGATTGTCGACGGTCTTGAGGAACGGATCGATCCACTTCCCGATATCCTCGACCAGCTTTTCAGGCAGGTCCTGATGAACACCGCCGGGGCGGAAATAAGCCGCGTGCATGCGCGCGCCGCAGGCACGCTCATAAAACACCATCAGCTTCTCGCGTTCCTCGAAGCCCCACAGCGGCGGGGTGAGCGCGCCCACGTCCAGAGCCTGCGTGGTCACGTTGAGGAGATGGTTCAGGATACGGCCGATCTCCGAATAGAGAACACGGATAAGCTGGCCGCGCTTGGGAACATCGATGCCGATCAGACGCTCGACGCCGAGCGCGAAAGCATGCTCCTGATTCATGGGCGCGACATAGTCGAGCCGGTCGAAATAGGGAATGGCCTGCAGATAGGTCTTCTGCTCGATCAGCTTCTCGGTGCCGCGATGCAGGAGGCCGATATGCGGATCGACGCGTTCCACCACCTCGCCGTCGAGCTCCAGCACCAGGCGCAGAACGCCGTGGGCGGCCGGATGCTGCGGGCCGAAGTTGATGTTGAAATTGCGGACGGATGTTTCAGGCATATGACGCGGCCCAACCTCTAGTCTTTCGCCTTCTCATCGCCCGGCAGCACGTAATCCGTGCCTTCCCAGGGCGAGAGAAAATCGAAATTGCGGAATTCCTGCCTGAGCTCGACCGGCTCGTAGACGACACGCTTGAGATCGTCATCGTAGCGAACCTCGACGAAGCCCGTGACCGGGAAATCCTTGCGCAGCGGATGCCCTTCGAAACCATAGTCCGTCAGAATGCGACGCAGGTCCGGATGGCCCGTGAAAAGGACGCCGTAAAGATCGTAGATCTCGCGCTCGAACCAGTCGGCGGCGGGGAAAACCTCGACGGCCGACGGAACCGGCGTGTCCTCATCCGTCGACAGCTTGACGCGCACGCGCTGGTTCTGCCGCGGCGACAGAAGATGATAGACCACCTCGAAACGCTTCTCGCGGGCCGGATAATCGACACCCGAGATGTCGATGAAGGCGTAAAACTGACACTGGACGTCGTTCTTCAGGAAATTGAGCACATCCACGATGTCGCCCGCCTCGACCAGGAAGGTCAGTTCGCCATAGGCGACCATCGCATCCTGAATCTGCGCGTCGAGCTTTTCCGTGACGTAAGCCGCCAGGTCCTTCAGCGCTTCGCTCATATCCGCCTCTATCGTTCGATCGTGCCGGTGCGCCGGATCTTCTTCTGCAGGAGAAGAATGCCGTAAAGCAGCGCTTCCGCGGTGGGCGGGCAGCCGGGCACGTAGATGTCGACGGGCACGACGCGATCGCAGCCGCGCACCACCGAATAGGAATAATGATAATAGCCGCCGCCATTGGCGCAGGAGCCCATGGAGATGACATAGCGCGGCTCGGGCATCTGGTCATAGACCTTGCGCAGGGCCGGCGCCATCTTGTTGGTCAGCGTGCCGGCCACGATCATCACATCGGACTGGCGTGGCGAGGCGCGCGGGGCGATGCCGAACCGCTCCGCATCGTAGCGCGGCATGGAAATGTGCATCATCTCGACGGCGCAGCAGGCAAGGCCGAAGGTCATCCACATCAGTGAGCCGGTACGCGCCCAGGTGATCAGCGCCTCCGAGGAGGTGACCAGAAACCCCTTATCGGAAAGCTCGTTGTTGAGCCCCGTGTAAAACGGATCATCCGCACCAACCGGATTGCCGGTGCGGGGATCGATGAGCCCCTTGGGCTCGGGTGCTATGAGCGTGCTGCCCTGGTTCAATCCCATTCCAGCGCTCCCTTCTTCCATTCATAGATGAAGCCGATGGTCAGAACACCGAGGAAGACCATCATGGACCAGAAACCCAGCCAGCCGATTTCGCCGAAGGAAACGGCCCAGGGGAAAAGGAAGGCAACTTCCAGATCGAAAATGATGAACAAAATAGCGACCAGATAGAAACGCACGTCGAATTTCATGCGCGCATCGTCAAAGGCGTTGAACCCGCACTCATAGGCCGACAGCTTTTCGGGATCCGGATTGCGGTAGGCAACAAGAAATGGCGCCACCACAAGCGCGAGCGCCACGACCAGCGCGACGCCGATGAAGATCACGATAGGCAGGTATGAACTCAGAAGCTCATTCATGGTCCGACTTTCCGTTGCCCGCCGCGGGCGAGGCTGCGTATCAAGGCCCGAGACCGGCCTTTGCGCTCTTCAGCCGAGGCGGCAAGGCTGGCTCATGTTGCAACGCGGCGAGGGTTAGCGCAGGGCGCTTGGCGACGCAAGTCAAACCTTGGCGAGATTACGGCATTGTGCGTCGCTTAGTCACTGAATGACGCAAATAATGCCTTTCGACACCCCCTGCGCGCAGCATGTTTTCACATCACACACGCCCCCGCAGAACGTTTTATCCACTGTCAGGAGACTCACGCAACCGCATTCGAAACGGGTGGCACCGCTCGGCGGCAGCGGTTAACTCTCATTGAAGGAAGCGCGACAGGAGAGGCCCGAACCGATGCGAGCAGACCGTTTGACACCCTCCGAGGTGCGGCGAATTGCCCTTGGCGCTCAAGGATTTGCCGACAGGCGGCCCGGTTCGCAGGTCGGGCGCAATCACCTGCGACGCGCCATCGAACGCACGGGGCTGTTGCAGATCGATTCCGTGAACGTGATTGCACGCGCCCATCTCATGCCGCTCTTCTCGCGGCTTGGCCCCTACCCGATCGATCTCCTCGATCGCGCACAGGGCCGCAAGCCGCGCTTGCTGTTCGAATATTGGGCTCATGAAGCCTCGCTTCTGCCGGTGGAGATGCAGCCGCTGTTTCGCTGGCGCATGCAGCGGGCGGAGCGCGGCGAAGGTATCTACAAGGAGCTTGCTCATTTTGCGCGAACGCGCAGCGATTTCATCGAAGCACTCTTCCGGGAAGTTGAAATGCGCGGCCCCCTCGCCGCCTCAGATTTCGAGGGAGAAAAGGGCAGCGGCGGCTGGTGGGGATGGAGCGACACCAAACGCGCCCTGGAATGGCTGTTCTGGGCCGGCCGGATCACCACCCATTCACGCAGACCCAGCTTCGAGCGTCTTTACGACATACCGGAGCGGGTGCTGCCTGCCTCGGTGCTCGATACCCCCACGCCTTCGACCGAAGAGGCCCATCGCAGCCTCCTTGCCCTTGCCGCCCATTCGCTCGGTGTGGCGAGCGAGCAGGACCTGCGCGACTATCATCGGCTTTCGGCGAGCGACGCAGCGCCGCGCATTCCCGAACTGGTGGAGGACGGCACCCTCATACCCGTCGAGATCAAAGGCTGGCGCCAGCAGGCTTATCTGCACCGTGATGCCCGTCTTCCCCGGAGGATCGAGCGCTCGGCATTGCTTGCCCCGTTCGACCCGGTCGTCTGGGAACGATCGCGCGCAGAGCGTATCTTCGGATTCCGCTACAGGATTGAAATCTACACGCCCGCACACAAACGCGTTCACGGCTATTATGTGCTGCCCTTCCTGCTCGGAGACAGGATCGCAGCCCGCCTTGACCTGAAGGCGGATCGTGCGGGACGCAAGCTTCTCGTCCAGTCGGCCCATCGCGAGAACGGCGCGCCGGCACATATGATTGAGGCCCTGGCGCAAAATCTCGCAGCAATGTGCGCGTGGCTCGGCCTCGATCATATCGAGGTGAAAGGACAGGGCGAATTCGACAAAATACTGCGGACTCATCTGGCAAGCTGATTCCGGCAGACGGACGGATTGGCGAAAAAGACGGGGCGAATTTGCCTGTAGCTTTTGATTCAGGAACAAATTCAGAAAAAAATTTTCCCGAATACAGGCCGCTTTTCTCCCGCAGCAGGAACGAATGCTTTTTCAGAAAGACGGATGTACCAGTTTTTTTTCTTTGTGAACTTCAATCCAAAGATGCAAGGCCTGCAAGGCTTGATTCTCAAGGTTATTCGGCAATTTTCAGACCGCTTATGCAAATATAAAATATCTATTGCAACACCATAAGTTGTTGTATAAGGTCATCCTCAACGATTATCTTAGGTTGATTAGAAATAATTTTTGTAACCTTTGATTGCATCAATTGTATCTACAAGTCTAATTTCCAGTTTATACTTTTTTTATGTCTCCTCCTGAATCCTTCTCTCAGGGCTTGGGAGTATGTGTTGTGAGAAGGAAATCCCTCTTCAGTTTTATCCGCAGGACAGACGGTGCGGCGGCACTTGAATTTGCCATCATTGCCCCTGTCTTCTTCATGAGCGTCTTTTCGATGATTGCCTATGGCATCTATCTGGGAGCCGCCCATTCCGTTCAACAATTGAGTGCCGATGCGGCGCGAGCCGCGGTTGCCGGCCTATCGCTGACCGAGCGGCAATATCTGGCGCGCAACTACATTCAGCAGTCGACGCTCAGACACCCGTTTATCAATCCGCAAAAACTCAGCGTATTGACCACCGACGACCCGGCAAATCCCGGACAGTTCACCGTTACGCTATCCTACAACGCCGAGGACCTGCCCATCTGGTCGCTCTACGCGTTCACCATGCCCGATAAGGAAATCAAGGGCTTCTCGACAATCCGGCTGGGAGGGATCTGACATGATGTCCCGTGTCCCGAAAGCCCTCGGCAAACTCGTTGCCGACCGCAGCGCCAATACAGCGACACTCTTCGCCTTGTTCATGCCGATCATGATCGGTTGCCTGGCGCTCGGCGTGGACTACGGCAATCTTACGCTTCAGCAGCGCAAGCTTCAAAAGACTGCGGATCTTGCATCGATCATCGCAGCCGCCGACATCAAGAACGCGGAAATGGCCGTTGCGGAATTCTTCGCATTGAACAACGAGAAAATTGCCGTTGAAACAAGCAACGGCCTTCTTCTCGGAAAAAATCTTATCCCACGCGAAGAATATATCGCCGATGCGAAAGGCGGTATCGCTCACCTTATACTTGGCCGCTACACTGCCGATCCCTCGATCGAAACAAATATGCGGTTCGTCGCCATGAACACATCGCCGGATGCGGCCAAGGTCACGATCCGCAAGGAGGGAGATCTTTATTTCGGCAAGATGTTCAGCTCCGCACCGGAACTGAGCGCGGTGGGAACCTCATCAGCGGAAAAGCTGGCGGGCTTCTCGGTGGGGTCGCGTCTGGCCAGCCTCGACGGGGGAATCCTCAACAATCTCCTCGGCGCCATGCTCGGCACCACCGTGTCGCTCAAGGTCATGGATTACGAAGCACTGCTCGATGCCGATGTGAATGTCTTGTCCTTCATCAATGTGCTGGCAACGCGGCTGAACCTGACCGCCCTCACCTATGATGAAATCCTGGCGACGGACCTGACGCTTCCGCAGCTCCTGTCGTCGATGCGCCTGACGAGCGGCGTGCCGCCAACCGTGCAGACGGTTTTGCGCACGCTTGAGACCATCACCTCGAAGGACAACCGCACCTTCAAGCTGGAACAGCTTTTGAACCTCGATCCAAAGGGGCCGCTGACGATCGCCACGGACGCTCCCTGGGACATGAAAATCGGCGCGCTGGAGATGGTGACGGCGGCGGTGGCGCTTTCCAACGGCACCAACCAGATAAGCATCAATACCGGGCTCAATCTTCCCGGACTGGCTGGCGTCAAGCTCAACATCGCCATCGGCGAGCCGCCGGTCGGCACGCCCAGCCATGCACTCGCCCCGATCGGAACCGCCGTGCGCACAGCCCAGACACGGCTGACGCTGGAGGTGAGCATTGACGGCCTCCAACTCCTGGCCGGCACCAAGATCCGCCTTCCCCTCTACGTGGAAGTCGCCCATGCGGAGGCGCGCATTGCAGACATCCAGTGCAGCAACAGCTCCAAGAACAGCGGCACCGTGGCTATCGACGCAGTGCCGGGGGTGCTCGAACTCGCCATCGGCAATGTTAACCCTGCGGTTCTGTCGAATTTCTCGGACGATGCACGCGTGACAAAGGCCGAGCTGGTGAACGCGGCCGGTCTCGTGAGGATTTCGGGAATGGCCCACACAGAGGCCAAGAACCTTTCGATCTCGCGTTTAAATTTCTCAAGCTCAGATATTTCGCAGGCACGCGTCAAATCAGTCTCGACGAGGGATATACTGAGCTCGACCACTTCGACGCTCATCAACAATCTCGATCTGGATGTGAAGGTGCTGACGCTGTCTCTGGGGCTTGAGCCGCTACTCAAGGCCGCACTCTCGGCGACACTGGCAAATGTCACCGCCCCGATCGATGCGCTCCTCTACAATGTGCTGGCGCTCGTGGGCGTCAAGGTCGGCGAGGCGGATGTCCGTGTGACGGGCGTAAGCTGCCAGCGGCCCGTTCTGGTTCAGTAGCAGCAGGCTGGTTCAGCAACAGCAGGTCCGCAACTCATGCCCCCCACCCTCGCGCGGGGGGCTTTTTTCTTTGCCCTGGATCGAGGATGGAGGCTTCGATTTTCAATCCGCTACGAGATCAATACGCGGATGCTCGCCGAATATCTCCATGATCGTGTCGAAATAGGTCGAGCCTGAACCATCGTCGAGCGCTGCGAGCTCTTCTGCCATGCGCCGGGCGTCATAAATCTGCGGCTGCTGCAGCTTCTGATGCAGATGGGCGCGGGTTACCTCGGCACCAAGCGCATGCCGGCTCTTTTCCATATCGCGCCAAATGACCCTTGCGGGCTCTCCAGCCTTGAGCGCGCCAATGCCGCCGTAAAGCAGATCGCTGAATGCATCCAGACTGGCGCCGAGCTTCCAATCCTCGCCTGCCATGAAGACACGGTTGATCTCATCATAGAATGACTGGATGTCGCGGATGGCGCCGCCTTCTATCGTGAATGTCGCAATCATTTCCGGTTCTCCGGCTTTCGGTCTCTCCGGGGCGAATCACGGAACACCTGATTCGGCATATCTTGCGACATGACGTGAAGAAAAATCGCGTCATCGCTGAAAATCATGGGAATTTCTTGAAATGCCTTTTCGGCTTTTGCGCTGGCCACTTTTCAAGGCTTGAAAAGTGGCGCGAGTGACGGGGCTCGAACCCGCGACCTCCGGCGTGACAGGCCGGCACTCTAACCAACTGAGCTACACCCGCGCTTGAGGCGTTGCGCCGAAGCAGCAACGCGTCGTTGGGCGGTGAATTAGGCGGTTCTTGAGGTGCTGTCAAGCAGGGTTCGCACGCTTTATCAGACTTTGTTGCGATTAGTTTGAATGGCCCTGTGGAAACCGATTTTCGCTTGCGATCAGGACGCGAACACCCTAAACGAACCGCTTGGAATGGGCGATTAGCTCAGCTGGTAGAGCGCTTCGTTTACACCGAAGATGTCGGGAGTTCGAGTCTCTCATCGCCCACCATTCCCCTCCCCATATCATGCATGCCGGATAGCGAAGGCCACGCCCGCCGTTTTTTTCCGACACGCGTCTCAGACCTTGAGTTTTTACCGTTGTCCGTGTGAAGTGTCAGGCATACGGGTGGGACCGGGGATGAAACATCAATCGAGGCTTTGCACAGTCAACAGCCTGTGGATCGGGCCAAGACTGGAGGCGCTGCACGCCGCATGTCTGAACTCCTTCCTGCGCCATGGGCACAGGGTGGTCCTGCATGTGTATGAGCCACCGGAGGACGTGCCGGCGGGGGTGGAGCTTTGCGATGCAGCCCGCCTCATGAAGCCCGAAGAGCTGCGTCGGGATCGCTGGAAACAAAGCTACGCGCTTTCCTCCGACATCTATCGCTACCGCCTTTTGCGGGCCGATATGGGAGCTTGGGTCGATACGGACGTCTTTTGCGTGCGCCCCCTGCCCGAGAAGGAATATCTCTTCGGATGGGAAAACGACACCAGCATCAATGGCGCCGTTCTCAAAATGCCAGCGCAATGTTCCTTGCTGGAAGCGCTTTGCCAGGCGGCGGAAGATCCTGCCTTTATCCCGTACTGGCTCAAGCCACGCCGGCAGGCAAAGCTCCGCTGGCGCAAGCGTCTGGGGATTGCAAAACCGGTGACACAGATGCCATGGGGCACGATCGGCCCCAGGCTGCTAACGCATCTGGTTGCGGAAATGGGGCTTGGCGACCAGGCCCTGCCGATCGATTTCTTTTACCCGCTCTCCTACGGCAATACCAACCTCCTGTTCGAGCCCGGCCTATCGCTGGAGGACATCACCACGCACCGCACGGTTGCCGTCCATCTGTGGAACTCGCTGCTCAGGAAGTCTTCCGTACCGGCACGGTCTCCATTGGCTGAAATCATAGGCCTACCGGACGACCAGTCGGGATGATCCGGTAGCCAAGGCAGCTTAGGGTCGCTTTGAAAGCACCCGACACCCCGCATCAAAAGAAAACGCCGCGCATTCACTTGAACGCACGGCGTTTTCCTTGCAGCCTGCCGCATGGATGCGGAATGACAAGCGCGCGGAACGAAACAGCGTTTCCCTGAAACGATGAACCTGCCTAAAGCATGTCGCGTTCAACTGACCTCAGTTGAACGATAGCGCACATGCGACGAGATAAGAACAAAAGTGCGGCTCAACTGAATCCCATAAAATGCGCCGCGCTTTAGTCGATATCCTCGACCTCGGCTCCCGCAGCGCCTTCGATGCGCAGGGAAAGCGAAGCTTCCATGAACGTATCCAGATCGCCATCCAGCACGTCTTGCGGGCTGGTGCTTTCCACACCCGTGCGCAAATCCTTCACGAGCTGATAGGGCTGAAGCACGTAGGAGCGGATCTGGTGGCCCCAGCCGATGTCGGTCTTGCTTGCTTCAGTCGCGCTGGCAGCTTCCTCACGCTTCTTCAGCTCTTCCTCATAGAGGCGCGAGCGCAGCATTTCCCATGCGGTGGCACGGTTCTTGTGCTGCGAGCGCTCCTTCTGACACTGCACGACGATGCCGGAGGGTATATGCGTGATGCGCACGGCCGAATCGGTCGTATTGACGTGCTGACCGCCCGCGCCCGAGGCGCGGTAGGTGTCGATGCGCACTTCCGATTCGGGAATATCGATCTCGATCGTGTCGTCGACCACCGGATATACCCACGCGCTGGCGAATGAGGTGTGGCGGCGGGCATTGCTGTCGAAAGGCGAAATGCGCACGAGACGATGCACGCCCGATTCCGTTTTCAGCCAGCCATAGGCATTGCGCCCCTTGATGAGAAGCGTCGCGGACTTGATGCCGGCTTCTTCGCCGTCATGCATTTCCAGCACTTCCACCTTCATGCCGTGGCGTTCGGCCCAGCGCGTGTACATGCGCAGCAGCATCTGGGCCCAGTCCTGGCTCTCCGTACCGCCGGCGCCCGCATGGACCTCCAGATAGGTGTCGTTGCCATCCGCCTCGCCGGAAAGCAGCGTTTCCACCTGACGCGCCGCGACATCCTCGCTCAGCGCCTTCAGCGCCGCTTCAGCCTCGCGCACGACACCGTCATCGCCCTCTTCCTCGCCGAGTTCGATCAGCCCGACATTGTCCTCGAGCGCGGCAGACAGGCTGCGCACGGCATTGATTCCGTCATCCAGCATCTGCCGTTCGCGCATGAGCTTCTGGGCTTCCTGCGGATCGTTCCACAGATCGCCCTCTTCGGCGCGGGCATTGAGATAGTCGAGTCGCTTTACCGCCTCATCCCAGTCAAAGATGCCTCCTCAGCAGGGTTATGGCCTGCTTGATTTCGTCGACAAGATTTTCGGTTTCCGCACGCATGGCAGATCAACACCCCGGATTGAAAGGATTGCTTTGGGTCAGACCCTGTGAATCGGATCGGAACATAAGAGGCATGCCCACCGCTGTAAAGCAGGCATGCCGAAGGTGAAGCGGCCAGTCAGTAGAGCCCGCCGGCGCCGGAACTGATGGCGCGGTTGGCCTGCGGAGAGATGGCGCGCGGCCCGCCCTGGCCTTGCAGGTCTTCCATGCCGATCACCCAGTAGCTGTCGGCCGGGCCTGTTCCGGGCTTGAAGGCTTCCATGATCACGCCAGGCTGCCCCGCGGAGGCCTGCATGCCGGTCTTGCGGTCGATCGGGATGAGCTTCATGCCCTCGGGGACCTGGAAGTCGACCGGGCGCATATCCTTCAGCGCATTGGCCATGAAATCCTTGAAGATCGGCGCTGCAAGGCCGCCACCCGTCGAGCCATGCCCCATCGGACGCGGCGTATCGAAGCCCATGAAGACGCCAACCACGATGTCGGGCGTATAGCCGATGAACCAGGCGTCCTTTTCATCGTTTGTGGTCCCGGTCTTGCCGGCGATCGGACGTCCGAGTTCAGAAACCGTCACCGCGGTGCCGCGCTGAACCACGCCCTGCATCATGGAGGTGATCTGGTAGGCGGTCATCGGATCGAGCACCTGCTCGGCATCGTCGACGATCTCCGGTTCGGCCTGCCCTTCCCAATCGGGAGCGACGCAGCCCTCGCATTCGCGGCGATCATGCTTGTAGACGGTCTTGCCGTAGCGGTCCTGGATGCGGTCAATCAGGGATGGCGTGATCTGCTTGCCACCATTGGCGAAGACCGCATAGGCCGAAACCATGCGCATGACGGTGGTTTCGCCGGACCCCAGGGACATGGCGAGCACGGGCAACATCTTGTCGTAGATGCCGAAGTGCTCGGCATATTCGGCAACGAGGTTCATCCCCATGTCCTTCGCCAGACGCACGGTCATCAGGTTGCGCGAACGCTCGATGCCGGCGCGCAGCGTCGAGGGGCCGGCGGACTTGCCGCCGTAATTCTTCGGCTCCCAGACACTGTTGCCCACCTGGATGGAGATGGGTGCATCAAGCACCACGGAGGCCGGCGTATAGCCGTTGTCGAGCGCGGCGGCATAGACGACGGGCTTGAAGGAAGATCCCGGCTGGCGATAGGCCTGCGTCGCGCGGTTGAACTGGGATTCGGCGTAGGAAAATCCGCCAACCATCGCCAGTACGCGGCCCGTATGCGGGTCCATGGCCACCAGCGCCCCTTCGATCTCGGGCGGCTGGCGAAGCTGCCAGGAGCGTTCGGTATCCTTCTTCTTCTCGACGAAGACCACGTCGCCGGGCTTCAGCACATCCACGGCGGACTTTGCCTTCACGCGCTTGCCGTCGACCACATGGCGCATCGCCCATTGCATGTCTTCTGCCGCGATGGTGCCGGTTTCACGCGTTTCGGACAATTTTCCCGAAATCTCGCGATCGGGCTTGAGACCTATGGAAATCTTGCCGTCCTCGGTGCCGAGAACCACGGCCAGATGCCACTCGGGCACATCGCTGAGCCCCTCAACCTCGCCGAGCGGAGCCCCCCAGTCGCCGGAGATATCTATCGTCTTCACCGGGCCGCGATAACCGCGCAACGTGTCGTAGCGCAGAAGGCCGTTCTGGAGCGCCTTGCGTGCATAAAGCTGCAGCTTCGGGTCAAGCGTGGTGCGCACCGACAGGCCGCCTTCATAAAGCGCATCCTCGCCATAGCGGGCGATGATATCGCGGCGGACTTCCTCGGTGAAATATTCGCTGGCGAAAAGATAGCTGCCGCCGCGGCGCGGCTTCACATCGAGGCCGGTCGCCTTGGCCTTGTCTCCCTCCTCACGCGTCGCATAGCCATTGGCCACCATCTGGTCGATCACCCAGTTGCGGCGCTCGATGGCGCGGTCGGTGTTGCGGAAGGGATGGTAATTGGAGGGTCCCTTGGGCAGCGAAGCGAGATAGGCGGCCTCGGCGAGCGTCAGCTCGTTGACCGACTTGTCGTAATAGGTGAGCGCCGCGCCGGCGATGCCATAGGCGCCGAGACCGAAGAAAATCTCGTTGAGATAGAGTTCAAGAATGCGATCCTTCGAGTAGGCCTGCTCGATGCGGAAGGCGAGGACCATTTCCTTGATCTTGCGCTGCATGGTCTGATCTGAGGTAAGAAGAAAGTTCTTCGCAACCTGCTGGGTGATCGTGGAAGCGCCAACCGGGCGCCGACCGGAACCGAAATTGCGCAGGTTGGTCAGCACGGCACGGCCGAGACCCGTCACGTCTATGCCGGGGTGCGTGTAGAAATTCTTGTCTTCGGCGGAAAGAAACGCCGCCTTGACGCGGTCGGGAATTGCCTGGATCGGCAGGTAAAGGCGCCGCTCGCGGGCAAATTCCGCCATGAGTTCACCGTCGCCCGCATGGACGCGGGTGGTCACCGGCGGCTCATATTTGGCAAGCACCTCGTAGTCGGGCAACTCCTTGGTGAGGTCGCTCACATAAAGCGCGATCCCGGCTGCCACCAGCAAGGCGAGCACAATGCCGACGCCAAAGAAATATCCGATGAGACGTATCATGCCCGCTCCAATTCATGCATCGCCACGCCGCCACCCATTGCGCGCTGCGAAGCCTTTCCATTCAAGTCGCGCAGGTGCAACGCCGTCATAACCGGAGCGCCCCTGTCGCATTCAGCCGTCCGACGGGACTGGCCGGTTGCCTAAAATCCCCACCCGGAGGGACCCGCAGGCGCCATGCGGCGCGGCCGGAAACCCTGAGATGCGGAGGACCAATAATGTTCCATGCTTTTGCCTCAGCCTTGTGGGCAAAATACGGCGATTGAATCGCGATTGTAACAGATCGTCATTAAACCACGTCACGTTGCAAAAACGCAACGCCACCAAGGCAGTATAGGCGGCTCAACCACCAGCCCCGGCCCTCGCCTTCGCGAAATAACCGATTGCGGTGACGATTGCATCCATTGTCTTTGCTCTCCACACCGGATCGCGCAACTGCGCTTCGTCCTTCTCGTTGGAAAGATATCCCAGCTCCAGAAGGACCGAGGGGATATCGGGAGCGCGCAAAACACGGAATCCCGCGTAGCGATGCGGATTGTTGACCATGTGCAGCGTGTGCGACAGCTCGCCGACCAGATTGCGGGCGAAGCGGATCGAGAAAGCGTGCGTTTCCCGGCGAATGAGCTCAACGAGAATATCCTCGACCTCATCCTTCCGTTCCTCCACCACCATGCCCGCGATTTCATCGGACAGGTTTTCGCGCGCCGCGGTGGCGGCGGCTTCCGCGTCGGAAGCCTTGTCCGAAACGGTATAGACCGTCGCGCCTCGCATGTTGCGCAAGCCGATCGCGTCCGCATGAATGGAAATGAAGAGGTCCGCGTCATGTTCCCGCGCGATCCGCACACGCTGGTCCAGGCGCAGGAACCGATCCGCGTCGCGAGTCAAGACAACCTTGTAACGATCTGTTTCTTCGAGCTTTTTCTTAAGCTCCAGCGCAAAAAGAAGCGTAATGGTTTTCTCGACCGTCCCGTTGATGCCACGCGCGCCGCCATCCGCTCCGCCATGCCCGGCGTCGAGCACGACCGTAAAGCGCTCGTCCTGCGGTGCGGCATCGACCGGCGCCTGGGCCGCGGACGCATCCGCGCCGCCCATGCTGCCGCGCAAAGCGAGATCGAAATCCTTCCGGGAGGCCGCCTTCAAGCCGATCATCAGGCGATACCCTTCGGAATTCTCGTTCTTGACGGTCTCGACGGCCTCGATCGCAAAAGGGCCCACCGCCCTGAAGACAATGCGGGCCCGCTTCTCGTCCAGCGCCCCGTATTGAACGGCGCTTACAAGGCCGCGCGCTTCCAGTTCGCGCTGATCGAAAGCGAAGGCCGTTTTCGGCAGGTCGAGCACGAGCCGATAAGGATCGCGCAGCAGGAACCATTTGGCACCCGGATCACGGTCGAAATGCATGACGATCCGCGTGTATTGCTGATCGCCCGCCATCTTGTAATCGAACGCCCTGAAGGCCTTGTCCTCGGCACGCAGGGGAAGCATGCACAGAAAAAATGCGGCAAGAAGCGCCACCACGAACATCGCCGTTCTGTTCAAAACCATGTTTCTCCGGTGCATCGCCAGGGACATCGTCGAATCAGGATCCATTGGTATGGAAAGGCGGTGATTTTGGGGCCCGAATCACTGCAATACGGGCCTACAAGTTTCGCAAACCACATTGCTGATGGGCAATCAACATTGCCCATCATTAAAGGCCCTACATTTTGCCCTCCTGCAGGTGCCGCTGGGGCAGGCGACCGAAATACGGGTTGCCAACGGATTGACCAGAACATAAAAGCGTCTTGAATCATCGTGCTAATCGTCCTCTATTGTGTCCGCGCTGACACCGGCGATGAAAGATGGGGCGAACCATTTCCGCCGCCGCACCCAGGCACGAGCGGTGATTCAGAGGAATTTCTCAGGGCCCTTCCCCAAGATGGAAGCTCTGACTTCAAGAAACGGTGGGTCTTAACACCCGCCGGCTCGCTGTGAGCAAAAGCTGGCCCGCTGCTCGGGCCTTAGTTGAAACGGTTCTGCCGGGCGATGTAATGGCTGCAGGCGCGATTGAGAAAAGCTTCGAACTAATCAGCCCCGTTCAGTCGGGGGCTCGGACTTTTTTCGCGCGGTTGCCGGCGCCAGCGAACCTCAAATTATCCGACACCGCCAGTCCTTACGGCTTGAGGAGAACCTCACAAGCCGCATCCCGACTTTTGCGCGGTGCCGGGGAGACAAGAATTAATGCCGAACAAAATGCTTATAGATGCCTCCCATCCGGAGGAAACAAGGGTCGTCGTCCTTCGCGGTAACCGCATCGAAGAATTCGATTTCGAATCGCAAGACAAGAAACAGCTCAGGGGGAACATCTATCTGGCGCGTGTAACGCGCGTCGAACCCTCCCTTCAGGCAGCTTTCGTCGAATATGGGGGCAACCGGCACGGTTTCCTCGCCTTCAGCGAAATTCACCCTGACTACTATCAGATTCCGGTCGCCGACCGGCAGGCCCTGATCGACGCCGAGGCCGAGGAGGCCAAGGCGGAAGACGAGGACGAGGAAAACGAGGCGCGCCAGGCCCAGAAGGGCGGGCGCAAGCGCCGCCGCGCCAACACCAAGAAACCCTCTCGCAAGGATGGCGACACCTCCAGGGAGGAAGCCGACAGCGAGGAGATGCCCGCCGCACTTGCCGCGGAATTTTCCGACGAGACGGTTTCCGAAGAGGTGCGCGAGGACGTTTCGAGCGCCGACGACAACGCGGCCAATGGCGGCGAGAACGGCGGCGATGACGACCATGTGGACACGGTCGGCGCCGAAGATGCGCTCGACGAAGCGCAAAACCGCCGGCGCCCGGCACGCAAGAACTACAAAATTCAGGAAGTCATCAAGCGCCGTCAGATCCTGCTCGTGCAGGTGGTCAAGGAAGAGCGCGGCAATAAGGGCGCTGCCCTGACGACGTATCTTTCGCTGGCCGGCCGTTATTCGGTGCTGATGCCCAATACGGCGCGTGGCGGCGGCATTTCGCGCAAGATCACCAATGTTCAGGACCGCAAGCGGCTCAAGGACATCGTGCGCCACCTCGAAGTGCCGGAAGGCATGGGCGTCATCCTGCGCACGGCGGGCGCCAACCGCACCAAGGTCGAGGTCAAGCGGGACTACGACTACCTGATGCGCCTTTGGGAAAAGGTGCGCGGCCTGACGCTTGAATCGACGGCTCCCGCCCTCGTCTACGAGGAAGGAAGCCTCATCAAGCGCTCGGTGCGCGACCTCTACAACAAGGATATCGGTGAAATCCTGGTGGCTGGCGAGGAAGGCTATCGCGAGGCCAAGGACTTCATGCGCATGCTCATGCCGAGCCATGCAAAGGTCGTCCAGCCCTATCGCGAGGTCACGCCGATCTTCGCGGGCAACGGTATCGAGGCCCAGCTCGACCGTATGCTGCAGCCGCAGGTGACACTGAAGTCCGGCGGCTACATCATCATCAACCAGACGGAGGCTCTGGTGGCGATCGATGTGAACTCCGGTCGCTCGACCAAGGAGCATTCCATCGAGGACACAGCGCTTCAGACCAATCTGGAGGCGGCGGAGGAAGTTGCCCGCCAGCTTCGCCTGCGCGATCTGGCCGGTCTTATCGTGATCGATTTCATCGACATGGAAGAGAACCGCAACAACCGCGCGGTGGAAAAACGCCTCAAGGATTGCCTGAAGAACGACCGCGCCCGCATTCAGGTGGGTCGCATCTCGCATTTCGGCCTTCTGGAAATGTCGCGCCAGCGCATCCGCGCCAGCGTTCTGGAAAGCACGATGCAGCCCTGCCCCCATTGCGGCGGCACGGGGCAGATACGCTCAGATTCTTCCGTGGCGCTCTATGTGGTGCGTTCGATCGAGGAATATCTTCTCAAGGACGCCCGCAACGATATCGTGGTGCGTACGCCGGCCGCGACTGCGCTCTACCTGCTCAATCAGAAGCGGGCCAATCTTATCGAGATGGAGAGCCGCTTCGGTGTTTCCATCATGGTGGAAGCGGACGACGAGGTGGGCGCGCAGCATTTCGCCATCGTCAAGAAGCAGCTTGCAGACAAATCCGCCCATGAGGCCCCCGCCGCTCCTGTGGTCCCCCGTGTGGAGATCGAGGATGAGGAGGAAGAAGCTCCCCTTCCCGAGGCAAGCGAGAACGAGGACGGCGAAGGCCGCAAGCGTCGGCGCAAGCGCAAGCGGCGGGGCGGACGCAACCGCAACGGCAATGCGCAGGCCGAACAGGCCAATGGCGACCAGATTGCCGAGGACACCGATACTGAAACCGACGAGGGAGAGGCCGCAGCCGCTTCACCGGCGGAAGACGGCGAGGAAAGCACCGCTCAGGCAGAAGGCACCGGCGAGCGCAAGAAGCGTCATCGCGGCAAGCGCGGCGGGCGCCGCAATCGCCGTGGTGACCAGCAGGCCGAAGCGACTGGCGAGACCGACGGCGACGCCACTGACGGTACCGCCGAGGCCGAAGCCGGGCTTTCCGGTCAGTCCGATGACGTGAGCGAAGCGGAAACCATCGTTGCGGAGGGCGAGAGCGTCGTGGACGCCGAAGCACCGGCGGCGGCAGAGCCCGAGATGGCAGAAGACGAAAAGCCGGCCAAGAAGCCGCGCAGGCGCACACGCAAGACCGCAGCAAAGGCCGATACGACTGAGGCTCCGGCAGCAGCCGGCGAGACGGTGGCAGCCGAGACGGTTTCAGAAGCTGCCGATGCGGAAAAGCCGGCCAAGGCCCCTGCCCGCAAACGTGCCGCACCGCGTCGCAAGCCCAAGGCAGAGGCAGAAGCCAAGCCGGAGACCGTGGCCGAACCAGAGGTCGAGACTGAGGCTGAGACTGAGGCTGCGGTTACTGAGACTGCGGTTACCGAGACCAAGGAACCAGCCAAGCTCGAGCCGGTGGTTTCTTCCACCGAGTCTGCAAACACCGATGCACCGCGCAAAACCGGCTGGTGGCAACGCAAAGGCTTCCTCTGAGGTCTGCCTCCTCAATGCACCCGGATTAAACGGGGCATGCAAGATCAAAGGGACCGGCTCGACGAGCCGGTCCCTTTTTCTTTGCGCAGCGTCAAAAGGCGTCGATCAAAACTCCATGATCGACGCCTGTTTTGTCTTTCCAACGCCATTTTGCTCGTCTACCTATCGGGCCATGTGGAAAAAATTGCCCTTCTTCCAGTTGTCTTCGTCCCGGTTTGCGGCACTTTTTCTGGCCTGCGCGCATATTCTCGTCTTTGTCGCGCCGCAGACTGCCGTGGCGCAGCAACGCGTCGCCATCGTTCGTGATGCCGAGATCGAGGCGCTCGTTACCGAATATGCGCGCCCCATCCTCAAGGCGGCGGGCCTGTCGCGTTCCGGCATCGACATCGTTCTGGTCAACAATCGCAGCTTCAATGCGTTTGTGGCTGGCCGACGCATCTTCATTCACACCGGCACACTGATGGAAGCGGAATCGCCGAACGAAATCATCGGCATCATCGCGCATGAGGCCGGCCACATCGCCGGCGGCCATCAGGAGCGGCTGCGCCAGCAGATCGCCCGCGCACAGACCATGGCGATTGTGGCCGCGCTTGTCGGGCTTGGTGCGGGCGTCGCGGGCGCCGCATCCAAATCCGGAGACCTGGCGCAGGCCGGGGTGGGCATCGCCGCAGGCGGCGCGGAGATCGCGCGGCGCGGTCTGCTGAGCTATCAGCGTTCGGAAGAGGCGACGGCCGACCGCACCGCGATCGACTATCTCAACAAGACCGGACAATCTGCCAAGGGCATGCTGACCACTTTCCAGCGGCTCGCCGGCGGAATGGCTCTGGCCGGCGTGAATGTGGACCCCTATCAGGTCAGCCATCCCCTGCCGCGCGAGCGTATCGCCAATCTTGAGGAACTGGCCCGCAAGAGTCCCTATTTCGACCGCAAGGACCCCTCGGAGCTGCAGCTGCGCCACGATATGATGCGGGCGAAGGTTGCCGCCTATACCGAGGGCGCGCAGGCCGTGCCCCGCCTTTTCCGCAAGGATCCGAACGGTATTCCCGCGCGATACGGAAACGCAATCTCGACCTATCTGACAGGCAATCCACGCGATGCGCTGAAGAAGGCCGACGCACTCATCTCGTCCATGCCACGCAATCCCTATCTTCAGGAACTGCGCGGCGACATCCTCATCAAACTCAACCGGGCAGAAGAGGCTGCGAACGCCTATGCAAAGGCCATCGCGCTCGCTCCTGGAACACCGGGGCTCCTGCAGGTCGGCTACGGGCAGGCTCTGCTTGCGACCGGCAAGCCCACACTGGTGAAAAAGGCAGCATCCGAGCTTGCCACCGGATTATCGCGCGAACCCGAATTCGCCAATGGCTACCGCTATCTCGCGCAGGCCTATGGCCAGAGCGGCGATATAGCGGCGGCGGACCTTGCCACCGCAGAGGGGCATTTCCATTCGGGCCAATATCGCGATGCGAAGATTTTCGCCATGCGGGCGCAACAGAAGATGAAGCGCGGCTCGCCCGGCTGGCTGCGCGCCCAGGATATCGTTCAATACAAGCAGCCGCGTTAGAGCCGGCACCGGTGAACCTTTTTGCGGCTCACGGCACATAGACCTGAAACCGTTTCTTACCAAGAACTGGAACCGAATATGCGAATTTCCCGAAAAGCCGGCGCCCTCCTGACCGCCACCGCGCTTCTGGTCTCCCCGATTTCCGGCGTTGCACAATCCTCAGGCGCCGAGATGGACCGTGCGGCGGTCGAGACGATCGTGCGCGAATACCTGCTCGCCAACCCCGAAATCATGCTCGAAGTGCAGGATGCGCTCGAGAAAAAGCAGCGCGAGCAGCAGGAAGTCGCCCAGCGCTCTGTTCTTGAAAGCGAGCGGGAGGCCATCTTCAACAGCGCCTATGACGGTGTGATCGGCAATCCGGATGCGCCGGTCACCGTTGTCGAGTTCTTCGATTACAATTGCGGTTTCTGCAAGCGCGCCCTTGGCGACATGCAGGCTCTGGTCGAGGAAAACAAGGATGTGCGTTTCGTCCTGAAGGAGTTCCCGATCCTTTCCCCTGAATCGCGTGAAGCCCATGTGGTTTCGATGGCCGTCCATGCTGCGGCCCCGGACAAATATGCCGAATTCCACCAGAAGCTCCTTGGTGGAGAGGCGCGCGCGAACGGCGAGCTGGCCATGCAGATCGCCACCGGCCTGGGCATCGACGAAGCCGCCATTCGCGAGCATATGAAGGATGCCAAGATCCAGGAAGTCTTCGGAAAGACCTACGATCTCGCCAACAAGCTCGCAGTCACCGGCACCCCGGCTTATGTCATCGGCAACGAAGTCGTCTTCGGAGCCCTAGGCAAGGCCACGCTGGAGGAGAAGATCCAGGAAGCACGCGCTTGCCTGACGACGAAATGCTGAGCCGCTTTCGGCCATTTTCAGTCTGACGCACCGGCTCCGAGACCGGGATCGGCTTTCGGGAAGCGCGATGCGCGAATTCAATGATTTACAGCGCCCTTTGTGCGTCCAAAAGGACGCACGGCACTGTAAAGTGCCTATAAGGCCTTTGTGGACAGAGGAAGAAGCCCCTTGCCATCTTTGCGACGCGGTCTAAGCCCTCTATAGAGGGCGCTTGATTGTGCCGCGCGGGGCCAAGGGGACTTTTATGGCAAAAACGGTCTTCATTCTGAACGGACCCAATTTGAACATGCTTGGCAGACGGGAGCCGGGCATCTACGGGGCCCTCTCTCTCGAGGCTATTGAGAAGAGGTGCGCCGAAAAGGCGGCAGGGCTCGGCCTGGAGCCTGTGTTTCGCCAATCCAATCACGAGGGCGATCTGGTGGACTGGCTTCAGGAAGCCGGCGACAAGGCCGTCGGCGCGATCATCAATCCGGGCGCCTATGGGCACACTTCAATCGCGCTGCATGATGCGGTGCGCGCGGTCGATCCTCTCCCCGTGATAGAGGTGCATATCTCGAACATTCACGCGCGGGAGCCTTTTCGCCATCGCTCGATGCTCGCGCCCGCTGCAACAGGTATGATTTGCGGTCTGGGCACAATCGGTTATGTACTCGCGCTCGATGCGCTTGCCGCCCGCTTGCAGGGCTGAAAACAAACAGGACGAAAAAATGTCGACAAAAAAACCTGGCATCGATCAGCAACTCATTCGTGAGCTCGCGACGATCCTCAACGAGACACAGTTGACCGAGATCGAGGTGGAGCAGGACGACCTGCGCATACGCGTCTCCAAGCAGTCTCCGGCAGCCGCGATTCAGGCCTATGCGCCGGCGCCTGCCCCGGTTGCCGCCGCGCCCGCACCGGTTGCGCCGCGCGCCGGCGACGAGAAGCCTGCTGCAGCCGATTCCAAGAATGCCGTTCCCTCGCCCATGGTCGGCACGGCTTACCGGTCGCCGGCTCCCGGCGCCAACGCCTTCATCGAGGTCGGCCAGAGCGTCCGCGAGGGGCAGACGCTTCTCATTATCGAAGCCATGAAGACGATGAACCAGATTCCGGCGCCGCGCTCCGGTACGGTGACCGCGATCCTTTTCGAGGACGCGCAGCCGGTCGAATATGGCGAGCCGCTGGTCGTGATCGAATAGGCCGGGACCTCAGCGTATGTTTCACAAGATTCTCATCGCCAATCGGGGCGAAATCGCACTCCGCGTACTGCGCGCGGCCAAGGAGCTGGGCATCAAGACGGTGGCCGTTCACTCCACGGCGGATGCCGACGCGATGCATGTGCGGCTGGCCGATGAAAGCGTCTGCATCGGTCCCCCGCCCTCACGCGAGAGCTATCTGAACATCCATCAGATTCTGGCGGCCTGCGAGATTACCGGCGCCGATGCCATTCATCCCGGCTACGGCTTCCTGTCGGAGAACGCCAAGTTCGCCGACATTCTGGCGGCACACAACATCACCTTCATCGGCCCCTCGGCCAATCACATTCGCATCATGGGTGACAAGATCACCGCCAAGAAGACGGCGAAGGATCTGGGTATTCCTGTTGTTCCCGGTTCGGATGGCGCGGTCACCGACGAGAAGGAAGCCAAGCGGATCGCCGCCGACATCGGCTATCCGGTCCTGATCAAGGCTTCGGCCGGCGGTGGCGGACGCGGCATGAAGGTCGCCAAGACGGAAGACGACCTCGCCGAAGCGCTCGCCACGGCGCGCAGCGAAGCGGGCGCCGCCTTTGGCGACGATGCGGTCTATATCGAGAAATATCTCGAAAAACCGCGCCATATCGAAGTGCAGGTGATGGGCGACGGCGCAGGCAAGGCGATCCATCTCGGCGAACGCGACTGTTCGCTGCAGCGCCGCCACCAGAAGGTCTGGGAAGAAGCCAACTCGCCCGCTCTCAATATCGAGCAGCGCGCGAGGATTGGCGAGACCGTCGCCACCGCCATGGCCAATCTCGGCTATTCGGGTGCCGGCACGATCGAGTTTCTCTACGAGAACGGCGAGTTCTATTTCATCGAAATGAACACCCGCCTTCAGGTGGAGCATCCGGTAACGGAAGCAATCACCGGGATCGATCTGGTGCATGAACAGATCCGCGTCGCTTCCGGTGGCGGCCTGTCTTGCACGCAGGAAGAAGTCCGCTTCGAGGGACATGCCATTGAATGCCGCATCAACGCCGAGGACCCGCGCACCTTCGCGCCCTCGCCGGGCACGATCTCGCATTTCCATACGCCGGGCGGTCTGGGCATCCGCGTCGATTCAGGTGTCTATTCGGGCTATCGCATTCCCCCCTATTACGACAGCCTGATCGGCAAGCTTATCGTGCATGGACGCAACCGCGTGGAATGCATGATGCGGCTGCGCCGCGCGCTCGATGAATTCGTCGTGGACGGCATCAAGACGACGCTGCCGCTTTTCCAGGACCTCGTCGGCAATCCCGATATCGCCAATGGCGACTACGACATTCATTGGCTGGAAAACTATCTGGCGAAGGAAAGCTGACACCGTGACGGGCGGGCCTTGTCCCGCCCTCCACCGACCTTGCCTGTCGCCCGATTGAAATCCGGCTGATATCGTTTCTCCCGCTTGCGGAAAGATGAGACGATCGATCACTTTATTTTAGCCGCATCGTGCGGTGCCTGACGCTCCCGTCCGGCCCGCACATGCTCAAAAAGCCGGTTTCTGCAATGACACGCCCTTTTGCCCCCGGTTACAGGATTCCGCCCGACCTTCTCCTGCGCGCATATGCGACCGGCGTGTTTCCGATGGCGGAGAGCGCGGATGATCCGGAAGTCTTCTGGGTACGGCCCGAAACGCGCGGCGTCATTCCCCTCGACGGTTTTCATATTCCCAAGAGCCTCGCCAAGACCATGCGGCGCAATCCCTTCCGCATCGCCTTCGACACCAGCTTCGAAGGCGTTATCGAAGGCTGCGCGGAGGAGCGGGCGGGCGCGGAGGACACCTGGATCAACGAGCCGATCCGGGAGGCTTACAGCCTGCTCTTCGAAAGCGGCAATTGCCACACTGTGGAGGCCTGGACGGATGACGGGCTGGTCGGCGGGCTCTACGGCGTCACGCTGGGGCGCGCCTTCTTCGGCGAAAGCATGTTCTCGCGCCGGACCGATGCATCCAAGATCTGCCTCGTGCATCTGGTGGAGCGGCTGCGCGAACATGGCTTCGTGCTGCTCGACACGCAATTCACCACCCCGCATTTGAAGCGCTTCGGCGCTATCGATATTCCGCGTGCGCGTTACGAGCAGCTTTTACAGGATGCCTTGCGCGGCGAAGCCCGTTTCTGACGGCTTGCGGGGCTGTGGAGAGGTGTTTTAACGCCGGACGCTAGGAGGCCACTGCGCCCAGAAACCCCGCCTGCGCCCCCCCTCCGGAAGAAATGGGGCACAAACGCGTTTGCTTGAAACATGCGCCCTAACGAACCGTTTCAAGCAAAGCGGGCCATTCCTCAAGAAATGCCTTTCGGGCGCGAATGCCAGGAGAAACGCGGTCTCGCCGCTCATCCTGCGTCAGGCGCGCGAAAGCGATGGTCCTGCCCGCGCCGTCTGCCCACCCGACAAACCAGCCCCAGCCCCGCGCATAATCGAAGCTGCGGTCAGCGCGGCGTGGATAAGCACCGCCCGTCTTGCCATGGATTGTCCAGCGTCCGACCCCGGTGCGCTCGACGATCGAGCGGGTCCGTTCAATGGCATTCCGCCTCACCGGGAGACGCCCCAGCACAAGCGCCCGCATGAAGGCGACCTGTTCTCTGGGCGAAACCTGAAGCGACGATGCGATCCAGGCGCGATCCAGGCCATTGTCGAATCCCCTGTCCCCGGAGAAATCGGCATTGCCATACCCCATGGAGCGGGCATAGGCGGACAGGCGGCTTGCACCAAGCTCATGGGTGATGCGCTGCGAGTACCATACCACCGAATAGCGCAGCCAGCTTTCGGGCGTCGTGTCCCTTTTCCAGTTTGCGCCACCCCAATCCGGGTCGCCCGCGCGGAAGGGCAGTCTGGGGGCTTCCGCGTCCTTCAGAAAACCGCTGTCATATCCCATGACGGCCAACGGAACCTTGAATGTGGAAGCAGGCGTCGTGCGACGGTCGCAATCGCCTTCTTCGCGAAGAACATTGCCCGTTTCCACATCCACCATGAGAGTGCAAACCGTGCGTGCCTCGGCCTCCACCGCGAACAGGAGCATGAGCGAAGAAACGCAAAACGGCAGAAGGGACTTCATTATCGAATGCTTCCGGCAGCCGGAATTACTGTGTCTTTCCGAACTTACTGGGCCTTTTCAGGCGGCGGCACGTCGGATTTTTCTTTGCAGGTTTTCAACCACACATCGTAAATGGGGTGCTCGACCGCGTTCAGGCCAGGGCTCTCGGCAAACATCCAGCCTGTGAAAATACGGCGAATCTCGCGATTGAGCGTTATTTCGTCCACCTCGACGAAGGCGTCGGTGCGCTGCTCATCGGTCTCCGGCGACGTGTAGCAGACGCGCGGCGTGACCTGCAGCGCGCCAAACTGCACCGTTTCGTCCATGTACACGTCGAAGGAAATGATGCGACCGGTGATCTTGTCGATGCCGGTAAACTCGGCAACAGGGTTCTTCAGCCGCTCGGCCGTGGCCGGCAGGCAAGACGCCACGATCAATGCAATGGCCGATGCTGCAACGCGCCAGCCGGGGCGCCTCTTGCTCAGGGCTGAAGTCATATGGTGCGACACCCGTCTCGTCCGATTTCTATCCGGGATAACTCGACGGATTCGCCGAGTCCATGCAAGAGCCCGAACTAAATCGCAATTGTGGCAAGAAAGACGGCCGATTTCAGTTGCCGGGCGTCCAGGCGTCGTATTCGCCGGTGACGCGCGGGCGTTCCTTGTCGCTCAGGACCGAGCCCGTCGGATGATAGGCGGCCGGCGTGCCTGTCAGATTCGGCTGATGCGGCTTCTGCCATTCATGCGGTCGGTAGTTCTCGTTCACGGGTGCGACGTCGACGCGGTGGTGCAACCAGCCGTGCCAGCCCGGCGGCACCAGCGATGCGTCGGAAATGCCATTATAGATGACCCAGCGGCGCGTGCGCCCTTCCGAATCCTTGCCGCCCTCGAAATAGACGTTGCCGAACTCGTCCTCGCCCACGCGGGTGCCCTTGCGCCATGTGTGAAAGCGCGTGCCCAGTGTCTGGCCGTTCCACCAGGTAAAAAACTGAAGCAGGAACTTCTTCATGGCGTCCTCGGTTCGCTCGCTGTCATCATCCGATGTGGCTTCGGTTGCGTTATGGCGTCCGCCCGGCCAGAAGGCAAGGCCGGAGATAACGCCTTACCCTCATTTCAGTTTCATCTTGAAACCCACATGGCTGCGGGCGAAGCCAAGCCGCTCGTAAAAATGGTGGGCGCGGTGGCGCTGAGCGTTGGACATGAGCTGGACAAGACGGGCGCCGGACGCCCGCGCCACGTCGACCGCATAGGCGATCATCGCGGCGCCGATGCCCTTGCCGCGCATGTCCTGGCGGGTCTGCACGGCCTCGATGGTCATGCTCGTGCCGCCGCGTCCTGTCATGCTGGTGGTGAAGGTGATCTGAAACGTGCCGACCACCTGCGCCTCCAGTTCCGCCACATAAAGCGTGTCGTTGGCGCTCGCCGCGATGCGCCGGAATGCCGCAAGATAATCGCCAAAGGCTGCCGGATCCGTCGTGTCGCCATGGCCGCCAAGCGCATCCGACGCGAAGAGCGCCACGATAGCCGGCACATCGCTTTCCCGCGCTTCACGGATGACGAGACCGTCAACGCCTTCTTGCGCACGTTCCTCCATCAAAGGGTCTTTCCGTAGATCAGCGCAGGAAGGCTGCCCGCGCTTTCACCCCGTTCGTCGGTGCGGCCCAGGCGGGAAAAACCGTTGGCCGCGTAGAAGGCGATGGCCGCAGCATTCGCCTCCTCCACCTCAAGGCGGATATCACCAGCTTCGGGAAAGCAGTCCTCGATCTCGGCGAGCAGGGCAGTGCCTATTCCCATCCGCTGTCTCGCAGGCAGGACGTAAAGTTGCTGAAGGTGCAGGGCCCTGCCCTCCTCGCCGCTGACCGCATAGGCCATGCCTGCGATCGCGCTGCCATTGTCTGCAATGACGAACTCGGAATTGGGCTGCCCCAGACGCGCTTCGAGCGCCTCCAGACTATGCCAGGCATCGGTGATCTCGCTCACACGCGCCGCGCCATGAATGGAATCGTATGTGTCGTGCCAGGTCTCGACCAGCAGAGCCCGAACCGCCGGCAGGTCGCGGCGGCTCGCGGTGCGGATGAAATAATTCCCGGCGCTACTCATCGATGCCGAGCTTTTCCTTCACTAGCGCGTTGACGGCCTGGGGATTGGCCTTGCCGCCCGTCGCCTTCATCACCTGACCGACGAACCAGCCGGCCAGCGTCGGCTTTGCCTTGGCCTGCTCCACCTTCTCGGGATTGGCCGCAATGACGTCGTCCACAGCCTTCTCGATGGCGCCGGTATCCGTCACCTGCTTCAGGCCGCGTTCCTCCACGATGGCGCGCGGATCGCCCCCTTCGGCCAGGACGATCTCGAACAGATCCTTGGCGATCTTTCCCGAGATCGTGCCGTCCTTGATCAGGTCGATGATGGCGCCAAGCTGATCGGGTGTGACGCGGGTGGTTTCGAGGTCCTCGCCGGCCTTGTTCAAGGCGCCAAGCAAATCGTTGATGACCCAGTTGGCCGCGGTCTTGCCGTCACGCCCTTCGGCTACCTTCTCGAAATAGTCGGCGGTGGCCTTTTCAGCGATCAGAACGGAAGCGTCGTATTCCGACAGGCCGAAATCGCCCATGAAGCGGGCCTTCTTGTCGTCGGGAAGCTCCGGCAGATGGGCTGCGAGGGCATCCACATAGGCCTGGTCGAACTCCAGCGGCACGAGGTCCGGATCGGGGAAATAGCGATAATCGTGCGCTTCTTCCTTGGAGCGCATGGAACGGGTCTCGCCCTTCACCGGGTCGAACAGACGCGTCTCCTGGTCGATCTTGCCGCCGTCCTCAAGAATGGCGATCTGGCGGCGCGCCTCCGATTCGATGGCCTGGCCGACAAAACGGATGGAATTGACGTTCTTGATCTCGCAGCGCGTGCCGAACTCACCGCCCGGACGGCGCACCGAAACGTTCACGTCCGCGCGCATGGAGCCTTCGTCCATGTTGCCGTCGCATGTGCCCAGATAGCGCAGGATGGTGCGCAGCTTGGTGAGAAACGCCTTCGCCTCGTCGGAGGAGCGGATGTCGGGCTTAGACACGATCTCCATCAGCGCTACGCCCGAACGGTTCAGGTCCACATAGGACATGGTCGGATGCTGGTCGTGCATGGACTTGCCCGCATCCTGTTCCAGATGCAGGCGCTCGATACCCACTTCGATTTCCTCGAAGGAGCCATCCTTGGCGGGGCCGACGAAAACCGCCACCTTGCCCTCGCCCACGATGGGCTGCTTGAACTGGGAAATCTGATAGCCCTGCGGCAGATCAGGGTAGAAATAATTCTTCCGGTCGAAGACGGAGCGATGATTGATCTGCGCCTTCAGCCCGAGGCCGGTGCGGACGGCCTGCTTGACGCATTCCTCGTTGATGACGGGCAACATGCCGGGCATGGCGGCGTCAACGAGCGAGACATTGGCGTTGGGTTCGGCGCCGAAGGCGGTCGAAGCGCCGGAAAAGAGCTTGGACTGCGACGTCACCTGGGCATGGATCTCCATGCCGACGATGATTTCCCAGTCGCCGGTGGCGCCGGAGATGAAACGCTTGGGATCGGGCGTGCGCGTGTCGATAATGGTCATGAGCCGTGCGGTCGGATTGTTCGAAAGGACTGCGCTTTCGCTAGACCAATCATCCCGCCGTGGCAAGCCGAGCGACTTTATTCCGCCAGCTTGTTGCGCTATGAAACACCGACATTCGGAGTTTTTATGCCTACCAACCGTGAGTCCCGCTGAAGCCCCGACCTGAGGATCAGGATCGGGGCGAGAAAACCGCAAGCATCCGTGCCGGCAAGCAACGGCGCGGCGTTTTGTGTTGGCTTCATGCCAACGGTTTTCCCGGGATTTCAAACCATGGACATTTCACGCGCGGAACAGCGCGTCCTGCACCTTCTCGCGCAGGGCGGCCGGATCGACATCGAAAAAGACGATGCCGGCCTCATTATCGATCTGAATTGCGTCACGCGCGAGGGCTGGCACCTTGCCTGTCTCGACATGACGCTCTTCCGCAAACTCAAGCGCAAACGCGCCATCAAGTCGATGAATGGCGGCCCCTACCGGATCACAAGGCGGGGGCTCGAACTCGTGCGCTCACAGCCTGACAACAGATAGGCACCCCTGTAGCCGGGCGGCACCGCCCGGCTACAGGAAGCCTCAAGCTCAATGAACGGACGGCCTCGTTTCGCCGGGACCACGGCGAAGCGAGGCAGCCTCTTCTCTCAGGCGGTCGCGATATATGTACGGATTTCCTCCGCCTCGCGCTCGGCTTCCTCAATGCGCTTCTTGACCACATCCCCGATGGAGATGATGCCGGCAATGCGCCCGTTCTGCTCCACGGGAAGGTGGCGGAAACGGCCCGCTGTCATGATCTGCATGACCTCATTGACCGTGTGCGCCTCCTTACAGCGCTGCACCTTTGCCGTCATGACCTCGGACACGGGCTGATCCAGAGCGCCAGCTCCATTGCGCCCCAATGCGCGCACAATATCGCGTTCGGAGAGAATTCCCGCGATCAGGCCCTCCTCGCGCGTCACCACCACTGCGCCGATACCGCGCTCGGCCAGGAGACTTGCGGCTTCCGCAAGGCTCTTGTCGGGGCTGATGGTCACGACATTGCGCCCCTTGGAATCGAGAATGGCCTTAACCGTCATGGCAGTCTCCTCCTCTTTCCAGACGCGGGAATGTTGCGCCCGGAAATCGCCCTTGGCAAGCCTTCCAGGGGCGGAGAATGCTGCAAAGATCGTTGATAAAGAGGATGTTAAGACGTGAAAGCCGGCGCGACCAAGGGCCGCCCCCTATTCTGCCCCGGTTTCGCGCAGGTTCTCGTTTCGAGACGGGCGGTCGAAAAACCTGATCCCGAAGAAGCCGAGCAGGAAGCCACCGATATGCGCTTCCCAGGCGATCTGCTGCGAATCAGGCCCCGCTCCAAAGCCCACTCCCGTCACCACATTGACCACCATCCAAACGGCAAGGAACACGAGAACCGAACGTGAAGACAGCACGAGAGGGATCGGCAGCAGAGGCCCGTTGAAGGCCGGCTTGGACTGCCTGCGGTCGACATAGAAGGCAAAACGCGCCGCAGCGCCCATCATGGCCGAGATCGATCCCGAGGCGCCGACCAGCGGCGTGGCCGAAGAAGGATAGATGGCAAAGTGCAACGCCACCGCCGCCAGTGCGCCCGCGATCCAGAAAGCGATGAACCGGGCTGTGCCGATGCGGTTCGCCAAAGGCGAGCCAAAGGCGGCAAGCCATATCATGTTGACGAAAAGATGCGCGAGACTGCCGTGGAGCAGCGAATAGCTGACGGGGCTGATGAACGCCGCCAGGTCCAGCGCATAGGGGCCGGTGTAACGAACCGGAATGAACGCGAAATTGACCAGGAGCCATATCTGGCCCTGCTCATCGAGCAGCAACGCCTGCACGGCATAGATCGCGGCGCAGATCAGTGCGAACCCGACCACGGCGGGCGCCAGGTTGAAAACGGGCTCGCGCCCTGCGGAATGATTGCGGCCGGTCTCGGGTTCCGGCAAGCCGTGCTGTTCTTCGCTCATGCCCTTCGGTAGCAGAGGATCAGGACGGAAAAAAGCCGTTCAGGATTTCTCCTGAACGGCTTTGGTCGAGCCCCCCTGGCCGTTCTGTTGAAAGCGCGGCGCCACTGCCCGTCATCCCGCCTTTTCGGCGTGTCCCTGTAGCCTTCACACTGCCACCCTGGAGCCGGGCCGGCAATCTAAACCCTTTTTTAACCTTAATGATGCGTGCGTGGGGGCAAATGCCGCTCCTCTGGCACGCAATCTGCAGCCATCCACATGTCGCTATTGAAAACCCCCTCGCCTGTTCGCCTATGGGACAGGCCCGGGCCGGAATCAGGGAGCCAAGAGGCATGAGACAGGATGGTTCTGTAACACTGTTCCAATATTGGGACAGGTTGCGAGGCAATCGGCCGGCGCCGAAGCGCACGGAGGTCGAGCCGGCCGACATCAAGATGCTTTTGGCCGATACGTTCATCCTGGAAAAGGATGCGCGCGGCGAAGCCGTGTTCCGTCTCGCTGGCACGCGGCTGTGCGCCGTCTTCGGCAAGGAGCTGAAAGGCTTCGCCTTCAGTTCGCTGTGGTCGGGGCGCGACCGGTCGGTCGCCGCAAAGCTCGCCCGCAGCGCCTTCGACGCCAAATCGGTGGTCACCTTCTCCTTCGAAGGCAGGACGCAAAAGGGAGAGGCAGCGAATTTCGAACTGCTGCTTCTGCCACTGGATGGCGGAGTGGAAAGCCCACGCGCGCTCGGTTCGATCATCGCCTGCGAGAAGCCTTTCTGGCTGGGGACGGAACCGGTGATCGAGTGTCGCATCAGTTCGCTGCGCCTCATCGACCCCGATCGCGATCCGGTGTTCCTGAACAACCGCCCCGCGATGGCGGTTCCACCGCTTGCGCCGGAACGCCGCTCCATCACCGACAGCCTGATAGAACCGGGCCAGGGCCGGCGCTTTCGGCATCTGGTTGTGTTCGAGGGCGGCCGCACGGACTGAGCGTAGCCATTACGGGTTGTTAACCGGCACAGCGTATTTTCATCCTGCTTTGTCAGCATTTCCGGCCCGTGCCGGGAAAAGGGTATGGAAAAACGATGTCGACGGCGCTCAATCCGGCTTCCTTGGGTAGCGAGAGACGCAACTTTCAGCGTGTGCGGGTCACTATCTATGGCCGCTACATGCTTGAGGACCGGACCGAGCATGCATGCCGCGTTACCGACATGTCGCCTGGAAACGTCTCGCTGATCGCCGAGCGCTCCGGCAGACCCGGTGAAAAGGTCATCGCCTATCTCGATCACATCGGACGCATCGAGGGCGTTGTCACACGAACCCATGAAAACGGGTTCGCCATGACGATCTCCGCCTCCGACCGCAAGCGTGACAAGCTTGCCGCGCAGCTGACCTGGCTCGCCAACAAACACGAACTGGACCTGCCGGAAGACCGCCGCCATGAGCGCGTCGCGCCACGCAATCCCTATTGCATGCTGCGCCTTCCCGATGGCAGCGAATACCGCAGCCGTATCATCGACCTTTCCCTTTCAGGCGCGGCCATCGAGAGCGATATTCGTCCGGAAAAGGGAACACTGGTTCACCTTGGCACATTGCGCGGCCAGGTGGTGCGCCATTTCGAAGACGGCCTCGCCATCGAATTCGCCAGCATCCAGGACCGGCAGGCACTGGAAGCGGAATTCTCGCTTGCACAGGACGATTGACGCCCGAGCAGTTTGCAACAGCGGCCTGCGCTGACGCAAAGACAGACGCGAAAAAGAAGAGCAAGCGTGTGCGTGCGTCCGGAAGGATGCACGCATTCTAGGCACCGAGCGCCCCGGCAAGCTCCAGAAAACTCCCAACCGAGATATCCCAATCCTCCAGCGGAACAAGATCGCTGGTCTGTTCATGCCCGTGCTCGCAGGGACGCGCCACGAACGCCGCCCTCAATCCGCAGCGTCTGGCGGCGGCAAGATCGTCATTGTGGGCAGCCACAATCATCACCTCGCCCGGCGCCATGCCCAGAATGTCGACAGTGCGCAGATAAGCCTGGGGAGAAGGCTTGTAGGCACCCGCGACCTCCGCCCCCAGGATCGCATCCCAGGGCAGGCCTGCACGTTTTGCCATGTCCAGCATCAGGATCACATTGCCGTTCGACAGCGGCGCGACGATAAAGCTCCGCTTCAAACGCTGAAGCCCCGCCACCACGTCCGGCCACGGATCGAGCCTGTGCCAGGCAAGGTTGAGCGCGGCGAGTTCATCTTCGGCAACAGCCCGCGGGTCAATGCCAATATCGGCAAGGATCGCCTCCAGATTCTCGCGATGCAGGACATCAAGACGCGTGAAGGGCCGGCGGCCGCTACGAACCTCTTCCATGGCCGGTTGATAACGCGCCCGCCATGCATCGGCGAAGGCGGCCGGATCCAGCGCACCCGCGCCGTGTCGCTTCAGAAAGGCGCCGGCCTCGCGGGCGACCCCGCCGCGCCAGTCGACGACCGTCCCAAAGACATCAAACACCAGCGCGCGGATATTCTCCATCTCTTGTCCCCTCTTCCCACGAAGATTTTTTGCAAAAAAATCAGCCCCTTTGCGAGCAGTTCGAGCGAGCCGAAACACCCTCGTGCAAGGACGTTCGAGACAAAACCACAACCCGGTTCATGCGCAACCAGCCACCCCAGAGAACCATAGAAACCAACAGGTGCAGGCTCAATCGATAAAATTTTATACAAATTCTATTCAAATATAAATCAAACTAAAATTTGATTTTCTATTTGTTTTCCGAAAATAACCATACAATTTACGCCAATTTCTACTTCGGTATTTTGCCGGGAATAAATTCGCCCCTGCCAATGTCGCCTCAAACGGGGAGACATTTCGATGGGGACTTCAAAGCTCTTGCGGCTTACCGTTGGCGCTGCGGCGATTTTCGCCGCATTCGGGGCAAGCGCCAACGCCACGCCGAACTTCATGAAGACCGAAGGCCTGACAACGCAGCCTATCGGCCATTACGAATTCTGCCAGCGCTCGCCTTCCGAGTGCCGCCAGACCGCAAACAGTCCGCGCCGCGTGGCACTCAGCCGCGCGCTCTGGAAAACGCTGATCGACGTCAACAACGCGGTCAATACCGCCGTTATTCCACGCACGGACCAGGAAATGTGGGGCGTCGAGGAGTTCTGGTCCTATCCCGACGCATATGGCGATTGCGAGGATTATGTTCTCGAGAAACGCCGGTTGCTCATCAAGGCGGGCGTACCGGCAAGCAATCTGCTCATCACCGTCGTCCGTCAGCCGAATGGCGATGGCCATGCGGTGCTGACCGTGGTCACCGATCTCGGAGACTATATTCTCGACAACCTGGAAGGACGCGTCCTTCTGTGGAACGACACAGCCTACACTTACCTGAAGCGCCAGTCGGCGATGAACTCAGGCAAGTGGGTCAGCGTCAATGATGGCCGTGCCGTGGCCGTCGGCAGCGTGGGCTCGGCTCGCTAGAAATTTCTCCACCGCGGCGCGCAGCCGAAATGCCATGCGCCGCGGCCCAGTCAAACAAGATTCCGGGCCTGCCTTACCCGATCGATCATGATCGGGGCCGGGCCCGGTGCGGGACACCCGGTCGAGTCCCCACCTCCCCGTCCCCAAACGACCGGGTCAGGAGCCGGCCCATCCCCAGGGCCGGCTCCGCCTCAATTCAGGCGAGCTTCAGCTCGGCCTTGAAGCGCCGCGCATTGTTCACATAGCTCCGCGCGGAGTTCCTGAGCCCCTCGACAGCCGCTTCATCCAGTGTGCGAATGGCCTTTGCGGGGGTTCCGACAATCAGAGAATTGTCGGGAAAACTCTTGCCCTCTGTCACCAGGGCTCCGGCGCCGACCAGTGAATTCTTGCCGATTCTTGCACCGTTGAGGACGATGGCACCCATGCCGATCAGGGAGTTGTCGCCAATCGTGCAGCCATGCAGCATGGCCCGGTGGCCGATGGTGCAGCCGCGCCCGACGGTTAAAGGAAATCCCATATCCGTGTGCAGGACGGAATGTTCCTGAATGTTGCTATCGTCTTCGATATGGATCAGCTCGTTGTCGCCGCGCAGCACCGCGCCAAACCAGATTCCCACATTGCGCCCCAACCTCACACGCCCCATGAGCGACGCATCGGGAGCGATCCAGTTGCTTTCGCGATCGTCGAATTCGGGGCTAATATCGGCAAGCTGATAGATCGGCATGTTTTCAATCCTGTCTTTCGGTTCCGGCAAGCCTAGCGCATCGACCCACGAACCGGAATCAGCTTTTGGAGAGCACGATGCGCACATTCAACAACCTACAGCTTCCGATCTGCCTCCAAAAGGACACGCGGCGCTATAAGGCGATTTCCGTCCGATGAATTATCCGACGTTCGGGCAGGCGCCAGGAAAACAAGGGAAGCCGGCCCGCGAACGGTGCAGGATTTTCAATCCGCAACATTCGCAATCGACGGCGCATTTACCGGGCATTTACCACGTTGCCGCAGGGTCGAAATGAAACGAGCGCTGGCGCGGGTCGTTTCACGCGCATGATCTGCGCAGCAGAGCGCGGGGGCTTGCGAGATGACGGCAGGACTGGAATTAAATGAATCGGAAACAAGCCCGCAGGCGCTCAGGCCGCGCTTTGTAATACGCATGTTTCAAGCCTGTGTGCTCCTTCTCCTGCTATCCATCAGCATCGCTTTTGGCGGGCGATGGTTCGGTGCCCAGCTTGCGGATGCCGGTCACAGCGAATCGACCGCGCTCCGCGAAATCGTCATCGGCAACAATGTGCTTTCCGTTCCCGACAATGCCATCCGCTTCGCTGAAGCCCGGCATGATGGCATAGCGCGACGGCTCGATCTTTACTTGCGATGGCCGAATCTTGAGGGATATAGCCGCGAAGCGCGCGACGACTTCAACCATGTGGGCGGCTCAAAACAGATCATCTTTCTTTCGTTCGAAGAACAGATGACCTCCCGCGACATGAGCAACCGTTTCGAAACCGTGTATTCCAGGATAATCGAACCCGATCCCATCAAGGGACCAAACGGCATTTTATTCTATCGTTTCAAACCGGAATCAGGCTTTGGCGACGAGGTTCTCGCCGTAGGCATTCAGGAAGATCAGGCCCTGCCCTTCGTCGCACGCTGCCTGAGCGGTGAAGCGGCACGGCAAGCGCTCGCCCCATGCGAGCGCGATGAAGTGGTCGGCAACAATATGAGCATGATCTATCGCTTTCCCGCCGGCCTTCTGGCCGAATGGCGCATGATGGAACATGCGGTCCGGGACAAGGCATCCACCCTTATACGCAACCCGCGCTGAAAGCAGCCGGCCGGCTTCCTGCTTCCTCGCCTCGATGCGGACGAACAGCATTTCCATGCCGTTGCCGAACGGCGCGAAAGAAAACCCGGAAACCTGAAGGCTTCCGGGTTCTCAAGGGGTTCTCGTCATGGGCAAGGGCAGCGCCCCTGGCATGCGGTCCGCTGCCTCACAGATCGATGTCGAGAATGGCCATGGAGAAGTTGTAGGAGAGCTCGCCCTCTTCCTCGTCTTTGAAGACGATGCCAAGGAACTCGTCGCCGAGATAGACCTCGCAGGAGTCTTCCTTACGCGGCCGCGCCTTCACGGTCAGAGCCGGGTTGAGAGTGCGCTTGAAATAGGCTTCGAGTTTTCTGACTTCTTCGGGCTTCAAGAAACGTCTCCGCTGGGTTTACAGCACCGTGCGTCCTTCTGGACGCGCCAAGGGCGCTGCAAGTTATTGAATTTACGCATCGTCCTTTCCGAAAAACACCTCAGCTTTTCGGACCGATGCGTCAGGACCGAACGGGCTTCTGACACGAGCCCGGTTGCGATGTAAACCCTTGCCAGGAAATATCGTCCTCCTGATGGCAGAAGGTCAACAGGGCATTTTCCGGGCCGTTTGCGCCTATTCCGCGCCGCGCAAAATCTGGTCCATGGAGCGTGACGGCTCGCTGCATCCCGATTCACCAACGACACGCGCAGGCACTCCCGCGACCGTCTTGTTGGCGGGGACAGGAGACAGAAGAACGGAACCGGCGGCCACACGCGCGCAGTGCCCGACTTCGATATTTCCCAAGATCTTTGCCCCCGCTCCGATCAGAACGCCGTGGCGAATCTTCGGATGGCGGTCGCCCGTCTCCTTGCCGGTACCGCCGAGCGTCACGCCGTGAAGCATGGAGACATTGTCCTCCACCACCGCCGTTTCGCCGATCACGACACCGGTCGCGTGATCGATGAATATGCCCTTGCCCATGCGGGCTGCCGGATTGATGTCAGTCTGGAAGACCGCCGAGGACCTGCTTTGCAGATAGAGCGCGAAGTCCCTGCGCCCCTCATTCCAGAGCCAATGAGCCAGCCGATGCGTCTGAATCGCATGGAAACCCTTGAAATACAGGACCGGCATGATGAAGCGGTCGCATGCCGGGTCCCGGTCATAATAGGCCTGAATATCGACACGCACATTGGTGCGCCATTCCGGCTCTTCATTGAGCATGGCATGAAAGGTCTGGCGGATCAGATCCGCTCCCATATCGGGATGGTCGAGCCGCTCGGCGACGCGGTGAATGACCGCGCTCTCCAGATCGGCGTGGTTGAGGATCGTTGCGTAAAGGAAAGCTGCCAGCAGCGGATCATTGGCGACAGCCTCTTCCGCTTCGCTGCGCACCGCGCGCCAGATGGGATCGACGGGCTGAAGGCTATCCTGACGGGAGCCGGTTTCGTGAACCGCTTTACGGACGCTCATGAAAGGTCTCCGGACGAGCTTGAATCTTGCGTTGTGCAAAAACATACGCCAGAAGCCCTTTCGATTGAACCGAAAAAACCTTGATCGTCATTGCAGGGAATTGATCCATGGCTGTCGAAAGTGCTTCCGCCGAACATGGTTTCTCCGTCAGCGTGGAGAATGACATCGCCCATTTGACGATAAACCGGCCGCAGAAGCTGAACGCCGTGACGGCCGCCATGTGGCGGGCCCTTGCTGCAACCGTCGAGGCGCTGGGGGCAGACGAACGAGTGCGGGTCGTGCTCATCAGCGGCGCCGGCGGCAATTTCTGCGCAGGTGCGGACATCGCCGAGTTCGAGACCGTGCGCCGCGATGCGCACACGGCGCGCGAATATGAGGCGCTCAATGCGGCAAGTTTCTCGGCAATCCGCACTTGCGCGAAACCAACCATTGCGATGATTTCCGGCGTTTGCTTCGGCGGCGGTTTCGGGCTTGCGGCCAGCTGCGACTTACGCATCGCGACGCCGGATTCACGCTTTGCCGTGCCCGCCGCAAAGCTCGGCCTTGGGTATCCCGTCGAGGCGATGGCCGATATCGTGGCTTCCACGGGTGCGCAGATGGCGCGCTATCTGACCTTCAGCGGCGCGCGGATCGATGCCAGGCGCGCGCTCGAATGCGGATTTCTGCTCGAAATCGTGGATATGGATTCGCTCCCGGTCCGGGCGCACGAAATCGCCATCTCACTTACGCAAGCCGCGCCGCTCTCGATACGCGCCTCCAAGGCTTCCATCGCCGCAGCTCTTTCGGGGCGCTCCGAAGACATGATCCGCGCCCAGGAACTGGGCGACATCACCTTCGAAAGCCAGGACTACGCCGAGGGGCGAGCAGCCTTCCGCGAGCGGCGACCTCCCCGTTTCACCGGGAAATAAGCAGCGGGCCGTTCCTGAACGTCAGGCTGCCTGGTCGCGGGACAGGAATTTCAGGATTTCGGCGGCGAATACATCATTGCGATCGCCGGCAACCATGTGCCCTGCTCCGCCCACATCCACATAGGACGCCCCCGGAGCGAGCGAAACGAATTCGCGCGCATGCTCTTCCTGCACCAGTTCGGAGCGCATGCCCCGCACCAGGAGCACGGGCAGATGGAGCGCCGGAAGCCCCGCCATCAATTCCTGCATCAGTTCATCGGAACCGGAATTGATGTTCTCCTCGCCCTTGATGAAGGCGGGGTCCCAATGCCAGCGGTAACGGCCATCGGCATCACGACGCAGATTCTTGCGCAAGCCCTCGAGCGAACGGCGCGGCGTACGGTTTGGAAGATAGGCGGAGATGGCTTCGGCTGCTTCCTCAAGCGTCGCGAAGCCTTCTTCCATGCGCTCGGCCATGAAGCCCTGGATCTTGTCGACGCCGCGAGGATCGAGCCTCGGGGTAATGTCGACGAGGATCAGTGTTTCAAGAAGCGGTCCCTCGCGGCTTTCCGCCGTCAGCGCGGCAAGACCACCCAGCGAAGCGCCGACCAGCGAGGGGCGCGCATGGTAGTGCTCCTCCACCTGGCGGATCAGACACGCGGCATCGGCGCCATAGTGGCGGAAACCGTAATTGCCGCTTTCCACCCAATCGCTTTCGCCATGGCCACGCTGGTCCACCAGAACCGCCCGCATGCCCTGCCGTGCCACAGCCTTTGCCGTTGCGTCCCAGGCGCGTCTTGTCTGGCCGCCGCCATGCAGGAAAATAACCGGATGCCCACCGCCGTCCAGAATGTCGGCCGCGAGCCTGTTGCCTTCGGCGCCTGTGAAAAACGTGTCCTCGGTCTCAGGCAAGAGGATGTTCCTTCAGAAAAGCCAGGGCGCGCGCCTTGAAGCTGCGGTCGCCCACGGCCAGCATATGATCTCTTCTTTCAATCGCAAATGCCGTTCCATCGGGCAACAGATCAGCAAGCCCCTCTGGTGAGCCGGCAATGTCGTCGCGGGTGCCCACGGCAACAAGTGTCGGCTGCGCGATCTGTCGCGCGTCGTCGGCGCTCAGCAATTCCCGCGAGGTGGAGATGCAGGCGGCAAGCGCGTTTCTGTCGCTCTTCGTCTGATCGGCGAACTTCCTGAACATCTGGCCGCGTTCCGAAACGATGCTGTCCGGATCAGGCGCGAGCAAGGCATCGGCGATTTCGTCCCATTCACCCACGCCCTCGATCATGCCCATGCCGAGACCGCCCAGGATGAGGGTGGCCACCTTTTCCGGATGAGCGAGCGCCAGGAAGGCGGAAAGGCGCGCGCCCATCGAATATCCCATCACATGGGCCCGTTCGATGCCCAGATGATCCAGCAGGGCGGCAGCATCTTCGGCCATCCTGGGCGGCGTGTAATCGGCCTTGTCATGGCTCTTGGACGATTGACCGTGACCGCGATTGTCGAGCGTGATGACGCGATAGCCCGCATCGCGCAGGGTTTTCACCCAGCCGGGCGCTACCCAGTTGACGAAATGGGTGGAGGCAAAACCGTGGATGAGAAGGATCGGGTCGCCCGCACCTTCATCGATGAAGGCGATCTCGAACCCATCATGGGAGAAAAACTTCATTGCAACCGCTAGCACACCGTGTGAACGCGGACCGGACGCCGAAGAGGCGAGCGATCCAGTCTCGTTTCCTGAAACGAAGCGGAATGATATCCGGCCCCGAAACCTATCAACGGCCGGCAGGCGCCTCGATGCGTGGATGGCTCAGGCGACTGCCAACCTCGATGCCAGTCTTCTGCGCGGTTCCCGCGACAAGTTCAAGCACGAACTGGGCCTCGACGCCGGGCGCGATGGCGGCGGTGGAAAACGGCACGCCCTTGCCGATCGCCCGAACCACCCCGTCCGCGTCTATGAAGAGCAGGTCGAGCGCAAGCGGCGTATTCTTCATCCAGAAGCTCTGGCGGCCCACGGAGGGAAAAATGAACAGCATACCGCGATCTTCGGGCATGGATTGCCTGTACATGAGCCCTCGCTGCCGCTCGACAGGCTCGTCGGCGATCTCGATTGCGAAGCGCTGCTCCCCCGAAACCGTTTCAACAATGAGCGGATCGGGATCGACCGGCAGGCGCATGACCGTTGTCTGCGCCAGGGCGCCAACGGCACCCGCAATCGAGAATGCCAGCAAAAACAGGACACGCTGAAGACTGGAAAACCCAACTCTACGGGGCAGGAAACGGGTTGCGGTCGAAACCATAAAATCAGATCCGGTCTGGTCACTTCCAAATTCGGTGCCTGGAAGACGGTAGGCAGATTTGGCACGCCGCAGTGCGGTGGAGAACCGCCGAGCAATCTCAATGCGCGGCGGTCAGGGTCCCCTTATCCGGATAGATTTCGGCAGCCATAAGGCCTTTGTCGCCGCGGCCGAAGCGGACGAGCACAACCTGACCCGGTCGAAGCTCGGTCACGCCGTAGCGACGCAGTGTCTCCATATGAACGAAGATATCCTCGGTTCCATCGCCGCGCGTCAGGAAGCCGAAGCCCTTGGTGCGGTTGAACCATTTGACGAGCGCACGTTCCAGCCCGCTTTCCGGGGTGACCGTCACATGGGTGCGCGGCGCCTGGTCCTCCACCGGGTGCGTGGCCGTGGAAAGATCGATGGAGATGACCTTGAAGGCCTGCATCCCCTTATCGCCTTGCCGGGCCAGACATTCGATGCGCGCCCCTTCGAGCGCCGTCTGGAAACCATCCTTACGCAGGCACGTCACATGCAGGAGCACGTCGCCGTGCCCCTCCTCGTCGGGGAGGACGAAGCCGTACCCTTTTGCGACATCAAACCATTTGATCGCGCCGGAAATCTCGATAACTTCCCCGCTCTCCGCGGCATCGTCGGTAGACGTTGCCCGGTTATCCGCCCCGTATCCCCTGGTTGCAGAGGATTTGTCTTCCATCCCGATCAGCCTTTTTTCAAGCCCGCCCGACTCATTGTCAGGATCGAAGATAACATTTGCGCTTTGTGGCATAGCAAGACCCAGTTTCGATTTTCAACAAAAGGTGCAAATGCCAGGATTTGAAGGACTTCAACAGCGCTCGACAATCCATTAACGGTCAAGAGCACCGGAGTGCGTGGTAGCTCCCAAGTACTGTTTACGTAACGACGAAAGCGAGGCGAAACATGCGTTATCTGCACACAATGGTTCGAGTGAAGGATCTGGACGAAGCTCTTGATTTCTATTGCGACAAACTCGGCATGGTCGAAACGCGACGGACCGAAAACGAAAAAGGCCGATTTACGCTGGTCTTCCTTGCCGCTGGCGAGGACAAGGAGCGCGGACAGCGCGAAAAGGCGCCTCTCCTGGAACTCACCTACAATTGGGACCCGGAAGAATATCAGGGCGGACGCAACTTTGGTCATCTCGCCTATGAGGTGGACGACATCTATGCGCTCTGCGCGAATCTCATGGACAAAGGGGTGACCATCAACCGGCCGCCCCGCGACGGCTACATGGCTTTCATCCGTTCGCCCGACGGCATTTCCATAGAATTGCTGCAAAAGGGCGAGGCCAAGGCTCCGGCCGAGCCCTGGGCTTCCATGCAGAACACCGGAAGCTGGTGATCTCCCAGCTGGTGTTCTCCCCATGCCGGCGCAAGGTCGTATTTGCCTCCTCGCGCCGGCATGCTAACAGCATGTGATGAGATCATAATCCATAGTCATAATCCCTGGGGGAGACGCGCATGAAGGAAGTGCTTCTCGAACTGGAACGCCGCCGGGCCAATGCTCGCGAAGGTGGTGGCCAGAAACGCATCGACGCACAGCACGCCAAGGGCAAGCTGACTGCGCGCGAGCGCATCGAGGCATTCCTGGACGAAGGCTCCTTCGAGGAATTCGACATGTTCGTCGAGCATCGCTCGACGGATTTCGGCATGGAGAATACGAGGATTGCAGGCGACGGCGTGGTGACCGGCTGGGGCACCGTAAACGGGCGTACCGTGTTCGTCTTCGCCAAGGATTTTACCGTTTTTGGCGGTTCCCTCTCCGAAGCCCATGCCGAAAAGGTGGTCAAGGTTCAGGAAATGGCGCTCAAGAACCGTGCGCCGATCATCGGTTTCTACGATGCGGGCGGCGCGCGCATCCAGGAAGGCGTGGCCGCTCTGGGCGGCTATGCCGAGATTTTTCAGCGTAACGTGCTGGCTTCCGGCGTCATTCCGCAGATCTCCGTCATCATGGGTCCCTGCGCCGGCGGCGACGTCTATTCGCCCGCAATGACCGACTTCATCTTCATGGTGCGCGATACCTCCTATATGTTCGTGACCGGCCCGGATGTGGTGAAGACCGTCACCAACGAGACGGTTACCGCCGAAGAGCTGGGCGGCGCTTCGGTGCATACGGTCAAATCCTCCATCGCCGACGGCGCCTATGACAACGACGTGGAGGCGCTTTTGCAGATGCGCCGCCTGATCGACTACCTGCCTGCCTCCAACACGGCTGAACTGCCTGAGGTGGAGTGCTACCAGTCGGTGACGGAGAAGGATTTTTCGCTCGACAGGCTGGTCCCGGACAATGCGAACAAGCCCTACGACATCAAGGAACTCATCCTGAAGACCTGCGATGAAGGCGACTTCTTCGAAATTCAGGCCTCCTTTGCGAAAAACATCGTGACCGGCTTAGGGCGCGTGGAGGGCCGCACGGTCGGTTTCGTCGCCAACCAGCCCATGGTCCTGGCGGGCGTTCTCGATTCGGATGCCTCTCGCAAGGCGGCCCGCTTCGTGCGCTTCTGCGACTGCTTCAACATTCCCATCGTAACCTATGTCGACGTTCCGGGATTCCTGCCGGGCACGGCACAGGAATATGGCGGCCTCATCAAGCACGGCGCCAAGCTGCTCTTCGCCTATGCGGAGGCCACCGTGCCCAAGATCACCGTCATCACCCGAAAGGCCTTCGGCGGCGCCTATGACGTCATGGCCTCCAAACACCTGCGCGGCGACATCAACTATGCCTGGCCTTCGGCGCAGATCGCCGTGATGGGGGCCAAGGGTGCCGTAGAGATCATCTTCCGCAAGGATATCGACGATCCGCAGAAAATCGCCACGCATACGAAGATGTATGAGGACCGCTTCCTCTCCCCCTTCGTGGCGGCGGAACGCGGCTATGTGGATGAGGTCATCATGCCCCACTCCACCCGCCAGAGGCTGGCACGGGCGCTGCGCATGCTGCGCAACAAGGATCTCCAGAACCCCTGGAAAAAGCACGACAACATTCCCCTTTGAGACGGAAGCGACAGGCTTCCGTCCGCAGCGGCCATCCCGACTGTCCCGCCCCGCCCGATCAGAAGCTGCGCGGCGGGACGAACAGGCAAATCGTGCGCGAATCATCCTTGCCGGCCACCGAGCACCAATGAAAGACGCCGTCGGGCGAATTTCGAACGCGCTTGTCGCTATAGGCGAGCACTTCGCCCGTTACCTGAATGCGATAGCCGTCGGGAATTTCGGAGATGGCGGCATCCTTCACCTCCCGGCAGTCGCGATCCGAACAACATGCATAGGGATAGCGCCAGCCGGACTTCGCTTCATGGGCAGATACCGGCGAGGCAAGCGATAAGAGGATTGCGCTGGAAAATGCGGTGCCCGCCATTGCGCGCAAAATGGGAGCGGATCCTGAGCTGGACATCATCGTCTCCTCGGATCTCCTCCCGAAGACAATTGTTCGCCCGCATGGTTAACAAAAGCTTTACGCCGTTAACCGCATCTTAAGGCGCAGGCGGCGAAACCTTGCCGTCGACACCCCGAGATTGACAAAGCCCCTCTCCCGTTGTCGTCTGCCTCTCCCGAAACAGGCGCTGCGGCGCTACTGCAGGATCGACCTTTAAAATGCCGAAGACGGATATCGCCCGACGGGTCTACAACCACACCTGGAAGCTCGATCCGATCTGCCGCAGCCTGCTGGATACGGATTTCTACAAACTCCTGATGCTGCAAATGATCTGGGGGCTGTATCCGCATGTGGATGCCACCTTCACGCTCATCAACCGTAACAAGAAGGTGTTCCTTGCCGACGAGATCGACGAGGGGGAACTGCGCGAACAGCTCGACCACGCGCGCGCCATCCGGTTCAGTAAAAAGGAGATGATCTGGCTGGCGGGCAACACCTTTTACGGACGCAAGCAGATCTTCCAGCCGGAATTCCTGAACTGGCTCGCCGATTTCCGGTTGCCGGAATACGAACTCAGGCGCGATGGCGGCCAGTATGAGCTGAATTTCCACGGCCGGTGGATGGAGACCACGATGTGGGAGATCCCGGCCCTTGCCATTATCAACGAGTTACGCTCGCGCGCGGCCATGCGCTCGCTCGCCCCCTTCGCGCTCGACGTGCTTTATGCCCGCGCCAAGGCGAAGGTCTGGTCCAAGGTCGAGCGCCTCAAGAAACTGCCAGACATCAAGATTTCGGATTTCGGAACCCGCCGCCGCCACTCGTTCCTCTGGCAGCGCTGGTGCGTGGAGGCGCTGAAGGAAGGCATCGGCGATTCCTTTACCGGCACCTCCAACGTGCTTCTGGCAATGGATACGGATCTCGAGGCGCTGGGAACCAACGCCCATGAACTGCCCATGGTTCTGGCCGCTCTCGCCAACAATGATGAGGAATTGCTGGCCTCCCCCTACAAGGTGCTCCAGGACTGGCAGAGCTATTATGGCGGCAATCTTCTGATCGTGTTGCCCGACGCGTTCGGCACGGAATCCTTCCTGCGCGATGCCCCCTCCTGGGTCGCCGACTGGACCGGTTTCCGGCCCGACAGCGCCCCGCCCATCGAGGGCGGCGAGCGCATCATGGAGTTCTGGCGCCAGCACGGCAAGGACCCGAGGGACAAGCTTCTCATCTTTTCCGACGGGCTAGACGTGGACACGATCGAGACGGCCTATCGGCATTTCAACGGCAAGGTGCGCATGGCCTTTGGCTGGGGCACCAACCTCACCAATGATTTCGAGGACTGCGCGCCGCGTGAAGTCAACGGGCTAAAGGCAATCTCCATGGTGTGCAAGGTGAGCGAGGCCAATGGCCGGCCCGCCGTGAAACTGTCCGACAATCCGGAAAAGGCGACCGGAGACCCGGCGGAAATCCAACGCTACCTCAAGCTTTTCGGCGCGCAGAACCGGGTGAGCCGCGCCGTTTTGGTGTAGTACGACCGACGTTCCAAGTCGTTTTCCGCGCACTCGGGTGATGCGTGTCTTCGTTCCCGCGGTTCGTGCTTGTCCTTCGTGCTTGTCCTTCTTGCTTGCCGGGGGATGCCTCCGCCGCACCCTTCGACAAGCTCGGGATAAGGACGAGGGCTTGCCCTGGTGAGGGCGCGGGCCGGTTACGGCCGCGTTTACAGCGCCGGCGATGGTGTCGGTCATGCGCCGGTCATGACAGCGCCCGTAGCGTCACCACTTTACCCTTCCCACGCCCTTCAAGGTGCGCTTGTCGAACGACGCACCAGATCACAGCGTGGCAATCACTCCCCGGCGGCCTCAGCTTTCCAGCATTTCCTTGACGACCGTAGCGAGCTGCTTGAGCGAGAAGGGTTTGGGGAGGAAGCCGAACTGGGCGTCCTCGGGCAGGTTCCTGGCGAAGGCATCCTCGGCATAGCCCGACACGAAAATGAACTTGATGTCGGGCTGCTCCTTGCGCAGTTCGCCCAGAAGCGTCGGGCCGTCCATTTCAGGCATGACAACGTCTGAAACCACGAGGTCGACCTTGCCTTCCAGCTGGTGGAAGACCTCCAGTGCTTCGGTGCCCGAGCTTGCCTCATGGACTTCATAGCCCCGCGAGGACAAGGCGCGGACACTGCCCATGCGCACCGCATCCTCGTCCTCGACGAGGAGAACGCGGGCGGAGCCGGAAAGATCGCGGCTCTCCTCCTTGGCCTTCGAACGCCCCTGCCCGTCCTCGCCGCCATTGGCCTCGGAGGCCGCCTTTTCGGCCTCGGTCGGGATGTAGCGCGGCAGGAATATGCGGAAAACGGTTCCCTCCCCCACTTCAGAATCGCAGAAGATGAAGCCGCCCGTCTGCTTGACGATGCCGTAGACCATCGACAGGCCGAGGCCCGTTCCCTTGCCCACTTCCTTGGTGGTGAAGAAAGGCTCGAAGATCTTCTTGATCGTCTCCGGATCGATGCCCGTGCCCGTATCCTGCACCTCGACCGCCACGTAGTCGGCCGCAATGAGCTCGCGATAAGGGAAAGCCGCGCATTCAGCAGCCGTGATGTTGCGGGTCTTCACCGTCAGCGCACCGCCATCGGGCATGGCGTCGCGGGCGTTGACCGCCAGATTGACCACCACCTGCTCGAACTGGCCGATATCGACTTTCACGGGCCAGAGATCGCGGCCATGTTCGACCTTGAGCGAGATGTCATTGCCCACGAGACGCGCAAGAAGCATGCGCAGATCGGCAAGTACATCCGTCAGGTTCAGGACCTCGGGACGCAAAGTCTGGCGCCGCGAGAACGCCAGGAGCTGGCGCACCAGCGAGGCCGCGCGGTTGGCGTTCTGCTTGATGTTCATGATGTCCGGGAAGGACGGATCGGACGGACGGTGGTTCGTCAGGAGAAGATCGGAGGCCATGATGATGGCCGTGAGCACATTGTTGAAATCATGCGCTATGCCGCCTGCGAGCTGGCCCACGGCCTGCATCTTCTGGCTCTGGGCCATCTGCGCCTCGAGCGCCTTCTGTTCCGTCGTCTCAACGGCATAGACGATGGCGGCCTCCTCCGCGCCTTCGCCGCCGGCATGGTCCACGACGGGATGAACGTAGAAGCGCACGTGCCGCTCGGCATCATCGGGCAGAACCGTATCGATCGGCGCAATCTCGGCCTGGCGCTGCTTGGCGCGCTCAAGAGCGGTCGCGAAAGCCTCGCGATCGCGCTCGTGGATCACACTGTCGAGCCGGATATGACGCTCCACGGCGCCGCTGTCCACGGCACGCGAGAAGAGCGAGAGGAACGGCGCATTGGTGCGCAGGATGCGGCCCGTCTGATCCACCGAGGCGATGGCCATGGGCGTGGAATTGAAGAAACGCGTGAAGCGAACCTCAGACGCCCGCAGATCGGCGGAAGCATCCTCTCCCTGGCTGCGGTTCAGAACGATTGTTCGTGTCGGGCCGGCCGAGCCGTCGCGCGTTGCGGCGACACGGTGCATGAAACGCACCGGCAGCACCTCGCCGTTCATCGTCGAAAGATCGAGATCGACGACCGCATCGCGCACCGTTCCCGGATCGGCGCGCACCGCATGGATAAGCGCCATGCCGTCGCCCGCCACGATCTGCGAAAGGCGAACGCCGCCCGGCACGAAATTGGCAAGATCGATGCCCAGCCATTCGGCGAGCGTCGCGTTGATATAGGTGACGCGGCCATCCGGGTCGGCGGCGAAAAAGCCCGCCGGGGCATGGTCAAGATGGTCGATGGCTTTCTGGAGATCGAGAAAGAAGCGCTCCTGCTCCGCCCGTTCCATGGAAATGTCGGCGATCTGCCAGGCGGAGACCGGCTGGCGATGACCCGGCAGGTTGAAGACGCGGGCCCAGGCGCGATACCAGCGCGCGCCGAGCTCCGCACCCGGACGGATGGAGCGGGAAAGACGGAACTCACCGTCGCCCGTACGACCGTCGCGCAGCCCCGCCGCAAGACGCTCCACGACGGGGGAGGCCTCTGGATTGTCGGAGAGAAGCGCATCCACCGTCTTCACATCGGCAACGGAGGTCGCCCCGGTCATCTGCGCATAGGCGTTGTTCGCGTAGAGGATGCGGCCCTTGGCGTCGGCGACGACGAGCCCTTCTTCCATGGAATCAACGAACGCACGCGAGAGCTCGCTGCCGGCAGAACGCGGCGCGACCTGGACGAAACCTATGGCGGTGGCGAAGAGGAAACCCACGCCGATCATCGCCATGACGCCCAATATGCCGAGCAGAACAGGATCGCCCAGGCGTTCCTTGAACAGCGAAAAGACGATTGCCGAAACGGTCAGCACCAGGATGAAGATGACCAGACGTGTGATGGCGCCGGGGCGCGAACTCTGGTCGATGATAGGTGCCGCGTGGATTTGTCCGCCCGATTGCTTGGCCATGCGTCTTCCGTCTGTCGCGCCCAGTGGTTGCCGGGTTTCCGCGCGGAACCGGCCTATTCGGGGTATATCAGGGCCTCACACATCTGCAAGCGTGCGCCAGTAACGGAACAGCAAATAGGGTTTATTTCGTCGGAAAACAGTTGCACGGGAAAGGGATAAGCAGGCTCGCGGGTTGCCGCACGGTTGTGCTGCGCATACTGTTGAACGATTGTAATCATCTCGGAGCGATTCAATGAACGCTTGGCTCGTGGACATATTCGGGGAAGCTTACGCCCCCGCAGTCTTCTGGATCATTGTGCTGATCCTCGTCGCCATAGTGCTTTGGATCGTCCTGCGCCTGGCGCGTGGCGGTCCGGGGGGCACTTTCATTTCCAGCGGCAAGGGACGTCAACCGCGCCTTGCGGTGACGGACGCAACCCCGGTGGACAATCACCGCCGCCTGGTGCTTGTCCGGCGCGACAATGTCGAACATCTCATCCTTATCGGCGGCCCCTCGGATATCGTGGTCGAAAGCAATATCCGCATGACCGGCGGCGCAGAACGGCACGAACCTGAACTGGCGCCGCGCGCGGCCCCGCCCAGGCCGACGCCGCCTCGCAGAGCACCTCCTGCGGAGTCCGCACCGCCCCGACCAATCCCCGAGCCGCGTCCGGCGGAACCGCAGCGAATGCCCGAAGCTCCGGTGCAGATCGCTGAAGCGCGGCAGCCTGATCCTCGTTTGGAAACCAGGGCAGAGCCCAGGACGGCTCCCAGGCCCGAAGCAAGGCCAGAGCCGAGGCCCGAGCCCAGAACGGCACCCGCGACGTTTCCGACTGTGGATACGGGACGTAACGAACCGGAGGTTTCCCTGGCGCAGGCCGGGATTCGCGCCGCACCTGCGACCGTGGCAGCATCCAGTCTCGCACCGTCACCTCAGCCGGAGCGGCACTCAACGCCGGCGCTGGAAGTCGCCTCCGCGCCGGTCGGGGAGAGCACGCCCCATACCATGGCGTCCTACGAGGAAGAGGTTGTGCTCGACGATCTGTCGGATGCCATCGACGCGGAAGCGCGCACCATCAACCGTTCTCATGAAGACACGCTCGAGGACGAGATGAGCAAACTGCTCGAAGAACTCGGCAGCGACAGGAAGCCCGGCCATTAAAGGGGCCTGGCATCACAGGACCGGACGCCGCCCCTCGCGTGTGCGGGTGCAATCCTCGCGTGTGCGGGTGCAATGCATGGCGAATCTCGTCGCGTGCGCGCGCAAGGCAGCTGCGTTGCGCCTGCCGAGCCGCGCCCGGCGCTGACGCAATCGGATGGATGGCGCGCCACGGCATGCTGCCGTCAGGCGAAACCGCAGCCAGCGCCCCATAAAAAAACGCCGGGCTTGGCCCGGCGTTTCGCTAAACGGGTAATGGTTCGAACCATCAATCGTCACGATAAACCTTTTCCCGACGCTCGTGCCGTTCCTGCGCCTCTATCGAGAGCGTAGCAATGGGCCGGGCATCCAGGCGCTTGAGAGAGATCGGCTCGCCGGTCTCCTCGCAATAGCCGTAGGTTCCATCCTCTATGCGCTGCAAAGCCGCGTCGATCTTCGAAATCAGCTTGCGCTGACGATCACGGGCACGCAGTTCAATGGCGCGGTCGGTCTCGGAAGAGGCCCGATCGGCCAGGTCGGGATGGTTCGCGCTCTCCTGCTGCAAAGCTTCCAGTGTTTCACGAGCTTCCTTCAGAATCTCGCTCTTCCAACCGATGAGCTTGGCGCGAAAGTAGGAGCGTTGCCGCTCGTTCATGAACGGCTCGTCCTCGGAGGGCACGTAGTCGGCATCAATGAGCTCATTCATCGAGTCACCCCAAGATGTTCTAACGCCGGCGCCTATATATTCGCGCCCCCCCACAACCACAAGCGCAAAGCGGCGCGGTTTCACGCTTTTGTTAAAGCTCATGGGAAAACGCACATAAGCTTTTCCTTGAAATCGAAATGCATATTAGGCTGTTTCGCGGTCGCATAAGACGATTTGCCATTGCAAAAGAGCAAAATGCCGGCTTTTGAGCACAAAAACCGGCAATAGGGAGGATTTCCGCCGTGCACAGGCTTTTTCTTCTCAGGCACGCAAAATCCGGCTGGGCGGCACCCGGAACGACCGATTTCGAGCGCCCGCTGACCGCGTCGGGCATTTCCGATGCAGAAGCGCTCGGCCGGCATATGCTCGATTCCGGCCTCCTGCCCGACCTTGTCCTGTGCTCGACGGCCAAACGCGCGCGCCAGACGCTGGACCGGGTTCTTTCGGCTTTCGTCGAAAAGACACCGCGCATCATCCATGAGGAAGAACTCTACAATTCCGATGCCGCGCGCTATGTGGAAATCATCCGGGACGCGCCCGCAAGTGCCTCGTTGCTGGTCGTCGGGCATAACCCGGTGATGGAGGATTTAGCCTTCGCGCTCCCAAGAGGCGGCAATGCGGATGCCATGCGGCTTGCGGCATCCGGTTTTCCAACCTGCGGCCTTGCCGTCCTGAACTTTGAAAACCCGCTTTCCGAGCTCAAACCCGGAACGGGAAACCTCACAGCCTTCCTGAGACCCGAACGCGTCTGACCGTAGCTCCTGGAGGAAGAAACGTTTTGCGGAGACATCCGCAAAATCAAGGAACTGAAGCGGGTTAAGCGTATCGGATGGAACACGTCACGCTGTTTGCGACGCCCTTCAATCGCCCAATAGGCTTCCTATATGCGAGGCGCTGCATTTTTTGAGGAATTCGCCTGTTGGCATCGCTGACCACCTTTTCCGATGAAGCCCGGATAGCACTCGACACCCTGGCGGGGCGAGCCACCGGGCTTGTCTCGCCGTCGCTCAGGCTCGGTGTTACCGGCCTGTCGCGGGCAGGCAAGACGGTTTTCATCACCGCTTTCGTGCACAATCTGATCCATGGCGGGCGGCTTCCCATGTTCGACGCCCAGAAGTCGGGCCGCCTGACCAAAGCCTATCTTGAACACCAGCCCGACGATACGGTTCCCCGTTTCCAGTACGAGGACCACATCGCCGCCCTCATCGATGAAAGGGTGTGGCCTGAATCAACACGGGCGATCTCCGAATTGCGGCTGACGGTCGAGTACGAGTCCGCCTCCGCCTGGAATCGCGTCTTCTCGCGCGGCAAGCTGTCTTTCGACATCGTCGATTATCCGGGAGAATGGCTGCTCGACCTGCCGCTTCTTGGAAAAAGCTATGCGGAGTTTTCCGCCGAGGCGCTGGAACTTGCCATGTTGCCCGCCCGCGCCGACCTTTCGGCGCAATGGCGCGCCCTGACGGAGAGCGCCGATCCCGATCAGGCTGCAGACGAGATGACCGCGCGAGGGCTGTTCGAAGCCTTTTCGGCCTATCTCAAGGCGTGCAAGGCCGATCACCGGGCGCTGTCGACGCTTCCGCCTGGACGTTTTCTCATGCCGGGCGATCTCGATGGGTCGCCAGCCCTCACCTTCGCGCCGCTCAAACCATCCGCGAAGGCCAAAAGCGGCTCCCTGCATGCGATGATGGAGCGGCGTTACGAAGCCTACAAGGCCCATGTCGTGCGCCCGTTCTTTCGAGAGCATATCGCGCGGCTCGACCGGCAGATCGTTCTGGTGGACGCCATGCAGGCCATGAATGCGGGCGCGGAAGCGGTAGCGGACCTCGAGCGCTCGATCACCGAAATCCTCTCCTGCTTCAGGCAAGGGCGCGGCAACCTCCTGACGGGCCTTTTCTCGCACCGGATCGATCGCATCCTGATCGCAGCCACCAAGGCCGACCATATCCACCATGAAAGCCATGACCGCTTGCAGGCCATCGTGCGACGCCTGGCGGACCGGGCCATAGCGCGGGCCGATTTTTCCGGGGCCGCCGTGGACGTGCTCGCCATGGCCGCGGTTCGGGCGACCCGCGAGGGCACGGTGAAACAGGGCAAGGAAACGTTGCCCGTCATCATCGGCACGCCGCTTGCGGGCGAAACCATTGGCGGAGAGACCTTTGACGGCGAAACGGAAACGGCCATTTTCCCCGGCGACCTGCCGGAAAAGCCGGGTCAGCTGTTTCAGGCCATGGAGCAACAACCGCCCGAAGCACCGATACGCTTCGTGCGGTTTCGCCCGCCGCGGCTGGAGCGCACCGCAGAGGGGGTAACGCTCTCCCTTCCCCATATCCGCCTCGACCGGGCGCTGCAGTTCCTGATTGGAGATCATCTGGCATGAGCCGCCCGCCCGCTGCGTTCCGCATCGAACCCGCAACGCCGGAGCCCGCAGAAAAGCCCGCCGCGAAGCGCAAGCCCCGCGCCATCGACCCGCAACAGGCCGTGGCCGTGCGCGTCGACCCGCAGGACTATTTCGAGGAGACCGATCTGGCGCTCGCCGAGCCGCCGCCGGTGCCACCGCGCCGGCGCTCGTGGCTTGCGCGGATTTTCTTCGGGGCCTTCAGCCTTCTCATATCGCTCGCCATCGGGCTGTGGACGGACCGGCTGATCCGCGATCTCTTCACCCGTGCCGACTGGCTCGGCTGGCTGGCGCTCGCGGCCGCGGGTATCGCCGTGTTCGCCCTTGTCGCCATCATTGCGCGCGAGGCGTTGGCACTGATGCGCCTTGCCTCGATCGAGGAGGTGCGGCGGGATGCCGACGACGCCATCCGGCGCGACGATGCCAAGGCCGCGCGCAAGACGGTGGAACACCTCATCTCATTGCTGGCCGCCAAGCCCGAAACCGCGCACGGGCGCCAGACGCTGGCGGGATTGAAGGACGATATCATCGACGGTTCCGATCTCATGACGCTGGCAGAAAAGGAGCTGATGGCGCCGCTTGACGCGCTGGCGCGCAAACAGGTGCTCGACGCGGCCAAGCGGGTTTCCGTGGTGACCGCCGTTTCGCCGCGCGCGCTGGTCGATGTCGCCTATGTGATCTTCGAGGCCGCCCGGCTTACCCGGCGTATCGCCGACATTTACGGTGGCAGGCCGGGCTTTCTGGGCTTCCTGCATCTGGTTCGCAATATTCTGGCGCATCTTGCCGTCACCGGGTCGATGGCCGCCGGCGAGACACTGGTACAGCAGGTGGTCGGACACGGGCTTGCGGCAAGGCTTTCAGCCAAGCTTGGCGAAGGCGTGGTGAATGGCATGATGACAGCACGCATCGGGATTGCCGCCATGGCGGCTGCCCGTCCCCTCTCCTTCAACGCCCTGCCCCGGCCAGGCATAGGTGACTTTCTGAAAGCACTCACGCGCTTTACGGTACAGAAGGCCAACGACAAGAACCCTGAACCGCAACCGTAAGTTCAGGCTGAGGAAAAGGACGGCTCTTCGATTTGCCGGCGCGCTATGGTAGACAAAGCATTAACCAATCTGCTGCATGGTTCTTGCAACCCCTGTCCGAATGAACTGGTGCCGTCTCGTCATGCTGAAAACCGCGCTGAAGATCGCTCTCGCCACCATCGCAGCCGCGCCACTGGCCGGCCTTGCATCGAAGGCGGACGCCTCCGAGCGCGAGAAGGTGTTTTTCCAGTCGGTCGAAGGATCGTGGTCGGGACCCGGCGAAATCGTCGCGGGCAAATATAAGGGTACGAAATTCGTCTGCAATTTCGACGGCGACACGCCGCAAGGTGGTGTGGGAATGGCGCTCGACGGCAATTGTCGCGTGGGCGTTTTCACACAGCCCATGAGGGCGAGCGTGGTGCGCGGCAAAGGCGGGTTCAGGGGCACGTTCCTCGACGGAGCCGCCGGCAAGGGGCTCGATGTGACGAGCGGCAAGGTGGTCGGCAATGACGTCGTCTTCGCCCTCAACCGCTCCTCGCTCAGCGGCGCGATGCGCGCGCGCATCACCGGACGCGACACGATGCAAATCACGATCTCGGTGAAGGTCGAGGACGAGATGGTGCCGGTGATCGGAATGAAGCTGAAACGCGTCGACACGGGCGCGGTCGGCGCAATCGCCCGAGACTGAGCCTATAACCCTGTGCCCCTGTGCGCCCTTTCGGACGCATGATGGGGGCCTGATCCTTCCATTGTCCGTCTTCAGGCAACCCGCAGGAATTGCGGCTGTCGTCCAGATTTCATTTCCACCAGACTTGCGGGCGCGCGATACGCTCCAGGCCGACACGGTCGACGGTCTCCAGCCAGGAAGCGACGCTGCGGCCTTCGACCAGCCGTTTTGGGGCAAGTTCGGCCAATGGCTCCAGCACGAAAGCCCGTTGCGTCATGCGCGGATGGGGGATTGCCAGTCCCTCTTCATCCACCGTTCGGTCATCGTAAAGCAGGATGTCGATGTCGATGGAACGCGGCCCCCAACGCTCGTCGCGCACCCTCTTGAGACCGCGCTCCATGTCGAGACAGGCCGCCAACAGCGCATGCGGCGCCAATGTTGTCCGGATGTGAACGGCGGCGTTCAGAAAATCGGGTTGGTCGACCTTCCCCCAGGGAGGGGTGCGATAAAGAGAGGAAACGGCGATGACCTCGGTATCATCGCGCGCATCGAGCATGCTCAGAACGGAGCGCATGGCCTCCTGCGGATTACCGATATTGCCTCCAAGCCCCAAATAGACGTCGTGCCGAGCCTTCATGCTATTGCGGCCAAACCACCGTCACCTCGACATGGTCGAGAACGCCGGGCACCGGTGCGTTGGGCTTGCGGATGGTGATTTCGGCCCTCTTGATCGCACGGAAGTGCGCCGTCAGGGCCTGCGCCACTTCGAGCGCCAGCGCTTCTATCAGAAAACGGCGCCGGCCGGTGACGATCTCCTCGATCACCTGAAAGGCGACGCCGTAGTCCACGGTCCCTTCGAGCGAATCATCGCTCAACGCGCGGTCCGGCTCAACGGTGAGCACGGCATCGACATAAAAGCGCTGGCCGAGGCGCTCCTCCTCATCGTGCACGCCATGGCGCGCGAAGAACGCGCAGTTCTGCATCCGGATTACATATTTCATCTGTTCCACCATCCTTCGCCCGAAGCTTCGAGCATAGCGTCAGCAACCTTCAGGGCATCCCTGTTCATTGCCACATCGTGTACGCGGAAGGCCGCTGCGCCCCTGAGCCGCAGCGCCACGCTCGTCGCAGCCGTTGCCGCATCACGGTCCTCGGCCACCTCGCGGCCCGTCATATGGCCGATGAAACGTTTGCGCGACGTGCCCACAAGCAGCGGAAATCCCAGAGCGGACAATTCGCCAAGCCGGTTCATCAACTCGATGTTCTCGCCCGCGTCCTTGGCGAAACCGAAGCCCGGATCGAGCAGGATCGCCTCTTCGGCAATTCCGGCCTCACGCGCGATTTCTATCGAACGATGCAGGAAAACAAACTGATCCTCGATGACATCGGGCAATTTCTCCCGCTCGCGCCCGGTATGCATGATGACAAGCCCGGCCCCCGTTTCGGCAGCGACACGGGCAATGCCAGGCTCTCGCTGGAGGCCCCATACGTCGTTGACGATATGGGCGCCTGCGGAGATGGCAAGCCGTGCGGTTTCCTCGCGGTAAGTATCGATGGAGAGAATTGCGTTGGTTTCCACCGCCAGCGCCTCGATTACCGGCAGGACGCGATCCTGTTCTTCCGATGCGGAAACCGCCGCGGCGCCGGGCCTGGTCGATTCGCCGCCTATGTCGATAATGTCGGCGCCTTCGGCGATCATCCGATTGGCCTGCGCGAGCGCATTTTCAAGCCGGGCAAAATGACCGCCATCGGAAAAACTGTCGGGCGTCACGTTGAGAATGCCCATCACCAGCGCCCGACCATCCAGTGCAAGGCTGCGCCCGTGCGCAAGTTTCCAGGACCGGATTGTCATAGGCTTTTCCGCGGTTCGATCTCGTCGCGTCGTATGTGCGGCGCAATGCTGCCAAAATCAATGCCCACATATAGTGGTTGTGCTTGTCAGCACGATGTTCTGCCAGAAAATTCGCCAGAAAATTCGATTGCCAGAACAGACGCCAGACCGCAGGCTGTATCGGGGAATCGCCATGAAGAACATCGCACTGTCATTCGTCCTTCTTGCTGCGCTCGGCGCACCGGCATCTGCGGCCAATGTGGCGCGCAGCTACACTTATTTTTCGATCGGTGGGAAATCGCTGAGCGATATCGAACAACAGTTGCGATCACGCGGGCCGCATGTCCAGAGCACCGGCCAGCGCCATCCGGGCGCAACGCGGATGGAGTTCACCACCAAGGTCAGCTACGCCGAAGCCAAGGGAAGTTGCCGGGTTTCAAAGGCCGTTGTTTCGGTGAAGGCAAACGTGTTCCTGCCGAAATGGCGCAATCGGCGCAGCGCCGACCGGGAAACCGCCTTGATCTGGGATACGCTCTCGCGGGACATCAAGCGCCACGAGGACAGCCACATCGGCATTGCCAAGCGCTATGCGCGCAAGATCGAGGATACGGTGGAAGCGCTGCCCTATCGCTCGTCCTGCGCCAAACTGCAGGAGATCGCGCAGAAGGAGACCGCGCGCATCCTGGAAGAACACGATGCGGCGCAGGAGCATTTCGACCGGATCGAGAGCCATAATTTCGAGGATCGCCTCATGCGGCTTCTGAACTACCGGCTTGAGCAGATTTCAAAAGGCCGCCTGCCCGGCTGAGACAATCAGACCCGAGAGGTCTGGAACATGCCGCTACTCTTCAAGCTTGCACGTCAGGCTTCCACGGCCTGCCACGGGTCCCTGATCCGGGGAAAACCCTTCAAGCCTGCCGTTCAGGCACCCGAACGACAAGACCATCGAGTTCGTCGCGGACAATGATCTGGCAGGAAAGGCGCGAAGTGGGCTGAACATCGAACGCGAAGTCGAGCATGTCTTCTTCCATCGGCTCCGGTTCCCCCACCCTGTCGGCCCATTCCGGATCCACATAGACATGGCAGGTGGCACAGGCGCACGCGCCTCCACATTCGGCTTCGATGCCGGGCACCGCATTGCGGACAGCATTTTCCATGACGGTCGATCCGTTATCGGCCTCGACCTCGAAGCGGCCACCATCGGCGGCGATGTAGGTGATCTTCGTCATACGCAGTATCCGGGAAAAATCGTGAGGAGCCTTTCAGGCGTTGGCGCTCACTTAGATAGTTTGAGCCTGAAACTCAAGGCAGCCATTGGTTGGGCGGCACAAAACCGCGCCTTGACCACGGATCGCAAAGACATGATCGGTACACCGCCATATGGCGGAGCGCTCTGTCCCTGCTTCTTCATCCAATCAGGAAAACCGGCGATCGATCTATCGATAGGCCGCGATAAACTCGACCACTTCGTCGATGCGCCAGCCAAGATGTTCAATCTCGACCGCATTTTGAGGGTCCGCCTCAATGGCGGCGGCAGTTTCGGCAAGGGCAAACGCGCCTATACCGCGCGCCGATCCACACAAGGCGTGGGCGAGTTCCCGGCGCGCGGCGGGATCGGCCGCCCGCATCCTCGCCGCCAATGTCTCGATCTGGCGCAGAAACATGCCAAGGACCTCGCGCTCGAGGGCGCTGTCTCCCATCGTCTGGCGTGCCAGATGCGCACGATCCACAGGAGATTTCGTCTCGGCGATCTCCCCGCCCGACCTCCGCCACACTCTTCCATCAGGCTTTGCCATGGGCTTCCCCGTACTCTTTTCCAGCCCTTAAAGCCTATTAACCCCGAATGGACAGGGGGTTAATGGCGACGGTTCAAAGTGATGCATTCGGCCAAAACGTCGTTAACCCTATGTTTAAACTTTTACGCATTTCGCCGAATGCTTGTTTTCAAGCGGCCCGTGTCCCACTACGATACGCTTGGCTCATTTTGGGCATGTACCCGGAGTACGAGGCTTATTCGATTATGAGGCTCCGGTTGTGAGTAGCTGAGGTGTGGCGATTATGGCGCGTGTAACAAACAAGACGCAGGCGAAACGCGATTTTGCCAAGGAACTCGAGGATGCACTCGACCTTGAGCTTTCGGAAGACCTGGAAAATGGCGGTCTCGATATCGCAGCCTCCATGGAAGATCTGGAAGCGCAAATTTCGCAGGCGGCGGAAGAGTTGGCGCGTGAAAGCCGCGACAAGAACGGTAGCGGGGCGGCTGCCGAATTTAAACCAGTAACGATTGCAGCAGAGTCCAGGCCGCCCGTGACCGACACAATCGACAAGCGCGCAGTACCCGAGAAAACGGCCGCCCGGCTCGAGGAAAAACCCCTCGACCGCTCGTCTCTTTCTCCTGCCACCCCTGCCCCGCAGGCCGCACCAGCTTCCGGCTTTTCACCTGCCAATGACGACCAGGCGGGCGATTTCAACCAATTTACGCGCAAGCTCAGCCGCAGCACACCAAACACCGCCTACTGGCTGGTGGGGGCACTTTCCGTGCTTTGGATCGTCGGCGGGCTCATGCTCGGCAACTTCCTCTATGGCGCGTCGCTCTGGCAGATCCGTTCGGCCAACGACCTGATGAAGGCGCCCTATGCCATCGCGCTGCTCGTGGGCACGATCATTCCGGTGATCATGTTCTGGGGCTTTGCGGTGATGATGCGCCGGGCGCAGGAAATGCGCCAGGCGGCACAATCCATGACCGAGATGGCTTTCCGCCTGGCGGAGCCGGACAATATCGCGCAAGAACGCATCATGACGGTTGGGCAGGCCGTGCGCCGCGAGGTGCAGGCCATGGGCGACGGCATGGATCGCACCCTGTCGCGTGCGGTTGAACTGGAAACGCTCGTCCACACCGAGGTCAGCGAGCTCGAGCGCGCCTATAGCGAGAACGAAGTGCGCATCCGCCATCTGGTGGATGGGCTCGGCAGCGAGCGCGAGGGCATTATCGGTCATGCGGAACGGGTCCGCGCATCCATCGCCGGGGCCCACGAGCTTCTCAAGGAAGAGCTCGACACCGCCGGTGACATGATCCGCAACACCATCGCCAACGCCTCCAAGCAGCTCGCGGCGACCGTCACGCAGTCGAGCGAAGCGCTTCTCAAGCAGCTCGAAGGCACGGGGGGATCGATCCATCAGGGCATCGACGATCGTATCCGCGACATTTCCCAGCGCATTTCCACCTCGGGCGATGCGGTCGCCAATCTGCTCGACACGCGGATCGCGAGCCTGAGCAAGGGGACGGAAGACGCCACGCGCACGATCGGCGAGTTGCTGGACACGCGTGTAAACGCGATCACCAAAGGTACGGAACAGGCGACCAACAGCCTCACCGAAATACTCGACAGCCGCCTCTCGCATCTGTCGCAAACCACACAGGAAGCACGGGAAACGCTCGGCGAATTGTTCGACACCCGTCTTGCGACGCTCACCGAACGGTCCGATCAGGCTACCCGTGCGCTGGGCTCCCTGTTCGAGACCCGCACATCTACCCTTCTGTCTTCACTCGGGCAGGTAAGCGAATCCCTCAATGGAGAGTTCGACACGCGCCTTGGCCAGCTCGAAAGCGCCATTACGGAACGTGGCCGCGCGCTCATCTCCGAATTCACGACACGCGCCGAAGCGCTGGATTCTGGCACGCAGAAGCTCAACAGCGCGCTCGAAGCGCGCGCCCGCAGCATCAACGAGACACTGATCGAGCGCACACGCGAGATTGCCGACACCTTCGCCCGCGGCAAGGACGAGGTTGCGGCGGCGGTGGAAAGCGGCAAGACCGCACTCGATACGGAGCTTGCCGATCTGATCGCATCGACGAATATCATGCTCGAAAACACCGCCGGTGAATTCGGAAAGAGCATCGATCGCGGCTGGTCGCAGGTCAGCACACAGTTCGAGGCCGGTCTGGAGCGCCTAGAAACCGTGCAGACCAACCTCAATGATACCGTGCAGAACCAGATCACGGCCTTCAACGAGACCCACGAGCGCCTTGCCGGCGCGCTGCGTGAAGATGTCAGCAAACTTGATCAGGCGCGTGCCGCATTCCAGGCAGGCATCGGCGATCAGGTCGAAGAGCTCAACAAGAGCCGCGACGGTTTTGCTGAAGCACTCGACAACAACATCTCCAAGATCGACGAACGCCGGCAGAAGCTCAACGAGGTCATCGAGGCGGACGCAGAGCGTATCGACGATATGTTCACGCGCCAGACCGGCATCATCGAGGAGCGCACCACGACCATGGAGAAAGCTCTCTCCATCGGTGTCGAGAATGTGCGCAGCACGCTTGAAAAGAGTGCCGTCGTGGTTGCCGGCGCACTGCGCGACAAGGTCATCGAGGCCACGACCACGCTCAACGAGGAAGCCGGCAAGCTCTTCGAGGATGCCGACCAGCGTATCGCCGCCCGCGTTGCGGAGAGCGCCAATACGCTCGACGGGCGGATCGCCAATATCGACCGCACTTTCGACGAAGCATCGGCCCGCTTTACCGAGCGCGCAGGCCTGTTCGCGCAGACCTTTGCCGAAGTCGACGACCGCATCGCCATCCGCCTCGCCTCGACCGGTGAGACGCTTTCCAGGCACACGCAGGAAATCGCCGACACGTTCGAAACCGCCGAGCGGAGCCTCGCTCATCGCGTGGAGGCCGTTTCGGGCCAGCTCGGCGAGCGCACCGACGGCATTGCCAGAGTGTTTGAGGAGCTCGACGAGAAACTTGCCTCTCGCGCTCAGCAGACCGCAGCCGAACTTGGGGCGCGGGCGGAGACTATCGACAGCTCGCTCGCACAGATCGAGGGCCGCTTTGCAGAGAGCGCAGGCCGTGTCGCCCACTCGATTTCGGGCAATATCAACGATGCGGACAAGCAGTTGCGCGAAAGTGCCGAATCGGTTGCCCAGCACCTCAACCAGCAGCTTTCCAACACGCAGGCGCGCCTTGTGTCGACGGCAGACACGATCGCCCAGACCTTCGCGTCGGTGGACGACCATATCGGCAAACGCACCAATGAGACCGTCACAAGTCTCGAGGAGCGCACCCGTGAGCTGAATGCGATGCTTGCCGGACGCACGGCAGAGATGACGCGTATTCTCGACGAAACCGCACGCCCGCTGGTGGATCGTTTCGCCGCAAGCGGCGGGGAACTGCGCGAAAGCATCGCAGCGCTTACCGAAGAAACCACGCAAAAGCTGCAGAGCGAGAACGCCGCACTGGTCCAGGCACTCACGAGCCGCACCAACGAGACGCTGTCGGCTCTCGAAAATGCCCAATCGGGCCTTGCCAACCATGTGGACGGCTTGCTGCAGCGCCTGGGCGCTTCCGGTCAGCGGCTCGGCTCGCTGATCGCGTCGGCATCCAAGAACCTGACGGAAGTGGACGAGCGGCTGAGCAGCACCGCGATGCATTTCGCGGAAAATGCCGAGAAGGCCGCGGACACCTTCTCCAATTCCGCCAATCTCATCAACGCCAATTCCGGTCGCCTCGCCGACTTCTCCGACCGGACACTGCGCGAGATTTCGGCCATTGCCAGCCGTTTCGAGGATCACAGCAAGATGCTGGAGAGCGCTTCAGAGCTCTTCGAAAAAGCGCAGAACACGCTCGCCGGAAACATGGAAGGCCGCCAGGAGGCGCTCGAAGCGCTGGTACGGGGCCTCGTGGACAAGTCCGAGCAGATCGAAAAGACGATGCATTCCTTCGAGGGCTTTATCGACCGCCTGCTCAGCACGGCAGAAGGCCGCACCAAGGAGTCAGTCGATTCCATGCGCGATGCGATCTCGGAAGTGATCGATTCGGCAACCAGCCGCTTCGCCGGCGCCACGGAGGAAATTCGCCAGACCGCTTCGGCGATCCGCACCGAGCTCGAGCAGACCCGTTCCGATGTGAAGCGCGGTATTGCCGAGTTGCCGGCGGAAGCCAAGCAGTCCACTTCGGCCATGCGCAGTGCCATCACCGAGCAGGTGAACGCGCTCAAGGAGCTTTCGGAAATCGTAGCCAAGTCCGGCCGCATGCACGGGTTCGACCCGGCCATGGCCCCCACCCCGGCACCGCTTTCCCCGCCGCAGCCCGAACCGGTCCGCAACGTGCCGCCCATGCCACGCGCCGCCGCGCCGGCCCCGGTGATGGAAAAGCCCGTGGCTCCTGCTCCGGCACAGCGCGCGCCGCAGCGTCTCGACCAGCAGCAGCGTCCCGCCGCCGCGCCGGCGCCCGCTGCGCCACAGGTCAGGCAGCCTGAGCCGGCTTCGGCAGGCGGCGGCTGGATTCGTGACCTTCTGCGCAGCGCATCCGAGAGTGAAGGCCCCGTCCAGCGCGAAACCAATCCTTCCATCCAGAAGGAGGACCGTTCCGCCCTGCATGTGGTCGAATCGCTCAACTCGCTGTCCGTGGACATCGCGCGCGCCATCGATCACGAAGCGTCCATCGATCTTTGGGACCGTTATCGCCGGGGCGAGCGCAACGTCTTCACACGGCGTCTCTACACGCTGAAGGGTCAGCAGACCTTCGACGAGATTCAGCGCAAGTATCGCAACGACGCCGAGTTCCGTTCAGCGGTCGACCTCTACTGCCGCGACTTTGAAAAGCTCCTGCGCGACGTGTCGCGTTCGGATCGCGACAACATGATGACGCAGACCTACCTCACCTCCGACACCGGCAAGGTCTACACCATGCTGGCACATGCGAGCGGCCGGCTGCGCTGATCGAAAAAGACGATCCCTGAAATTGAAAACGGGCCTTCACGGGCCCGTTTTTCGTTGGTCCCTTCACGGGCCCGTTTTTGATTGGTCATGAAATCCATGGAGACGAGCCAGGCTCGGCACCCGACTTGACTGAAGACGCTTGGGAAGATTGCGCCCCTTTCCCGGAAGGAACAGCTGCGCCCCAAGCAGGGCTAAAGTGTCTCTCGCGACGGTGGGAACCCGGTCTCGGCAGCAAGACCTGCGCAAAGACAATGGTCAGAAGCGCATGGAGCGCATCTGAAAGACGGCAACGCCCTTCAGAGACAAGATCAGATGCGCGAAACCGTCCAGTCGACGAGATCGGAAACGGCAGCGGCGAAGGCACGATCGAGAGCCGAGGCGTAAGCCTGCCCGCCCTTGCCCTGAACCGGCACGGACGCCGTAAAGGTGCGCGAGGCGCGGACGACACCGGTGCGGTCGTTCAGAAGGCGGACGAAAATCTCCACTTCGGCACGATCACCCCCGCCAACGCGAATATCGAAAGCACGCAGATCCGCCAGGAGCTGGTAATCAATGGCTAGTCCCTCGCCCGGCTTGCCGACACCGCCGAAGCGGCCGGACCGTTGAAAGAGGTCCGCCAGGCGGGCCTGAACGACACGCGGGAGGCGATCCGCCCAGCGCGCGCCGCCAAGCAGCTGAATAGCACCGCTGCCGGTGCGGATGACAATGTCCTGCCCGTCCAGCACCTTGATGGCGGTCGGCTCCGTGATGAGCAGTTGCGTGCGCGACACGCGCCGGCCGCTGTCAGACACACGCGGCGTGGAGAGATCGAACGCATCGACCGGCGCCGGGCCGCCGCCCGGCAATGCCGCGCAGGCCGAGAGCATCGCCCCCATCAACAACAGCGCGGAAATCCTCGCCTTGGTGCTCAAAAGCTGCTCCTCGAATCAGACATCCGGCGAAAGACCGGAAAGATTCGCCCCTCTCGCGCCTGGAAGGCCAAGCGCCTGATTTTTTTGGGATGCCGCAAGCGGAATGTCAACGCCGCGTCCGCCCATCATAACGCCGAATGTCACCATCTCCCCCGGTAATGATGCGCTGCGGGTTCTGCTCGAAATCGCTGACCGCGCTTTCGATGCGATTGATGGAACGGCGAGCATCGCGCACCAGCGCTTCCACCTCCCGCAGTCCCTGGCCGGAGAAGCGTTCCAGACCGCCCGAAATCGTGTTCACGCGGGCATTCAACGTCTCGGCCATCTGGCGGAAGGATTTGAGCGTGGCGCGTGCCTCCTGGACAATGCCCTCGCCGTCGCCCGAATCCAGCATGCCGTCGAGCTTGGCCAGAACGGAATCGAGCCTCACCGACGAGCGGTTCAGCTGATCGGCCAACTGGCTCGCGTCGGAGATGAATTTGTCGATGTCGTCGCGACGCTTGTCGACCGTCTCGCTGACGTCGGCGATGTTCCGGGCGGCCTTGTTGAAGGCGGTGCTTGCCTCCCCGAAATCGCCGAGTGCGGCCTTGACGGTGTCGGGGTCAACGCTGTCCAGAACGCCGTCAAGCTTGGTCAGCGTCTGGTTGGCGCCCTCCGAGAAGGTCTGGATGGAACGAACGGTCTGATCGACCCCCTTGACCACACTGTCGAAATTCTCGCTTGCCTTGTCGAGCCGGCTCGAAAACTGCTCGAAATTGGAAACGACCGAGGCAACCTTCTCGCGGTCCACCGATTTGATCAGCTCCTCGGCAGCCTTCAGGGTCGAATCGATCTGGCCGGATACGCCGGATATGGTCTCCGAGAGCTTGCTCACATTGGCCAGGAAATCGTCTATGCCGTCGGCGTTGGATTCCAGCGCCTGGGAGAAACGCTCCACATTGCGGATGGTCTGGGTCAACGGTTCGCGGGCATCCTTGGTGAAGCCCTCCAGCTGCGAGACCACAGAATCGGCGCGCGTCAGGAGACTCTGGGCCGTTTGAAGCAAATTGGTGACGGCCGATGGACTGGCCTCGATCTCCGCCACGGTATCGTTCTCCTCGGCAAGATCGAACAGGTTCTGCTCGCTTGGATTGCCCCCACGCATTTCGATATTGGCCTGCCCCGTCAGTCCGGCAAGGCCCACATCGGCCTTGGTGGAACGGGTGATCGGCGTCAACCGGTCCACCTCCGCATCGGCAATGGCAAAGCTCGGATTGTTCAGATCGAGATAGACGCGACGCACGTCGCCGACCTTCACGCCATTGAAAAGCACCGCGCTGCCCCGCGACAGACCCGAGGCGGAACCGGGAATGCGGAAGCGCAAAAGCTCTGTCTCGCCCCGGTCGCCCACGGCGGCCGTCCAGTAGACGAAACCAAAGGCCGCCATGATCGCAAGGACGGTGAAGAAGCCGACAAGAACGTAATTCGCTTTTGTTTCCATAAACGCCTAACCTCGCGCGGTCCGGTCGATCTGCCGTGCCCGCTTGCCCCGGAAGTAGGATTTTACCCAAGGGTCGTCGCAGGCCAGCATATCCTCGACGGTGCCTTCCACCAAAACACGCTTTTCCCCAAGCACGGCGATGCGGTCGCAGGCGGTCAGCAGACTGTCGAGGTCGTGGGTCACCATGTAGACGGTGAGCCCCATCGTATCGCGCAGTTTCGCTACCAGTTCGTCGAACTCCGCCGCCCCTATCGGGTCGAGGCCTGAGGTCGGTTCATCGAGAAAGACAATATCGGGATCGAGCGCCAGAGCACGGGCAAGGGCCGCACGCTTGATCATGCCACCGGAAAGCTCCGAAGGATATTTTTGCGCAGCGCTGCGCGGCAAACCCACCAGCTCGATCTTCAGATAGGCAAGCTCATCCATGAGCTGGCGCGGCAGATCGAGATATTCGCGCATCGGCACCTGAATGTTCTCCAGGACGGTGAGCGCGGAAAAAAGCGCGCCGTGCTGGAAGAGTACGCCCTGACGCATATCGACCAGCATGCGTTGCCGGTCGTTGGCTTTGTCCAGATCCTGGCCCAGCAGGGTAATCGTCCCCGAACGCTTGCGAATCAGGCCCAATATGGTGCGAAGAAGCACCGACTTACCGGCGCCCGACGCACCGACAAAGCCCAAGATTTCGCCGCGATAGACATCGAGCGACAGCTTGTCGAGCACAATCGTCTCACCGAAACCGACCGTAACGTCGCGCACGGACAGGACCACATTGCGGCTGTCACCGACCATCTGAGCTCGTTCTTGGGCAACAACAGACATCAGGCCCTCAGAAATCGATCGCGGCATAAAAGATGGCGAAAAATCCATCGACGACGATGACAACGAAGATCGCCTTCACCACAGCTGCGGTGACGTGTGTGCCCAGCGATTCAGCGCTGCCGCCCACTTTCATGCCCTCGACGGAGGCGATGATGCCCACGATAAGCGCCATGAAGGGCGCCTTGATGAGACCTGCGAAAATGGTCGAAAGGTCGATCGATTCGCGCAGGCGGTCGATGAAGGCCTCCGGCGGAATGCCGGAATAGAACCAGGCAATCAGGATCGCGCCTCCAAGTGCCGCGAAGTTCGCGACAATGGTCAGGCATGGTACGGCCACCATGAGCGCGACAAGGCGCGGGAAGACCAGAACACCGACTGGATTGAGGCCAATGACGGTAAGCGCATCGACCTCCTCACGCATCTTCATCGAACCGATCTCGGCGGTGATGGCGCTGCCGGAGCGTCCCGCGATCATGATCGCCGTCATCAGCACGCCGAGTTCGCGCAGAATGAGGATGCCGACCAGATCGACCACGAAAATCTCGGCACCGAAATAACGCAGCTGAAACGCGCCCTGCTGGGCGATGATGGCGCCCACAATGCCCGACATCAAAACGATGATCGGAACCGCACCCACGCCCATGCGGTCGATCTGATGCACGATGGCGGCAGGATTCACCGCATGCGCGCGCCCAAGCTTCATCTGCGCGCCGCCGATCGTCGCGCCGAGTATATGCGCGCCATAGACGATGTCGTCGCGCGCCTCATACATGGCGCGGCCAATGGATTCCAAAATCCGGTAAAGCCAGAAACCGTGACGCGCCGGCTTTGCCTCATCGCCATTCTCGGCGGCTTCCTCCACCGCACCAAGCAGGATCGAGGCGGATTCGGACTGGCCGCTGATCTCCACTTCGGCCCCGCGCTTGCGCAGAGCATGCATCAACCGCTGCATCAGCCAGGCGCCAGCCGTATCCAGGCTCGTCACCTCCTCGAGGGCCAGTGTGAACTTCGAAATATCGGAGCGCTTTTCCAGTTCGCGCATCTGGGCGTCCACACGGGCAACCGTACGCGTGTTCCACGGACCGCTCAGACGGCAGGTCAGCGCCGCGCCGTCCTGATGGACGCCGATCCGGGGCTCGCTCTTCCCGCCAGCCACCTGCGGCGCACCGCTTGCCTCGCCCTGCGAATTGGTCAACATGGTACCATCAATAGTGTGGAGAAGGCCTAAAGTGAACCGTTGGCCCTCCCGGTCAACCGCCCTATAAGGCATGTTATCCTCCGATAATTCAGGCTTTTTTAGAAGTAGGGCAGAAATGACACGCGCATTGACCACCGAGATCGAGAGTTTCCCCATCGCCGGTGTGTTCACCATCTCGCGCGGGTCACGAACCGAAGCCCGTGTGGTCACCTGCACATTGAGCGAAAACGGTACCTCCGGACACGGCGAGTGCGTTCCCTACGCGCGCTACGACGAAACGGTGGAAAGCGTGGTCGAGGAGATTGAGGCTGCCCGGCAAGACCTCGCCAATGGCCTCGACCGGATCGGCCTTCTGGACCGGATGGCACCCGGAGCCGCGCGCAATGCCGTCGATTGCGCGCTCTGGGATCTGGAAGCCAAGCTTTCCGGCAGGCGCGCATTCACAACGGCCTGCATCGCACCGCCGCGCCCGCTGCCCACCGCCTACACGATTTCGCTGGCAGCGCCGGAGGAAATGGCCGCCCAGGCGCGGGCACATGCCTCCCGCCCGCTCCTCAAGGTGAAGCTCGGCAGCGACAACGATGCAGCCCGCATCCATGCCGTTGCAGGCGCAGCGCCTGAAAGCCGCCTGATCGTCGACGCTAATGAGGGATGGACGGAAGACAACATCCGCGAAAACATGCTTGTCGCGGCAGAATTCCATGTGGCGCTCATCGAACAGCCCCTGCCAGCCGGCAAGGACGAACTGCTGCGCCACATCCCGCATCCCGTACCGATTTGCGCCGACGAAAGCGCACACACGGCCGACAATCTGAACGATCTCGCCGGGCTCTACGATTTCGTCAACATCAAGCTCGACAAGACCGGCGGCCTGACCGCCGCGCTCGAGTTGCGCGACAAGGCGCGCGCCATGGGGTTCGGCGTGATGGTGGGGTGCATGGTGGGCACGTCGCTGGCCATGGCCCCGGCCGTCCTCCTTGCGCAAGGCGCCGATTTCGTGGATCTGGACGGCCCGCTGCTTCTGGCGCGCGACCGCGTGCACGGGCTCAGCTATTCCGGCTCGCTGGTTTCCCCGCCCTCGCCGCAGCTGTGGGGATGAGGATACGCATCCAACAAGTATATCGCGGCGGGGCGCTCAGATCTGCGTTCGGGGTGTTCCCCTGACTGCGAAGGCCATCAGGCGGCCTTGATACGCCCCCGGTCATAGGCGACGACGCTTGGCGCAGGCTGTTCGACCTCAGTCTCCAGCACCTTCGCCCAATGGATGATCTCAAAGCTGCCGTCGAGGTTCTCAGCGAGTGCGGTGCAGCTTTCCACCCAGTCGCCGGTGTTCATATATCTGACGCCGCGGATCGTCTCTATCGCGGCGTGATGGATATGACCGCAGATCACACCCTCGACCTCCGCGCGCCGTGCCTCCTGGGCCAGCACATCCTGGAAAGACCCTATGAACTTCACCGCCTTCTTGACCTTGATCTTCGCCCATGAGGAGAACGACCAGTAGGGCCAGCCGAATACGCGGCGAATGCGGGCGACAACCCGGTTGACGACAATGGCGAGATCGTAAGCCCTGTCTCCCAGATATGCGAGCCAGCGCGCATTGTGCACCACCTGGTCGAACTGGTCGCCATGGATCACCAGATAGCGGTTTCCATCGGCCCCCAGATGAACGGCCCGGTCCGCGACCACGATCCCGCCGAAATGCACCCCCTGGAAAGAGCGCAGAAATTCGTCGTGATTTCCAGCGATATAAACCACTTCAGTGCCCTTGCGCGCCTTGCGCAAAAGCTTCTGCACCACGTCATTGTGGCTTGAAGGCCAATGCCAGGAGCGGCGCAGACGCCACCCGTCCACGATGTCGCCGACGAGGAATATCTTCTGCGCATCGTGATAGCGCAGGAAATCGATCAGGAACTCCGCCTTCGCGGGCTTCGAGCCCAGATGAACATCGGAGATGAAGAGGGTGCGGAAATTGCGGTGTGCGGCGCCGTTCATTGCCTCGCCCAAGCCAGATGAAATCGGCCCCTCTATGACTCGATTCATATCACAGCCATATGACGGCTACGGTAAGGACGGCCGGACGGTACGGTAATTCACGACCGGCGGGGCCGGATTTGCGGACTGAATGCCTCACAATGCCTCACCAGGCCATTCGGCTCTGGAAAAAGCACGCGGCGCGGCCTAAAGCGTGTAGCGATCTTTCAGATTCGCTCAGCACGCTTTGGTTTTTGATTCTACGGATGTGTTTATCCCGGAACCGGTTCCCACTTTCCGGAGACATGCGTTAAAAGCACCAAAGCATTCGAAAATGCGCGGAGCGGCGCTTGAGGGCTCATCGCTTTCGTGATGCGATGGGTGCGAGGCCGTTTGGGTCCGCCAGTAGGGAGAGCCGCCAGCATGTCGCCGAAAACGAAGAAGCCGCAACGGTCAGAATTTGACGAGGCCGCGCTCTTCTTTCACCGCTACCCGACACCGGGAAAGCTGGAAATCCAGGCCACCAAGCCCCTTGGCAACCAGCGCGACCTGGCGCTTGCCTATTCGCCCGGCGTGGCCGTGCCCTGCATGGCCATCCACGACGATCCCAATGTCGCAGCCGACTACACCGGGCGGGCCAATCTGGTTGCCGTGGTTTCCAATGGCAGCGCCGTTCTCGGCCTCGGCAATATCGGCCCCCTCGCCTCGAAGCCCGTTATGGAAGGCAAGGCCGTTCTCTTCAAGAAATTCGCCGGGATCGACGTGTTCGACATCGAGATCGACGCCCCCGAGATCGACCGCATGGTGGAGACGGTGGCAGCGCTCGAACCGACATTCGGGGGCATCAATCTCGAGGACATCAAAGCTCCTGAATGTTTCGAGGTGGAGGAACAGTTGAAGGCCCGCATGGGCATTCCCGTCTTCCATGACGACCAGCACGGCACCGCGATCATCGTGGCCGCAGCGGTGATGAACGGCCTGGAGCTTGCCGGCAAGGACATCTCGCAGGTCAAGATCGTCTCGTCGGGGGCGGGGGCGGCTGCGCTCGCCTGCCTCAACCTGCTTGTCTCGCTGGGCGCCAAGCCTGAAAATATCTGGCTCACCGATCGCCATGGTGTCGTCTTCGAAGGCCGCAAGGAAGAGATGGACCGCTGGAAGGCGCCTTATGTCAAGGATACGGACAAGCGTGAACTCGCGCAGGTGATCGGCGGCGCGGACGTCTTCCTCGGATTGTCGGCCGCCGGCGTGCTCAAGCCGGAGATGCTGAGCGGCATGGCCGAGAAGCCGCTGATACTGGCGCTCGCAAACCCGACGCCCGAAATCATGCCCGATGCGGCACGAGCTGCTCGATCCGACGCCATGATCTGCACGGGGCGCTCCGACTTCCCCAACCAGGTCAACAACGTCCTGTGCTTCCCTTACATCTTTCGCGGTGCCCTGGATGTCGGCGCCAGGGCGATCAACGAGGAAATGAAGCTCGCGGCCGTGAAGGCAATCGCGGCACTTGCCCGCGAAGAGCCCTCCGATGTCGCCGCGCGCGCCTATTCGGGCGAGACCCCGATGTTCGGTCCCGATTTCCTCATCCCCTCGCCTTTCGATCCGCGGCTCATCCTGCGCATTGCGCCGGCGGTCGCCAGGGCAGCCATGGAAAGCGGCGTCGCCTCAAGGCCCATCGAAGACATGGACCAGTATCTCGACCGGCTGAACCGCTTCGTGTTCCGTTCCGGCCTGGTGATGAAACCCGTCTTCTCCGCGGCCAAGGCGGCGGGGCGCAAACGGGTCATCTATGCCGACGGCGAGGACGAGCGCGTCCTGCGCGCCGCGCAGGTCGTTATAGAGGAAGGCATTGCGGAACCGATCATCATTGGTCGTCCGCATGTGGTGGAAACCCGGCTCAAGCGCTACGGCCTGCGTATCCGGCCGGGCGAGGATTTCTCCATCGTCAATCCGGAAGACGATCCGCGTTATCGCCACTATGTCGATCTTCTCGTGCAGCTTGCCGGGCGGCGCGGCGTCACGCCGGAGGCCGCACGCACGCTCGTGCGCACCAACACGACAGTGATCGCCGCCATTGCCATGATGCGCGATGAAGCCGATGCCATGATCTGCGGTCTCGAGGGACGGTTCGAAAAACATCTGCGCTATGTGGACATGATTATTGGAAGGCGCGAGGGCGTCGGCGACCTTTCGGCGCTTTCCATGCTGATCTCCCAGTTCGGCGTTACTTTCTTCACGGACACCTATGTATCGCTTTGCCCCTCGGCGTCCGAAATCGCGGAGATGACGGTGCTTGCGGCGGAGGAAATCCGGAGGTTCGGCATCGAGCCGAAAGCGGCGCTCCTGTCGCATTCCAATTTCGGGTCGCGCGATTCCGAAAGCGCCATGAAAATGCGCGAGGCTGCTCATATCCTCAAGAAGATCGCGCCTGACCTGATTTCAGAGGGGGAGATGCATGGCGATTCCGCCCTGTCGGAGACGCTGCGCCAGCGCGTCTACCCGCAAGCGCAGCTTTCCGGAGAAGCCAATCTCCTGGTCTTCCCCAATCTGGACGCAGCCAATATCACCCTCACGACATTGAAGGTGATGACGGAGGCCCTGCATGTCGGCCCGATCCTGCTCGGCACAGCCCTGCCCGCCCATATCCTGACGCCGTCCGTCACATCGCGTGGCGTGGTCAACATGACGGCGCTCGCGGCGGTGGAAGCGCTTCAGAAGAGCAGGGCAACCGTGGAAAAGTGAGTGCGACGCCGCAGACTATTGCGGCGCCGGCATCACCAGATCGTCGGGATTGATGTCGAGAATGTCTGTGACGCGCGCCATCAAACGCGCGCGACGCGGCGAAAGGTCGGCGTCAGCGACCGCGATTTCATCCACGAGATGCGCCAGCGCAAGGCCCCGCGTGCTTCCCAGCCCCTGCAACAGCAACCGCGTCGGGATCGACCCTATCTCGGTTCCGAAGGCACATGCGGCAGCGACGAGCTCCTCGACTTCCTCGGGCGTGTCATGCTGCAGACGCCGGGCCACGCGACGCAGCACCGCGCGTTCGCGCTCACCCGGTTCATCGTCGGTCATGGCCACGCGGAGGAGAAGAAGAACCTCGCTTGCCAGATCTGCTGCCATTGCGGGTCCGTTCGCCCCGGAACCGGGTGTGTCGGGTAACGACATGTTTGAAGCACTCAATGGTTATCGCCCAAACCTTAGATCAGATCGCATATGGTTGAAAACGTGACTTTCCGGGTGCCCGAAAGGTCGTTTTCGAATCTCTATCTTGCAGAATATTTAGGCGGCAAAGTGTCGGCGCCAAGCCTGCACGGGATACGGGCAATTCGTTATATGCGGCCGTCAATCGGTATCTCCTCCTTCTTCGCCGGGTTCTGGACCTGACGAATGCTGCATCTGAATGACAATCATGCACCGTCTCACCTTGCGCAAACCCTGCCGGTGTGATGCAAGTCGCCTTTCCCTGCCCTCGCTGAACTGTTTCCCTCATGTTTGATGCAAGCCTCGAAATGCTACTGCTCCTGGCCGCGGCGGCCTGTTTCGCCGGGTTCATGGACGCCATCGCCGGCGGCGGCGGTCTCGTGACCCTGCCGACCCTGCTTCTTGCCGGATTTTCGCCCGTAGAGGCACTGGGCACCAACAAGCTTCAAGGGATGTTCGGAACCGCCTCTGCCGCCTATTCCTACGCGAAGGGCGGCCATGTGGATGTGCGAAAGCAGCTGTCTTCAGGCCTTCTTGCCGGGCTTGCCTCCATCGCGGGGGCTTTCGTTGCAACGCTTCTGCCGGCGGATTTGCTGCGGGCCATGCTTCCGATCCTGCTGATAGCAGTGGCTCTCTATTTCGCCTTCAAGCCCAATCTCGGCGACATCGACCGCGCCCAGCGGTTCACCCCCTTCGTGTTCGGTCTTACCGTCGTTCCGCTTCTGGGCTTTTACGATGGCGCGTTCGGACCGGGCACCGGCTCATTTTTCATGCTGGCCTTCGTCAGCCTCGCCGGACAGGGTCTTCTCAAGGCAACCGCGCATACCAAATTTCTGAATTTCGCCTCCAATGTCGGTGGCTTCATCGCCTTTGCCTTCATCGGCGTGGTCTCATGGAAGATCGGGCTCGTCATGGGCTTTGCCCAGATTATCGGGGCACGCATCGGTGCGACCTTCGCGATGAAGAAAGGCGCAAAGCTCATCAAGCCGCTTCTCATCCTCGTTTGCCTGGCGCTGGCCGTGCGGTTGATGATGGATCCGACCAATCCGCTCACGCGTTATATTGGTCTATAAGCGCCGTTTCCGGACAGCCTGATCCTCGCGCCAACAAAATGCGAGGATACCATGACGCTCAATCCGCCCACCAAGATCATTTTCCTGATCAGCCTGATCATCGCCATCATTGCGATCGTTGCAGCGCTGAACATGCTTTCCTTTATTCCCTTCCCTGCGTTCTGGATCATGACCATCGCCTATATTCTTCTGTCGGCTGGCGTGATCTTCAGAGGGATCTAGCTCTTACCGCGCGGCTGCCAGCAATGCGTCGCAATCGATGTGCTCCTCAAGGCGCTCAGCAAGTGCGTCGAGCGCCTTTTCCATACCGTCACGGTAAGACGCCTCGCCGGGCTCGACCCCGAGTTCGGCGAGAAAACTCCTGCGAAATGCGTCGGCGCTGAACAGACCGTGAAGATAGGTACCGCAGACGAGGCCATCGCAGGAGGTGCCTCCCTCGGCCCTGTCCCCGATCATCGCCACGGGAGACAAGCAATCTCTTCCTCGCGTGTCGCCGATGTGAATCTCGTAGCCTTCCAGCGGCACGCCGTACCGCACCGACCGCGCGGTTACTTCGGTAACCGTCTTTTCAGGCCGCATCACGGTCTCAATGTCCAGAAACCCCAGACCGGGAACCTCAGCCGCCGGGCCCTCCATTCCTTCCGGGTCGGAGATCATGCGCCCCAGCATCTGATAGCCGCCGCACAGCCCGACGATGCGTGCTCCGTTATCGCGGAGTGCGCGAAGATCGTCCTCCCAGCCCTGCGCCCGCAAAAATGCGAGATCGGCGATGGTCGACTTCGTTCCAGGCAGAACGATCAGATCCGCGTCGGAAGGGAGGCGCCGGCCCGGAGGCACGAAAACCACCTCCACCTCCGGCTCGGCGGCAAGCGGGTCGAGATCGTCGAAATTCGCGATCCGCGACAGCATGGGAACAGCCACCTTCAACCTGGCCCGCCCGACAGGCGGCGTTCTCGTCAGTGTTACGGAATCCTCCGCCGGCAAAGCAGAGACCTCCCGAAGCCACGGCACGACGCCGAACGATCGCCAACCGGTAAACCGGCCGATCGCCTCGAGCCCCTCGTCAAAAAGACTGAGATCGCCCCGGAACTTGTTGATCAGATAGCCAACGATCATGGCCCGGTCGGCTTCGTCCAGAATGCGATGCGTGCCGGCAAGGGCCGCGATGACACCACCCCGATCGATATCGCCCACGAGGACAACCGGAACCCCTGCCCTTGTCGCAAATCCCATATTGGCGATATCACGGGCGCGCAGGTTGATTTCAGCAGGCGACCCCGCCCCTTCGACAATGACCAGTTCGGCTTCCGCAGACAGGCGCGTGAAGGATTCCATCACCGCGCCGAGCAGCCGCCCCGTGAGGAACTGGTAGTCGCGCGCTGCAGAAAAACCGAGCGGGCGCCCCTGCACCACGATCTGGGCTCCCGTATCGCTCTCGGGCTTGATCAACACCGGGTTCATGTCCACGCCGGGTTTCACGCCGCAGGCCAGCGCCTGGAGCCATTGGGCACGACCGATCTCGCCCATTGCAGCGCTGCCGGGAATCGAGGCCACCGCAGCATTGTTGGACATGTTCTGCGGCTTGAACGGGCGCACGGCAATGCCCCGGTGCCACGCCAGACGGCACAGGCCGGCGACGAGCACCGACTTGCCAACGTCGGAGCCCATTCCCTGCAGCATGATGGCTTTCGCCATGGCCTCACTCTTTCCCGGTTCCCGGCTCAACCGGGCCCCGCTCCGATCCGGCCGTCCTACTGGGAACGGCACTTCCATCATCGTTTGCAACGGGCAGAACCAGGTGCGGCGTCTGGCGCACAGCGCCTGTGCCGCACCTCGCGTTGCGCTCCCCTTCCAATGCACTAAACTCCGGTTTCAGGGAAGGAATTCCATTTCGGGAGGACGTCATGGATGCCACCGTTTCGCACGCTTCGGAGCAGTTCGAGCTGAACGCCGACCAGCGCGCCATTCAGGAAATGACCCAGAGTTTCGCGACCGACCGCGTCGCCCCCTTCGCGCTCGAATGGGACCGGGAGAAGTATTTTCCGGCCGATGTGGTGCGCGAAACCGGGCCGCTCGGCTTCGGGGGCATCTATGTCCGCGACGATGTGGGCGGATCGGCCCTTGGCCGGCTCGATGCCGTTCTGATCTTCGAGGCGCTGGCAGCGGCCTGCCCCGGCTTCTCGTCGTTCATCTCCATCCACAACATGGCCGGCTGGATGATCGACACCTTCGGCAGCGAGGACCAGCGCCAGCGCTTTCTGCCGAAGCTGACCTCGATGGAATGGCTGGCGAGCTACTGCCTGACCGAGCCGGGCTCCGGCTCGGACGCGGCGGCGCTGAAAACCCGGGCGGTGAAATCCGGCAGCGATTATGTTCTCAACGGCACCAAGCAATTCATCTCCGGTGCCGGCGACAACGACATCTATGTCGCGATGGTGCGCACCGGGGAAGATGGGCCCAAGGGCGTATCCACCATCGTCATTCCCAGGGATGCGCCCGGCCTCTCCTTCGGGCCGGCCGAGCAGAAGATGGGCTGGCACATGCAGCCCACCCGGCAGGTGATCTTCGAGGATTGCAAGGTGCCGGCGGAGAACCTGCTCTCCACGGAGGGAGAAGGTTTTCGCATCGCCATGGCCGGCCTCGACGGCGGACGGCTCAACATCGCGGCCTGCTCGCTCGGCGGCGCGCAGACAGCGCTCGAAAAAGCGCTCACCTACACGCAGGAACGCAAGGCGTTCGGGCAGGCGATCAACCGTTTCCAGGCGTTGCAATTCAAGCTTGCAGACATGGAAACGGGGCTGCAGGCCTCGCGCATGATGCTCTACACCGCCGCCTCAAAGCTCGATGGCAAGACGGCCGATGCCTCCAAATGGTCCGCCATGGCCAAGCGCTTCGTGACCGACACCTGCTTCGACATTGCCAACGACGCGCTGCAGCTCCATGGCGGTTACGGCTATCTGCATGAATATGGCGTCGAGAAGCTGGTGCGCGACCTGCGCGTTCACCAGATTCTCGAAGGCACCAACGAGATCATGCGCGTGATCATCGCGCGCCATCTGGTGGGGCGGAGCTAGAGCGGCATGCGACCATCCGGCCGCAACGCCTTGTGCCTTTAACTTGCCTGCATCCGTGCGAACCCAGGGCAATTTCACCTGACCCGCGAAATGCCGCAGCGCGCCAAAGGGAAAAACCCGCGCGCTGCCCGCCTCTCAACTCTTCTGGAGGAACCCCGAAATGGCGATCATTGCATTCATCGGCCTCGGTAATATGGGCAATCCCATGGCGGCCAATCTGGTCAAGGCCGGGCACACGGTCCACGGTTTTGACCTCGTCACCGAAAATCTCGAAACGGCCGCGCGCAATGGCGTCGTCGTCATGGCGAATGCCGAAGCCGCGGTGAAGGATGCGGATGTCGTCATCACCATGCTGCCGGCCGGCAGGCATGTGCTGGGCGTCTACAGGGAGATCGCTCCCAAGGCACGCAAGGGTACGCTCTTCATCGATTCTTCGACGATCGATGTCGATTCTGCCAAGGGGGCCCACGCCATCGCCGCCGAGCACAAGCTCCTTTCGGTGGATGCTCCCGTGTCGGGCGGTGTCGGCGGCGCGGAAGCCGGAACGCTGACCTTCATGGCCGGCGGCACCGACGCGGCCTTTGAAAGAGCACAGCCGATCCTCGAACCGATGGCGGGGCGCATCGTGCATTGCGGCGCCGACGGCGCGGGCCAGGCCGCCAAGATCTGCAACAACATGATCCTCGGCATTTCCATGATCGCGGTCGGCGAAGCCTTTGCGCTGGGAGAAAAGCTCGGCCTGTCGCACCAGGCTCTTTTCGATGTGGCTTCCACTTCATCGGGACAATGCTGGTCGCTCACCACCTATTGCCCCGTGCCGGGGCCCGTTCCCACCTCGCCGGCCAATCGCGACTACAGGCCGGGCTTTGCGGCGGGGCTGATGCTCAAGGACCTGCGCCTTGCCCAGGAAGCCGCCCAAAGCGCGGGTGCAGCAACACCGCTCGGTGCCGAGGCCGCCCAGCTCTATGCCCTCTACAACGCCATGGGGCACGAAGGGACGGACTTCTCGGGCATCATCAACTTCCTGCGCGGGCAGGCCGGGCAAAAAAAATAGAACGCCGGCAAAAAAAGATCGAAAATTATCTGCACTGCTAACTTCCCGGTAACCATGCAGATTTAGAACTGGTGTCGAGGCGGATTTGAAGCCTCCCCGATCCCGGATCAGGTCTCGCGTACCGGGCGGGAAGCTTTCGCAGCGTAAGAGTATCGCGAAAGTTCGGTTTGCGTAAAAGTAAAGCCGCGTCTCTTCCCGCCCGAAGATACGCGGTTTTTCTTTTGGACGAAGAAAAATCCTTCTCACCCCCACAATACAGGATGGCTGCGCGGGTTTCCGTCATGTTCGATCTCGTGGCAGGAGCGTGATGCGAGGTGCAACAAGCTCACCATGAGGAAGATTGAGTGGCTGCGAGCCCCGGATGCGCCTTATGGAGTGCGGCTTCCCTGCGGGCTCGCCTCTCCATGTGGCGAGCCTGTCGAACCACGCACTGCGCCGGCGGGGTGTCGTGCACGATGGTCGTCCATGCCCCCTGCAAATCGGAAGTACGCATTTCCGGTCCCCGCGTCTTTCATGGACCAATAGAATCCTTCTTGCCAGACACGGGCAAAACGATAAAAGCGAGCATTCGCCGAAGGCATTCTCCTTCCGCGTGTTGCCGGCGTTGCTCCAGCTGCCGTACTCAAGAGGTAGACGACATGACGATGTCTGCATCGGGCGGCCGCGGGCCGGCCGCTCCCTGGCTTGCCGAAATTCGCGCGACACTCGCGCTGTCCTGGCCCATGGTGCTGACCAATCTCGCCCAGATCGCCATGACGACCACGGATGTCATGATGATGGGCCGGCTGGGTCCGACCGCGCTTGCCGCCGGCACTCTGGGATACAATCTCTATTTCGCGCCGGTCATTTTCGGCCTTGGCCTTCTGCTGGCCGCCTCGCCCATGATGGCGAGTGCGCTCGGTCGCAAGCTCCATTCGCTTCGCGATGTGCGGCGCACGGTGCGCCAGGCGCTCTGGCTGGCCATAGCCGTTTCGATCCCAATCTGGTTGCTGCTCTGGCAGGCGGAGTTCTTTCTTCTGGCGATGGGGCAGGAACCGGAACTGGCACGCACTGCCGCAAGCTATGTGCGCACGCTGCAATGGGCCTTGCTGCCCTTCTTCGGCTATGTGGTTTTGCGTTCCTTCATCTCGGCGCTGGAACGGCCGGGCTGGGCGCTGATCATCATGTTCGTGATGGTGGCCTTCAATGTGCTTGCCAACTGGTGCCTCATGTTCGGCAATCTCGGCTTTCCGGCACTTGGAGTTCCCGGCTCCGGCCTTGCCACGACCCTTTCCAGCGCCCTCATGTTTGTCGGCCTGGCGCTGGTCGTCTCCATTGAGCGACAGTTCAAACGCTACCAGCTTTTCGGCCGTTTCTGGCGGCCTGACTGGCCGCGCTTTCGTGAATTGCTGCGGCTTGGCCTGCCGATTGCCGGTGCAATGACGTTCGAGGTCACGATCTTCAATGCCGCAGCCCTTCTCATGGGATTGATCAGCGCCCCGGCGCTCGCCGCCCATGCCATCGCCATCCAGATCGCGTCGATAAGCTTCATGGTGCCAATGGGCCTGAGCCAGGCGGCAACGGTTCGGGTGGGCCGGGCTTACGGCGCCAAAAGCATCGAAGGCATCCGGCGCGCAGGCTGGACGGCGTTCTGCATCGGCGTCGGCTTCATGGGCTTGATGGCCATCCTGATGGTGGCGCTCCCGCGAACCCTGATCAGCGGCTTCATCGATCTCAGCCTGCCGGAGAACCAGCCGGTGATCGAATTGGCGATTTCCTTTCTTGCGCTTGCCGGCCTGTTTCAGATTTTCGACGGGGCGCAAGCCGTGGCCGCCGGCATGCTGCGCGGCCTGCACGACACGAAGGTCGCGATGATCTATTCGCTGCTCGGCTATTGGGGGATCGGTTTCACGCTCGGTGTCGTGCTCGCCTTCCCTCTGGATTTCGGAGGTGTGGGCATGTGGATCGGGCTGGTGACGGGGCTGGCCGTCGTCTCCGTTCTGCTGGTCATCCGCTGGATGCGGCGCGACAGGCTGCTGCCCTGGCTCAGCCCGAACGCCCTGCTGTGACACGGCCCTGTTTGGCCTCGTCGATCAGCATATTGGCAACCTGCATGCGGATCATCGCGACGGACCGCAGATGCGAGGGAACGCGGTCGGGATGATTCCGGAAAGCGAAATCCCGACGCAAACGGTCGAGATTTTCAGGCCGGTCGCTACCCGCCAGGCCCAGTTCACGGGCGATCTCATCGGGATCAGTCGAAGGTAATTTCTCTTCAGCGGGCTTTTCGACGCGTGTGGCCTGCGGTTTATGGGCCCTTTGATTGGCCTCATATTCGGCCTGCGCACGACGATCGGAAAAACTGATACGGCCCGAGTGCAACTCCTCGGCGACGGAAAGATAATCGAGCGACACCGTGCGGGCGGCGGTCTCTTCGGCCTCCTCGCTGATAAGTTCATCCAGGAAGGACGCGAAATCGCGATTTGCGCCGCCGGCCATGCCTCTTCCCACGTTGGATCTCTTTATTCGTTATCCGTCGTTTCGGAGCCAATACTTAGCCGGGGTCAGTTAAGAAACATCTGCCGCGACCGGTTCCATTTGAAACAACGGCACTCTCTCGCCAATCGCGACATAATACATGCAGACTTTATCGTCACCATAGGGTGATTCGCCCGGATCGCTCATTGCCGCCGGGCAGAGGTTGGAGGAGACAGAGATGAGACCAGCAGCAATTGCCGCCGTCATGCTTGGAATGGCGCAGGGGGCTGCCCTTGCGGATGAGGCTTATCTCGACGACCGGTCTTCCCCGGAAGTGCTCATGCAATCCCTCTACAACGCGATCAACCGCAAGGAATATGCGCGCGCCTTCGACTATTTCGCCAAGCCGCCGGCCAAGGACCTCGCAACCTATCAAAAGGGCTATGAGGACACACAACGCGTTGGCGTGATCACCGGAACGCCAACCGCCGAGGGCGCAGCAGGCAGCACCTATTACCAGATTCCGGTCGCCATACGCGCCACGGCGACAGACGGGAGCGAACAGGTGTTTGCCGGTTGCTACACGCTGCGCCTTTCCAATCCGCAGGTTCAGGGTTCCCCCTACAGGCCCCTGCACATCGAGAAGGCCAGCATGAAGGCTGCCGAAGGCGAACTGATCGATGTCCTGCCGGCGCAGTGCGGAGACGGCGGCGAACCGGCTGCTGCCGACACGGTGCTCGCAGCGGCAAAAGCTCTCTTCAAGGCTGTCTATGCCAACACCTGCACCCTGCCCGCCGAAGACCTCGATCAGCCGCAGAGCTATGCGGTGCCGTTCAACTATTCCTACGACAGCGAGGATACGCCCAAACGCGAGGCGCGACTCATCCGCTTCTATTGCGACCGGGGCGCCTACAACGAAATGCACGTCTATCTCCTGGCCAATGAGGAAGGCGGGGTGTCCATCGTCGACTTCGCGACGCCTGAGCTCGACGTTCAATACGAAGACGGCAATTCGGACGGCAAAGTCGAAGATATGCGTATCATTGGCTATACGGCCCAGGACGAGCTCGTGAATTCGGACTTCGACGCGGACACGCTGACCATCACCTCCCATGCCAAATGGCGCGGCGTGGGCGATGCCTCATCCTCGGGAATGTGGATTTTCCGCGAAGGCCGCTTCACGCTCGTGAAATACGAGGTGGATGCCTCCTACAATGGCGAGATCGATCCGGTCACCGTTCTGGATTATCACACCGGCCCGTGACACTTTGCGGGAAGATTCCGATCTTTGATTCAAGAGATTGGTTTTAAAAGAGAAATCGTTATCGAGGCGACAGCATCCAGTTGATCGTCTCACGCCAATCGGTCATGCGGATCGGGGTGCCGTGGGTGCCCGTCTCGAAACGGACAAATCGTACGGGGTAGCCTGGAGCGGCGGCACTGATTTTCCTGAAGAACGCTTCCTGCCGCTCGACCGGGAAGACCGTGTCGCGGCTGCCATGCCCGAAAAATACCGGGACGCGCGCCGCGAAAGCAGGGCTTTTCAGAAAACCCTCATGCCACATGGAACCCAGCAGCATCAGTCCCGCGAGATGACGCGAGCTGGCCTTGCCATCGGCGAGCGCCCAGCAGATTGCGCCTCCCATGGACCCGCAGGCGACCACGATGGGCACGGCAGGTGATGCTTTAGCGTAATGCTCGATCAGAGCGGCAATCTCGCCGGCCCCCTTCTGCGAGAAATCGGAGAAATCCGGCGAAAGATAGAGGCCACCGCTCCTGACCATCAGGTTCTTGATGCGGTTGAAATTTCCACCGAAGGTGAAATCGTCCACGCCCTGGCGTCGATTGCCACCCTTCCCGTGCAGATAGATGACAATAACCCGTGCACCCTCGGTGCGGCCCACCGCTAAGTGGCGTACGACACCGACGCCTCCCTTGAAGGCGAGGTCCCTTTGCACGGCGCGGACTCCCGTGTCCACATATTGTCCGTGCGCCCGTCGCTCCGGCACCGCGTCGCGCCCGTTGATATCGCGCATCTCGCGATAATCGACCACGCGCCGTGCGCCACCGTCGCTTGCCTCGATGGTCTTGGGATAGGAAAACAGCCTGTCCTTATGGTGCTCCAGCTCGAGCGCATGCGCGGAGGCACCGCCCAGGGGTTCTATCAAGAGAAGCAGAGCCCTGAAAAACCAACGCCTTATCAGGACAAGCAAAGTCATTGAATCAACGTCCCACCGGCTTGTGCAAGCGCCTCGGGCGTGTCCACGTCGAGCCCCGCGGCATGACCGAGCTCGACATCGATCACGCTGGACAGGCCTTGCTCGACCACATGGCGCGCGCCCGTATCGCCCTCAAGCCTGGCGATCTCGTCAAACAATGCACGCGGCAGAAGGACCGGGTTTCCGCGCTTGCCATTGCAGGTGGCGCGCACCACGCTGCCGCCGCCGCCATCGCGGAAAGCGGCAATCAGGCGGTCCAGATCGGCAGCGGTCACCTCGGGCATATCCGCAAGCATCACCAGAACGCCGGCGGCCTCCCCCGGAAGGGCTGCGATGCCCGCCCGCAGGGAGGTCGACAGGCCCTCCGCGAAAGCCGGGTTCAACACGCTTTCAAGTCCCAGGCCATCGAGCGCGGCACGCACACGCTCCTCATCATGGCCCAGCACCGCCATAGCGCCATCGATCTGGGCGGCAGCGAGCGCAGCACCCGTGCGCCGCACCAGCGGCACTCCCTCGAATTCCGCCAGAAGCTTGTTGCCCGGCCCCATACGCCGCGACTGTCCCGCGGCCAGAAGAAGGCCCCATACCGGCAGGAACCCGCCCTTCCTGTCCGTTTCGCGCGGTTGTGGACGGCTTGGGATTTCGGCCAGAAGCCCGCCAACCCCCATGGCCGCGATATCCGCTGAAGAAACGCCAAGACCCGCCATCAGGCGGTCGAGAACCCAGTCGAAACCATTGGTCTTGGGGCTGCGCGCGCAACCGGGTGCGCCGATGACGCATCGACCCCGCACATCGCCAAGCACAAGAAGGTTTCCCGGATCCACCGGCATGCCGACCCTCTCCACCCGCCCGCCGGCAATGCGGATTGCGGCGGGGATCACATCGCCCTCGTCGCAAACCGCCGAGGCGCCGAACACGAGGATCATGTCGCTTTCATCAATAAGCGCCTCGATGGCGGCCGAAACCGCTTGTTCCTCATGTGGGGGGCGCAGTTCACGCCCCACACTCCCGCCATATCGGACCAGCCGGCCGGCCGTGATGCGCACGGTCTTGTCGAGGACGCTGGGCTTCACCCCCGGCAGCACCGTCTGCACCACGCCAAAGCGCATTTTTCTGAACGGATGGACCGCAAAGGCTTCAATGCCCGCCGCGCGCGCCCGTTCGATCAGGCCAGAGGGCACGGCGAAGGGGATGATCTTGACCGTCGCCACCATCTGGCCGGGCACCACCGGCGTGAAAGGCGCAAGCGTTGCCAGCGTGACGGCCGGGTCGACCGCGTTGACAGCATCAACAACAGCACGGCTCACCGTGAAGAGACCCGGTCTTGTTGCATGGAGGTTCACGCGGCCGGTCGTCGGTGAACGGGCTTCGATCTCATCCGTCGCGAAGACTTTGGCGAGCCGGGCAGCGGCGGCGTCTTCGTCCAGATCGTCCGGGGAAAGGCGCGCCACGATGACACGCGTGATGCCGGCCTCTTTCAATGCTTCAATGTCGGATGCAGCGAGGCGGTGCGCCTTGCGCAGCCGCGTACCGCCCACAAACGTCGCATGGGCGAGAATGGCGCCCTCGGCATGCTCGACCTGAACGGGCCCGAATTTCACGCCGCCTCTTCCCTTGCCGCGAGCCCACGCGAGCGCAGGGCCGCAATGACCGATCCAAGAACCGCCACCGCGATCTCTGCGGGCGTCGCCGCTCCGATATTCAAGCCGATGGGAGCCTGGATGCGGGCAATCCTGTCCTCCGAAACACCCGCTGCCAGAAGACGTTCCACACGCTTTGCATGGGTCTTTCGACTGCCCAGTGCTCCGATATAGAAACAGCCGGCCTCAAGCGCGGCCAGCAGAGCTGGGTCATCGATCTTGGGATCGTGGGTGAGTGCAGCAACAGCCGTATAAGCATCGAGCGGTTCGCGGGCGAGAGCCTCATCCGGCCATTCGGCGTGAAGAGCAATGCCCGAAAACCGCTCCGGCGAGGCAAAGGCGGTGCGTGGGTCAATCACCGTGAGGTCGAAACCGGCGATGCGCGCCATTGGCGCCAGTGCCTGGCTGATATGTACCGCACCGATCACCACAAGACGCGGCGCGGGCAGATGAACATTGAGGAAGAACGCCCTGCCCTCGATTTCGACCGTACCGGAACGGCCGGAGCGAAACGCCTTGCCAACCGCCTCCCCCAGGGAACCGGCCACCGTATCGCCCTCCTGGATCACACGGTCACGACCATCCCCCAGATCCGTCAAAAGGATTGCGGCCTTGCGTTCACGGCGCAGCGCGTTGAGCTTCTTGAGGGAATGCGGGTCCACTAGCCAAGCCTTTCCACATAGACGCGAATCTTGCCGCCGCAGGAAAGACCGACCCGCCAGGCAGCCTCATCGGCAACGCCGAATTCCAGCATGCGCGGCTCGCCATCGGCCAGCACCTCGGCAGCTTCGGCAACAACCGCGCCCTCGACGCAACCGCCCGAGACAGACCCTTCGAAATTGCCCTGCGTGTCGATCACCAGATGGCTGCCGACGGGACGCGGGGCAGACCCCCATGTTTCGACCACGGTGGCTATCGCCACGTCGCGGCCATCCTTCATCCAGTTTTCCGCGATCGCCAGCGGATCACGCTCATGTGTTTGATCCATGGTTTCAGACATCGGCGTTGCTTCCACGCTGCTTGGGGGCATGTTTCATATGGGCATGGCGGAAGGCCGCTGCCAAGCCCCCGCTTCGCTCCGGTGCTGTCAGCGCCGCGCACAAATCCGCAAGCGCATCGAGAGAATGCACCGGGCGCAACTCATCCACATGCGGCAGCATGGCGCGCATGCCGCGGGCTCTCGGCTCGAACCCCTCGAACCCGAGCAGCGGGTTCAGCCAGATCAGCCGGCGACAGGATTTGCGCAGACGCTCCATCTCGCGCGACAGGACTTCGATGCGGTCCCGCTCCAGCCCATCCGTGATGAGGAGGACAATCGCGCCCTGCCCGAGAACCCGGCGCGACCAGAGGCGGTTGAAATCGTCCAGCGCCGTTCCGATACGCGTACCGCCAGACCAGTCGCGCACGCTCGCGGACGCCTCGGCAAGGGCTTCATCGGGGTCGCGGCGGCTGAGCGCACGGGTGATGTTGGTCAGCCGCGTGCCGAAGGTGAAGCTGTGGACCCTGCGGCGATGCTCTGTGAGCGCATGCAGGAAATGCAGGAAGATGCGCGAATACTGGCTCATGGAGCCGGATATATCGACGAGCGCGACAAGCGGCGGCGCCACCTGCCGGCGCGAGCGGAATTTCGGCAGGATGAGGCTTCCACCCGTGCGCAGACCGCCGCGCAACATCGCCCGCGGGTCGATACGCGCTCCGTGCGGATCCGCCTTGAAGCGCCGCGTCGCCACACGGTCGAAGGACAGGACGAAATCGCGCATGGCAAGGCGCGCCTCGGCGAGTTCGGCGGCAGACATCTGCGCGAAATCCTTCTTGCGCAGGACTTCAAGCCCCGTGAAGGAGAGCCGTGCGTCGAGCTCGAATTCGGGCCTCTTGCGGATGATCGCCCGGCGTTCCTCGTCGAACGCATCCTCCGCCCGGCGACTGCCGGCGCGCTGGCGCTCGCGCAACACTTCCGCCTCGTCGGCATCGTCGGCGTCTGGCGCGTCATCGCGATCGCCGCGGCGCGCCCAGAAAAGCCTGAACGCGGCATCAAAGACGGCGTGATCCTCGCGCCGCGAGACCAGCGTCGCATGCAGCGTCCAGTAAAAGTCCTCGCGCTCCTCGATGCCTACCGTCAGGACGGCCTCGATGGCATCCATGACGGCAGCGGGGCCGACGCGCATGCCCGCGCGCCGCAACATCCGGGCAAAGCCGACGATGCGATCAGCGAGCCGCGCGCCCTCGGGCGCGGGCGTCGTTGTTTGAATGTCCTGCGAGCCGCCGGCCATCTCAGCCCGCCTTCACCTCGTCCAGAATGCGCGCACCCTCGCCTTCCTCCAGGCGCGCAATGTCATCCTGGTACTTGAGAAGAACACCCATCGTGTCTGTGGCCGTGGCCGCGTCCAGCGTCTCGCGCCCGAGCATCGTCAGCGCCGTTGCCCAGTCGATGGTTTCTGCAACCCCCGGCGCCTTGAACAGATCGATCTCGCGCAGCTTCTGCACAAAGGCGACCACCTCGCGAGCCAGCCGCTCATTGGCGTCCGGTACCTTGCGGGAGAGGATTTCCAGTTCGCGTGCCGCATCGGGATAATCGACCCAATGATACAGGCACCGGCGTTTCAGCGCGTCGTGAATCTCACGTGTCCGGTTGGTCGTGATGATCACGACAGGCGGTTCTTGCGCGCGAATGGTGCCCAGTTCCGGCACGCTCACCTGGTAGTCGGACAGGACTTCCAAGAGATAGGCCTCAAAGGCCTCGTCAGCGCGGTCCAACTCATCGATGAGGAATACGGGCGCGCCGCCAAGCCCACCTTCCAGCGCGTCCAGGACGGGACGGCGGATCAGGTATTTTTCCGAGAAGACGCCGCTCTCCATTTCCGAACGGTCCGTCGTGCCCGCTGCCTCGGCCATGCGGATCTCGATCATCTGCGCGGCGTAGTTCCATTCATAGACCGCCGATGAAACGTCGAGGCCCTCGTAACATTGCAAACGGATCAGCCGGCGGCCGAGACCGGCGGCCAGAACCTTGGCGATCTCCGTTTTGCCGACACCCGCCTCACCCTCCAGAAACAATGGCCGCTTCATGCCGAGGCTGAGAAACAGAACGGTGGCCAACGCACGGTCGGCCACATAGCCACCCGCGGTCAAAAGCGAGAGGGTCTCGTCGATGGATTGCGGCAAGGCGCGGGGATTTCCTTCGGTCATCTTTCCCTCAAGAAACTGAAGCCCGCAGAACTTCCAGGAACTTCCGCGCGGAAGCTCGGCAGGGGTCGAAATGCTACAATACCCTGTAACCGCGCTCATGATAGAGGAGTGGCTGCAGATTTTCGCCGATCCGCAAGCCCGCGACACGGCCGAAATAGACACGATGCGTGCCGAGCTCCACGGTCTTGACGATGGTGCAATCGAAAATCGCAAGCGATCCGGGAAGGACCGGGGCCCCGGTCACGATCGTTTCCCAGTCAGCGAGACCGAAACGCTCTTCATAGGAATGTTGCGTCAGGCCGGCGAAAGCCCTGGAGAGCTCTTCGTGCCGGGAGGAGAGCGTGTTCAGAGCGAAAACGCCGTTTTTCAGGAACAGATCGTTGCTGGGATTCTGGCGGTTCAGGCATACAAGCACCGTTGGCGGATCATCGGAAACAGAACAGGCCGCAATCGCCGTCACTCCGCGCCGCCCGGCGGCACCATCCGTGGTGACAATATGCACCGCGCCGGCAAAACGGGCCATGGCGTCTCGGTAATGCTGCGATGATACTTCTGTGGTCTTCAGCACGATCTGTTCTTCCAATTATCTGTTCGCGATATAGGTTCGCGCGGGGCCCATACCAAGCAGATAACCACCCTCCGATACCAGACCAGAATAGGAAAAAAGAACTAAGCCAGGAGAAATGCCGTATGATGGAGAGACTTGTGTGGATGAAATCCAGCACTTACACCGGTTCCAGGTCTTTGGCGTTAAACTCCCCGGCGTTAAGCTCCCCACAGGGCGGCGTGATTCCCACGCGACGGCGTGACCAGCAAAGAGGCGGTAGACTCCCGACATGCGGTGCCTTGCTCTCCCTCTCGTTTTTCTGCTTGCAGCAGCAACCCCATCGGACGCTCAGGACCTCAAGATCGGTGTGGCCGCTCCCCTGAGCGGTAATTTCTCCATTCTGGGTTCACAGATACGCGACGGCGCGCGCGCTGCACTGCGCCACAATGGAAACGGAGTGGAACTCTTCGAACAGGACACAGCCTGCAGCCCCGAGGGTGGCGCGGCGGCAGCGCGCGCCCTCATTGCCGACGGCATCTCGGTGGCGGTGGGGTTCATCTGCACCGAAGCCATCGAAGCCGCATTGCCGCTCCTCACCCAGGCCGGCATTCCCACGATAACGCCCGGCGTGCGCACGGCCACCCTTACGGATGGACGCGAGCGCAGCGGCTTTCTCGTTTACCGGACAGCGCCACGGGCCGATGCAGAGCGCGATGCAGTCGCGCGCATCCTGACCGAGCGCTGGCGCAGGGAGTTCTTCGCCATTGTCGATGACGGCACCATCTATGGACGGGAGCTTGCGGAAAGCCTGCGCGCCAGCGCGGAATTGCAGAAGCTCGCACCTGTCTTCAAGGATACGTTCCGGCCCCAGCTCGACAATCAGGTGGGGCTTGCCGGCCGGCTGAAACGAGCGGGAGCGACCCATGTGTTCGTCGGTGGCGACCGTAGCGACATCGCTATTCTCGCCCGCGATGCAAAGGGCATGGACTATGCGCTCACCATCGCAGGCGGCGAAGCCCTGAGGGCGGAAAGCAGCACGGTTCCGCTCGCCGAGGGGACGCTGATGGTGGGGCTGCCCCGCTGGGCCGACATCGCCAGCCCCGAGGCTCTTCAAGCATTGAAGGCAGCCGAAACCCTTCCCGACGGCTATGTGCTGCCGGCCTATGCCGCAACGCAGACGGCGCTCGCCGCGGTCAGGAAGGGCGATGCGAATGCGGCGCTTGCAAAAGAGCGCTTCGAAACGGCGCTTGGCCCCTTCGCCTTCGACGGGAAAGGCGATCTCGACACAAGCTTCTACAGGCTTTTCCGCTTCAACGGCGAGGATTTCCGGGAGGTCGAATAATGTGGCGGACGGGCGCGCGCAACCTGATCACCGATGTTGCGGGCCTTTCGGTAGGCAATCATTCCGATGAAACGGTCAAATCGGGCGTGACGGCCGTTCTGTGTGAAACGCCTGCCGTGGCTGGCGTGCAGGTACTGGGCGGGGCGCCCGGAACGCGCGAGACCGACCTTCTTTCCCCGCATAACCTTGTGGAAGCGGTGGACGCCATCGTGCTTTCGGGCGGCTCGGCCTTCGGGCTCGACGCAGCGGCGGGTGTGCAGGCGGCGCTGCGCGAACAGGGCAAGGGCTTCGAGATCATGGGTTTCCGGGTTCCCATCGTTCCAGGCGCGATCCTGTTCGACCTGCCGAACGGAGGCAGAAAGGACTGGGGCCGCTTCCCGCCCTATCGCGACTACGGATTTGCCGCCGCCATGGCCGCCGGAGCGGAGTTCGACCTCGGAACGGCAGGCGCCGGCACGGGCGCCACCACGGCAACGCTCAAGGGTGGGCTTGGCTCGGCATCGACCGTTCTCGGCAATGGCGTGACCGTGGGAGCACTTGTCGCCGTCAATGCCGTCGGCTCTGTCACCGTGGGCGATACACCGCACTTCTGGGCAGCTCCCTTCGAGATGGACGCGGAATTCGGCGGGCTCGGCCTGCCCCATCCCCTGCCCGCAGATGCGGCGGCGGTGACCACCAAATTACGGGCGGCGGCTGGCGGCAACACGACGATTGCCGTGATCGCCACCGACGCAAAGCTGGACAAGGCCGCTGCCAAGCGACTTGCCATCGCCGCCCATGACGGATTTGCCCGCGCCATCTGGCCAGCTCACACGCCGGTCGATGGCGACCTCGTCTTTGCGCTGGCCACGGGGCGAAACGAGACAAGGCTCGATCTGCAAGCCATGCTCGACCTCAATGCGGCGGCTGCCGGCACCATGGCGCGTGCCATCGCCCGCGGCGTCCACGCGGCATCGCCCTCCGCGAATGACAGGGTCCCCACATGGGCACAAAACCATTCGGCGCAACTCGCGCCTCGGCCAGCACGCAACCGGCCGGCAATCAAAAGGGAGAGCTGACATGAAAGCGTTTCACCGGTTTTTGCGTTCGTCGCTCGCAGCGGCCTTCGGCCTCCTCTGCCTCACCGCCTCCGGCCGGGCGGGCGATACAGCGAATGTCGACATTCTGGGCTTCAGCGCCGATGGCGCGGTTTTCGCCTTCGAGGAATACGGCGTTCAGGACGGTTCCGGCTTTCCCTATGCCAATCGCTATTACGTCGACACCGCCAACGACACATTTCTTCCCGGCACGCCGGTGCGTGTAAGGATCGATCAGGACGGCGCCAGCATGAACGATGCCCGCGCCCAGGCGAAAACCAAGGGGCAATCGATCATCGGCGACGATATTCTGGCCGAGCATCCTGGCTTTCGCGCAGGCTGGAATGCGGTCACGGAGCTTTCCGCAGATCCATTCCGGCTTTCGGTCAATCCCCGACCTGTCTTTCCCCCCATCGATGCCGCGCTGGAATTCCGGCTTGAGGAACTGCCCATGCCCGATGGCGCGGAATGTCACGGAATGGGAGAAGCCCGCGGTTTCCGCCTGACCCGTATCGCAACCGTCCCGGCAGCGGCCACCAGGGTGATTCACGAGGACAGCTCCATTCCCGCAAGCCGGGGCTGCCCGCTCGGATATCGCCTTGCCGGCATACAGACCTTCTATCCGGAAGGCCGTGCCCCTGTCTTTGCCGTCCTGATCGCCATTCGCGGCCTTGGCTTCGAGGGCCCCGACCATCGCTTCATTGCGGTCGCCGGCAAACTGTGAGGCGGACAAACCCTTGGGGGCACATCAAAAGGACAGCGGAAGAGCCGGACAAGACGTGCGCCGGCCGGGGCTTTCCAGTCGTTTCCTGCTGCCGTCGCCCCTTGCGGTGACGGTCGGGGCGCTTTTATGGGGTCTTTTTCTCGGCGCCAACGCCTGGGTTTTCCTGGCCTTCGCCGAATGGCGCACGCCACCGCGCACGGCCGCTCTGGTCATCCTGTTCTTTCTCGGGGGGACCATCGCCTTTCCCCTGGGCCACATTGCCTACCGGCTTGCCAGCCGGCGCGATACGGTGGAGGCCCGCTTTGCGGCAGCCTTCCTGTCCTTCGCTGTCATGACCATCGGCGTGACCGCCGGGCTCTATGCGCTCCAGTATCGTCTCTATTACGCGCAGTGGCACGGCTCCTTCCTTTCCCTCGAATGGGTGTTGCAATTCGTGTTCACAACGGCGGGAGCGCTTTATCAGTTCGCCGTTGTCGGTCTCAGGGTCTATTTTCCCTGGGGATTTGCCGCTCTTTTCCTGCTTGCCCTCCACTATGCGGCCAAGCCGCGTTGAGCTAAGCGCCCCGCTCTGATACGGAAACGCCAATCTCAATAGAAACGAGGGCAAGGCTCGCATGATCCCGCGCTATTCGCGACCGGAAATGGTCGCCATCTGGTCGCCCGAGACCAAGTTCCGCATCTGGTTCGAAATCGAGGCGCACGCCGCCGACGCGATGGCCGAGCTTGGCATCGTTCCCAAGGAAGCGGCCAAGATCATCTGGGACAAGGGTGGCAAGGCCACATTCGACATCGATCGCATCGACGAGATCGAACGTGAGACCAAGCACGACGTGATCGCCTTTCTGACGCATCTGGCCGAGATCGTCGGCCCCGAGGCGCGTTTCGTGCATCAGGGCATGACCTCGTCAGACGTGCTCGACACCTGCCTCAGCGTCCAGCTCGTGCGCGCCACCGATATCCTGCTCGCCGATCTCGACGCCCTGCTTGCCGCGCTCAAGAAACGCGCCTTCGAACACAAGGACACGGTCACGATCGGCCGCAGCCACGGCATCCATGCCGAGCCGACCACTTTCGGCGTCAAGCTGGCGCTGGCCTATGCGGAATTCTCGCGCTGCCGCGAGCGACTGGTGAATGCGCGTGCGGAAATCGCCACCTGCGCCATTTCCGGCGCGGTCGGCACCTTCGCCAATATCGATCCGCGCGTCGAGGAGCATGTGGCGGCGAAGATGGGGCTGACGCCCGAGCCCGTCTCGACGCAGGTCATCCCGCGTGACCGGCATGCCATGTATTTCGCAACGCTTGCCGTCATCGCCTCCTCCATCGAGCGGCTGTCGGTTGAAGTGCGCCATCTTCAGCGCACGGAAGTGCTGGAAGCCGAGGAGTATTTCTCGCCCGGCCAGAAAGGCTCTTCCGCCATGCCTCACAAGCGCAATCCCGTGCTTTCGGAAAACCTGACGGGCCTTGCGCGCATGGTGCGCGCCTATGCGACACCGGCACTCGAGAATGTGGCGCTCTGGCATGAGCGCGATATCTCGCACTCCTCCGTCGAACGCATGATCGGGCCCGACGCCACCGTCACGCTCGATTTCGCGCTTGGCCGCCTTACCGGCATGATGGAAAAGCTGGTCGTCTATCCCGAGGCCATGCAGAAGAACATGGATCGCTTCCGTGGCCTCGTTCACTCACAGCGCGTGCTTCTGGCGCTTACGCAGGCCGGCGTCTCACGCGAGGACGCCTATCGTCTCGTGCAGCGCAACGCCATGAAGGTCTGGGAACAGGGCGCCGACTTCCTGACGGAACTTCTGGGCGACAAGGATGTTCGCGCAGCACTTTCCGAAGAAGAAATCCGCGACAAGTTCGACCTCGGTTACCATACCAAGCATGTCGACACGATCTTCAAGCGGGTCTTCGGCGCGACCTGACAGCCTTCCGGTCGCCTTCGCCACCAAACGGTGAAACGGTTCTCCGGTGTCAATTCCGGGGAACCATTCCAGGACGCTCGATTCCTACCCGCCATTCCCTGCCGTGGGCGCGACGCGGACCACCGTGCCCCATGGGTCGGCGAACTCCTTTTCCGCGCTCACATTGCGGCTTTGCAGCTGCACCCAGGAAAGCCCGGTGCGCCGGGGGTCGCGTGCGCCTGCTCCGGCACTCCGCCAGGTGTTGGCGCCGATGTGATGGTGATAGCCGCCGGTTGCCAGGAACACCGCCTGCGAGCCATAGCGCGCCATCGTGTCAAAGCCTTGCGCTTCATGCCACCAGGCCTCAGCCGTGCGCGGGTCACCGACACGCAGGTGTACATGGCCGATGACCGTCTTGTCCGGCGCGCCCTGCCAACCCCGGTCGCCATCGCCAAGCGTGCCGAGCAGGCTCTGGAAATCAAGGGGGTTGGTCGCCATCTCGATGCCCGAAGCCGTGCGAGACCAGCTTTCAGGCGCGCGATCCGCGTAAATCTCAATGCCGTTGCCTTCCGGATCGGACAGGTAGATCGCCTCGCTCACCAGATGGTCGGAAGCGCCCTCCAGCGGTAGCCTGTTGTCGCGGGCAAACACTGCCCAGCGCGCAAGGTCCGACCGCTCGGGCAAAAGGAAAGCCGTGTGGAAGAGACCGGCTTCGCGCGGATCGTCGGGCATTGCGGATGAATCTTCCTCGATTTCAAGGAGCGTACGCCCGCCCGCGCCGAGCCTGTAGACAGTGCCGGATCGTCCATTGTTCTCAAGGCCCAGAACCTTTTCGTAGAAGTCGGCCAGCCGGCCCGCATCGCGTGCCTTCAGACCAACGCTCTCGACGCTGACGGGGGTCGTCACCGCAAAGGGAAATTCGCTCATTTCAACTCTCCAGCCTCAGTCTTTCTGCAAGACGCCTGCACATTTGCAGTGTTCTCGCGGGAAGACCTGCGGTCGCTCGTCTGTTTCATCTGCCCTATAGCTGGAGCGAATCCGGGCCTGACGCAACAAGACAAGAGCGAACACGCTGTTCACAATTACGAAACCAATCAGAGAAATTCGTTCATTTATACGACCGAGACGCTTTCGGTTCGGCATGAAACGCGCGCCTCTCATCTTCGTACCGGGACCGGATCCCCGGATTGACGCGGAGAAAAAGGCAGCGTCAGACAAATCGGGAATGCAGGAAAGTCCAAACGAGGTTGAATGCTGCCTGCGGGATGGTTACATGCGCGGCCATGAAAACAGCTGAAGCCGATATTCTCATCATTCCGGGCTATACCAATTCCGGCCCCGATCACTGGCAGACCCGCTGGCAGTCACGCCTTTCCACCGCCCGGCGGGTGGAGCAGGATGCGTGGTCAAAGCCAGTGCGCGAGGATTGGGTGGCGAAGGTCGCAGAGGCCGTCAACGAGGCGGAGCGCCCCGTGGTGCTCGTTGCCCATTCGCTGGGTGTCGCGGCCACTGTCCATGCCATTCCGCAATTTCAAAAGCCCGTGGCCGGCGCGTTCTTTGTGGCGCCGCCAGACGTCGCGAACCCGAAAATTCGGCCAAAGCACCTCATGACATTCGGCCCTTATCCGCGCGACCCACTGCCCTTCCCCTCCATGACCATCGCCAGCCGCAACGATCATTTCTGCGACTTCGATGTAGCGGAGGATATCGCTGCAAGCTGGGGCTCTCTGTTTCTGGATGCGGGCGATGCCGGGCACATCAATTCTGAAGCCGGTTTCGGGCCATGGCCCGAAGGCTCGCTCACCTTCGCGCGCTTCCTCCAGACGCTTTAAACGCCCTGAGACCGGGACCTGCCGCTTCTATCCGCGGCTTAGCACATTCACGTAGTCCGTCTCGATCCGCATGACGGCCTCGCGAATACGCGCGATCATTTCCCGTGCGACCATCGGCAACTCCAGGACACTGGAGGTGACGAGCCAGACATGGGTTTCGATACGCTCGGCAAGCGGACGGAACACGATGGACGGGTCGCGCGGGGCAACCATTGCAAGGCTGGAGATGATCGAGACACCGAAGCCCGCGCTCACCATGGCGCAGGCGGCTTCGAGCATCTGCACCTCGGCAGTCTCGCGCGGCGCAAGACCGATCGAGTGGAAGGCTTCGTAGATGGCAGGATATGACATGTCGCTGCGCCCAAGCGCGATAAAGGGATCGTCACACAGGTCGCGCAGGGAAACCACTTCCTTGCTGGCCAGGCGGTGGCCTGCCGGCAGGGCACAGATCATGGACAGATGCGCGAACGGCTCGCAATGCAACATGCTGTGGGTGGCAGGGATCAGGGACAGGCCGAAATCGGCGGAGCGCGTCAGCATCACATCGGCAATGCTGGGCGATGTGCGTGTAAGAAGCGTGACTTTGAGCCCGGTTCCGCGGCCCAGCATGTCTGCCACGACGCGCGGAATGAGCTGGAGGCTGATCGCGGGGAAACCGACGATGGTGAGTTGCCCCCGGTCAAACTCCCTGATTTCCCTCGCCGCCTTCTGAACACGTAGAACTCCGGCCTCGAGCTTGGCCGTCTCCGTATGGAGAACGCGGGCCTCCGGTGTCGGCACCAGCCGGCCCGTATCGCGGTTGAACAAGGTGATCTCGCAGGAATCCTCGAACAATCGCAGGAGCTTGCTGACAGCCGGCTGGCTCACATTCAACGCCTCGGCGGCCTTGGTTACCGAACCGCTGGTCATGAAGGCGTTAAACGCCTCGATCTGCCGGACATTGGTTTTACGCATGCAATTTGCATAACCTTTTGGAATACGGATCGCAAATAATATGATTTGAAATTCAGGGATGCTCTCCGTTGAATAGGCTCGCCACCATACAAGAACAAAGGGGAAGCATATGAAAAGGATTAGGCTGTCGCTTGCGAGCGGGATTCTGGCAGCGAGCTGTTCCATTCTGGCCACGGGGTCGACACTGGCCCAGGACAAGACCCTGACCGTCGGAGGATATGGCGGGTCGTTCGAGACGCTGATGAAGGAACTCATCATCCCGGAATTCGAAAGCCGGCATGAGGTCAAGATCCAGTTCGTGCCCGGAAATTCCACCGAGAACCTCGCCCGCCTGCAGGCACAGAAAGGCAATCAGGAACTCGATGTCGTCATTCTCGACGACGGCCCGATGTATCAGGCCGATGCGCTCGGCTTCTGCGCACCCATGAAATCCGCAACGCCCGGTGACGAAATCTACGATATCGCCAAGCTTGGACCGAATTCCATCGGCATCGGCTTTGTGGCCACCGGTTTCACCTACAACACCAAGTGGTTCGAGCGTGAAGGCTGGGAGCCGCCGTCAAGCTGGATGGACCTGGCGGACGAGAAGTACAGCCAGATTTTGTCGATCCCGCCGATTTCCAACACCTATGGCCTGCACACGCTGGTGATGATGGCGCGCATGAACGGCGGCGGCGAAAAGGATATCGATCCGGGTTTCAGCACGATGGCCGACAAGGTCGCCCCGAATGTGCTGGTATTCGAACCCTCGTCAGGCAAGATGTCCGAGCTCTTCCAGTCGGAAGAAATCGCGCTGTCGATCTGGGGCTCCGGCCGCACCAAGTCGCTCGCTGACACCGGTTTCCCGGCAAAGTTCGCCTATCCCAAGGAAGGCGCGGTGGCACTGATGCTTGCCGCCTGCCCTGTCGTGGAAAGCGATGTCTCCGACCTCGCCAACGCCTTTGTGGATTTCCTGCTCGAACCCGAAATCCAGGTACGTCTCGCCGACGCGATGGGATCGGGCCCGGTCAACAAGAACGCCAAGCTGCCGGACGAACTGGCCGCGTGGCTGCCTTACGGCCCCGAGCAGATCGGCAAGCTGATTGCAGTCGATTGGGATACGATCAACCCGGCACGCGAGGAATGGACCAAGCGCTGGGCCCGCGAAATCGAACGCTGATCGCAACATCGAGATCGTCGCACCCGTTCCCTGCCAAAGTGATGTGCGTCCACCCGGACGCACAAGGGATGCTTTGCCGGGCCGTTTCCCGCATGCTGCGGGTGTCGGGTGCCCTTGTCTGGCGGCAGAAGACTTCAGACGGGTGCGGCGGCCATGGATCAACCGGCTTTCAATCACGGGCTGCAAATGGCTTTTCTTGAGCTTCAGGCGCTGAACAAGCGCTACAACAACATCGTTGCCGTGGAGGACTTCAATCTCAGCATCGAGCGCGGCGAATTCGTCTCGCTGCTCGGGCCCTCCGGCTGCGGCAAAACCACCACCTTGCAGATGGTCGCCGGCTTCACACAGCCGACATCGGGCACGATCATGCTGAACGGTCGCGACCTGGGCGCTGTTCCGGCACGCAAGCGCGGTCTCGGCATCGTGTTTCAGACCTACGCGCTTTTCCCGCATATGACAGTGGAGCAGAATGTCGGCTTCGGCCTTGAAATGCGCAAGGTGCCGGCGGATGAGCGCCGGCGGCGCGTCGCCAATGCGCTCGACCTCGTTCACCTGACGCATCTCGGCGACCGTTTTCCGCGCAACATGAGCGGCGGGCAGCGGCAACGCGTGGCGCTCGCCCGCGCGCTGGTCATCGAACCGGAGCTGCTTCTGCTCGACGAGCCGCTCTCAAACCTCGATGCGAAGCTGCGCGAGGAAATGCAGCTCGAATTGCGCCGCATCCAGCAGGAAGCAGGCGTCACCACCCTGCTTGTCACGCACGACCAGTCGGAGGCCATGGCCCTGAGCGACCGGGTCGCGGTCATGCAGGGCGGGCGCCTCATTCAGGAAGACAGTCCCTTCGATGTCTACGAAAAGCCGGCGACATCCTTCATCTCGACCTTCCTCGGCAAGACGAACAGCCTTGCCGCGACCCTGGAGCGCAACAAGGCCGAGACAACCATCGTCATCGACGGCACACGCCTTTCCGGCCCCGATACGCCGCTTGCGGCCGGGCCGGTCGAGGTCTCGCTGCGCCCCGAACGCATCGAACTGACGGATGCGGAGAAGGCGACCGTTTCAGGCACTGTCATCGAGCGTGTTTTCCTCGGCGATCAATGGCTCTTCCGGGTCGAGACGTCCATTGGCAAGCTCCTCGTCATGCAACGCAATCTGGGGCGGCGCGAAGCCAATGTCGGCGAGAGGCTGCATCTTTCCTGGGAGCCGGAGGCCATGCGCCTCCTGCCACGCGGAGAGGCCTGATGAAAACCAGCGGAACCACCACTCCATGGCTCCTCAGCGCACCGGCGCTGGCACTCTTTGCGGCGCTGCTTCTGACGCCGCTCGCCATGACCTTCCTGCTGTCCTTCAACAGCTTCTCCTTTTACGGAGGCATCGAGAATACGTTCGGCTTCCAGAATTATGCCGAGGTGCTGAGCGACGTCTATTTCTATGAAATCTTCGGGCGCACCTTTCTGATCGCCTTCATCACCACGGCGATCTGCGCCCTGCTCGGCCTGCCTGAAGCCTATATCCTGTTTCGGATGAAGCCCGCCTGGCGCTCTTTCATGCTTCTCATCGTGCTCGGACCTCTCCTCATCTCGGTGGTGGTGCGCACGCTGGGATGGGCGATCCTGCTCGGCAACAAGGGCGTTATCAACGAATTCCTGCGTGATATCGGCCTCATCACCTCGCCCATCCGGATGATGTACACCTCCACAGGCATCGTCATCGCGCTGGTGCATGTGATGATCCCGTTCATGATCCTGGCGGTCTGGGCAGCACTTCAAAGGCAGGATCCGGCAACGGAACGGGCCGCGGAATCACTCGGCGCCGGTCCGCTCACGATCTTCATGCGCATTGTTCTGCCGCAGGCCATGCCCGGCGTTCTGTCGGGTTCCCTGATCGTTTTCTCGCTGTCGGCCAGCGCCTTTGCAACACCGGCGGTGCTGGGCGGTCGGCGCATCAAGATGGTTTCGACCACGGTTTACGACGAGTTCCTGAACACACTCAACTGGCCGTTGGGCGCGGCCATCGCGATCCTGCTTCTGGTCTCCGTCCTGACCATCATGCTCGCCTGGAACAAGCTGGTGGAGCGCCGCTACTCGGGGGTCTTCGAATGAACCGCAACGGCATTTTCGCTCTTTGTTTCAACGCGTTGTTCGCGCTTTTCATGGTGGGCCCGCTGCTTATCGTGATCGGGGTTTCCTTCACCCCCACGGGCTTTCTGGAATTTCCTCCAAGCGCGATCTCGTTCCGTTGGTTCAGGGCAATCCTCGACAATCCCGACTTTATCGATGCGGCCTGGATCAGCCTCGAACTGGGGCTTGCATCGGCGACCCTGTCGACGGTTCTTGCCGTCCCTGCCGCTCTCGCCATCGGGCGGGAACGGTTTCGCGGACGTGATGCGTTGCAGGGGCTTTTCCTGTCGCCGCTCACGGTCCCCACCGTGGTACTAGGGGTCGCCTTCCTGCGCTTTTTGAGCATGTTCGACATCAACGGCACGTTTTTCGGGCTTGTGCTGTGCCATGCGGTCATCGTCACGCCCTTCGTCCTGCGGCTGGTGCTTGCCTCCGTCACGGGTGTCGACCGCTCCATAGAGATGGCCGCGACATCGCTCGGCGCTTCCCACTGGACTGTGTTCCGCCGCGTCACGCTGCCGCTCATTCTGCCAGGCGTCGTGGGCGGCTGGGTGCTGGCCTTCATCACGAGCTTCGACGAACTGACCGTGACAGTGTTCATCGTCAATCCATCGACGACCACACTGCCCGTCCGGCTCTTCTCGCATATCACGCAGACTACCGATCCGCTGATCGCGTCGATCTCCACCATGGTCATCCTTCTGACGGTTCTCCTGATGCTTGCGGTCAACAAGCTCTATGGGCTCGACCGGCTTCTGATCGGAGGAGAAGCACGATGAGCTACGACACGATCGTGGTCGGCGGCGGACTGGTCGGCGCTGCCATCGCACGGGGGCTCTGCAAGCTCGGCGAGAAGGTTCTGGTACTGGACGAGGGAGACGTGGCATTCCGCGCCTCGCGCGGCAATTTCGGGCTCGTCTGGGTCCAGTCCAAGGGTGATGGCATGCCTGAATATGCCCGCTGGAGCCGTCACTCTGCCGATGTCTGGCCTGAATTCTCGCAGGATCTCCTGGAAGAAACAGGCATCGACACAGCCTATCACAAGGCGGGTGGCGCTCATCTGTGCCTTTCACAGGAAGCATGGGAGCGCCAATCAGCACTTATCAAGCGCATGCACAATGTGCATGGGGCAGCCGAGTACGGCGCGGTGATGATCGAGCGCAAGGAACTCGACACAATGCTGCCAGGGCTCGGGCCGGATGTGGTGGGAGCGAGTTGGTCGCCGCATGACGGCCATGCGAGCCCGCTCTATCTGCTGCGCGCGCTGCACGACAGCATAGCGCGCTCGGGCGGCGACTACCGGGCCGAAGCCCGTGTGGAGGATATCGCAAAGGAAGGTTCGGGCTACCGTGTGACCACGGGGGCGGGTTCCTTCTCCGGGGCAAAAGTGGTCCTGGCGGCCGGCCTCGGCAACCGCACGCTCGGCCCGCTTGTCGGCCTGGAAGTGCCGGTCTTTCCGCAGAAAGGCCAAATCCTGGTCACGGAGCGCACGGAGATGAAGTTCTCCATGCCGACCCTCTTCGTCCGCCAGACCGACGAGGGCTCCTTCCTGCTCGGCGACAGTCATGAGGATGCCGGTTTCGACCTGACCTCACGTCCTGGCATCATGGCTGATATCGCCACGCGGGCAATCCGCTCCTTCCCGTTCCTGAAGAACCTGCGGCTCGTACGCTCCTGGGCAGCGCTCAGGGTGATGAGCCCGGACGGATTTCCCATCTACCAACAGTCCGAGAGCCATCCCGGCGTCTTCTCGGTCAATTGCCATTCGGGCGTCACGCTTGCCGGCGCGCATGCGCGCACCCTTGCCCCGATGATTGCCCGCGGCCGGCTGGAGGAGCCCATGTCTGCCTTTTCGAGAGAGAGACTGCATGTTCAAGCGCATTAAAGCCACCGAAACCCCAAGGGTTTCCTTCAGCTTCGAGGGTGAGGCCATCGAGGCCTCGACCGGCGATACGGTCGCCTCGGCGCTGATGTTTTCGGGGCATACCCATTTCCGCAACACACCTGTTTCCCAAAGCGAGCGCGGCCCTTTCTGCCTGATGGGCGTGTGCTTCGAATGCCTGGTCGAGATCGACGGAATACCGAACCGTCAAGCCTGCATGACCCCCGTGCGCGAGGGCATGGTTGTGCGTCGGCAAAAGGGCGCTATTGGAGTTGAAATCGAATGAAAGCGTGCGATCTCGCCATCATCGGCGCCGGCCCGGCCGGCATGGCCGCGGCCACGGAAGCGGCCAATGCCGGCCTTTCCGTCATTCTTCTCGATGAGCAGCCTGCTCCCGGCGGACAGATATACCGTGCCGTGGAGACCGTTCCGGAGGAGCGGCGAAAGATTCTTGGGCCGGATTACGCGCACGGCGTCGGCATCGCACAGGCATTTCGCGCCTGCGGCGCCACCTATATCCCCGAAGCGACCGTCTGGAACATCAACCCCGACCTCAGCATCGACTATTCGCGCCATGGCGGGTCTGCGCAGGTGGCGGCCAGGCATCTTCTGATTGCCACCGGCGCGGTGGAGCGCCCCACCCCCCTTCCTGGCTGGACCCTGCCCGGCGTGACCACGGCGGGTGCACTGCAAATCCTGCTCAAGGCTCATGGAGGCGTGGGGGATGACGTGGTGCTCGCGGGAAGCGGGCCCCTGCTCTATCTGCTCGCACAACAGATGATCGCCGCAGGCAGTCCTCCCAAGGCCATCATCGAAACCATCGACAGGGCGCGCTACATCAAGGCCGCGCGCCATCTGCCGCGCGCCCTCGCCGGTTTCGCCTATCTGCGCAAGGGGCTCTCCATGATGCGACAGATCCAGCAGGCCGGCGTGCCGCGCTTTTCCGGTGCTCACGACATCCGCATCGAGGGGACGCATCGCGCCGAGGCCGTGACCTTTTCCGTCAGCGGCAAGGCGCATCGTATCGAGACATCCAGCGTCGCGCTGCATCAGGGGGTAGTACCGAACCAGCAGGCCACGCGGCTGCTCGGTTGTGAACATGTCTGGAATGAAAGCCAGCGCTGTTTTGTGCCGAAGCTCGACCTCTTCCTGGAAAGCAGCATCGAGAACGTGTTCGTGGCAGGAGACGGGGCGGGCATCGCAGGCGCGAAATCTGCGGCGATGCGCGGAAGACTGGCTGCGCTTCGGGTAGCGCAGAAGCTGGGACATTCCAACGGCGCGAATATTCGCGCGTTGCAGGCCGACCTCAAGCGCGACGAGGCAGTGCGGCCCTTTCTCGAGGCTCTTTACGCGCCATCGCGGGATATCATGCAGCCTGCCGACGACACGATCATATGCCGCTGTGAGGAGGTGACGGCCGGGGCCATCCGCAAGGCCGTCGACCTTGGCGCTCCCGGTCCCAATCAGGTGAAATCCTTCCTGCGCAGCGGCATGGGCCCCTGCCAGGGGCGCATGTGCGGCCTTGCCGTCAGCGCCATAATCGCGCAACGGCGCCAGGAAGAACCGGAGGCCATCGGCTATTATCGCCTCCGGCCGCCTTTGAAGCCGCTGCTCCTGTCGGAGCTTGCGCAGCTTGAAACCGAAGCGACACGCAGCGAACCGCTCTGAGGCAGGACAATGGCAGCGGGATCATCCCAGGACATGACAGCCGATCTTCTGGTGATCGGCGGCGGCATTCACGGTTGCTCTGCTGCGCTGCATGCGGCGCTACGCGGCCTGCGTGTCATCGTTTTCGAAAAGGACACGGTGGCGCGTCACGCCTCGGGTGTGAATGCCGGCGGGGTGCGCAAGCTCGGCAGGCATGTCGCTGAAATTCCTCTGTCGCTGCATTCCATGTCTATCTGGAACCGTATCGCCGATTTCCTGGACGACGATTGCGGCTTTCAGCCGGCACCGCAGATCAAGGTCGCGGAAACGGAAGACGAACTGGATACGTTGCGCAGGCGCGTCGGCGAACTCAACGGCCTTGGCTACACTCATGAGGTCATTCTCGACCGCAAGACGATGCGCGCCTATCTGCCGGCGGTCGCCGAACACTGCGTGGGCGCCCTCGCCTCGCTCGACGATGGTTTCGCGCAGCCCTACCAGACCACCTTTGCCTTCCAGCGCAAGGGGATCGAGCAAGGTGTCCGGTTTGCGGAAAACACGCCGGTGGAGCGGGTGTTCAAATCCGGCAAGGACTGGAAGGTGGTTGCGGGCGGCAGGACGTTCACCGGCCGCTTCGTGCTGAATTGCGCTGGCGCATGGGGCGGCGAGATCGCCCGCCAGATCGGCGACCATGCCCCCGTTTCCGCCTATGCGCCGATGATGATCGTGACGGAGCGCGTTCGCCCCTTCTGCGATGCGGTCGTCGGGGCGACGGGCCGCCCCCTCTCCTTCAAGCAGATGCCCAACGGCACCGTCGTCATCGGCGGCGGACGGCCGGGCATTCCAGATCCCGCGACCAACCGGACCCACATGCAAATGGCCCAGTTGCGCCATTCCGCCCAGACGGCAATGGACATATTCCCCATCATGCGAGGCGCGCAGATCGTGCGTTCATGGGCCGGCATCGAAGGATTGATGCCTGATGGCATCCCGGTGATCGGCCCTGCGCTGCATGCGGAAGGCGCCTTTCATTCCTTCGGTTTTTCCGCCCACGGCTTTCAACTCGGTCCGGGTGTCGGCGACATAATCGCCGAACTCATCGCCACAGGCAGGACCCAGGCGCCGATCGCGCCATTCTCGATCGGCCGTTTCCCTCAAGTTTCAACCAAGCCAAACGAGGAGCTTTCATGATCAAAAGACATATCCAGACCCGCATCAATCACCGGGTGGTCGAACACAATGGCGTTCTTTATTTCGGCGGTCTGGTGGCCGACGACAAATCCGTCGACATGAAGGGGCAGACGGAGCAGATCTGCGCAAAGATCGACACCCTCCTGGCCGAAGTCGGCTCCTCCAAGGACAAGCTTCTGACGGCCATGATCTACATTTCCGACTTCTCGCAGAAGGACGGGATGAACGAAGCGTGGCTGGAGTGGATGCCTGCGGAACACCTGCCGACGCGGGCGACCATCGGCGTGGCCGAACTCGGCAAGGATACGCTGATCGAAGTGGTGGTTTCGGCGGCCCGCTAGCGCATCGGACCGAATATCGGAATAGACTTGCGCAATGCGCGATGCGCGCGCTCAAAAAGAAAAGCCGGGCTCAAGGCCCGGCTTTTCTGTAAAGTCCCGTAAGGGATGCGATCAGTTGACCGCGTCCTTCAGGCCCTTGCCAGCCGAGAATTTCGGCACGTTGCGCGCCGGAATCTGAACAGTGGCACCGGTCTGCGGGTTGCGGCCCGTGGAAGCCTCACGGCGCGAAACCGAGAAATTGCCAAAGCCTACGAGGCGGACGTCCCCACCGTTCTTCAGTTCGCCTTCGATGACGGAGAAAACCGCATCGACTGCAGACTGGGCGTCGCTTTTCGAAAGGTTCGCAGAATCCGCAACTGCGGATACGAGCTCGTTCTTGTTCATGAAATTACCCCTTCCTTATAAGGGCCAAGTGATGCGACTCACTTGGCTCGGCACACTCTAGGGAGAAGTGCAGTTCTGACCAAGAGAGAAAAGTTTCAAACAGGGCTGAAACCCCACGTTTTCCGGGGTTTTCGACAAAAAAAGCCGGGCTCGAAAGCCCGACTTTTATACTTTTCGCCTTTGCTTGAACGTGCGGCGTCATCGCGAGCCAAACGGGTCCCGCGAGATGCCGTAACGTCAATGGGCGATCGTCTGACCACCCGCCTCGGCCACGTCGACCTTACCGGTGCTTTCCACGGGCTCCACCCACTCGATGGGCTCGGGCATGCGGGTCAGCGCGTGCCGGAGCACCTCGCCCACCCGGCTGACCGGGACGATCTCGAGACCGTTCTTCACATTCTCCGGAATATCGGCCAGATCCTTGGCGTTTTCTTCCGGAATGAGCACCTTCTTGATGCCGCCGCGAAGAGCAGCAAGCAGTTTCTCCTTCAGGCCGCCGATCGGCAGGACGCGGCCACGAAGGGTGATCTCACCGGTCATGGCGATATCCTTGCGCACCGGAATGCCCGTCATGATCGACACGATCGCGGTCGCCATGGCGACACCAGCCGAGGGACCATCCTTGGGCGTTGCGCCTTCCGGCACGTGCACGTGGATGTCCTTCTTGTCGAAGACCGGCGGCTCGATGCCGAAATCGACGGCCCTGCTGCGGACATAGGAGGCGGCAGCAGAAATCGATTCCTTCATCACGTCGCGCAGATTGCCCGTGACCGTCATCTTGCCCTTGCCGGGCATCATGACACCTTCGATGGTGAGCAGCTCGCCGCCGACTTCCGTCCAGGCGAGGCCCGTAACGACACCGATCTGGTCCTCGCCCTCGGCCTGACCGAAGCGATAGCGCGGAACGCCCAGGTAATCGGCAAGGTTCTTCGCCGTCACCTTCACGGACGTCTTGCCGCCATCCTTCTTCGAGTTGCGCAGGATTTCCGTCACCGCCTTGCGCGCCAGCTTCATCAGCTCACGCTCAAGGTTACGCACGCCCGCCTCGCGGGTGTAGGTGCGGATGATCTCCTGCAACGCATCGTCCGTGACCGAGAACTCCTTCGGCTCAAGCGCATGTTCGCGGATCGCCTTGGGCAGGAGGTGCCGCTTGGCGATCTCCACCTTCTCATCCTCGGTGTAGCCCGCGATGCGGATGATCTCCATGCGGTCCATCAGGGCCGGCGGGATGTTCAGCGTGTTGGCCGTGGTGACGAACATCACACTCGACAGATCGTATTCCACCTCGAGATAGTGGTCCATGAAGGTCGCGTTCTGCTCGGGGTCCAGAACCTCCAGCAGGGCCGATGACGGATCGCCGCGGAAGTCCATGCCCATCTTGTCGATCTCGTCGAGCAGGAAGAGCGGATTGGACTTCTTCGCCTTCTTCATCGACTGGATGACCTTGCCAGGCATCGAGCCAATATAGGTGCGGCGGTGACCGCGGATCTCGGCCTCGTCGCGCACGCCGCCGAGCGCCATGCGCACATATTCGCGGCCCGTCGCCTTCGCGATGGACTTGGCGAGCGAGGTCTTGCCGACGCCGGGAGGTCCGACGAGGCACAGGATCGGCCCCTTCAGCTTCCTCTGGCGGCTCTGCACGGCCAGATACTCGACGATGCGCTCCTTGACCTTGTCGAGACCGAAGTGATCGGAATCGAGCACCTCCTCGGCAAAGCTCAGATCGTTCTTGATCTTGCTCGGCTTCTTCCACGGAATGGACAAGAGCCAGTCGAGATAGTTGCGCACAACCGTCGCTTCCGCCGACATGGGCGACATGGTCTTGAGCTTCTTCAGCTCAGCATCGGCCTTTTCACGCGCTTCCTTGGAAAGCTTCGTCTTGGCGATGCGCTCCTCAAGCTCGGCGGCTTCGTTGCGGCCGTCCTCGCCCTCGCCGAGTTCCTTCTGAATGGCCTTCATCTGCTCGTTCAGATAGTACTCGCGCTGGGTCTTCTCCATCTGGCGCTTGACGCGCGAACGGATACGCTTTTCCACCTGCAGCACGGAAATCTCGGCTTCCATGAAGCCCATGGCCTTTTCCAGGCGCTCGCGTACGGAAAGCGTGGCGAGCATTTCCTGCTTCTCGGGAATCTTGATCGCAAGATGCGAGGCGACCGTATCGGCCAGCTTCGAGTAATCCTCGATCTGGCTTGCAGCACCAACAACCTCGGGGGAAATCTTCTTGTTGAGCTTCACATAATTCTCGAAGTCGGAAACCACCGAGCGCGCCAGCGCCTCGATTTCCACCACGTCCTCGGCCGGCTCGGGCAGAACATCGGCATAGGCCTCATGAAACTCATCACGCTCGGTGAAGGTCTTGACGCGCGCACGCGCCGTGCCCTCCACAAGCACCTTCACGGTGCCGTCAGGCAGCTTGAGAAGCTGCAACACATTGGCAAGCGTACCGACGTCGTAAATACCGCTCGGCTCCGGGTCGTCATCCGCAGCGTTCATCTGCGTCGCCAGAAGGATCTGCCGTTCGGCCCCCATCACCTCTTCCAGCGCCTTGATCGACTTGTCACGGCCGACAAAGAGCGGAACGATCATGTGGGGGAACACAACGATGTCCCTGAGGGGCAACACCGGATACAGCGTATCACCACCGGCAGTCTTGGGGGATTGCGTCATTTTTCAGCCTTTCAAACCGCGGCCGCTCAAGAGCCAGCCACGGAACAGAGTCTAAACGGCCAGAGCCTTATATTCCAGCATCATCCGCATGTTGCGCAACGCTTACAGGAACAAAACTCCGCCCTCGTTCCTCCATTAGTTGGAGGCGCGGGCCTGCAAGATCAAGGCCCGCTGCGAAGCTCCTGTGGCGAAGCCGGCAAAGGGTGTGCGGGAGAAGGCCTGCGGCCGAAGAGAAAACACCGGCCCCTTGAAGGGCCGGTGCTTGAAAATCAGGCGCTTGCGTTGCCCTTTTCCTTTTCCCGCTCGGCATAGATGTAGAGCGGTCGGGCATTGCCAGCGACAACCTCGTCGGAAATCACAACTTCTTGAACGCCTTCAAGCGCGGGAAGCTCGAACATGGTGTCGAGGAGGATCGCCTCCATGATGGAGCGCAGACCGCGCGCTCCCGTCTTGCGCTCGATCGCCTTGCGGGCAATCGCGGCAAGCGCGTTTTCATGGAAGGTCAGCTCGACATTTTCCATCTCGAACAGACGCTGATACTGCTTCACGAGCGCGTTCTTGGGCTCGCTGAGGATCTGCACCAAGGCGGCCTCGTCCAGATCCTCCAGCGTCGCCAGGACCGGCAGGCGGCCGACGAATTCCGGGATCAGGCCGAACTTCAGCAGATCTTCCGGCTCCACCTGGCGGAACAATTCACCCGTGCGGCGATCCTCCGGCGAGGCAACGGTCGCGCCGAAGCCGATGGAGGTCTTGCGGCCACGGTCGGAGATGATCTTGTCGAGACCGGCGAAGGCGCCGCCGCAGATGAACAGGATGTTGGCCGTGTCCACCTGCAGGAACTCCTGCTGGGGATGCTTGCGGCCACCCTGGGGGGGCACGGAAGCAACGGTGCCTTCCATGATCTTCAGAAGCGCCTGCTGCACGCCCTCACCCGACACGTCACGCGTGATCGAGGGATTGTCGGACTTACGCGAGATCTTGTCGATCTCATCGATGTAGACGATGCCGCGCTGGGCGCGCTCGACGTTGTAGTCGGCGGCCTGAAGCAGCTTCAGGATGATGTTCTCGACATCCTCACCCACATAGCCCGCTTCAGTCAGCGTCGTCGCGTCGGCCATGGTGAAGGGCACATCGATGATGCGTGCCAGGGTCTGGGCAAGCAGTGTCTTGCCGCAACCGGTCGGGCCGATCAGCAGGATGTTCGATTTCGCCAGCTCCACATCCGCACTCTTGGAGGCGTGGGCAAGCCGCTTGTAATGGTTGTGGACCGCCACGGACAGGACACGCTTGGCATGCGACTGACCGATAACGTAGTCGTCCAGAACCGCCATGATTTCCTGCGGTGTGGGCACGCCCTCGCGCGACTTCACCATCGAGGATTTGTTCTCCTCGCGGATGATGTCCATGCACAGTTCGACGCACTCATCGCAAATGAAGACGGTCGGTCCCGCAATCAGTTTGCGGACCTCGTGCTGGCTCTTGCCACAGAAGGAACAGTACAGCGTATTCTTGGAATCTCCGCCGCCGCTGCTGACCTTGCTCATGTCTTACGTCCTTTCACTACCACCGGCATCCCGGACGGTTGAAGCGCTTCGAGCGCCCTCATGGCGCCACTGCCTCCGCTTCGAAACGAAACACAAATCCGAAACTGCGGCAACAATGCCAAGCCCCCTTAGAGAAGTTGTCGGTGGAAACTCAACATAGGCTTAACGTAGGCGTTCGCGCGCCACCTGCAAACACAAATTTATGACAGAAATGCCGCAACCCGACGACAAATGCGCGCCTGTGGCCAGTTGTCCACGGCGCGCATGGGTCGAATTGCGGCCCGAAGCCGCCCCGCGGCGAATCAAGCCTCGGCCGGCTTGTCCTGGTCCTCACGCGAGGTGAAGACCTTGTCGATCAGGCCGAAATCGAGCGCTTCGTCGGCGGTCATGAAGTGATCGCGGTCGAGGGTCCTTTCGACCGTGTCGTAATCCTGGCCCGTGTGCTTCACATAGATCTCGTTCAACCGGCGTTTCAGCTTGATGATGTCCTGGGCGTGGCGCTCGATGTCGGAAGCCTGCCCCTGGAAACCGCCCGACGGCTGGTGAACCATGATGCGCGCATTAGGCGTGGCAAAGCGCATATCCTTGTGACCGGCGCACAGAAGCAGCGACCCCATGGAAGCAGCCTGGCCGATGCACAGCGTGGAAACGGGCGGACGAATGAACTGCATCGTGTCGTAGATCGCCATGCCCGAGGTAACAACACCGCCGGGCGAATTGATATAGAGGGCGATTTCCTTCTTCGGATTTTCCGCCTCGAGGAAGAGAAGCTGCGAACAGATCAGCGAGGCCATGCCGTCCTCTACCGGACCGGTCAGGAAGATGATGCGCTCCTTCAGGAGACGCGAAAAGATGTCGTAAGCCCGCTCGCCCCGGTTCGTCTGTTCGACGACCATGGGCACCAGATTCATGGCTGTATCGACAGGATTCGGCATAAAGCACCTTTTTCGGTTTTGAATTGCGTGCCGGCCTCTGGGCGCGCGCAACATGTCGGAATCGTTTTTGACCTACCGATAGATAGGACGCCCCCTTCCCTTCGCGCAAGAGCAGGAGCCGCAAAGCCTTAATTTACGGCATATACGAAAACGGCGCGGAAGCAATTCCGCGCCGCCTCAGCCCTTCCGGGTAATGCATCAGATCTTGGCAAGCGCCTGCTGCAGATCGCCGATCACGTCCTCGACATCTTCAATGCCGACCGACAGACGGATCACATCGGGGCCGGCTCCAGCCGCGACCTTCTGCTCATCCGTCAGCTGGCGGTGAGTGGTGGAGGCGGGATGGATGATCAGTGATTTGGTGTCGCCGATATTGGCAAGGTGCGAGAAGAGCTCAACCCCCTCCACAACCTTCACGCCCGCGTCGAAGCCGCCTTTCAGGCCGAAGGTGAAGACCGCACCGGCGCCCTTGGGCGAATATTTCTGCATCAGAGCGTGGTTCGGGTCTTCCGGCAGGCCGGGATAGGAAACCCAGGAGACCTGATCCTGCCCGCGCAGCCATTCGGCCACCTTCAGCGCATTGTCGCAGTGGCGCTGCATGCGCAGGGCCAGCGTCTCGATCCCGGTCAGGATCTGGAAAGCGTTGAAGGGCGAGATGGTCGGGCCGAAATCGCGCAGTCCCAGCACCCGGCAGGCGATCGCGAAAGCAAAATTGCCGAAGGTCTCGTGCAGGACCATGCCGCCATATTCGGGGCGCGGCTCGGAGAGCATCGGATATTTGCCGGACTTCGACCAATCGAACGTGCCGCCGTCGACAAGCACGCCGCCGAGCGAATTACCATGACCGCCCATGAACTTCGTCAGCGAGTGGAGCACCACGTCCGCGCCATGCTCGATGGGACGCAGCAGGTAAGGCGTCGCCATGGTGTTGTCGACGATGAAGGGCAGCCCATGACGGCGCGCGATCTCGCCAATGCCATCGAGGTCGACGAACGTGCCGCCGGGGTTTGCAAGGCTCTCCACATAGATCGCCCGGGTATTCTCATCGATCTGGCTCTCGAAGCTCGACAGATCCGCCGGGTCGGCCCAGCGCACATGCCAGTCGAAATTCTTGAAAGCATGGCCGAACTGGTTGATCGAGCCACCATAGAGCTTGCGCGCCGCGATGAAATTCGCGCCCGGACGCATGATGGAATGAAAGGTGAGAAGTTGCGCCGCGTGGCCGGAGGCCGTGGCAAGGGCGGCCGTGCCGCCTTCCAGGGCCGCCACGCGCTCCTCCAGAACCGCCTGGGTGGGGTTCATGATGCGTGTATAAATATTGCCGAACGCCTTCAGACCGAACAAAGAGGCCGCATGATCGACATCGTCGAACACATAGGAAGTCGTCTGATAGATCGGTGTCGCGCGCGCTCCGGTCGCGGGATCCGGCTGAGCGCCGGCATGAACGGCCAGCGTGTTGAAACCGGGGGTACGCTCACTCATGACATTTCCTCCAAATTACGACTTCGTTCCGGGAACACCGCGCAGCCATGCCGGCCCGATGGTGCCCTGCCTGATTGATTTCCGCATTCATGCGCGTTCGGGTGATTATATCCGGCTAAAAAGACGAGCCGATCGCCTCCGCGCATAAATGTTCCGTGGCATCAATACAGAGGCCGCGGAGGTGAAGCAAAGAAGATTTGTCCCGTGGGGGCAGGCAAATGGGAAAATCAGCGCTGGCGAATGCCGAAGCTCTGGAACCCCTTGCGCATCAGCGGCTTCCTGGAAGAAATCACCCGGCTGTTGACACCATTCCAGCCGATCTCACCGGCCAGGCGGGCATATTCGATCTTCGGGCAGCGGTTCATCACCACCTTGATGCCCTTTTCCTCAAGGCGCGCGGCGGATGCATCGTCACGCACCGTCAGCTGCATCCAGACCACCTTCGGTAAAGGAACCATGGCCAGCACCTCTTCCGTGACACCGGGCACGGCTGCGGAGGGGCGGAACACATCCACCATGTCCACCGGTTCCGGCAGATCGGCAAGCGTCGCGAAGACGGGCCGGCCGAGGATTTCCTTGCCAGCCTGGCCGGGATTGACCGGGTGGACCGTATAGCCCTTGTCGATCAGATATTTGGTGACGAAGAAACTCGGACGAACCTCGTTTGCCGAGGCGCCGACGATGGCAATGCTTTTCACCGAACTCAGAATGCCCGAAATATAGGCGTTGTCGTAATCGTCGTGGTTCATCGTCACTCTCTCAAAACGTGCCTGCAAAGCTTCATGGGCCGGTTGTCGCCCCGGAATCCGGGCGAACATATCCGCCTCGGGCCGGTCATGCTACGCTGAGCATCCATCAACCGAAAATGCCGGAGTATCGCCTATGGTGCGCTATCTCGTTTCCGCCCTGTCCCTGCTGGTCCTTGCCGGGCCGGCGGAGGCCATATCGCGTTACAATTCAACTGCCATGAGCTGCGCAGCCGCGCAAGCAAGGATCGCCCGTGAAGGCGCCGTGATCATGCGCTATCCGGCGCGCTTCACGAAAGGCCTCACCCTCTACGACCGTTACGTGACCAACGGAAATCTCTGCCCGAGCGGACACATAGCGGTGCGCGCTCATATCCCCACCGCCGATATGCCAGAATGCCCCGTCCTGCGCTGCAAGCTCGACATGCGCGATCATTCGCTTCGACGCCCCTGGCTGTTCGACAACTGAGCGCGAAAGAACCGCAACCGGCCGGAATTGATGTTGCTTTCCGGCCGCAATGCCCCACCAGACAACAGGAAAAGAAGCTTCAATAACATAAATAAACGATAGTAAATCCTATCGTTTATTTATGTTTATATGCACTTTTAACCACAAACCAACGCCCTTTACATCTCGCTACCCCACGCCGGCATTGCGCCAATTTCACCGCGGGGGTGGTCATCAACAGCGAGATTGAAAGGACGTTCCATGCGCCATTCCCACGCCTTTGCCCTTGGTGTGGCCTTCTTCTCCATTTCAGCCCAGCAGCTCAACGCGGCAGAAAACAGTTGCCGTCAGGCCCGAGCAGCCGTCGAAACCGAGGGGGCAGCCCTGTTCCAGCTCAAGTCGCCCGGCGGGTTCATTGCTCCACGCTACCTGCACTTTGTCGAACAGGTTCCCGCCTGCACCTTGGCCGGCATTTCCGAGGAGGTCCTCTACACTCCTGAAACGGACGCTCTGGCCTGTGTTCCGGTCGACTGCACTGCAATGAACGACTGACCGCAGCCGGGAATTTTGCAACTCCACACTTCACAAAAGAAAAGGCAGGCCGCAGGCCTGCCTTTTCCGACAAAAGCCCGGAGACCTCTCTATTTATCCTGCCATTCGGGCGCGCGCTTCTCGATAAAGGCACCGATCCCCTCCTCCGCATCGCGGGCAAGCATATTCTCGACCATCACACGAACCGTGTAATCATAAGCTTCCGAGAGGTTCATCTCCGCCTGATGATAGAAGGCTTCCTTGCCAATCTTCACCGTCAAAGAGGATTTGGAGGCGACAAGCCTCGCCATACCCTTCACCGTTTCACCCAAGACATCGCGGGAGACCACCCGGTTCAGAAGACCGAAGCCTCGCGCGGTCTCCGCATCCATCATCTCGCCGGTCAAAAGCATTTCCATGGCGTGTTTGCGTGAGACATTGCGAGACAGCGCCACCATGGGCGTTGAGCAGAACAGGCCGATATTGACGCCGGGCGTCGCAAAGCGGGACACATCGCTCGCCACCGCCAGATCGCAGGAAGCCACCAACTGGCAGCCAGCGGCCGTCGCCACGCCATCCACCTCGGCGATGACCGGCTTGGGATGACGAACGATCGTCTGCATGAGACCGGCGCACAGTTCCATGGTCCTTTCGAAGAAAGCGCGACCGCGATCCGCATCCTTGCGGTGCGCCGTCAGTTCCTTGAGATCGTGGCCTGCCGAAAAAAGCTTCTCGCCCGAGCGCAGAACGATCACCCGGACACCGGCCTCGTCGCGCGCGCGTTCCAAAGCCCCCTTCAGCGCCTCCATCATGGCAATGGACAGGGCGTTCGCCGGAGGATTCGCCATGGTCAGCGTCAATATCCCTTCCGCGCTCGACGCGGAAACCAGCGGCTTCACCGCATGTTCACCTGCCAATGCCGCTTCACCCATTGTTTTCCTCCCAGACGATGATTTGCCATGAATTACAGTTTCCATGAATTGCAGTTTCCATGAATTACTGGCCTTGAGCATAGTGCGCCTTGTCTGGAGCCTGCAATCCGGCAATTGTCTAAACCTCATGCGCCAGCAATGACATCTGCGGGAGGAAGGTGAATGGATCAACGGCAATTACCGAATGTCTCTGTTCCCGTAATGGGGAGCGAGGAGGTGAACCGCTTCCTGCGTGAGGTGTTCCCCCAGGCCTGCGGTGGCGATCCGCAGGAGTATCGGGCAACGGACGTGCGTCCGGGCGGTTGCACGGTGCGCCTGGATGCCGGTTTCAAGCACCTGCGCCCCGGAGACACGGTTTCGGGGCCATCGCTCTTTGCCCTCGCCGATATCGGCGGCTATGTCTGCGCCCTCTCCCATATCGGACCCGAGGCGCTGGCGGTGACCACAAATCTCAACATCAATTTCATGCGCAAGGCCGTGGCGGGCACGGTCGAGGGCCATTGCCGCATTCTCAAGCTCGGGCGTCGGCTGATGATTTTCGAGGCCGAAATCGTCGCCGGCGAGCACTCGGAAATCGTCGCGCATGCGACCGGCACCTACTCAATTCCGCCCTCGCGCGCAGGCGGATGAAGGGAAATTTCCGGCGATTTTTGAGGTAATTAATTACCACAAATCCAAGTCATTGAATTTGCTATCTTATTTTTGGAGTACTGCACGTATCAGTGCTTGACGCGATCGCTACACACGGGTAGGAAACCCCGGCTGCTCCGGCTTTTCGGGGCAGTTCCTGTTTGGGTCGCGTGTTTTTCTCGTGGCGCAAACAAAAGCAACAAGAAACGCCCTGCCTTCGGGCCGGGATCATGAAAGTGGACAAACCCATGAAAACCTTTTCGCAGAAGCCTGCGGAGGTGACGAAGAAGTGGATTCTGATCGACGCCGAAGGTCTCGTCGTCGGCCGTCTCGCCACCATCGTCGCCAATCGCCTGCGCGGCAAGCACAAGCCCACCTTCACCCCGCATGTCGACGATGGCGACAATGTCATCATCATCAACGCGGAAAAGGTGGTCTTCACCGGCAAGAAATACACCGACAAGAAATACTACTGGCACACCGGCCATCCCGGCGGCATCAAGGAGCGCACTGCGCGCCAGCTCATCGAGGGCCGTTTCCCGGAGCGCGTTCTTGAGAAGGCCGTCGAGCGCATGATCCCGCGCGGCCCGCTTGGCCGCCGCCAGATGAAGAATCTGCGCGTCTATGCCGGCGCTGAGCATCCGCATGTCGCCCAGAACCCGGAGACGCTCGACGTCGCCGCCATGAGCAAGAAGAATGTGAGGGCCCAGTAATGGCCGAAATCAACTCTCTCCAGGAACTGGGCGCGGCAACCGCGGCTCAGGCTCCCGAGCAGCAGGCTCCGGTCCATGTGCAGAAGCTCGACGCACAGGGCCGCGCTTATGCCACCGGCAAGCGCAAGAACGCCATTGCCCGCGTATGGGTGAAGCCGGGTTCCGGCAAGATCACCGTCAACGGCAAGGAATTCGCCACCTATTTCGCGCGTCCGGTCCTGCAGATGATCCTGCAGCAGCCGATCGTTGCCGCCAGCCGCAACGGCCAGTACGACATCGTCGCCACGGTTGTCGGCGGCGGTCTCTCCGGCCAGGCCGGTGCTGTGCGTCACGGCATTTCCAAGGCTCTGACCCATTATGAGCCGGAGCTGCGCGGCGTCCTCAAGAAGGGCGGCTTCCTGACCCGCGACAGCCGCGTGGTCGAGCGCAAGAAGTACGGCAAGGCGAAAGCCCGTCGCTCGTTCCAGTTCTCGAAGCGCTAAGCTTCAGGACAGACCGAACAAAAGCGGGCCTTCGGGTCCGCTTTTTTGTTGCGCGGTTTTCTGCTTGCCCCTACCCATTGGCCCGAGCCACGGGTCCGGTATGTTGAAGCACTTGCACGGAGAAGCGCCATGCCGTCGAATTCAATCGACCACGCCTTCACTGCCCGCTCCCTGACGGGGGCCGCCAGCGACCCGACCTATGCGGGCGCCCTCTCCTTCATGCGCCGCAAGTTTTCCAAGAAGCTCAAGGGCGCCGATGCGGTTGTCTGGGGCATTCCCTTCGACGCGGCGGTTTCCAACCGGCCGGGCGCGCGCTTCGGACCGCAGGCGATACGCCGCACCTCCGCCATCTTCGACAACGATCCGCAATATCCTTTTGAGCGCGATCTCTTCGCCGAGATGGCGGTGATCGACTACGGCGACTGCCTGCTCGATTATGGCAATCACCAGAAGACGCCGGCGACAATAGAGCGGGAAGCGGCGAAGATCCTGAAATCCGGGGCATTTCTTCTGTCGCTTGGCGGCGACCATTTCGTCACCTGGCCGCTTCTCAAGGCTCACGCGGCAGTTCACGGGCCGCTTGCCCTCGTCCAGTTCGATGCCCATCAGGACACCTGGCATGACGATGGAAAGCGCATCGATCATGGCTCCTTTGTAGGCCGCGCGGTGCGTGATGGGGTGATCGATCCGGCCGCCTCCATCCAGGTCGGCATCCGAACCCATGCACCGGAGGATTGCGGCATCCGCATCCTTCACGGGTTCGAGGTGGAGGAGATGCGCCCCGCAGAGATCGCGGCAGCGATCCTCGAGCGGGTGGGCGAGCGCCCGGCCTATGTGACCTTCGACATCGATTGCCTCGATCCAGCCTTTGCGCCGGGAACGGGCACACCGGTTTCAGGCGGTCCATCGAGCGCCCGGATGCTTTCGGTAATCCGCCAGCTTGGCGCGCTGAACATGGTCGGCGCGGATGTGGTGGAAGTGGCCCCTGCCTACGACCATGCCGATATCACAGCTATCGCGGGAGCGACCATCGCCATGCACTATCTGGGGCTTCTCGCCGAAAAGCGACGAAGATAAGAGCTCACAGTCAAAATCAACGCGCTCGCGCATTGATTCCGCGTCGCGGCGCAACCAATTGAAATACGATTCTTTTCAGGAACGAGACATGACGGCGAAAATCTTCATCGATGGCGAACACGGCACCACGGGCCTGCAGATCAGGACACGGCTTGCCGAGCGCCGCGACATCGAGGTCATTTCCATCCCTCCCGAGAAGCGGAAGGATTCCGCCGCGCGCGCGGAATTCCTCAATGCCGCCGATATCGCCATCCTGTGCCTGCCCGACGACGCGGCGCGAGAGAGCGTCTCGCTGATCGAAAACAACACGACACGCGTCATTGATGCCTCCACCGCGCACCGCGTGAGCGAGGGCTGGACCTATGGATTCGCAGAGATGGACCCGGCCCAGGCGGACGCCATCCGCTCGGCCGGCCGCGTCGCCAATCCGGGCTGCTGGCCGCAGGGCCCGATCGCCTTCCTGCGCCCGCTGATCAAGGCAGGGCTTCTTCCCGACAGCCTCCCCGTCACGGTGAACGGCATTTCCGGCTATTCGGGCGGCGGCCGCACCATGATCGAGGATTACGAAGCCAAGGGCGAGGATGCGCCCGAGTTCATGCCTTATGCATTGACGCTGAAGCACAAGCATGTGCCGGAGCTGCAGGCCTATTCACGCCTTTCGGGCGCGCCCCTGATGCAGCCTGCCGTCGGGAATTTCGCACAGGGCATGCTGACGGCCCTGCCCCTGCAACTCGGTCATCTGGAGCGCGTGCCAACGGGTGCGGAGCTTCATGCCGCACTTGCCGATCACTACGGCTCGGTCGGCGGCGTGGTGCGGGTCGCGCCGCTCGGCGACATGGAGCGCACGGGCGGGCTCGATCCTGAAAGCCATAACGGCACCAACGACATGACACTGTATGTCTTTGCCAATGACGCCCGCGCGCAGGCACTGCTGATTGCCGTCTACGACAATCTCGGAAAAGGTGCCTCCGGTGCGGCCGTGCAGAACATGGACCTGATGCTGGAAGGGCATGGCTGAGGTTCCTTCCCTGGAACCGCCCGCCTTTCCCGCCGCGTGGGACATCGTCTCGGCGCAGCTCATGGCCGATACGCCCGCGAGCTTCGTCTGGGACGTCAGACGCGGCGACGGAAGCCGCGCCGTGGTCAAGGACATGAAGCCCGCCGGCCTCGAGAACGAGAAGACCGGCGCGCGCTTCCTGCAATGGCGCGACGGCCGCGATGCCGTCAGGCTGCTCGGTTGGGAGAACCAGGCCCATCTGGTGGAATATGCTGGCGACCGTACGTTGCTCGACGAACTGAACGAGAAGGGTGACGAGGCGGCGAGCGAACTCGCCATTGAAATGCTCGTCCGGCTGGGCGACGATTCAGGCCTTGACACCCCTCAAGGGCTGACTCCGCTGGATGAGCATTTCGGCAGCCTCTTTACCCGCGCCGACCATGATCGGCAAAACGGTCGCGAGACACTCTTCACGGATGGCGCGGACTGTGCGCGCAAGCTCCTCGCAAACCAGCGCAACGTGCGCCCCCTGCACGGCGATTTCCACCATGAGAACATGCTTCACGGTTCGCGCGACTGGCTCCTGATCGACCCGGCGGGCGTTTATGGCGATGCCTGCTACGATGCGGCCAATCTCTTCTACAATCCGCTCGACAGGGATGACCTGCGCGGCGATCCCGCCCGCGCGAAAAGGCTGGCGCGGCTGCTTGCCCGCCGGCTCGGCCGCGAGGAGAGCGATTTTCTCCTCTATGGTTTCGTCCATGCCTGCCTTTCGGCTTCTTGGCATCTGGGGGACGACAACCGGAAGGAAGCCGAACGCAGTCTGGTCGTCGCGCGCGCCGTGCGCGCCGCGCTTCAGTAGATCGTCTCGTCCTCGGCCGGCGGCTCCGTGCCGGGCATAGGATAAGGTCCCTTCGCTGCCCGCCAATGGGCACAGGCGAAGAAGAGCAGGATAAGCGCAATGCCCTGATGGGTGAGCGCCACGTCGATCGGCACCACCATCAAAAGCGTAGTGATGCCGATGGCCGCCTGAACCAAGACCAGAAGCGCAAACAGCACGGCCCGCCGCGCGTGCGTCGTGCGCGGCTCGGCGCGCAATACCAAGACCGCCTGCCAGATGGCGAGCGCCAGAAGCAGATAAGCGCCAAGGCGATGCACGAACTGCACGGTTTTCGGATTCTCGAAAAGGTTGATCCAGAAGGGCGACTGGACAAACAGGCCACCCGGCACCAGAGAACCATCCATCAGCGGCCAGGTGTTGTAGGTCATGCCGGCCCGCAGGCCCGCCACCAGACCGCCCAGATAAATCTGGAAAAGCACGGCGATGATCATCAAGCCGGCGAAACGGCGCACGCCCTCGCCTGCCCGGCCGCCCGAATGCGGGGCAAGCCCGCGCGCCACGAGCGCCGTGGCGGCGAAGATGAGACAGGCGATGGTGAGATGGGTCGCAAGCCGGTACTGGCTGACATCCACCCGCTCGACGAGGCCGGACGCCACCATCCACCAGCCCACGGCGCCCTGGACACCGCCAAGGGCCAGAATACCCAGAAGCTTCGGCTTCAGATGTGCTTCCAGACGCCCCGACAGCCAGAAAAAGGCGAGTGGCAGAGCAAAGATGAAGCCGACGCTGCGGGCCAGCAGCCGGTGCGCCCATTCCCACCAGAAGATGGTCTTGAACTCCGACAGGCTCATGCCCTTGTTGATCTGCTGATATTCGGGAATCTGCCGGTACTTGGCGAACTCCTCCTGCCATTCGGCCTCACCGATGGGGGGAATGACGCCGTGGATCGGCTTCCATTCTGTGATCGACAGACCCGATTCGGTCAGACGGGTCGCCCCGCCCACGAGAACCAGCGCGAAGAGCGTCAGGAGAACGACATACAGCCAATAGCGCACATGCTTGCGGTTGCGCAGGAGCTGATCCTGCGCAACAGGCGCAGGCGTGGCGGCGGAAACGGTCATGTCCAATTTGGCAACCATCTTTGTTGATGTGTTGCAGTTTAGGTGAACCAATGGCGCGCATCTTGCAAGCCGAAGCCGCCTTCGCGCGACAAGCCGCCGCGCCGTCCGCGCGATTGCATATGCGTCTGCGGGCTTCTATGAAGCGGGTGAAAGGTTTTCCAATGCCCGTACGCCTCAGAAAATTCATCGGCATGGTCGCGCTCGTGGCGCTTGTCATCGTCTATGCGGTGCTTTCGACCGCCGTGGCGGTGGCGCAGCTTGCCGAATCCGGGCCGCTCGTGCACCTGCTCTACTATCTTCTGACAGGACTTCTGTGGGTGGTCCCGGCCATGGGTATCATCAAATGGATGGTCGGCAAGCCCGACCCCAGCGCCTGATCGTCGATCATTCCTTCATCTTTTCGGCCTAGCCTGCTTTGGCTGCCGCTGCGCGGCGGGCGGAAAAGCGCGCGACACGAGATGAACATCGAAACCGGAAAGCAGACACATCGGCCTGCAGCCAGCCCGACCGGGCCTGGCGCGAGCATTCTGCGCGCCGATGAGGCCGCCTTGACGCGCTACCGCGCAGATGGCGCACAAGCGCTTTATATGCCTGCCCAAAGCCCGGAATGGGTGGAAGCCTGGGCATCGGGCGCATCCATGGCGGGCGGCAGCGCGGACATCATCATCATCCGCGTCACCGACGGGCCAAGGCACATAACCAGCTTTCCATGCGAAGTGGTGCGCCAGGGGCCCTTCAAGGTCGCACGCTTCCTGGGCGGCAGCCACGCCAACGGCAATTTTCCATTGCGCGCAAGAATGGAGCTTGCCGCCACCTCGCACGAGATCGTTGCCGCCATAACCGAGGCCGCGCGGCGCGAACGGCCCGATATCGATCTCCTGATGCTGGAACGCCAGATCGAGAAGATCGAGGGCGTGGGCAATCCGTTTCTTTCCTACCGGCACCGGCCAAGCCCCAACGTCTCGCTTGCCGTCGATCTCACCGATGGTTTCGACACCCTGCTTGCCCGTTCTAGCGGAAAGCGCAAACGCAAACAGAACAGGGCGCAAGCGCGCCGCTTCGAAAGCGCGGGCGGCTTCCGCCGCATGGCAGCCACTTCGCGTGCTGAAAGCGATGCCCTGCTCGACGCCTTCTTCGCCATGAAGAAAGCGCGCTTTGCAAAGATGGGCATTCATGACGTCTTCGCCCCCGAGGCGGTTAAACGGGCCTTTCGCGAGCTATTCGGCGCGGCAGCGGGGGAAACAGACCCCAAATTCGTCATGCACGGCCTTGAAGTGGGCGGCAAGCTTCGCGCCGTTACCGGCTCGAGCCGCATTCGCGACAGGATCATCTGCGAGTTCAGTTCGATCAGCGAGGACGAACTGACCGACGCCAGTCCCGGCGCCTATCTGTTCTACGAGAACATTCAGGAAGCCTGCCAGGAGGGGCTGTCCGTCTACGATTTCAGCGTCGGTGACGAGTATTACAAGCGCCTCTGGTGCGATATCGAGACAGTGCAATTCGATACGCTGGTCCCCCTCACCGCAAAGGGCAGAATGCTTGCGGCAGGGCGCGTTGCGGTTGCGGCAACGAAGCGGACCATCACATCGAATCCACGCCTGCTCGCAGCAGCCAAGACGCTGCGGCGGCGGATTGCAGCGCTTGGCGGGCAGTAGGACGTTACCCCGGTTATCCATCTGGATGGCGATCCCGCCCGGCCGCGAAATGTCCTGAAAGAACTTCCGCCTCCAGCCGGCCCGGATCAAGATTGTCCCGCTCCTTCCCCTTTCACTCTCCCCGCAAGCGGGAGCGGGAAACCCCGATGCCGGTGTCGTACCGGCACCGGCGGGGCGATGAGCGCGGCTTGTGCGAACCGGAGCGGATCAGGCGGCGTCGCGTCCGGGAGGTGCTGGCGGGAGAGTTGCGCCGGAGGGCGTTACCAGCGTTGGGCTTTGAATGCCGTTTGCGCGCAGTTCCTCGAGGGTTTCCACGGCAATCTCACCCTGGCTCGGATCGAGGACGGCGACCATGACTTCCGTGTCGGCAGCCAGAAGCTGGCGGATGGCATCCGCATCGGCAGGTCCACATTCCACGATCACCACGTCATAGGCGGCACCCAGCGATTCAAGAATGATGGGCAGCCGCGAAGCAGCCCGCATGGCGCGAACCGGGTCGGCGGTTCCAACCGGGATGACATGGGCCTCGGAGAAGTGGTCCGAATGGATCACATCGGCGAACTGCGCTTCGGAGGCCAAAAGATTGGTAATGCCGGTGAAGGCGATGCTTTCAAGCATGGGAAGCGAGGCCGCGCCCGAAGAGGTGAGGTCGAGCAGGAGTACGCGCAGGCCCGAATCGGCCACTTCCCGCGCCACCAAGACCGATGCGGCCGCAGCTTCGTCGCCCTCTGGAGAAATGAACAATGCCCGCGACGCGCCGCCGGATATGAGCTTGTCGGAGGCTTCTTCCACGTCGATTTCGCCGATCTTCGGCAGGATGGGGCTTGCGCTTCCGTCTGCCGCCTCTTCGAGCGCTGCATAGCGCCCCGAAAGAAGTGAATTGCGCGCCGCCGTCTTGTCGTCTGTCTCGGCTTCCCCGACGGGGACCATGGGAACGGCAGGCACCGGCTCCACATAAGCGCGCTCTTCGCTCGGGCGCATCGCACGACCGCTGAACAGTTCCTGCAGGAGCGTGATGACCGCCATGATCAGCAACGATGCGACGAAGGCGGCGACGGTGATGGGAACGACTTTCGGGAAATAGGGTTCGCCCGGCGTGATGGCGGGCGAGAAAATGCGCACGTCCACGGGCAGGTAATTGCGATCGCTGCGCGACACCGCCTCGCGATAACGGGTCAGGTAGGATTCCAGCAATTCGCGCTGGGCAGCAGCCTCGCGTTCGAGCGCGCGCAGTTCCACCTGCTCTTCCTCGGCCTTGGCGGAGACAACCTTCAGGCGGTTCATTTCCGCGGTAAGCTCGGTCTCGCGGCGGCGCGCGGTTTCAGCTTCAGAGTCGAGCGCGCTGAGGACCCGGCCGGCCTCGGCGCGGATCTGGTTGTCGACATCACCAAGCTGCGATCGCAGCGCGCGGATACGCGGATGGTTGCCCAGAAGCGTCGTGGAGAGATCGGCGATCTCTGCCTGCAATTCCGCCTGGCGCTCCCGCAATCTCTGGATAACCGGGGACGCAAGAACCTCGGGCTGGGATTCCACCGGCGCGCCACTCGACAGCGCGGACCGCACCGCAGCCGCCTTTGCCTCGGCATCGGCCCGGTTTGCGCGCATGCGCGACAGTTCGCTCGACATCTCCGCCAGTTGCTGCGTGGCGAGCACCGTGTTGTTCTGGCCAAGGAGCAGATCGGATTTCCCGCGATAGGAAGCAACGCGGGATTCGGCATCCTTCACACGCTTGCGCAGGTCCTCGATCTCCGGCTCCAGCCATTGGGTGGCGCTGTTGTTCGATTGCAGCTTGGCCTCGCCCTGCATGGCGACATAGGCATCGGCCACCGCGTTGGCGACCTCGGCGGCAAGGCGCGGATCCTGCGAGGAGAACTCGATCACGATCACACGGGAGTTCTCGACGCGATAGACGGTCAGGCGCTCGCGAAAAGCGCGCAGCACCCGCTCTTCCTGCGGGGCATTGCCGGGATCGCTCTTCAGACCGGTCATTACCATCAGCCTGGTGACCAGCGAGCCATCGCCACCGGAAAATTCCTCGCGGTCGGCAAGCTTGAGCTTGTCCACCACCTGGGCCAGAAGCTCGGTGGAGGTCAAAAGCTCCACCTGGCTCGCCACCCCTTCCCCGTCAATATTGTTCTGATCACCGCCCGTGGCGACCTGTGGCCGGGTGAAGACGGATTCGCGCGTTTCGATGAGTAGCCGGGTCTCGGCCCTGTATTTCGGCGTCGTCATGGACAACAGCGCAAAGACAAGGCCCGTTATGACCAGGGCAGCGATAAGAAGGCGCAGCCATTTGCGCCGGATGCCGGCAAAAAGCCGTCCGAGATCAACATCCACATCGCCCGCTGCCATGCTGCCACTGCTCATGCAAACGCTCCCAACACTACATCGTGGCCACGAACGTTGTGCTTGCCAGCCGGACACGATGCACGAAATCAAATCACCCGTCCGTACAGGGACAGGCTCGACCGGTACGGTAAACAGTTATAGTAACCACACGGTTAAGATGCAGCCGACCCCGTCCAGCCATCAATGCCGGCGGCCTCTTCCCAAAGCTTATGGCCACATCAGCGCTTGCTTTACCGGGCATTAACCCTAACGGAACGATAAGGGACAGGTACAGCCCTCATGGGGCGCTGATGACGTCAGAGGTTTGCAGTCGGTCATGAAGAAAACCGTTTCCCTTTTGCCGGCCCTCGTCGCGATTGCGGCGCTTGCAGGCTGTTCCGGTTATCGCCCCGCGCCTGCGGCCTTCCACGAGGCGCTTTACCAGCCTTATGTGCTCGACGCGGGCGACAATCTGCGCATCACCGTGTTCGACCAGGAAAACCTGACCAACACCTATAGCGTCGACCAGTCGGGCTATGTCGCCTTCCCTCTCATCGGGTCCGTGCCCGCGCGCGGCAAGACCACGAAGGAGGTCGAACAGGGCATAGCGGCGCGGCTGCGCCAGGGCTATCTGCGCGATCCCGACGTTTCGGTGGAAGTCGAGCGCTATCGTCCGGTCTTCATCATGGGCGAGGTCGGAGCGCCTGGACAATATTCCTACGTGCCCGGCATGACCGTTCAAAAGGCGGTGGCGGCGGCAGGCGGCTACAGCCCGCGCGCGAGCCAGGAAAGCGCCGACATCACACGCACCATCAACGGCAAGGTGATGACCGGCCGCGTGGTGACTTCCGACCCGCTTCTCCCCGGCGATACGGTTTATGTGCGCGAGCGACTCTTCTAGAAAATTCGACCCTTCTTACCCGGACAGGCTTCCATGACCCGGACATTGCGGATCGTTCATTGCTTCCGCTCACCGGTGGGAGGCATTTTCCGTCATGTGCGCGATCTTTCGGCAGCACAGACGGCAGCGGGCCATGCGGTCGGCATCGTGTGCGATTCCACGACCGGCGGCGATTTCGAGGCGCGCCTCTTCGCAGAAGTGGAAAAGACGCTGGAGCTTGGCGTGAAACGCACGCCCATGCAACGGCATGTGGGGGTCGGCGACCTTCTTGCCGCATGGCGCACCTACCGGATCGTGAAGGCAATGCGCCCCGACATCCTGCACGGTCACGGGGCCAAAGGCGGTGTCTATGCCCGCCTTTTCGGTACGATGATGCGCCTTTCCGGCCAGAAGCCCGCGCGGGTCTATTCGCCCCATGGCGGCAGTCTGCATTATGACGCGGGCACTGCGACGGGGCGCGTCTTCTTCGCGCTCGAACGGCTCATGGATCGTTTTTCCGACCAACTCCTCTTCGTCTCGGATTATGAGCGAAGGACCTTCGAGGCGAAGGTGGGCAAGCCGCATTCACCGTCGCGGCTCGTTTATAATGGCTTGAACGCCGACGAGTTCATTCCGGTTCCGCCAGCAACGGGCGCGGCCGATTTCCTGTATATAGGGATGATGCGCGACTTGAAGGGGCCGGACCTCTTCATCGACGGGCTTGCCCTGGCCGAGAAATCAGCCGGCCGCAAGCTTACCGCCGTCATGGTCGGCGACGGCGACGGTCTCGACCGTTACACGGCCCAGGCAAAAGAGCTTGGTTTTGGCGAACGCATCCGGTTTCTGCCGGCCATGCCGGCGCGCCAGGCCTTTGCTCTCGGGCGGGTCATGGTGGTGCCTTCGCGCGCCGAAGCCATGCCGTACATCGTTCTGGAGGCGCTGGCGGCCGGCAAACCGATGATCGCGAGCGCGGTGGGCGGTATTCCCGAGGTGTTCGGGACCGGCGCCCCTGCCCTCACCGCACCCGACGCAAGCGCCATCGCCGCGAAGATGAGTCTCGCGCTTGCCGACGAGACCGCCTATCTGGCTGCGATGCCGTCGGCCGGGGAGTTGCACGCCCGGTTCGGCGCCGATGTGATGGCCCGAGAGATCGAGGCGGCCTATCTGGCCTGCCTGGCAAGCTGATCGTCCCGGACCATTTTCTTCAAATTCCTTAAACACCGGAAACAAGTCTTTTATGAAAACTTCCGGTTAACCGGTTCCCGAAACAGAACGTTAGCGCGACCAATATAAGCTGCCACCAGTAATTCAGGGGCAGACAGTTTCATGAATCAGTTCGACCCGAAGCGCTACTTCGCCTCCAAGGCCAGGGAAAACGCCGCTTCAGAGGAAACCGCCACGGGAAAGCGCGCGACGCTGAACCCGGTCGCCATGCAGGTGGCCCAGCAATACAAGCGCGATACCATGTCGCCTGTTATGGTGAGCGGTGTCATGCGGATGGTGGAGCTTGGCGTGCTGATCGTCGCCGGCCTTGCTCTCTATGTGCATTATGTCGGCTTCTCCGAACTGCGCTTCTGGCACTATATGGTGGTCATCGCGGGCGGCTCGCTCCTGCATGTGGCCATCAGCGAATTTTCCGACTGCTACCAGATGCCGGCGCTGCGCAACCCCACGGGCAGCCTTGGGCGCATCCTGCTCGCATGGATCGCGACTTTCGCCGCACTCGCGCTGACCGGATTCTTTCTCAAGATTTCCGCGGATTTCTCGCGCTTCTGGTTCGGCGCCTGGTTTATCACCGGGTTCCTGTCGCTTCTGGTGTTGCGCATCATCGCCTCCCAGATGATGCGGCGGTGGGCGCGCAACGGCACCATTGAGCGGCGCGCCGTCATCGTGGGCGGGGGCACCAATGCAGAGCAGCTGATCCGCTCCATCGAACAGCAGCCCTACAACGATATCCGCATCTGCGGCATCTTCGATGATCGCGACGACCGTCGTTCGCCTCCCGTGGTCGCAGGCTACCCGAAGCTCGGCAACATCGCCGAACTGGTTGAATTCGCCCGTATCGCACGCATCGACATGCTGATCGTCTCACTGCCCATCTCGGCGGAGGGGCGCGTTCTTTCGCTTTTGTCGAAACTGTGGGTGCTGCCGGTCGATATCCGTCTTTCGGCCCATTCGAACCATCTGCGCTTCAGGCCGCGCGCCTATTCCTATATCGGCTCCGTGCCGATGCTCGACATCTTCGACCGGCCGATCCACGATTGGGACTCCGTTGCCAAGCGCATCTTCGATATCGTCTTCAGCCTGCTCGGGATCATCGTCTTCTCGCCCGTCATGCTGGCGGCGGCAATCGCCATCAAGCTCGACAGCAAGGGGCCCGTGCTCTTCAAGCAGAAGCGCCACGGCTTCAACAACGAGGCCATCCAGGTCTTCAAGTTCCGCTCCATGTATGCGGATATGTGCGACCCCACGGCCCGCGCCGCCGTGACGAAGGGCGACCCTCGGGTCACCCGCGTCGGGCGCATCCTGCGCAAGACCTCGATCGACGAACTGCCGCAGTTCTTCAACGCCCTGTTTGGCAGCCTCTCGCTTGTCGGTCCGCGTCCGCATGCGGTTTCGGCACAGTCGCACAATCGTCTGTATGAGGAGGTCGTTGACGGCTATTTCGCACGTCACCGCGTGAAGCCCGGCGTCACCGGCTGGGCGCAGATCAATGGCTGGCGTGGCGAAGTGGATACGGACGAGAAGATCCGCAAGCGCACCGAATACGATCTCTACTACATCGAGAACTGGTCGCTCTGGTTCGACCTGAAGATCCTGTTCCTCACGCCCATCCGGCTTCTCAATACGGAAAACGCCTATTGAGCGCGCTCCTCAACCTTGCGCCGGCGCCTGTCCTCCCGAGGGCTGCGGTCGATGCGAAGCTCGTCTCGCTTCTGAAGACGGGCGCCATCGGCCTTGGCGTTCTGCTGTCAGGCTTCGTGATCCGCGAACCTGCCCCTTATGAACTTTACATGGTGGGGCTGATCGCCATCTGGGCGCTGTTCAACCTCAGGATTTCACGGCGCATCGCGCCGCTCCTGACCCTCCTCGTCCTGTTCAATGCGGGCGGGGTGGTGTCCATGTCGCAGCTGGCGGAACTTGGAACCATACCGCTCTATATCGCCGTTTCGCTGTTTCTGGCTCTCACTTCCGTTTTCTTCGCGGCGATCGTGGAATCCGAAGAAGCATTGCTCGGAACGATCTTCACGGCCTGGGTTCTTGCGGCGGTAGCGACGGCCTGCCTTGGCATTCTCGGATATTTCGGGGCCTTTCCGGGGGCTTCGATGTTCACGAAATTCGGCCGCGCGGCCGGCGCCTTTCAGGACCCGAACGTATTCGGCCCCTTCCTCACATTGCCGGCGGTCTATCTGCTCTATCTCATTCTCACGGCCAGACCGCTCGTGGCGGTGGTGGCGGTGCCCGCGCTTCTCGTGGTCGCCGGCGGGGTCTTCTTCTCCTTTTCGCGCGGTGCCTGGGGGCTGCTGGCCGTTACCTCCATGCTGACGGTGCTCGTGGTGTTCCTCAACGCGCGCAGCGGCAAAGAACGGCTACGCGTGACCATGATCGCGATACTTGCCGCAACCGGTCTGGCGCTGGCGCTGCTGCTCGCCCTACAGATTCCCGCAGTCGCAGACCTTTTCTCGGAACGGGCGCGGCTCGTGCAGGATTACGACGGCGCGCGGCTCGGGCGCTTCGCCCGTTTCGGCATAGGCTTTCTCTGGGCAACGGAGCATCCCCTTGGCATCGGTCCGTTGCAATTCGGCCAGATTCTCGGCGAAGACACGCATAATATCTGGCTGAAGGCGCTGCTCGACTATTCCTGGCTTGGATTCGCCTGCTATCTGACACTGATTCTTTGGACCCTGACGGCGGGCTTCCGTATTCTTTTCCGTCCACGCCCCTGGCAGCCCTATCTCATCTGCGTCTACATCGTCTTTGTCGGCCATGTGGCGCTTGGGAGCGTGATCGACACCGATCACTGGCGTCATTTCTATCTGCTGCTCGGTCTCCTGTGGGGCATGATCGCCCTCGAACAGAAGCACATGGCGCAAAGGCAACGCGGTTCGTTTCAGCCTCTTTACGCATCGCGGTAATCCCCTGCTTTCAGACCGCAAAAATAGCTTTTTGCGGTCGCAACGGTTTTTGGTCTTGCGCCGTATCGGACGACCCTATAAGGCTTCTCGCGGTTCGGAGCGTAGCGCAGCCCGGTAGCGCACTTGACTGGGGGTCAAGGGGTCGTGGGTTCGAATCCCGCCGCTCCGACCATTTCCTTCTCCCTGCAATTTCTCGATGGACGATCAGGTTGCACAGCGTGAGGTGTTTGGCTCAATCGCGCCAGAACACGTCACCGGGGCGTCCAAAGCGCGTCGCGATCCCTCAGCTTAAAGTCGCTCCGTGCGCTTCAGGTCGCTTAAAGTCGCTCCGTGCGCTTCAGGTCATTGTCTTCGGCATGTCCTTGTCCCGAAACCGGTTCCCGCTTTCGCAAGACGTGCATCAGCGCAGCCAGGAGACGATACGCTGATCAAGTCTTGTGCCCGGTGATTTCGAGAGCGCCGCTCATCGGTTGAAACACAGTCAACGCACCTGATCGAGCAACCTTTTGCACTCCAGAAGATCGAACAGGGCTTCCTGGAGGAGCGCGCGATTGTCGCGCGACAGGCTCGAATTGTCCGCTGCGACCGGACCATCACCCTCGCCGCGGCCGAGCCCGAAAAAGCGCTTGTTGGGCTTGACCTTGGGCGAGCCGATCAACTGCTCATCATCGGAGGCCTTTTCGCGCGCTTCGGCCTGCCTGGTCTGTGCTATCGCCTCGACGGCGGCCACATCACCCTTGCCGACCGCGACGATGAACTGGTTCCCATTGTCACGCAGAAGCTTCTGGACGCCCTTGATGGTGTAGCCCTGATCATAAAGCATATGACGGATGCCCTTGATCAGATCGATGTCCTGAGGCCGGTAGTAGCGACGGCCACCGCCGCGCTTCAGTGGTTTGATCTGCGCAAAGCGCGTTTCCCAGAAACGCAGCACATGCTGGGGCAAATCCAGTTCCTCAGCCGCTTCGCTGATGGTGCGGAAGGCATCCGGGCTCTTGTCCATCACTCGGGTACATCTCCATTATGGACAACACGATCACTGGGCAGGCAGATGCACGCGCACGCATGCACGGCCATAAGCCTGCGATTCGTGGAGTTTAACCCAGTTTCGAGCGCAGAAGAATTCGCGCCCTCCAGAGAGATGTGGAAGGGCCTCAGGCGCTCTTGCGCAGCTTACGGCCCTGATGCGCCTTCAAAATGCGCTCCTTCAGCACATTCGAAGCCTTGAAGGTCATGACACGGCGGGGAAGGATCGGCACTTCCTCACCGGTTTTCGGATTGCGTCCAACGCGTTCGTTCTTGTCACGAACCTGAAACGTGGCGAAAGAGGAAAGCTTCACGGTTTCACCGCGCACGACAGCGTCGCAGACTTCCTGGATCACCATTTCAACGAGTTGGGCGGATTCGGTACGCGACAGGCCAACCTTGCGATAAACGGCTTCCGCCAGTTCGGCGCGCGTCAGTGTCTTTCCCCCCATCGGGCCTACCCATCCATGTTTTGAAAAAAGTGCTTAGCCTTCAATATGCGGTCGTGACGTTACAAAACTTGTTTCCCTGCGGTCAAGGACGATGCAGGCGAATTGATTCCACTTACCAGCGGACCAATACCGCCCCCCAGGTGAAGCCGCCGCCCATGGCCTCCAGAAGGACGAGATCGCCCTTCTTGATCTGGCCGCGCTCGACACCCGCAGACAGGGCGAGCGGGACAGACGCGGCGGAAGTGTTTCCGTGCAGGTCCACGGTAATGATGACCTTTTCATCGGCAATGCCGAGTTTCCTGGCCGAGGCATCGATGATGCGCTTGTTGGCCTGGTGCGGCACGAACCAGTCGATGTCGGCGGCCGTAATACCCGCCTTTGCGAAGACGTCCTCGATCACATCCGTAATCATGCCGACAGCATGTTTGAACACCTCGCGGCCCTGCATGCGCAGGTGACCGACCGTACCCGTCGTTGAGGGGCCGCCATCAACATAGAGCTTGTCGCGCTGTGTGCCGTCTGAGCGAAGGCTTGACGCGAGAATGCCGCGGTCGTCCAGCGTCCCCTCTCCTTCCGCTGCCTCCAGGAGAACGGCGCCCGCGCCGTCGCCGAAGAGGACGCAGGTGGTGCGGTCGTTCCAGTCGAGAATGCGCGAGAAGGTTTCCGCACCGATAACCAGGATGCGTTTTGCCTGACCGCCCCGAATGTAGAGGTCGGCGGTCGTCATGGCATAGACAAAGCCGCTGCACACCGCCTGCATGTCGAAAGCGTAGCCATGCCGCATGCCGAGCCGTTCCTGAATCTCGACGGCTGTGGCAGGAAACGTGTTGTTGGGTGTCGCCGTTGCCAGAATGATCAGATCGACATCGTCCGGCGTGAGGCCCGCACTCTCAAGCGCGCGCCGCGCCGCAGCCTCGCCGAGCGACGCCGTGGTCTCGTCCTCGGAGGCGATGTGACGCTGGCGAATGCCGGTTCGCTGGGCGATCCATTCATCGGATGTATCGACGAGCGTCTCGAACTCGGCATTCTTCATGATGCGGCGCGGCAGGGCCGAACCGATGCCACGCACCACGGATCTTATCATCACAACGTCCTACTCATTCAGGGCAGTCATGCCGGCCGGGGATTGCGGCTTGCGGGCATGATATAGATCGAGGGTCGTGCGGGTCTTCTCCAGAAGACGGGCGCGCACCATTTCATAACCGAGTTCCACGGCTGCCGCGAAACCTTCGGCATCCGCTCCGCCGTGGCTTTTCACGACGATTCCATTCAGGCCCAGGAAGACGCCGCCATTGATCTTGCGCACATCCATCTTTTCACCGAGCCTGCGAAAGGCCGTGCGGGCGAAGAGATAGCCGATACGCGCCATAAGCGTGCGGCTCATGGCCTCGCGCAGATAGGTGGCGATCTGGCGTGCCGTGCCTTCGGCGGTCTTGAGCGCGATGTTTCCGGCGAAGCCCTCGGTGACGACCACGTCAACCGTACCCTTGCCAATGTCGTTGCCCTCGACAAAGCCCTCGTAATGCATGGAGCCAAGAGCGGCCTCGCGCAGCATGCGACCGGCCTCCCGCACCTCTTCCTGCCCCTTGATCTCCTCGACGCCGACATTGAGAAGGCCCACAGTGGGCTGCTCCACGTCGAACAGCGCGCTCGCCATGCCGGCACCCAGAATGGCGAAATCGACAAGCTGCTGCGCATCGCCGCCGATGGTGGCGCCGACATCGAGAACGATGCTCTCACCACGCACGGTCGGCCAGATGGCCGCGATGGCGGGACGCTCGATGTCGGCCATGGTGCGCAGGCAGAATTTGGACATTGCCATCAGCGCGCCCGTGTTGCCCGCTGAGATGCACGTATCCGCCTCGCCGTTCTTCACGGCCTCGATGGCGCGCCACATGGATGACTTCCAGCGCCCCTGCCGTAAGGCCTGGCTCGGCTTGTCGTCCATGCGAACCGCGACATCGCAATGGGTGAACTCGCTCGCTTCCTTAACCGAGGGAAGCGCGTTGAGGATCGGCAGGACCGCTTCCTCGCGACCGTAGATCAGGAAGCGCGCATCCGGGCGGCGCTCGATCACCTTGGCCAGGCCACGGAGCGTGACCTCGGGGCCGTGATCCCCGCCCATAGCGTCAATCGAAATGCGTACCACGCGCGAAGTGCCTCAAAATTTGTTCGATGCCGGTTCCGGCTTCAAAGGTGCGGCGAAAATAGCGTTTTTACCCGCCCGCACAACCACGTTTTACCACCCGCAATGCCAATTCAGTCTTTTTGCCCCAGCTTCCGCAACCCTTCGGAGAGCGGGCCGGCATGTTCCTCGCTCCCATCGGGAGGAGAAGAGGCCGCAAGCGCGGTTCCCGCCTTTCGCGGGTAAGGATCAATGCCGAGCTCGAAAAATTCTTCGGCGAGCGCACCCAGATCCACCGTATCGCCGGAAAAAGGCTCGGGCATGTCCGCTCCTTCTGCGTCGAGGACGAATTCGCCGCCTTCGATATCGTTGCGGGCCAGCCGGGACCCTTCGGGAACAAGGGTCGCCGAGATTTCTTCCTCGACCGTCGCGCTGAGCGGCTCAAGCGTCACCACACATTCCTGCGTGATGTGCGCGCTGACATGGCCGAGAATGCGGATGCCATCCGCTTTCCAGGGACGAACCGTCATTTCGGCACGAAACGATTCGACAGAGAGAAGACCGTGATGCTTCGCCAGCGCCTGGCGCTGGGCTTCATCGGCTTCAATCTCAACCGGCATGCCCTTGCGCGGCAGCCGCAGCACATTCACCTTGAAGGAAACGGGCGTGTCGAGCGAATGGGCGCCGCCAACATTGTTGTTCCGTCTTGTCGCCATCGCCTCACTCCTGCGCATTTGCATCGGGAAAGGATATATCGGCAGCCAGCAGGTGCTCAAGCTGTTGGGAAGCAAGTGCATCGGCCGTCTTCAACGCATAGGCGGCAATCGGCGCGGCCCCCACCCAGCCGGTCAGTTCCGGCTTGACGTTTCTTGCCAGGGCCCGCGCAAGCGCATCCGCGTCGCCCGCATCGATGGCCTCGCTATAGGCTGAAGCGCGGCCGTAGAACATCCGTGCCAGCTTCTTGATGCGCTTGGGCACTCCCAGATCTCCGATCCCGAGTTCGCGAATCGCGTGCTCCACATCGCGAAAGAAGACGTCCGTCACCTCCTGGGCGACATCGCGGGCCGTTCCCGTCTCCTCGCGCAGGCGACGCAGAAACAGGATCATGTGCAGGGCGATCATCTCAAATCGGCCGAGCGGCGTGTCCGGAACCTGCCAGTCCGCATAAAAAACAGGCTGCCGCGAGGCCGCCACGATTCGTTCATACAAGGCGTCGATAACCACGCGGCGCGAACGTTGCCCAAAGCCGAACAGCTTCTGGAACATGAAAAACGCCCTCCCTTGGGGCTCGATTGGGACAGGATCAGGTTGCATCGGCGCGTTAGCTGGTTTACCCGTTTTGCCGGCGGGGACAAGGCTTTTACCAAAAAGCCAGGCGCCGGGGACTTATGGAGATGTCGTTGCAGGTGATTAAAATCAACAGCAATCCTGTTGGGCGTTTGGTTCTGGCGGCCGGTCTTGCCGGTGCAGCGGCAGTCTTATCCGGCTGTAACGCAGCACACACGCTCGATGCGAGCGAAACGTTGACGCAGGGCTATGTCATCGACGAACAGGCCATCGAGCTCGTGCCGGTCGGCTCCAGCCGCGAGCAGGTGATGCTGGCGCTCGGTACGCCGTCCACAACGGCCACATTCGACAATGAGGCCTTTTACTACATTTCACAGAAGCGGGTTCGCAATGCAGCTTTCATGCGCCCGCGGCTGGTCGACCAGCGTATTCTCGCAGTCTATTTCGGGCCCGATGAGCGCGTGTCGAAGATCGCAAATTACGGGTTGAAGGACGGCAAGGTGTTCGACTTCATCTCGCGCGCCACGCCCACGGGCGGCAAGGAACAGACCTTCATCGGTCAGGTTCTGGCCGGCGCATCGAAGAGCGGTCCGCCCTCGGGCATGTTCGGCGGCGGGGGCTGACCGAAGCAACAGTTTTCTCAGGCAACACCGGAGCCCGCAGACCCCAAGTCTGCGGGCTCCAACTTTTTCATGCCCTCTTTCGTCGCAAAGCCGAACGAGAAAAGCCGGGCACGCGTGCCCGGCTTCAAAAGTCGAGCCCCTCTTCCTCCGCAGGGAGAAAGAGAGGGTCCGAGGCGCAGGTGACCCTTCCCGCGCCACGGCAAGGTTTTAATGCGCCAGCACCGCGAGCAGAAGAAGCGCGATGATGTTGGTGATCTTGATCATCGGATTCACGGCGGGACCGGCCGTATCCTTGTAAGGATCGCCAACCGTATCGCCCGTAACCGAGGCCTTGTGAGCCTCCGAGCCCTTCTCGTGCTTCACTCCATCGGCATCGACGAAGCCATCCTCGAAGGATTTTTTCGCATTGTCCCAGGCACCACCGCCCGCGGTCATGGAAATCGCCACGAAAAGACCCGTGACAATCACACCGAGCAGCATCGCGCCAAGGGAGGAGAAGGCCTGGCTCTTGCCGCCAATCGCATAGATCACCGCAAAAACCACCAGCGGCGAAAGCACCGGCAGCAGCGAGGGAATGATCATTTCCTTGATCGCCGCCCGAGTGAGCAGGTCGACAGCGCGCCCGTAGTCCGGCTTTTCCGTTCCCGCCATGATGCCCGGCTTTTCACGGAACTGCCGGCGCACTTCCTGCACGATGGCGCTGCCGGCGCGGCCAACGGCCGTCATCGACAGGCCGCCGAAGAGGAACGGCAGAAGACCGCCGAACAGGAGACCGACCACCACATAGGGGTTGGAGAGGGAGAAATCGACGCTTACCCCTTCAAAGAAGGAGCCTGGTTGGGCGTTGGCGGAGAAGAACTTCAAATCCTCCGTGTATGCGGCGAACAGGACCAGCGCCCCGAGCCCGGCCGATCCGATCGCATAGCCCTTGGTAACAGCCTTGGTGGTGTTTCCCACCGCGTCGAGCGCGTCCGTCGTCTTGCGCACTTCGGGCGGCAGGTCGGCCATCTCGGCGATACCGCCGGCATTGTCCGTCACCGGGCCGAAGGCATCCAGCGCAACGACCATGCCGGCAAGGGCGAGCATGGTCGTCACGGCAATGGCTATGCCGAACAAACCCGCCAGATTGAACGAAAGCAGGATGCCGGCGATGATGACGATGGCCGGCAGAGCCGTCGCCTCCAGCGAAACAGCCAGGCCCTGGATGACGTTCGTGCCGTGGCCCGTAACCGATGCCTGGCTGATGGAGCGCACCGGGCGATATCCGACACCGGTATAATATTCGGTGATCCAGATGATGAGACCGGTGACCGCAAGCCCGACCACACCGCACCAGAACAGCGTCGCGCCGGTGAAGGCGGTGCCGTTCGAGGCGGTGAAGGTGGTCGCGCCACCGAGCCAGCCCCATACGATGATGGCGAGCGCCACCACGGACAGGCCGGCGGTGGCCCAGAAGCCCTTGTAAAGAGCGCCCATGATCGAATTGTTTGCGCCAAGCTTCACAAAGAAGGTGCCGATGATGGAGGTGACCACGCAGGCGCCGCCGATGACCAGCGGGAACAGCATCAATGTAAGGGCCGTGGCGCCGGTGAAAAAGATCGAGGCGAGCACCATGGTCGCCACCACCGTCACCACATAGGTCTCGAACAGGTCGGCGGCCATGCCGGCGCAATCGCCGACATTGTCACCCACATTGTCGGCAATGGTTGCGGGATTGCGCGGATCGTCTTCAGGAATGCCGGCTTCCACCTTGCCCACGAGATCGCCGCCGACATCGGCGCCCTTGGTGAAGATGCCTCCGCCAAGACGGGCAAAGATCGAAATCAGCGAGGCGCCGAAACCAAGCGCCACAAGGGCATCGATCACAGTGCGCTCCGTCGCCACGTAGCCGAGCGGTCCGGTGAGCACCCAGAAATAGACGGATACGCCCAGGAGCGCGAGGCCAGCCACCAGAAGCCCGGTGATGGCGCCCGACTTGAAGGCGATGTCCAGACCGGCCGCCAGGCTGTTGGATGCAGCCTGCGCCGTGCGCACATTGGCACGCACCGAAACATTCATGCCGATGAAACCGGCGGCGCCCGACAGAATAGCACCGATCAGAAAGCCGATGGCCGCCACGGGCGTCAGAAGCCACCAGGCGATGAGGAAGACCACGACGCCGACGATGGCGACGGTGGTGTATTGCCTTGTCAAGTAAGCCTGCGCACCCTCCCGGATGGCGCCGGCGATTTCCTGCATGCGTGCATTGCCCTGGTCGGCGGCCAGCACCGACTGGGTTGCCCATATGGCATAGATGACAGAAAGCACACCGCAGGCGATGACGACGTAAAGCATTGTCATTGCCACTCTATCCCTTGATTTCGGCCCGCGACTGAAACCCCTCCCGGGCCACGCTGAGAAAGACCGTCGGCATTCGCGCCCCTCCCGGTCTAATTGTCGCAGCTTGGGCGATGCGGTAACGCAACGTCAAGGACCAGTTCGGGAATTTGCCCCGCTTTTGGGCGGTCGCAATCCGGCGTTTCCAACCAGAGCGGGGAATTCACAGGTTAACCGGCTGTGCGATCAACACGGTTGCGCCGGATGAGCCGCATCCTGCGCAGGCATAGCTAGGCAACGGGCCTGCTGCGGCGCCTGACGGCCTGAACCCCGAGCGCGACAAGGCAGAGGATCGAAACCGGCAGGACGACAATGGCCAGCATGTCCCAGCCATAGGCATTGTAAATCTGGCCGGACATGAGGGATGCGAAGGCGGTGGTGGAGAAAAGAATGAAATCGTGCACGCCCTGCACGCCGCTCTTTTCCGACGCATGATAGCAGTCGGCGACCATAGCCGTCGCACCGATGAAGCCGAAATTCCAGCCTACGCCGAGCAGAATGAGCGCCGTCCAGAACTGCCACAGCGCAATGCCCGACAAGGCAACGACGGCGCAGCCGATCAGAAGCAGGAGACCGGTCGCAACGATAGTCTCCTTTCCGAAACGGGCAATCAGCCTGCCAGTGACGAAGCTTGGCGCAAACATGGCCATCACATGCCAGGAGATGCCCAGCGTGGCCTCATCCGGCGTGAAACCGCAGCCGACCATGGCGAGCGGCGCGCCGGTCATGACGAAGCTCATCAGGGCATAGGATGCGACGCCGCATAAAAGCGCCACCAGAAAGCGCGGCTGCATCATGATGACGAGAAGCGGGCGGGCGGGCTGATGATCGTCGAGCTTGGCCGAGGGCGCATCCTTCGACGCACGCAAGAAGGACAGAACGACCGAGCCTACAAGGCCGATCACGATCAGCGATGCAAACGCGCCCGCAAACATGATTGGAGCGAAAAGATCGCGCGTGTGGATCACGATCTGGGGACCGATGATGGCCGCGAAGACGCCGCCCCCCAGAACCCAGGAAATGGCGCGCGCCTTGAAGTCGGCCGGCGCATTGTCGGCAGCGGCAAAACGGTATTGCTGGAGGAAGGCATTGCCCATTCCAACCAGCAGGAGGCCAAGGGCAAAGAGCCAGAAATCGGCCTGGAACAGCGCCAAAGCGGCCACGAAACCGCCGCAGGCGGTGACGAGGCCGCCCGACATGAGACTGTTGCGCCGTCCTATGGCCCTCGTCAAAGCCGCAGCAGGCAGAGCGCCCACAGCAACCCCGATGTTGAAACCTGTAACCGGTGCCGTTGCCAGCGACTTGTCGCTGCCGAGCAGATAAAAGCCCGCAAGCCCGCCCATGGAAATGGCGATGGGGGCCGCCGATCCCACGACAGCCTGCGAGACGGCCAGAATGAGCGCGGTGCGCTTTGCTTCCCTGTAAAGATCGCCGCGCGCCATCAACATGCCTAATCCCTGCTCTTTTCCTTGCCCTTGCCTTCGTCGCGGCAACGCTTTGCGACACGGTCGAGAACCGCGTTGACGAGCTTGGGCTCGTCCTCCGTGTAGAAAGCCTTGGCGATATCGACATATTCGGATACCGCCACGGCAACGGGCACGTCCTTGCGCCGCGTCAATTCGTAAACGCCGGCGCGCAGAATGGCGCGCAGCGTCGAATCGAGACGCGACAGCGGCCAATCGTCCATCAGCGCCTGGCGGATGATCGGGTCGATGACCTTCTGGTCTTCCACCACGCCTGCCAGGATGGCGCGAAACCATTGCGGATCGGCATCGCGGTAAAGCTCGCCGTCGATCTCCTTGCCGAGGCGGAAGAGCTCATATTCGGAAGTGGTCTCAAGGAGGCCGGTGCCGGCCACATCCATCTGGTAAAGCGCCTGGACGGCGGCGAGACGGGCTGCCCCGCGTTTGTTGGCCGGTCGGGGGTGTTCGGCGGTCGGTTCGGTCACTTCAGGCTCCAAAGCGCTGTTTCAGCGCGATCATCTTGAGGGCGGCCATGGCGGCGAAATAGCCCTTGCCCATTGCCTCGCCCGTTGTTCCTTCGCTGCGTTCGATGCGGGCCAATGCCTGGGCCTCGTTCTCGACGGTAAGAATGCCATTGCCAATGGCCAGCCCCTTGTGGATCGCCAGATCCGTCAGGCCGCGCGCGGATTCATTTGCGACAATGTCGAAATGATAGGTCTCGCCGCGAATGACGCAGCCAAGCGCCACATAGCCGTGATAGAGGGGGCCGCTGTTGCCGCCGGCGGCAAAGGCAATCGCGCCGGGCACTTCCAGCGCTCCGGGCACGGTCACGACGTCATAAGCCGCACCGGCCTCGGTCAATGCTGCCTTGGCGCCCGCTAAAAGACCATCGGCAAGATGGTCGTAGAACCGGGCCTCGACAATCAATAGCCGTAAAGGGCGCGCATCGGCCATGGAAATACTCCGCTCGCAAACAGTTCCAGAAGGGAAAGCGCTGCCTTAAGCCTCTTTGGCCGCATCCGCAAGACGCGCGGCGTATCGCGCCATGGTATCGATCTCGATATTCACCGTCTCGCCCTCCACGCGCTCGCCCCAGGTGGTAACGGCGAGCGAGTGATGGATCAGCAGCACGTCGAAACGATTGCCCTCCACACGGTTCACGGTGAGCGAGGTGCCATCGAGAGCCACCGAGCCCTTGGGGGCGACGAACTTCGCCAGCTCCGCCGGAGCCTCAAGGACGAAGCGCACGGCTTCCCCCTCTTCCCGGCGTTCCAGAATACGCGCCATGCCGTCCACGTGGCCGGACACGATATGCCCCCCAAGTTCGTCACCGACTTTCAGGGCACGCTCCAGATTGATGTGGTGGCCTGGCTTCCAGCTGGCGAGTGTGGTCAGCCGCAGCGCCTCTTCCCACGCCTCGACCTCGAACCAGCGCCGGTTCGATCCGTCCTCGGGAAGCGCCACCACCGTCAGACAGACGCCCGAACAGGCGATGGAAGCGCCGATGTCGATGGTCGACGGATCGTAATTCGTCTCGATGCGCAGGAGAACGCCCTTCTCGCGCGGAGAAACCGAATGAACGGTTCCCACATCGGTCACAATCCCGGTAAACATCAGCCGGCCCTCACATATTCACGATAGACATCATCGCCGAACCGCGCCTCGCGCAGCAGGCGAAAACCAGCCGGACCATGGGCCGGATCGAGTGGCGCAGCAATGCCGCCAGAGCCGATTTCGGCTGGTCCTGTGAAAAGGCACAGCCGATCCACCAGATCCTCGGCAAGAAAGGCCGAAGCCGTGTAGCCGCCGCCCTCCACCATCAGGGTCATGATGCCGCGCGCGGCCAGATCTTCCAGCAGCTCAGGCAAGGCGATGTGTCCCTCATGAACATCCACCGCGAGAAAATCGACGCCCCGTTCAGCCAGGGCGATCCGCCGCGGCGTCGGGCAATCGCTTGCCGCCGTGACAAGAACGGGCACCTCGCGCGCCGTACGCGCCAGCGCACTGCCGGGCGGCAGGCGCGTGTCACGGTCGAGCACAATGCGCAGCGGAGAGCGCGCGGACAGGCCCGGCAGGCGGCAGGTAAGCGCGGGATCATCGGCGAGCGCGGTGCCGATTCCCACGAGGATGGCATCGCTTTCGGCCCGCATCATGTGCACCTGAGCGCGCGATATGGCACCCGTGATGGCGACCTGCCCCTCACCATGACGGCCAATCATGCCGTCGGCCGAAAGAGCAAGCTTGAGAGTCACTTCAGGGCGTTTCTTCAAAGAACGCGTGAGATAACCGCGCATCAGGTCGGCTGCGTCATGGGCCAGAACGCCCTCGACGACCTCGATGCCGGCCTCCCGCAGGATTCCATATCCCTTGCCGCTGACACGAGGGTCGGGATCGGATGCAGCTCCCACCACACGCCTGATGCCGGCTGCGACAAGCGCATTGGCACAAGGGGGCGTGCGGCCATGGTGGGCACAAGGTTCAAGTGTCACATAGGCGGTGGCGCCGCGCGCGGCTTCCCCCGCTTCCTCCAGCGCCTGCGGCTCCGCATGCGGGCGTCCGCCGATCGCCGTGACGCCGCGCCCGACGATGCGCGGGCCCTGGCCATCGTCGCGGACAATCAGCGTGCCAACGGAGGGGTTGGTACCGGTCAGGCCGAGATGGCGGCGCGACAGGCGGATCGCAGCGGCCATGAAGCGCCGGTCGGCGTCACCCGCTAAGGCCCCCGCCCCCATCATCTCAATCCTCGTCCTCTTTGCCCTTCAACTCGCCCAGTACATCCTGGAAATCCTTCGCCTCGCGGAAATTGCGATAGACGGAGGCAAAGCGGACATAGGCGACGTCATCGAGCCCCTTGAGCGCGTCCATCACCAGAAGACCAATGTCGTCGGATGCGATCTCCGTCTCGCCGGAGCTTTCCAACTGGCGGACGATGCCGGTAACCGCACGCTCGATGCGTTCGGGGTCGACATTGCGCTTGCGCACGGCGATATCGAAGGAGCGCATCAGCTTGTCGCGGTCGAAAGGCACCTTGCGGCCCGTCTTCTTGACCACGACGAGATCACGCAGCTGCACACGCTCGAAAGTGGTGAAACGTCCACCGCAGACCGGACAGGCCCTGCGGCGGCGGATGGCTGCTCCATCTTCGGCGGGGCGGGAATCCTTCACCTGCGTGTCTTCAGACTGGCAATACGGACAGCGCATAATCGCCTTTCGAATGCGAGGGCAATCGCAACGCGAAACGAATCCGCGTTGCGTGAGGCTTAACGCATCGGCCCGAAAACCGGTATCGTTTTCCGGAAAGCGCGATGCACGTTCAATAACTTACAGCGCTCCTAATACGCCCGAAAGGGCATACAGGCTCTAGCCCAGATAGGGATAAAGCGGGAAGCGACCGGTCAGCGAAATCACCTTTTCCTTCACTGCCGCTTCGACGGCCGCATTGCCCTCGTCGGAATTTGCCGCCTTCAGGCCATCCAGAACCTCGGCGATGAGCTGTCCGATCTCGCGGAACTCGGCCGTGCCGAAACCGCGCGTCGTGCCGGCCGGCGTGCCCAGGCGGATACCCGAGGTCACGAAGGGCTTTTCCGGGTCGAAGGGAATACCGTTCTTGTTGCAGGTGATGTTGGCACGACCGAGAGCGGCTTCAGCCCGCTTGCCGGTGGCGTTCTTCGGGCGCAGATCGACCAGCATCAGGTGGTTGTCGGTGCCGCCCGAAACGATATCGAGACCGGTTTCCTTGAGGCTTTCGGCAAGCACGCGCGCATTGGCGACGACATCACGGGCATAGGTCTTGAAGTCCGGCTGCAGCGCCTCGCCCAGCGCCACGGCCTTCGCGGCGATGACGTGCATCAGCGGGCCGCCCTGCAGCCCCGGGAACACCGCGGAGTTGAACTTCTTGGCCAGCGCCTCGTCGTTGCACAGGATCATGCCGCCGCGCGGGCCGCGAAGCGACTTGTGCGTGGTGGTGGTGACCACATGGGCATGCGGCAATGGCGAAGGATGCTGACCACCCGCGACGAGGCCAGCGATATGGGCCATGTCGACCATGAGATAAGCGCCGATCTCGTCGGCGATCTCGCGGAAGCGCTTCCAGTCCCAGACGCGCGAATAGGCCGTGCCGCCGGCAAGAATGAGCTTCGGCTTGTGCTCGCGGGCAAGACGGGCCACCTCATCCATGTCGAGAAGGTGATCGTCCTTGCGAACGCCGTAGGAAATGACGTTGAACCACTTGCCGGACATGTTGACCGGAGAACCATGGGTCAGGTGACCACCGGAATTGAGATCCAGCCCCATGAAGCTGTCGCCGGGCTCCAGAAGAGCCAGGAACACGGCCTGATTCATCTGGCTGCCGGAATTCGGCTGAACATTGGCGAAATTGCAGCCGAAGAGTTTCTTGGCGCGCTCTATCGCCAGTTCCTCGACGATATCGACATACTGGCAGCCGCCATAGTAGCGCTTGCCGGGGTAACCTTCCGCGTATTTGTTGGTCAGCACCGTTCCCTGCGCTTCCATCACGGCGCGCGAGACGATGTTTTCGGAGGCGATCAGCTCGATCTCGTGACGCTGGCGCCCCAGTTCCTGGCGGATCGCGGAGAAGATTTCGGCATCGCTTTCTTCGAGCGGCCGGGTGAAGAACGGATCGGCCTCGACGGAAGCGGCGGCGGTCGCGGTTGCCATGGCAGATTTACCCCTTGCGCAATGTATCGAATGGCGGAATGGGGCCTCTAGCACTTTTCTTTGAAAGCCACCACGCCCGCACACGAAAATTTGTTCTCAAATGTACCACAGCCGCCCGTTGCCGGACGGCTGTGGATATGCAGTCGGGTTTTCTGACGGTCTCCCGCCGGGAGACGGCTTAAAGAGCCGTTGATATCTGCAATTCGCTCGCCCCGTCGCGGCCGTAAATGTCGTCGCGGAAATGCACGACGCCATCGCCAGTGGACCAGGCCGAGACATAGGTGAAGTAGACAGGCACCGGATCGGCCAGCGCCACATGCACATCCTCTTCAGACTGGATGGTCTGCTCGATGCGGCGGCGATCCCAGCCAGAATTCTTGAGGAGCCACGTAACCAGATCGCGCACGTTCTGCACGCGCACGCAACCGGAGGAGTAAAACCGGTCCAGATCGCGGAACAGCGCCTGCTGCGGCGTGTCGTGCATATAGACGGCGTGTTCGTTGGGGAAGTTGATCTTGATCGAGGCCATGGCGTTGATGCGGCCCGGATCCTGACGGAAACGGTACTGTGCGGCGTCATCCGTGGACCAGTCGACAGTCAACGGGTCCACCTCGCTGCCATCGGGCGCGATCAAGCGGATATTGTTGTCCGTCAGATAATTCGGATTCTTGCGCATCAGCGGAATGATGTCCTTGAGGACGATGGACACTGGCGCATTCCAGTAGGGATTGATGATGACTTCGTTGATCTTCGAAGTCAGGAGCGGCGTCTGACGGTCGATCTTGCCGACAATCGCGGTATGGCGCAGCGCGACGCGACCGTTTTCGACAGCCTCGATCTCGGCAGCGGGAATATTGACCATCACCAGCCGGTTCGGCAGGGAAGCGGTGATCGAGCCGAGGCGCTCCAGATTGGTCTGAAGCTGGCCGAGACGGACGGCGGCCGGCACGTTGAGGGCAGAATAGGTATAGCGGCCGGTCACGCCATCGGCAGGAAGACCATGGCGCGCCTGAAAACGCTTCAACGCCGAATCCACATAGGAATCGAAAGCGCTGGACAGGCCCGCGCTCTGCGACAGATCGCCCGAAACCATCAGGCGGCGGCGCAGCGCCTCCACATCGGGATCAACGACGCCAAGCTGTAATTTCTTTGTGTCGGGAACGCGCGGCCAGCCGCCCTGGGCCACGATGTTCTGGTATTCCATGATCGCCTGCTGGACGTAAAACACCGTCTCCTGGCTGAAAATGGGCTGATTGGACGAAACGCGTCCGCCGCGGCTCACGCGGGCATCGAACTGATCGTTCCATGCGCCGCGGCGCGGCGAACGGATGACCTGATCGATAAGGTTCTGCGCGCTCGCACCGCCTGCAACGGCGGACAGCGCGGCCGCGCTTGCGGCAGTGAGGAAGATGCGGCGGTTGGTCTTCATTCGCTTTCCCGAATTTTCCATGCCCAATCCTTCTACAGGGCCCAATCCTTCCACAGGATGATGAGGGGCAATCGATGCGCCAGGACAATGGCGCTACAGCGTTAAGAATTCGCCAACCCTCTTCGGGAAAGCCCCCTGCCCGGCGGCCCCACCCGGCGCACGCCTTTAAGGGCTCGCCACAGGCGGCCTCTCGACCATTCCAATTCCATCTGATTATGACCTTAACGTGACCGGACGTCACGTCGGGGGAAATAACGAAAGCGTGAAGGCCGGCGTCCCGCCACGCCGACCTTCCATTTCAGCTGCACACCGGCGAGCAGCCAAGGTGAATCAAAGGCGAGACCTACATGCGATATGCGATGGTGTCGTTCCAGAAGCGGTCAAGCCGCTGCAGGGCACGGTTCATCTGCTCGAACTCATCGGTGCTGATGCCGCCGACCTGTTCGATGGAACCGATGTGCCGGTTGTAAAGGCCGGCCACCACCTTGGCGATATCGTCTCCCTTCGGCGTCAGGCTGATGCGAACCGAACGACGGTCCACACGCGAGCGCTGATGGTTGATGAAGCCGAGATCGACAAGCTTCTTCAGATTGTATGACACGTTGGAGCCAAGATAGTAGCCGCGCGAGCGCAGCTCGCCCGCCGTGAGCTCCGAATTGCCGATATTGAAAAGGAGCAATGCCTGAATGGCATTGATGTCGTTTCGGCCGTTGCGTTCAAATTCATCCTTGATCACATCAAGCAGACGGCGGTGCAGACGCTCAACCAACTGCAGAGATTCAAGATAAAGCGAACGCAGAGCGTCCTTATGGTCTTCTTTCGGTGCGGCATTATTCGCCGCGGGGCGCGAATTAATCATTACTGTAGCCTCTCGTTTGACGCCGGTGATTTTTGTTTTTTGTCTCACCTTGGCCCAACCCTATCGAATGCCTCTAAAATTCGACTTAAACGCCAAGCTTAACAACGTCTTACGGTTGAACACGGCTAACGGGTGGTAAATCCCACCGATTGCATTCGACCGGCCGGCCGCATCATGTGCGGCAAGCCCTAGCCAATGCGGGGTTTTCGATACCGCCTGTCGGGCGAGGGATGCGCCGGTTGAAGCCGCTCTATTTCTGGGTGAGGCGGTTGCGCCGATAAAGCGCGATCCGCAGACCGACATAAATGGCGGCGACGCAGAGATGAAAGACGAGAAGCGGCGTGCGTGTGCCGAAGTAGCTCGACAGCGGGCCATACATCGCCAGTTCGGCGCCCGCGCAAAGGAACCAGATGACCGGCCCCCAGGATGCGACTAGCCACAGGCCGACGGCAGCGAAGGGATAGAGTACGGAAAGAACCACGCTTGCGATCTTCCAGTGGATCGGCATCAGGTCGAAGCGCCAAAGAAGGCCAGGGTAAAAGCCGATCAGGCGAATCCAGTAAAAGACACCCATGGCGAGGCAGGCGAGCGCCACCAGCCGGTGAAACCAGCTATAGGCGCTGTCGAGCTGCGATGGCCGCATCGCCGCCATACCTGCCGAACCATTTCCCATCACAGCATCAGGTCCCCCTCATCGAGCGGCGCGAAATAGGCGTCGACGTCGGCCTGCGAGACATCCTCCAGACGTGCGGGACGCCATTGCGGCGGTGTTGTCCTGTCGACCAGGGCCGCACGAATGCCCTCATAGAATTCGTGCCCCTCCAGCATGCGCCGGAGAATGCGATATTCCATGCGCATGCATTCATCCATTGTCATGGCTGCACCGGCGCGAACCTGCCGAAAGGCAACGCGAAGGCTGGTCGGGCTGCGCGAGAGGATCGTGTCGTGCACGGATTGCAGCCACTCGTCGCCGGAATCCCTCAGGGCGGCGACGATATCGTCGAGCGTATCATAGGAAAAATGGCGTGCGATCGCATGCATGCGCGCATCGTCCGTCTCGCGCGGGATATCCTCGGCAAACCCGGCAAGCGCCGTGTCCACATTCCCGGCCTCGCAGAGGGCGGCGAGGAGTTCGGGAAGCCGTTCAGAGCGAACCGCATGCGTGGCCAGGCCGACGGCTGCCGCATCGCCCCAGCGAATGCGGTTCCCGGTGAGCGCGAGATACATGCCGAATTCGCCTGGCAGCCGCGACAGAATATGGCTCCCCCCCACATCGGGGAAAAAGCCGATGCCCACTTCCGGCATCGCATAGACCGCCTTCTCGCTCATCACCCGGTGCGAGCCATGGCCGGAAATACCGACCCCTCCGCCCATGACGATGCCGTCGATCAGAGAGACATAGGGTTTTTCATACCGGGCAATCGCGGCGTTGAGCCGGTATTCCTCAGCAAAGAAACCGGATTTCTGCTGGCCTGCGCGCCCGGCCTCATAAACATCCAGAATATCGCCGCCCGCCGAAAAGGCCCGTCCCTCCGCCTTCAGAACGATATGCGCCACCGCATCGTCCGGGCGCCAGGCGTCGAGGGCGCGTGAAAGGGCCGCCACCATTCTCTCATTCACCGCATTCAGCGTGGCCGGCCGGTTGAGAGTGACTATGCCCGCCCTGCCCCGGACTTCGAAGAGAATGTCGCCAGCACCGCCGAAATCCACAGTCACATCCTCCTCGTCCCAACGCCAGAAACCACCATATCCGTGATTATTGGGGCGGCCAGGGTCCGTCAATGGCGCATGCGGCTGCGACCACAGGACACTTTTGCCTGACTTGGTTGATTATGCCCGCTATGATAGACAGGCCGCGCATCAGGAGCATCATGTCGTGAACAAATTCAGCCGTTCGCCCGCCACGACGCCGGCGATAGCCATCACGCCCCAACGCAGCGTCGACGAGATTACCGGAAGCCGCCGCATGCGCCGCATGCGCAAGGCCGACTGGTCGCGCAGGCTGGTTCAGGAAAACCACCTGACGGTGGACGATCTGATCTGGCCGCTGTTTCTGATGGAAGGAGCAAATGCCGAAGAACCCGTCTCGGCCATGCCCGGCGTCGCACGCTATACGGTCGACCAGGCGGTGCGACAGGCGGAGCGCGCCGCCAAGCTCGGCATACCGGCAATAGCCACCTTTCCCCGCATCGAGCAGAACCTTCGCGACGAAACCGGATCGCATGCGCTCGACGCCGACAACCTGATCAACCGTGCCACCCGCGCCATCAAGGAAGCGGTGCCGGAGATCGGCATCATCACGGATGTCGCGCTCGATCCGTTCACGAGCCACGGCCATGACGGCATTCTGCGCGATGGCGAGATCGTCAATGACGAAACGGTCATCCAGGTGGCCGCGGCAGCCGTCGAGCAGGCGGCAGCCGGCGCCGACATCATCGCTCCCTCCGACATGATGGATGGACGCATCGGCGCCATTCGCGATGCGCTCGACCGCAATGGCTTCCAGAATGTCGCGATCATGTCCTATGCGACCAAGTTCGCCTCCGCCTTCTACGGGCCGTACCGCGAGGCGATCGGCACCGGTTCGCTGCTCAAGGGCGACAAGAAGACCTATTACATCGACCCCGCAAACACGGACGAGGCCTTGCGCGAGGCAGAACAGGATCTCGCCGAGGGCGCCGACATGCTGATGGTGAAGCCGGGCCTGCCCTATCTCGACATCGCGCGGCGGCTGAAGGACACCTTCGCCGTTCCGACCTTCGCCTATCAGGTGTCGGGCGAATACGCGATGATCAAGGCCGCTTCGGCCAATGGCTGGATCGACGGCGAGAAGGCCATGTTCGAAAGCCTGCTCGCCTTCAAGCGTGCCGGCTGCGACGGAATTCTCACCTATTTCGCGCTGGAAGTGGCCGAAAAGCTCTGACGCCTTTTTGCGGATACCTTGAAGTAACCGGGCAAATCACCATCTCTTTCCTGCAAGAAGGAAAGGTTTTGTGATGGGTGCACAGATTATCGAACACGATGTGGCCGCGAACACGCTGGATGAGCCGTGGCTTTTTCGCGGGGTGCGCACACGCCGGGTCATTGCCTTCTGCATCGACTATCTGCTGATCGGGCTTTTGATGATCCCCATCGCCATCCTGGTCGGGTTCCTCGGCATCATGACCCTTGGCCTCGGCTGGCTTCTGTTCGGTATTCTTGCTCCCCTGACCGCCCTTCTCTACGTCGTCAGCACGCTTGGCGGGCGCAACCAGGCGACGCTTGGCATGCAATTCGCCGATATCCGGCTCGCGCGCCTCGACGGGGCGCGTGTGGATCCGCTGCTGGCTATCGTGCATACCGTACTTTTCTGGGCAGGAAACGCCGTCCTTACGCCGCTGATCCTGCTGGTTGCGCTTTTCACCGACCAGAAGCGCACGCTGCACGACCTGCTTCTTGGAACGGTGGTGGTGCGCGCATCGCGCTGAACGGGACGCCCGCCCGCAAGGGGTGATTAAACCATCACCCCAAATCTCGCATACACAGGTCGCGCACAAAATGCGGAGACCCCCATGATGCCGGATCGGTTCTCGGGTTCGGGTATGCTGGATTTAGACGAGCGACCGAACGGACCGGATCTGAAATGGGTCCGGTTGAAGCGAACGATTGCGTTCCTTATCGATTTCCTTCTCTACGGGCTGGTTGCCGTCGGTTTTTCGACAGCCCTTACTATCGCAATGGAAAGCCTTGCATCGCTTCTTATCGCCCTCCCGGAAGGGAACGGCATTCAAGGACTTGGCGAACGTTCGGCGGAGGCATTCTACAGTCTGACCCGTTATGCCTCCGGTATCGCGGCTCTGGCGGTTGCGGCCATTTATGTCGCAAGAACATTGGGAGGGCCTGCGCAGTCCACCTGGGGCATGCGGTTATTTGGACTGAGATTGCGCAGGCTCGACGACAGACCGGTCACGCCGCGCTACGCGCTTGCCCACAGCCTCCTCTTCGTGAGCCTGAGCGCAATATTCGCGCCGTTCCTGCTTGCCCCGCTTTTCTTCTCCCGCAAGCAGACCCTGCACGACCGCCTGCTCGATACGGTGGTCATCAACAGATGATTGCGGGCAACCCCGCAATCCGTGGAAGCAAAACGGTTCTCCATATCCCGCACCTATCGGATCGCCGCTGCCGACTTCCTGTTTCCAAAGGCAAATCGATGCTTGCGGTGCGCCACCTCGTGCTTATGCTCCGAGCCAGTGAGCAGCCGCACAAAGCGGCGTTGCCTGTTCATGTTGCTACGGGAACCGAATGGCGGATTTTCATCTCTGGGCCACCTATGCCATCATCGCCGCAACGGTGGCCGCCTATGTATCCGAGCGGTTCACGCTCGAGCTCGTGGCGCTCGGCAGTCTTGTCGCCTTCCTGGTTCTCTTTGCGCTCTTTCCTTATCAAGGGTCGGCGGGGAGCCTGCACGTCGAAGATCTGCTGACCGGTTTTGCCAATCCGGCGCTTGCAACCGTGCTTGCCCTTCTCATCGTCGGGCAAGGCCTTTTCGCGACCGATGCGCTCGACCGGCCCGCCCGGCTTCTGGCGCGTTCGGCGGGCGGATCGGCCGGCCGGACCATCGCCATCTCGCTGCTGACAGCCGCCTCGCTGAGCGCGATCCTCAACAACACGCCTGTTGTGGTGATCTTCATCCCGATCCTGATCGTCTTTGCCGCGCAGAAACGCTTTGCCGTTTCAAAGGCGCTCATGCCCCTTTCGTTCATGACGATACTGGGGGGCATGACGACGCTTATCGGCTCCTCCACCAATCTTCTGGTGGCCGGCGTCGCCGCCAAGGCGGGGATCGGCCTTGGCTTCTTCGACATCACCATTCCCGGCCTGATTCTCGCCTTTGCCGGCAGCCTTTATGTGCTGCTGCTGATGCCCCGCATCCTGCGCGACTCAAGCACCGAGAAGGGCTTTCGCCAGATGCAGTCGGGCACGCAATTCATCGGTGAAATCCGCATTGGCAGCGGCCACCCTTTCATCGGCAAAGAATCGCGGGCCGGCCTTTTTCAGGGGCTCGGCGACCTGATGCCACGGCTGATCGTGCGGCGCGGCATGAATTTTCATCCCCCCTTCGAGAATGTCGTTCTTTCGGAAGGCGACCGGCTGATGGTGACGGCCACGCGGCGCGCCTTCACGCAGGCGCTCTCGCGCGGAGCGGCGGGCCATATGACCAATACGGAGGGTGACGACGGCCCGACGACGGTCGGCCCCGACTACCACATCGCTGAAGCCGTCATCCCGCCAGGCTCGCGCCATGCCGGCAGAACCATTCGCAATGCGGGCATCGAGACCGAACACGGCGTGCATATGCTCGGCGTGCAGCGCAAGAGCCGGATGGGGCGGACGCCCGTGGCCGAGATCAGGCTGGAACCCGGCGACACGATCCTTATCGGCGGCCCCGACAGGGCTTTCCAGGAACTGCGTGAAAGCCACGACCTTCTCGTTCTGGAATGGTCCGCAGAACCTGTCCCCCAGCGCCGCAAGGCCTGGATCGCCTTCGTGATCTTCGCCGGCATCGTGGCCACCGCCGCTCTCGACCTGGCACCCATCGTGGCAACCTCCATCGCCGGTGCCTTCGCCATGATCGCCACGGGCTGCCTGACGCTCGCCCAGGCAGGCCGAGCCTTCGACAGGCAGATCTTTCTTCTGGTGGGATCGGCCATCGCCGCAGCAACCGCCCTGGAAAGCACAGGCGGCGCCAACCTGATCGCCCAGGGCGCGGTCGACATTCTGTCCGGCCAGTCGCCGGCGATCATTCTGTCAGGCTATTTTCTTATCGTCGCCGTGCTCACCAACTTCCTGTCCAACAACGCGACGGCGGTCCTTTTCACACCGATCGGGCTTGGCATCGCATCCGCCATCGGCGCCTCCGGGGAAGCCTTTGTCGCAGCGACGATCTTTGCCGCCAATTGCTCCTTCGCCACCCCCATCGGCTACCAGACCAACCTCATGGTCATGGGCCCCGGCCATTATTCCTTCCGCGACTTCATCAAGGCAGGCATGCCGCTGGTCGTAATAATTTGGTTGACGTTTTCGTTTGTCGGGCCATGGTATTATGGGTTGTGACAGCGGGAAGGAAGGCGCGGGCGCATCTGTGTAACGCGATTGTTTCGCCGCAATTGTGCGCCATCCAGGAACAATGCAGACATGCACGATGGCCTGTAGCGCCAGGCATGTGACCGGATACACGAGGAATGCCTTGAGGCACGCCGTGTTTGTTGTTTTCCGCATTTTGCGGATGCCAGATGATCGTATCGACCGCAGGATGCTCAGGAGCACCGCCCGACAGAAATGACGCAGCAACCCGTTCAATCCCCGCAATTCTTCCTGACCGCGCCGTCGCCCTGCCCCTATCTGGAAGGGCAGTTCGAGCGCAAGGTCTTCACCCATCTGGTGGGTGACAAGGCTCCGGAAATGAACGACCTGCTGACGCAAGGCGGTTTCCGCCGATCCCAGAACATTGCCTACAGGCCCGCCTGCGAAACATGCCGGGCCTGCGTTTCCGTGCGCATTCTGGCGCAGGAGTTCGAACCGAACAAAACCATGCGCCGGGTCTTGAAGCAGAATGCCGACCTGATCGGCACCGCCCATGGCGCGGAGCCCTCCAGCGAACAGTACTCGCTTTTCCGTTCCTATCTCGATGCCCGCCACAAGAAGGGCGGCATGTCGGACATGACAGTGCTCGACTACGCCATGATGGTGGAAGACACCCATGTGAGCACGCAGGTGATCGAGTATCGCCGCCGCGGCCCCGACAGCTTCATCACCGGCAAGGGCGAAGGCGAGCTTCTGGCGGTTGCGCTGACCGACATGATGAGCGACGGGCTCTCGATGGTCTATTCCTTCTACAATCCGGCTCTCACCGACCGTTCGCTTGGCACTTTCATGATCCTGGATCACATTCAGCGCGCGGTCGCCGCCGGCCTGCCGCATGTCTATCTGGGCTATTGGGTCAATGGCTCGCGCAAAATGGCCTATAAGGTGCGCTTCAAGCCGCAGGAGCATCTGGGGCCGCAAGGCTGGGCCCGCTTCGAGTGACAGCCCCAGGCGGCACCTCTCCCGCATCGCATTGTTTTCGCCGAGGTGCACGCCCGTGTCCGACCCCGCTTCCTCCTCGCATGCCAAGGGGCTGGCCATAACCGCCATAGGCGGCATGATCCTGACCATCGATATTCCGCTCATTCGCCTCGCCGGGGGCGATCTTTGGCCGATCCTGATGGTCAGGAGCGGCATGACCGTTCTGGCGGGGCTGGTGATGTGGGGCGTGTGGCGGTCGATCTCGCGCAAGGCGCCGCCACTCGTTCCGGGCCGCACCGGCTTTATGGTCGCGCTTCTCTATGCTTTTTCCGGCCTGTGCTTCATTGCTGCGGTTTACAACACCACGACGGCAGATCTGGTGTTCATCCTTGCCTTCAACTCGGTCTTTGCAGCCCTTCTTTCCTGGGTTTTCCTCAAGGAACGCCCGAAGCCTGCGACGCTTCTGGCCATGGGGGCCATGATCGCTGGCGTTGCGATCATTGTCGGCGGGGGCATCGGCAGCGGCAATCTGTTCGGCAATGCGATGGCGCTTGCCACTGCATTCCTGCTCGCTTCCGCACTGACGGTGACACGCGGAAGCGGGCGCGACATGGGCTTCACCGCACTGATCGCGGTGGCGATCCCCTTCGCCATTGCCGCTTTCATGACCATGCGAACGGGCTATCGCATCGAAGCGCCCTGGTGGATCATCCTCAATGGGGCGGTCGTCATGCCCATCGCCTTTTTCTGCCTCTCCAACGGGCCAAAATATATCTCGAGCCCGGAAGTGGCGATGTTCTATCTTCTTGAAACGGTGCTCGCACCGGTCTGGGTGTGGATGATCTTTGCGGAAGTTCCCAGCCAGGCAACGCTTGCCGGCGGGGCCGTTCTCATCCTCACCTTGATCGCCCACTCGCTCTGGCAGCTTCGCGACGGTCAGAAAAAGCGTGCACGGGGCGCGATAAGGCATCCCGTGTGATGTGCCCCACAATAGCCTTCCGCGTGGTTCGAAGCGCTGAACCCTGCTTGCCCTGACCGCGGAATGCCCCAGATCGGTTCACCGTTTGACGGAAACCCTGCACCGATCCATCTCTTTGTTTTTCAGCATTTATGCAGGCGTCAGGTGATTCCACCTGACTGCGAAATACCTAGCCGAACTTGCCCGTGCGCGGGAAGCCCTTCGGGGTCATGCGGCCGGCCGATGCGCGAGCGCCGATCCACTCGACCAGTTCCTCGCGCGACTTCACGAAGGTGCGCTCGGCCGAATCCTGCCAGGACAGGCCTTGCTCCATGGCAAAGGTCTTGATGTCGGAAACGCCGCCATCCTTGTAGCGCTGGAGCCGCACGCCCTTGCCGCGCCCCATTTCCGGCACCTCCGCCAGCGGGAATACGAGGAGCTTGCGGTTCTGGCCGACGATCGCCACGTGATCGCCCGTAACAGGCACGCAAATCTGCGCCTCGTCGGGCGCCTTGACGTTCACCACCTGCTTGCCCTTGCGGGTGTTGGCGATGATCTCCTTCTCGGCCACCACGAAACCGTTGCCCAGATGCGAAGCAACCAGGAGCTTGCGCTCCGGATCATGCGCGAAGGCGGTCACGATCGCCTGGTCGTTTTCCATATCGACCATGATGCGTACCGGCTCGCCATGGCCGCGTCCGCCCGGCAGGCGGTCGGCGCCAAGCGTGTAGAACTTGCCGCCCGTGGTGAACAGCAGGATCTTGTCGGTGGTCTGCGCCGGGAATGCCAGCTTCAATGCGTCGCCCTCCTTGAAGGAGAGCGAGGAATAATCCGACAGATGCCCCTTCATGGCGCGCAGCCAGCCCTTCTCGGACAGGACCACGGTGATGGGCTCGCGCTCGATCAGTGCCTCATGCACTTCTTCCAGATCGTGGGTGGGTGCATCGGCAAATGTGGTGCGCCGCGCACCAAGCCCCGGATTCTTTTCCGGGTCGAAGGTCTGGCGGACTTTCGCCACTTCCCAGCGTACGGTCTTCCACTGGCGTTCGGTGGAGGCCAGCAGCGTCTCGATGCCGGCCTTTTCTTCCGACAGCTTGTCGAACTCCGTGCGAATCTCGAATTCCTCAAGCTTCCGCAAGGCCCGCAAGCGCATGTTGAGGATCGCCTCAGCCTGCGTATCAGTGAGGTTGAAGCGGGCCATCATGACCTGCTTGGGCTCATCCTCCTCGCGGATGATGCGGATCACCTCATCGATGTTGAGATAGGCTATGAGATAGCCCGAGAGGATTTCCAACCGCCTCTCGATCTCGGCCAAACGGTGGCGCGAGCGGCGCAGCAGCACCTCGCGACGGTGGTCGAGCCACTCGCGCAGCACCTGCTTCAGCGACATGACGCCCGGCACCCTGCCGCGCGAAAGAACGTTCATGTTGAGCGGAAAACGGCTTTCCAGATCCGTCAGCTTGAAGACCGATTCCATCAGGATCTCGGCTTCCACCGTGCGGCTCTTCGGCACGAGCACGATGCGTACATCCTCCGCGCTCTCGTCGCGAATGTCTTCAAGAAGCGGCAGACGGCGCGCGATGATCAGTTCGGCGATTTTCTCGATCAGCCGGGATTTCTGAACGCCATAGGGGATTTCAGTGACAACCGCATTCCATGTGCCCCTGCCCTGATCTTCCTTGTGCCAGCGGGCGCGCACGCGGAAGCCGCCCCGGCCTGTCGCATAGGCCTCGCGGATCGACGCCCGGTCCTCGACGATGATACCGCCGGTCGGAAAATCGGGCCCCTTGACGAATTCCAGGAGTTTGTCTTCCTCGACATCAGGCTTATCGATGATGGCAAGCGCTGCATCGCAGATTTCGGCCGCATTGTGCGGCGGGATCGAGGTCGCCATGCCGACGGCAATGCCCGAGGAACCATTGCACAGCAGGTTCGGGAAGGCGCCCGGAAGCACGGTGGGCTCCTCGTCTTCCTCATTGTAGGTCAGACGGAAATCGACCGCGTCCTCGGTGATGCCGGAGAGAATCTCCACGGCCACCTCGGTCATGCGCGCTTCGGTGTACCGCATGGCGGCAGCGTTATCGCCGTCGATATTGCCGAAATTGCCCTGCCCGTCCACCAGCGGATAGCGCATGGCAAAGGGCTGGGCGAGGCGCACCAGCGCGTCATAGATGGACTGGTCGCCATGCGGATGGAACTTGCCCATCACGTCGCCCACGATGCGGGCGCATTTGGCAAACCCCTGATCCGGGCTCAGGCGCAAAAGACGCATGGTATGGACGATGCGGCGATGCACGGGTTTCAGGCCGTCGCGCACATCCGGCAGCGCACGGTGCATGATCGTCGACAGCGCGTAAGCGAGATACCGCTCTTCGAGCGCCTTCTTGAGGTCAACAGGCTCGATGGCATCTCCGCCGTCGCTGCCGGGCGGAATTAGATCTTTTCCCATGGGTTCCGGTTAGACCACCGGCTGATTCGCGGCAAGCCGCAGCACTGAAAAAGGCCGGGATTTCACGGGTTCAGAACGCGATTCGCGCTGGACGCCGTCTATTCCTCATGACGGCCCGAATGATCGCGGTCCCGCTCATAACGCCTGGCCAGCGGAAAGGGGGGCAGCCAGGCCTCGCGGCGGATGGTCCAGCTCTCGTAGGTCGGCATAAACCGGTCGGGCGCATCGAGCGCCCCAAGGTTCACCTCGATCTCATCACCGGTGCGTGCGAATACGGAAGAGCCGCAGCGCTCACAGAAATGCCGCCCCTGGTAATGACGCGTCTCGCCCTCAACAGTCACGGCGGTCTCCGGGAAGATCGCCGAGGCGTGAAAAAGTGCGCCGTGATGCTTGCGGCAATCCATGCAGTGACAGAGGCCGACCCGATATGGGCGCCCTGAAAGTACCATCCGAACGTTGCCGCACAGGCAACTGCCGGTCACCCGGTCCATGCCGCCGCTCCCCAAAAGCTGGAGCCATCCCGGTATAATCAACGTCACCGGAACGCTCCGCATCGTTGTTACTGTCACATTGTCCGGCACCGAAGCGATGCGGCTTCGGCTGGAAATGCCTTATCGTGTGACCTGCGCCAGAAAACGCTCGACCGCTGCCGTTGCCGCATCCCCGGTCTGGCCAAGCTTGCGAGCGATGGAGCCATGGGTGTAGCGCCCGCCGTCGAAGACACTGACATGGGTGCCGCGCGAACGCAGAAGATTTGCATAGCCGTTGGTCAGCGCCTTGCGGCGTGCGCCATCAGACCCCGAATGCATGAAGAGATGCGGTGGAAAACCTGAACGCTGGCGCGCATATGTGACCGGGGACCAGCGCACCCAATCGCGCGGGTTGGAACCGAAGGCATCCAGATAGGGGTAGCCCAGGGAACCGCGCATGCCGGCATAGGCCACCATGTCGTATGCCTGCACATCGTTGGGGATGACGCCGCGAACGGACCCCGCCACATTGCGCGCCGCGGCCATGGCCACCAGATGGGCGCCGGCCGAATGCCCCATGAGCACGATGCGCGAAGGATCGCCGCCGTAACGCGAGATGTTCGAACGCACCCAGGCGATCGCCGAGGACAAATCACTCACCTGCCCGTCGATGGTCGTCTGGGGAACCTTGCGATAGTCGATGGCGACAAGCATGTATCCACGCGAGGTCAACCATTGCGGCATGGAATAGACCTTCTTGCGCGATCCCTTAACCCAGCCGCCACCGTGCGCGTAGATGACGACGGGCACCCGCTGGCCGCCGCCCGCAAAGGAAAAGAGGTTCATGCCGGCGCGCGAGGCGCCGCCCGGCCTGTCGGGGGCGTGGATATCGAGCTCAAGGCCCGCGCGATATGTGATGCCCTCGTAAAGCTCTTCCGTCCGGGCCGACAGGGCCGAAAAAAACATGATCAGAATTACAAGCCCCACATGCCATGCCATCCGCATCGATCGTTCCCTCTGCCCTCGCCTTCCAAAAGTTGTTTCGCGGCCACAATTTCCGCGAAAACGGGTTTGAATCAACTTACACTCGAAATTGACATAGCCTTCGCTAATCGTCATCTTCCCAACGCAATTTTCGATCAATAGCTCGAAAACCGATCGTAATTCCAAGTTATTGCAAGGAACATCCCATGCTTAGCGCTTCTTCAAAGCTGAAGTTATTTCCGTTTGCGGCACTTTTCTCTGCAACAGCGATGCAATCGGCCTTCGCATGGGAAGCTGAGGAGGTGGCCGGGCGCTACAAGGACCTGATGGGACGTCAGGGTGTGGAGCTGAGCTGGAGCGGCGTCAGCAAAGATGGCGATTCGGTCCTTTTCGACGGGTTCAAGGTCGCTCTTGCCACCATAGGCAAACCGGTGGAGGTCAAGGACTTCGCCCTTCAGAATATCAGCGAGACCGACGATGCCTACGAAGTTGGCCTGATCGAAGTGGATTCCTTCGAGCACAGCGAAGACGAAGCAACGGTTGCCGTCGACGGACTGGAAATGACCGGCGTCCTTATCCCGAAGGAAGGGTCCAACAGCCCCTATGCCGGCATCACCACCTACAAGACCTTCGCGCTCGGTTCCTTCAAGCTGGCCATGGGAAGCAACGACGTGTTCTCATTCAACGACCTGACGGCCGATACCGGGCTGCAGGACAATGATGGCACGATGAAATTCAATGCCAATGTCAGGAATTTCTGGGTCAATCTGGACGCCCTCGTCAAAGATGCCAAGGGCCGTTCTGTGATCGAGGAATTCGGCTACAAGGAACTGAACGGGCGCGTCGACATGGTGGGTGACTGGCGGCTGGAAGACGGCCTCATGACCATCTCCAAATATGACATTGTCGTGGACAAGGCCGGGGCGTTGGGCATTACCGGTGAGCTGAGCGGCTATACACCCGATTTCATCAAGACCCTCCAGGACATGCAGAACAAGATGGAAAGCGCGACCCCCGAGCAGAAGCAGGCTCAGGGCCTCGCCATGCTCGGCCTGATGCAACAGCTCAACCTGCATGGCCTTTCGCTGCGCTTCGACGATGCCTCGCTGACCGACAAGGTTCTGGCACTCGTTGCCAAACAGCAGGGCGTGCAGCCGGGCGATGTCGCCAATCAGGCAAAAGCCATCGTACCGCTCCTGGCCGGACAATATCTCGGGCCGGACCTGACACAGAGCCTTTCCAAGGCGGTGGCCAGCTATATCGACAGCCCGAAGAATATCGAGATTCGCGTTGCTCCGCCTGAGCCGATGCCACTGGCCGTGCTGATGGGCACCGCTATGGGTTCGCCGGAGGCTCTTGCCAAACAGGTTGGGCTGGAGGTCGTGGCCAACCAGTAAGCCCGGTTTCGACCGCGCAGACCTTATACCCGAAAACTGCAACGCCGCGTATTCCAGACGGATACGCGGCGTTTTTGATGCCTCCACCGCAGAACATGCATGCAGAAACGCGACCGCCGGCTCCCTTGTGGGAGCCGGCGGTCGCGTTTCTGCTCGATGGTGGTCAAAACCGCCCGCAGTCAGTCCTTGCGTGTCGGTGCAAGCCGCAGGTTCAGTTCGCGCAACTGCGCCGGGGTCGCCTCGGACGGTGCTCCCATCAGAAGATCCTGCGCCTGCTGGTTCATCGGGAACATGGTGATCTCGCGCAGATTGCGGGCTCCGAGCAGGAGCATGACAATGCGGTCGATGCCGGCCGCCATTCCGCCATGGGGCGGCGCGCCATACTGGAAGGCACGGTAAAGACCGCCGAAACGCTCTTCAACCTCCGCCTTGTCGAACCCGACAATCTCGAAGGCCTTGACCATGACTTCGGGCAAATGGTTGCGGATACCACCCGACGCGATCTCATAGCCGTTGCAAACGAGGTCGTACTGATAAGCCTTGATGGTCAACGGGTCGGCGTCCTCGAGTACCGCCATGCCGCCTTGCGGCATAGTGAAGGGGTTGTGGCCGAACTCCACCTTCTTCTCGTCCTCATCCCATTCGTAGAAGGGGAAATCGACGACCCAGGCAAGCGCAAAGCGATCCCGGTCGACAAGGTTAAGCTCTTCGCCCGCGCGCGTGCGCGCAGCGCCGGCAAAAGCGACGAACTTCTTCGGGTCACCTGCCACGAAGAAGCACGCATCGCCATCCTCAAGACCAAGCTGGGTACGGATCGCTTCGGTGCGCTCGGGACCAATGTTCTTTGCAAGCGGCCCGGCACCTTCAAGCGTCTCGCCTTCCTTGCGCCAGAAGATATAGCCAAGACCCGGCTGGCCCTCGCCCTGCGCCCAGGAATTCATGCGGTCGCAGAATGCACGGCTGCCGCCAGTCCTTGCGGGAATGGCCCAAACCTCTGCCTTCTCGTCATTGGCGAGAATGTTGGCGAACACCTTGAAACCCGAACCCCGAAAATGCTCCGAGACCGCTTCCATCTCGATCGGGTTGCGCAGGTCCGGCTTGTCAGAGCCGTATTTGCGCATCGCCTCGTCATAGGGAATGCGCGGGAACACATCCGTTACCGGCTTGCCCTCGGCAAAGGCCGTAAAGATGCCGCGCATGACGGGCTCCATGGTCTGGAACACGTCTTCCTGCTCGATGAAGCTCATCTCCAGGTCGAGCTGATAGAACTCGCCCGGCAGGCGGTCTGCGCGCGGATCCTCGTCGCGGAAGCAGGGCGCGATCTGGAAATAGCGGTCGAAGCCCGACATCATGATGAGCTGCTTGTACTGCTGCGGAGCCTGCGGCAACGCATAGAACTTGCCCTCGTGAAGGCGCGACGGCACCAGGAAGTCGCGCGCGCCTTCCGGCGAGGATGCCGTCAGGATCGGCGTCGAATATTCGGTGAAGCCGGCCTCGCCCATGGCGCGACGCATCTCGGCGATAATCTTCGTGCGCTGCACGATGTTGCGGTGCAGCGTTTCGCGGCGCAAATCGAGGAAGCGATATTTGAGGCGGATATCTTCGGGATAGTCCGGCTCCCCGAACACCGGCAGCGGCAGTTCCTTCGCAGCGGAAAGCACCTCGATGTCGCGGGCGAAAATCTCCACCTCGCCAGTGGGCAGGTTTGCGTTCACGGTTTCAGCCGTGCGGGCCTTCACCTCGCCATCGACGCGGATGACCCATTCGCCGCGAACCGTCTCGGCGGTCTTGAAGGAGGGCGAGTCCGGATCGACGACAATCTGCGTGAGACCGTAATGGTCGCGCAGATCGATGAACAGAAGGCCGCCATGGTCGCGCACCCGGTGGACCCAGCCGGAAAGGCGAACCGTTTCGCCGACATTCGATTTTCTGAGTTCGGCGCAGGAATGGCTGCGGTAGCGATGCATGGTCAAATCGTCCGTGTCTGGAATGCGTGACGGGCCGGCGAAAGCCAGCCTCAAGATCGGCGGGAAAAGCGCATGCGGGGTGCCATTTGTCAAGGTGCAGGCGCCAATGCCTGCAAAGCCGGCGCGTGTTCGTCCCATGCTGTAACCATGGGCCAGGACATTTGGCCCAAGCAGATTAAGCCAGGGCATCCTATAGGGGACTCTCAGGTGGTGCGACTGGCGTACTGCCGGTGCATTCAACGGGCCTGCCCTCATGACCGATCTTCGCCCGCTGATCCCCCTTCTGCTTGCTGCCGGCATTCTTCTGGCCGGCAATGGCCTGCAAGGGACGCTGATCGCACTGCGCGGCGCGGCGGAGGGGTTTTCGCCCTCTCTCATCGGCCTCATGGGTAGCGCCTATTTCGCCGGTTTCCTGATCGGCTGTCTTTACGTGCCGCGGCTTTTGCGCGCCGTCGGCCATATCCGGGCCTTCGCCACGCTTGCAGCAATCGGCGCGGCCGGCGCGCTGCTGCTCGTGCTTTTCGTCAATCCGGTCGCCTGGATCGTGGTGCGCTTCCTGTCGGGCATCTGCTTTTCGAGCCTCTTCACCACGATCGAAAGCTGGCTCAACTCGGCGGCGACGAATTCCAACCGCGCCCGCGTGCTGGCCATTTATCGCATCATCGACATCGGTGCCGTCACCGGCTCGCAATACATGATTCCGGGTCTCGGCATCGAAGGCTTCACGACATTCGCGGTCATGGCGATGATGATCACCCTGTCGCTCGTGCCCGTCTCCATGGCGGATCGCTCCAACCCCCAGCCGCCGGCAGAGTTTCGGCTCGACCTGTACGAGGTCTGGCGCATCTCGCCCCTTGCGTCCATCGGCGCATTGGCCGTCGGCCTCACCAATGCGGCCTTCCGCATCGTCGGTCCGATCTACGGTCAGAGCATCGGCCTTTCGGTTTCCGGGATCGCGACCTTCATGAGCGCGGGAATCGTGGGCGGGGCGATCATGCAATATCCGCTCGGCGCCATCTCCGACCGTTACGACCGGCGCGTAGTGTTTCTTTTCACCACTATCGGCGCGCTGATTTCGGCGGTGGCCATCACCTGGTTTGCAGGGGATGACTACACCGCCAACATGGTGCTGGTCTTTCTGTTCGGCGCTTTCGCCATGTCGCTTTATTCGCTCTCCGTCGCCCATGCGAACGACCACGCGCGCAAGGACCAGTTCGTGCTTCTGGCGGCGGGGCTGCTCTTCTTCTATTCGGCCGGCGCCATCGCAGGGCCGCCCGCGGCCTCCTTCCTGATGCAGATGTTCGGCCCGCAGGCGCTCTTTTCCTATACGTCGGTCGTCTATGCGGTTCTGATCGCCGTCACGCTTTATCGCATGGGCGTGCGCCGGTCCGTGCCCGCTTCGCAGCGCCGGCGCTTCGCCGCCCTGTTGCGCACATCGCCCGTGTTCATGCGCATGGCGCGGCGGGGGCGAAACCGCGACATGACGGACGATCATTGAAGCGCTTGCGAAACGCTTCCTTTTCTTTTTGACGAGCATGACATAAAGAAGCGAAATGGACCTGATAACGCAGCAAAAAGACCTCGAAGCCGCGGTTGCGGCGCTCAAAAAGTCCGATTTCGTCACCGTGGACACGGAATTCATCCGCGAAACGACCTTCTGGCCGGAACTCTGCCTTATCCAGATGGCCAATGCGGACATGACCGTTCTGATCGACCCGCTGGCGGGCGGCATCGACCTGAAGCCCTTCTTCGAGCTGATGGCCGACGAGGCTGTGGTCAAGGTTTTCCACGCCGCAAGGCAGGATATCGAGATCATCTATCACCTGGGCGGCCTCATCCCCCATCCGGTGTTCGACAGCCAGGTGGCCGCAACCGTTTGCGGCTTCGGCGATAGTGTTTCCTATGATCAGCTCGTCTCGAAGATCACCGGTGCGCATATCGACAAGTCGTCGCGCTTCACCGACTGGCGCCGCCGCCCGCTGACCGACAAGCAGCTCAGCTATGCCGCCGCCGACGTGACACATCTGATCGACGTCTACAAGCATTTGCGCGAGGAACTGCAACGCGAAGGCCGCGCCCATTGGCTCAACGAGGAAATGGCGGTTCTGACGGCCCGCGAAACCTACGATCCGCACCCCGACGACGCCTGGAAACGGCTCAAGCTGCGCATCAAGAAGCCTATCGAGCTGGCGGTCCTGCAACAGGTAGCCGCCTGGCGTGAGCGCGAGGCGCGTGAGCGCAACGTGCCACGCGGGCGCGTGCTCAAAGACGATGCGATCTACGAGGTGGCTCAACAGCAACCCAAGGACACGGAGGCGCTCGGCCGGCTGCGCACGATCCCCAGGGGGTGGGAGCGTTCCTCCACCGCTGCCTCGCTGCTTGGCGCCGTGGCGCGCGCAGTGGCGATCCCGAAGGAGGAGCTGCCGCGGCTGCCGCGCCCGCAACAGGCACCCGAGGGTGCCGCCGCGGCTGCCGAACTTCTCAAGGTGTTTTTGAAACTCGTGGCCGACCGCGAGGGCGTTGCGCCCAAGATGCTGGCGTCGGGCGACGACATCGACCGTATCGCAGCCGAAGGCGAAAATGCTCAGGTTCCCGCCATGTCCGGCTGGCGTCGCGATGTGTTCGGCAACGAGGCCCTGAGGCTTGTTCGCGGTGAGCTCGCCCTGCGCTTCAACAAGCGCCGGATCGAGATTTTCGAGCCTGCCGGCCAACAGAACGAAGCCGCAGAATAACGCGCTATCACGGTGGCTGTTCCCGCCGCCCCCGACCCGCCCGATAAAGATCGAGCGGGGTGGCCTTGACGGTGCGGCGGCCGGACCGTTTTCCCCTTCAGCGTCCGGCCACTTCAAGAGCGAGGTCGAGACCGGTCAGCTTGGCGAGATGCGCCATGCGACCGACCGGGCGCTCACCCATGAGCGCCGCATGGGACGCAGGAATGACGAGGACAATCCGGCCTCCCTCGCGCTTCTCCCATTTCAGCATGGGAATAATGCCGGGCATGGATGCGCTGAGCAGATAGACCACCCGCAGAATGCCGCCGAGCAACCGCGCGCGCTCCACATAATGCGGCGTTGCCAGCTCGCGCATCTGCGGCGAGAGAGCGTCGTTGAAAAGCCCCTCATGGCGGAAGAGATTGGTGAGCGCGATAAAGGCCCGTCCGGGATGGTCGATGCCGATGAATGACCCGTGCGCAATGATGTTGAGCGATTGCGTGCCGCGATATTCAGGATGGGCCCGCCAGCCTATATCGGCAAGCAGACAGGCCGCCCGGCGGTAACGCGCGTCGTTTTCCGTTTCCTCGACACCGAGTGCGGCAAGCGCCGTACCGGTCCAGTCGGCAAGTTCGCGAGCATGCGTCACGGAGCGCGAACGCAGGACCGCGAGTTCCTCGGCCGCCGAAATCAACGGATCAACGTCCCGCTCTTCCTCCGAAAGCAGGGAATAAAGATAGCCTTCGCGAACGCCCAGCGCCGAAAAGATGATGCTGGAGGGTTGTGAGGCGCGGATGATCTCCTGCAAAACCGCCGCGCCATAGGGCAAGAGCGAGCGGCGGTTCTTGGAGATGCGGTCAATGCCCTGGATCTTGTCGGCGTCGGATGCGACCCGCTGGAGAAAATCGGCGGACTGTTCGATGCCCAGTTCGTAGTGATGCATGACCTCCAGCGGATAGCCGGTTTCAAGCATGTGCAGGCGGGCCAGATTTCGCCAGGTGCCGCCCACGCAATAGAAGGGACGCCCTGCCCCCTCCTTCATCCACGGGGCGCGGGCCAGCTCCTTGCGGGCGATGCGCGCGGCACGGGCGACTGAGTTCTTCGCCATCTCGCGCAGGCGCAAACCGCCCAGCGGAAGCGTGATGCCATCGCCCATGGAGCGGCCCTCCACTTCCACCAGTTCGAGACTGCCGCCTCCAAGATCGCCCACGATCCCGTTCGGCCGGTGGAAGCTCGACATGATGCCGAAGGCGGAATATTTCGCCTCCTCGCGACCGGACAGGACGTGTATCTCCGTGCCGAGAATTTCCTCGGCACGCTGGATGAAATCCGGGCCGTTCTGCGCTTCGCGCGCAGCGGCCGTGGCAAGCACATGGAGCGCCTCGGCGCCGGCCTGCTCCGACAGGGCACGGAAACGCCCGAACTCCGCGACGGCGCGCGTCACGCCTTCCGGGTCGAGCTCGCCCGTGGTGACGATGCCCTTGCCGAGGCCGGCCAGCATCTTCTCGTTGAACAACATGGTCGGCGCACGCACAACTCCCTCGTAGATCACGAGACGAATGGAGTTGGACCCGATGTCGATGACCGAGACGGGGCGGCGGTCCCTAAGACGGCCCTGAGATTCTGGAATACCCAAACGAGGCGGCCTGCTATTCCACCGGCGCGTTCTGTTCGAGGTCCGCTTTCCTGCGCTTCTTGAAAGCGGCAATCCGCTTTGGCGCATGGGACTTCAAGGCATTGCCGCGACCGGAAAGGCTCGGATTTGTCATGAAATATTCCTGAGCGTTGAACGGTTCTTCCCCCTCTTCCGGCATCATGCGCCGAGAGGTTCCATCCGGCAATACTTCAAAGCTTTGTTGGTTGTCCATGATATTTCCGAGCATAATCTGGCCCAGAACCTGCTCATGCACAGTCGGATTCGTTATCGGCACCATGGTTTCCACACGCCTGTCGAGGTTGCGCGGCATGATGTCGGCGGATGCGATATAGACGATCGCCTCGTCAGAAGGCAGGCCATGACCATTGCCGAAACAATAGATGCGGCTGTGTTCCAGGAAACGCCCCACGATCGACTTGACGCGGATGCGCTCTGACAGACCCGGCACCTGCGGACGCAGACAGCAGATGCCGCGCACGACGAGATCGATCTCCACGCCAGCGGCGCTCGCCTCGTAGAGCGCATCGATCACGAGCGGATCGACGAGCGAGTTCATCTTCATCCAGATCTGCGCGGGCCTGCCGGCATGCGCATGGTCTATCTCGCCGCGAATGTGCTCCAGCAAGCGGTTGCGCAGCGAGAAGGGAGAAACCGCTATGCGCATCTCGTGATCCGGCTCGGCATAGCCGGTGATGAAGTTGAAAATCTGCGCCACGTCGCGCGCGATTTCCGGATCGACCGTGAAATAGGAAAGATCGGTATAGATGCGCGCGGTGATGGGATGGTAGTTGCCGGTGCCCAGATGGCAGTAATTGCGCAGCTTTCCATCCTCGCGGCGCACCACCAGCGACATCTTCGCGTGGGTTTTCAGCTCGATGAAGCCGAACACCACCTGTACGCCCGCCCGCTCCAGATCGCGCGCCCAGCGGATGTTGGCTTCCTCGTCGAAACGCGCCTTCAGCTCGACCAGCGCGGTTACCGACTTGCCTGCCTCGGAAGCCTCGATCAGCGCGCGCACGATGGGGCTGTCGTTCGAGGTGCGATAGAGCGTCTGCTTGATCGCCACCACTTCGGGATCGAGCGAGGCCTGACGCAGGAACTGCACCACGACGTCGAAGGATTCATAGGGGTGGTGGACGATGATGTCCTTCTCGCGGATGGCGGCGAAACAATCGCCATTGTGTTCGCGGATACGCTCGGGGAAACGCGGGATGTAAGGTGCGAAAAGCAAATCCTCGCGCGGCAGTTTGACTATCTCTGAAATCTGGTTGACGGCAAGCGGCCGCTCGAGAACCGTGACGCGGTTCTCGGCCACCCCCAGTTCGCTGGCCACGAACTCGCGCAGGGCGTAGGGCATTTCATTGTCGAACTCGATACGGATCACCGATCCGCGCCGGCGGCGCTTCAGCGCCGTCTCGAAGAGGCGCACCAGATCCTCGGCCTCCTCCTCGACCTCGATATCGCTGTCGCGAATGATGCGGAACGTGCCCGCCCCGATGACCTGATAGCGCGGGAAAAGCTTGCCGATGAACAGGTTGACGACATCTTCCAGCGTGATGAAGCGTACCGAGGTGACACGGCCCGGCAGCTCGATGAAGCGCTTGAGCGCGACCGGCAGACGCAACAGCGCCGTCATCGTCTCGCGCTCGCCCTCGTGCTGAAGCTCCAGAGCGATGGAAAAGCCCAGGTTGGGGATGAAGGGGAACGGATGCGCCGGGTCGATCGAAAGCGGCGTCAGAACCGGAAAAATCGTTTCCATGAAATGGTCTTCCAGCCATTTCATGTCGGATTGATTCAACACGTCAGGGCGCACCAGCTCGATGCCTTTGGCCTTCAGCAGGTCCAGGAGAACAGTCAGGCTCTGATGCTGGTCATGCTGCAAGCGGCCCACTTCGCGCAGGACGTGCTCCAGTTGCTCTTCGGGCGTGCGACCGTCGGCGCTGCGGGTTGCGATATGTTCGCGCACCTGGCCTGCGAGCCCGGCGACACGCACCATGAAGAACTCGTCGAGATTGTCGGCAGAAATCGACAGGAAGCGGACACGCTCAAGCAGCGGATGATTGGGGTTCTGCGCCTCATCCAGCACCCGGCGATTGAACTGGAGCCATGAAAACTCACGATTCACGAAGCGGTCCGGGCTCGCGCCGGCTATCTCACCCTTGGGCCCCGTGTCTACGGAGAAATCTGTGTGCACAGGCTTCAGTTCGTTCATCGTCTGCTCGCGCCCCCTTTCATGCGCTGGCCGGGATCCTGCCGGTCATCCTATCTGGTGACACGCTTTTGCGACAGTTTCATATCATAGGCTTGCAAAGATGCGCTTTATGCTACAAACGCTAGCAACTTCCTATGCGAACAAGGCAAGCTGGAGACGACGATGGCAGGATCGGCCATTCCCCATTTTCAGAATACGAGCGGCCACCGGGTGATCGAGATCGGCGTGAAGGAATTCATGTGCGTCGGCGCGAACCCGCCCTTCGACCATCCGCATGTCTTCCTCGACATGGGCGACGAAAACGAACGCGTCTGCCCCTATTGCTCAACATTGTACCGCTATAATGCGACCCTGAAGCCGGCCGAAACCAAGCCGGAAGGCTGCATTTTCGACCAGGCGGCGTAGCGGTTCCTCCCATGGCTGCGGATCCGGCTATCGTCATCGCGGGCGCCGGTATCGGCGGTCTGACGGCAGCGCTCGCGCTGTCGCGCGAGGGAATTCCCGTGCGCCTCTACGAACGCGCGGAGAGCCTGCGCGAGGTGGGGGCCGGCCTGCAGCTCTCGCCCAATGCGACACGTCTCCTCGAAAGGCTGGGCGTGCTCGAAGGGCTTGCCCCGCAGGCGGTTAAGCCCGTTTCGATTACCCTCAAGAAAGCATCGACGCTTGCCACCCTTGCCGAAGTGCCGCTGGGCGAGGCGGCGCAGGCCCGCTGGGGAGCGCCCTACATGGTGGCGCATCGGGCCGATCTGCAAGCAGCTCTTGCAGAACGCGTGCGTTCGGACGAGCGAATCGATCTTGTCACGGGCGTGCTCGTGGAAAAGGCGGAGTTCGCCCGCAATGGCGGCATCCGCGCCCTGCTTCGCCGTGGCGAGGAGAGCGAAGAGGCAGATTTTTCCCTGCTCATCGGGGCGGATGGCGTCTGGTCGCATCTAAGACGGCTTGCCCGCACGTCCGTTCGCAGTCGCTTCACCGGCTACATCGCCTGGCGGGCCACCCTGCCCGTGGCGGAAACCGACGGGCTTGCCGACCTTGTGCCAGCGAACCGTGTCACGGCGTTTCTCGATCCGCATTTCCACATGATCGCCTATCCCGTACGCGGCGGAAGCCTGATCAACCTCGTCGCGATCATGCCCGGCGAAGTGCCGCTCAATGCCTGGGAGCAGGACGCCGACGATGCCCCCTTACGCAAGGTTGTGACGGCCGCTCATCCCCTTTTGGCCAGGCTTTCCGCCGCCACGCCCTCATGGACGGTATGGCCGGTTCACCAGGTGGACCCCGCGGATGCGTGGACCCGGCCCGAAGGCCTGGCGCTTCTCGGAGACGCCGCACACGCGGTTCCGCCGTTTGCCGCGCAGGGTGCGGCCATGGCCATCGAGGATGCGATGGTGCTTGCCAGGCTCATCGCCCGCGAACGGGACAATCCGGCCAAGGCGCTCGCCGGATATGAACGCATCCGCAAGCCGCGTGTCACGTCAGTGGCAAGGCGCGGCGCCTTCAATCGCTTCACCTGGCATGCGGGCGGGCCCGTCGCTGTTGCGCGCGATACAATCCTCAGGCTGCGCAGCGGCAGCAAGCTCATGAGCGACTTCGACTGGCTTTACGGTTTCGACGCCGAAGCCGGCCTTTAGACCGGCTTCGCAAGGTCATCGGGTGGTTCAGCGGTGCCACCTCAGCCACCATTCTCCGGGCAGCGCGCCCTCCGCGGGGGCTGCGCCCCACACAAAGGCTCCCCCATCGGCCCTTCTCGACCACTGTCCGGCGGCAGATTACACCGCCGCGGCAGCGGCCAGGCCACGTTCGATATCAGCCTTGAGGTCTTCCACATTTTCAAGGCCTATCTGCAACCGGACAACCGGACCGTCCTGCGGCGCATGCGCCACCTGCCGATCGTCGAGTTGCACATGAACAGCGAGGCTTTCGTAGCCGCCCCATGAATAGCCCAGGCCGAATATCCGCAGCGCGTTGAGGAAGGCGTGGGCCTTCTTCGCGTCGCCACCGTCCAGCACGATGGAGAACAGGCCGCTCGACCCCTTGAAGTCACGCTTCCAGATCGCGTGGCCCGGATGGGATTCCAGAGCGGGATGGAGCACGCGCGCGACCCCCGCCTGTCCTTCCAGCCACCGGGCGATGGCGAGCGCGCTTTCCTGATGGCGTTCCAGACGAACGCCCATGGTCCTGAGCCCGCGCAGGACCTGATAAACATCGTCGGGCGCAGCGCACATGCCAAGCGCGCCATGGCAGGCGAGCAGCTGTTTCCACGTCGCCTCATTGGCCGAGACGGTGCCCAGCAGAATATCGGAGTGGCCACCGGGATATTTCGTGGCGGCCTGAATGGAGATGTCGACCCCGAAATCCAGCGGGCGGAAGAAGAGCGGCGTCGCCCAGGTGTTGTCCACCATCACCACGGCTCCACCCTTGTGTGCCGCTTCGACGATGGCGGGTATGTCCTGCATCTCGAAAGTCCCCGAACCGGGCGCTTCGGTGAGTACAACTTTGGTATTAGATTTCATCAAATCGGCGATCCCCGCGCCCACCATGGGATCGTAATATGTGACCTCGACGCCCAGGCGGGCGAGCATCGTATCGGCGAAATGCCTGGTTGGACCGTAGACGGAATCCACAATCAAAACGTGATCTCCCGACGACAGGAATGCGAGCAGCGGAACGGTCACCGCGGCAAGACCGGAGGGCACGAGGACGGTCCCGGCAGAGCCCTCGAGCTCGTTTATCGCATCGGCCAGAGCATCCGAAGTCGGCGTTCCGCGTGTGCCGTAAGTGTATCTTTGCTTGCGGGAAGCCATGGTTTCCGCGTTCGGAAACAAAACTGTCGAGGCATGGACGACAGGCGGATTGACGAAGCCGAAATAGTCGTGCGGGTCATTGCCGATATGCGCGAGCCGGGTATTGGCTCCCGCGCTGATTTCGATTTTCTTGCTCATGAGTCCTCGATGCATGCTTGCGCGACTGGCGATTTTCTGGCGATTTTCGGGGGCAAGGTCAGGGGCATGCCCGGCCCGAAGCCGGAGCGGATGGAACGGTATTGTCCGTCCTGCGTCAACCGCCCGCCTCCCTGGAACAAGCGTCATTCACTCTTGACCCAAACCGATTTATGCCCTTCGATACTGACAGTGCGTGGGAGAGGAAGCGCGTGTCCGCCTGCCCTGAGAGGCACCGCCCGGTCCGGGTGGAAATGAGACATTCGCCTGCTTCCGCATGACGATCAGGGGATAAGCCCTAAAACATAAAGATCAAAGGGTTCTTGACATGAAGACAATCTACAAGGCGTTGCTCGGTTCGGCAGTGGTGGCGTGGATGGCTGCGCCCGCAGCGGCAGCGACGCTCGACGACGTGAAGGCAAAGGGCCACGTCCAGTGCGGCGTGAGCACGGGTCTGGCCGGTTTCAGCGCGCCGAACGACAAGGGCGACTGGACAGGCCTCGATGTGGATTTTTGCCGTGCGGTCGCAGCAGCGATCTTCGATGACCCGAGTGCCGTGCAGTTCACACCGCTTTCTGCAAAAGAGCGCTTCACTGCCCTTCAGTCCGGCGAAGTCGATATTCTCTCGCGAAACACCACATGGACCATCAGCCGCGACACCGCGCTTGGCCTGAATTTCGCGGGCGTGACCTATTATGACGGTCAGGGCTTCATGATCAATTCGAAGAAGCTCCAGGGTATCAATTCCGCGCTGCAGCTGTCAGGAGCGGCAGTCTGCGTGCAGGCCGGCACAACGACCGAACTCAATCTGGCCGATTACTTCAAGGCCAATAACATGGAGTACAATCCGGTCGTCTTCGAGAAGCTCGAAGAGGTCAATACCGCATATGATTCAGGACGTTGCGACGTCTACACGACCGACCAGTCCGGCCTCTATGCCATCCGCCTCACGCTCTCCAGCCCCGATGACCACATCGTGCTTCCGGAAATCATCTCCAAGGAGCCGCTCGGCCCGGTGGTGCGCCATGGCGACGACCAGTGGTTCGACATCGCCAAATGGGTTTATTACGCCCTGCTGAATGCTGAAGAGCTCGGCATCAATCAGGGCAATGTGGAAGAAAGCCTCAAGTCCGACAAGCCGGAAGTCCGCCGCCTGCTCGGCACGGAAGACGGCGGCAAGCTCGGTACCGATCTCGGCCTGACCAATGACTGGGTGGTGCGGGTGATCAAGCATGTGGGCAATTACGGCGAGATCTTCGAGCGCAATGTCGGCGCCGAGAGCCCGCTGAAGATTTCACGCGGCATCAATGCCCTGTGGACCAAGGGTGGCCTGCAGTACGGCATGCCGATCCGCTGATCGCGCACGAGCCGCTGTTTAACGGACCAACCGATGCGTGAAAGGCGGGTGTTTCCGCCTTTCACCATCCACATTGAGGATAGCCATGGCCACCCGGCAAACCATTGCGGAGGGCGCGGCGCCTCGCGTGCCGCTCTTCTATGATCCGCGTGTGCGAGGCATCGCATACCAGTTACTGGTTTTCATCGGCCTGTTCGCCTTTGTCTACTGGATCATCGGCAACACAGCCGCCAATCTCCAACGGGCCAATATCGCCTCAGGCTTCGGATTTCTGGAAGGCCGGGCGGGTTTCGACATCGGCGACAGCCTGATCGAATATTCTTCCGATTCCACCTATGGCCGCGCTCTGGTCGTGGGCTTTCTGAACACGCTGCGCGTTGCCTTCTTCGGCATCATCACGGCCACGATCGTCGGCTTTCTGGTCGGCATCGGACGTTTATCGAAGAACTGGCTGATCAACCGCATCTGCCTCATCTATGTCGAGGTGTTCCGCAACATCCCGCCATTGCTCGTCATCTTCTTCTGGTATTTCGGCGTGCTGTCGGTGTTGCCATTGCCGCGCGATTCCATCGCCCTGCCCTTCGGTTCGTATCTGAACAGCCGCGGTTTCTATTTTCCAAAGTTCCTGTGGGGAGACGGGTCCTGGCTCGTGGCGCTGGCATTCGGTCTTGCGCTCGTCTTCTCATGGTTCGTCAAGCGCTGGGCATACAAACGGCAGATGGCGACGGGCGAGTCCTTCCCCGTGCTTTGGACGTCGGTGGGGCTCATCATCGGACTGCCGCTTCTGGCCCTCATCGCCACGGGCTTTCCGCTGAGCTTCGAATTTCCGGCGCTCTCGACCTTCAACCTGCGCGGCGGCGTGCAGGTCCGGCCTGAATTCCTGTCGCTTTACCTGGCTCTCTCCTTCTACACGGCAGCCTTCATCGCCGAGATCGTGCGCGCGGGCGTGCTCGGGGTGAGCCGGGGGCAGACGGAGGCCGCCCATGCACTTGGGCTGCGCACGGGCCAATCGCTGCGCCTGGTGGTTATCCCGCAAGCGTTGCGCATCATCATTCCGCCGCTCACAAGCCAATATCTCAACCTTACCAAGAACTCATCGCTGGCCGTGGCCATCGGCTATCCCGACCTCGTGGCGACGGGGGGAACGACCCTCAACCAGACAGGCCAGGCCATCGAGATCGTGGCCATCTGGCTGGTCGTCTATCTGGGCCTCAGCCTTGCGACCGCCGGTCTCATGAACTGGTACAATGCGCGCATGGCGCTGGTGGAGCGATAAGATGCAAGAGCACGATCTTTCCTTCGTCCGCGCCGAGATGGCAGCCGTGGAGCCGCCACCCACGGCGGATCGCGGGCTTGCCTCCTGGATGCGGCGCAACCTTTTCGCCAGCACGGCCGACACGATCTTCACCATTATCGGCCTCGCCCTTGTCGTGATGATCCTTCCTCCCCTCCTCCAATGGGCGTTCATCAATGCCCAGTGGACGGGTACCGACCGCACGGCCTGCGCCACCGTCGCACAGGGCGGCAACCAGCCTGATGGCTGGTCCGGCGCGTGCTGGGCCTTCGTCGACGCGAAGTTCCAGCAGTTCATGTTCGGCCGTTACCCGGTGGATGAGCGCTGGCGCGTCTACCTGACGGCTTTCCTGTTCGTGGTCCTGCTGGTTCCCATGCTGGCACCGCGCGTGCCGCGCAAGGGGCTCAATGCGATCCTGCTCTTCATCGTCTTTCCGATCGTGGCCTATTTCCTGCTCGTTGGCGGGGCATTCGGTCTCGTGAGGGTCGCGACACCGCTTTGGGGCGGGCTGATGGTGACGCTGGTTCTCGCCTATGTCGGCATCACCGTTTCCCTGCCGCTCGGTGTATTGCTCGCCCTTGGGCGACGCTCGCACATGCCCGTGGTAAAGCTCGTCTGCGTGGTCTTCATCGAGACGATACGCGGCATACCGCTCATTACGGTGCTCTTCATGGCCAGCGTGATGCTGCCGCTGTTCCTGCCGCCGGGCACGAGCTTCGACAAGCTGCTGCGCGCCCTGATCGGCGTGGCGCTGTTTGCCTCGGCCTATATGGCGGAGGTTATCCGCGGCGGTCTGCAGGCCATTCCGAAGGGCCAGTACGAGGGCGCCGACGCCCTCGGCCTGAGCTATTGGAAGAAGATGAATCTCGTGGTGCTGCCGCAGGCGATCAAACTCGTCATTCCGGGCATCGTGAACACGTTCATCGGGCTCTTTAAGGATACAAGCCTCGTTTACATCATCGGCATGTTCGACCTTCTGGGCTCCGTGCGGCAGAACTTCTCGGATGCCAACTGGGCCTCGCCTCAGACGCCGATTACGGGGCTTGTCTTTGCCGGCTTCGTATTCTGGCTGTTCTGCTTCGGCATGTCGCGCTATTCAATCTTCATGGAACGCCGGCTCGATACCGGCCACAAACGATAGGGTCAATGGACCCGGCAAATGACAGGGTCAGTGGACCCAAGGGGAACCCAATGGTTGCAGAAAACAGCATCAAGGCCGACGAAATCCAGGCCAACCGGGGCAAGATGCAGATCTCGGACACCGATGTGGCGATCGAGCTTGTCGGCATGAACAAGTGGTATGGCGACTTTCATGTGCTGCGGGATATCAATCTGAAGGTCATGCGGGGCGAACGCATCGTCGTTTGCGGCCCTTCCGGCTCAGGCAAGTCAACCATGATCCGCTGCATCAACCGGCTGGAAGAACACCAGAAGGGACGGATCATCGTTGACGGCATCGAGCTCACCAACGACCTCAAGAAGATCGATGAGGTGCGGCGCGAAGTGGGAATGGTGTTCCAGCACTTCAACCTGTTTCCGCATCTCACCATCCTGGAAAACTGTACGCTCGCCCCGATCTGGGTGCGCAAGACCCCAAGGAAGGAAGCCGAAGCCTCGGCGATGCATTTTCTGGAGCGCGTGCGCATTCCCGAACAGGCGAACAAATATCCGGGCCAGCTCTCGGGCGGTCAGCAGCAGCGCGTGGCAATCGCGCGCGCCCTGTGCATGAACCCGCGCATCATGCTCTTTGACGAGCCGACTTCCGCGCTCGATCCCGAGATGATCAAGGAAGTGCTCGACACGATGGTCGATCTCGCCGAGGAAGGCATGACCATGATCTGCGTGACCCATGAGATGGGCTTTGCGCGCCAGGTGGCCAACCGCGTCATCTTCATGGATCAGGGACAGATCGTCGAGCAGAACACGCCCGTCGAGTTCTTCGACAACCCGCAGCACGAGCGCACCAAGCTGTTCCTCAGCCAGATATTGCATTAGCGCCTCGCACGTCCTTTTGGGCGCATGGCGCCCGCGCGATCACGATCGGAAAAGCCGGGCCCCTGCCCGGCTTTTCTGCAAAGCGCGATGTATTTCCCGTCGTTGCGGCGTTTTGGACGTGGCAACGTGGAATTTTCTCCGGAATTCCACCGAAAACACCCCTCCTGTCACAAAACCGTAGACAAATCAGGTTAAATGTGGAAACGTTTCCATAGGGAGGAGGAGAATCCGTGAGCGGTTCTTCGAAATACAGGGAAGTCACAATCAAGGATGTCGCCAAGCGAGCCGGATGCGGCATCGCAACGGTGAGCCGCGTGCTGAACAAGAGCGGGTTTTCCAGCAAGGAGACCCGTGAAAAGGTGCTCGCCGCGGCCAACGATCTGGGCTTCGAGTTCAACGAGATCGGTCGTTCCTTGAAGCGCAAGGGAACGCAGGCCATTGGCTGCGTCATCCCATCGCTCATCAATCCCGTCTTTGCCTCCGCCCTCCAGGGTATTCAGGACGAACTCGACAAGAACGGCTACCAACTGCTTCTCACCTGCACCGATTACGACCTGAAGCACGAACTCGATGCCGTCCGTACCTTTCTGCAGAAGAAGGTGGCGGGGCTGATCATCACCACCGGACGGCTCGAGGGGAATGCCGCGCTCACGCTCCTCAAGGAGCGCGAGATCCCCTACAGCCTTTTGTTCAACTATCTCCCCGGCTCGATTTCGGGCGTCGCCGTCGACAATCGCGCGGCAGGCTACGAAGTGGGGCGGCGGCTTGCAGGCTTCGGCCATAAGGTCTGCGGTTATGTCTCGGTCAATTTGTCGGGCTCCGACCGTTCTCAACAGCGCCTGCAGGGGTTCCGGCAGGCCTGCGAGGATTTCGGCCTCCAAGCCCCGACCGTTGTCGAGGTGAGCGATGCGAGCACCAAGACCCAGGATGAGCTGTGCGACTATCTTTGCGCCAACAGCGATCTGACCGCCTTCTTCGCATCGAACGATTTCATCGCGCTGTCGCTTATTTCCGCGGCGCGACGGCTGGGGCTACGTGTTCCCCGGCACCTTTCGGTCGTTGGTTTCGACGGTATCGAGATGGGCCTTCTGGTCGATCCGCCGCTTGCAACCATCGTTACGGATCCGCGCGGCATGGGGAGCGTTTCAGCGCTCCGGCTTCTGATCGAGCTCAATGTCGATGTGGAAAACGCGCCTCCCGCAGCGGAGGCGCCCTACAGTTTCCGAGAGGGAGGCAGCTTGGGGCGGCCGCCTTCCGGAAAAAGTGTGGCGGAGAAGCTGCAACTTCTCCGCCAGTGCTCCGACTTCTCCAGACATGGAATCGCTGAAAGGAACGAAGCATGAAATACAATATGGTTTATTCTGCGGTGTTCGCAATCGGGCTCGCCTCGTCGTCGACCATCGCCACCCCTTCAATGGCTGCTGACGCGGTCTGTTACAACTGCCCGCCGCAGTGGGCGGACTGGGCATCGATGCTCGAGGCCATCAAGGAAAAGCTCGACATCCAGATGCCACACGACAACAAGAACTCGGGCCAGACCCTGAGCCAGCTCCTTGCCGAGCGCAGCAACCCCGTGGCCGATGTCGCCTACTACGGCGTGACCACGGGTATCAAGGCGGGCAAGGAAGGCGTTGCCGCCGTCTACAAGCCCGCCGGCTTCGATGACGTCCCCGAAGGGCTGAAGGACCCCGAAGGTCACTGGTTTGCCATTCACTACGGCACCATCGGCCTGTTCGTGAATGTCGATGCACTCGGCGGCGCACCGGTGCCGCAGTGTTTCGCGGACCTGGCAAAGCCCGAATATCAGGGCATGGTCGGCTATCTCGATCCGTCCTCTGCCTTTGTCGGCTATGCCGGCGCCGTGGCCGTCAACCTGTCGATGGGCGGCGATCTCACCAATTTCGACCCGGCCATCAAGTTCTTCAAGGACCTTGCCAAGAACGGCCCTATCGTTCCCAAGCAGACCTCCTATGCGCGCGTCGTATCGGGCGAAATCCCGATCCTGTTCGATTACGACTTCAACGCCTACCGCGCCAAGTATGAGGAAGACGGCAATTTCGAATTCGTGCTTCCCTGCGAGGGTTCGTTGCGCGTTCCCTATGTGATGAGCCTCGTGGAAGGCGCACCGCATGCCGAGGAAGGCAAGAAGGTGCTCGATTTCGTCCTGTCGGACGAGGGTCAGGCAATCTGGGCGAATGCCTATCTGCAGCCTGCGCGTCCGGTGGAACTGCCGAAGGAAATCTCCAGCAAGTTCCTGCCCGCTTCCGATTATGAGCGTGCCGTCGCGGTGGATTATGCCGAGATGGAGAAAGCCCAGGAAGGCTTCGGCAAGCGCTACCTCGAAGAAGTGAACTAAACGACGCAAGCATTCGGGGGCCGCGCTCTTCTCCCGGGCCGAAAGGTCCGGGGGAACGCGGCCCCCTTTGAACCAAGGATACGGAACCATGTCCTCCGCAACCTTCGTCAGGCTCTGCTTCGTGCCGCTGATCGCCTTCACGCTGGCGTTTCTGGCGCTGCCCCTGGTGCGCCTGTTCTTCGCCTCCAGCGAGAGCAGCGCGGGATGGAGCATCTATCTGGAAATCCTGACGACACCGCGCTATCTGCAAACCCTTGTGCAGACTGTGCTTGTTTCTCTCGCCGTGACGGCGGCGGCTCTTGTGATCTCCACGACGGCCGGGCTCTTTCTGGCGCGCAACCGATTTCCCGGCCGCGGCATCCTGCTCGCCATTCTTACCCTGCCACTCGCCTTCCCAGGTGTCGTGATCGGCTTCCTGATCATTCTCCTGGGCGGACGGCAAGGCCTGGTGAACCAGCTGACACCGGGTCATGTGGTCTTTGCCTATTCGCTCTTCGGGCTTTTTCTCGGCTATCTCTATTTCTCGATACCGCGCGTTCTCCTGACAGTGATGGCAGCGACAGAGAAGCTCGACCCGGCCCTTGAGGAAGCGGCCCGCTCGCTCGGCGCTTCGCCCGCACGCGTTGTGCTCGACGTGATCCTGCCGGGCCTTGCCCCGTCGCTGGTCGCCGCCGGCGCCATCGCCTTTGCAACGGCCATGGGCGCCTTCGGCACGGCGTTTACACTTGCCACCGACATCGATGTGCTGCCGATGGTCATCTACACGGAGTTCACCCTGTCGGCGAATGTCGCCATGGCCGCCGCCCTTTCGGTGGTGCTCGGCATCGTGACCTGGGTTCTCCTGGTGCTTGCGCGCAATTTCTCCGGCGCGACCGTTGCGGGAGGGGGCTGACATGAGACTGACATTTGCTAAAACGCTGCAACTTGCGGTCACGCTTCTTGCCTGCGCCTTCCTCTTCATTCCCACGATGCAATCGGTGCTCGCCGGCCTGACCGCGAATTACTTCCGCGGCATTTCCTCGGGGCTGACGCTAAAATGGGTCGCGCAGGTGTGGGACCTCTACGCCGACAGCATTTTTCTTTCGATCTGGCTCGCCATTGCCTGCCTTGCCTGCACGCTGGTGATCGGCATTCCCGCCGCCTACGGGCTGGCGCGCAATCCCGGCCGTATGAGCCGCATCCTGGAAGAGTTCATCTCCCTGCCGCTCGCGGTTCCGGGCCTCGCGCTGGCTTTGGCGCTGTTGCAGCTCTACGGCTCCATGAAGGGGTTTCGCACGAGCTGGACCTTCATTCTGGTCGGCCATGTGCTCTACACCCTCCCCTTCATGGTGCGCTCGGTGCTGGCCGTCCTTTCGGCCATGGATCTGAAAACGCTCGAGGATGCCGCCGCTTCGCTTGGGGCTTCCCCCTGGCGGCGTTTCGCCGACATCGTCGTTCCAAACGCCATGCCCGGCATTCTGGCCGGCGCGCTGACGGTGGTGACGCTTTCCATCGGCGAGTTCAACCTCACCTGGATGCTGCACACCCCCTATCTGAAGACACTGCCCGTGGGCCTTGCCGACAGCTACGCCTCGATGCGGCTGGAAATCGCCTCGGCCTACACGCTGATCTTCTTCGTCATCATCATTCCCATGCTCGTCGCCATGCAATGGGCGTCGCAGAGGGCTCAAAGGATCAAGTAATGTCCATCGCACTCAAGAATGTTGCGAAAACCTATCCGGACGGCACAAAGGCGTTGCAGCCCACGGATCTGGAGTTTCGCGCCGGAGAGATCGTCTCCCTGCTCGGCCCTTCGGGCTGCGGCAAGACCACGCTTCTGCGCCTCATCGCCGGCCTCGAGCGGCCGGATGCGGGCAGCAGCATCCATTTCGACACGGACGACGTGACCCGGCTGCCGGTGGAGCATCGACGCGTCGGCATGGTGTTCCAGTCCTATGCGCTGTTTCCGAACATGTCGGTGCGGGCCAACATCTCCTACGGGCTGAAGATGCAGAAGCTGCCGGCGGCCGAAATCCGCGCGCGGGCCGACGAGGTCATCAAGATGTGCCAGCTCGAACCCTACGCCAATCGCAGCATCGATGCCCTTTCGGGTGGCCAGCGGCAGCGGGTGGCGCTGGCGCGCGCCTTCGCGCCGCGCCCACGCATCCTGCTTCTCGACGAGCCGCTTTCCGCCCTTGATGCCGCCCTGCGCGACAAGCTGCGCGACGAACTCGCGGCCCTTCTGCGCCGCTTCAGGATCACCGCAATCTTCGTAACGCACGACCAGGACGAGGCGCTGGCCATCGCCGACCGCGTGGCGGTGATGCGCAACGGCCGCGTGATGCAGATCGGAACGCCCGAAGACCTCTATCACAATCCGCGCGTTCCCTTCGTCGCCGAATTCGTCGGCCACGCAGTCGAGCTTTGCGGCACGGTGGAAGACGGCAAGCTCAACACGCCCGGCGGGCCTCTCGCCCTGCCCCGGACCGACGCCGACTACCAGGTCTATGTGCGGGCCGACGATGTGAAGCTTTCGCAGGACGGACCGCTCCGCGGCACGGTCGAAAGCGTCACCTTCCTCGGCACCCATTACCGGGTCGGCGTCAGCGGCGTTGTCCAGGGACTTCTTTATGCCAACCATACCGGCACCACGCCGCCCAAGCCGGGCGACACCGTTCAGATGGCGATCGCACCCGAGGCGCTGCTGCTTCTCCCGCGCGAAAGGCAGGCCGCATGAGCAAGATACTGCAGCTCTCGGACACGCATATCGTCCGGGAAGGCCGCCGCGCCTACGGTGTGGTCGATACCGGCGCAGCCCTTGCCGAAGTGGTGGAGGCTGCAAGACGCAGCCTGCCGCTCGTCGGCCCGGTCGATCTCGCCGTGGTGACAGGCGATCTCGTGGATTACGGGGCCGAGGAAGAATATGAGCGCTTCAAGAGCCTCATGACGCCGCTCGGTCTTCCCTACCGCGCATTGCCGGGCAATCACGACGACCGGGAGACGATGCGGCGCGCCTTTGCCGATACGGACTGGATGCCGGAGACCGGTCCCATCAACTGGGTCGCCCATCTTGAGCATTTCTCGGTGATCGGTCTCGATTCACTCGTTTCGGGAGCACCGCACGGGCTTCTGGAAGACGAAACGCTGGCGTTTCTCAAGGCCGAGCTCGACGCGCTTTCGGGAAAGCCCGTTCTGGTGGCCATGCATCATCCGCCCTTCGCGACCGGCATCGAGGCCATGGACATCAACAATCTGCGCAACGCGCCAACGCTGCTCGACCTCGTTAACGCCCATATGGGCGAAATCCGGATCATCTGCGGCCATGTCCATCGCAACGTTACCCGCACTTTCGGAAAGGCGATCGCCCTGATCGCGCCGGGCACCTCGCATGCGGTAACGCTCGATCAGCGGGAGAACGACCCTCCCCATACGCTTTCCAAGGAACCGGGCGCCTTCATGATGCATGAATGGCGCGAAAACGGCATTGTATCGCATCAGCTCGCCGGACGTTTCGTGGAAGAACGCTCCCCCTTCGACATGTCGCTGGGCTGACGGCCCCGAACGCCGTGCGTCCTTTCGGATGCGTGGCGTTCAGTCTCCTTGTTTGCTGCCTTTATACGAACGTCAGATGTTTCCGCCTGACTGAAAGACGCTATAGCGGGTTCAAAACGCGCTTTAGGAAGCTCTGGGTGCGTGGCTCCTGGGGATTGCGCAAGACCTCACCTGCCGGGCCCTGTTCAACGATCACGCCGCCTTCCAGAAACAGAACCCTGTCTGCCACCTCGCGGGCAAACCCCATCTCGTGGGTGACGACGACCATGGTCATCCCCTCCTCCGCGACCTGACGCATGACGCCCAGGACATCGCCGACGAGCTCTGGATCGAGTGCCGAAGTGGGCTCATCAAAAAGGATCGCCTCGGGTTGCATGGCAAGCGCACGGGCAATGGCGACGCGTTGCTGCTGGCCACCGGAGAGATTGTCGGGGTAGCTGTCCATCTTGTCGCCGAGCCCCACCTTGTCGAGGTAGCTGGCAGCGAGTTCGCGGGCTTCTGCCTTCGGCATGCCCATCACATAGACCGGTCCTTCCATGACGTTCTCGATGGCCGTGCGATGGGGAAACAGGTTGAAGCGCTGGAAGACCATCGAAACGCGCTGCCTGATGGCCTTGATCGACTTGTCTTCCGGGTCGACGCGCGTGCCGTCGATCAGGATATCGCCCTTCTGATAGGTCTCCAGCCCGTTGATGCAGCGCAGGATCGTGGACTTGCCGGAACCCGAGGGGCCGATGATGCACACGACTTCACCCGGTTCGACGTCGAAGCTGATGCCGCGGATCACCTCCGCCAAACCATAGCTCTTGTGGATGTCCCTGACGGAAATCATGTTTTCTTGTACCTCCTCTCGAGCTGACGGGCGAGATAGGTGAGCGGCAGAGCCATGATCAGATAGATGATCGCCACCAGGGTGAAGACAGTCATGTTGTCGAAGGTGGAGGCCGCAATCAGCTGGCCCTGGCGGGTCAGTTCGGCGACGGTGATGGTGGAGACCAGCGAACTGTCCTTCAGCATCATGATCATCGTATTGCCGTAGGGCGGCAGCGCGATGCGGAACGCCTGCGGAAGGATGACCCGGCGCATGATGAGCGAATCGCTCATGCCGATGGACTGGGCAGCCTCGATCTGCCCACGGTCGATGGCCTCGATGCCGGCACGAAAATTCTCTGCCTGATAGGCGGAATAGGCGATGCCCATCCCGATCACGCCGGCCTGAAAGGCGGTCATGTTGATGCCGATATCCGGCATCACGAAGTAGATGTAGAAAAGCTGGACGATGATGGGGATGCCGCGGATCACGGTGATGAAGGTCCGGCTGATCGCCCGGAAGGCAGGGACCTTGGTCCAGCCCATAATGGCCCAGAAGAGGCCCAGCACCGTGCTCACCAGGAGCGACAGAACAGTCACCGCGATGGTGACCCAGACACCTTCCAGCAATACGGGAAGATAGGTGGAGGCGCGCGCAAGTGCCTCGGACATGGCTTTACCCTGCTTGTCGTGCGGAAGGAAATGACGGCGCGGGCAGACACCCGCGCCGTGTCGTCAGGATCAATCCAGGCCCCATTTGGCAAGGATTTCATCGAGCTTGCCCGATTCCTTCACCTTCTTGAGGCCGTCGTTCAGCCGCGTGCGCAGGGCGTCGTTGCCCTTCTGCACGGCCATGGCGACATTGCCGGAGACGGTCGATTCATAGCTCTTCACGAGACGGACGCTGGCTGCGCCCTTGGAGAGCTGGTAAGCGACGATCGGCCGATCGCCGAAGCCGGCATCGATGCGGCCGAGCTGAACGTCGCGCATGATGTCGGGGATGCTGTCGTAGATCTTCACGTCCTTGAAAACGCCGAGCGCCTTCATGGGCTCGATATAGGCCGTTCCCACCTGCACGCCGATGGTCTTGCCCTCAAGTTCCTTCGGGCTCTTGTAGTCGGTCGTGTCATCATTGGAGACGAACAGCCCCTCGCCGTAGGAATAGACCGTGTCGGTAAAGTCCACGACCTTGGCGCGTTCCTCGGTGGCGTACATGGCGGCCGCTATGATGTCGATCTTGCCGCTCGTCAGCGACGGGATCAGCGCCGACCACTGGGTGGCCTGTACGTCGGGCTTGAAATTCTCCTGTTCGCCGATGGCCGTGACGATGTCGACCATCACACCCTGGATGCTGTTCGAGTTCACATCCAGAAAGGTGAAGGGAACGCCTGTCGGCGTGGACCCCACCTTGAAGGTGTCTTCCTGCGCGATTGCCGGGGTCAGATAGCCAGTTGCCGCGATCAGAACCGCCGCGCCAGCCCCAAGAAGGCGGCGGCGGATGCTGCAAAAGCGAGGCTGATTCATGGGATTCTCCTCTCGTGTTCGCTCCGTGAAAGGCGCACCGTCTGTTTTTTCTAATATTGAAATTTTTGCGCCATTATTTCATAATGCTTGAAATAGAGGAGACTTGTCAACGCCATGATCGAAACGTCAGACGATCGAGCGGCAGGGCAGAGCAACGCTTTTTCCGGCGATGAAGCGGGACCGGAAGCGGCGGCGCGGCGGGCAGGCGCTGCGTGGCGCAGCAATGAACTGGGTGCGCGTCTGAGGCAGCGCCGCAAGGTGCGCGGCCTCTCCCTGCAGACCGTTGCCGGGCGGGCCGGCGTCTCCATAGGTTTGCTGAGCCAGATCGAGCGTGGACTGACCATGCCTTCGGTGAATTCGCTGAGCGCAATTTGCGGGGCGCTGGAAATGCCGGTGGGCTGGCTGTTCGACCCCGGCGGCAACCCGCATGAGGAATATATTGTGCGCGCGCATCAGCGCCGCGTCCTCGACCTGGGCGCCAAGGGCATGCGCAAGGAGCTGATGACGCCGGACGACATCACGGATATCCAGATGATGCGCCTCATCATCCAGCCGGGAGGCTCGACCGGCAACACGCCTTACCGTCACGAGACGGGCGCCAAATGCGGCACGGTGCTCCGCGGCGCCCTCGGCCTGGAGATCGACGGGCGCACGGTCGTCCTGCATCCGGGCGACAGTTTCGCCTTCCCCGCGAGCGCGTTGATCCGCTTCTGGTGCGAGGGGGACGATGGCACCGAAGCGCTCTGGATCGTCACCCCCGCCGTTTACTGACCCCGTCCCATCAATTCCGAGGAAGCAGACCATGCAAGAGGCCGTGATTGCCAATGAAGCCGCCTTCATCTCGCGCTCGCTCTGGAACGCGACGGCCAATGCAACCCCGCAATTCAACACGTTTTCAGGCGCGCAGGATTGCGATATCGCCATTGTAGGCGGCGGGTTCACCGGGCTGTCAGCGGCTCTTCATCTGGCGGAGGCCGGCTTCGACACCTGTCTTCTGGAGGCCGAAACATCGGGCTGGGGCGCCTCCGGGCGCAATGGCGGCCAGGTGGTTCCGGGCCTGAAGGAAGACCCGGACGAAATCGAGCGCCGTTTCGGGCCCCTAATGGGCGGGCGCATGGTGCGCCTTTCAGGCGATGCGGGAACCTTCGTCTTCGATCTCATCAAGCGGCTCGGCATCGATTGCGAGGCCTCGCAGGCCGGCTGGATCCAACCGATCCACAGCGAAACGGCGATGGCCACCGTCAGCGCCCGTGCGGAACAATGGCAGCGCCGCGGCGCGCCGTTGCGCATGCTCGGGCGGGAAGAAACGGCAACCCTGCTCGGCACTAATTCCTATATCGGCGGCATGATCGACGAACGCGGCGGAAATCTGCATCCGCTCAACTATGCCCTTGGGCTTGCCGAGGCAGCCGGCCGCGCCGGGGCGCGCCTGCACGACATGAGCCGCGCCACACGCCTTGAACACAAGGGCGACCACGCGGTCGTTCACACAGAGGGCGGGCGACTGACGGCCCGGAAGGTTCTGGTGTGTACCAACGGCTATGGCGACGGTTTTTCAGGCGCCATAGGACGGACCGTCGTTCCGATTCGTTCGGTTCAGGTTGCCACCGCCCCGCTCGACACGGCGATCAGCAGCTCGATCCTTCCGAAAGGCAATTCCGCTTCCGACACGCGACGCCTGCTGCGCTATTTCCGCCTCGGGCCGAACAACAGTTTCATCATGGGCGGACGCGGGGATTACTCGCAGGCCGGCACCGAGCACCAGTTCGAGGTGCTGCGCCGCGCAAGCGTCGCCCTGTATCCGCAGCTTGCCGGCGCCGAATGGCGCTATCACTGGGGTGGCTATGTGGCCATGACCGTCAGCCATTACCCGCAGCTGATGCGCATGAACTCGAATGTCTGGGCGGCATCGGGCTTCAACGGCCGCGGCGTCGCGATGGCCTCGGCGCTGGGCAAGGTCCTTGCCGACGCGGCAATGGGAAAGCCTGAGGAAGACCTCGATTTTCCCGTTTCGCAGGTGAACCCGATCCCCTTCTATTTCATGCGCCGCTACGCCGTCGCGGCAGCCGTCGCATGGTCGCGCTTTCGCGACCGTTTTTCGTGATCAGGCGAATGAAAATGACGGCTGCTTGCAGCCAATATCGATCAAGTGATTGATATTTATGGCGACCCCGGCAGGACTCGAACCTGCGACCATCGGCTTAGAAGGCCGGTGCTCTATCCAGCTGAGCTACGGGGCCGCTGGCCCTGAAGGGAACGCTCAGTGCGTCCAGGGTATCTTGCGGTCATACCGGAAATTGTCGGAATAGGAAACCTGACGGCGCTTCGGCTTGTGCGGCTCCTCGATGCGGAAGGGAATGCCGTTGCGCTCCGCATAGGCGACAGCCTCTTCCTTGCTCTCGAAGCTCAGACGCACCTGGCTCTTCATGTCGGAAGACGACGTGTAGCCCATCAGTGGGTCGATCTTGCGCGGCGCCTCCGGCTCGAATTCCAAAACCCAGTAACCGGTCTTGGCGGTGCCGGACTGCATGGCCGTCTTGGCCGGGCTGAAAATGCGCGCAGACACTTTAGCTACCTCGTCGCTTGCGTCGTGTCGAACCACGTCGGGTCGAACTGCAGGAGCCGCGCGGAAGCCGCCCGGCCCGGTATAGGCTGGTCGGAGCGGCAGGATTCGAACCTGCGACCCTCTGGTCCCAAACCAGATGCGCTACCAGGCTGCGCTACGCTCCGAACTGCTGAACCCCTATATTCTCCAAGGGGTTGGCGCAAGCCCGAAAATGGGGATTTCCTGCGTGATATGGAAACAGCAAAAAACACACCCCGCAGCCGCTGGCTGACGGGGCGTGTCTCCTCCTCCATCTTGAAGGTGTCTGTGACTATTCCGAGGTCTTGGGCACTTCGATGGTCACCTTATCGGGGATATCCACATTGACCCCACCGGAACCACCACCAAAGAAACCGCCGGAATAAAGAAAGATGCCGATAATCAGCGCCACGACGAGACCGCCGGCGATGAACCATCCGGCCCCGCCTCCGCCACCCGAAGTGACGACGGTGGTGCGCTCCTTCTGATCATGATCCATTGTCGGGTCCTTTCGCTTTCTGGCTTTCCTGCCCTGAAAACAAAACAACCCCGGCTTTGGTTCCCCGCCCGCCTCTTCAGGCGCTGGAAATACCCTTCTCCACGCCATGCTCCATGGCCTCGATCACCTCGGAGGCGAGCGCGCGCGTGATGCGGCTCTTGCGTTCCAGCGCTGCGCGATCGAGAAGCTCCACAGCCCGCATCGCGCTCGACAGGGAGCGCTCGATCCGCCGGACCAGATATTGCACCACATGCGGCTCGACCTCGATCTGGCGATCGGCAAAGAGCTTGGTGATCACACCGGCAAGAAGCATGTCATCGGGCTCGTCGATCTCGACGCTCGCCGCTGCCTTCAGGCGCGACAGAAGATCGGGCAGTTTCACACCCCAGGCAGCGGGGAACCGGCGCGCGGTGAGCAGCATGGGCTGGCCACCGCCCCGGGCGGCGTTGATCAGATGGAAGAGACCGTTCTCATCGAGCCCCGCGCCATCGGCATTGTCGATCAAAACCGGCTGGTTGCCGGCGCGTTCGATCTCGTGCGGGCCGATGGCATCGACCTTCACGTCGAAGGCGTCGGCTTCCTCGCGCCATATGGCCGAAAGATGCGTCTTTCCCGATCCCGCCGGGCCTGCCAGGATCACCACCGGAGCCGGCCATTCCGGCCAGTTCTCGATAAGCGAGACGGCGCGTGCATTGACCGGCGTGACAATCAGGTCATCACGCGAGAATGCTTCCTGATGAGCGAGGTCGAGGGGAATCTGGCGCGACATCGCGGGCCTCAGTCTCCGCCCTGGCTGGTCGTCGGCGGTGCCGGCGTTTCGCCATGACCGGCATAGAGAGGCGAGGCCAGATAGCGACCGAGGGCGAAACGAACGAGCACCGCCACGGCCGCCGCCGCCGGCACGGCGATCAAAAGCCCCACGAAGCCGAAGAGATAGCCAAAGGCGAAAAGCGCGAACATGAGCCATACAGGGTGGAGGCCCACGCTCTTTCCCACCAGCTTCGGCTGGAGGATATTGCCTTCCAGAAACTGGCCGGAAAAGAAGATCCCGGCCACCACCAGCACCCACCACCATTCGGGCCAGAACTGCACCACCGCGATGCCGATGGAAAGGCAGAAACCGACGAGAGACCCCACATAGGGGATAAAGCTGATGAGACCGGCGAACAGACCGATCAGCAGGCCGAAATTCAGCCCGACAAGCGACAGGCCCACCGCGTAGAAGATGCCGAGGATAAGGCAGAGCGTGCCCTGCCCGCGCACGAACCCGGCCGTGGCGACGTTGATGTCACGCGCGATCTGGCGCACCGTTTCCACGTGGTCGCGCGGTACCCAGCTGTCGACCGTGTCGATCATGCGGTCCCAATCGAGAAGCATGTAGAAGGCCACCACCGGCGTGACCACGAACAGGCTCGCGAGATTGACCAGCGCGACGCCGGAGCTCCAGACAGATTTGAAGAGCGTTGCGAGAAAGCCCGTGCCCTGCGCCAGTATGGAGCTCAGATTGTCACGCATGGCCTGCGTTTCGCCATTGAGGACACTTTCGAACCATTTGGGCTCGAGTTCCAGAAGCAAGGCCTGCAGGCGCGACAGATAATCCGGCAGCCTGCCGGCAAAGTCCGCGAGCTGCTTGCCAAGCACGGGCACGACGATGACGAAGGCCAAAAGCAGCACCACGATGAAGGCGATCAATATGACGACGGTAGCCGAGGTTCGCGACAGGCCCATTCGTTCCAGCCGATCGGCCACCGGATCGAGGAAATAGGCAAGCACCAGCCCCGCCAGGAAGGGCAGAAGAATGGAGCTGAACACGTAGAGGAACAGGATGAGGCCCGCCGTCGCCAGCAGCCAGAAGGCAATGTTGCGGCCGATGGGCCGCCCCGTCGGGGTGAGGGTCACGGTGACCGGCTCTGTTTCAGCGCCTTTCGGCGTCACTTTCGGCATAACCACCCATGTGCTTGATCCAGGAAACGAGATACGCAGCCCCGGAAGCCACGGTCAAGAGGCCCGCGGCAACGATCAACGCCAGACGCACCGAACCCGAATTATAGGCAAAGGCCAGTTCGGCGAGAACCAGAAGCGCAAGCAGTATCTGCACCAGCGTGTTTGCCTTGGAAACCAGCAGCGGTTTCATGGCGACGGGATTGCCCATGACATTGGCAAGCAGCACCCCGCCAACGATCAGTGCATCCCGCGATACGACGGCGATGACCAGCCACAGCGGCAGAACCCCCATATAGCCCAGCACCACGAACACGCTGACGAGCAGCAGTTTGTCCGCGATAGGGTCCAGATAGGCGCCCAGTTCGGTGCGCTGATCGAAATGGCGGGCGATGAAGCCGTCCACGCCGTCGGAAATGCCGGCGATCAGGAAGCCCGCGAAGGCCCAGCCAAATTCTCCCTTCAGGAGCGCGAAAATGACGCCCGGCACGAGCAGAAAGCGCAGCAGCGTGATGATGTTGGGGATCGTCAATGGTCCTCTCCAGCAAAACAGCGCCAAGACATCCTGTCACAGCGAAAACTTCGCCCACGTCGCGACGCAGGCCTCCTCCCGCGCCATGGCACATGTTTATGACAGGGTTTCACAGATTGGGGGAGAGCCCGTCACTTTCAATGGGCCAGTTTGATCCTCCCGGTTTCACAAGGCGGGATTAGAAGGGGGACTTGCCATCTCGTGCCTTGCGGATAACGCTCCTTCATGTCAGAAGCCCGGCATGTCACCAGCCTTGGATAAACGGCGGCGAGAACATCATGGCAGATGAACGGAAAAACGGCCTCACCTATGCGGATGCGGGCGTCGACATCGACGCAGGCGCCCGGATGGTGGAGAAGATCAAACCCATGGTCCGCGCAACACGGCGCCCGGGCGCCGACAGCGAGATCGGCGGCTTCGGCGGCCTGTTCGACCTGAAGGCGGCGGGTTTTTCCGATCCGGTTCTGGTCGCGGCCAATGACGGCGTCGGCACAAAGCTGAAGATCGCCATCGAGGCGGGCAAGCACGATACGGTCGGCATCGACCTCGTTGCCATGTGTGTCAACGATCTGGTGGTGCAGGGCGCCGAGCCGCTCTTCTTTCTCGATTACTTCGCCACCGGCAAGCTCGATCCCGATCAGGGCGCGGATATCGTCTCGGGCATAGCAGAAGGCTGCAAGCAGGCAGGCTGCGCGCTGATCGGTGGTGAAACGGCTGAAATGCCGGGCATGTATCATGGCGACGATTACGATCTCGCCGGTTTTGCCGTCGGGGCCGCGGAACGCGAAGCGCTGTTGCCCACCGGCGATATCGTCGAGGGCGATGTGATCCTCGGCCTGTCCTCTTCCGGCGTGCATTCGAACGGTTTCTCACTGGTGCGGCGCATCATTGCCGACCAGGGACTTTCCTGGAGCGACAAGGCCCCCTTCGCGCCGGGCCTCACCCTCGGCGAGGCGCTTCTGGAGCCGACCCGCATCTATGTGAAGCCGCTGCTGTCGACCCTGAAGGCGTCTCGGGGCATCAAGGCGCTCGCCCACATCACGGGCGGCGGTTTCCCCGAGAACATTCCGCGCGTGCTGCCTGAAAAACTCGCCGCCGAAATCAATCTCGACGCCATCGAGGTTCCGCCTGTCTTTTCCTGGCTCGCAAAGGCCGGGGGCGTTGCGGAATCGGAAATGCTTTCCACCTTCAATTGCGGGATCGGCATGATCGTGGTGGTGGCCTCGGGCGAGGCCGCGCAGATCGCGGCCCTTCTGAAGCAGGCCGGCGAGACCGTGACCATGCTCGGCCAGATGGTGCAGCGTCGGGCAAGCGGCGTCTCCTATCTCGGGGCGCTCGACCTATGAGGAAAACCGCCCGCAAGCGCGTGGCCGTGCTGATTTCCGGGCGCGGCTCCAATATGGCCTCGCTGATCGCGGCCTCGATGGATCCGTCGTTTCCTGCCGAGATTGTCGGTGTGATCTCAAACCGCTCGGACGCGCGCGGGCTCGAAGTGGCCTCCAAGCACGGTATCGCAGCAAGGGCGATCCTGCCGCGCGATTACGATGGCCGCGAAGCCCATGACGAGGCGATCCATGCCGCGCTGGGCGCGCTCAAGGCCGACATCGTCTGCCTCGCCGGCTATATGCGCCTCCTGACGCCGGACTTCGTGCAGAAATGGAAGGGCAAGATGATCAACATCCACCCTGCCCTGCTGCCGAATTTCCGCGGTCTCGACACCCATGCGCGCGCCTTGGCCGCCGGTGTGCGCGTGCATGGCTGCACCGTACACTTCGTGACGCCGGAAATGGACGACGGCCCGATCATCGCCCAGGCCGCGGTTCCGGTGCTGATCGGCGATACGGAAGATTCGCTTGGCGAGCGCGTGCTCAAAACGGAACACCGGCTTTATCCGCTCGCCTTGCGGCTTCTCGCCGAAGGACGGGTTCGCATGTCGAGTGGCGCCGCGGTGTTTTCCAACGTCGCGGACGAGAATGGCGAATTGGCCATCGTCTCGCCGGGAGAACGACGCGGCTAAGAACCGCTTTGTCGCCGATTTCCCTTAGTGTCCGAGGTTCCGCCCCGGTTCAGCCTGCGTGGTTTCACCATCCTGGCTCCAACCCGCTTGCTTCCATGGGCGTGCCAGGCGTGACGCCTCAGCCGGCCGCTTTCACCCACACTTTCGTGTCGTGAAAGGCAGCACCGCCATAGGGCGCGACGGCATCGGCGCCGGTCAGAACATTGATCCCCTCACCGCGTTCATGGGCGCTGTTCGGCCAGATACCCTCGGCGATCACCACGCCGCGGCGCACGCCATCGAAGACCTTCGCATGAAGAACCACCTCGCCGCGGTGATTGCCGATCTCGACCCGGTCGCCCTCGGCAAGGCCGAGGCTTGCCGCGTCTTCGGGGTGCAGCATCAGTTCCGGCCGTCCCTCGCGCTTCAGGGAACCGGGCGTCTCGGTGAAGCTCGAATTCAGGAAGGTGCGGGCCGGCGACGTCGCGAGCCGGAAGGGATGCTGCGCATCCGCCAGCTCGATCAGTTCCACATGATCGGGAAATACGGGCAGGCGGGCATAATCGCCCTGGGTGCCCATCGATTCGGGCGGACGGTCGGGCGACGGCGTGTTCTGCCAATCCGGCCGGAAGCGGAAACGGCCGTCAGGATGGCCGAAACCGTGAATGAAATGCGAGGTTTCGAAATCCGGCTGCACATCGGCCCACCGCTCCTCGCGAAAACTGTCGAATGTACCCAGTCCACGCCGGCCGAGCATCCAGTCCAGATGCTCGCGCGCCGAGAGGCCGAAGCCGGGACGATCCGCGACACCGAGGCGCCTGGCCAATTCCTCGATCACAAAAAGGTTGGGCCGGGCCTCCCCCGGCGCATCGACGAGCTTCGGCCCCAGAATAATGTGCTGATGGCCGCCGCCGCGATAGATATCGTCGTGTTCCAGGAACATGGTGGCGGGCAGAACGACATCGGCGAGCTTTGCCGTGTCCGTCATGAATTGCTCGTGCACGCAGGTGAAGAGATCGTCGCGCAGGAACCCGCGCTTCACCAATCGCTGCTCGGGCGCGACATTGGCTGGATTGGTGTTCTGGATCAGCATGGCGGTGACCGGCGGCCCGCCATGCAGTGCGCCTGCATCGCCGGTCAGGATGCGACCTATCTGGGACTGATCCAGGAAGCGGATAGCAGGATCTGCGAGCGCATGCCCCTCGATAAGGGACTTGTCGAGGCCGAAAATACCCGAATTGGAATGAAATGCGCCGCCCCCCTCATATTGCCAGCAGCCCGTCACAGCGGCGATGGAAAGGGCCGCATGCATGTTGGCCGCACCGTTGCGGTTGCGGGTGAAACCGTAGCCCAGGCGGAAGAAGGTGCGCCTGGTGCCGCCCACGAGCCGCGCGAGCGCCTCGATCTCCGCGACCGGGACGCCACAGATGGCGGATGCCCATTCGGGTGTCCGGGTAAAGAGATGGGCTTCAAGTCCTTGGGGATCGTCCGTATAGCGTTCCAGATAGGCCCGGTCGGCAAGACCTTCGCGAAACAGCACATGCATCACCGCGCAGGCGAGAGCGCCGTCGGTGCCCGGTTTGACGACGATGCCGAGATCGGCCTGTTTCATCGTGGCATTGTCATAAACGTCGATGACGACGATCCGCGCGCCACGCTCCTTGCGGGCCCTGATGGCGTGGGTCATGACATTGACCTGCGTGGCCACCGCATTGGTGCCCCAGATGACCACGCAATCGGCTTTCGCCATTTCGCGCGGATCGGGGCCGCGCAGCTTTCCGGCCCCCATCATCCAGCCGGTCCAGGCGGGATTGGTGCAGATGGTGCCAAAAAAGCCGGAATAGCGCTTGGCATGGCGCAGACGGTGAATGGAATCGCGCTGTACGAGGCCCATCGTGCCGGCATATTGGTAAGGCCATACAGCTTCGCTGCCATGCGCCTGCTCTGCCTTGAGGAAGGCTTCCGCCACGCGGTCCAGCGCAGCCTCCCAGCTCGCCTCCTTCCATGCCCCCTCGCCCTTGGCGCCCGCGCGGACGAGCGGCTTCAGGAGACGGTCGGGATGATAGATGCGCTCGGCATAGCGGGCGACCTTGGCGCAGATGACCCCGGCCGTGTAGCTGTTGTCGCGCGCGCCGTGCACCCGGCCAATCCGGCCATCTTTCACCTCGACGTCGAGCGCACAGGTGGAGGGGCAATCGTGAGGACAGGCCGAATGGCCTATATGAATGTCGGCATGTGTGTTCATGCCGTTGAGACTAGCGAATTTGAGCGCGGACGAGTAGAGCCAGTTTGATCCGGCCCATTTCGCCATTCCCGGCCCATTTCGCCATTCAACGACGGGGGCATACGAAGCCATGAACTACCGCCATGCCTACCATGCGGGCAATTTCGCCGATGTGGTGAAACATGCCGTGCTGGCCCGCATCGTCGACTACCTGAAGCGCAAGGACAAAGCGTTCCGCGTGATCGACACCCATGCCGGCATCGGCCTTTACGATCTTTCGTCGGCGCAGGCGCAGAAGACGGGCGAATGGCGCGAGGGGATCGGCAGGCTTCTCAAGGCAAATCTCGAAGACGAAACACGGAGTCTTTTGAATCCCTTGCTGGAAGCCGTTCATGCGGTGAATCCGGAAGGCGAGCTCCTGCGTTATCCGGGCTCTCCGCGCGTTGCGCGGCAGCTTCTGCGCCGTGAGGACCGGCTGACGGCGATCGAACTTCATCCGGCGGACGCCGAAATTCTGAAAGCAGAGTTCTCAGGCGATTACCAGACGCGCGTGATCGCGCTCGACGGTTGGCTGGCGCTGGGCGCACATCTGCCGCCGAAGGAGAAGCGCGGCCTCGTTCTGATCGACCCGCCTTTCGAGAAAGAGGGGGAATTCGAGCGAATCGTCACCGGGCTGAAAAAGGCCCATCAACGCTGGCCGGGCGGCATCTACGCCGTCTGGTACCCGATCAAGGATCACAAGGCCGTCGCATCGTTCCGCCGGCTGCTGGCCGAGAGCGGCATCGCCGACATCGTCGACATCCGGCTGGAACTGCGGCCGCCCTCACCCGAACCAAGACTGGACGGCACGGGCATGATCGTCATCAATCCGCCCTATGTGCTTGAAGAAGAGATGAAAAGGCTGTTGCCCGCCCTTGCCGCGATATTGGGGGACAATGGTCAGGGGCGCGCCGTTCTTGAGCGCGTGACCGGCGAGGATGGGCGGGCCGCCTGAACCGCGTTTGACCGGCAGCGTTGCGGTCCTGCGCTTGACCCATCGGCCGGGCTGACGCAAAACTCTGCGCAACGCGCGTTTTGAACGATTCAGGAGAATACCGTTATGGCACGCCTTCAGGCTCTCGCCGCCGGCATCGCGGCTTCGCTCGCCGCCACGCTTGCACCGATGACGGCGCAGGCCGCAGATCCGCTCGGCAGCTATGCGGTCAATGACGACGTCTGCGCCAACAGCGCCGTTCGCTCGACCATCCAACACCGGTTCCGCTATCAGGTCACCCATGTGCCCCAGCTTGCCGATGTCGATATCGTCGATTTCTACGGCGCCTCCCAGACCCGTTATCATCCTGCCACGCAGAACAGTCCCATCGCACGGCGCTATTGCCGCGCGACCGCACACCTCTCCGACGGCCGGGACCGCACGGTGTGGTATCTTATCGAATACGGCCAGGGCTTTGCCGGCATCGGCGACAATGTGGAGTTCTGCGTTTCCGGCTTCGACCGCTGGAACGTCTATGACAGCAATTGCCGCGTTCTTCGCTGAGACATCGAAGAGAACGGATTTCCCCGATCCACATGCAAGGGGTCGGGTTTTGGCAATTTCTACACTGCTACTCAAGGCCCAGGCTGGGAGAATGAAATGTACGGGTTCAAGCTGAAGTACCTGCCCATCGTGTTGCTGCCGCTGACCCTTGGCGGCTGCATAAGCGCGGAAGAGCAACTCGCAATGGATCAGGACAAATGCTCCTCCTACGGCTTTCGGCCCGGAACGGACAATTTTGCAAAATGCATGATGTCTCAGGACAGGCAGCGCGCGGAAGACGAACAGCGCTCACTGGACCGTATGCGTGCCCAGGAACAAAGGGATCGTGAGCGCAAGGTAGCCCGTCGCAGCAGCGACGACGATATCGATACACGGCCCAGCTTCGACAGGGACGGCAACCCGAACTTCGACACACAGGGCAATTATCAGGGGTGCCACGGTATCGGCTGTGAGGTCGACAATCCCGACGCGGATTGACGGGCCCTTTTCGGGCTTTCCGATTCGGGAATAGGCACGGAAGTGCTTGTGCGTTCACGCACCGCTCGTTTCATTCAGAACGGAGAGAGAAGATGCGTTTGCCCAGCCTCATCGCCAAGCTGGTGGTGGCGGGTGTTGTTCTGGGAACCATTCCGGCCGCGCTTTCGGGAGAGAGAGGGGCCCAGCCCGGCAAATTCGATTTCTACGTCCTGTCGCTCAGCTGGTCGCCCAGCTATTGCGCGGCCGAGGGTGCGGAAGCCAACCGCCAGCAATGCGGCACCAAACGCCCCTATGCGTTTGTCGTGCATGGGCTTTGGCCCCAGTATGAGGCAGGCTACCCCGAGTTCTGCCGCCTGCAGCAATCGGGTCACGTTCCGGGCAATCTGGTCAATTCCTATCAGGACATCATGCCATCCGGCGGATTGATGGGGCATCAATGGCGCAAGCACGGGAGCTGCACGGGGCTAAGGCAAGCCACGTATTTTGCCCTTGCCCGCAAGGCACGGGAAAAGATCAACATCCCGCCAGAATTCTCGCGGCTCACCGCGCCCCTGCTGATTTCGCCCAAGGACGTGGAGGAGCGCTTCATCAGCGTTAATCCGGGGCTTGAAGAGCGGGATTTCGCGGTCACCTGCGACCGGCGTTATCTGCGTGAGGTCCGCATCTGCATGACGAAGGACCTGGCGTTCCGTGCGTGTGAGGAGCTGGACACCAAGGGTTGCCGCGCGGACAGAATGCTCATGCCGCCAGCACGCGGGCGCTAGCGCCCGCGTGATCTTTCAGACCCGCGCGGCACGCTTTGGATCTTCGATCCAGCGACAGCAATGCCATCCGTGGCTCGACAAGCGCACCATGATGGAAGTGAATGGCTGCACAACCAACCACGACATTTCAGCCCCAGTCTCCTGCCCAGTCCTCCTGCCCAGTCCCCCATTCTGGCGGTGAACTTGTCGAGCCGCACGCGGAATCCATGCCGCCGAATGTCGTGCCCAACACTATTTCGCAGCCGGGGAATCACCCGCATTGGCAAGAACCCGTAGTGCTTCATAAAGAAAAAGCCGGGCGCGAGGCCCGGCTTTTCCATAGTCGCGATCTGTCTTGCGACTTAGAACTGCATACCAAGACCGAAGAGAATCTTGTTGTTGCTGTCCTTGACGTCCTGCGCACCGCTGCCGGTGTTGAAGGTCTCGCTGCCGAACTTCGTGTAGCGGTATTCAACACGGCCGAAGATCTTGTCGGTGAGCTTGGCGTCAACACCGGCACCGGCCGTCCAGCCGAGCATGGTGTTGGTATCGGAACCGGCAGCGTCCGAGACTTTCAGACGCTCGGCGGCACCACCAGCCGTACCGTAGATCAGCAGGTTCTCGGTGGCAGCGATACCCAGACGGGCGCGAAGCGTGCCATCGACGCCGCTCTTCGATTCAACGCCGGCATTGGAGCCCTTGATACCATTGTAACCGACATCGCCTTCGATACCGTAGACGAAGCTGCCGTTCTGCCAGTTCCAACCGGCAAAGCCGTTGCCGACAAAACCATCGGTGTCGATGTCGTTACCCGGAGCCGGAAGTCCGGCCGCAGTCTTACCGGAGAAGCCGTAGCCCAGCGCGATACCGGCATAACCACCGTCCCAACCGTTGATCGGCGTGGAAATCACCGGAGCAGCGGGCGGAGCCGGCGGCGGATCCATAACCGCATCAGCGGCCTGCGCAACGCCGGCAGCGCTCAGAATACCAACGGCGGTGGCAGCAGACAGGAAAAGGTTCTTATTGGCTTTCATAGTCCATACTCCTTAAGCCACATGCAAGTTGCAGAAACTCGTGGCGCCCCATGGGCAAGTCATGCGCCGCAGCGCACGCATACTCACTTGCGACCCGCCCGACCGCATGGGGAGGAAACGGCCAAGGCATCGCATGGTCCCTATCTGGTGGGGAAATGAGGCTGAACGTGCCCGAAATAAGGGTCTTTCGGCGGCGCGAATACGGCAGAAAAATGGTGTTGCATAACAGCAACATGAGAGCACGACCTTGGAAAAAAGCCGATAACACCTATATGCGCGGCACAGCTGCGATCCGGGCCAAATCGGCGCCCAAACCGAGGTTTTCTATGCTTTTCAGCTTTCTGATTCTTGCTGCCGGCGTGGCACTGCTTTTCTTCGCCGGCGACATCTTCGTGCGCGGAGCCGTGGGTCTTGCCGAAAGCATAGGCGTATCTCCGCTCATCATCGGACTGACCGTCGTTGCCTTTGGCACATCAGCGCCCGAGCTCTTCACCTCCATTCAGGCAGCCCTTTCGGGAGCGCCGGGACTTGCCATCGGCAATGTGGTGGGTTCCAACGTCGCCAATATCCTTCTTGTGCTCGGATTGCCCGCCCTCCTGACGCCCCTCAGGGCCGATGGCCCCGGCATGCGCAGAAATCTCATTGCCATGCTTGCAGCCACCGCGATTTTCATGGCCATGCTGGCAAGCGGCCATCTGGGACGTCTCGACGGGACCATCCTTTTTGCCGGCCTTTGCGCCTTCATTGCCTGGCAGATTCGTGACGCGCGAAGCGGTTCGGTTCCCCAGGATCACGACTTTCACGATGATATCGGGCAGGCGCCGCGCAATCGCAAAAAGGTCCTGGGCTTCCTGGTCGGCGGCGCAATCGGCTTGCCGGTCGCCGCGCAACTGACCGTTGCCGGTGCAACACGGATCGCCGAGAGTTTCGGTGTCAGCGACACCGCCATAGGGCTCACGGTCGTGGCCATCGGCACCTCCCTGCCGGAACTCGCCACGAGCTTTACCGCAGCCCTCAAGCGCCAGAACTCCGTCGCCCTCGGCAACATCGTGGGGTCCAACATCTTCAACATCGCCTGCATCATGGGCATCACCGCATTGATCGCCCCCATCCCCGTGGAGCCTCGCGTCATCTCGGTGGACATGTGGGTGATGCTCGCCGCCGCGGTTACCCTTGCCATCATCGGCTTTGCGCGCGTTTCGGTTGGCAAGATGGTCGGTGGGGTGATGCTTGCAAGCTTTGCGGGTTATGTTGCGACCATATTTTGAAATTTGAAACAAGCATCTTGAAGCAGCGCCGGCAAATCCGGCGCCGCCCGGTCCAGTCAGTTAGAACTGGACACCCAAACCAACGTTAATCCTGCCGACGCGCGCACTGATATCAGTGTTTCCGCTGCCTGTGGAGAAGGTCTTCCTCCCGAAATCGGTGTATCGGTATTCGACCCGCCCAAACACGCGGTCGGTCAGCTTGGTGTCAAGACCAACGCCAGCCGTCCAGCCAAGCATGGTGTTGGTATCGGACTTGTTCGCCTCTGTAACGGTGTAGCGCTTGGCTGCGCCACCTGCCGTGCCGTAGAGAAGCATATTGTCGGTCAGAGCATAGCCCAGACGAGCACGCACAGAACCGCCAACGCCAGCCTTGACGTGATGGTTACCCAGATTGACCATTAATCTATCGAAGCCGAGGTCTCCTTCCAAACCGTAGACGAAATTACCGTTCTGGAAGTTCGTGCCGACGAAAACATCACCAAAATAACCCGGCCGGTTGCCCTTGGCTTTGTCCCGGTCCGGCCCTGTGAACAGTTTGCCGCCGGAGATACCAGCATACCCACCTTCCCAGGATTTGACCGGTGAAGGAGACAGGATTGGAGCAGGCGCCATGTCAACGACAGGAACACTCCTGACAACATCGGCGGCGTTAGCCTCAGAAGAATACCCGATCCCTAAAAAAGACGCTGAAATACAAAAAGCATACAAAACCTTCATCGCAAACTCCAAATTACATATATCTAAAATAATATAATATTTTATATTCTTAGTTCTTCCTCCAACACCGAACTCACACCAAATCTTGGTTGAATTATGTCTTCTATTCTGTTTTTTAATAACGTTTATAATGTATAAAATTCTTTGTACTTTAAAATCCAAACCCGGAGGCGGTCGCGCGTGAAACTTGGAGACACGCAGCATTCGGACTACATGATAGATTGCCCGTGAAGGATACCGACCGGATTCGCGACCAACACACGCTCACAACGGATGCAGCATGACCGAGGCTCGTAAGACAGCGCTTGTTACCGGCGGCGCAAGACGTATCGGCGCCGCGATGGCACGCGATCTGGCAGCGAATGGATTTGCCGTCGCCATCCACTACGAGAACTCACGCGAGGCGGTTGAAGCGCTTGTTTCCGAAATCATCGCGGGAGGCGGCAGCGCAGTGCCCCTGCAGGCGAACCTTGCCAGCAGCACCGATGCGGCCGGGCTTGTCGGCCAGACGCAGGAGGCGCTCGGCCTTCCCGATATCATCGTCAACAACGCCTCCGTCTTTGAGGACGATGCAGTGCGCGATTTCGATGAAACCGTATGGGACAGGCATTTCGCCGTTCACCTCAAGGCGCCGGCACTGATCGCGCAGGCGCTGGCCAACACACTTCCCCCAGGCAGGGAGGCACTGATCGTGAACATGATCGACCAGCGCGTCTGGCGCCTCAACCCCCGCTTTTTCAGCTACACACTGTCCAAATCGGCACTCTGGACAGCAACCCGGACCATGGCCCAGGCACTCGGCCCGGCGATCCGTGTCAATGCCATAGGCCCAGGCCCCACCCTGCCCAACCAACGGCAGGAACAGGCGGATTTCGACCGGCAGACCGACGCGCTCGTGCTGCAACGCGGACCGGCGCTTGAGGAATTCGGCCGCACCATCCGCTATCTCTGGGAAGCGCGCTCGGTCACAGGGCAGATGATCGCGCTGGATGGCGGGCAGCATCTTGCTTGGGAAACTCCCGATATCGCAGGCATTCCCGAATGAGCGACACGACCGACATCGAGCTTCCCGTCCCGACCGGCCCCGCCCTCGACTGGTATGCCGGCGACGCGCCCACCGGCGTGGTCGGCATCGAGGTGATTCAGGCAGCGGTGAAGCGCCTCCCCAACGCGCCGGGCGTCTACCGCATGATGAATGCCGAGGGAGACGTGCTTTATGTGGGCAAGGCCCGCAGCCTGAAAAAGCGCGTCACCAATTATGCGCAGGGCCGCGGCCATACAAACCGTATCGGGCGCATGGTTCGCGAAACCGCGTCCATGGAATTCGTGGTCACGCGAACGGAAACCGAGGCGCTTCTTCTCGAAGCCAACCTCATCAAGCGCCTGCGGCCACGCTTCAATGTGCTGCTGCGCGACGACAAGTCGTTTCCCTACATTCTTTTGACGGGCGATCACGCCGCACCTGGAATTTTCAAGCATCGCGGCGCGCGCTCGCGCAAGGGCGACTACTTCGGCCCCTTCGCATCCGCGGGAGCGGTCGGACGAACCATCAATTCGCTGCAACGGGCATTCCTGTTGCGAACCTGCACGGATTCGGTCTTCGAAAGCCGCACCCGGCCCTGCCTGCTCTACCAGATCAAGCGCTGCTCCGGCCCTTGCACCGGTGAAATCAGCGCTTCGGACTATATGGAACTGGTGGACGAGGCGAAGGCGTTCCTGTCTGGCCGCTCCAGCAAGGTGAAGGCGCATATTGCCGAGGCAATGCAGGAGGCATCCGGCGCGCTCGACTTCGAGCGGGCTGCCGTCTATCGCGACCGCCTTTCAGCGCTCAGCCATGTGCAAAGCCACCAGGGCATCAACCCGCAGGGTGTCGAGGAAGCCGATGTCGTCGCCATCCATCAGGAAGGCGGACAGAATTGCATCCAGGTATTCTTCTTCCGAACCGGACAGAACTGGGGCAACCGCGCCTATTTCCCGAAGGCCGATCCGGCGCTCAGTTCGGCAGAAGTGCTCGGAGCCTTCCTCGCGCAATTCTACGATGACAAGCCCTGCCCGCCTCTCCTTCTTCTGTCGCATGAGGTGGAGGAGCAGGAACTGCTTGCCGAAGCGCTCTCCACACGCGCGGGCCGCAAGGTGCAGGTGCTTGTGCCGCAACGGGGCGAGAAGAAAGACCTGGCCGACCATGCCCTTCAAAACGCCCGCGAAGCGCTCGGGAGGCGGCTTGCCGAAACCTCGTCCCAGGCCCGTCTCATGGAGGGTTTCGCCGAAACCTTCGGGCTCGACAGTCCCCCGCGCCGTATCGAAGTCTACGACAACTCGCACATCATGGGCACCAATGCCGTCGGCGGCATGATCGTGGCCGGCATGGAGGGGTTTGCAAAAAACCAGTACCGCAAGTTCAACATCCGCTCCACCGACATCACGCCCGGCGACGATTACGGCATGATGCGCGAGGTGATGCAGCGGCGGTTTTCAAGACTGCTCAAGGAAAACGGATTGCCGGATAACAGCGAGGGCGCGGCGGAGGCAGACGATGCCGGGCACCGCGCCGACATGCCGGCCTGGCCCGACGTCATTCTGATCGATGGCGGACAGGGGCAACTCGCCGCCGCCAGCCAGATTCTGGACGAACTGGGCATCACCGGACGCGTGACCGCCATCGGCGTGGCGAAGGGCGTGGATCGCGACGCGGGACGCGAACGCTTCTTCATGGCGGGGCGCAATTCCTTCACCCTGCCCCCGCGTGACCCTGTCCTTTATTTCGTACAGCGCTTGCGCGACGAGGCGCATCGCTTCGCCATCGGCTCGCACAGGGCGCGGCGCAAAAAGGAAATGGTGAAAAACCCGCTCGACGAGATCGCCGGCATCGGGCCGGGCCGCAAGCGGGCCCTGCTGCATCATTTCGGCACGGCAAAGGCCGTTAGCCGTGCGGCGATGGAAGATCTGACGGCCGTGGAGGGTATTTCCGAGGCTATCGCGCGACAAATCTACAATCACTTCCATGAAAAGGGCTGAAAGGGCGTTGTTTCGTCGCGGGTGACCATGCAGGAGCTTGACCGCTCGTGCCGCCATCTGATTTGACAGGTGAAAGTTCAGGCGGGATCGCATTCTCATGGCCAAACGCACATCGCGCGCATTCAATATCCCCAATCTCCTGACCTATGGGCGCATTCTCGCTGTGCCGGCAATCGTCCTGTGCTTCTTCATGGAAGGCAGGCTGCAATCCAGCGACTTGGCCCGTTGGTCCGCACTTGGCCTGTTCATCGCGGCAAGCGTCACGGATTATTTCGACGGCTATCTGGCGCGCACCTGGCAGCAGACCTCCAATATCGGGCGCATGCTCGATCCCATCGCCGACAAGCTCCTGGTTTCCACCTGCCTGCTTCTGCTGGCCGCCGACACCGACCGCACCATCGCGGGCTGGACGCTGTGGGCAGCCATCATCATCCTGTGCCGCGAGATTCTGGTTTCGGGCCTGCGCGAATATCTGGCGGCGCTCAAGGTTTCCGTCCCGGTCACGCAGCTTGCCAAATGGAAGACGGCGATACAGATGCTGGCCATCGGCTTCCTGCTCGCAGGCCCCGCCGGCGACAAGGTGCTGCCCTATACCACGCAGACCGGCATCGCTCTCCTGTGGATTTCGGCCATTGTCACGCTCTACACGGGCTACGATTATTTCCGTGCGGGCCTGAAGCACATCGTGGAGGAATAACGCGATGAAGCTCGTCTATTTCGCCTGGGTCCGCGAACGCATCGGCCGCACGGACGAAACAGTCGAGTTGCCGGCTGACGTTGCCACGGTCGCGGACCTCATTGCCTGGCTCGCCGCCCGCGGCGAGGGCTATGCGGCAGCGCTCGAACGCCCGGAGACGATCCGCGTGGCGATCGACCAGGAACACGTCGAACACGATACTCTATTGCCGAAGGACGGCGAGATCGCGCTTTTCCCACCAATGACCGGGGGCTGAGATGAGCATCCCCTGCATCCCGACAGTGCGCGTGCAGCAGGAGGATTTCGATCTTTCGCAAGAAGTCGCAGCCCTCATTGCCGGGCGTCGCGACGTGGGCGCGGTGGTCAGCTTTTCGGGTCTTTGCCGGGACGAGAACGGTCGCCTGACCGCATTGGAACTCGAACATTATCCGGGCATGGCTGAGGCTGAAATCTCCCGGATCGCAGAGGAGGCCGCCAGACGCTGGCCGTTGACAGGCCTGACTGTCATTCACCGTTTCGGCAGGATTATGCCCGGCGGCAATATCGTTCTGGTGGTTGCCTCGTCAGCCCATAGGCGGGCTGCGTTCGAGGCCGCCGACTTCCTGATGGATTTTCTCAAATCGAAAGCTCCTTTCTGGAAAAAGGAACACGCCATGGACGGCACCGCCACCCAATGGGTTGCGGCAAAAGACAGCGATGAAGAGGATCTCGAACGCTGGCGCTGAGAAGGCGGTGGAGAAAGTTGGCTAAGTTTACGCTACGGTAAGCATAGGCGTCATTTCTTCGCGCCATCGAGGTCTTCCTCAAGGCCAGCTGTGTAGAATGCGTTCGCTGAGTGGGGTCGCCGGGGTGTTGATGTACGACCTTTTGGGAACGGTGTTTTCGGGTGGAAACAGTCTTGCGCTGGCGCTGGCGGCAGCGGGGAGCGTTGGCTGTGTCGTCCTGGGTTGGCGCCTTCTCCACGTCAGGAAGCTCTATCACGGCATTCGCGACGAACAACGTAATCATCGCGAGCTCATCGACAATCTTTCGGAAGGCATCTATCGCTCGCTGCCCAATGGACGGCAGCTCAGCGCCAATCCGGCATTGGTGCGCCTCAATGGCTATGAGAGCGAGGCTGAACTGTTGCAGGGCGTGCGCGACATCGCCAGCGAATGGTATGTGGATTCCAACCGGCGCAAGGTCTTCAAGGAACTGCTGGAGCGCGACGGCAAGGTCGAGGATTTCATCTCCGAGATTTATCGCCACAAGACCCGCGAACGCATCTGGATCAGCGAATCCGCGCGGCTCGTGACCGACAGGCGCACCGGCAGGCCCCTCTATTATGAGGGATCCGTGCGCGAGATCACCGAAACGGTGAAGCGCCTTGAGTTGCAGAAGATGTTCGAGAAGCTCACCTCGCAGCTTCCCGGAGGGCTCTTTCAGCTCATGCGCCGGGAGAACGGCCATTTCACCGTCCTGTACGCTTCCAAGGGGTTTCGAAGGCTTCTGGAATATGGGGAGGCACCCGCTCCCAACGATCCCAATTCGGTCCTGCATCTGATCCATGCGGAAGATCGGCTGCGCTATCTGGAAACGCTGCGCGATTCCGGCCTGAAGATGAGCCCCTGGGATTGCGAATTCCGCATCTCAGGCGCCATGACCGGCACCGAGCGCTGGCTGCGGGTCACCGCATCGCCCGAGGCCACGAAGGACGGCATTGTCTGGCACGGCTTCCTTGCCGATGTCTCCGCTCGCAAGCAAAGCGAAATAAAAATCGAGAAGCTTGCCTTCTTCGATCCTCTGACGAGCCTTCCCAACCGGCGTCTTCTTTTTGAACGCACGGGCCAGCAGATGCGCCGCTGCGCGCAAAAGGGCGAGCGTGGCGCTCTGCTCTTCATCGACCTCGACAATTTCAAGACGCTCAACGACACGATGGGCCACGATGTCGGCGACGCCTTTCTCAAACAGGTCGCCGAGCGCCTGCAGGCGACCGTAGGGCCGGAAGACACGGTGGCGCGTATCGGCGGCGATGAATTCGTGATCGTGCTCTGCCTTGCGGCGACGGGGCTTGCCAGCGCCACACGCAACGCGATTCTGGCCGCCAATCGCGTTCTCTCTGCGCTGCGGCAGGAGTTCCATCTGGGCCAGATGGTGCATCACACATCGGCAAGCGTGGGCGTTCTTGTCTTCGACGGCAGCGAAGCCGGCCCCGAAGTCATCATGAAGAACGCCGACATGGCAATGTACCAGGCCAAATCCGCCGGACGAAACGGTGTGGCGCTCTTCGACCCGAAAGTGCTCGAAACGGAACGGCAGCGTTTCCAGCTTCTCAAGGATTTGCGCACGGCGCTCAACGCCAACAAGCTGGAGCTGCACTACCAGCCACAGGTGAACGCAACTGGACACGTGGTGGGCGCGGAAGCTCTTTTGCGCTGGAACCACATAACGCGCGGGCCCGTTGCGCCAGGCGACTTCGTGGCGCTTTCGGAACAGTTCGGCCTCGCCGAACCGCTTGGCCGCGCAGTCATTGAAAACGGACTGGAAGCGCTGGCGCGCTGGAAAAGCAATCCGCGAATGGCAGGGCTGCGCCTTTCAATCAACATCAGCATCCAATCGCTCCGGGATATCGAATTCATCGATTTCCTGCAAAAGCAGCTCGACGAATATGGTGTGGAGCCTCAGCTTCTCACGCTGGAGATGACCGAGCGCGTGCTGGCGGGCGACCAGATGCAGGTCACCCGGCGCATGAAGGAACTCAAGGGGCTGGGCATCAGGCTGTCCCTCGACGATTTCGGAACGGGCTATTCCTCCATCTCCCTCCTGAAGAAGCTGCCCTTCGACGAGCTGAAGATCGACGGCAGCTTCATCACCGATATCGAGAAGAGCGAAACCGACCGTGCGCTGGTGCAAACCATGCTGCACATGGCCTCGACGCTCGGTCTTGCAGCGGTTGCGGAACATGTGCAGACCGCTCAGCAGGAGGCATTCCTGCGCGCTTCGGGCTGCACCTATTTCCAGGGCTGGCACTACGCGCCCGCCATGACGGAGGAGGAACTGGTCGGCTTTGTCATGAAGCGCAACCCCACCTCGATCCTGCGCTTCCCTTCCACGCGTCAGGGCGCCTGAAGCCGCAAGCTCAATAAAAAACCGGGGCGCGGGGCCCCGGTCCTGAAAACTCTCGAGCCGTTCATCGTTTCGAGGAAACGCGACCCACTCGCTTCAAACGCTAAAATCAGCCGACGATTTCGGTATCGGAGAACCAGTAGCGGATTTCCTCGGCCGCCGTTTCGGGGGCGTCCGAACCGTGCACCGAGTTTTCGCCGATGGACGTGGCGAATTCCTTGCGGATGGTGCCTTCGGCAGCATCGGCCGGATTGGTGGCGCCCATGACTTCACGGTTTTTCAGGATAGCATTCTCGCCTTCGAGAACCTGCACCACCGTCGGGCCGGACGACATGAACTCGCAAAGCTCGTCGAAGAAGGGGCGCTCCTTGTGAACGGCATAGAAGCCTTCCGCCTGGCGGCGGCTCATCCACACGCGCTTCGAAGCCACGACGCGCAGGCCCGCATCCTCAAGCTTCTTCGTGATGGCGCCGGTCAGGTTGCGCTTGGTCGCGTCCGGCTTGATCATAGAGAAAGTGCGTTCGATCGCCATTTTAAGTCCTTCGATTGAATGAAATTCGGGGCGCGCGGCCCAATCCGGAGATGGCGCGCTCTATAGCGGCCCCAAGGCTACAAGGGAAGCCCCGGAGCGACAGAAGCGGCGGCATCGCTGCGAAAAGCCGGCCGGGCATGTCTTTTCCTGCACCCGCAATTCAGGCGGCGGCCTCGACCTGCCGCCCAAGCCCGTCATAGAGATCAAGACAACGCTCGAACCAGACGGCAACCGGATCGCTCGCTTCCAAGAGGCGGAAGGGCGATATCACGCGAGCCCATTGCAGGGCGCCGGCAATAATATGATCGGCAAAAAGCGGAGTCTCGCCCCCGATGAAGGCTTGCGTCTCCACCATGCCGCGCAAGGGAGCAAGGCTTGCGCGAAATGCCTCAAGGCGCTCGTCGCGCTGCCGTGATGCCGCTTCGAGCGTGGCGCCAATACGCGCTTCCCTACTCTTGCGAAAATAGGCCTGGTCCGCCTCGCCGAGGCGATCATGAATATCGAGCAGAAGCGCCTTCCCGATAAAGCCGTGCAAAGTGGAAGCGCTCCAACGCTCCACGAAACGCGACAACGCCACTCCGCCCTGCCCGGCAAAAAGCGTCGGACGCTCCGGATAGGCCTGCTCCAGATAAAGGGCGATTTCGAATGAATCGGAAATGAGCCGGTCGCCGTCCCGGATCAAGGGCACGATGCGCGTCGCGCCATTCTCTATTGCCGGAACATCGAGAAACCGTGTCGGGACGGTCGCGAAATCGAGCCCCTTGTGCGCGAGCGCGAACGCAACCTTCCAGCAATGCGGGCTAAAGGGACGCCCTTCATCGCGCCCTACCAGTTCATAGAGGGTGATCGGCATTTTTTTCCCTGAAATGCGATTGGGGTTCGACAATCGCCGAAGAAGGCTTAAACCACAAGAAGAAGAGCACCAGCCTCAAAACAGTTTCAGACGGCAGCGAATTGATGAAACAGCATTTCGAAATGATGGCGGCCTACAATCAGTGGGCGAATGAGCGGATATATGCGGCCGCAGCCGCGCATGGACAGGATGCACTCGAGCGCAATGTGGGCGCCTATTTCAAGTCCATGATGGGCACGCTCAACCACATACTCGTGGCCGACAAAATCTGGATGCGCCGCTTCACGGGAGAAGGCGAGGCACCCATGAAGCTCGATACCATCCTCCACACGCCCCTGCCCGCACTGACCATTGCGCGCGAGGCGGAAGACCGCAGGATCGTCGAGTGGATATCAAGCCTGGATGAAGAGGCATTCGCCGGGCGGTTCACCTATGTCACCGTGACAGATGTGAGAACCGTTTCGCAACGTCTTGCACCCGCCTTGAGCCATCTTTTCAATCATCAGACCCATCATCGTGGCCAGGCGCATACAATAATTTCGCTGCTCGGCAGTGAGCCCCCGGCTCTCGATCTCGCCTACTTTCAAAGAACAACCAATGGAGGAATGTTTTCCTGATAAATCAACTTAAAGTATTTTCAATTTTAAAATATTTTTCTTTCATATGTAAAATTACATTCTTAAAACTTAAACGCTCAAAAGATCAAAACAATTTACTTCCGCGAATATGCTCTATCTTTCTTCTGGTCAACGACTTGTCGTTATCCAGGAGGAATATGATGATTAGGCTCAGGGACAAAATTCTTGCAGGGGTTGCCGGCAGTGTTATTGCCTTTGCCCTCATTTCGCCGGCCTCGGCGCTCGATGTGAGCGTCGGCGGCATTTCCGCTTCCGTGGACACAAGCAGTGGCCTCAGCGCCGGGGTCAGCGCCGATTTAGGCGGTACGAATGCCAATGTGGGCGCCTCGGTCGGTGGCGGCAGCGTGGCTGACGTCAATGCCGACGCGAATGTGGGCGGCGCAGTCAGTGCTACCAGCAACACCAGCGTGGGCGGCAGTGGCGGTCTTCTCGATTCGAACACCACAGCATCCGTTGGCGGAACGACCGCCAATGTCGGCGCGAATATCGGCAGCGGCGGCGTGAATGCAAATGTCGGCATCGGAACACCCGGAACCGGCACCCCCGGCCCGAACAATCCGGGCGGCGGCATTGGCGGCGGCGGCATCTTCGGTGGCGGTGGTGTCGGCGCGGCAGCAGCATCCGGCCTGAGCAACAAGCAGATCGCAGCCTACAAGAAGCGCTGCGTCGGCATCCTGAGGGACCCCAACGCCTGGGATTACGACCTCGTGCAGATGTGCAAGGCCCTGCGCCAGGCCGCATCCCGCTAGAGCCTGATATCAACCGTCACGATTGCCTTTCATTGCCCGACGCAGTGAAAGGCAATCAGCTGGCTTGGCCGGACCGGGAGACATTGGCTACGCCACCGACCGCCCGACCATCGGGCGGTTTTTCTCTGCTGAAGCGGGATTATGTCTGCTTTGAGCAACACAGGCAGCGTTGCGGGTCCACTATGATACCCTCGTGACACCCTCCCCCTTGCAACGCCCCGCTCAACGCGCCACAAGGCGCGCATGTTGACGATTTCAGACCTTTCGCTCCGCATTGCGGGCCGCCTCCTCATCGACCATGCTTCGCTTTCGCTGCCGACCGGCGCCAAGGCAGGCCTTGTCGGGCGCAACGGCACCGGCAAGACCACGCTGTTTCGCGCCATCACAGGTGATCTCGCTCCTGAAACGGGCACGATCAGCCTGCCCAAGGGCATGCGCATCGGCCAGGTGGCGCAGGAAGCTCCGGGCACGGAAGAACCGCTGATCGATATCGTTCTCAAGGCCGACACCGAGCGGGCCGCGCTTACCGAGGAAGCCAAGACGGCGATGGACCCGCACCGGATTGCGGAAATCCAGACGCGGCTCACCGACATCGACGCACATTCGGCGGAAGCGCGTGCCGGCGCGATCCTTTCAGGCCTCGGTTTCGATGCGCAAGCACAACAGCGCCCGGCCTCCTCCTTTTCCGGTGGCTGGCGCATGCGCGTGGCGCTTGCGGCGGTGCTGTTCGTGCAGCCGGACCTCCTGCTCCTCGACGAGCCGACCAACTATCTCGATCTCGAAGGAACGCTGTGGCTGGAAAATTACCTGTCGCGCTATCCGCATACGGTCCTGCTCATCAGCCATGACCGCGATCTTCTGAACCGTGCGGTGAATTCCATCGTCCATCTGGAGCGCAAGAAGCTCACCTTCTGGCGCGGCGGATACGACCAGTTTGCCAGGCAGTACGCCGAGAAGGCCGAGTTGCAGGAAAAGATGCGCACCAAGCAGGAAGCGCAGCGCAAGCATATGCAATCCTTCGTCGACCGTTTCCGATCGAAAGCCTCGAAGGCGCGGCAGGCACAGTCCCGCCTCAAGGCGCTGGAGCGCATGACGCCCATTGCCGCCGTGGTCAACGAAACGGTGCAGCCCTTCCGCTTTCCCAATCCGGAAAAGGCGGTCGCCTCGCCCATCATCGCCCTCGACGGCGGCGCGGTCGGCTATACGCCGGGCAAGCCTGTCCTGCGCAATCTTTCGCTGCGGATCGATAATGACGACCGCATCGCGCTTCTGGGCGCCAACGGCAACGGCAAATCCACCTTCGCCAAGCTGATCGCCGGACGGCTGCCGCTGGAAAAGGGCGTCATGACGGTGGCGCCCGGACTGAAGGTCTCGATCTTCGCACAGCACCAGCTCGACGACCTGCGGCCCGACGAGGACGCCTATCAGCATCTGCGCCGTCTCATGCCTGAGGCGCCGGAAGCCAAAGTGCGCGCGCGCGTTGCCCAGTTCGGCCTGACGACGGAAAAGATGTCGACGCCGGCACGCGATCTTTCGGGCGGCGAAAAGGCACGGCTTCTCATGGGGCTTGCAACGTTCGAGGCGCCGCATCTGCTCATCCTGGACGAGCCGACCAACCACCTCGATATCGACAGCCGCGAGGCGCTGGTGGAGGCGCTGAACAGCTATGAGGGCGCGGTCATCCTCATCAGCCACGACCGGCATCTCATCGAGGCGACGGCAGACCGCCTGTGGATCGTGCGCGACGGCGGCGTTTCGAATTTTGACGGCGACATGGACGACTACCGCGCCCAGATGAGCGGCGTCACCAGCCGCACGAAGGAGAAGCGGGAGGCCGACAAGGCTTCCAAGGCGGACCGGCGCAAGGAGGCAGCACGCCGGCGCGCCGCACTGGAGCCGCTCGCCAAAGAGATCAAGGCGACGGAAGGGTTGATCGAACGCACCCGAGAGCGCATCGATGCCATCGAGGCGCGCCTTGCCGACACGAGCCTTTACGACAAGGAGCCGCAGAAAGTGTCGGCGCTCGCCAAGGAACGCGCCGATCTCAGCACGATGCTGGAGCGGCACGAAGAACGCTGGCTGAAGCTCTCCGGCGAATATGAGGAGGGCATGGCGGAGTGAGCCTCACCCTCGGTTTCGATGCGGACGATACGCTCTGGCAGAATGAGCAGTTCTTCCGGCTGACCGAGGCGCGCTTTGCCGAGCTGTTGGCCGATTTCGCCGATGCGGATCATCTGACCGAACGCCTTCTGGCCGCCGAGAGGCGCAATCTCGACCGATACGGATTCGGCATCAAGGGCTTCACCTTGTCGATGATCGAGACGGCCATCGAGGTGACGGAAGGCCGCGTGCCCGCAGCCACCATCGGCGCCATATTGGAAGCTGGGCGCGAAATGCTTGCTCATCCCGTCGAGACATTGCCGCATGTGCCCGACACGCTGGAGCGGCTTGCCGGCAATTATCGACTCGTGCTGATCACCAAGGGCGACCTCTTCGATCAGGAGCGCAAACTGGCCGCCTCCGGCCTCGGCGATCTTTTCGACGCGGTCGAGATTGTCAGCGACAAGTCACGCGCGACCTATGAGAGGATTTTCGCACAGCATGGCGATGGTGCCGAGCGCGCCATGATGATCGGCAACTCGCTGAAATCCGACGTCATCCCGGCCATCGAGGCGGGATCGTGGGGCGTTTTCGTGCCGCATGACCTCACCTGGGTGCATGAGCATGCCGAGGAACCGGCTCAGGCTCCCCGCTTCCGCCGCCTCTCACATCTGGGCGAGCTGGAGGATTTGCTGCGGCAAATCGATTGAGTTTATGCGCCTGTGAAGGCGTGTGCGCCGGGCACCAAAATTATCCGGCCTTCTTCTGCCAACGGCGATCCGGTCCCTGCTGCCAATAGGTTACGGCGTGGCCCGCGCCCTTCATCGTTTTCCAGTGCGCGCGGGCGGAATCAAGCTGCTCGCCATCATGCCCATCAAACAGAAAGACTGCCCGCTCATAGCCCGACAACGCGTCTGGAACGGCGTTGTCCACCAGAAAGCGGATTTGGGCACCATTCGCATTCGACGTGTTGTCGCACAGGAGCACCGGCTGGAGTTCGGCATGCTCTTCCCGGTCCGTGCCATGGGCGAGGAAAGATTCCTCGCGCCAAGTCCACAGAAGCTGGTCGAGCGCATCGCAACGCTCGCGGCTTCCGGTCTGTATCGCCACCTTCCATCCCCGTTCCAGGCTCTTTTCGACAAGCGGCGGCAACGCCTCTTCGAGCGTCGATTCGGTCAGGTGGTAGAACAGGACATCCATATCAGCCTTCGTAATGGTCGGCCACCAACCTGTCGAGCAGACGTACGCCGAATCCCGACCCCCATGACCGGTTGATCTCGGAGAGCGGCGATCCCATCGCCGTGCCGGCGATATCGAGATGCGCCCAGGGCGTTTCCTTCACAAAACGCTTGAGGAACTGCGCGGCCGTGATGGACCCGGCCATGCGGCCGCCCGTGTTCTTCATGTCAGCGTTCTTGGAATCGATCATCTTGTCGTATTCCATGCCAAGCGGCATGCGCCACACGCGTTCATCGGTGACGACGCCTGCCTCCGCAAGATTGTCGGCCAGTGCATCGTCATTGGAGAAGAGGCCCGCGTGATGATGACCGAGCGCCACCATGATGGCGCCGGTCAGTGTCGCAAGATTGACCATGAAACCGGGCGCGTAGCGGTCGTTGCAGTACCAGAGCAGATCGGCAAGGACCAGCCGGCCCTCGGCATCGGTGTTGATCACTTCGATGGTCTGGCCCGACATGGAGGTGACGATATCGCCCGGACGCTGGGCGTTGCCGTCCGGCATGTTCTCCACGAGGCCGATCATGCCGATTGCGTTGACCTTCGCCTTGCGGGCGGCCAGCGCATGCATCAGGCCGACAACGGCCGCCGCACCACCCATATCGCCCTTCATGTCCTCCATGCCACCGGCGGGCTTGATGGAAATACCGCCCGTGTCGAACACGACACCCTTGCCGATGAAGGCGACCGGCTTGTCCTTGGCCTTGCCGCCATTCCATTCAATGATGGCGAGACGCGGCGGACGAACGGAGCCTTGCGCAACACCGAGCAAAGCGCCCATGCGCAGCTTCTTCATTTCCTTCTCGGTGAGGATCTCCACCTTGGCGCCGAGCTTCTCGAGTTCCTTCACCTTCGCGGCGAATTCCACCGGTCCCAGTACATTGGCGGGTTCATTGACGAGATCGCGTGCCAGGATAACGCCGCCCCCCACCGCTTCCGCACGGACAAAGGCCTTCTTGGCGGCAGCCGGATCGGCGCACTGGATTGTCACCTTCACCTTGCCGGAAGGCTTTTCATCGCCGTTTTCGCGTGAGGTGGTCTTGTATTTGTCGAAACTGTAGGAGCGCAGGATTATGCCGAGCGCGAGATTGGCGACGTCTTCCGCAGATGGAGCGCCTGCCGGCAGGTCGGCCACGACAATGATGTCGGAGGCGGAGCGTGCAGCCGCCATCGCAGCGCCGCCAATTTTCAGCCACGAAGCCTCGCCAAGAAGATCGGCCTTGCCCGCGCCGACCGCGGAGAGCCGGTCCAGTTCCGTGCCTGCCGGAGCCAGCACCTCGACACTTTTTGCGAGCCCACCGGAAAAGCCGGCCGCCTCAAAAGCACGTGGCAGAACGCTTTCGGGATCGCAGGCGCGCACATTCTCCCCGAGCCCTCCCCCCTCGCCGGCCAGGACGACGACACTGCCTTTTTTTGGCATGGCAAATCTGGCGAAGGCGACGGTGGGTCTATCGGTCATGATATGTCCTAGATTTCCGTGATTTGTGCACTCGAACAATTCTCGATCTTGGAGGTTTTATGCGAATTGGCAAGGCCCGCCCATTGGCACAAATCCATTTTTCGGCCATGCAGCGGCAGCCCGTCGATTGGTTATCGAAGCGTAAGCGCAGCGTTAACCGCGTTTGTTGCGGCTTTTCTAACCATTGGCGACCAGAATCGCTTCCGGGACAAGAATTGGTGGGTCGCTCTCCTTCGCTTGCGATTGCAGATTGTGCCTGTGAGGACAGGCCGCTATTTTCGCGCGCGCATCTCTCGATCCGTCACGAACAACCGGGCCGTCGATTTCCATGCGGATAATCGAACTATACATCTTGCGACGCACCTTCACGCTGTTTGCCGCAGCGCTTTTGTGGGTGCTTGCGCTCGTGTGGACGACCCAGGTCCTCAACCGAATAGACCTCGTGACCGACAGCGGCCAGTCGGCCGGTACCTTCTTCCTTGTCGCCGCCCTTGTTCTGCCGGCCGTCATTCCGATCGTCATTCCCTTTGCGCTGGGAATCGCCGTGGCGCAGACACTCGCCACGATGAACACGGATTCCGAACTCGTCGTCATCAACGCCTCGGGCGCGCCGCGCGCCACAATCGTTCGTCCCATTCTCATCATCGCGATCGCCGCCAGCATCGCCTCCTTCCTGATCAACAATACGCTGGAACCCGCTTCGCGCCAGGCATTCCGCTCGATTCTCGCCAATGCGCGCGCCGACCTGATCACCACCGTGCTGCAGGAAGGGTCCTTTCAGAAAGTGGATGACGGTCTTTTCGTTCAGGTGTCGCAGCGGCTGCCCAACGGTCAGCTCGGCGGGATTTTCGTTGCCGATTCGCGGGAGAAGAACACCAAGCTCGTCTATCATGCCCGCACCGGAGCGACCGTCGAGCAGGACGGCGGCAGCATTTTGGTGATGCAGGACGGAATGATCCAGCGCGAATCAGCCAATGGGGACGTTTCGACGATCCGTTTCGATTCCTACGCATTCGATCTGTCCGAGTTCACGAGCAGCAGCGGCGCAGGCACCCCGACCCTGCATCCGAAGGATCGCTCGCTCTCCTTCCTGTTGAACCCCGACCCCAATGACAGCTTCTACAAGCGCGCGCCGCAGAATTTCAGGGCCGAACTGCACATGCGCTTTTCCGAATGGCTGTTCCCGCTCGTGTTCGCCATGATCGCCCTTGCGGTGGCAGGTGACGCCCGTTCCTTCCGCGAGGCGCGGCTGCATCCCATCGTGACAACCATGGTGATCGCCCTCGTCATTCGCTGGGTCGGGTTCTTCTCGGGCACGGAGGCGGAGAAAAACCCGTTCTTTTCCTTCGTTCTTTATGCGGCACCGCTTTTGATGATTGGCCTATGCGCATTCTTCATCCTTACAAATAGGGTGATGGAACTGCCGACACATTGGGTTGAAAAACTGAACGCTCGCACGCAGGCCTACCGTGACAGGATGACTGGACTCGGCTTCCGTCTGGCGCAGAAGCGCCGGACGCAGGGAGGCCGTGGATGATCGGATTGACGCTCGGCGGTTATTTCATCCGCCGCTACGCCTCCATTGCCGCCTGGAACTTCGTCGGTATCGGCGTTCTGGTCTTCATCGTCACCTTCGCCGAAGTCTCCAGCCGCTCGGCAGGCCTGCCCGGCTATTCCACCAACTGGGCGCTTTCGCTGGCCGCCTTGCAGACACCGATCATCCTGCTCCAGGCTATTCCGTTCATCGGTCTTATCGCGGCAATGGCCACGCTGATCAGCCTCAACCGCCGCTACGAACTGGTCGTGACACGGGCTGCCGGTGTCTCGGCATGGCAGTTCCTGACACCCATCTGCTTTGGCGCATTCCTGTTCGGCGCACTGGCGGTGGCCCTGCTCAACCCTCTCGCGGCCTATGGTTTTTCACGCGCCCAGGTGGTCGAGACGGAAGTGCGCGGTGCCAAGACCCGCGCCAATTCCGATGCAGAGCAATGGCTCAAGCAGCGCTCAGGCGGCGAAGAAACCGTGATCGGCGCGAAGGCCGTCGTCAGGGATGGCCAGGAGCTCGTGGCTCCCACCTTCTTCCGAATCAACGAAGAGGGAACGATCTACGAACGCCTCGACGCGGAACGCGCATTCCTGCGTGACGGATTCTGGGAATTGAAGACCGTGGCACGTCGCCGCGGCACCGCGCCGGCAGAGCATCTGGTCACCGTTGAGGTGCCGACCAACCTGCGCCCCGAATTCGTGGGCGAACAGCTGGCGCGGCCTGAGGCGACCTCGATCTATGCCCTTCCCGGCAAGATTGAGGTGGCGCGTTCATTCGGCTTGCGGGCGAACGCATTTGCCACGCATTTTCATTCACTTGTGGTGCTTCCCTTGCTCCTCGTGGCAATGACGCTGATTGCCGCTACGGTATCCATGCGTTTTACGCGAATGGGGCAGTCCGCCACTGTGATTCTGGGTGGAATCCTCGCCGGGTTTCTGCTTTATGTGGTTTCGGTTCTGGTCAAGGCGTTCGGCAGCGCGGGGGTTGTCCCCCCAGCGGTAGCTGCATGGACGCCTGTGGTCGTTGCCATGTTCTACGGGGTTACTTTCCTGTTGTATAAGGAGGACGGTTAGTGGGGGTTGCGGCAAACAGAGCCGGCATGTCCAATCGCACGGCGCGCCTGATGGGTGCGACGGCGTTGGTGGCCCTGTGCGCATATGCGCAGCTACCGCAGACGGCCTGGGCCCAAAGCGGAAACCTGTCCTTTGAGGAATATGCGCCAAAGGATGCCCAGATGCTCCTGACGGCCGACAACCTCATCTATGACAATGACCGCAACACGATCACGGCCGCCGGTGGCGTGCAGATCGAATATGCCGGCAACCGGCTCGTTGCCGACCGCGTGATCTATGACCGCGCGACCTCGCGCGTCATGGCGCGCGGACGCGTTGAAATCGTCGAAAAGGGCGGCAACCGCATCTATGCGGACGAAATCGACGTCACGGACAATTTCAGCGACGGCTTCGTCAATGCGCTGCGTGTCGAGACGGTCGACAAGACCTATTTCGCCGCCGAGAGCGCCCAGCGTGAAGGCGGGCGCGTGACCACCTTCAACAACGGCATCTACACGGCCTGCCAGCCCTGCGAGAAAAAGCCGGACCGACCGCCGATCTGGCAGATCAAGTCGCAGAAGATCATCTGGAACGGTGAGACGAAGACGGTTCGCTTCGAGAATGCGCGCTTCGAGTTCTTCGGCATGCCGATTGCCTACCTGCCCTTCTTCCAGGTCGCCGACCCCACGGTGAAGCGCAAGTCGGGCTTTCTGTTTCCGAGCGCCAGCTACAAGAAGGAACTCGGCTTCGGCGTAAAGGTCCCCTACTACCTCGCCCTTTCGCCGACCTATGACCTGACCGTTTCCGGCACCTACTACACGAAGCAGGGTTTCCTCGGCGAGGCCGAGTGGCGCCAGCGCTTCGACAACGGCCAGTACAGTGTCAAGATCGCCGGCATCCGCCAGCAGGAGCCGGAATCCTGGAGAGCCACGACGGTCAATGGTTCCGAGACCACGCGTGGCATGATCGGCTCGAAGGGCAAGTTCCAGATCAATCCGCGCTGGGCGTTCGGCTGGGATGTTCTGGCGCAGAGCGACAAGAATTTCTCTCGCACCTACAGCATCAGCGGCTTTGCCGACACGGTGCAGACCTCCGAAATCTACCTGACCGGTCTCGACGACCGCAATTATTTCGACATCCGCGCCTATCATTTCAACATCCAGGAAGATGTGAAGACTGGCCGTGATGAACAGCAGCCCTGGGTGCTGCCGAGCTTCGATTATTCCTATACGCCGGACGAGGCCGTGGCTGGCGGCGAACTCAATCTCGACTTCAACGCGCAGGGCCTGCGCCGCGAGAATATCAGCCTGCGCAACACCGCCGGCACTTCCAGGCTCGATGGCGCGGAAGGCTCTTCCGGTCGCATGACGGCGGAGGCCGAATGGAAGCGGTCTTTTGTCACCTCCGGCGGCTTGGTGGTGACGCCGATCCTGCAGGCGCGCGGCGATGCGATCTATACGGATTACGATGCCGTCACCATCAACGGCATCACCAATTTCGAAGTGAACGGCTCCACGGTGGGAAGCGACGTCCGCTCCTCCTATTATCGCTACATGGCGACGGCCGGTCTCGAAGTGCGCTGGCCGGTGCTTTTCTCCACCACCAGCGCGAGCCATGTTCTGGAGCCTGTCGCACAGGTCTTCGTGCGCCCCAATGCACGCTTCCAGGAGCGCCTCGGCGTTCCCAACGAAGACGCACAGTCGCTGGTTTTCGATGCCACGACGCTCTTCGAGCGAGACAAGTTCTCCGGTTATGACCGGATAGAAGGCGGTACGCGCGCCAATGTCGGCCTGCGCTATTCCGGCAGCTTTGCCAATGGCTGGACGGCGCACGGGCTTGTCGGCCAGTCCTATCATCTGGCAGGCGACAATCCGTTCGCACAGCCGGATATGGTGCATGTGGGTGCCTATTCAGGTCTGGAGACGGATGTTTCAGACTTCGTGGGCATGGCAGGTCTCGTGAGCCCGGATGGCTTTGCCTTCTCCGTCGGAGCACGCCTCGACGAAAAGACGCTCGATCTGCGCCGCGCGGATGTGAAGACCGCCGCCACGCTGGGCAATGTGACCGCTTCGCTGCAATATGCCTTCATCGAGGCGCAGCCCCTCTACGGTTTCAATTACGACCGCCAGGAAGTGACCGGTCTGACCAAGGTGAAGTTCAACGAGAACTGGAGCGGCTTCGCTTCGGGAACCTATGACCTTGAGAGCAAGACGCTGGTCAAGAATTCCTACGGTTTTTCCTATGGGGATGACTGTTTCATCTACTCCATGACCTATACGCGCAGCGAGAACCGCACCACGCACGAAACCAGCCATTCCTTCGGGTTTGCCGTCTCGCTTCGTACCATCGGCGACTTCGGTTCCAGCACCGGCGATCTGAACACGACGTTCTAATCGCCGCGCAGGCCATTGTTTTGCCCCATCAAGGATCAATAAAACCGACCGAAGGGCTTTGGCCTGGCCGCATTTGCTGATATTGCCATCGCAGATGTGGGGAGTGACAACGAGGGCTGTTATGATGTTTCGCAGTTGCAGACTTCTGGCGCGCGCGGGCTTTCTGGCGTTGACCGTCGCAGCCGCCGTGCCTGCAATCGAACAGGCGCAGGCGACAGAAATTCGCTATGTGGTCAACAACACACCGATCACAAGCTACGATATCGACCGCAGAGCGGCATTTCTGCGTCTGCAAAGGCAGAGCGGCGGGCGCGACAAGGCCGCCGAGCAGATGATCGATCAGACGCTGCGCCTGCAGGAGATGCGGCGATTAAACATCAATATCGGCCAGGAGACGGTGAACCAGGCCTATCAGCGCTTCGCCAGCGGCAATAAGCTGTCGACGAGCCAGCTCGATCAGATCCTGGCCCAGGCCGGCGTCACCTCGCAGCACTTCAAGAAATTCATCGAGTCGCAAATCGGCTGGGGTCGCGTCATGCAGGCGCGCAGCAGCAATCAGGGCCGCATGACCGAGCAGGATGTTGTGGCCAAGATGCTGCAAAAGGGCGGGCAAAAGCCATCCGCCACCGAATACATGCTGCAGCAGGTGATCTTCGTCGTGCCTTCGGGCCAGCGCGGCAAGCTGATGGCCACGCGCAAGCGCGAGGCGCAGGCCATGCGCGACCGGTTCCGCAGCTGCGACACCACCCGCGATTTCGCCAAGGGCCTGATCGACGTGACCGTTCGCGATCTTGGCCGCTTCCTGGAGCCGCAGCTTCCGGCCGACTGGAAAGACATGATCAAGACCACCTCTCCGGGTAACGCCACCAAGATTCGCGAGACGGATCGCGGCGTCGAGTTCGTCGGCGTGTGTTCCACCCGCGAGGTTTCCGACGACCGCGTCGCCCAGATGGTTTTCCAGAACGAGGAAAGCAGCGACCAGGCAAGCGAAGAAGCCACAAAGGAATATATGGCGGAGTTGCGCAAGAAGGCACGGATTTCCAAGCGCTGAGCCGAGGCGGGGCAGGAACATCGCTTCACGGCAGCGCTCTCTTCTCCGTCTCATTGTTTTTTCCGCGTTTGCGCGGACGTCAGGTGATATCGTCTGACTGAAGAACGTTCCAGGAAAGCCCGCTCATGCTGCCGCTGGCGCTCAGCATCGGAGACCCTTCCGGCATTGGACCGGAGTTGATCGTCCAGGCATGGGCGCAGCGCAAGGCTTTGTCACTGCCTCCCTTTTATGTGCTTGGCGACCCTGCCCTCCTGGCGGCGCGGGCCCGAATGCTCGGGATAGACGCGCCCCTTTCCGAAACCGATCCACAAGGGGCGGCAGCAGCCTTCGGCGACCGCCTTCCGGTCGTTGTTCTGGAAAACCGGCTGACGGACGAGCCAGGCCTCCCCTCTCCGGTCAACGCTGCCGGTATCATCGAAGCCATATCCAGAGCGGTGAAGGACACGATGTCGGGGCATGCCGCAGCCATTGTAACGGCCCCCATTGCCAAGAAGCCGCTCTATGACGCCGGTTTTCGTTTTCCCGGCCACACGGAATTTCTGGGACACCTCGCAGAGGAACATACCGGGGTCCCGGCGCTGCCCGTGATGATGCTGGCAGGGCCCGAGTTGCGCACGGTTCCCGTGACGGTCCATCAGGCGTTGCGTGAGGTGCCGCGAACGCTGACCAGCACCATGATCGTGGAAATCGGGAAAATCGTCGCCGGGGACCTGAAAAACCGATTCGGCATCGCCAGCCCGCGCCTTGCCATTGCGGGCCTCAACCCGCATGCGGGCGAAGGCGGAGCCATGGGGCAAGAGGATATGGCCGTCGTCGCGCCTGCCATCGAGATGCTTCGCGCGCTCGGCATCGATGCCTTCGGCCCCCTGCCCGCCGACACCATGTTTCACGCACGCGCCAGACAGGGTTATGACGTAGCGCTTTGCATGTATCACGACCAGGCCCTTATCCCGGTCAAGACCATCGCCTTCGACGAGACCGTCAACGTAACGCTTGGCCTGCCCTTCATACGAACCTCGCCGGATCATGGCACCGCCTTCGATATTGCCGGCAAGGCCATAGCGCGACCGGACAGCCTCATTGCAGCGATCCGGCTTGCCGGTTCGCTCGCCGAGAATGCGGCGCCTGCATGATGAGCATCGACGGGCTGCCGCCGCTGCGTGAGGTGATCGCCGAGCATGGGCTCGCCGCGAAGAAGTCGCTCGGGCAGAATTTCCTCCTCGATCTCAACCTGACGGCCAAGATTGCACGGGCGGCGGGCGACCTGACAGCCTCGACGGTGATCGAAGTGGGCCCCGGTCCGGGTGGGCTGACGCGGGCCCTTCTCCTTTCAGGTGCGCGAAAGGTCGTCGCCGTGGAGCGCGACGAGCGCTGCCTTGCGGCTCTGGCCGAGATATCGGATCACTATCCGGGGCGCCTCGAGGTGATCAGCGGCGATGCGCTGGAGACGGATTTTGCGGCCCTTGCCACGGAAGGGAGCGATACGCGCATCGTCGCCAACCTGCCCTACAATATCGGTACGGAACTGCTGGTCCGCTGGCTGACGCCGAGCGCCTGGCCACCCTTCTATTCCTCGATGACCCTAATGTTCCAGCGCGAAGTGGCCGAACGCATCGTGGCGATGCCGGGTGACAAATCCTATGGCCGGCTTGGCGTTCTGGCGGGATGGCGAACCGAAGGCAGGATTGTCTTCGACCTGCCGCCGCAAGCCTTCACGCCACCGCCCAAGGTGACATCCTCGGTCGTTCACCTGGTGCCGCGCCAGACGCCCATCGCAGTTGACGCCAAGGCGCTTGCCCGCGTCACGGAGGCCGCTTTCGGCCAACGCCGGAAAATGCTGCGTCAGAGCCTCAAGGCTCTTGGTGGAGAAGCACTTCTGGAGCGAACCGGCATCGACCCCACGCGACGCGCAGAGACGCTGTCCGTCGAGGAGTTCGCATCTCTCGCAAGACAGGCCTGAAGACAGGTTTCGGTCAGGTGGGATCGCCAGTCGGATTGGAAATTAGAACGGCTGCACATCCCGAAAGATGCGTGGTGTCCTCGTCTACGGCTCAGGCCGGACCTTCGTTCAACAGTTTCGAAACAAAATCGAAAAGACCAGGACGGCGGTCGCGGCGCAGGCGCTCGGCCTCGACAATCGAGCGAACCGCCGAAAACGCCCGGTCGAGCTGATCGTTCACGACCACATAATCGTAGTCCATCCACTGCTCGATCTCGAAGCGGGCGTTGTTGAGACGCGTCTGGATGATTTCCGGCGTGTCCTCGGCCCGGCGTGTGAGGCGCCCCAGAAGCTCCTTCATGCTGGGCGGAAGGATGAAGATCGAGACCACATCGCCGCGCATCTTCTCGCGAAGCTGCTGGGCGCCCTGCCAATCGATATCGAAAAGCATGTCGCGCCCCTCGGCCAGCGCCTTCTCGACAGGCGCGCGCGGTGTTCCATAGAAATTGCCGTGCACTTCCGCCCATTCCAGAAGATCGTCATTATCGCGCATCAGCTCGAATTCGCGCTGTGTCTTGAAATGGTAGTGCACGCCCTCGATTTCGCTGGCGCGGCGCTGGCGCGTGGTAACGCTCACGGAAAGCTCGAAGCCCTTTACCTGCGCCAGAAGCGCGCGCGCAATGGTCGACTTGCCCGCGCCGGAAGGCGAGGACAGCACCAGCATCAAGCCGCGCCGTTCAATCTCGACCGTGTTCTGAGCAGAAATCTCGCCCGTCATGTTCTACTCCAGATTCTGAACCTGTTCGCGGAACTGGTCGACCACAGCCTTGAGATCGAGGCCGATGGCGGTGACGGATGCCGCATTGGATTTCGAGCAAAGCGTGTTGGCTTCACGGTTGAATTCCTGCCCGAGGAAATCGAGCTTGCGTCCCACCGCGCCGCCGGCCGCGACAAGCGCGCGGGCGGAAGCCACATGCGTGGTGAGGCGATCCAGTTCCTCGCGGATATCGGCCTTCGTAGCGAGGAAAGCCGCCTCCATATGAAGCCGGGCTTCATCGAGGCCGGAGGTCGCTTCCATGAGGCGGGAAACCTGTTCCTTCAGGCGGGAACGGATCATGTCGGGCGTGCGCGAGGGATCGGCCTCAGCCCTGGCCGTCAGCGTCTCGATCCGCGCCACTTGTTCAAGCAGCAATGCGCCAAGGGCAGCACCTTCGGTGCTGCGTGCTTCCTCGAGCGCCGTCAACGCATCCTCAAAGGCGTCGAATATGGCGGCGTCCAGCGCTTCACGGACCGCCTCGCTTTCGCCCGGCTCTGGGAAATCCAGAACGCCGCGCAGGGCGAGCAGTCCGTCGGCGCTTGCGGGTGTGGCGCCAAATTGCTCCGTCAGCCGCGCAGCCAGGCCGGCAAGGTCCTTCAGGAAAGCTTCATCCACCACGGGACGGCGCTCCGCGCTCGTCTGGTTGACTGTCAGGGAGATTTGAAGATTGCCGCGCGCAAAGCGCTTCTGCAGGCGTTGGCGAGCGCCCTGTTCGATCCGTTCGAAGCCTTGCGGCAGACGAAAGCGCGCCTCGAGGCTGCGTCCGTTGACGGATTTGATCTCCCAGGCAACAGAAGCTGCTTCCAGTTCACGGGAGGCGCGGGCAAAGCCCGTCATACTCTGAAGCTCACTCATCGCTATTTCCTGCCGCCCCGTGACCGCCCTCTTCCCACCGGAGAGCGGCTCTTCCGTCTCTTCTATGCCAAACGCACCCCGGCTGCTCGGACGCCCTGCCCGGCCGGATGGCGCGCGACAGCGCCCTTATCAGTTGGCCTTGCTGTCCGCGTCCTTTTCGGCTGTCGCTTCATCGGCGCGCCGCTGCTTTTCGACCGCACGCCAGCGGGCGACATTCTCGTTGTGCTCTTTCAACGTCTTGGCAAAAACGTGCCCGCCCGTACCATCGGCGACGAAGTAGAGTTCCTCGGTCTTGGACGGATTGGCAACGGCCTCCAAAGCCGCGCGCCCCGGATTTGCGATGGGCGTGGGGGGAAGCCCGTCGATCTGATAGGTGTTGTAAGGTGTCTTCTTGTCGAGATCGGACCGGTAGATCGGGCGATCCGCTGGTTTGCCCTGCCCACCGAACAGCCCATAGATGATGGTCGGATCCGACTGGAGGCGCATGCCGCGGCTCAAGCGATTGTGAAAGACGGCGGCAACGCGCGGACGTTCATCAGCAATGCCCGTTTCCTTCTCCACAATGGAGGCGAGCGTGACGAACTCGTTCTTGTCCTTGATCGGCAAATCCGGATCGCGCCGCTCCCAGATGGCGTCGATCAGTTCCTGCTGATCCTCCTTCAGCTTCTCGACAACAGCCTTGCGTTCCATGCCGCGTGTGAAGCGCAATGTGTCGGCAGCCAAAGTGCCTTCGGCGGGCATTTCGCTCGGCATGTCGCCGGCGAGCTCCGGCGTATCGCGGATACGGTCGAAAATCTGCTGAACGGTAAGGCCTTCGGGAATCGTCAGGGAATAGAGGACCGACCGGCCGCTTTTCAACAACTCCATGATCTCATGCATGGATGCGCCGGCCTTGACCTCGTATTCACCGGCCTTGAGCTGACCATCGGCGCCATGCGCGCGCACACCGATCTGGAAAACGCGGGCATCCGAAATCAGCCCTTCGCGCTCGAGGATCGTTGAAATCTCGCGCACGCCCGTGCTCGGCTTGATCAGAACGGTTTCTGCGGTGCGCGAAGGGCCCGGCCGTTCGAATTCGCGCTTGCCGAAATAAAACGCGCCGCCGGCGAGAACCACCAGGAACACCAGCGAGGAAAAGACGAAGTTCAGGAAAATGACGAACTGGCTGCGCGCGCGCCGGGAACGACGCGGTGGCGGAGTACCTGCCTCCGGGCGCAAAGCCTGACCGGCTGCCTTGAAGGCGCGCGCTCGCTCATCGCCGGTGTTTCGTCCGAAACCGTTGCTCTCGCCGGAAGTCTCTGTCATGTCGCCTGGACCGCTCCCTGCAGGGTCGACCCAACGGCCGTTGCCCCGTCTTAACCTGTCTTGGCAGTCACGACCGGAATACGCTCCCTGTCGAATCCACCCTTAAAGTGTCGAATCGCTGCCGGGGAAAAATGAAGTGCGAAAATGGCAAAACTGCAATCCCCCCGCTGGGCCCCGGCTCGCGCTTCCAGTCACTCGGCGTAGCGCCTGAAGACCAGCGAAGCGTTGGTGCCGCCAAACCCGAAGGAATTTGACAAGGCGATATCGATCTGACGCTCGCGCGGCTTGTTCGGCACGAGATCGATCGGGCTCTCGATCTGGGGATTGTCCAGATTGATGGTCGGAGGAGCGACATTGTCGCGAATGGCGAGGATCGAGAAGATAGCCTCCGCCGCGCCTGCCGCGCCCAGAAGATGGCCGATAGCGGACTTGGTGGAAGACATGGAGGCCTTGCCAGCAGCATCGCCTAACAGGCGCTCCACCGCACCAAGCTCGATCGTGTCGGCCATGGTCGAGGTGCCATGGGCGTTGATATAGTCGATATCGGCAGGCGTGATACCCGCCCGCTTTACCGCCGCAACCATGCAGCGATAAGCGCCGTCGCCATCCTCGGCCGGGGCCGTGATGTGATAGGCATCGCCCGTCAAGCCATACCCGACCACCTCGGCATAAATCTTGGCGCCACGCGCCTTCGCGTGCTCAAGCTCTTCGAGCACGACCACGCCCGCACCCTCGCCCATGACGAAACCGTCTCGGTCGCGGTCGTAGGGGCGGGAGGCTTTTTCAGGCGTGTCGTTGAAGCTCGTCGAAAGCGCCTTGCAGGCGGAGAAGCCCGCGATGGAGAGGCGGGTGATCGGCGCTTCCGCGCCACCGGCCAGCATCACGTCGGCATCGCCAAGCATGATGAGGCGGGCGGCATCGCCAATGGCGTGCGCGCCCGTCGAACAGGCGGTCACCACGGCATGGTTCGGCCCCTTCAATCCGTGACGGATCGAAACCTGGCCGGACACGAGATTGATGATGTTGCCCGGAATGAAGAAGGGGCTTATGCGGCGCGGACCGCGCTCCTGCAGGATGAGGGCATTTTCCGCAATGCCCTCAATGCCGCCAATGCCCGACCCGATCAGCACGCCGGTGGCGTATTTGTCGTCCTCGGTTTCCGGCTTCCAGCCCGAATCGGCAAGAGCCTGATCGGCAGCGGTAATGCCGTAGGTGATGAACTCACCGATCTTGCGCTGTTCGCGCGGCTCGAGGAATTCGTCCGGATTGAACGCGCCGTCGCCCTCGCGGGGAATCATCGTCGCAATCTTGCAGGGAAGGTCATCGACCTCGAAGCGGTCGATGCGCCTTGCCGCGCTTTTGCCTGCGAGCAGATTCTTCCACCCGTGTTCAACACCCAGGCCGAAGGGCGAAAGCAGCCCCATGCCCGTGACGACGACGCGTCTCATATTCTGCTATCCGGTCTGGCTGACACCGAAAGAATAACGCCCGAGGGCGTTAGGCGGCGGTTGCCTTGTCGATGTACTTCACCGCGTCACCAACGGTGAGGATCGTCTCGGCGGCATCGTCAGGAATCTCGACGCCGAACTCTTCTTCAAACGCCATGACCAGCTCGACCGTGTCGAGGCTGTCCGCGCCAAGATCGTCGATGAAACTGGCCGCTTCCGTGACCTTTTCGCCCTCGACGCCCAGATGCTCGACAACGATTTTCTTAACGCGCTCTGCAGTATCGCTCATGTGAGAACCCTCGACTTTCTGAATTTCCGATCTTCGTTAGCCGCACGATTGCCGCTAATCAAGCTGAAATGATGACTGTACAGGCAGCTTCCGCGCCTATCAGCCCCTCAATGCCTCTTCCGACACCATCCGATGACCGGACAGGAAGAAAACCACGTCGGGCGGGCGCATATCATGAATGGGACGCGACCGCCAAGCGTTAATCATTGTTCATCCACGCCCCAGGGCGGGTTCACCGTCTCATCGTTACGGTGGCCCGCGCCTTAATCCGCATTGCTCGCAAGGGTATCTGCGTCCCCAGAGGGTCAGATCATCGCCATGCCGCCATTCACATGAATGGTCTGGCCGGTGACATAGGCAGCCTCGCTGGAAGCGAGGTAGGCCACGGCAGAAGCGACTTCGGCGCCCGATCCCATGCGCTTCATGGGAATCGCTCCCATGATGGCATCGCGCTGCTTTTCGTTGAGCTTGTCGGTCATCGCCGATTCGATGAAGCCCGGAGCAACGCAATTGACGGTGATCGAGCGGCTGGCGATTTCCTGGGCGAGCGATTTTGAGAAGCCTATCAGCCCGGCCTTGGAGGCGCAGTAATTCGCCTGCCCCGGATTGCCCGTCACACCAACCACCGATGTGATGTTGATGATGCGGCCGAAGCGGCGGCGCATCATGGGATGGGTCAGTTCGCGGGTCAGACGGAACACAGAGGTGAGATTGACCTCCAGAACCGAATCCCAATCGTCATCGCTCATGCGCACGAACAAGCCGTCACGGGTGATGCCGGCGTTGTTGACGAGAATATCCACGCCTTCCAGTTCCGATTCCGCCTTCTCGGCCAAAGCCTTGACTTCATTACGGTCGGACAGGTTGGCCGGGAACAGCTTCACACGGTCGCCAAGATCACTGGCCAGCGCCTCGAGCTTTTCAACGCGCGTGCCATGAAGGCCGACAATGGCGCCCTGGGCATGGAGAATGCGGGCGATGGCCTCGCCAATACCGCCGGAGGCTCCCGTCACCAGCGCCTTGCGGCCGTTGAGATCAAACATGGCTTTGTCCTTCCAGCAGAAGCTTCGAATGGGTTTTGAGATCAGCGGCGGCTAGGCCAGCGCCTGCATCGCCGTTTCGATGTCGGCAGGCGTATTGACCGGGACCGCGCCGAGGTCGCGGTTGATGCGGCGGGCAAGTCCCGAAAGAACCTTGCCGGAACCAATCTCGTAAAGCGTCCCGACGCCATTGTCGCCGAACCAGGCGACCGTCTCGCGCCAGCGCACGCGGCCCGTCACCTGCTCGACGAGACGAGCAGCGATCTCTTCGGGATCGCTGAGCGGCGACACGGTGACATTAGCGATGACGGGAACGACGGGCGCATTCGTGGCGACCTCGGCAAGCGCCTCGCGCATGGCGTCTGCGGCAGGCTGCATCAAGGCGGAATGGAAAGGCGCCGACACGGGCAGCATGATGGCGCGCTTTGCGCCCATTTCGGTAGCGATGCGGGCTGCGTGTTCCACCGCCGGCTTAGCGCCGGAAATGACAAGCTGACCGCCACCATTGTCATTGGCAATCTGGCATACGGTGCCGATGGCGGCCTGTTTGCAGGCTTCCTCCACATCCGCCGCCTCAAGGCCTATGATGGCGGCCATGGCCCCCTCGCCCACCGGAACAGCCGCCTGCATGGCGTTGCCGCGAATGCGCAGAAGCCGTGCCGTATCGGCTAGCGAGAAGGTGCCCGCAGCACACAGCGCAGAATATTCGCCCAGCGAATGGCCCGCCACATAGGCAACCTTGCCCTTGAGCGACAACCCGCCCTTTTCCATGACGCGCATGGCGGCAATGGAAACGGCCATCAGCGCGGGCTGCGCATTGGCCGTCAGGGTCAGTTCATCCTCGGGGCCTTCCCACATGACCTTCGAGAGCTTCTGTCCGAGCGCGTCATCGACTTCCTCGAAAACGGCGCGCGCCTCGGGGAAAGCTTCGGCCAGATCGCGGCCCATGCCGACGGCCTGGCTGCCCTGGCCTGGAAAGGTGAAAGCGATGCTCATCGCCACTGTCTCCCGAATTCTTCGCAATGTGGGGCGCATCTGGTGACGCAACGCGCCGCACGCGTCAAGCCTTTTGGGCTGTCCAGAGGGGGACGGAGCGGCCATTTCAAACGGTTTTGCCGCGATTTCACGTCGCCTGCCGCGGCTTTTCCATGTCAGGAAGTGTCAGCGATCATGCCCGCGGCGGAGCCGCCGGCGGTGGCAAGAGCGCTATCCATGGCTTATATGAGCGCGGCTCGGTCGAGCGCTCCTGATTTCAAGGAAACGCCTCCATGACGAACGCCCTTTCCATCAAGAACCTTTCCAAGACCTACGATACGGGGCTTACCGCCCTCAACGGGGTCGACCTCGACATCAGACGCGGGGAGATTCTCGCCCTTCTCGGCCCCAATGGCGCCGGCAAGACGACGCTGATCTCCATCGTTTGCGGCCTTGTCAATCCTTCGACGGGCACTGTGGCCGTCGAAGGACATGACATCGTCCAGGATTATCGCAAGGCGCGGGCCCTGATCGGGCTGGTGCCGCAGGAACTGCATACGGAAACATTCGAGACCGTGTGGGACACGGTCTCGTACAGCCGCGGCCTGTTCGGCAAGAAGCCGGCGCCGCAACTCGTCGAACAGATTCTCAAGGACCTCTCCCTGTTCGAAAAGAAGGACAGCAGGATCATGGCGCTTTCGGGCGGCATGAAACGCCGCGTCATGATCGCCAAGGCGCTGGCGCATGAGCCCCGCATCCTCTTTCTCGACGAACCCACGGCGGGCGTCGACGTGGAACTGCGCAAGGATATGTGGCGGCTGGTCAAACGGCTGCGCGACACGGGCGTCACCATCATCCTGACCACGCATTACATAGAAGAGGCCGAGGAGATCGCCGACCGGGTCGGCGTCATCAACAGGGGCCGCCTCCTTCTCGTGGAGGACAAGGCGGAGCTTATGCGCAAGCTCGGCCAGAAGCAGCTGGTGCTCGAACTGCAGAAACCGCTCGACCGGCTTCCCGAAGCCTTGTCGGACTATGCGCTGGTTCTGTCGGACGGCGGGACCCGCATCACCTATCACTATGACACGCAGGCGACGCGCACCGGCATCGCCTCGCTTCTGGCGGCACTTGCCGGCGCCGGCGTCACGGTCAAGGACCTCGACACGGAGCAGCGCTCGCTGGAAGATATCTTCGTCAGCCTTGTCGTGGAGGAACGCCAGTGAATTTCGAGGCTGTAAAATCCATCTATCTTTTCGAGATGGCCCGCATGAAGCGTACGCTTTTGCAGAGCGTCATCTCGCCGGTTCTTTCGACCTCTCTTTATTTCGTCGTGTTCGGCGCGGCCATCGGCTCGCGCATCGAAACGGTGGAGGGCGTACCATATGGCGCCTTCATCGTGCCCGGCCTGATGATGCTGACGCTTTTACAAAATTCGATCTCCAACGCCTCTTTCGGCATCTATTTCCCAAAGTTCATCGGCACCATCTATGAAGTCCTGTCGGCGCCGATATCGTTTCTGGAAATCGTGCTCGGCTATGTGGGGGCGGCGGCGACGAAGTCGATGATTCTGGGGCTGATCATTCTCGCCACCGCGCATCTGTTTGTCCCCATCGAGATCAGGCACCCCTTCTGGATGCTGTTCTTTCTGGTGCTGACGGCGATCACCTTCAGTCTTTTCGGCTTCATCATCGGCATATGGGCCGACAATTTCGAGAAATTGCAGCTCATACCGCTACTCGTCATCACGCCGCTGGTCTTCCTGGGCGGATCCTTCTATTCGATCCACATGCTGCCGGAGTTCTGGCAGAAGGTGACGCTGGCAAATCCCGTTCTCTATCTCATCAGCGGCTTCCGCTGGAGCTTCTATGAGACGGCGGATGTGGGCGTCGAACTCAGCATCGCGATGATCCTCATCTTCCTGGCAATCTGCCTGTCGATCATCTGGTGGATCTTCAGGACGGGCTACAAGCTGAAGACCTGAGGGCCGACAGCTTGCATCTTCGTCCAGAACCTGTATAAGCGCGCGGTCTGTCGGTCCCAGCTGGGGGCTGAACGGAGGGCCGTGCGCTTATCGCGTGCGTTGTGAAGGCAAGTTCTTCCGCCTCCCGTGTCTCCGCTCTCGACCGTCTCGAACACGCGCCTTTCTTCGCCGGCCCGACCGGAAAAGAGAAGTCGCTGAGGCTTAGCCGTTGGGCGCCGACCGGACAGAACTGAAGAAAGGCAAGACAATGGCACTTTATGAGCACGTGTTTCTTGCCCGGCAGGATCTCTCGCCGCAGCAGGTCGATGCCCTTGTGGAACAGTACAAGGGTGTGATCGAAGCTGGTGGCGGTACGGTTGGCCGGGTCGAGAGCTGGGGACAGAAGTCCCTCGCATACCGCATCCAGAAGAACCGCAAGGCATATTTCACCCTGATGGATATCGACGCCCCGGCCGAGGCCGTGAAGGAAGTCGAGCGCCAGATGGGTCTTTCGGAAGACGTCCTGCGCTTCATGACCATCCGCGTGGATGCCCACGAGGAAGGCCCGTCGGCCATGATGCAGCGCCGCGACGACCGTAACGAGCGTGGCCCGCGCCGCGACCGTGACGATCGCGGTCCGCGCCGTGACCGTGATGACCGCGGCCCGCGCCGCGAGCGCGATACGAACGAGGGTGACGAATAATGGTCGACATCAACCAGATCCCCACCCGGCGTCCGTTCCACCGCCGCCGCAAGACCTGCCCGTTCTCCGGCGCCAACGCCCCGAAGATCGACTACAAGGACATCAAGCTCCTGCAGCGCTATATTTCCGAGCGCGGCAAGATCGTGCCGTCCCGCATCACGGCGGTCAGCCAGAAGAAGCAGCGTGAGCTGGCCCGCGCCATCAAGCGCGCCCGCTTCCTCGGTCTTCTTCCCTACGTGGTGAAGTAAGTTTCGGCGTGGGCGCAGTCAGATTGACCGCGCCCACCCCTCTCCCCGCGGCGGGCGCGGTGGAGGGCTTTTAAAATCCCGAGTTGGGGCATTGCCCCTAACTGCCTCGAAGCAGGACAGCGACCCGGACGGCCCGACGGCCTCCCTTCCGTTTCTGCCCAGCCTCGATCCGATTGCGGCGCCATGCGCCGAAAGGACCCAATTGCGGCGCAACGCGCCCAAAGGACAAGGACAGAAACGATGGACGTCATTCTTCTCGAACGCATCGCACGACTGGGCCAGATGGGCGATGTCGTGAAGGTCAAGGACGGCTACGCCCGCAACTTCCTTCTGCCGAAGGGCAAGGCACTGCGCGCCAACGAGGCCAATCGTCAGAAATTCGAAACCCAGCGCGTCGAGCTCGAAGCCCGCAACCTGGAGCGCAAGCAGGAAGCCCAGACTGTCGCCGAGAAGCTCGACGGCAAGACCTTCATCATGGTTCGCTCCGCTGCCGAGACCGGCCAGCTCTACGGTTCGGTTTCCGCACGCGATATCGTCGACGCACTCGCCGAGGAAGGCTTCAGGATCGGCCGTTCCCAGGTTGAGCTCAACCTGCCGATCAAGTCCATCGGCCTCACCAATGTCGCCATCGCGCTGCATGCCGAGGTCGAGGTAACCGTGACGGTGAACGTTGCGCGCTCCGCCGACGAAGCAGAGCGTCAGGCCCGTGGCGAGACACTCGATTCGGCAGAAGCCATCTACGGCGACGACATCAACGAGAGCGCCCGTCCCGACGCCTTCTTCGACCCGAATGCCGAGTTCGAAGGCGATGAGGATGGCGAGGAAGCCTCCGAGGCTTCCGACGAAAACGCCTGATCCACGGATCTTGAGACATGAAAAGCCGGGCCTCGCGCCCGGCTTTTTTTGCTGCTGCGAAACAAACCGCCCGCTGCAAATTCAATAGTTCAATAAATTTGATACTTTGGCCCAACAACTGTCGGCTTCTGTGCAAGTCATTGACGTTGAAATCAAAAATCAGACGTCGCGCCTGAAATATCAGCGGCCTCGGGCCCGCTCTCCGGAAGCACGCGGCCCGGCCCCCCTTTTCAATTCCGGATAAATCGTTTCATAATCGCAATACCCGTCAATTGTTGGGGGTGTTGCGATGAATTGGTTGCTTGAGAGATTCGTTTCCCGACTGATCCGCAAAGGCACTCTGACCATCACCGATCCGCAGGGTGCCACGAGCACTTTCGGGGATGGAACGGGAGATCCGGTTCATATTGCGATCCGGACGCCCGGTGCCGAACGCGCGATCGCGCTCGATCCCATGCTGGCCGTGCCAGAGCGGTACATGGAAGGCGAAGTCGATGTCCTCAAGGGAGACGTTCTGTCGTTTCTTCATCTGGCCTACACCAATATGGATGAGGGACAGGGACAGGTATTCCTTCTGAAACTGGGCGAAGCGCTGCGCTATCCCTTCCGCCGGCTCCAGCAATGGAACACGGCGACGCGCTCGAAGCGCAATGTCCATCGCCACTACGATCTTTCGGAGGATTTGTACCGGCTCTTCCTCGATGAGGACCTGCAATATTCCTGTGCCTATTTCGAGACGCCGGAGGTTTCTCTGGAAGAGGCCCAGCGCGCCAAGAAACGGCACATCATGGCCAAGCTTGCCCTGGAACCGGGACACAAGGTGCTCGATATCGGGTCCGGCTGGGGCGGTCTCGGTCTCGATATTGCCCGCCAGTTCGATGCCAGCGTGCTTGGCGTCACGCTTTCGGAAGAACAGCACCGGGTCTCGAACGCGCGAGCAAAAGAACAGCAGCTTTCCGAACGGGCCCGCTTCGAAATCGCCGATTACCGCTCGCTGAAAGGGCCCTTCGACCGGATCGTTTCGGTGGGCATGTTCGAACATGTGGGCATCAATCACTATCGCACCTATTTCAACCAGTGCGCCCGGCTCCTGGCCGATGACGGCGTCATGCTTGTCCACACGATCGGCCGCTCGACCGGTCCCTCGGTGACGAATGCGTTCATCCGCAAATATATCTTCCCCGGCGGTTATATCCCCTCGCTTTCGGAAATGACGCCGGCAATCGAGAAATCGGGGCTCATCATCACCGATGTGGAAATCCTGCGGCTGCATTATGCGGAAACGTTGAAACACTGGCAGGCGCGTTTCCAGAAGAACCGGGCCAAGGCGGTGGAGATTTATGACGAGCGCTTCGCCCGCATGTGGGAGTTCTATCTGGCCGGGTCAGAAGCTTCCTTCCGCTGGCAGGAAATGGTCGTTTTCCAGATCCAGCTGACCAAGAGGCGCGAGACGTTGCCTATGACCCGCGGCTATATCGGCGAGACGGAGCGGCGTCTTGATCCCGCCACACGACGGCCGCGCAAATTCACTCAAGCCGCCGAATAGGAATATAATCGGCATCCGGGATGATTCGCTGTCAAGCGTATCCTCCCCGATGCCTTCTCTTTTCGAGCGGCTGTGGCTTTCGCACGGTGGATAGCGGGGTAATCCTGCTCTCAGCCATCTTTTTCCTGCACGCAGGCTACGGAACCGCTACGACTAGCGCAGCGCGCTTTTGGCAGATCGGAATCGGTTTTCAAAAGACGCGATGCACAGGTCCCACGATCTGGCGCCACCTGACGCCCCCAGGGGCGAGTGGCGTTACAGGCAGGGACAGGGTTTGGGGTGCCGGGACCATCGTGTCTTCAGTCGTCCGGGCGCATTTTTAGGGAACAGGCCGTCATCGACGGCCCGGACAACGGATCGTTAGTGAATGGCAGAGGCAGCCCGCAAGATCGAGACGGCAGAGACACAGCTCTATCGCGAGGCGCCCAACAACATCGAGGCGGAGCAGGCGCTGCTGGGAGCCATTCTCGTCAACAATGACGCGCTCTATCGCGTCTCCGACTTTCTCAAGCCCGTGCATTTCTTCGAGCCGCTGCATCGCAAGATCTTCGAGGTGGCGGGCGAGCTGATCCGCATGGGCAAGACGGCCAATCCGGTCACCATCAAGACATTCCTGCCCGCGGACGACAAGGTGGGCGAGCTCACCGTCGCGCAGTATCTGGCGCGACTGGCAGCCGAAGCCGTCACCATCATCAACGCGGCCGATTATGGCCGTGCCATCTACGATCTCGCCATTCGCCGCGCGCTCATCACCGTTGGCGAGGACATGGTCAACATTGCCTATGACGCTCCGGTGGACATGGCCCCGCAGCAGCAGATCGAGGATGCGGAGAGGCGGCTTTTCGAACTGGCCGAAACCGGCCGTTACGACGGCGGCTTCGAGAGCTTTGCCGATGCCACGAAGGTGGCCGTGGACATGGCCAATGCGGCTTTCATGCGTGAGGGCCATCTTTCAGGTGTTTCGACGGGCATGCGCGATCTCGACAAGCGCATGGGCGGCTTGCAGCCTTCGGACCTCATCATTCTCGCCGGCCGCCCCGGCATGGGCAAGACATCGCTTGCGACCAACATCGCCTTCAACATCGCCAATGCCTATGAGCCCGCGCAACAGGCGGACGGCTCGTATGCCGCGGCCAATGGAGGCGTGGTCGGCTTCTTCTCGCTCGAAATGTCGTCCGAGCAGCTTGCAACCCGTATCATTTCCGAGCAGACGGAAATCCCCTCCTCCAAAATCCGGCGCGGCGAAATCACCGAAGCCGATTTCGAGAAGCTGGTCGCCTGCGCGCAGACCATGCAGGACCGGCCGCTCTATATCGATGCCACCGGCGGTATTTCCATCGCCCAGCTTTCAGCCCGCGCCCGGCGCCTGAAGCGCCAGCGGGGCCTCGACGTGATGGTGATCGACTATGTGCAGCTGATGCAGGGTTCGTCTGCGAAATCCGCCCAGAACCGCGTGCAGGAAATCACCGAGATCACGACGGGCCTGAAGGCGCTGGCCAAGGAACTCTCCACGCCGATCATCGCGCTCTCCCAGCTTTCGCGCCAGGTGGAAAACCGCGACGACAAGCGCCCCCAGCTCTCCGACCTTCGCGAATCCGGTTCCATCGAGCAGGACGCCGACGTGGTTCTTTTCGTCTATCGCGATGAGTATTATCTGAAGAACAAGGAGCCCAAGCCCGGCACCGAGGAGTACATCAAGTGGGAAGCCGAAATGAACGAGGCGCGCGGCAAGGCGGAAGTCATCATCGCCAAGCAGCGCCACGGCCCCACCGGAACGGTGCAGCTCGGCTTCCAGGGCGAGTTCACCCGCTTTTATGACCTTGCCGAAGAAGACCGGCTGCCCGAACGTTTCGAGTGACACCCGTGACAACGACCCTCCACACCATGACCACCGGCGCCGACCCGCGGGTCGCAGGCGCGCGACTGACCATCGATCTCGACGCGCTTGTGTCGAACTATCGCGTTCTCGCCGAACGCTCTGCTCCCGCGGAGGCCTCCGCTGTCGTCAAGGCCGACGCCTACGGTCTGGGTGCGGAACAGGTGGTGCGCGCACTCGCCGGAGCGGGCTGCCGCCGTTTTTTCGTGGCGCTGCCAGAAGAAGGGCTCGCCGTTCGCCGCGCTGCGCCCCATGCTGAAATCTATGTCTTCAACGGGCTGTTCACGCCCGAGGCCGCTGCTTTCTATCATGAAGGCCGGCTGTTGCCGGTCCTCAACTCGCAGGCCGATCTCGCGATCTGGGAAGCCCATGGCTGGGACGACGGCGATACGCCCCGCCCCTGCGCAGTGCATGTGGAAACGGGCATGAACCGCCTCGGCCTCACACCGGAACGCGCCCGCATCCTCGCACAGGAAAATGCCCTGACAGGCGCGCTCAGCCCGCGTCTCATCATCAGCCATCTTTCCTGCGGCGACGATCCCACGCATCCGATGAACCAGCGGCAACTCGAATCCTTTCAGGAGCTTGCCGCGCTTTTCCCAGATGCTGAATCAAGTCTGGCGAATTCGGCCGGCGTGTTTCTCGGCAGTCCCTTCCTGCGGGATACCACACGGCCCGGCATTGCCCTTTATGGCGGCGCGCCCGTGGGCGGCGTGGCCAATCCCATGCGCGCCGTGGCGACCGCCGAAACGCGCATCGCGCAAATTCGCCACGTGCCGGCCGGCCAGTCGGTCAGCTACGGCGCGACGCCCGTCGTGCGCGACACGCTGGTCGCGGTCGCCTCCACCGGCTATGCGGATGGCTATCACCGCTCCGGCTCAGGAGCGGGTGTCCCGTTGCGCCATGCGGAGCTCGAGGGCGCACATGGCTTCATCGGTGGGCACCGTGTGCCGGTCATCGGGCGCATCACCATGGACCTGACACTGTTCGACGTCACAGCGCTTGGAGCGGAAGGCGTGAAGGTGGGCGATTTCATCGAACTGTTCGGCCCCAACATGCCGGTCGACGAGGTGGCGAAGGCCACCGGAACGATCTCCTACGAGATTCTCACCTCGATCGGCCGCCGTTACGAGCGGCATTATATTCACGGCGAGGCCGATATCTGATGGCGCGGACCCGCGTTCAGTTCATCTGTCAGAATTGCGGCACGGTGCATGCGCGCTGGGCGGGCAAATGCGACGGCTGCGGCGCATGGAACACGCTGATCGAGGAAGGCACATCCTCGGGCATCGGGTCCGGGCCGCAGGCCGCGCGCAAGGCCCGCAAGGGGCGCGCCGTAGCTCTGACCACGCTTTCCGGCGAGATCGAGGATGCGCCGCGCATCATGACCGGAATCAGCGAGCTGGACCGGGTGACGGGCGGCGGGTTCGTGCGCGGTTCGGCTCTTCTGGTGGGCGGCGATCCGGGGATCGGCAAGTCGACGCTTCTCACACAGGCCGCCGCCGCCCTTGCCGAGCGTGGACATCGCATCGTCTACGTATCGGGTGAGGAGGCGGTCGCGCAAATTCGTCTGCGCGCGCAGCGCCTCGACGTCGCCCACCATCCGGTGGAACTGGCAGCCGAGACCAATGTCGAGGATATTCTGGCCACCATCGAGGACGGCAAACGTCCGGATCTGGTGATACTCGATTCCATCCAGACGCTATGGACCGACCTCGCCGATTCGGCGCCCGGCACCGTCACACAGGTGCGCGCCTCCGCACAGGCGATGATCCGCTATGCCAAATCCACAGGCGCCGCCGTGGTCCTGGTGGGCCATGTCACCAAGGAGGGCCAGATCGCGGGCCCGCGCGTTGTGGAACACATGGTCGACGGCGTCCTCTATTTCGAAGGTGAAGGCGGACATCACTACCGCATCCTGCGCACGGTGAAGAACCGATTCGGCCCCACCGACGAGATCGGCGTGTTCGAGATGGGTGACAAAGGCTTGCGGGAGGTTTCCAACCCATCCGAACTCTTTCTGGGCGAGCGCAGCACCAAGGCACCTGGAGCCGCCGTTTTTGCCGGCATCGAGGGGACGCGACCGGTTCTTGTGGAAATCCAGGCGCTCGTCGCCCCCTCCCCGCTCGGCACGCCACGCCGTGCGGTGGTCGGCTGGGATTCTGCAAGGCTTTCCATGGTGCTGGCCGTGCTTGAGGCCCATTGCGGCGTACGCTTTGCAACCCATGACGTCTATCTGAACGTAGCCGGCGGGTACCGGATTTCCGAACCGGCAGCCGATCTGGCCGTTGCGGCAGCGCTGGTCTCGTCCATGACCGGGCTTGCCCTGCCAGCCGATTGCGTTTATTTCGGCGAAATCAGTCTTTCGGGTGCGGTGAGACCTGTTGCGCACGCGGCGAATCGCCTGAAGGAAGCCGAGAAGCTCGGCTTCAAGCAGGCCGTTATGCCGCCCGGCAATGAAGACGGTTCGGGTGCCATCGGAGCACGCACCGTGCGTCCGGAAGCTCTGGCCGATCTCGTTGCCCGCATTGCGGGTTCCAAATCGGCCTGAACGGTAGAATTGACGACGCATTCGATGAATTGGCGACACAGTGGCCCGGAAGCGATGAGACGGATCTTGCGGGGGCATTTCAACGGCCAGAGGAGTAGGGGTTACGATGCCCATCACGCTGCTTGACGGAGTCCTCGTCGGCTTCACGCTCGTTTCAGCCATGTTGGCTATGGTCCGCGGGTTTTCGCGCGAGGTTCTTTCCATCGCGTCCTGGGTGGCGGCGGCTGCCGCGGCCTACGTCTTTCACCCTCTGGTGCTTCCCTATGTGAAGCCCTATATCAGCAATGACATGCTGGCGGTCGCGGCAGCAGCGGCGGCGGTGTTCTTCGTGGCGCTGATCGTTGTTACGGTCATCACGATGAAGGTTGCCGACTTCATCATCGATTCGCGCGTTGGCGCGCTCGACCGCACCCTGGGCTTTCTTTACGGCGCCGCGCGCGGCGTGGTGGTCGTGGCGGTGGCCCTGCTCTTCCTCAACTGGCTCCTCGGCTCCCAGCCGCCGAGCTGGATCACGGAAGCCAAATCCCGGCCACTTCTCGACGGAGTTGGCCAATGGATACAGTCGCTGTTGCCGGACGATCCGGAGAACTCGATTTTCGACCGCCTCTCCGAAGGCGCGTCGAACGACGGCGAAACGAGCAACTGACGGTCCTCGCGGCCGTCTTTCGCGTTACAGGGCACTCTCTTTGAGACAGGGACAAGCTACTGTAAAGTGTTGAAGCGCATCACGTTTTGCGGCGACAGCCGCACGGTGCGGAGAAAGGGCGGCCAAAATGGTGCAGGTAGATGATTTGCCCCTCGCGGGCGAAGCCGACGATCATTTCCATGATGAATGCGGCGTGTTCGGCATTTTTGGCCGAACGGACGCCTCGGCGATCGTCACGCTGGGGCTGCACGCGTTGCAGCATCGCGGGCAGGAAGCTGCTGGCATCGTCTCCTTCGACGGCAGCCAGTTCCATGTCGAGCGCCATATCGGCCTGATCGGCGATACCTTCACCAAGCAATCCGTGCTCGACCGCCTTCAGGGCAGCCGCGCGATCGGCCATACGCGCTATTCCACGACCGGAGGCGCGGGCCTGCGCAACGTGCAGCCCTTTTTCGCGGAACTTTCCGAGGGCGGGCTGGCGATCGCGCATAACGGCAACATCACCAATGCGATGACCGTGCAGCGCGCCTTGCAGAAACAGGGCGCAATCTTCTCCTCCACCTCCGATACCGAAACCGTGCTGCATCTGGTCGCCACCAGCAAGGGACGGGACACCAATGCCCGTTTCATCGATGCGCTGCGCCAGATCGAGGGAGCCTTCTCCATCGTCGCGCTGACATCGAAGAAGATGATTGGCTGCCGCGATCCGCTCGGTATACGCCCGCTCGTTCTCGGCGATCTCGACGGAGCCTATATTCTGGCTTCCGAGACCTGTGCCCTCGACATCATCGGCGCCCGCTATGTGCGCGATGTGGAGGCCGGCGAGATGGTGGTCGTCACCGAGGACGGAATCGAGAGCTCGTTTCCCTTCGAGGTCAAGCAGAAGTCGCGCTTCTGCATCTTCGAATATGTTTATTTTGCCCGACCGGATTCCTCCGTCGAAGGGCGCAATGTCTACGAGGTGCGCAAGCAGATCGGCGCGGAACTCGCCCGCGAGATGCCGGTCAATGCCGACATCGTGGTTCCGGTTCCCGATTCGGGCACACCGGCGGCCATCGGTTACGCGCAGGCAGCCAATCTGCCCTTCGAACTTGGTATCATCCGCAACCACTATGTGGGCCGCACGTTCATCCAGCCGACGGATTCGATCCGTCACATGGGGGTGAAGCTCAAGCACAATGCCAACCGTCGCTTCATCGAGGGCAAGCGCGTCGTGCTGGTGGACGATTCCATCGTGCGTGGGACCACCAGCCAGAAGATCGTGCAGATGGTGCGTGATGCGGGTGCGGCGGAAGTGCACATGCGCATCGCCTCCCCGCCCACGCGTGCGCCCTGCTTCTATGGCGTCGACACGCCGGAAGCGGCCAAGCTGCTTGCCTCGCGCATGACGATCGAGGAAATGGCGGAGTTCATTCGCGTCGATTCACTTGCTTTCCTCACCATCGACGGCCTCTATCGCGCCGTCGGCGAAGCCAAGCGCAACACCGACCAGCCGCAATATTGCGATGCCTGCTTCACGCAGGATTATCCGACGCGGCTGACCGACCATGAAGGCGCCGACAATGTGCGCACCCTTTCCCTTCTTGCTGCAGGCGGACAATGACGGACAGGAAACCAGACTTAAAGGGCCGGCTCGCGCTGGTCACCGGCGCTTCGCGCGGTATCGGCTATTTTCTGGCCAAGGAGCTGGCGGCAGCCGGCGCCCATGTGATCGCGGTTGCGCGCACCGTCGGTGGGCTCGAGGAGCTCGATGACGAGATCAAGGCGCTGGGCGGCGAGGCAACGCTCGTACCGCTCGACCTGACCGACATGGCCGGGATCGACCGCATTGGCGGCGCGATCCACGAGCGCTGGGGCAAACTCGACATCATGGTGGCCAATGCCGGCATGCTGGGCGTCATCTCGCCAATCGGCCATGTCGAGGCGAAAGTGTTCGAGAAGGTGATGACGGTGAATGTCACCTCCACCTGGCGGCTGATCCGTGCCGTGGATCCCCTGCTGCGGGCCTCGGATGCGGGGCGCGCCATCCTTCTGTCTTCCGGGGCAGCACATTCGGCACGCGCATTCTGGGGGCCCTATGCAGCCTCCAAGGCCGCCGTGGAGGCTCTTGCCCGGTCCTGGGCGGACGAAACCAAGAACATGCCGTTGCGCGTCAATTCGGTTAATCCGGGCGCAACGCGCACGGCAATGCGGGCGCTCGCCATGCCCGGCGAAGACCCCGAAACCCTTCCTCATCCTTCCGAAGTTGCGGCGGCAATCCTGCCCCTGGCAAGTCCGGAACTCACCGAAACCGGGCTCATTCTCGACGTGCCGAAGGGACGCTTCACCCGATACCAGATGCCTGCCTAGAGTGCCGTGCATCATTCCTAAAACGGGCGTGGGCAATTGACCTTCACGCCGCATCCGGTACCTTTCACGCGGCAGCGGCCGAGGAGGCCGCGCTCCAGGGGGGATGCGGCATGGGTTTGGCAAGGCGCCGTCCGTTTGAGTAAAGCCCATACGTAGATGCAAGACTGCTTGCGCGGACGGCCATTGCGGACGTCTGCGGAGCCACTGGGAGACGCGGCATGATTCTGGCGTTCGAGATCGTTCTGGCGATCGTGGTGATCTGGGCCGGCATGGCTCTCACCGTCCAGTACCGGCGGGACCTCAATTTCCACCAGGCAGCGCTCTATGCGCCGCTGAAATTGCTTTTTCGCATCAGCGACCGCGAGATCACCGAAGCCCGCAAGGCCCAGCCGCCCGTCATCTATGCGGTGTGGCACCAGTCCAGTCTCGACCCGGCCGTGATGTTGTCTCTTCTTCCCGAAGACACGCTCCATATTCTGGACGAAACCTCCGCCCGCTCGCACCTCATCGAGCCGTGGCGCGCGCTCGGCCGGACGATCACCTTCAATGCGCACCACGTTTTCGTAAGCCGCCGGCTGGTTCAGCGCCTGAAGGCGAAGGGGCGCCTGTGCGTTTATCTGCCCAACGATACGGAGCCGGATGTCAAGGAATTCCGCATCTTCCGCGCCGTCGCGCGCATCGCGCTGAAGGCCGAGGCTCAGGTTGTTCCGGTTTTCCTGTCGCGCGGCGGCTTCCTGCCGGCACGCCGCGTGCATACCCTTCCCCCGATGACCATCGCAGAATTGATCGAGCGTTCAGGGCAGGAAGACATGCGCGCTTCCCAGGCCCTGTTCGGGCGGATGATCGAAGCGCGCAACGACCAACCGCCGCAGGATATCGACGGCTGAAATCCATCGCGATGGCGAATGGGGCTGTCCAGAGCGCTCCCCCGGAATATCAGCGATCGCTGCCGTTTTCCTTTTCCGCCGCGGCCGGTATCGCCTCGTCCGCCTTCTTCTCCTCCAGGTCAGCGCGCCTTGAATAGGCCCGCATGCTGAAGACGAGGAACACCAGATAGGCGATGGTGGAGGCCGAGAGCGTGAGCCATGTATAGCTGGTCAACAAAAGAACGAAGAGCGCCAGGCCGAAAATAAGCGGCAGCACATATTCGCGCGGGACACGGTTGCCCGAATGCTTGCCCGAATAGACGGGCAGACGGCTGACCATCAAAAATCCGATAAACACGGTGTAGATGCAGCCGAAAAAGGCGAGCGTCTTGTCGGTGGTGATGCCCAGGAAGCCGAGATAGACCGGCAGAAGTACAAGCGCCGCGCCCGCCGGCGCCGGAACACCAACGAAATAGTCCGTATGCCAGGCCGGCCTGTCCGGATCCTCCAGCATGACGTTGAAACGGGCAAGGCGCAGGCAGCAGGCGATGGCAAACAGAAGCGCGGCAATCCAGCCGAGCGCTCCGGCCTGATCGAGCAGATGCGCATAAAGGACAAGCGCGGGCGCAACGCCGAAATTGACGATGTCGGCAAGCGAATCCATCTGCGCGCCAAATTTGGACGACGCCTTGAGCATCCGCGCAACGCGACCATCGACCGCATCGAGAAATGCCGCGATCAGAACCATGACGACGGCAATCTCCACCCGTTGCTCGAAGGCAAGACGGATACCGGAGAGGCCCGCGCAGATTGCCAGTACCGTGATGACGTTCGGCACCAGCATGCGCAGCGGTATTTCACGAATCTTGGGCCCGCCTCCCCCATGCGGTTCAAAGGGTGGGAAGGGGCCTGCCATCAGGACACCCGCACCACGGGCTGGCTGCGCTCTCCGCCGAACTCGGCGATCACCGTTTCTCCGCCGACGGCCGTCTGGCCGATAGCGACACGAACGGCCGCATTGTCGGGCAGATAGACATCCACTCGGGAACCGAAGCGTATCAGGCCGAAACGCTCGCCGACGGCCAGCGCGTCCGGCGCTTCGGTCCAGCAGACGATGCGGCGGGCAACGAGCCCGGCGATCTGCACCACGGGAATGGGGCCGTGCGGGCTCTCAATCACGAGGCCGTTGCGCTCGTTTTCCGTGCTCGCCTTGTCGAGTTCGGCATTCAGGAAACGGCCCGGCTTGTGCTCCACCTTCGACACGCGGCCACGCACGGGCGCGCGGTTGATGTGGCAGGAAAAGACATTCATGAACACCGAAACGCGCGTCATCTCGGCCGGCCCCATGCCCAGCTCGCCCGGTGGGACGGCGGGTCCGACATAGGACACCACACCATCGGCGGGGCTGATGACCAGCCGGTCGTCGACCGGCGTGACGCGTTCCGGGTCGCGGTAGAAATAGACGCACCAGGCGGTGAGGATCAGGCCGATCCAGAAGAGCGGCCCCCACAAGAACCCCAGAAGAACCGTCGCCACAGCGAAGGCGGCAATGAAGGGGTAGCCCTCACGGTGGATGGGCACAAAAGTCTTCCGTATCGTGTCTACAAGGCTCATCACAGGGCGTACTTTCCAATTTCAGGACAGCGGTCTTCGTAACGGAATCCGCGCTCAGCCGCAACGCAACTCCGGCGTTTCGACGAAAAGATGAGGCAAAATGAGCCTGTCTTTTCGCCGCATCCGCCGGGCGTTCTTCAGTCCGCCTTGTAGCTTGGCTTGTAGCATGGCTTGCAGCATGGCTTGTGGCAGAGTTTGTGGTGGGGCTCGCCGCCCTTCCCGAAAGGCTTCGACTATTTCAGCCTGCGGCACGATGTTCTAATAGGCAGGTTCGCCGCGAACGACCACGCCAAGCTCATCCGTTTCGCGCGCCTTGCGCAGGCGCTCTTCGGCCTCGGTCGCCTCGCGCTGACGGTCCCACATCTCCGCATAAAGGCCCCCAGCGGAAAGAAGCTCCGCGTGCCGCCCCCGCTCCGCGATCTCACCGCCCTTCAGGACGATGATCTCATCGGCGCCAATGACCGTGGAGAGGCGATGGGCGATCACCAGTGTCGTGCGTCCCCGGCTCACCGTATCGAGCGCGGTCTGAATTTCGCGTTCGGTGTGTGTGTCCAGAGCAGAGGTTGCCTCGTCGAGGAGCAAGATGGGCGGGGCCTTCAGGATCGTGCGGGCGATGGCGACACGCTGCTTCTCGCCGCCCGACAATTTCAGGCCACGTTCACCCACCATGGTGCGATACCCGTCCGGCAGGCTCTCGATAAAGGGACCGATCTGCGCCAGATCGGCGGCACGACGCACCTCCTCATCGGTCGCGTCGGGGCGGCCATAGCGAATATTGTAGGCGATGGTGTCATTGAAGAGCACCGTGTCCTGCGGAACCATGCCGATGGCCGAGCGCAGGCTCTTCTGCGTGACGTCGCGCACATCCTGCCCGTCGATGGTGATTGTGCCGTCCTGCACGTCATAGAAGCGGAACAGGAGCCGCGAGATGGTCGACTTGCCCGCTCCCGAGGGGCCGACAACGGCGACCGTGCGGCCGGCGGGTATCTCGAAATTGATACCCTTGAGGATGGGGCGTTCCCGATCGTAGGAGAAACGGACATTCTCGAAGCGGACCGTGCCCTTTTCAACGGCAAGCGGCCTGGCATCGGGCTTGTCGTTCACCTCCGCAGGCACATCGAGCAGATCGAACATCTGCTCGATGTCCGTCAGGCCCTGACGGATTTCGCGATAGACAAAGCCGATGAAGTTGAGCGGGATGGAAAGCTGCATCAGCATGGCGTTGATGAAGACGAAATCGCCCACGGTCTGCGTGCCCTGCATGACTTCCCAGGCAGAAAGGCCCATGGCCGCCGTCATGCCGAGACCGAGGATGACGCCCTGACCGAAATTCAGCCATCCGAGCGAGGTCCAGGTGCGGGTTGCCGCATCCTCATAGCGCGCCATCGACTTGTCGAAGCGGTGCGCCTCCATGTCCTCGTTGTTGAAATACTTCACCGTTTCGAAATTCAGGAGCGAATCGATCGCCTTCGTGTTCGCGTCGGTATCGGAATCGTTCATCTCGCGGCGGATGCCGATACGCCAGTCGCTCGCCTTGATCGTGAACCAGATATAGAGCCACACCGTCACCGCGACGATGGCGACATAGATCCACCCATAGGCGAAGGCGAAAATGCCGGCGGCGAGAGCGAATTCGAGCAATGTCGGCAGAGAGTTCAAGATCGTGAAGCGGACGATGGTGTCTATGCCCTTCGTGCCGCGCTCGATGACACGCGAGAGACCGCCGGTGCGCCGCTCCAGATGGAAGCGCAGGGAAAGGTCGTGCATATGCACAAAGGTGCGGTAGGCAAGCTGGCGAACGGCATGCTGGCCGACGCGGGCAAACAGCGCGTCTCGCAACTGGTTGAAGCCCACCTGCACCACGCGCACCAGATTGTAGGCAACCACCAGCATGATGGGCCCGGCAAGGATCGCCGGAAGGAAGGACGGCGGCGCGCCCTCGCCCGACAATGCGTTCGTTGCCCATTTGAAGAAATAAGGCACAAGCACAAGCACAAGCTTGGCAACCACGAGGAAAACCGTCGCGATGAGAACGCGGCGCTTCAAATCCGCCCTGCCCGATGGCCACATATAGGGCCAGAGATTGCGCAGCGTCTGGAGGGTCGAGCCTTCTGCCGACACGGTCTTTTCAGTCATTCAGTGCCGGCCCCCGCTTGCCGTCGTTCGAGTGTAAGAATTTCATGTTCTGCGCGTTCGAGCAGGCGCTCGCGAGCTCGGCCAACTCGCTGGCCAGACTTCCCAAGGCCTCGGTATCCACCTCGTAACGCGAACTCTGTCCCTCGGGTCGCATGCGCAGAAGGCCAGCCTCGACCAGCACCTTCAAATGCTGCGAGACCGTCGATTGCGCCAACCGCAGATGGCCAACCACATCCTTGCAGCATGAGGCATGAAGCCCGGACACATGCCGTAAAATCTCAATACGCGCCGGATGGGACAATGCCGCAAGCCCAAGCGCCATGGGCTTGTGCGCGCAGCAGAATTCCGGCTTCACATCCTGACGCATCGGGGAATTCCTTTTCATCGTTAATCGGCGATATACGATGAAAAAATCCGGGCATCAAGGGCAGGACTACAGTTTTGCCCAATACGGGCCAGCCGGATGCGAGGCTTCCGGGGTGGTTTCGACCTCGCCTTGAAAGCCCCCTAACGCATGCCTTCCCGAAAGACGAGCCGCGCCAGAAGCGGGGCATGCTCCAAGCGTCCCGTCGACCGGCGGCGTGTCACGGCACGGCGACGGTTGCGCATCCCCCTCGGTTATCAGGGTTTCGGCTTCTCGTTTTCTTCCAGCCCTTTCATATCCGCCGCCTCGCCTTCCTGCGTCATTTCGGGAATGGCGAAAACCTGCCCCGGCCAGATGCGATCGGGGTCCGATATCTGATCCTGATTTGCCAGATAGATGGTGGAGAACCGCACACCACGCCCGTAGACGCGACGCGAAATCTGCCACAACGTGTCGCCGCGGCGGATGATTACGGAGCCATCGACGGGCTCAAGCTTGGGCGCCGTTCTGGCGCCATCGGGCGAAACTTCTTCGCCTTCGGCGGCAGTTGGTGCGGGGGTTTCGCCATTGCCGGCCGCAAATCTCTCACCGGTCGGCTGCTGGGGCTGCGCGACGGCTGCAACCTGCTCACCCTCGGCGCGCGTAAAGGGAACCGCCGCGCGTGCGATGACCGTGCGGCCGTCGGCAGACAGCATATCCGCACGCACGATATAATCGCCCGCGGGAAGATCGCGCACCGCCTCGATCAAAAAGCGCCCGTTGGAGGGAGTCGCCGTCTCGCCCAGAAGGATTTCATTGGCATAGACGCGGACACGCGTATCGGGCCTCGCCGTGCCCGCAACGAAAATCTGACGGCCATCGATCTCGACCGCCTCGATATGCGGCTGCGCTTCCTCTTTGGAGGGTTGAGCAGCGGTCTGAGGCTGAGAAGCGGGCGCGGGTGCAGTTGCGACCTGCCCGCCGGCAGGAGCATCGGGAGCCTGCGCTGCCTGCTGCTGTGAGGCGACCGCCTGACCGTCGGCCTGTTCTGCCGGTGGCTGCTCCTTCTCTACCTGCTCTTGCCCGGCAGATGGATTTTGCGGCTGGGCTTCCGGCACGGTGATCAGCTTGCTCGGAGCGCCCGGCCTGTCGACCAGGGCAAGAACCTGACCGTCCGCATTGTCGGGCACAGTCACGATTGCGGTTTCGATGGAATTGGCCGCGACATTGTCCTGCGTCGTCGCGCGCAGCACGATCTGGTAATCGCCCGGCGCGAGCGGCTCGTCGAGCACCACCGCGAAGTCGCCATTGGTCCCGCTCGTCGTGGTTCCCAAAACACGGGTTCCCTGCAATATCTCCACCCGCGCATTGGCGGGCGCCTGGCCAGCAATGACCATCGAGCCATCCGGTTCGACGCGCACGAGATCGAAGGAGGGAGGAGACACTTCTTCATTTCGGGCTGCGTTCTGAGCTTCACCCGCCGGCGCTTGTCCGGCCGCCGCGTCTTCGCCCGGCTGTGCCGCTTCCTGCATGGTCGGCGCAGTCTCGGGCAGGCGCCCGGTTTTCTGCCGGGTGCCGTTGTCGGCGGCAGCATCCTTTTCCTGTCCCGCCTGCGGCTGCGGAGCAATGGCCACCGTCTCGGGGCGGCCTTTCATGTAGGGTTCGAAAACGCCCATGAAATACGCCGAGACAACGCCGGCCGCGACCGCACCGATCGCGAACAGAAGCCCCTTGCTGAGAGGTGACAATGCCATGAATTCAGCGCTCCTTTTTAATAACAGGCTGTAACGCTTTTTCACTGCTGCGACAAGAAAAAGCCTTTGGCCACTTGACCATAAGCCCCCGCAGTAGAAGCAATAACCGAATGAAAAAGATTGAGTCGGTCTGCGTCTATTGCGGCTCCAGCAACGGGCGCGATGAAAGCTATTTCCAGTCGGGCCTCACCCTCGGGCGCTCGCTCGCGGAGGCGAAGCTGCGCCTCGTCTATGGTGCGGGCACGAAGGGCATCATGGGCGCGGTGGCGCGTGGAACGAAGGAAGCCGGCGGCGCCGTGACAGGAATCATACCTAGTTTCCTGATCCGCAAGGAGGCGCCGGAGATCGAGCTGACCCAGCTCGACGAGCTGATCGTCACAGATGACATGCACCAGCGCAAACATGCGATGTTCGAGCGCTCCGATGCCTTTGTGGCCCTGCCCGGCGGGATCGGGACGCTGGAAGAGATCGTGGAGATCATGACCTGGGCGCAGCTTGCCCGCCATGAAAAGCCCATCGTGTTTGCGAATATCGGCGGGTTCTGGAATCCACTTCTGAAGCTGATCGACCACATGAAGGCAGAAGCTTTCGTCCATTCAGCGGGCCGCGTACAGCCGCTGGTGGTCGACAAGGCCGAAGACATCGTTCCCGCGATCCTGGCGGCGGCGGAGCGTTCAGCACCGGCAAACGGCAATGACCGCGTCAAGGTGGACAAGCTCTAAAGCCAGCTGCGGCCTCTCCGATACCCATCGCATGGACATGCTGCCGGCAATGGCGCTGTGTATGTTTCGACAAGCTCACGGGGCGTGAGTGACTGGACCGAGCTGCAACGTTTTGGAACTGGCCTCCTGCCAGCCCCTTCCTCATGGCGCGCTCGGCGGCAGTGCACCGCCCCTGCCGCGAGAACAGAACGGCGGCAAAACCGCCTTTCCACAAGGCATGTCATGGCGGCGTCATCGGAGCGACGCTCCGCTGTTACAGACAACTGGCTAAATGTTTCTGCATATCGATTTCGGTTGCGTCCTGACCCCGGCCTCGCCGCGCCGCGACCCCCGTCCATCGGCAGAGCCGGAATTGCCGCCTCCTTCGTGGGGCGGCTATTTTTTTGCCGTGACCAGATCCTTCAGAAGCGGCCCGCTATAGATCGCGAGCGCCAGCCAGATCAGCGCGAAGGCAAATGCCTTGACCGCGTCGAAAGGCTCGCGGAAAACGAAAACGGCAATCAGGAAGATCAGGGTGGGTGCAATATACTGCATGATACCGATGGTCGAATAGCGCAGAAGCTTCGCCCCGAAGGCAAAGAGGATGAGCGGAATTGCCGTGGCGGGGCCAAGCGCCATCAAGAGGAATATGTCCATCGGCTGCGAGGCCAGGAAATGGCTGTTACCCGAGGCCACGGTCCAGAAAATGTAGCCAAGCGCCGGTGGGGTGAGCAGCAGAACCTCAAGGAAAAAGCCCTGGCTCGGGCCGATCGGCAGCGTCTTTCGCAGGAAGCCATAGGCGGCGAAGCTGAGAGCCAGAACAAGCGATATCCATGGCAAACCGCCGGCATTGACAGTGAGGATGACCACTGCAAGCGTTGCCAGACCGACGGCGGCGAACTGATAGCGCTTCAATCGCTCTCCCAGGAAGAGCGCCCCGAGCGCGACGTTGACCAACGGGTTGATGTAATAGCCGAGCGCCGTTTCCACCGTGCGATGGGTGGCGATGGCATAGACATAGGTTCCCCAGTTGCAGGAGATGACGGCTGCGGTCAGGGCTGCCATGGCAAGCGTGCGCGGGGAGCGCAACGCCCGCTTGATGTCGGCTGTGCGCCCGAGCATGAACAGCACCACGGCTGCGACCGGCACAGACCAGATAATGCGATGGGCGACAATCTCCAAGGCCGGGATGTGCACCACCGCCTTCATGTAGAGCGGCAGGAAGCCCCAGAAAACATAGGAAAACAAAGCAAACAGAAAGCCCCGCAGGGCGTCGTTCTGCGCAACCGGAGCGGGCGCAGATGCCGTATCGCTCATGGGAAATCCTCAAACCGAAACGGGACCGCCCTTCGCGGCACGGTCCCTCGTAAAATTCAGTGTCTCACGGAACCGCGCCCGCGATCCAATTCAAAGTATTGGTCCAATGATCAATCCGGCTTCGGCGCGGATGTCTCGCGGTTACGCACCAGCTTGTAGACGATCGAATCCATCAGCGCCTGAAAGGAGGCGTCAATGATGTTGTCGGAGACGCCCACGGTCGACCAGCGCGCGCCGGTGGAATCGAAAGATTCGATCAGAACGCGCGTAATGGCCTCGGTGCCGCCGTTGAGAATGCGCACCTTGTAATCGGCCAGCGCCAGATCGGCGATCTCGCCCTGATATTTGCCGAGGTCCTTGCGCAATGCGATGTCGAGCGCATTGACGGGGCCATGCCCCTCGGCAACCGACATCAGCGTCTCGCCGTCCACCGTCACACGGACCACTGCTTCGGAAACCGTCTTCAGTTCCCCGTTGGCATCGAAGCGGCGCTCGACCATGCAGCGAAATCCATCGACCTTGAAGAACTCCGGCACATGCCCCAGCGTGCGGCGGGCGAGGAGTTCGAAACTCGCATCCGCTCCCTCATAGGCATAGCCCTGCGCCTCGCGCTCCTTGACGCGTGCGATCAACGTGTCGAGGCGCGGATCGGCCTTGTCGACCACGATGCCGCGCCGTTTCAGTTCGGCAATAAAATTGGATTTGCCGCCCTGGTCCGACACCATGACGCGGCGACGGTTGCCGACCGTTTCGGGGGGAACATGCTCGTAGGTTTCAGGCTCCTTCAACACCGCCGAGGCATGAATGCCCGCCTTGGTGGCGAAGGCCGACGCGCCGACATAGGGCGCCTGCGCGTTGGGCGCGCGGTTCAACAATTCGTCGAAGGCATGGGACAGGCGCGTGATGTCGGCGAGCTTGTCGAGCGAAAGACCGGTTACGAAGCGATCCGCATAGGCGGACTTCAGCATCAAGGTTGGCAGGATCGTGATGAGGTTGGCATTACCGCAACGTTCGCCGATGCCGTTCACCGTGCCCTGCACCTGACGGACGCCAGCCTCGATCGCTGCAAGTGAATTGGCGACGGCCTGGCCCGTATCGTCATGGGCGTGAATGCCCAGATGGTCGCCGGGAATGCCCGCGGCAATCACCATTTCGACGATGCGGCGGATTTCCGGAGGCTGCGTGCCGCCATTGGTGTCGCACAGAACCACCCAGCGGCTTCCCGCCTCATAAGCGGCCCTGGCGCAGGCGAGCGCATAGTCCGGATTGGCCTTGTAGCCATCGAAGAAATGCTCGCAATCGACCATCGCCTCCTTGCCGGCAGCCACCGCCGCCTCAACCGATGCGCGGATCGATTCCAGGTTTTCCTCATTGGTGCAGCCGAGCGCCACGCGCACATGATAATCCCAGCTCTTGGCGACAAAGCAGATGGCATCGCTTTCAGCCTGAATGAGCGCCGCCAGCCCCGGATCGTTGGATGCAGAAACGCCGGCGCGCTTGGTCATCCCGAAAGCGACAAAAGCCGCGTCCCGCGTCCGCTTCTGCGCGAAGAAGGCGGTGTCGGTGGGGTTTGCGCCCGGATAGCCGCCCTCGACATAATCGAAGCCGAACGCATCGAGCATGCGTGCGACCGCAATCTTGTCCTCGACGGAGAAATCGACACCCGGCGTCTGCTGCCCGTCGCGCAAGGTCGTGTCGAAGAGATAGATCCGTTCCTTGGATGCCATTGTATTTCCTTTTCCGTGCGGCGGTTTTCTGCCTCTTCCGCCGTCATTTCCTGCCTCGAAGCGGCAGGCCGTATCCGTCACAGTCCGAACCAGATCCGTTTATCCACCCGCAAAACCGTCCGTGGCGCGGATGAGGCGGTCCAGAATGCCCGGTTCAGAAAAGGCATGGCCCGCACCCTCGACGATGTGAAAATTCGCTTCAGGCCAGGCCCTGTGAAGTTGCCAGGCGAAATGCAGGGGGCACGGCATGTCATAACGGCCATGCACGATCACCCCCGGAATGCCGGCAAGCCGTCCCGCATTGCGCAGGAGCTGCCCCTCTTCGAGCCATCCCGAATGGGTGAAGAAGTGGTTCTCGATGCGGGCGAAGGCGATGGCAAAGTTCTCCTCGCCGAAGGGGGCGCTGGTTTCGGGCTCCGGCAGAAGCGTGATCGTCTCGCCTTCCCACAAGCTCCAGGCCCTTGCCGCCTCAAGCTGCACCGCGTGATCGGGCGAGGTCAGACGCTTGCGATAGGCGGCCATCAGGTCGCCACGCTCCTCCTGCGGGATCGGCGCCAGGAAACGCTCCCATTTGTCGGGAAACATCTGCGACACGCCGAACTGATAGTACCAGTCGAGTTCAGCGCGGGTCAGCGTGTAAACCCCGCGCAGGATCAGTTCTGAGACCCGCTCGGGATGCGTCTCAGCATAGGCGAGCGCCAGCGTCGATCCCCAGGAACCGCCGAAGACCTGCCACTTCTCCACCCCCATCAACTCGCGCAACCGCTCGATGTCGGCAACCAGATGCCATGTGGTGTTGGCTTCCAGATCGGCGTGAGGAACCGAGCGACCGCAGCCACGCTGGTCGAACAGCAGGATGTCGTAACGGGTGGGATCGAACAGGCTGCGGTGAGCAGGAGAGATGCCTCCCCCCGGTCCGCCGTGCAGGAACACAACTGGCTTGGCGCCGCGCGTGCCGGCGCGTTCCCAGTAGATGCTGTGTCCGTCGCCGACATCGAGCATGCCGCTCTCGAAAGGCTCTATAGCCGGATAAAGCGCGCGCAATTGCGTCATTTCATCGTCTTTCCTGATGCTTCACCCGTGAGCGGCCATTCGGCGGTGTCATGGTCGGGGTGCTGGTAGGAAACGACCGCTATGCCTGCTTCCTGCAACGTGTCCTGGGCCCGGACCGGCTTTTCGAACAGCCGTTCGATCCATGGGAGGCGCACCGCGTGGTTCACCTGAATCTCCGGTTCGAGCCTCTCCGGTTCGTCGAATGCCCCGATCGCGATCTCGATGCCGCCGTCATATTCATAAGTGAGCGGCGTGCCGCAGCCCGCGCAGAAACCGCGCTCGACGACGTTCGATGAGCGAAACCGTTGCGGCTTGCCGCGCGTCCATTCGAGATCGTCCCGATAGGCGGTGATGAGGGCGCCGAAGAAATTCCCGAATTGCTTCTGGCACATGCGGCAGTGACAAATGGACGGTCGGCCGAGCCGGGTGGCACGAAAGCGCACGGCGCCGCACTGGCACCCGCCGGTGAAAACAGACGATGTGGTCATGCGTTTTTCTCCGCCGGCCATTCGGCCGTGTCGTGATCGGGGTGCTCGTAGGATACGAGCGAACGCAGAAACTCCAGCGCCTCGGGATCGTCCATAGAACCATGTCCCGGCAGGCTGGATATGCCGTCGGTATAGGGCAATTTGCCTTCGAGCCCCCATTGCACCACCGGAGCGATCTTATCGGGGTGATCGAAAGCGGCAATGGCGACCGCCATGCCGTCCGGCGCCTCATAGGTGAGCGGAGTTCCGCATTCGGCACAGAAGCCGCGCCGCACATGGTTGGACGACTGGAAGCGCTTCGGCTCTTTGCGGATCCAGGAAAGCCGCGCCTCGCGAACCGAGACCAGCGGCAGCATGAAGTTGCCGCTGGCCTTCTGACACATGCGACAATGACAGACGGAGGCCTCGCCAAGCGCGCCCTCGATGTGGAAGCGAACCGCGCCGCACTGGCATCCGCCGGAATAGACGGGCTTGTTGTCGAGGCTCATGGCAACTTCCCTTCCCTCTATTCGGGCCTGTGACAGACGGCCTCGATATTGTTGCCATCCGGATCGAGCACGAAGGCACCATAGTAATCGGGATGGTAATGCGGCCTGAGGCCGGGAGCGCCATTGTCCTTGCCGCCGGCTTCAAGAGCGGCCTTGTAAAACGCATCGACCTGCGCGCGCGTTGCAGCCGTAAACGCCACGTGTTTCGGCTCGCCAGCCGCTTCCCCCTCGCTCAGCCAATAGACCGGCCGGTCGCGGCCATATCCGCCGACCTTCATGCCACCGGTGAACTCCGTGGGAACCATCATCAGAAGCGAGGCGCCAAGCGGCGCCATGGCCTTGTCGTAAAATGCCCTGGAGCGGTCGAAATCCGCCACCCGGATACCAATATGGTCGATCATCTTTTCACCTCCCAGCGCGTCCGGCGGTCGCCGGTTTCGGGGTCCTTGTAGTCCATGAGCTGAATGTTCTGTGCCGTGAGTTTATCGCGGAGGCGGTCGGCTTCGGCAAAGTTCTTCTCGCGCAGATGCCGCAAACGCTCTTCCACCAGCGCGTCCACCGCGCCGGTATCGATGTCAGCGCCTGAAACCTTCGCAGCGAACCAATCGCTTTCGGTGGAAGGCAGAAGCCCCAGAAGTCCCGCACCCGCCTTGAGCGCTGCACGGGCATCCTCATTGCCCTTGGCCGCCTCGCCGCGCAATTCGTGCAGGGCCGCAATCGCTCCGGTGGTGCCCAGATCGTCGCAAAGCGCTGAAAGCACGGTTGCGCAATCGCCACCGCCCAAGGCCAGATCACCCACCGCGCGATACCAGCCGTCAAGAACGGCTTCTGCTTCCTCCAGCTTGCGCACGGAGAAATCGATGGGCTCGCGGTAATGCGTCATCAGCATGGCAAGACGCAGCACCTCGCCAGACCAGGAACGGCCGCCGAATTTTTCCGTCGCCAGCAGTTCATGGATGGTGATGAAATTGCCCTCGGATTTCGACATCTTGCGGCCTTCCACCTGGAGAAAGCCGTTGTGCATCCAGTAGCGCGCCATGCGGTCCGTGCCGTGGGCACAACAGGACTGCGCGATCTCGTTCTCGTGATGCGGGAAGATCAGGTCCAGCCCACCCCCGTGAATGTCGAACACCTCGCCCAGATAGGCCGCCGACATGGCCGAGCATTCGATATGCCAACCCGGCCGACCGCGGATCGAAAGAGGGTTTCCGCCAATGGTGAACCGAGCGTCCCAGCCCGGTTCTTCCGGCGAGGAGGCCTTCCACAACACGAAATCGGCGGGGTTTTTCTTGTGCGCCTCCACGGCAACGCGGGCACCGGCCTGCTGGTCTTCGAGCTTGCGGCGGGAAAGACCGCCATAGGCGGGCATCGATTCCGTGTCGAAAAGGATTTCGCCTTTTGCCTCATAGGCATGGCCGCGATCGATGAGAGATTGAATCAAGCTCGCCATATCCGTCAGCCCGTCGGGGCGAGGCAGAACGAATTCGGTGGCGCGTGGCTCGATCGTGGGCGTGAGGCAGCCAAGCGCGGCAATATCGGCGTGATACTGGTCCGCTGTCTTTTCGGTGACAGCGCGGATCGCCTCATTCAGCGGCAGGTCGGGATAATCGCGGCGCGCGCGCGCGTTGATCTTGTCGTCCACATCGGTGATGTTGCGCACATAGGTCACGTGGTCGGCACCGTAGAGATGGCGCAGCAACCGGAACAGAACGTCGAAGACGATGGCAGGACGGGCGTTGCCGATATGCGCATAGTCATAGACGGTGGGACCGCAGACATACATGCGCACATTGCCGGCATCGAGGGGGACGAAGTCCTCCCTGGCGCGGGTCAGCGTGTTGTAGACCCTCAGGCCCTTGAAACCATCCGTCATGCTCGCCTTCCGTCTCCGAAATTCCGTTTCACCCGCCACGGCCAGAAGCCCGCGGCCGCACAAACACCCTGCAACCGGAACCATCAAACGGCGACAGACAACCAGGGCCGTCTGGCCTGGGCGTTTTTTCTCTTCAGTGTGAGGGGCGAAAACGTCCGGACCAGCGGTGAGGCGCTAGCCGATAATGCAAATGCCGATGATGGCGCAAAGCGTTTTCATAGCCGTTCTTATCGCCGCAGCAGCGAAAGCCGTCAAGATAAAAGGTGGAGATGAAGGGCTCTCCTGAAAGGCTGGGGATGAGAGGCGGGCGCGCGGCTTGAACGTCAATCAACCGTTGCCTTCAAGCCACGATTGTGAAGGAAATATTAAGGCTGCTGCTGCAATTTTAGCAATGTGTCTTGCCGCAGGAAGCACCTCGTCAAGATTTTGTCGGATTCGATCCCCACCTGCGCGGACAGACGACAACGCGGTATCAAGGATTGAGAGTATGCCCCGCGAAACAAGCAAGCCAGTAGCCCAGAATCCGCAAAAGGAACATGAGCTGCTCAGCCAGTATCACGCGGTAGGACCGGCGGCCATCGCCGCCGCCCTGCAGTGCAAGGCCGACAAGCCGGCGGAAACGCCGCGGCCGAGCCTTTACACCACGCAGACCGACTGATCCGCAAAACGCCCTGTCGGGCGCCGGGTGGTTTTCATCCGGCGAGTTGGCGGTCAAACGGTGGACAGGTGGTGACACCCGCACTCGTGCGGGTGGTCGCGGCGCTGTAATTCCGGCGTGCGTCTTCCTGCCCGGCCGGCACTCTGGATGCGCCAACGGCACTCTGGATGCGCCAACGGCATTGGATGATGCATTTTTTTCGCTTTGATGCGTGCGGGCGGACATGAGATGCGTGTACTCTCACCATGCCGTCCGCGAGGGCGCCCAGAAGGTCGCTGCACCATGAAGAACGATCCGCTTTCCCATGGCCTTTGGGAGAAGACCGCGCCGCCTGCTCCGGACACGATTCCCCTTGCCAGCGAGGTTCGCGCCGCCGTAGCCATCATCGGCGGCGGGTTTACCGGCCTTTCGGCTGCGCTGCACCTGGCGGAAGCCGGCATCGACGCGGTGGTGATCGAGGCAGAAGAGATCGGCTTCGGCGGTTCGGGCCGCAATGTGGGTCTCGTCAATGCCGGCATGTGGGTCATGCCCGACGACCTGCCGGCGATCCTTGGCGCAGACTATGGTGAAAGGCTATTGAAACTCCTGGGCGATGCCCCTCAAGCCGTTTTCGATCTGGTCAAGCGCCACGATATGAACTGCGAGGCGGTTCACAGGGGAACGCTGCATTGCGCGGTCGGTGCATCCGGCCTCAAACAGCTTGAGGAGCGAGCGCGGCAATGGGCTGGCCGGGGCGCGCCCGTCCGGCTGCTTGACGCGGCGGAAACGGCACGGCGTGTGGGCACCGGCGCCTATTCCGGCGCGCTGCTCGACGAGCGCGCGGGCACGATCCAACCGCTTGCCTATGTGCGGGGCCTTGCCGATGCGGCGATCCGTGCCGGCGCCCGCGTTTTCGCCGGCTCGCGTGTGGAGCGCGCCGAGAGGAACGGAACGGGCTGGCGCATCCTCACCAGAGACGGCGCGGTCACGGCGGACAAGGTAATCGTCGCCACAAACGCCTACACCACCTCACCATGGCCTGAGGTGCGGGCGGAACTCGTTCACCTGCCCTATTTCAACTTCGCAACGCCGCCCCTGCCGGCATCAGCGCGCGAACGCATCCTGCCGGGGCTCGAGGGCGCCTGGGACACAAAGCAGATTTTGACGTCCTATCGTTGGGACAAGGCTGGACGGCTTGTGTTCGGCAGCGTCGGCGCGCTGAAAGGGACCGGCCAGGCCATTCACCGGAAATGGGCCGAACGCGCCATGGCCCGCCTCTTTCCCGACCTGAAAGGCGTGGGTTTCGAGAGCGCGTGGTACGGACAGATCGGCATGACGGCGGATCACCTGCCGCGCTTTCATCGACTTTCGGAAAACGTGGTCGGATTTTCCGGCTATAACGGCCGAGGCATCGGGCCTGGCACCGTTTTCGGCAGGACGCTTGCCGAGCTGGTGTCGGGCGCGCGCACCGATGCGGAACTTCCCCTCCCCGTTACATCCCCCAACGCGCGGGCCTTCCGTCCGATCTATGAAGGCGTTTATCGCTACGGGTCGGAAGCGGCCCATCTTGCAGGCATGCTCGGCTGACTCCGCGCTTCGGGGGGCATCTCAGAAAAGCGTGAGCTGATCGTCCTTGCCGCTGCTTTTCTTTTCGGCAGTCATGGCTTCTGCCGGGCGCTCGGCGCGGTCCTGGATCTCCGGGCCGGCATTGGCGACCTTGTTCACCTTGTCAGACACGGGGATTGCTTCGAAGAAACCCGGTTCGGCAGGCTTCAGCAGGTCCGCCACATGGCGTGGCTCCTGATTGAGACAATCGAGCCAGCGCTCGAAATCCTGCGGCTCGATCACCACCGGCATGCGATGATGAATCCCCTTCAGATCGGCATTCGCCTCGGTGGTCAGGATTGCGCCGGTATCCATCTCCGTGCCACCGGGTTCCGACCAGCTTTCCATCAAACCGGCAAAGGCGATAACGCCGCCATGGCGCGGCCTGATCCAATAGGGTTCGGCTCGTTTGTTGCCCACCCGCCGCCATTCATAGAACCCGCTGGCCGGCACAAGCGCGCGGCGATGGCGCATTGCGGTCTTGAAGGAGGCCTTTTGCGCTGCCGTTTCCGAGCGCGCGTTGAAAAGCAACGGCAGGTCGGCGGGGTTCTTGGCCCAGGAGGGGATCAACCCCCAACGCACCAGAAGCGCCGAACGGGACGGCAGGTTCGAGCCGGGCGCACGCGCGGGACCGGAAAGCGCCATCAGAATGGGTTGTGTGGGGGCGATATTGTAGCGTGGCGGGAACGGCTCCAGGTCCATGACGCCAAGCATGGATTGCACCGCATCGGGTGTCCCAGTCAGCGCGAAACGGCCGCACATGGCTTGCTTTCCTGGATCACCGTCTGGCCTTCTCTGCGGGACATTCTTTGCACGATGCTCCCCTCGGGGTATGACATTTCCGGTTGCTTGCGGCAGAGTTGGCGATCAAACCGGGCGATGCAAGGTGTCATTCCATGAAATCAGAGGAAATCCGCGCCGTGTCGGCGGCTGTCGTACAGAACGGCCGCTTCCTGCTGGTTCGGCGGGGACGGCCGCCGGCCGAGGGGCTCTATGCGTTTCCCGGCGGGCGCGTTGAAAAGGGGGAGACCGGCGAGGAAGCCATCGCCCGTGAAGTTCGGGAGGAAACTGGGCTGACTGTGCTTTCGGCGACATTCCTGCGGGAGATCCGTCTGCCAGTCGTGGAGCGCGGCATGATCTTTCTTCTGAGCGTCTATTGCGCCGAGGCCACCCCAGGCACCCCGATCGCTGGCGATGATGCGGCGGAAGCGGCCTGGTTTTCGCCCGATGAAATCAGGCAGCTTCCGATCACCCCAAGCACGCTTGAAATCGTCGAGGAACTGAGCGCGGGCCGCAAAACCCGGAAGGCCGGCTGATTGCCTTCTCAATCTTGCCACTTTTTTCACGCGGATGCGATTATGGTGGGAGAAACGCAGCCAATGCGCGCCCGGAGACGAAATTTGTTCACCAGAGCATTCTGCCGTCATGCGAAAGCACCCGGCTTCCGCATGCATTCGGGAATACGGCACGCAGGCATGAAATCTGCGGGAATACAGGAAGATGGAACGGAACAGCGTTTCCATGAAACGATGAACCGGTCCGGGATATGCGCGGCCATGCTCGTCATCGCCGCACTGACATTTTCGGCCCAGCCCGCACAGGCCGCAGAAGCAGCCTATGAAAAACCGCTTCTGCGCCTGGCCGAAGTGCTGGGGGCGGTCCATTACCTGCGCAATCTTTGCGGCGAAACCTCCGATGCCTGGCGTGGCAAGATGCAGGAACTCCTGACGACGGAAGCCCCCTCGCCGGAGCGGCGCGAAAAGCTCGTTGCCAGTTTCAACCAGGGTTATCGTGCCTTTGCCGGCACCTACCAAAGCTGCACGCAGCAAGCGCGCAGCGCCATCTCGGGCTATATGGAAGAAGGCGCGCGCCTGTCGAAGGACATCGCGCAGCGATACGGGAACTGAAGGAAAACCGATGCGGCACTCCAGTTTTTCCAGAACCAGTCGAACCTCCGCCCCCCGCGCCTGCCTGGGTGCGCTCGCTTTGCTTCTTGCCCTGGCTGGCCCCGGACATGCTCTCAGCCAGCTTCAGGATGCGCCGGAGCCTGCGGAAGAGCCGTCCGAGACGATCGAACGCGTGCCGCTCCCCTCGCCGGTCAAGCCACCGGCGGCAACACACGAAGCGGAACCGTCGGTCCCCGAAAGTAAGCCGGGCGCGGACGAGGCAGCCCCCGACGAGGGGGAAAGCGAACAGGATGCGGTTCGTCCCCGCACAGACCCCGACAAACCGCTGCCTGAGGTTCTCTATGACCTCGACAAGCTGCCCGAGCCCGTTCGGCGCATGCACAACCTGATCGTGGAGGCCTGCAAAACAGGGGACCTGGAACAGCTTCGCCCCCTGATCGGCATGGGCGACGACGCCACACAGCTTTCCCTCGGCGGGATCGAGGGCGATCCTCTGGAATTCCTGAAGGAGCTTTCCGGCGACGAAGAAGGGCAGGAAATCATGGCCATTCTTCTGGAGGTCCTGCAGGCTGGCTATGTCCATGCGGATGCGGGCACGCCTTCGGAACTCTATGTCTGGCCCTATTTCTTCGCCCTGCCGCTCGACAGCCTCGACAAGCGCCAGAGGGTGGAACTCTTCACCCTCGTCACAGCGGGTGATTATGAGGAGATGAAGAATTTCGGCGCCTATGTGTTTTATCGCGTGGGCATCACTCCGGAAGGACATTGGGCGTTTTTCGTGGCAGGAGACTGACGGGGCCCTGCGAGCGGTTCGCACCGAGCCTTGCCGCACACGCGAAAGCGTCCTAGCTAGAGAGTATCGCCCCTGCTTCGCGTTCTTTCGGATAAGCCATGCCCGTCATTCACCTCGCCCAACGCGCCACCGTCCGAGTCAGCGGTCCGGAAGCCGAGCACTTCCTGCACAATGTGATCACCACCGACCTTGGACCATTGCAAGTCGGCGAGGCAAAGGCCGGTGCGCTTTTGACCCCGCAGGGCAAGATCATGTTCGATTTCGTGGTATCGCGCGCCGGGCCAGATGCATTCCGGCTCGACTGCCGCGCGGACATCGCCGCAGATCTCGCCCGCCGGCTGATGCTCTACAAGCTTCGTGCGAAGCTGGATATTACGCTGGAAGAACAATCTGTTGTCGCGATTTCATGGGAAAATGATTCCGCTCCCGAGGCGCAGGGCGAGACCGTGCTCGACCTGCGCTTTCCGGCCGGGCCCCAGGTGTTTCGTCACTATGGCGCACAACCGGCGGCGAATACGGACGAGGCCAGCTGGACGAGATTGCGCATCGAGAACGCCGTTGCCGAGAGCGGCAGCGACTTCACCCTGGGAGACGCTTTCCCGCATGATGTGCTCTATGACCAGAATGGCGGCGTGGGCCTGAAGAAGGGATGCTATATCGGGCAAGAGGTCGTTTCACGCATGCATCACCGGGGCACGGCGCGCCGACGCCTGCTGATCGCGACCGCCGAGGCTGCCCTTCCGGAGGCAGGCACCGAGCTCAAGGCCAATGATCGTGCGCTGGGCACACTTGGCAGCGTGGCAGGAACGACGGGACTTGCCATCGCCCGCATCGACCGGGTGAAGGATGCCATGGATGGAGGGACGCCCATTCTGGCCGGGGACGTTTCCGTCTCGCTGCGCATTCCCGCCTGGGCCCATTTCACCTTTCCCGAGACTGGTGGAGGCGAGGCGTGAGCCCGACCGGGGCGCCGGAGGCCGCCCGCGCCTGGCAGCGCATGCTTTCGGGCCGTCGGCTCGATCTTCTCGACCCTTCCCCCCTCGACATCGAGATCGGCGATATCGCACACGGTCTCGCCCGCGTCGCCCGATGGAACGGACAGACGGAGGGCGACAACGCCTATTCGGTCGCCCAGCACTCACTTCTTGTGGAAGACGTGTTCGGCAGGATCGTTCCAAACGCCACGGCGGACTGGTTGCAGGCCGCTCTCCTGCACGACGCCCCGGAATATGTGATTGGCGACATGATCTCTCCCTTCAAGGCAACCCTTGGCGACGACTACAAATCCGTCGAGAAGCGATTGCAGCGCGCCATCCATCTGCGTTTCACCCTGCCGCCGGACATAACGGTGACGCTCAAGAAGGCGATCAAGCGCGCGGACCGCATCGCCGCCTTTTTCGAGGCGACGAGGCTTGCCGGCTTTGTCGAAAGCGAGGCTGCGCGCTTCTTTGGCCGGCCAAGGGGCATCGCGCCGGAGACGGTCGACATGACCCCGCAACCCGCGAAAAAAGCACAGGCCGCCTTCCTGAAGCGATTTGCCGAAATCGAGAAGATGCGCGGACGGGGATAGGCCGGCTGACGGCGGTTCCACAGGATTGGTGCGCCAGGGGTCGCCCTTCATCCGCCTGCTGGCACCTTCTCCCCGCGAACGGGAGAAGATGAGGGGCGATTTCGGCCTGAGACGCGATGCACTGCAGCGCCGCACGTCCTTTCGGACGCAAACAAGAACGCTCAATCATAGCGTTTTTCCGCAGATTTGCAGACGTCGGATGATTTCGTCTGATCGCAAGAGGCTTCACCGCTCCAGCCGATCAATGAACCACTGCGTGAGCTTGGTCCAGACTGCATCCTTCTCGCCCGCATCCTCGCAGCCATGGTCGAGATTGGGATTGTCGTTGACCTCGATGACATAGATGCCATCGGGCGTTTCCTTGATGTCGACGCCATAAAGGCCATCGCCGATACAGCGCGCGGCGCGCACGGCGATATCGATCACCTCCTTCGGCGTCTCAGCAAGCGTGAAGGAGCGAAAGCCGCCCTCATCGGGCTTGCCGCCGCGCTCGTGATTGACGATCTGCCAATGCTTCTTGGCCATCAGATAATGAACGGCGAACAGCGGTTCGCCACCCAGAACGCCGATGCGCCAGTCGAACTCCGTCGGCAGAAACTTCTGCGCAATCAGAAGATCGGAATCCTCCAGCCATTTGGTGGCGAGCGCCTTCAATTCCTCCAGGGTCGATGCCTTTTTGACGCCGCGCGAAAAGGAACTGTCAGGAATTTTCAGGACCAGCGGGAAACCGAGTTGCTCAGCGGCCTTTTCCAGATCGCCCGGCCCGGCGATCATCACCGTCGGCGGAACCGGAACATTGTTGGCCGCCATCAGCTCGTTCAGATAGACCTTGTTCGTGCAGCGGATCATCGACAAGGGATCGTCGATGACGGGCATGCCTTCCTGTTGAGCGCGGCGCGCGAAGCGATAGGTGTGGTTCGAGATCGCGGTCGTTTCGCGGATGAAGAGCGCGTCGAAATTGGCGAGCCGCGGCAGGTCCTTCCTGGTGATCGGCTCCACCTCCACGCCCATGCGCGCGGCTACGCGCGACCAGTGCCTGAGCGAGGCGATGCTCGAAGGCGGCAGTTCTTCCTTCGGATCGATGAGGGTCGCAAAACTGTAGCGGGCGGCGGCACGCGCCTTTCCATCGCGCCACTGGCGGCTGGTGTAGGTCTCAAGACAGGCGGCAAAACGCTCCTTCTCCTCAGCAGACATGCGCGCCAGCGGGCGAAAGCCGATGCGGGTGATCGTCGCCCAATCGCCATCCTTGATGGAGACCTCAAGGGCCGGCGCGCGAAACCAGTCGAAGAGAAGCCGGGCAAAGCGCTCCCATGCCTTGCTCGGCCCGATGCCGAAGAAAATTCCCACGCTCGACGGAAAGGAACCGCCGATTTCGGAGCGACAGCGGTTCAACGCCTGTTCCAGCTCCGGCAGGGAATTCTCGTAGAGCTTGCGCGCCGACAGGTCGATCATGGTCTCGACCGAAGGGATCACGCGATGGCCGCGCGAACTGGCAAGCAGCGAGGCATAATATCCACGGCTCTGATAGGCGTAGCTCGATGAAAGATTGATGATCTTCGGCAGCTGTCCGCGAAAGAGCGATGGGTGGGTTAGGTAATCCCGGTTGGTGATGATCTTGTATGGGGTGGCGGTCTCGTCCAGATCGCCTTTCCTGCCTGTCAGGATGACCCAGGTCATTTAGGGCCTTTCTTCCTCTTCTTTGCCGCCCAGACGCTTTTCGTAGCGCAGGGCGCGCATGCCGTCATGATAGTAATTCTCATGCTGCCCGAAGCAGCGATAACCGGATTTCTCATAGAGCGAAATTGCGCCTGAATTGTCTTCCCGCACCTCGAGGCGCATGAGCTGGCAGCCACGCAGCACCGTTTCCCGCTCCACGGCATTCAGGAGGAGGCCCGCGATGCCCCGCCCCAGAGCCTGCGGCGACACAGCGATGGAATAAAGCCGCGCCTTGCGGCTTAAACGACGCAGAAGCACAAGCGCATAGGCAAGGATCCGCCCTTCCTCCACAGCGACGAGAAGGATAGCCGAACGCCGGCTCGAGAGCGTGTAAAATGACCGACGCGACAGCCGGTCGCCCGTAAAGGCCGCATTCTCGATGGCAAGCAGCGTCTCAACATCGCCGCGGCGCGCCGGGCGAACATCGATCGTCATGGGTTTGCTCCCCCGAAATCCCGCCCGCGGATTTGCGACCACGGCCTCATATTGCTAGACACGGAGCCTCCGCACAGCCGACGCAGGCTGAAATCAGCGACCACGCCGCAGGCGGCGCGTTGGCGATTTCGACAGGGGCAATGATGCGCTTTCCGCGCATCGACGACAATCACGACAAACCGCACGGAGATCGTTCATCCATGGAGCTGCAACCAGAAAACCTCATGACGGTGGCAGAATCAATGCTGGCCCAGGTCAGTGAGTTCGCCGTATCTTACGCTTTCTCGATTCTCGGCGCCATCATTCTCATCGTGGCCGGCTTCATCGTTGCCGGGGTGGTGCAGCGCGCCGTCATGCGCACGCTGCGGCGCGTCCCCTCCTTCGACATCACGCTGACGACCTTCTTCGCGACCATCGCACGCTATGCGGTTCTCGTGCTTGTCGGCGTCACGGTTCTTGCCCAGTTCGGCGTGCAGACGGCCAGCATCATCGCAGCGCTCGGCGCGGCTGGCCTGGCCATCGGCCTCGCCCTCCAGGGCACCTTGCAGAACATCGCAGCCGGTATCATGCTTCTGGTGCTGAAACCCTTTCGGATCGGCGAATATGTGGAGGCAAGCGGCATCTCAGGCACGGTTCAGTCCATCGGCCTTTTCGCCACGGAGATGAAAACCGTTGACGGGCTCTATATCCTGGCTCCCAACAGTTCGCTCTGGAACACCTCCGTCACCAATTTCACCCGCAACCCGCTGCGCCGGAACGATCTGGCGATCGGGATTGGCTATGGGGACGACATCAATCTGGCGCAGGAAACCATGCTTGATCTCGCCAAGGCGGATGCCCGGATTCTCAGCGAACCGGCACCGGCGGTGTTCGTTTCCGAGCTTGGCGACAGCGCCGTCGGCATCACGCTGCGTTACTGGACGCAGACAGCCGACTGGTGGCAGACGCGCCTGGATATGACCAAGGCCGGCAAGGAAGCCTTCGACGCCAAGGGGATCTCCATCCCCTTCCCGCAACGCGACGTGCACTATCTGCCTGTGGCAGCGGGACCGCAGGACGCAACCGCCGGCAAGACCGGTACATCGGCGGCAGGCCCGAAGAAATAGCGGCGCTTCATACAAACCGGCGTGCAGCCCGCGTGTTTTCAAAATGCTGTGCTGCACGCCTTGCTTGGGCCAGTGAAGATTTTTGAATGTAACGAGCGTTTTTATTCATTTGCATTGATGCAAGCTCATTCTATCTTGCTGTGCGGGCATGAGCCCGAGAGCCGTTTTCACAACAAACGAGTCGATCATGTCCCAGCCCGCCAGCGCCCGCGCGACTGCCCAGAATTCGTTTCCCTGGCTGATCGTCATCTGCGGCTGCCTGATTGCAGGATTGAATTTCGGCCCACGCTCGGCGATGGGCTTTTTCCAGCTTCCCATGCTGGCCGATACGGGTTGGGACCGCACGACCTTCGGCCTGGCCATGGCGATCCAGAACCTGATGTGGGGTGTGGGACAACCCATATTCGGTGCGCTGGCCGACAAGTTCGGTACCTGGCGCGTCCTCACTCTTTCGGCTGCGATCTACACTTCCGGCCTTCTCATGATGGCGTCCGCGCACAATGAGATGATGCTGCATATCGGCGGCGGCGTCCTTGTCGGGCTTGGCGTGGCGGGCGGCTCCTTCAGCATCATCCTGGCGGCATTCGCCCGCAGCGTGCCCGCGGAAAAACGCAGCTTTATCTTCGGACTTGCGACGGCGGCAGGTTCTGCCGGCATGTTCCTTTTCGCCCCCATTTCGCAGGGGCTGATCAGTGCCTATGGCTGGTCGGACACGCTGGTCTACATGGCCATCGCCATGCTCGTCATTCCCGTGCTTGCAATCCCGCTCGTAGGCAACGCAGCATCCAACCCGTCAGCGCATGCGGAGTTCAAGCAGACGGCGGCCGAAGCACTCCGCGAAGCGGTCGGCCATCGCAGCTTCGTGTTGCTTGTTTCGGGTTTCTTCGTCTGCGGCTTTCAGGTGGCCTTCATCACCGCGCATTTCCCGGCCTATATCGGCGATATCGGCATCGACGCCCGCTATGCGGTGATCGCACTGGCGCTGATCGGCTTCTTCAACATTATCGGGTCCTTGCTTTCCGGCTTCATCAGCCAGCGCTATTCGAAGCCGATATTCCTGGCCTATATCTACATCGCCCGATCGGTGGCGGTTACGCTATTCCTGCTTCTGCCGCAGACGCCGACGAGCGTCATCGTTTTCTCCGTCGTCATCGGCCTTTTGTGGCTGTCGACCGTGCCGCCCACCAATGCGCTGGTCGCGGTGATGTTCGGCACGCGCCACCTTGGCATGCTGGGCGGCGTCGTCTTCTTCTCGCATCAGGTCGGTTCATTCCTGGGTGTGTGGCTCGGCGGCTATCTCTACGATCAATTCGGCAGCTACGATCCCGTCTGGTGGCTTGGCGTGGCGCTTGGCCTGTTCGCGGCGGTCGTGCACTGGCCGATCCAGGAAAAGGCGGTCGAGCGCCCTGCCCTCATGCCTGCTGAATAGAGGATTTGCGGCCGGGCTGGATCAGCAGATGTCTGCCGGCCGCAGAGGTGTCAAACCGCCTGCGCGCGGAGCCTTGCGAGAGCGGCGATGAAGCCGCCGCGCGCATCAGGTTCCTGCAGGCCACGTGGCTCATAGACATTGCGGTTCAAAAAGAACCCGGTCAGGCGAAACGCCTCGCCAAGAGCTGCTTCCTCCGCAACACGCTGACTGTCACCCGCCATGAGAAAGGCCGGTAATGGCAGAAGCCTGTCCTGCCAGGGCGCGCCAGCAGCGCGCGTAACCGCGCGGCCCGATTTGGGCGAGACATAGGCAAGGTCCTCCCGGACTCCGGTCAGGGCGCACCGGGCGAGATCGAGCCCGAAGCCGAGTTCCTCCAGAACAGCCAGCTCGAAACGGACAACCAGCGCTCCTGCAAGCCCAGGATCGTCAAGATGCGCGGTGATAATTTTCAGGCTCTCATAGAGGCCTGCATTGGGATCGCGCTCCGGCACCAGACGCAGATGCGCGGCCAGAAGCTGGATGCCGTAAACGGCAATGGCGGATGAAAGAAGCCGAGCGGCATTCAGTTCCAAGGGCTCGACCTGAAACGCCCCCAGATGCTCCTCAAGACGGGCGCGCCAGACGAGTTCCACGCGGTTTCCCGGCTGGAGCAGCGGCTGCATGCGGCGCGAACGGCCGCCCTTGACGAGCCCCAGATGCCGGCCATGGGTCGCCGTCATCGTTTCAAGGATAACGCTGCTTTCGCCATGCCGGCGGACGCCCAGAATGATGCCTTCGTCACGCCACTCCATGGGCTGACTGTCCTCCCCTCAGCCGGGGAATTCAAGCCCCATCTCGCGATAGCGTTCCGGGTCGTTGCCCCATCCCTCGCGCACTTTCACGAACAGGAAGAGATGCACCTTCTGCTCCAGAATGCCGGCAATCTCCTCACGTGCCGCCTGGCCTATGGCACGGATGGTCGCGCCCTTGTGGCCAAGCACGATCTTCTTCTGGCTGTCGCGTTCCACATAGATCACCTGATCAATGCGCACGGAACCGTCCTTGCGCTCCTCCCATTTCTCGGTCTCCACATGGATCGCATAGGGCAATTCCTGGTGCAGACGCAGGAAGAGCTTTTCACGCGTGATCTCGGCGGCGAGCTGGCGCATGGGCAGGTCGGATATCTGGTCGTCGGGATAATACCAAGGGCCTTCGGGAAGCCGCTCGCCCAGATAGGCAAGCAGATCCTCACAGCCCGAGCCGTTGAGCGCCGAAATCATGAAGGTGCGCTCGAAATCGACCTTGCCGTTGGCAATGGCAGCGAGTTCGAGCAGGGTTTCGCGCTTTACCCGGTCGATCTTGTTGAGGATCAGGAGCTTGGGCTGGGCAACCTCGGACAGTCTTTCGAGAATGGCTTCGGCATCGCCCTTGATGCCGCGTTCGGCATCAATGAGAAAGGCGATGATGTCGGCATCCTTTGCCCCACCCCAGGCCGTCGTAACCATGGCGCGGTCGAGACGGCGGCGCGGATTGAAGATACCGGGTGTGTCGATAAAGACGATCTGGGTCCTCTCATGCGTGGCAATGCCACGAATGATGGCGCGTGTCGTCTGCACCTTATGCGTGACGATGGAGACCTTGGCGCCGACAAGCTGGTTCAGAAGTGTCGATTTGCCGGCGTTGGGGGCGCCGATCAGTGCAACGAAACCCGAACGGGTCTGGTCGCCGGTTTCCCCGGCAGTCGTGTTTTCGTCGCTCATGATCCCGCCTCGTTCTTTTCCCAGATACCCTCGCGTTCGAGCATCGATGTGGCAGCCGTCTGTTCCGCCTCGCGTTTGGAGCGTCCGCTCCCGTAGGCCGGCTCATAACCCTTTACCCGAACCGCGACGGAAAATACCGGATCGTGGTCCGGTCCCTCGCGGTTTTCGATCGTATAGGCCGGCGTTGCGCCGGAAACCTGATGCGCCCATTCCTGAAGGGCGGTCTTGGGGTCGCGGCGAGCCGCATCGGCAGCGCGCGCGCGTTTGCCCCAATTTGTGCGAATGAACGTGCGGGCGGCGTCGAGACCGCCCTCAATGAAAATCACCGCAATCAGCGCTTCCATCACGTCGGCTCGCAGATTGACCTGCTTGCGCGCCGCCGCACCCCGCAGGTCGCTGCCGATATGAATGAGCGGGCTGACCTTCAGCGTGTCGGCGATCTCCGCCAGCGTCTCGGCGTTAACGAGCGTATTCAAGCGCACCGAAAGCTCGCCTTCGGGCGCTTGCGGAAAGAGTTCGTAGAGGAGTTCAGCGACCGTCAGCCCCAAAACCCGGTCGCCCAGGAACTCCAGACGCTGATAGTCGAGCCCGGAGCGCCCACGCGCACTCGCATGCGTCATGGCCTGCTCTACGAGCGCCACATCCTCAAATACAAAGCCCGCGCAGGCGGAAACGGCCTCGGCCAGTTCCTTCCCGCGCAGACGTTTTCCCGATCCGCTTTTTACCAATATATCAGTCGATCCAGTTGAAGATCCGTGTCGCGCGCACCTCGGAAGGCCAGCGCCACAGCTCAAGCGGGCTCGCGCCGCCTGCGATGGAGAAGAAGATGATGTTGGCGCGGCCAACGAGGTTTTCCGCCGGCACATAGCCGACCGAGAAGCGGCTATCCGAGGAATTGTCGCGATTGTCGCCCATCATGAAATAATGGCCTTCCGGCACCACGAATTCGCGCGTGTTGTCCCCGATACCGTTTGGTGTCAGATCGAGCGTGTCGTAGGAGACGCCATTCGGCAGGGTTTCGCGGTAGACATCCACGGGCCGATCGGTCTCGGTGATGTCGGGATCGTTGATCTGCCCGACCTTCTCACGCCTGACCGCCTCGTCATTGATATAGAGCACGCCTTCGCGCACCTGAATCTTGTCGCCCGGCAGGCCAACCACGCGCTTGATATAGTCTATCGACGGATTGGGCGGGAACTTGAACACGACCACATCGCCGCGCTTCGGCTCACTGCCCCAGATACGGCCGGAAAAGAGCGGCGGCGAGAAGGGCAGAGAATGGCGCGAATAGCCGTAGGCCCACTTTGTCACGAAGAGATAATCGCCTTCCAGCAAGGTCGGCCGCATGGAACCCGACGGAATCGAGAATGGCTGGAACAGAAAGGTGCGGATCACCAGCGCCAGGATCAGAGCCTGAACAATAACGCTGATGGTTTCGCCCAAACCGCCCGAATTCTTCTTCGATTTGTCAGCCACGCTCATAAAGTCCTCGGTTCGAGTGTTTCGCTCGGTCATATCGCGCCCGTTCGACCGCCGCAATGCGGCAGAAGCCGGAAGATGGGCATTTCCGCTGCGCTATCAAGTCTCGCTCAGCGCCTCGATAATGACGAAAGCCTGAGCAATCGGGTAATCATCCGTAATGGTGAGATGGATCACGGCTTTGTGGCCAGCCGGTGTCATGGCGGCAAGGCGGGCTTCCGCACCGCCGGAGAGTTCCATGGTCGGCTTGCCGCCGGGAAGATTCACGACGCCCATTTCGCGCCAGAAAACCCCGCGTGAAATGCCCGTTCCAAGGGCTTTCGCGCAAGCTTCCTTCGCGGCGAAACGCTTCGCATAGGAGGCCGCGCGCTCTGCGCGGCGATCAGACTTCTTTCGCTCGATCTCAGTGAAAACGCGATTGGTGAAGCGCTCCCCGTAGCGATCGAGCGTCTTGGCGACGCGACGAATGTCGATCAGGTCGCTCCCGATACCAATGATCATCAGCCTGCCACAGTCCGGGGACCCACGCTCTGGGCGAGAGCGCGGCGGCGGGCGCGCTCGGCCAGCCGCTTACGGCGCTGCTCGCGGAAGGCCAGCGTGGCCCAGCGCGTTAGAAAATAGAAAACCAAACCGAAGAAAAGGCCAAGCGGAACGCAGCCCACCGTCATCGGCTTGATGAACGGATCCCACAGCTGGGAAAATTCAAGATGGCGCAACAGGCGACCAAGATGCACGGTTGCAGCGGGGGGCGCATGGGCGCCGGTGAGGATCAGCTTTCCCGTTTCAAGCGTGGCGCCCCAGATGAAGGGAAATGTCAGCGGATTGCCCACGGCCGTACCGATGGCAGAAGCAACGAGGTTACCGCCAATACACCAGGCAAGGGCAGCCGCAATCACGAAATGGAAGCCGAGGAAAGGCGTAAACGAAGCAAAGGCTCCAGCGGCGATGCCTGCCGCGATGGCGTGCGGCGTCGCAGTCAGCCGTAAGGCGCGTTTCGTGAAATATTTCGCGGAACGCCAGAAAGAGCGGCGCGGCCACACCATGGTGCGTGCCCGTTCCCACAGATCCGCCGGTTTCCTACGTCTGAACAACATTGCCGCGATACCGCATTCCCAGTGAACTCAATCCTTTCAAGCGGATGGCAAGCCTACCCCCAGCCTCCTGACGACTCTATCCCCCAGCCTCTTAACGAGGCGTTCGCACCGAAGCACCCAATAAGGATATAGGCAGGCCGTTTAGGTTAGAGCAAGCAAAACACGCGGGCTTGGACCCATTGCTTGCACATCGGCAAAGGATCACCGAAAAACTAACTGTCCGTGTTGGCGGAATTGGGGCGAAGGACGATCAGCCGGAAGCATCGCCGGAGCGTTTTGCCGCAGCACGGTCACGGATTTCGACGAGGTTGCCGCCGGGCTTGCGAATATCGAAGGCACCGGTTTGCCGAACAAGTTCCAGAAGCTTCCTGGCGCCGTAGGCGCGCGGGTCGAAATCAGGCTCGATCGCCCGAAGCGGCAGCCCGAGTTGAGCAAGCCGAACCCAACCATCAACACTGTCCTGCTGCTTTATGGCCTTGCGCAGGACAGGCAAGGCCTCTTTGGGCGCCGGCCTGGCAGGGCTTTGCCGCTCCGCTTTTCCATGAGTTGATACCGCTGTGGAGTTCGTTTCATTCCGGGAGAGGAGAGGTTTGGGCTTCTCCATGAAAGATGTGGTGTCGATGAAGTGCGTGCATGCCTTCTGAAAACTTTCCGGCGTCTTGGTTTCTCCGAAACCGAAAACCTCGAATCCTCCCGCGCGGATGCGCACGGCAAGCCCGGTAAAATCGCTGTCAGAGGAAACCAGGCAAAATCCGTCAACCCCGCCTTGATGGAGCAGGTCCATCGCATCGATCACCATTGCGATGTCGGTGGCGTTCTTGCCCGTGGTATAGGCAAACTGGTGGTGTGGAACCAGCGCATGCCGCAGCAGAATTTCACGCCAGGGAGCCAAATGCTCCTTGCTGAAATCTCCGTACAGGCGGCGAATGCCGGCCTCACCCAGCCGCCTGATTTCCGCGAAAAGCCGGGCGGCGATCCTTGAAGACGTGTTTTCCGCATCGATCAGCACGGCAAGACGTCTCTTGCTTTTCGGCTCGGCCATTGCTCGCTCTCACCCTCGACCTCAATCGACTGGAAGAGTAGCGCGTGCAATCATGCGATTTCGTTAAATCCGCCGATACAACCCGAACGAGTACGGTCAGGATTCATGAAGCGCTCTTGGCGCGTCATGCCTGACCGGACCATGCCGCGCCCGTAATGGCACGGCCGGCACGGACATTCAGCCATTCACGCGATGGGCATCGCTGACGCAGCCGATTTCCTTGATCTGGGAAAGAAGCCTGTTCAGGTGCTTCAGGTCCCACACTTCAAGATCGAACAGCATTTCGGTGAAGTCGGGCGCGGTTCGCTCCATGGACAACGTGTGGATATTGGCATCGTTGGAAGCGATCGCCTGCGAAATCTCGGCCAATGACCCCGGTTCGTTGATCGCGGTGACTGAAACGCGGACCGGAAACCGCTCCTTCATATGCTCATCGATGTCCCAGCGCACATCGATCCAGCGCTCCGGCTGATCGTCAAAGGCGGTGAGCGCCGGCGACTGGATGGGATAGATCGTGATGCCGGAACCAGGGTGCAGGATGCCGACGATGCGGTCCCCCGGCACGGCCCCCTCAGGGGCGAAGCGCACCGGAAGGTCGCCGGAAACGCCACGGATCGGCAAGGCGCCCTGCCCGGCCTCCTTGCGCTCCTTGGCCGGTTCGTCCTTGCCGCGCTTGGCGCGCCTGGAAGATCGTCCGGGAATCTGAAACAGCATGCCGGCGGCATTGCGCAGGTTGAACCAACCTTCCTCACGCTGCTGCTGTTTCGGCTGTTGCGTGACGCGCTCGTCCTTATAGTCGGGGAAGACCGCGCGCACGACATCCTGAGAGGAAAGCTCGCCGCGACCGACGGCGGCCAGCACGTCCTCCACGTCCTGGCGGCCCAGGCGATGGAGAACCGGCTTCAGCGCATCGCGCGAAAAGCTCTTTTCGGCGCGCTCGAAGGCGCGTTCCAGAATGCGCGCGCCAAGCCCTGAATATTGCTTGCGAATGGCGTTTCGCGTGGCGCGGCGGATGGCTGCACGCGCCTTGCCGGTCACGACGACGGATTCCCAGGCGGCGGGCGGCACCTGCGCCTTGGAACGGATGATCTCCACCTCGTCGCCATTCTTCAACTCGGTCATCAGCGGCATGATGCGACCGTTGACCTTGGCGCCCACGCAGGTATCGCCGACATCGGTGTGAACAGCATAGGCGAAATCGATCGGCGTCGCGCCGCGCGGCAGGGCGATCAGGCGCCCTTTGGGCGTGAAGCAGAACACCTGATCCTGGAACAGTTCCAGCTTGGTGTTTTCAAGAAAATCCTCAGGCGTATCGCCTTCCGAGAGCGCCTCGATGGTCTGGCGCAACCACGCATAGGCGTTGGTGTCGCGCGAAATCCTGTGTTCGGCGCCCGACATCTTGCCGCCCATATCCTTGTAGATCGAATGGGCGGCAACGCCGTATTCGGCTATTCTGTGCATCTCGAATGTGCGGATCTGCAATTCGACGCGCTGGCGCGAGGGGCCGACGATCGTGGTGTGGATCGAACGATAATCATTCTGCTTGGGCGTCGAGATATAGTCCTTGAAGCGGCCAGGCACCATCGACCAGGTGGAGTGGATGACGCCAAGCGCGCGATAGCAATCCTCCACCGTGTCGACCAGAACACGGAAGCCGAAGATGTCGGACAGTTGCTCGAAGGAAAGCGCCTTGGTCTCCATCTTGCGGAACACCGACCAGGGCTTCTTCTGGCGGCTTTTCACCTGCGCCTTGATCTCGTGCTCGACGAAGAGATGCGACAGAGCATCCTCGATGGCCTTGATGACACCCTCATTGCGCTCGCAAAATTCGGCAAGGCGCTCGGTCACCGCGCGGAAGGCTTCCGGGTTTATGTGGCGAAAGGCCAGTTCTTCCAGTTCCTCGCGCATGTCCTGCATGCCCATGCGCCCGGCAAGCGGGGCATAGATATCCATCGTCTCCTCGGCGATGCGCAGGCGCTTGTGCTCGGGCACATGGCCAAGCGTGCGCATGTTGTGGAGACGGTCCGCAAGCTTGACCAGCAGCACGCGCACATCATCGGAAATCGCCAGGAGCAGCTTGCGCAGGTTTTCGGCCTGATGCGCCTTCTTGGAAACGAGATCGAGACGCTTGAGCTTGGTCAGCCCCTCGACGAGCTTGCCAATGTCGGGGCCGAATAACTCGTCGATCTCGGCGCGGGTGGCCGTCGTGTCCTCGATGGTGTCATGGAGAAGCGCAACGGCGATGGTCGCCTCGTCGAGATGCATGTCCGTAAGGATGGCGGCGACTTCGAGCGGGTGCGAGAAATAGGGGTCGCCGGAGGCGCGGCGCTGGTGGCCGTGCTTCTGCATTGCGTACACATAAGCCTTGTTTAGAAGCGCCTCATTGACGTCCGGCTTGTAGCGCTGGACACGCTCGACAAGCTCGTATTGACGCATCATGGGCGGCTTCCTCGATCTTATTGTTTATACAAAGCAAAACATGCGCCGCGGGGACGCGGCGCATGCTCACAATAGGCGGGAAAGCACCAATGCGGAAGCCCCGGCTGGGAAGCTCCCGCAGCGCTTTGAAGCTAACGATCAGAAATCGTCGTTCTTTTCCGGCGGGACGAGGCCCTCGATACCGGCAAGGAGTTCTTCCTCGCTCATGCGGTCGAAGGAAACGGCCTCTTCCTCGGTCTCGACGCCAATCTCTACTTCCACCTCGGCCTGGCCGATGGTGGGCAGGTCCGCTTCCGGCTCGTCCACTTCCACATGCTTCTGCAGCGAGTGGATCAACGCTTCCTTGAGGTCGCCCGGAGACAGCGTCTCGTCAGCAATCTCGCGCAGCGCAACCACGGGGTTCTTGTCGTTGTCGCGATCGACGGTGATGGATTCGCCCTGGGAAATCTGACGGGCGCGATGGGCTGCCAGCAGAACCAGATCGAAACGGTTGTCTACCTTGTCGATGCAGTCTTCAACGGTCACACGGGCCATAGAGTGCCCCTTTCATGCGTCAATCTGTAAAGGAATCTCTCGGGTCCATAGCCCGGCTGCGCTGAAAATACAAGGGTCGCGTCATCAAACCGCTGTGGCGACGGCCCTTTGCGGATGCGCGCGGAAATGCCTTTTCAGCACGGATTCGAGACGGACATAGAATGCCGGCTAAATGATGGCGAACAAGCTCCGCGAGCCCCTCGATCCGCTTGTATTCGCACTAAATTTGTTTATTGGTTGGAACTATCATCCACGAACGCTATTTTCTCATCAGTGATAGCTTAACGGTCCGTTTTTGCAGTGCGTTTTCCAGGCGACGTTCCCAACTCGGCCATTGCGTAAAAGGAATTTTGACAATGTTCGACCCCCGCGAAAAGATCGCCCTGTTTATCGACGGGGCCAACCTCTACGCGACATCACGCGCGCTGGGCTTCGACATTGATTATCGCAAACTGCTGAGCAGTTTCCGCGACCGTGGATATCTCCTGCGCGCCTATTATTACACCGCGCTTGTGGAGGATCAGGAATATTCCTCGATCCGCCCGCTGATCGACTGGCTCGATTACAATGGCTACAAGGTCGTTACCAAGCCCGCCAAGGAATTCACCGATGCTGCGGGACGCCGCAAGATCAAGGGCAATATGGATATCGAGCTCACGATCGACGCTCTCGAGATCGTCGACGTGGTGGATCACTATGTCATCTTCTCGGGCGACGGGGATTTTCGCACGCTGGTCGAGGCCTTGCAGCGCAAGGGGCGCAAGGTGAGCGTCGTTTCGACCATCCAGTCGCAGCCGCCGATGATCGCCGACGATCTGCGCCGGCAGGCGGACAATTTTATCGATCTGATGTCGTTGCGCGATTCCGTCGGTCGTGCCACAAGCGAGCGGCCCGTGAAGCGGGCCGACCCTGAAGAAGAACCGTTCGACGATCTATGACCAAGGTTCCGGCGCGCAGCGAGCCGCCGCGCGATTGCCCGCTCTGCCCTCGCCTGCATGATTTCATCGCCGGCTGGCGCGAGCGTGAACCGCAATGGTTCAACTCACCCGTTCCAACGTTCATGCCGCCCGGCGGAGAAGGCGATGTGCGCCTTCTCATTGTGGGGCTGGCGCCAGGACTGCGCGGCGCAAACCGCACCGGACGCCCCTTTACCGGCGATTATGCCGGCGACCTTCTCTATGACACGCTGCGCCGTTTCGGCTTTGCGCACGGGACCTACGAAGCCCGGCCCGATGACGGGCTGCAACTGGTCGGGTCCGCCATCGTCAATGCGGTCCGCTGCGTTCCGCCGGAGAACAAGCCGGTGGGCGCCGAAATCAACACATGTCGCAAACATTTCTTTGCGCCCACCCTCAAGCGCTTTCCCAATCTGAAGGCAGTCGTCACGCTTGGTTTGATCGCCCATCAATCAACCGTGCGCGCCCTGGGCGGGCGGGTGGCGTCACATCCCTTCAGCCATGGCGGCAGGCAGGATCTTGCCGGCCTCAGCATTTTCTCGAGCTATCATTGCTCGCGATACAACACGAATACAGGCCGGCTGACGGAAGAGATGTTCGTAAACGTCTTCGCCAATGTGCGGGACTTTCTGGCGAAGGAAGCCGGTGGCGCGGCGACGCAGGTTGCGGACCACTGAAAGCCCGCTGAAAAAGCCTAACCGTGCTGCTTGAGCAGGCGGGCCTTTTCGCGGTTCCAGTCGCGTTGTTTCGACGTCTCGCGCTTGTCATGCAGTTTCTTGCCGCGCGCCACTGCGAGTTGCAGCTTGGCCAGGCCACGCTCGTTGAAATAGAGCTTCAACGGCACCAGCGTCATGCCCTCGCGCTCGATGGACTGGCCAAGCCGCGCCATCTCCCGGCGGGAGATGAGCAGCTTGCGCTTGCGGCGCGGCTCATGATTGAAGCGGTTTCCCGCGAAATATTCGGGAATATAGGAATTGATCAGCCAGAACTCCCCGCCCTCGATGGAGGCATAGGATTCCTGGATGTTCGCCTGCCCTTCGCGCAGCGATTTCACTTCCGTTCCCGTCAAGACGAGGCCGGCCTCCAAGGTGTCGAGCACTTCATAGGAAAAGCGCGCCTTGCGGTTGTCGGCGATCGTCTTGAGGTTCGGGTTCTTGTCCTTGGCCATAATCTCTTGAACGCGCGGGCGGCCCGTCAGTTCAACAGGCCGGCATGTTTCAGCGCGGCGTCGATACGGGTAGCCGTTTCTTCCTCAACCGGGACCAGCGGGAAGCGAAGCGTGTTTTCCATGCGGCCGAGACGTGAAAGTGCATATTTCGCGCCGGCCGGGTTCGGTTCGATGAACAGCGCCTTGTGCAGAGGCATGAGGCGGTCCTGCAACTCAAGCGCCAGCGCGCGATCGCCTTCCAGAGAGGCCTTCTGGAACTCCGCGCACAGGCGCGGCGCAACGTTCGAGCTCACCGAAATACAGCCGACGCCGCCATGGGCGTTGAAGCCGAGCGCGGAAGCATCCTCGCCCGAAAGCTGAATGAAATCGGTCCCGCAAGTCGCGCGCTGCTCGCTGACGCGATCCACCTTGGCGGTGGCATCCTTGACGCCGACGATGTTGGAGAAATCCCTGGCCAGGCGGCCCATCGTCTCCGGCGTCATGTCGATGATGGAGCGCGGCGGAATGTTGTAAATGATGATCGGCAGGCTTGCCGCACGCGCAACGGCTGCGAAATGCTCGTAAAGGCCGCGCTGGTTCGGCTTGTTGTAATAGGGCGTCACGACAAGCGCGCCATCCGCGCCCACTTCCTTGGCGAACTGGGCGAGCGCCACCGCCTCACGCGTGGAGTTGGAGCCGGCACCGGCGATCACCGGAACGCGGCCATCCGCAACTTCGACGCAAAGGCGCACGATCTCGCGATGTTCCTCATGGCTGACGGTCGGAGATTCGCCCGTCGTGCCCACGGGAACCAGACCATTGGTGCCCTCGGCAATCTGCCATTCCACGAGTTCGCTGAACGCTTTCTTGTCCAGGCTTCCGTCCTTCTGGAACGGCGTCACAAGTGCTGTGAGGGACCCCCTGAACATGTTTTCGAACTCCTGAATGAATTGCTCTTTCTAGGCGCGCAACCGCGCTGCCGACGCTTCTAACCGAAGATCGGGCCGCGCACCATAGTCTTGCCATCTACAGGCTGCAAGAAAGCATATGGCTGTGCCCTGAAAACATGCCCGAAGCCAAAGGTCCGAAACAGCGGCTCGAACGGCGCCCTCATGGTTAACACGGTCTTCATGGATGCGGGCTACGCTTGAAACCGTAACCGCGATGTACCCTTGGAAGCGATTACACCCGTGAAAAGCCGGTTTGCCCTATTTCTTGTCCTCGCCGCCGCCTGGCCTCTTCCCGCCATGGCGCAGGCACTGCCGGATATCGCGCCGCTGCCCTTCGCGCGCCCCGGCGGGGTGACGGCGCCCGAAACCGCGCTCGAGCGCGCATTGCAGCCCGCTGCAATCGTGCGCCCGGATGTGGAAAGCGCCGTGCCGGCGATCAGCCGCGAGGCGATGATCCTGACCGGCGGGCTGGACGCGCTTTCCTCCGGCGACGCAGACCTCGCCCGCAAGGCCCGCAATGCGCTTTCTCCCGAGCGCATCGAACGACCGATCCTCGATTGGGCCATTGCTCTTTCGGGCAATGCGTCCGTTTCAAGCGCGGAAATCGAAAAGACCATGCAGGAACTGAGCGGCTGGCCCGGCATGGCCGCGTTGAGCGCAGCACGCGAACGCGCCCTTTTTCGCGAAAGAGCCGATGCTGAAACGATCCTGAGCGCATTCGAAGAACGCGCGCCGCAAACCTATGAAGGCACGGTCGCGCTTGCCCGCGCATTCGTGACACGAGGCGAGGCCAGGCGCGCGCGCGCCCTGCTTGGTCCATTCTGGCGTACGCGCAAGCTGGATGCCACGGCCGAAATCGCGTTCCTGCGGGAGTTCAGCCCCTATCTTTCCAAGGAAGATCATCGCTTCCGCATGGAGCGGATGCTTTATGAGGATCGCATTCGTTCAGCCGAACGCGTGGCGGCCCTTGCTGACGCGGAAGCGCTTTCGACCGCGTGGGCCGCCGTGATCCGGGGGAACAAAAACGCGCTCAAACTGCTTGATGCCGTACCGAAAGAGCAACAAAGCGCGGGCTATCTGTTCGCCCGCATCCGCTATCTGCGCCGTCAGGAGCATTTCCAGGAAGCCGCAGCTTTGATGCTGAAGGCCCCGCGCGAGGCGGCGGCGCTTGTGGACCCGGACGAGTGGTGGATCGAGCGTCGTGCCCTCTCGCGCGAGCTGCTGGACCTGGACGACCCCGACATGGCTTACCGGATCGCGGCCGCGCATTCGGCCGAGAGTCCCGCGCGCGCCGCCGACGCGGAGTTTCATGCGGGATGGTATGCGCTGCGCGCGCTCGGCAATGCCGGGGCCGCTGCCGATCATTTCGCCAAAGTTGCGGCAATCGCCGAAGGACCGATCTCCAACGCCCGAGCCTATTACTGGATGGGACGGGCAGCCGAAGCCGGCGAAGACGACAAGCCGGGCGACAGGCCAAGCGACAGGGCAAGGGACTATTTCGAGCGTGCCGCGGGTTTCGGAACGACGTTTTACGGGCAGCTTGCCACCGCAAAGCTCGGTCGCGACGTTTTGAAGGCCGATACGCCGGCCCCCAGTCTTGAGGACCGGCAGACTTTTCGCATGCGTCCCGTGGTGAAGGCGATCCGCCGATTGCAGGATACCAACCATGGATGGCGCGCCGCCGCGCTTTACCGGGCGCTCGCGGAGGAGCTTTCGAGCCCCGGCGAACTTGCCCTGCTGGCCGCGATGGCGGAGCGGCGCGGCGACCACACGACGGCACTGCGTGTCGGCAAGATCGCGGCGGGGCGCGGTATCGATATCGGTGCTCTGTCCCACCCGCTTGGAGCCATTCCCGGCGAGGTGGTGCTCGCCTCGGGCAGCAAGGCGCTTGCCTATGCGGTTGCCCGTCAGGAGACTGAATTCAACGGCAGTGCCGTTTCCCCGGCTGGCGCGCGAGGATTGTTGCAGCTCATGCCCGGCACTGCGCGCGAGATGGCGCGCAAGAACGGCATCCCCTACTCCCGCGACCGGCTAACCCAGGATATCGCCTATAACACGACCCTGGGTTCGGCCTATCTCGACGAGCAGCTCGGGCGTTTCAACGGCTCCTATGTGCTGACCTTCGCGGGCTACAATGCCGGCCCGCGCCGGGCTTCGCAATGGATGGCGCGCTACGGCGATCCGCGCGGGCAGTCCGTGGAAGCGATTGTCGACTGGATCGAACGCATTCCCTTTGCCGAAACCCGCAATTACGTGCAGCGGGTGATGGAGAATTTCCAGGTCTATAAAATGCGCCTTTCGGGGCATTTCGATATTGCGGGGGACCTTGCCGCCGGCGGCTGACCCGCGTCAAAAGGCTCTCTCCTTTTATTTTCCCCGCATGATTTTTCCAGGGCCGCGCCCCTTTCAGCCGTGTCCGTTCCGCACCTTATCCTCTTCCCGCATGTGGGAGAGCCTCCGGCAGGGAGACATGAGCGGGCGAACATGCTGCAATTTCACCCCACCGCCTCTTCGCCAAGCCTTTGTGCCACGCCAGGCGTGCCCGCTGGCTGCAAAATGTCTTGTTCCTCCGCATTTGTGCCACGCCAGGCG